>Ga0233437_1000021_pt1 | contig 448736 bp, 430 predicted proteins | sample SI_122_August201_FD_182714 | JGI IMG/M metagenome (GOLD analysis project Ga0233437, IMG submission 182714) | Seawater microbial communities from Saanich Inlet, British Columbia, Canada - SI_122_August2016_200_MG | ecosystem: Environmental > Aquatic > Marine > Inlet | place: Canada: British... | reverse complement strand
ACAACTATGAATAATGATCCTGACCAGCATCCTTGTTTGACCTGGTATCCAACTCAGAGTTTAGCTGGTTTACAGGATTTATCAAATAATTATTTGGAGGCAGGGTATAATCCAAATGAAAATGTTGGTCGTTTATTTACCACCAATGCTAAGGGAAGAAATCAGAAGATGTTTTTGCCAGAAGACCCTGCTGATGATATCCACAATATAAAGGAGTATATAAGACCGTTGTTTTCTATAAATAATTCAAGTAATGAACAAAAGGAGCAAAAAAATGGAACACTCCCAAATTGGTCCTTTAGTCTAAAGGCTGGTTCAGATGGTGATGAATCATATAAAGAGGGAGTATCTTCGATTAGTGGTCCAGCAGTTTATGATGAGGAATTAGTTGGTATCATGATTGATTGTGTTGATGGGCAAAGTACGGATTGGTGTGAAAGCGCCAAGGACTGGGATGGGCAGGTGGTAATTGATCCTGGAAATAAAACGGAAGAGTTTGACATTGAGAGATATGCATATTTTCTAAAAAATGGAACTGATAATTATGGTAATTACGAGAAGGGTTATGCTGGAGCAACTGATAAGCATACTTTCAAAAAGGATGACTGGGCTTTTTTCTGTCCCAAGGGAGAAGGGGAGTGGATTGATACTAATACTCAGGGTGCTTCAGAAAAGCTAATAGATTGTTTTGGTAATGATTATTCAAAGTGGTATTATTGGCAGGTTGTTTGGCATGGAGGCCACGAATTGCAAGAAAATCATAATAATTATAAATTTGGTGGACCTAAAGAGAGCGTTTATTTAAAAGGTGATAATGCAAAAAAGGAATCTAAGTTTACCCCTATGTTCATGGGTAAAGGTTATGATTATTCACAAGGTGAGTGTATTGACATTATAAACCAAACAACATTAGATCCTGACTATTGTGATAATCCTGAAGTCGCTGATGTTGAACCTGAAATAGATGACACAGTATATGAGTTAGAACTCTATAAAACAGATGATAGCGAATGGGTCAAAAAGCCCTTGGCAGGTTGCAGTGAAGACTCTGATTGTGACGGTACTTGGGAGTGGCAGGATAGTAACTCTTCTTTTGTTTATATGCCCGAGGGCGTTGGTAAATGTAAGACAATAAATGCCGAGCTATCAGTTTGTATTAATACAGAGTGTCGAATGAATAAGTCTAATAATAGTGGAAATCCTGATTGTCGTGATGATTTAGTTTGTATTGATAATGATAATGGTAATTATGGTCTGTGTGCTAGTGATATATCTGCGGGATTAGAAGAGCCTGCGGAGACAGAACTAGGGTTTGATTTTGGTGATATTGTGGCAGTGAAGCAGGAAGAAAATGGATTCAAAGCTTTAACCGGTTATTGTGATGTGGGCAATCATGACGGCGATGCTTCCGCTTATAAAAATTACTTTGGTTTGAGAATAATTTTTGATGAAACTGGTCGGATGCGTAAATCATGGTTTGCTTTATGTGATGATTCTAAGGACGGAGGTTGGCAGGAACTGGTGATCAAGGGAGTGTTTCATGAATATGCGCAGGAAATGGTGCAGGTATATGATTCTTCTAATGTTCTTGCAGGTGAAAGTCTTAATAAAGCGTTTACAAATAGGATATATCAATATCAAAAATGGTATGAGGAAGATGATCCAAATGCTTCCCTTCCAGGTGGAGGTAATGGTATAGTTTGGGGTTCAGAGCCAACGCCATTTGGTAGTGCTGTAGGAGATTCTCTTGAAGGGCGAGATACCTTAATGAAAATACCTGATAAATATATGGGATCTAATAATTCAATGTGCGTAGGTGATACTTGTGATGGAAGTTATGACGAAATGCCTGGGGGTAGTCTCTGGACTAGATTTGATGACAATTACACTCAAGGCACTGATTATGGTGGCAAACCATATGGTTGCACCCAATCTTTGCCTTATAATTATTTGAATGAATCCCATAACGCTGTTGGTAGGACTATACAGTGCACAAATATAGACGAGGTAACTATTGCTAATAACAAGCCGGAGTATTCTTCCTTGGATTATATTTTTGCTAAGGTTTATAAAGGATGGACGTGGAATTATACTACGAAGAAGTATGAGGAAAAGGCAATTTATACTGAGGATTTTTCAGGTGATACTATTACCGATTACACCCCACATCCACCAATGATAGCTTCAGTTGGACCTGGCGAAGCGGGTGGAGCATTGAAAGCTTCCCCTAACCAGCTCACAATTGCTACGAGTTTAGGTAGTTACACTGGTGGCGATATCGTAGCGCACAATGGTCAGTTGGATTTAACTATGAAATTCTACGCCTGGGCTGCCCATGAACAAATGCCATTGAAGCAAGTTACGATAAACTGGGGTGATGGTGCCGGATCAATTACAAATAGTGGCTCCTTCAAAAATCACAAACCATTTTGTCAGGAAAAGGTTGTAATTCCTATGGGTCAATGCGGAGACTGGGATGGATTTTCTTGTCCGTGTGAGCGAGTAGGTGAAGGTGACGAAGCTACCTATGAATGTAATGATAATTCAGTTTGTGGTCAATATGGTGACTGTGATGATCCAAAAGATAGATTTGGTGATACATCAGATGCTTGTCACGAAGGATATTTCTCTTACGAAAATACATATATTTGTTATTCAACTGATGGGTTACCTGACTGTGTCGGTGATAACGACACGAGTTGTAAAGAAAAATTGTCAACCGGTGAAACTGCTTGTCGGTTCTTACCAGGTGTTCAGGTTAAGGACAACTGGGGCTGGTGTAATAAGGATAATGAATATACGGGGTATTGGGAATTGGATTGTGATTTTGAAGCAGACAGATTTGAGTTTTATGATGGATATATTTATATAATTCCATAATTAAATTAAAACTACCTCTTTACGTCATTCCGGACTTGCTCCGGAATCTGTAAAGGGGTAGTTTTTTTATTTAAAATAAAAAGACCACCATCTCTGTGTAGAATTGGTGGCTTTGGTTTTTTATTGTTTTACATATACGAAATTGGTGGTCGGAGTTGTGTCTGATTTCGCCGAGAAGGTGAGAGTGCTATCATTGTTTGTAATGATTCCGTCGAAGCATTGTACCTTTCCTGACTGAGATTTTCCACTAAACGTGAATTCATTTTGATTTTCTGTGGTCATTGCATAACCGATACAGGGACTGAAACCATTCACATTCGCTCCCAATTTAGTATCCCAGCCCTCAATTGTGACGGTATAGGTGTTGCCCTGAATTGTACCTTCAGTACACTTCCACTCACCCTCGATCCAGTAATATGGCTCGAGTGGGTCTTCAACGTCACTGCACACATAGAGCTGACCTTCTACTGGCTGGATACAAACTTGCTCTTTTTCACAACCGCAATCCGCCGGGCAGTTGATACATTCTTCCTGGTAGTTACAATCACCATCTCCACAATGTTCTAACTCTTCGCAGTCATTACTGCAGGTCAGGTAGTCTTCGAACTTATCCGGCTCGCAGATGAAGTTACCGCAGTCGCCCTGGTTTTGGCAATCTTCGATGCAGGTGAGTAGATTTTCACCCTTTTCTGGCTCACAGATACCATTACCGCAGTCAAGTAGTTCAACATCTGGATCGGTATCAGGATCGCTGATTTCAGCGTTGACATCGAGCTCCTCGCCGTCAGGCGGTGTATATTTATCATCCGTCACGTCCACGCCGGGCGTGTCGTTGGGATCATTGCCGTTACCGCTTTCGCAAGCTACAAGCACGAAAGCACAAAAGCACAAGGACACGAATGCACGAAAGCACAAGGGCACGAATGCACGAAAACACGAAAATCCTACTACGCCAAGGCTTCGCAGGACAGGCACGAAAACATTTGAAAGAACCATGAACCATTTGCTGCGCGCAGGTTCATGGCAAGCAGACATGTTGGAATGAACATTGTTACGCATTTGGGACCTCCTTTGGAGTTAATTTATCAAATGAATGCGTCTACTTTGATAATACTGTAGCTTACAAGATTTGTAAAGAGCTGTCAAGTCTAAACTTTTATTGACGAAGATGTTAATATAGGTTACGCTTTAAATGAGAATATAGAATATGCTAGACAAAGTTTTACCAATTTACAAGTACAAGTTCGAACTTTTAGTTAATGAGATTGAGCAACTGCGCGCTGGTGGTGATTCTTTTATTTTGCCACAAAAGCCGGTCGATCGGGATGTTTTGTTTTTTACAGCAGTTCACGGAGATGAAAAGATCGGCGTAGATGTTATGAGAAAAATTGAGCAGTCCCAAGAGATTGATTGGCTGATTGCTAATGATAAAGCTTTAGACGCCAATAAGCGCTTTATTAATGTAGATATGAACCGCGCAGGACCGGGAAATCCTAATTCTGAAAAACACGAAGAACGACGCGCGGCGGAAATTATTGCGAAAGCGCAAGAATTCAATTATATGGTTGATTTACATGGTAGTAAATCAGATACTGGTTTGTTTGTTATTATTACCAAGCCTAGTTTTGAGGATTTACTTTTGGCATTGCAGTTCAAAATAGCGAACATTGTATTCTGGTTGCCATCGGAGAAAAGACCGACTGGCCCTTTGGTTGAATTTCTTGAGCCGGCTATTGAAATTGAAGCTGGGCCTAAAGATAGTAGTTCCGTTCAGGCTGAGTTGCAAGAAAAAATTCAATACTTTTTACAGAATTATACTAATCAAATTACCAAAGAAAATTTACAAGGGAAAAATATATTTTGGGTGTATGGCAAGCACGAGAAAATGGACCCGAAGTTGATAAACTTTGAGGAAGTTGAACTTGACGGTGAAAAGTTTTATCCGCTTCTGGTTGGAGAGTATGATTTTGCTTGTTATAAGATGTTTAAAGTAAATTGCTAAATTGTTATATTGCCATATTGTTATAACAGAGATTGTCATGCAGGGAGGGAAAATGAACCTGAAAATTCGTTTGATGCAAGATGAGGATTTGGAACAGGTGCTGGCAGTATATAAACGAGCTTTTGCTGGCCTTCCCTGGCATGAAGATTTAAGCGATGAAGAAGTTCTCCGTCGCTGGGAAGAAGCTTTTAGCTTGCCGGGATTTCGATGTTTTGTGGCTATAGATGAAGACACAGATAAGCTTGTTGGCGCGCACTGGCATGACTTGATGTCATTTGCTCGACTGGAAGCTGAGAGAGGTACAAACTTGTGGCTCTGGGTTCATAGACAGATGGAAAGAATGAGTCAGTTTGGTTGTTTAATCATTTGGGAGCGTGAGCTGGTTGTTGATCCAAAATTTAGCAGGCAGGGGATCGGCACACTGCTTCGCAAAAGCTTTTTGAAGGAAAAACAAAAAATGGCTATACCTAATCTGATATTAACTCGCTTGCGCGAAGATAATATCGGCTCAATCAAGCCAGCTGAACAACTAGGTTTCCAAAAAACCGGTATTCAAAAGCCAGCCAGTGAGGAACCATTCATGCATGATTACTGGTATCTGCTTGTAAATTGCTGATAAGTCATAGCCCCGCACGCGGGGCTTTTTTATTGTCCCGAGGGGACTACTTTGTGGTAATTTTGCATGCTTTTATTAGGTGTACCGAATTAAAGTCAAGAGCTTGGCAACACTTGTAGTGGAGTTAAATGTAATTAATTCTAGGATGTAAATGTTCATAATTATTGTATTTAGTCACCTGGCCCTGAAAGGGCCAGGCTAGGTTTTGTAAAGGCTACTAAAGTAGCCTGAAGAGACTTAGCCCCATTTATGGGGGTTTAGAATATAATAGCCTGGGGTTTTCAACCCCAGGTGGCTAAGTAAGTGAAATTTAACTCATTAATATTGCAAAGATATTGAACCATTACGGTGTACTTGACATATTTACTCGGTTGTGATATTCTTATCTGTGGTTCTGTTCAGTTAAAATATATTAATCAAGGGGGTACTCAATGGAAGATGGTAAACATGTTGTAACAAGAGATGATGACAAGGTTTTTGAAAAAACCTTCGTTCCTGATCGGTCATTTTGGGAAAGGAATAGAGAGGCTATTAAACTCAGTACGTTCATTTGTTTCATTATTGGGGCTTTTGTATTCGCTCTTTGTTTGCTAACCGCACTATCTGAGGGGTCAGTTGTTTTAGCCTGGATTTTCGGAATTGCGTTGGTGCTCTTTCTTTGTGTGGTTGGTGTTCTCTATGAGAATACGGCGATCGAGGTTCCCAAAGGGCATGTTCTGGTTTATCCTAAAGGAAGAAACATTCGAGTTTTACGTTCAGGTAAACTCCGTGGGTTTTATACAATGGTTTCTTTTGTTCCTATAAAAAGTTTAGATTTTACCATTGAACGACTCGGTGAGGAAGCCTTGCTTTTTGATGATATTAAAGAAGTAGAAGCTGAAATCACTAACAAGGTTAGGGTCAAGGACGATGGTTGTTCTGTGGTTGAAGTAGCAAAATGCATAAGACCTAAGTTAGTAGAAGATTCAGACTCACGTAGAAACTTGCAAGAATTGGTTGAAACATACATAGTGAGCGCAGTACGCACTGTTTGCGCGCGTAATTCCTTGGATGAAGTTTTGAAAGACAAAGAACTTCTAGCAAGAATGGAAAGAGAAGTGGTTAATAAAGTGAATGAAGATGTTGATCATATGGGTATACTTATTGAAGCGGTAGGTATTACCATTTTGCGACAGGTTCAAACTGAAAAAAACAGAGGGCTTAGAGCTGCTCATGCTGATGCGCCCATAGCTTAGAATGATATACAGCGATTCGTACATGTACGGGTCGCTTTTTTATTTTTGTGTTGCGAGATGTTTGAACTAATTGATCAATTACCTAATAATCAAACTCTAAACAAATTTAAATATTCAAATTCAAAAGTTTTATTTTGTGTTTTAGATTGTTAATTTTAAAATTGTTTAGGATTTAGAGAATTGATAAATTGATTATTTATACAGTTTGACTAAACTGGGGTAAATTGGTAAGATTGAGATGTAAATGAGGTGTAAATATGAACAAAAAACTTCTAATTTTAGATCTTGACGGAACCCTTTATCAGTTGAAGGGCGGATCTTATAATAATTCTCCATTAAAGCCAGCAATTTTAGCAAGGGCTAAGGCTTTTATAGGAAACAAATTAAATAAAGATGAATTTGGCGCAGAAGAAATTTTGAATCATGTCCAAAACACATTCAAGGAGGGTGTCAGTATTGGACTGGAGAAGAGCTATGGTTTGGATCGTTATGAATACTTCAATTTTGTTTGGGACCTTGAGCCGTCTTCTTTTATAGTTCGTGTCGGGGACGTAAAGCAAACTTTGGAGAGATTAGCCACTGAATTTAAATTAGTACTGGTTTCCGATGCACCGAAAATTTGGGTAACCAGAGTTTTGAAGGAGTTAGATTTAGTCCAAATTTTCGGCAACAATGTCTATACAGGTGAAGGCGATATTCGTAAAGACCATGGGAACCGTTTTCAGTTTATTTGTGAAAAGTATGAAACTGAATTCAAGAATACTATTTCTGTTGGTGATCAGGAAAGCACAGATATTATTCCCCCGAAAGCTTTGGGGGTGACCACTGTTTATGTTGGTTCAGAAAAATCTAATTATGCTGATCACTCAATTGATGATATTTTACAGTTGCCAAATGTGCTTAATTCAAGAAATTATCTAGAAGTTTTAGCCCAATATTTAGGTGAGAGTGTAGCAGACAAAAAGATCAAGAATCTTGGTGGTACTTCAGACTCCAAAACAGTTTCAGTTGACGGACAAATTTTAAAAATCGGATTAAGCGGTGAGATCAATAAAGAATTAGCTAATTATCAAAAATATCAGCAGGCACTAGATAATTATAATGATTATTTTCCCCAAGTGGAGTTGGTTTATTCTCAAGAAGGTCAGTCAATTTTGAAAATAGAAAATTTAGGTAATGATAACTTTGAACAAAACTTACGGTTATCTCAAGTTGAAGATGAATTAAAATTAGTTAAGAGTAATGAACGGATTTTATTAAACTTGAGACAAATATATAATGAAACTAAAAATCCAGACAAAGATAAAGCGGAATTATTTTTCACAGAATTAATACAAGCTCTAAAAATTAATTTGCATAAGGCTGGTTTATGGTCAGAGTTGGAAGGCAAATATAAAAGGATTCTTGAAAATAAACACTTATATTTGAATAATTTAACCAGTGGCCTAGCACATAAGGACTTGAGTGCTGCCAATATAATTATAAGACAAGATAAGGCATATTTTATTGATCCGCGCCCTGCTTTCCCATATCTGGGTAGCTCAGAAGCGTTAGGGAATGTGGCCATTGATTTGGCTGGATTGCAGGTTTCCGTTTTTCGTAAAAATCTAGAATTGAAAAAAAATAATAGTTTGGTTAGTTTACAAAGTCTAGTCGAGCGAATTGAAAAGGAATTGGATTATTATATAAAACAACAAAAAGCGTTTAGTAAAAGTTTTTGGCACCTCTGTCAAATTGTTTGGTACTCAGTTTACTCTGCTTGTAAATGTGAGTATTGTACTTCGGCGGAAAGATGTTGGTTGTACGACGAGATGGTTATCAAGTTGAAAAAATTAATAAGTGAATAAGTTATGAAAAAAGTAATGGTTTTAGTGATTTTTTTCACAGTTATTTTAATAGGAGGAAATGCTTCAGCGGATATGGCACCTATAGTTCATCCTGGTGCTACAATTAAAGCTTTGAAAAGTTCGGATATTCAAATGAAATCTGAACATGTAAGGATTGATATTCAACCAGATGAAATGAATAGCCATTATTATTTATATAATGCTAAAGTGTCGGCTGAATTTGTTTTTTATAACAGTGAAGAGCCGGTTGACATGCAGGTTGGCTTTCCAATGGAAGATTTGATGAGTTTGAATTTGTGGGGAGACCCAAATATGCCGAAAGAGTTCACCGTTAGAGTGAATGATCAAGAAGTAGAAACTGAAAATATCAAATTGAATGAAGCAAGTTATCAAGATGATTGGATTGCTTGGGATATGACCTTTGCTGCAGATGAAACGGTAGTTGAAGTTGAGTATTTTTTGCCGTCCAGTGGTGGTGGCTATAGTGACATGGCGCGCAACTACTCTTACTATGTTTTGGAAACCGGTCAGGGGTGGAAGGATGAAATTGAATCAGCTTTAATCGAAGTTAAATTTCCTAGTGATTATGATTTAATAAAATATTTAGAAATGGATATGGTTGGTCCTCGTAATTCTGTTTTAGATCTTTATGATCCGCCGTTAATTATAGAACCTACTGGTTATACGATTGAAGAAAATACCGTAAAATGGGATTTAATTGACTTTGAACCTACTCATGAAGATAATATCGTTTTCGGAATTGCACATTGGGATGTTTATAATAATTTAGCATACACAAAGGACTCAGTGAAGGATAACACAGCAGCTGAAGATTATTTCATGTTAGCACGAGCCTATTTGCCTTTTGCTAGAGTATCTAAATCTATGTGTTACGGAGGTTTGTATAAAGAATTGGCAGAAAAAACATTGGAAAAAGTTACTGGTGATAATGTTTTCTCAGAAGAAGAAAGAGCTTTGGGTTTCTTGGAAAATGCGAGAATTTATTTGTGTACAGACTTTGATGGTGAAAATGCCAAAGAAGTAAAATATTATATTGATTTGGCAAATCAGATTTCTGGTGATAGTGAAAAAGTAAAAATGCAGTTAAGTAACCTAGAACAAGATGAATATTACAAAGGAATGTTTCCAAAAGTGGAGGAGCCAGTAGTTGAGGAGCCGTCTGTAATTGAAGATAAACCGGCTGAAACTTCGGATAAGGATTTGTTTATTATAATTGGTTCGTTTATCTTGCTTTTATTAGTATTTGCAGTAGCTTTTACTGTTAGAAATAGTAAAAAATAGTTAAATAAAATAAAGAACGCTCCACGAGTTTAGTGGAGCGTTTTTGGTTTTACGCGTTTTGTTCAGCCCAGGCTAGGCAATCAATCACGCCGGAGGCGTACTTTCTTCCTGCGACAAATTGACAAACATTTTTGTAATCGTCCCAGGCGTTGGCCACTCCGAGTTGAACAACTCGTTCAGTGTCCTTTAGGTCGTCAAAAGAAGTGTCTCCGATCATGAAGATTCGGTCATAATCATACTTGTCCAGCAAGGCTTGACCAGCTTTGTTTTTTCCATTAGTTGGAAAATGAACAATAACGCAACCCCATTCTTCGGGATTGACATAGAGCATTGGAGAGAAGCTTTGGCTTTCCATTTCAAGATTGTTACCAAATTGATCTGCAAAATCTCTTTTTGCAAACTCGGCGAGGTCTTCAATAATTTGACCGCATTTTTCTGGACCATCAGGTCCAAACACACGCATGCTCATGGCAAAACTGTGTTCTCTGGCAATGTCTACATAAATGTAACGTATACCTTGCTGATGATCTGCTAGAATTCTACGTTCATGTTCTATGGAGTTTCTACCTAGAGTGATGTGCAGGTAGTCTTCTCTTGATATGTCGATTAATCTTACAATAAATTTATTTCTTATATCAAGGAAGCCCAAAGATATCCTGGTGCTCAAGAGCATATGGGTAGATTCTAAAGAGTTTTGCAACTCAGGAAATTCGATAACTGCACCCATTTCACCAACAAGTGGTCCATTCACGGGGAGAAATCTTGCAAAATATTCTAATTCATCAGTTGGTCTGTCAGAACATAGTCCAATTTCCCAGCCCTGCTCAACCATTTGGGCAATTTTTGTAGCTAGAGTCGGGTCAGTGATTTCTGCTTTTTCGTTGATGATGGTTCTGTCGATATCAATCAGAATTAAAGTTTTGCTCATGACGGCCTCCGATTTTAAGGAACGAGTTATTATATTATAATTAAATCAAGTTTTTGTCAAATAAAAAACTGTTCTGATTTTCAGAACAGTTTTGGTTTATTAAGCCTTTCTGGTTTTCTCAATGAACTGCAGACATTCAATTGCACCTGTGGCTAATTTTTTTTGTGAAACAAACTTGGAGCGAGCCTTGAGATTATCTGTCGCGTTGGCAACTGCAGTATGGATAACTCTTGGCAGGTCAATAATGTCTGAGTCTGAATCACCAACAATAGCCAGGAAATCGATATTTATTAAACCCTGAAGAGTTTTGATTCCCTGCGTTTTACTTGAGTCAGGATGATGCAAGATACAAGCACAGTATTCATGTAGATTGACGTCAATTATAGGTGTAACTCCAAGAATTTCCCTAAACATATTTACTGCTCTTTCTACAAGTAGTGACATAAGTTTAGGATTAAGACTAAAACCAGTAGGGTCAAGCAGTTTTGCGTAAAACGCAAAACTGTATTGCCGTTCACCATTTACAATAACAACTGGTTTGGCTGGATCTTCTTTGAGTGGCCTCAGGATTCTTAGCCAATCCATGGTGTCCCCAGAAGTGACAAGAATTTGAGAATCGTTTCTACGTAGACTATTTACAAATCTCATATACAGTGACTCAAAATGATCTCGCCTAGCATCAACTAAATACCCAGAAGAACTGACGTTAGGGCTTAAGCGAACAATATTGCCTTTTTCCGCAATAATTGGACCGTTAGTTTGCAATATTCTTTGAAAATGCATTACCGAATTAAAGTGACGGTCTGAGTTTAGTCCAATTCGCCAACCATCAGCCTGTAGTCTGGCAATCTCTTCAATAATTCGCAAGTCAGTTATTTGCATGTTGATATCAAGAATGGTTTTGTCCAGATCAAGTAAAATCATCTTTGCGCCCATTTTATCTCCTGGGAAAAATGTTAAAGAAAGTAATCCCTTAAAAGAACTTTAAACTAGTTTAATTTAAATCAGCCATATTGTCAACGTCAAATCTTGTCGACCTACCTCGTCAAGATTTTTTACTTTTTTCTATGAGTAAAATTAGTTTCTGAAAATCTTGACGGACGTGGATAACATTTTTCTTGAATCTTGGAGAGAAGTGTTTAACAATAGAAGTAGAATTAATCAATTGACCAATTTCTAAATCCTAAATAAATTTCAAATAACAATTATCTAAATTGAAAACAAGTATATGAATAAAAAAGAAAAAAAATACGACCTTGAAGAAAGGACAGAGCGATTTGCTGCTAATTGCCGTGCATTTATTAAAGAATTAGTCACTACCATTGGTAATAGAGAAGACAGTAAACAGTTAATTCGCTCAAGCGGTTCGGTGGCTGCAAATTATATTGAGGCTAATGAAGCTTTTAGTAAAAAGGATTTTGTGTTCAGATCTAAAATTTGCCGTAAAGAAGTTAAGGAAAGTAGATTGTGGTTGAGTCTTTGTTATATTTCACAAAATCAATCAGAGTTGGAAAATCAGCGAAATTTTTTAATTGTGGAGGCAATAGAGATTACAAAGATATTTGGAGCAATAGTGGAAAGTTGTAAATAATTTGTGTTTCAACTTTTGAATTTATTTAGAGTTTGATCAATTGATTAATTGGTCATTATCGCCAGAGTGGCGAATTGTTCATTGACAATTAGGGGGGCGTAAAATGAAAAAGGTATGTTTGTTTTTACTAAGCGTATTTCTCGTTTCATGTGCAAGTCAACCAGAACTACAATTTAGGAAAGCTAGAACCAATGAACCAATTGATTATGAGAAAATTAAGGTAATTGATCCAGATGTTCGTTTAGCTTCAAACGGAAATGTTGGAGTATCAGCTTTCGGGTATAATCCACGTAAATGGGAAGCCAGTAAATTACAAATTTTCAATTTTCCAATTTTATGGCTCAAGGATCCTCAGCTATTAAGTAAAAACATTTACATTGTTAAGCAGGTTGGACGTTCAATTTTGTTTTGTCTTATTGAAGTGGATGAGAAAGGGGCCAGAGAAGAAAGAAAAAGCAAAGCTGACTACAGTTTGTTCTTGATAAAAATCAGTGATGCTCGTTTACCAATAAATTGGGAAGAGTATTTAGAACAAAAATATCAGTCGAATTATTTCTCTCATCGCGTCGTTGATGTTGGACAGAGACAAGTAGTTGAGCTTAATTGGAATACAAATCATTATTGGAATGCACCAACTATTTTGGTGCAAAATGGCGAACAGGTTCACGAAATGATCATGCTCTATCAGGGAACAAGTAGAACTTATGTCAATCAAATTATGAATAAGTTTCCTTGGCGAGCGGTAACTCTAAATTAAAAGGAGAAAGTTATGTGTAGATTGGAGAAAATGGGGATTCTTTTGTATGTGGTGATCTTAGTAACAATGTGGATAGTCTTTACGCCGGGCTGTGTTCGTCATGTTGAGCTAGAAGAAGATTATTCTTGGGAAAATAGTCAGACAGTAAATTTGAGTTCAGATGATAATATTGCTGAGCAAGCGACTCTAGATTGGCAATTACATGAAGACGAAATCAGTTTTCAGTTTCCCGCTGATTGGCGAATTGTTAAACATGAATCTATAAACTGTTTGAGCTATGAAATTAAAAATACTGAGAACCAAATTGTCAGAGGCGCAGTTTTGCCTGAGGACTATTATCAAGATTTCGGCGGTGAGTGGCAGGTCAACACTGAAAAGTATGCTACGGACTTTATGGCGTTTTCGGTGGATTTCTATCCTGGGCTTAGCGGAGATTGGCCAGAAATTCTGCAGATTATTTATCCGCAGTTGGTGGCTGAGTATGATTATTATCAAGTCCCATACCAGCCGGAAGTTGAAGCTATTAGTTTAACTATCAAGACTGGCTTGATCGAAGGACAGACGCGATTCATTGCCAAAGGCGAACAAGGAGTGTTTGACTTTGCCTTGTTGTTTAGACAAACAGAACAAAGTAAAGCAGTCGACATGTATTATCAATTCATTTCCAGATTTGTTTTTTAGGAGGACGTCATGAAAAGATTTTTACTAAGTGTATTCATTTTGTTTTGGTGCTGGCCAGTTTTGGCAAATGATGTGTTGCTTGAAAATGTGACATTTAAGTCACAGTCTCCACCTGGTGATTGGGATGATAATATGAATTGCGGTCCAACTTCAGCGGTCATGTTAGCTTCCACATATTTAGAAATTGACGCGGACGAAGACGAGATCAAGATTGTTATTGATTGGTTGTATGATAATGAGTATATTCAACCACAGTTGGATGCTGAATATTATGATGGTAATTCAACTAGCATCACACAAATAGCTAATGTTTTGACCGGGAAATACAAGCTAGGGCCGGTAGTGAAAAAGAACATTGGCCAACTGAGCTATTTGCAGGCAAAGTTAGAGAAAGATAATCCAGTGATGGTAGCAGTTAATGTGCAAATGGACCCAACCAAGATGGGACATTTTATGGTAGTGGTTGGCTTAACAGAGGATAACGTAGTTGTGCATGATCCTGGAAAAACACAAGGTTCTTTCAATAGCTATTCGTACGCAACATTCCTAGCCTCCTGGAAAACGTCAAATTACGCTAGTTTAGTTGTGGATACTTCCAAGGTGACCTGGCATCCAGATGGTAGTCTGGTTCAAGTGATCGGTAATGCAAAGGTTTACATTTTGATAGACTCCAAGACTTATTGGATCAAAAACGAGGCAGTGTTTAATGCTCACAATTACGATTGGCAAAAGATTATCTCAATTTCACAAAAAGAATTCAACTGTTATGAATATGGTGGTGAGATTGATTGGCAACCGTATCGAGAACTATTTAAAGTTGATGACATCTATTATCTAATGGAAAAACAGACCTTTGATTCGAATGGCGGTTCTGTTTACCAGTTTGCTTCAGAGGCAAGTTTTAATAGTTGGAACATTTCAGGTGCTGTTGTTGAATTGTCTGTTAATCAGGCTAATGAACAATACTTTTCTATTTATGCAAATGGGGGACCGCTGTACATTCGACATGGTACTTTGTTAAAACCAACTTTCAATGTGCCAGCTTATGGTGAAGGTTTAACCTTTGTTGTAGATAATCAAGGAACTCTTAGAAATTTTGAAAGTTGGGACTTGTTTGAACAGATGGGTTATGACAAGTTGCCGGTGACCTTGATTGGTGACCCAGAACTACTGGAGAGTATTCCTGGCTTTGATGAAATGATTACTGTTGATATGAGTAAGCAGTGTCAAAATCCTGGTGAATATGGTCAATATTCAATTACCATTGATGAACCTGAGCCAGAAGTAGAACCAGAGCCAGAGGTAGAACCTGAGCCAGAAGTTGAACCTGAACCAGAAGTTGAGCCTGAGCCAGAGGTAGAACCTGAACCAGAAGTTGAGCCTGAGCCAGAAGTTGAACCTGAACCAGAAGTTGAGCCTGAGCCAGAGGTAGAACCTGAACCAGAAGTAGAACCTGAACCAGAAGTTGAGCCTGAGCCAGAAGTTGAACCTGAACCAGAAGTTGAGCCTGAGCCTTTTGAAATTGTTTGTACGGTTAGTTGTCCTTCAAATATGAAGGCATTTATTTGGTACGGTTCAACAGGGGAGTCAATTGGTTCTCCTGCTGTAATGCAAACGACTAAACAGGAACTTTGTTTGCGTGGTCAGCCCTGGATTGATTTCAATTGTGCTTGCAAGTACCCAAAACTTTGGTCATGTTTTGACCCGACTGAAGCTGAAGTATTATGCAGTCACAATTTTGAAATTGAAATTCCTGGTTTGATTGATTCGGTAGGAGAAGGCGAGGCTTGGTTTACAGAGTTTATGTGTTTTGAATAAAACAAAAAAGGATGGAGTCATATCTCCATCCTTTTCTCTTTATCTGAGAGGATTATTTTTTTCCAGGTTCAATACTTATAAAAGTTCGTCTTTTCAATTTGCCAGTAAACGTCTTCATTTTCTTTTTTGAAAATTCTACTATTCCATCAATTGTTGAAAATAAAGTATCATCTTTTCCTTTCATTACATTTTTTCCAGGATGAACTTTTGTCCCTCTTTGGCGAATCAAAATATTACCGGCTCTAACAGTTTGGCCACCATATTTCTTAACACCAAGTCTTTGTGCATTTGAATCTTTTAAATTTGAACTACTACCACCCGCTTTTTTATGTGCCATATATCGCTAAATTTAGTTATTTATGTTTTTAGAATTCATCAGTCATTAGCTGATATACAGTTTATAAAAATTTATCGACTTTGTCAAGTATTTATCAACAAATTTAGTTATTTAAGGTATTAAATTGACAGTTACTCAAAAATTTGGTTTGCTATATGTATAAATCAATTATATGAAGTTATTCATCTTAATTCTAATTAGTTTGGCTGTTCTTAACGGAGCAAGCTATGATCAAGCTATTGGCCAGGTTCAGGATCAGTTGGCTAGTTTTGAATACAAAGTAAAAGATTGGCAAGTTGATTTAGAAAATGAGCCTAAAGAAGAAGTTCCAACTACGGTAAATTTAAATGTGGATTTTGCCTCTCAAGCTCCGCTGGCTAATTGGGACTTGCCATATCAGGAAGCTTGTGAAGAAGCAGCTCTAATTCAAGCTTATTATTATTTTAATAATAAAAAATTGACCAATGAATTAATGGACAAAGAAATCATTGAAGTTGTTGAGTGGGAGAAACAAAAGTTTGGCTTGTATTCTGATACTGAGCTTGTAGAAGTTGAGATTATGGCAAAAGAGTATTTTAATTTGGATGTGAAAATTGTTGAGCAGGTTGAAGTTGATTTAATGAAAAAATATTTAAGCCAGGGTTATTTAATATTAATCCCGACTGCTGGCCGTGAATTGGGTAATCCAAATTATACAGAGCCTGGTCCTTTATATCACTTCTTAGTTATTCGTGGTTATGACCGCAATGAATTTATTACCAATGATGTGGGAACCCGAAAAGGGGATGGTTATAAATATAAATACCAAACGATTATTGAAGCAATTCATGATCTGCCCTTAAAAACTGATGGCCAACCATTTCGCCCATACGATGAATTAGTTGAAGATGATGAAAAAGAAAAGAAGATGTTAAAGGGTTCCAAACGAGTTCTGTTAGTAAAAGGAATTCTCGATAATTAACATAGAGAATAGCTACTTATATTGAGTAGCTTTTTTATTTTGACAAAATTGACTGGTTTGCTAAACTATTGTTGTGACCAATATTTATTATGTTCTACGGTTCAGATTACACATTGCACCTGAATCAAGGGAGAAAAACTATGCCTAAGGGATTGAAGTTATTTGCAGGTAATTCACATTTGAAGTTTGCACGTGAAGTTGCAAGGCATTTAGATGTGAAGTTGTATGAACCTGATCTGGCTGACAAAAAAGGCAAACAAATTACTTGGTTCTCTAATGGCAACTGTTTGGTTGATATCAAGGAAAATGTCAGAGATTTTCATTGTTTTATAATCCAAACTCAAGCACACGGCAGGGCCTTGATAGGAAAAGACGAACAGGGTAATGACCTGTGGGGATGTAATCTTCGGCTTAGCGATATGATCATGGAGTTATTTTTGATGATTCATGCTTTGAAAACTTCCGGAGCATCCAGCGTCACGGTTGTGATGCCATATATGCCGTATGTGCGTAGTGACAAAAAAGATCATGCGAGAGTTTGTATAGGCGCGCGATTAATGGCTGATTTGCTTACTGAATCAGGAGCTGATCGCATATTATTGATGGACCCACACTTTGCTCAGATTAATGGTTTCTTTGATGAGAAAAGAGTCAAAGTGGAGGTTCTCAAGGGAAAGCCGATCATTGCTCGACATTTTTTGGAAAAGCATGATTTAACTAATTATGCGGTAATTGCACCTGACGTCGGTGATTCCAAGCCCTGTGGTGCCTTGGCAACTAACCTGGGTTTACCTATGGCAATCATTGATAAACGTCGATATGGTGATGATGAAAAGGCCGTGCCAGAAGCGTTAATTGGCGTTGATAGAGTCAAGGGACGAATTGGCATTATGCCAGACGACGAAGTAGCCAGTGGTGGAACAATGAATGATGGTGCAGACTTTCTCATTTCAAAAGGTGTTAAATCCTTAATTTTAGCACCGACTCACGCAGTGTTTAGTTCCATGAAGGGCTTAGCTGCCATGGAAGCCAATACCTCAATCCAGGAAGTAATTGTAACTGACACAATTCCGATTGATCCAGAGAAAAGAGCTGTTTTGAAAAAGTTAACAGTTATTCCCGTGACTAGAAACTTTGCTGATGCAATAAGAATTCTTTTTTACGGTGAATCACTGGATAAATACAAAGCAGGGTTGTATGAGGGGCTGAGCGATATGAGGAATGCTCGGATTAAATCTGTAGAGAACTAACAACTTGACACTATTTTTAAGTGTGCTACACTAATACCAACTAAACTAGTTGGTATTTATTTTTATGAAATTTAGCACCAAAGCAGAGTATGGTCTAAGGGCAATTGTACATTTAGATAAAGCTGGCAAAAAGTCAGTTTCTTTGGCTTGGATTGCTGATAAGGAAAAAATCTCGCTATCTTATTTGGAACGATTATTTGCTAGTCTAAAAAAAGCTGGTTTGGTAAAGGCAGATAAAGGTGTTAAGGGTGGTTATTATTTAACCAAGCCTGCAAGCAAGATAAATTCTCTTCAAGTAATTGAAGCTCTTGAGGGTTCAGTTGCTCCGTATGAGTGTGTAACAAGTGGGGCATGTTGTGATTGCAAGTGCAAAGTTTTACCAATTTGGACTAAACTTTATAAACAAATAACTAAAACGTTAAAAAATATTAAACTAAGTGAATTATAAAAAATATGCAATATTCAGAAGAACTAATGGATCATTTTAAAAGTCCCAGAAATCAAGGTCAGATAGAAGATGCTGATGGTGTCGGGGAGGTTGGTAATATTAAGTGCGGTGATGTAATGAAAATATATATTAAAGTAGGTGAAGAACTAGGAGACGATACAATTTTAGAAGATGTTAAATTTGAAACTTTAGGTTGCGCAGCAGCTATTGCTGCAACTTCAGTTTTGACCGAGTTGGCCAAGGGAAAGACTTTTAAACAAGCTTTTGCTATTACAAAAGACGATATTGTAAAGAAATTAGGACAAGTCCCAGCTCTTAAATATCATTGTTCAGTTTTAGCAGAAGAAGGGTTAAAAAAAGCAATAGAAGATTACAAAAGTAAATAATTAATAGTAAATATTAAATTTATGAAAGATAAAATTGAAAAAGCTCTAGAAAAAATAAGACCAATGTTACAAGCTGACGGCGGAGACGTTGAGTTTGTTGATTTTGTGGATGGTATTGTTAAAGTTAAATTAACTGGCGCTTGCCATGGTTGTCCAATGTCGCAAGTCACACTCAAAGATGGTATCGGAAGATTATTAAAAGAGGAATTTCCAGAGGTGAAAGATGTTGAAGCTGTTTAATTTTTGAAAAGAGAATTAAGAGATTAAGTAATTCAGCTAATTTAACTTAATTCACCCAGTTCGTTTAATTAACTTTTATGAAAATTTATTACGACAATTCAGCAACCACTAAGGTTGATCCAAAAGTTTTTGAAACCATGGCGCCATATTTACAGGAAGAGTTTGGTAATTCTGGATCAATGCACAGTTTTGGTCAAAAGGCATTAGCTGCAGTTGATAAAGCCAGAGACCAGGTGGCCAGATTTTTGGGTTGTGAAGCCCAGGAAATTATTTTCACATCAGGCGCAACGGAATCAAATAATTTGATTTTACAAGGAGTCGTTAAGTACTTTACAAAACAAAATAAAGAAATTCACATAATAACATCTCAGATTGAACACCCAGCAGTATTGGAAGTTTGTAAGGAATTGGAAAAACGTCCAATGGTCGAAGTTGATTATGTTAAGGTTGATAAAGCTGGAATTATTGATCTTGAACAACTGGAAAGTAAAATAAAAGATAACACAGTTTTGGTTTCAATAATGTATGCCAATAATGAAGTCGGTTCTATTCAGCCATTAAAAAAGGTTGACGAAATCCTAAAACAAGTTCAGACGAACAGGGGGAGTTCAGGGCTACCAATTTATTTTCACACTGATGCAGTCCAAGCAGTTAATTATCTTGATTGCAAGGTTGATAATCTTGGCGTTGATTTTTTGAGTTTATCAGGTCATAAAATATATGGCCCCAAAGGTGTTGGTGCGCTATATATTCGAGCTGCTGCTAAGCTGGAACCAATCATTTGTGGAGGTCATCAGGAATATAATTTGCGACCAGGTACTTTGAATGTGCCAGGCGTTGCGGGATTAGGCGAGGCAATTGAATTAGTAGGAGAAGAAAGTAAAAAAGTGAAAAAAATCAAAGAACAGATAGTCAAGGAATTGGAAAATATTGAAAATGTTCGTTTTAATGGCGAGTCTGAAAGTCAATTGCCAAATTTGATCAATATTAGTTTTCTAAAAGCAGAAGGTGAAAGCATCTTGATGATGTTGGACATGGAGGGTATTGCAATTTCAACTGGTAGCGCTTGTTCTTCTGGGTCTTTGGAACCTTCTCATGTTTTAACCGCGATGGGAATTAAACCTGAGTGGTCTCATGGCAGTGTTCGTATCTCTCTTGGAAGATTTAATTCTGAAGATGAAATCAGTCATTTTATTAAAGTTATAACTTCAACTATAAAAAAATTACGGCAGATGGCGCCGTAACAGTGGAAAGCACATGAAGTAAAAATCAGCTGGAAAAGCTGATTTTTATTTTAGCATTTTTGTTTGTTTAGAAATATTTATTAATATGCCCATGGCCATCATAGTTACAGCTAGCGCTGAACCCCCATAGCTTATGAATGGCAAGGGGATGCCGGTCATCGGTAAAAGTCCAGACATGGAAGCAATATTGAAAAATGCTTGAAACACTAACCAACTTACAATACCAGTAGCCACAAGTCGACCAAATTGATCAATAGAATGTTTCGCAATTATTAATCCTCTATACATTAGGAAAATAAATAATGCCAACAAGAAGATACAGAGAATAAAACCTAGCTCCTCAGCGTATATTGCGAAAATTGAATCACCAGTTGCTTCTGGTAAATATTGAAATTTTTGTCTGGAGTGACCAAAGCCTCGTCCCCAAAAACCACCAGATCCAATTGCTAAAAAAGCCTGATTAATGTGATAGCCAATTCCTTGCGGATCAAGTTCTGGATGTAGAAAAGTGGTTAATCTGGCTGCTCGGTAAGCAGAGTTGATTATTAGAAGGTAAATTGAGCTGGCGCCAGCCAGAAATAAAAAAAACACATGTTTGAATTTTGCGCCTGAGGCAAAGTAAACTGCAATACACATGAAAATGATAATTGATAAAGTTCCCATGTCTGGTTGTAGTAACATCAATACTGAAATTATACCGATTAGAAAGACAAATGGTAAAAATCCGGAATACAAATCCTTAACACCGAAAGTTCCTCGTTTTTCTAACCAGGTTGCCAAGTACAATAAAAAGGTCAATTTAACAAGTTCAGCTGGCTGAAAAGAGAATCCACCCATGTTGATCCAACTTTTCGCCGTTCCATATTGAACACCAACACCAGGTATAAAAACTATGACCAAAAGTAATATTGAAACAGCTAATAAGGGCAAAATGAATTTCTTCCAAATTTGGTAATTAATTCTAGCAAAAATAAAAAGTAAAGCTAATCCTGGAAGTAACCCAAATAGAATTTGATGTTTTGCAAAATAGTAACTATCATTGAACTTTTGATAACCAACTGCTGTACCAGCTGACGACAAGACAATCAAGCCTAAGACAATAAGTACCCCCAATGTTACGATTAGGGGCATGTCAGGAGAATGGTATTTTGATCTTTTTTGGTGCATTTATTTAAGTTGTTTAACAAAAGTTTTAAATTGCTCACCACGATCAAATTCGTTAATAAACATTCCAAAGCTGGCGCAACCTGGAGAAAGTAGAATTGTATCACCAGGCAGGCTTAGGCTGTAGGCGTGTTCAATCGCTTTCTTGAAATCATTATACCTACCAGCAATAATGTTTTTACCGCCATATTTTATTATTTTCTTTTCAAGTTCATCAGTCGCAGACCCCTCGAGAAGAACAACTACTTTTACTTTTTTAACAATAGTTCTTGCGAATTCTGTCAGATTGAGATTTTTTGTTGCTCCACCAGCTAAAAGTATAACTGGAGGCTCGACTGAATTTAGAGCCATTTTTCCAGCTATTGGAGTTGTGCTAGTGGTGTCATTTATAAATTTAATATCGTTAACAGTGCCAACTTTTTCTAGTCGGTGTTCAATTCCTGAAAAAGCTTCGATTGAGTCCCTCATGTGTTTTTTTGTGAAACCTAAAATTTTACCTACCGCTAACGCGGCTGACAAGTTTTCTAGATTGTGAGCTCCATCAACTTTTAGTTTCCAGGAGGCTGGGACATCCTTTTTGTGAAAATTTATTGTTTTTGATTTGATTTCAGAGGAAATCTTTTTTGTGTAGTTATTTTCAGCATTAATTAAACAGTAGTCAGATTTTTTTTGATTTTGAAAAATTAGTTTTTTGTCATTAATATACTCGCGCATGGATTTGTAGCTATTGAGATGATCTGGAAAGATATTAGTGAAAACAGCAATGTGTGGACTGATTTTTTTCCAGCCGAATCCTTGTAATTGCCAACTGGATAATTCCAAAACGACTAAATCATTTTTTGTTACCTGATTGATTAGGGGTAAGGTCGCTTCACCTTGGAGATTTCCTGAAATATAAACATTCCTTTTTTCATTTGCCCAAATTTTTTGCAGCATTTGTCCAATTATTGTGGTGGTTGTACTTTTACCACGAGTCCCAGTTATACCAATAATTGGACAGGGACAATATTCAGCAAATAATGATTCGTCCATATCAACGGGAATGTTATTTTTGAAAGCTAATTTCAAAAAGGGGGACTTTAGTGGAATTCCTGCATTGCGAATGATCAAGTCTGCACTTAGAATGTCTTCTTCTTTGTGTTCTTCCAGTGTATATTTGATATTTGAATAAGGTTTTAGTTTTTCTAGTGAGGTTTCAAGTTCTTCGGCAGTTTTCAAATCTGTAACTGTGACTTGCGCGCCTTTCTCAGCAAAAAAAATCGCGTCTTTGAGACCACGACCAAGTAAACCTAATCCTAAGATTAGAATTTTTTTATTTTTATAGTTTGGTAATGTTTTATTTGGCATTGCGTATTGGATATTATAGGGTTAATACCAGCCTTTATCTAATAGAAAAACTATTACACCGGCCACTGCAGTAATTGAAGAAATTAGCCAAAATCGCATAACAACTTTTTGCTCTGGCCAGCCAAGAGCTTGAAAATGGTGATGAATCGGAGCTGAAAGAAAGACTTTCTTTTTGCGAATTTTTTTTGACAACACTTGAATTATTACAGATAAAGATTCAATTACAAAGAGTAATCCGATTATGGGTAATAGCAATGCTGTATTGGTTAACATAGCAATGATTCCAACGGTTATTCCTAAGCTCATTGCTCCAGTGTCACCCATAAAGAAGCGGGCTGGATTGATATTGAACCATAAAAAAGCCACCAGGGCTCCCATGATAACGCCACACATAGCAGCTAATTCAAATTTCCCTTGAGCAAAGCAAATGGCACCTAGTGCTGCAAAAGTTGTGGCTAAAGTTCCACCAGCAAGACCATCGAGACCATCAATTTCGTTGACTGAAAAAGCAGTAGCCACGATTATGAAAACAAATAATGGAATATACCAAAAACCAATTTCAAAATTGCCGACAAAGGGTACATGAAAAACGTCCCAATCTAACTTGAAATAAAACCATAGCGCACCAATGGCCGCAATGATAGTGTACAGGCTAAGTCGGTAAATAACGCTTAGACCACCTCCTTTGGGACCTATTTTTCGAACACCTAGATAATCATCGATCAGACCGACAACGGCAGCAAACATTAATAGACCTAGTGGCAATAAGGTTTGTTCTCGGGTCAAAAAGTTTAATTTACTGACAACGCTTCCGGGCCAGAACATTTCTAGAAAAGGGAAGAGTAGAGCTAAGAATAGTACAGGCGCCCAAATTAAAATCCCACCCATGGTTGGGGTACCTGACTTTGCTTTGTGTAGGGAAGCAAAAATTGGAGCTGACTTAGAGTCTCGGATTTGCTTTCCCATTTTATATTTGTACAAAAAATGAGTTAATAGCGGAGTTGAAAAAAAAGCAATTAAGAAAGAAAAAAGACTTAAAAGTCCGATTTTAAATACTAGGGCTGTTTCCATAACTAAATATTAATTAAAATTGTTAGTAATGTTGAGAAAAATAATAATACTTGGCACACAGTTGAAGTAATTGTTAGAAAGTAGCTGACCAGTTCTTTTTTGTTGTAGATAATCAGCGCAAAAATTGTGTTTATTAGAAAAATTGCTAAGCCAATTCCAGGTAAGTAGAATATTTTTTGCCAGCGACCAAAAAGATCAATGCCTAAATAAATATTATAATGCAAGGGAATAAAAGCTTGTTCTTCTGGTAGGTTATAAACTGCTGGGTAGAACTTGTAATAAATTAGCAACCAGATCAAAATATTAATTAAAATACCAATCCCACTGGAAATCAAAATTAACTTATTTTTCCAGGCGGGAGTGTTTTTTAACTTATTGATAAATTGATGGAAATGAATCAACATATATAAGCGAATTTCAAAATCTTAAATTCTTTGACATTGTAGCATATATTTTGCGTAATTTGAAGAGTTTTGTCAAGCTTGAATAATTGTGTAAATTATGCTATTTTGTACGTATGAAAACATATCATGTTATAACTTATGGTTGTCAAATGAATAAGTCGGATTCTGAAAGAGTGGCGGCTGTTTTTGAACACCTAAGTTATTCACTAGTAGAGAAAATGGAGCAAGCAGATTTTATCGTGGTAAATGCTTGTAGCGTAAGACAAACTGCAATTGATCGAATTTGGGGGATTGTTAAAAAATGTAAGATGTTAAAATCAAAAAAAGAACTTACTACTATTTTAACTGGCTGTTTGCTTGATGAAGATAAGAAAAGTTTTCAAAAAAAGTTTGATTTTGTTTTTAATATAAAAAAATTGAGTGAACTAGAAAAGTTCTTACACTCAAAACAGGAGTATACCAGTGAAAACTATTTTGACACTCTACCAAAATTAAAAAAAGATTATCTAGCATATGTCCCAATTATGACTGGTTGTAATAATTATTGTAGTTATTGCGCTGTGCCATATGCTCGTGGTCGAGAAGTTAGTCGCCCGGTTAAAAAAGTTGTGGAGGAGGTTAAAAGTTTGGTTGCTTCTGGTGTAAAAGAAATTCATTTGCTAGGTCAGAATGTCAATTCATATAATCCCAGCAATGGTTTTTCTGCTGAAAATCCATTTAAACAAAATTTTGCCAAACTTCTCTGGGAGGTGGATCAAATAAAGGATTTAAAACGAATTGGTTTCACTTCTAGTCACCCAAAAGATTTACATGATGATGTGATTCAAGCTTTAGCCTTGCCAAAAATGATTAATCATCTTCATTTAGCTTTACAGTCAGGTGATAATCAAATACTAAAAAAGATGAATCGAAAATATACAGCGGAGGACTTTTTATTACTTATTAAAAAATTAAGAAAAATTAAACCAGAGATTACGATTGGAACGGATATTATTGTGGGATTTCCTGGAGAAACAAAAGAACAGTTCGAAAACACTTTGAAATTATATGAAAAATTAAGATTAGATATTTCCTATCATGCCATGTATTCACCAAGAAGCGGAACTAAAGCAGCAGAATTTAAAGATGATGTCTCCTATGAAGAAAAGAAAAGGCGTTGGCATAAAATTCAAACGTTGGTTAAAAAAATTGCTCTCGAAATAAATCAAAAGTATTTAGATAAAGTTGTAGAGGTTTTGATTGATAAAGTGACGACTCGTTATGCTGAGGGAAATAGTTTGGAAATGAAAAGAGTTCGAGTGAAAAATGACAATGTGAAAGTAGGCGATTTAATAAAGGTAAAAGTAAATAAAGCTCAAGAGTGGTTGTTGTATGGTGAATTAATAAAGTAGTTGTGTTAAAATAGATTAAGAACGGCACTCTAAATTTGGGGAGGAGATATGAATGCAGATATTAGAAAAATGCTGGAACGCGCTGAACTGATACGAAAAACTGGCAATATGCCCATGCATGCAATGTTGATGGCAGATATTATGAAATTTTGTCGGACAAATGATATTCCTGGAGGTAATGTGTTTGATGGGACTGCTAGTGATGAAAAGTTAGCTATCTCAAGTGAAATTGCCGCGGGGGTATTAGAATTTTGTCATGATCAAACAATTGGTTCAATTTTTAACTTGTCAGAGCAACAAATGATTGAGCTCAATCTAAGGGCAACTACTATGGCAAGAGGAAATGATGGAAATGGAATTAATTAAAAAAGATTTTCAAAAAAACAATAAACCGTTCAAACGTTTGAACGGTTTTAAAATGAAAAAATAGCTTTATAGATTGTTTAAGTAATTGTATTTTGAATAAAGTCAACCTATTGACCAGTTAATGTTTTATTGTTATTGTTTTAATGTTTTTATGAACAAGAAAAAACAAAAAGTAATCATCGTCCTTGGTCCAACCGCCAGTGGTAAATCAGGTATCGCTCTCAAACTCGCAAAACAGTTTAACGGTTTTTTGATTTCTGCAGATTCGCGCCAGGTTTATAAACAGATGGATATTGGCACCAACAAGGATCCAGGTGTTTGGAAAGAGGGAAAATATTATCTTGTTGGTGAGGATTCAGGATTCAAGAGCCAAGAGCCAGGAAAGATTAAGGAGCAAGGATTAAAGAAAAAAAACTTGGAACATTCGGACCAAATTCAAGAATACATGGTGGATATTATTGAACCGAATCAGGAGTTTAGTCTGGACGACTGGTTAAAACAAGTTAAACAAATTATAAAAGACAATCCTAGTCGGATGCCAATTATTGTCGGTGGAACCGGACTATATATTTCTGCATTGGTAAATGATTATCAATTATTAGACGGTTTTGATGAGAAACTTCGAGCCAGGTTAGAAAAGCAGATTGAGAAAAAGGGGATTAAGGCTTTGCTAAGTGAGATAAGGGAAATCGATCCAGGAATTGAAAATAAAATTGACACCTCCAATTCACGTAGAGTTGTGCGCGCGGCAGAAATTATTTTAAAAACCAAAAAGCCATTGGAACCTCAAGTGGGGGAAGGTGAATTTGAATTTTTACAACTTGGGATAGCTTTACCAAGAGAAGAACTGTATGCAAAAATTGACAAACGAGTAGATCAAATGATGAAGGAAGGTTTAGTTGAAGAAGTAAAGTCTTTGATCAAAAAAGGTTATGACTGTAGTTCTTCTTCTATGAGCGGTATTGGTTATCGGCAGGTTTGTCAATTTTTAAATAATGAAATTAACGGCGTAGAGGCCGTTCGTTTAGTTAAACGAGATACGCGCCGTTACGCCAAACGGCAGTTAACCTGGTTCAAAAGAGATAAAACAATCCATTGGATTAAGGATTATAATGAAGCGAATAATCTAGTGAACGACTTTATATAAAAAGAAAAGTCTCACAGTTTGACTGCGAGACTTTTTTGTTTGGGTCGGTGGTAACCTTTCGGGAAAAAGCTTTTTTGTGAAAAACGTTTTATGGATCGATCCAATCACTAAAAGCAAATTCCTGGGTGCCTGATCACCGCATTGTCCCACGGTGTTCTTGCTTGAAAGCACATCGGCTAATAAGCTGTCCCTAAGGCTTTAGAAAATCCCAGTTTTATCTCAGTGAGCTTTCGCTCACATAACTGAGCACCAGGAGTTACCGTGCCCCAAAACCCATCCGATCGCAATTTCCGCAGCAATCATCAAGGCTCGAAATTAAATTATCATAATTGAAAATGAATGTCAATGTTAAAATCAAAGATTGAACAAATATTCAGCAAATATTCAGCTTCTGTTATGATAATATTTGTCTAATATTAGCGTAATATACGTGCAATATCTTTGATCTAGTATTGACTTTTTGTGCTATATTTGCTATACTCAACTGTTAAATATAGTATAATGTTAATGGTGAATAACCAGGAGGTGAGTGATGAGATATTTGTTTATCTTTGTGATTGTGGTAATTTTGATGTCTGGGTGCGTTCTTGATTGCATTGATTGCTATCCAGCTTGTTGGGATGATTATGACTGCTATTCGGATGAATATTGTGCTAGTGATGGATATTGCTATGCCTATTCTTCTCCGAGTGCTTCGGTCGTTGTGGTTTCTGACTATTGCTACTCAGACAGTGATTGTATGTACGATACATACTGTGCCACCGATGGTTACTGCTATGAAGCAGTGGAATTCGCTTGTTACACAAGTGACGAATGTCCGTACGGTACGTACTGTGATATGTACGGCTACTGTCATGAGTCGGGGTATTCAAGTTCGGACTACGGTTGCTGGGATGATTACGATTGTCCAACGAATTCCTATTGCGCAGATGATGGTAGTTGTTACGACTACGAGGACGGTTGTTATTCAGACTATGATTGTGTAGCTGGGTACTATTGTGACGTAGACGGACACTGCTACGAAGAAGAAGTTTGCTGGAGTGATTACGATTGCCCAGGTGGTTTCTTCTGCGCGACGGATCACTACTGCTACGAGTGGTAAAACCAAAGAGCGGACTTCTCACGTGAGGTCCGCTCTTTTTATATTGAAAGTTTATTGTTTACAGTTTATCTTTAAGTAGCTTTTCTGTTTTCTTTGGGTCAGCCTTACCTTTGGTTTCTCGCATGACTAGTCCCACAAAATATTTTAGAACAGTTTCTTTGCCAGCCTTGAATTGTTCAACTTGCTCGGGGTTATCTTTTATGACTTTTTGAATAATGCTTGCTAAATCTTTCTCTGAACTAATTTGGCTTAAGTCAAAGTCGTCCATTACATGAGAGGGGTCAGCTCCGGTTTTGGCCATTTGCTTTAGAATCATTTGTGCAGCAGCACTGTTAACTTTATTTTGATAGATTAGAGTAATAAATTCTGCAAAGTTTTCGGCAGTTATTTTATTTTTTGTTAACGGAATTTTTAGTTCATCTAGTAGTGGTAAAAACTTATTAATTATCCATCCGGTTACTAGCTTGATAATTTTTTTCTTATTTCTATTCCAGATTTCTTCTTCTGTTCCTTCAATGCCTTCTAGTGAATGAAGCCAGTCTTTGAGTTCAGAAATAATTTGTTCAACGTAAAAAGATAACTTTTTCTCCTCAGTTAATATTTTTGATTCCTCTCCTGTGAAGCCATACATGTCCATAAAACGACGACGTTTGTCTTGTGGTAGTTCATGTTGTTCAGCTTTAAATTCGTCGATTTGTTTTTCAGTGAAGGTTAATGGTGGTAAATCTGGTTCAGGAAAATATCTATAATCATGTTCCTGCTCTTTGGTTCTCTGTGAAACAGTTTGCCCCTTGGCGTCGTCCCAGCCTCGAGTTTCTTCTGTGGTCGGAGGATTGTTTTCTCTCCAAAGAATGGTTTGTCTTTCAATCTCGTGAGCCATGGCCCTTTCAATGGATCGAAAAGAATTGATATTTTTAATTTCGGCTTTGGGATATAAATTACTATCTCCTTCAGGACGAAGGGAAATGTTAGCATCGCAACGCAGGTGACCTTTCTCCATATCAGCATCAGATATTTCCAGGTGACGCATGATTAATCTTAATTCTTGTGCAAAAGCTTTAGCTTCTCCTGGAGTCGAAAAATGGGGAGCGGTTACAATCTCAATTAGTGGTGTTCCTCCACGATTATAATCAATTAAACTGTCTTTATCTGAATGAGTTGATTTAGCCGAATCTTCCTCCATGTGTAACCGAATGATACCAATGCGTTTGAGTTCATCTTCTTTGTCCAGTCGACCAGATAGAGCATCTTTAGCTTTGTTATTAATGGCGATCCAGCCATGTTCCGCAATTGGTTTATCGTATTGTGAAATTTGATAACCTTTTGGAAGGTCTGGGTAAAAGTAATTTTTCCGATCAAATTTAGTGAAGTTGGCAATTTTACAATTCAAAGCGAGTGCTACTCGGATGGCCATGCTGGCAGCTTCTTGGTTTATAGTTGGTAGAACTCCTGGATGACCAAGGCAGATTGGACAAATATTCTTATTTGGTTGATCAGCTTCGGCATTGGAACAGGAACAAAACATTTTAGTTTTGGTTTTTAGCTGAACGTGGAGCTCCAAGCCAATTATTGTCTCAAGTTTCATATGGAAAAAGGGGATAAAAGGGATAAAGGTGATAACAAGAAGATTATAACAAATTTGGGTTAAAAAATAAAGGGCGCCTGAGAGTGGCAGACAGCCCTTGTTTTGTTTAAGGTTTCGGTGGATTAGCTTCAAGTTCGCGGAAGCAATGTCGACAAACAGAAAGATAGTCTTCATCACCAACATGAATTGATCCAGAAAGAACTTTTTCTCTGTAAGTCGGATGTAACCAGCTTTTAGTTGCTGGAGCTTCACCACAGTGCATGCATACAGCACTTAGTTTTCTCACATGGTCAGCTTCACATAAAAGGTGGGGCATAGGACCAAAAGGTTCTTCTAGGAAAGTTTGATCTAATCCAGTAACAATTACTCGAATTAGATGCTTTTCAGCCAGAATTTTACAAACTTTAACTAAGTCAGTGTGACAAAAATGGCCTTCTTCAATCAGAACAGTGGTGATGTCCGGAGTAATGAATTCCAGGATTTTCCAAGGATCATTTTTAGGAAAAATAATTGCATTTTCATGAGAAATTGTTCCACAACGACTTACAGCTCTACCTTTGGTCTCAATTTTTTCACCATTAGTCAAGCACACTTCTCGGTCAGCAATATCAGGTTGAAATATTAAGTATTTTCTGCCTTTACCATAGCTTTCTTGGTTTATCCAATGAAGAGCAAGTTCACTTTTTCCTCCACGCATACAACTAACAATTACGTCAATACAACCTCGTCTAAACATTAATAACCTCCATTATAATTCTAGTTTGTGAACTATATGTCGCCAAATATCATCATGAATAGCTTCAATGTTATTGTCTGCATTAACTACTGCCCAGTCTGCGCGAGTTTCCGCTAGAGTTAAAAAACCAGTACGAACTTTTTGGTGAAAACCCATGCTTTCACTGTCCAGTCGATCACCATCTCTTCTATCACCAATCCTCCCAATTCCAGCATGAGGGTCGATGTCTAATAAAATTGTTAAATGTGGCTCAAGGCCACCAGTGGCAAATTGATTAATCTTTTTTACTTCTTCTAAGTTAAACAGGCCACGTCCGAAATGTTGATAGGCAAATGTGGAACCATGAAAACGGTCAGAAATAACAATTTCCCCTCGTTTTATATGAGGGAGAATAACTTGACGAACGTGTTGTGCACGTGAAGCCAAAAATAAAAATAATTCAGCTTCCGGCACCATTTCCGTGTGGGCCGGATCTTTTAATAGGGTTCTGATTTTTTCAGCCAGAACACATTCTGTGCCACCTGGTTCACGAGTCAAAAAAACGTTATGACCGTGTTTCTTGAATCGGTTTTCTAGTCGTTGAATTTGGGTGGTTTTCCCAGTCCCTTCACCGCCTTCAAAAACAATGAATTGTCCCATGATTTGATCCTCCATCATATAATTATTGCTTATGGTAAAAAATTAAAATTATTTTTTATTTCTTTTATGATTGATTGACTTATTGGTTGATTAGATTTTTTTAACTTTTCGTATTGGAGTAGGTTTATAGTTAGATTGGCGCTTTGCTTGAAGTTGAGTGGAATGATATATGGGTCCTTGTTTTTTTCGAAATTATCTTTAGCTTTTTGCATGGTAGTTAATAATAGTTCATGTTGCTCTGATTTGGGAGCTTCCTCTGGTGTCGAAAAGCCATGTCTGGTGGAAAAAGGTTGAAAACAAACTGATGGTTGGATAATATTAAAAATTGGTAAATATTCTGAGAAAGGAACCGCTAATTGAGTAGTACAAAATGGGTATTTACTTATGGTCGAAGGTAGTGAAGCTTGAATACCGGCGTTGAAAATGTTTTTGATAATTTGTTCTTGAGTTTCCATGGTCATTAGTTCAGCTTTGTCCATCAGTTCTGATATTGGGTTGCTGTTTCTGAAAAATAGATAATAAAACAAGAGTTTGTTTTTGAATGACTTGTCGATGTCTAAAATCCTGATAGAGGGGCAATTTTTTTCTTGACTTGAATATTCAAGGGACTCAAAATTTTCTGTAGTTGTTGTTGTAATTGAATCAGATGTTAATTGTTCTGCAAGTTGTGTCAATTCTGGTTTGTTTTGATTAAGTGATTTGTGAAGAACAGTTTTTAGTTGTGATTGGTTTAGAATAAATTCAGCATTTACTAAACTGGCAAAAGTAGGGAAGTGTCCCTTGAAGTTTAGTTTTTTAAAATCATTTATTAAGTTTACATATTCTTCGACTGTTTTTCGTGGTTGAATATATTCATTGGTAAACTTATATTTGCTGGTTAAACAATTACCAACTATAAGTTGAAAAGCATAAAACGAAATATTCTCAGCAGTTAGCTGAATAAGACTGGCGGTGAGATTTTTGGTCTGAATATTCATATGTCAAACTTGAGTTTCAAGTTGGTTGGCGCTAACTCGACCGTTCTGCCATTGGCCCCTGTATAAGTTAGTTGAACCTTTGACTTCAATAAATAAGGCATGAACTACGCGAGCGCCCAATTCAATGTTGATTGGGTTATTTCCCATGTTTGTGATTCCAAAAATTAATTCACCTTTGTAACCTGGAGCAACGTTTCCTGTGAATATCATCATTCCGGAGCGAAAGATAGTTGTTCTAGGGCGAAAAAGAACCGCCAGATTGTCTGGGGTGTTGATACGTTCAATTGTTTTCATTAAATAATATTTACCAGGTTCAAAAATGAATGATTGTTTGTTGGTTGGGTCATATTCAGCTAATAACTTTTCGGTTGGGGTTTTTCTTTGTTCAATACCTAGATAGCCTTGACCTTGAATTTCGTATACAGCACCAAGTCGAAGATCAAATCCACAACCCTCTGGATTATTTAATTCTCGATCACAAAGATTTTCTACTAGATTTTGTTCTTTAACTAGACGATGAAGTTCGTCAACTCCTAAAATCATATTTTTATATTTTATTAATCATTTTTTTAGCCTGTATTTAATTTGGTAATCAAGTCGTCAAGCTGAGAGTACAATTCTTCGAATGTTCCATTGTTATTTACAATGAAATTAGCTTGCTTGGCAACTTCGCGAATGGTTAGTTCAGTTTCTCCTTGCTGATCTTTTTGAAATTCCTGAAAAGTTTTGTTTTTATCGTCAGGGTTTTCTGCACGCCTGATGATTCTTTCAAATCGAATTTTTTCTTCAGTTTGGATATTAATTAAATGAAAATTGGGGAGCTCTCGGAGATATTTTATGTCGGGAGTTCTTCGAATTCCGTCTACGCAAACAATTTGATGTGGATCATTTTCTGCATCTTTTGCTATTACTTTTGCAAATAGGTCCTGGCCAAAATTTTCTCGAAGAACAAGAGAGATTCTTTGCATTGTTTCTCGTGATTCTTCTAGATGAAGTCGTTTGAGAACTTCCCTGATAATTGTAGAGAAACGAAAATAACCGGTTTGGTGTTTTTTGGTTATGTAGTCGCTAGCTTCGCCCTTGCCACTAGCAATTTCACCGACAAATCCAATAATTAATTTTTTCATATTAATATGTGTTATGTAAAATAAAAAGGGCAGTTTTTGCCCTTATTTTGAGGCATCAAGGTCAAACATCTCAGTGGCACCTTCGAGTAAATGAACTTTTGTTAAACCAATTTTCTTTATCCAATCCCAGCAAGGTTCACAACACCACCAATGACCCCAAAGAAACATTTCAGCACCTTCAGAACTTAAGGCTTTCCTTTGAAAATCCTTGGCTGTTTGTTCTTCGGCATGGCCATCTTGTTTGCAAGTCTCTTTGCAGTGATGATAACCTTTCCCAGTGGCGCATTTCTCAACTACTCGTGGGCAAACTTCAACTCGCAGGCCTGCATTAGAGCCTTGGGCAACTATTTGATTGTCAATTACAATCACAGCTCCAGTTGATTGTTTAACACAGCCAGATTCTAGAGCGACTTTTTTCGCCGCCTGGATAAAAGGATTATCGTCTTTGACGTACACAATTTCACATCCAGGCGGCATATATGGATATGCCTTTAGTGATTTATAGTTGCTGAGCATTAGTATTTCCTTGATTAGTTTTGGGTAGCTGTTGCGACGTTTCTGCCAACGTCTTCAAATTATTTTTTTGCTTGAGCTCTATTAGGTTACCTTGTTTAATTTGTTCAATTTCTTCAGTGTTGTCAGCCTTGGATTCTAGAGAGTAGGGCGTTGAACCGGCATATTTAGCATCTTGTTTGCCGTGTTTCTTTGCATCCTCTTTTGATAAATCACTCTCTAGTTTGTATAGTTGTACCTGGCAAATTCTTTCTCCTGGATACAATTTTATAATATGATGAGAGTTGTTAACCACGGGAATAGTTAATTGGCCACTATAACGACAATCAATCATTCCAGTTTCAATTTGTAGGCCCCTTCTTAGCGCGGAACTTCTGGGCATTAGTGTTCCAGCAATGTCCCCACAGTTTAAGGTTATTTTTTCTAAGGTAGAAATCAAGATGAATTCCTTCGGAAGAATTTCAAAGCATTGACCTGGGCTAAGTTTAATTAACTTAAAATATTCTTCCATGTTCTGGTAGTCCAGGTAATCAGCAATAACAGCTACTCGACCTTTTGAATTCATTTTCCAACTGTGAGGAATATAAAAACTCCAGCCAACACGAAGATCAATTGAGTTCGGTGATAGTTGAAATTCATCTAGTTCTGGAGCGAAAGTAATTTTTCCTTCTTGGATTCTTTGTAGGATTTCTTTTTTAGTTAGAGTAGACATATTGTTTTGTTAGAATAATTACCCCTCGCTTATTTTATTATTTTATATTTTAAATTAATTACATTACTTCCCAAATCCTTATATTCTAGAAGTTCAAGTTTAATGTTCAAATTTAAATCCTTGAATAGATTTAATCCACCACCGAATAAAATTGGTTCAATAGTGATTAGCAATTCGTCAACTAACCCTTGATCTAAAAATAGGGAATTGACCTGTGTTCCGCCGGCCAGGATTGCTTCAGTAAATCCTTTGTCTTCAAGTTCTTTTAGAAGTTCTTGTGGTTGTTTGTTTGTATATTCAATTTGTCCTTCAATGTTTGTAAATTGCTCAGGAATTCGCGTTAAAACTTTAATTAATCGACCGGGTAACGGTCTGTTGATAGTTTTGTAAGTTGAATTGCCCATTATGATTACGCCAGCTTGCTTAGTTTTTTCAACAAAAAGTTCTTTGTCCGCATTTGACGTCCATTCGATTGACGGCTGGCCAGCATTTTTGGCAATAAAACCGTCTGTTGTGATTACCATCATGAGGGTGTTTTTCATAATTTTCAATTTGTAATTTCCAATTTGCAATAAATTCTCAATGATCTAATTTTCAATTATCGTGTCGTGTGAATAATTTGAAAACTGATAATTTATAATTTAATGAAAATTGAAAAATTGATAATTTTATAACACTATCTTCATTCCTTTTATTGGACCAAGTGGATTATAATTTTTTTGTAATTGGTCTACAATTTCTTGAACCAAAGATTCATCACCAGCTTCGGCTCGGTCATAATGATCTGCTTGAGATTCAAACTGAAGGGGTGGGTGATCATTATTTCTTTCCACCAATTCCCAGGCATGTTGAAAGTGAATGTCATAAATGTGGGCATTGGAAATTGTATGGGTCAATTTTCCTGGTTTAACTCCAAGTTTCGCAGCCACGACACAAAGTAATAAATAAAAACCTGCCACATCGTGTGGACAGCCGAGCATCATGTCGTTTGATCTAATTACAGAATGAATATGTAGTTTGTTTCCTATAATGTTAGCCGTCCAAGTGTAAGGGCAGGGGACGTTCTTTTTTGATTCTGGATTACCGAGACCATCTTCACGTGGATCCCAGGTAATGACTACTCCATGGCGTGAGCCGGGATTTTCTTGTAAATGTTTAACTAGTAGGCCTAATTGATCTCTCCCAAAGGCGCTTCTCCAGCGGTGACCATAAGCTGCAGGAATGGTGCCATCTTCTTCTGTGAAATCTTTCCAAATTCCTGTGAATTTATTAACAAAGTCATCGGGGTTTCTACTACCCATAATATACCAAATTTGCTCAGCCACGAATAGTTTTATTGGGATTTTTCTCAAGGTTAGCAAAGGGAACCCTGTGTCTAATTCAAAAGTCACACCTGGTAAAACTTTACAGGTGTGGCCGGTTCTTTCATTGTATTCATCAAACCCTTCATTCATTATTTTGAGAACCGCTGCTCGGAATTGTTCATCATATTGAGTAGCCATACAACAAGCATGAGATGAGTTTCATTGTCATAATTATTTTACCAGATAAGTTGAGGCCTGAGAAGTGTATAAGGTTGACAAAAATTATAGTAAATGCTAGGATTAGAAAATGATTAAAAGAATGCTTTTAATTTAGACTAGGTTCATTTTACAGGAGGATGTCATGTATAAATGTGTAGTAAAGAACGCTGAGGCTGGATTCAATGGCTTGCATATTTTTTTCAGCATTATTGAGGAAGGAGTGGAGCGATCTTGCGCAGAATGTGATGAGCAGGGTGATGGTATTCACCGTCAGTTTGAAATTGTGAAGGTCAAGCGGGGAGTTGTCATTTTAAATCTAGATAGAGCCTTTAGGGCAAAGCTAGAAGAATACTTGCGAAACACTTATCGTCATGGCGAAGTGATATGCTTTAATTGTTTTGAAGAGTTCATCGAAGAGAGTACCCCCGGTTTTGTGCCAGTTGATTAGGAGTGTATAATGGATGCACCAAAAAAAATTCAATACATGGATCAGGATGAGTTGTTGGATTATGCTGCTTCTTTGATTGAGACAGGTGTCGATCATTTCCAGCCAGAGATCAAGATAGCATGTGCTAGGCTAGCAGACTCAACGTTGCGTTTGGCTGAACTCCGTAGAAAGTTCGATCAATAAGATTAAGTGAAGATTGCGGGGTAAAGTAGTTAGTTCCCAAAAATAACCGTCTCACCAAGTGAGCGGTTTTTTATTATTGACAAGTCTGATTCTAGATGGTAAATTTAGTTCAATATGGAGGTGAAAAATGAGCTCATTGAAATGTGAAGTTGAGAAGAAAAATCATCAATTGGTCATTTGTCTTGTTGGAATGTTGTTTGTTCTTAAGATTGTAAATTTACTACTGCTTCGCGTGAATCATGCTCAGGTGGGTATGTTTTTAACTGAAAGTTTGTGCGTGATTGTTTTTTTGTCAGCCATATTTTTTTCAATTATATACGGCCGAGCAGTTAGTTTTATTTGTAGCCTGGCAGCCTTATTGGTTTTTACACTTTTAATTTTGTTTGGAGTTGTTGAATCTCCACAAGAAACTAACATAATGAACTATACCAGTCTTACATGGTTTTATGCATCTTTGTTTATTGGGAATGGTTTTGCCTTATTCTTATAGGAGGATAATATGGTGGATGGTAAAAAGAAGATCAAAGACATGACTGATGAAGAATTGTTGGAGTTTTCACAAATGGTCCTTACAAGATCTGAAAGTTTTAACAAGAAAGATGAAAAGAGGGTAGCTGCGAATGCTACACAGTCATTGGCGGCCTGCGCGATTTTGCGAGAACGGCGAGCTCTTCGCTTGGAGAAAGAAAAGGGGATGGAGGCGGACAAAAACTATCATATGAATCCGCCGTTTTGAACAACAAAAAACCGACTCACCAAGTGAGCGGTTTTTTTTAATCCAACAATTTTGTCATTATGAATTCATTTCAGAATCTAAAATTGTTGAGTGGGTTTATTCTCGCAGGCTAGATCCTGAAACAAGTTCAGGATGACAGCCTGGGATGTGAGCGGTGTTTTTTATTTGAAGGAATAAATTTATTCCAGTGTAACTTTTACGCCAGGGCCCATGCTTGAACACAAAGTTGAACCTTTGACAAAAGTGCCTTTGGATGTTTCTGGTTTAGCTTTGGTTACAGCTTCTAAGAAGGTTCTGTAATTTTCGATCAAAGCTTTGTCGTCTGTACTGACCTTACCAATTGCTTGGTGAATATTAGCAGAATCATCATTTTTAAATGCGATTTTACCTTTTTTTAATTCAGCAATAGTTTTTTTTAGGTTGGTAGTAATAGTGTCATTTTTTGGTGATGGCATTAAACCTTTTGGACCAAGAATTCTAGCTAATGGCGCTAGGTTCTTCATAAATTCTGGGACAGAAACAGCAATATCAAAATCGATTTTGCCTGATTTCTTCAAAGCTTGAACATCAGCTTCAGTATAAACTTTGTCAGCACCAGATTCCTTGGCTTCTTTTTCTCTGTCTGTTGGTACAAAGGCAGCTACTTTTTTTGCTTCACCGAAAGTGTGAGGTAAGACAACGGTGCTACGAACTTGTTGGTCACCCTTTTTTGGGTCAATACCCAATCTAATGTGTAATTCAATTGTTTCATCGAATTTAGCAGTAGCTGAATTTTTTACAGTTGCTAGCGCTTCTTCGATTGTGTAAAGCTTGTCTCTATCAAAAGAGGTATAAAGCTTTTTTAATCGTGTGTTTTGTGCCATAAGTTTGTGTAATTAGTAATGAGTAAAAAGTAATTAGTAATAGAAGAATAAAAAATCGTGGCTTTAACCACGACCTTGGAAAATATAAATATTTTCCATCGGGCCAGAATACTATTCTGTCCCTGCAATCCATGAAATGGATTGGGTCGTGGTACGAACGTTCTAAAGTTATTTAGAACTTCCACAACATTTCCTATTCTATTGTATTTAATTTGTTTTGTCAACTATTCAACGGTAATACCCATTTGTCTAGCTGTTCCAGCAATAATCTTGGCAGCTTGATCTACGTCGTTGGTGTTTAAATCTGGTAACTTTTTTTCAGCGATTTCTCGAAGTTGTTGTTTCGTAATTTTACCAGCTTTATCTGTTAATGGATTACTCGCACCTTTTTTTATTCCAGCAGCTTTTTTAATAAGCTCAGAAGCTGGTGGGGTTTTCATTATGAAATCAAAGCTGCGATCCTCGTATACTGTAATAACAACTGGGACAATGTCTCCACCTTGATTTTTGGTCGCTTCATTAAATTGACTACAAAAATCCTGAATTGCAATACCATGTTGACCAAGGGCTGGTCCAACTGGTGGGGCCGGAGTGGCTTTACCACCTTGAATTTGCAATTTGATCTTTGTTAATTCTTTTTTTGCCATATTGTTTGTAAGAGCTGGGGTATCTATCATGAAACATGGAATATGGAACAATGATAAAATCTCAGCAACTTGGTTATAGGAGATAAAGGAGCTTAAGGAGGTAAAGGGGATAATAGAACTATAATAATTGTATAATCTTCTTTAGCCTTCTTGCTCTTTTTTCCTTTTTGTCTATATTTTCGTTACTTGTAAATAGTCCAATTCAATTGGAGTTTCTCTCCCAAACATACTAACTAACACTTTAATCTTTCCTCTTTCATCATCAACCGCTGAAATTTTACCTTCAAAGTTCTTGAATGGTCCGTCAATGATTTTGACAGGGGAGTCGACTGAAACATCAATTGTGTATTTTGGTTCGTCCACGCCCATTCGTTTTTGTAGCTCTTTCATTTCTTTCTCAGAAATAGGTGTAGGAATTGTTCCTGTTCCAATGAAACCAGTTACGTTTGGAGTGTTTCTTACAACGTACCAAGAGTCATCAGTCACTAGAAGTTCTACAAATACATAACCAGGAAAAATCTTCTCAGTGATAATTTTTCTTTTGCCGTTTTTAATTTTTATTTTTTTCTCTGTGGGAATTAGAATGTTGAAAATTTTGTCTTCCATGTCCATTGACTCAATTCTCTGTTTTAAATTTTCAGAAACATTTTCTTCGTAACCAGAGTAAGTATGAATGACATACCAACGTTTCCCACGTCTTACTTGTTTTGCCATATTAAAAGGGGATAAATGCATGAAGTATATTCTTCGAATAACTTCACGCCAAGGGGATAAAGGAGATAAAGGGGGTAACAATAATCGGTTACCTGAATTATAACTTTTGTCCCTTCTTTTTTATAAAAAGAGTGCTAGTGCTCTAGAAAATGCAAAGTCCAAAACACCCAGGAATGCAGCTACGAATAAACTTAGTCCAATTACAATTAAAGTGTGTTTGGTTGTTTCTTTTTTTGTTGGCCAAGTTACTTTCTTTAATTCCTGCTTAGCTTCAATTAAATACTTGACCATTCGGTTGTCTTTGAAATCCATATTGATTTGTTATCTTTATGTGTTTTTATTATATGAAAGTATTCTAAAAAGGCCCTCTGGCCTCTATGACTATATTATAAATGAAAATAAAATTATGTCAAGTCAGTGGGTTGTTATTTATTAATAGATATGGTATAGATAGATTAATTAACGAGATGAACGTTACGGAGGGGAACGTTATGGTAATGACAAAAAGGATTCAGCTTCCTTGTGAGCATTCTCAAGTTGTAACTAAGGCACATTTAAGTTGCGCGGTAATTACTTGTCAGAAATGTAAAAAAATTATTAAATTGACAGCTAAACTTAAACGAAAAATAGCCGATGAGCTGGAAGTGGAAAATTGGAAGAACAATTCGCCTATGAGATAAACAGTAAATTATTAATTTACTGTTTTTTTGTGCAGTTTTAGACTAAATTGACCTAAATCTTGACAAAAGTTAGAAAATTTGCTAAAGTTATCAGTTAAAGTATGTTCATTATATTAAAATAGGAGGCTGAAAATGCCAACGGAAAAGAAGAAAAAGGTCAATCCTCTGGACGAGTACACGGACTTTGGCACCATCCTGGTGTTGTCCGAGCGTTTGGCACAGTATTTGCGTCTGCTTTTTAAGCTGGATAAGGCTAGCTGGAACTTTGCTTTGGACAAGATTCGTCAGGGAAAGGCATACCGAGAGTGGCGTAAGTTCAAGGGTCGTGGCAAGGGTTATCGCTATTTTGCAGCGCCCTGTGCTGAGTTGAAGACTGTACAACGATCAATCAAGGCGCAGTTTTTGGATCAGATTCCGATCCATTTTTCTCGTTATGGTTGCCAGGGTGGAACTGGGATCGTGGAGCATGCGGCTGCGCACATGGGTAACAAGGTTGCGTTTGGCGTTGATATTATTAATGCTTATCCTACAGTTCTTCGCAGTCGAATTCGTAAGTGTTTGCAAAAACCATTTCGATTCATGCTCCGACAGTTTGGTGATGTTACTTGGTTGGAAGATGACGTGAAGAACATGCTGGAGGCAGTAGTTGATTTGCTTTGTTTGCATGATCGACTTCCGCAAGGCCCACCAACTTCACCGCGTATTCTGGGTATTGTGTGTTACAAAATGGACACAGCTATATTCAGTTATCTGCACGAAAGTTCAAGCCCTTTGCAGGGTTTTAACATGACTTCTTGGTTTGATGACATTACGGTATCTTCTGACAAAGAGATCCCAGAGGAAATGAGGGCCAAGATCCTTGCGCTAATCAAGGAGCATGGCTTTATTCCTCACACTCGGCCTGACAAAACTAAGTACTACAGTCCTGAAACCGGTGAAGTTCCGATTGTAACTGGGATCGTGATTTGTCCTGATGGTCGTTTGACCATGGCGCCGCGGAAAGTGAATCAGTTACGAGCTGCTTTTAACAACTGGCTCAAAATCGAAGTTTGGGATGAGCACATTCTGGGTAAGGTGAATGGCACATTGGGTGCGGTTCGTCAGTTGTATCCGGAGAAGCTACCATCCAAACTGCGCGTTCTGGTTGGCAAGATTGAAGATCGTTTGCATGCTGGCAAGGTTGCGAAGTCATTGCAATATTTGGACAACGCCTTGTTGCCGAGTGGTTTGCAGGATTTGGCAAAGCAGTTGAGCATGGTAGTGATTGACGGCCAAGGTGATGTTTCTTCTCAGTTGCTTGGTGACAATCTATTGTTTGTTGACGGTGCGGCCAGGAAGTCTTACCAGGCTGGTATCGGTGCAGTTTTGATTAAGGATCGAACTGAAGTATCAACTATTTCCCAGCTGATTGGGAAGGCGACAAGTAATCAGGCTGAATATCAAGCAATAATTGTTGGTTTGACGGCAGCTAAAGAACTTGGCATTGCTGAGTTGGACTGCTTTACCGACAGTATGCTGGTTGTGAATCAGCTTAACGGCAAGTTTGCAGTGAGTAAGCCTCATTTGCGAACCCTGGTTGCACAGGTGAAGGCACTTGTTAAGGAAATTGGTACAGTGCGTTTTCACCATGTGCCACGTGAATTGAATACCAGTGCTCACAGTTTGGCGCATATGGCATTGAAGTAGTGGTTCTAGTATAATTACAAGGGAAACTCCTAGAGTTTCCCTTCAACTTGTGAATTGTAGCTTTGAGTTAAAGTTTACAAGTTGAAAGCTAGTTTGTTTGACCTTTTTCACGGGTCGTACTTGTTTTGAATTCAAAACAAGTTTGTAGGGTTGGATAGCTCCAGCCAGTGTTTTTTGACGCTTCGGGTTTTCTGGTTAACACCACCGACCCTCAACGTCACAAGTTATCCGGATTTCTTCGAAATCCTGATAACATCACAACCAATGAAACTAGCTTTTTGGGGAGCGCCCCTACTGGAGAATGCAGCATTCTCCAGTCAACCAATGCTTTTAATTAATTTGAAATTAGTGGTTGGCAGATTTGTTTGATTGTTATAGATTCTACCCAATCGTGTAAATATCATGGTAGACTGCCAGTCTTGAATCAAGATTGGTTTGGATAACGATCCCTGGTTGATGGCGAACTATATTTTGACCTTTCTCTGTTGCGCTTCGCTTAGAAGCAAGGTCAAAATGTCGCGTTGCTTTTCGTGCCATAGCAAATTTGTACTTTTATTAGGAGGAATGCAGCATTCCTCCTTCAACTAAAGTGTTCAATCTGTTTGAGCTTTTTAGTTGAAGTTAGTTTGTTGGTTGGGCTTTAGCAAAAGTCTGCTAAAACTTATTTTGTAGCAAAATAAGATAGGCATTTTTATAGGTAGTTGCCAACCACTACCAGCTTGGGCTCCCGGGCTTCGCCTGTTAATGGAACCCCTGCACTGGCCAGTCTCAGAAAGTTTTCTGTGAAATCTTTACTGAGACTGGATCATTAACCATAGCAAACTAGCACATGGGGAATGCAACATTCCCCAGTTCACTTGAGTGTTTTATATTAAAGTATTCAAGTGAGCTGTAGTTTGGTTAATCGTCACTATTTATAGTGAGTTGTCGTTTTAACTAGCTTTGATTAGCAAAGTTAGTAAGACAACGATCGTAAGGTTGCGCCAGTTCCCCAGTTTAGCCCCACGTTTCCCCTAAAGGGCGTGAGGCTAAACTGATCTGTGACACTACACTGCGTTTTAGATGTCACAGACTCCGGCAACCATATGCAAACAAAACAGCTCCGGGGAAGTGAATCATTTCCCCGGCTTACCTGAGTAGTTAAATTGATTTTAATTATTCAGGTGAGCTGTAGTTTGGTTAATTGTCACTATTTATAGTGAGTTGTCGTTTTAACTATCTTTGACTTGCAAAGTTAGTGAGACAACGATCATAAGGTTGCGCCAGTACCCAGTCCAGCCCCACGTATTCCCCTGAGGGCGTGGGGCTAGCCTGATCTGTGACACTACACTTCGCTTTAGGTGTCACAGACTCCGGCAACCATATGCAAACAAAACAGCTCCGGGGAAGTGAATCATTTCCCCGGCTTACCTGAGTAGTTAAACTTGATATTTAATTGTTCAGGTGAGCTGTAGTTTGGTTTGTTGTTGTCACTACTTGTAGTGAGTTGTCGTTATAGTTGATTTTGTTATCAAAGTCAGTGAGACAACAACCCTTAAGGTTTAGCCAGTGCTCTCACCCAGTCGCGCATCGCAACTGGGGTTCGGTTTGTGACCCCGCCTACGGCTTGCGTCACAAACAGAAGCAACCTTATGCAAACAAAACAGCTTTGGGGAAGTGAATCATTTCCCCTTTAACCTTTGAATCTAAGGATTTGGATTTAAAGGTTGAAAATCAGTTTGTTGGAGGACTTTGTCCTTTGCTTGCATTGTAGCAATGTAAGGTTAAGGTTTAATTTGGTGTTGCCAGGGTTCCTCACGGTCACTCCGGTGGGAAGTTCCCGTGACGGCCTTGTGACAAATTTGCTGCAACCCTGCTGCAATTCTTGCTGCATTCTTGACAGCAAGTTTTTCACAAGCCTACAACAGCCATAGCAAACTGATTCAGGGGAAGTGAACCATTTCCCCTTTAATCTCTGAAGCTAAAGGATTGGATTTAGAGATTAGAAGTTAGTTTGTTTGAAGCTTTGGCAAAAGCTTTACTTGTATTGTATCAATACAAGGTTTGCGTTTAAGTATATTATTGCTAGTCCTCGTAGCGTTCCCCGCCCTTCGGGACTCATGCGGTTCACGCTACGGCACCGTAACTGTTGTCGCTACGCATTCGTAACGAAAAGTCGTTACGAATGACAATGAGCAAATCTCATTTCGTAGCGAAACTGTTACGGTCCTACAGGTCCTTAGCAAACTAACTTAGCTGGAAGTGTAACACTTCCAGCTCAAATTCTTGAAACTTATTTGATTAAATAGGTGATAAGAATTTGGAAATTTGAACATTACAAAAAGAGAGGTAAAAATGGCTGATATCCTGAAAGTGAGAGCAAAATTTGATGCCAGTGGTGTCTTGGGTTGGAAATTCGTAGATGAAGATATGCGAAGTACCCTGGTTCAAGTGAACCATCCGCCAAGTGGAATCAAGATTGAAAATGGCGATGTCTGGCAGGTTGAACTGGTTGAAAGGCGGCCTGGTAAAGGGCGTCAAAAAATCGCTATTGTGCAATTGGTTGCCAAAGTGCAAAAGTTGAAGAAATGGGAAAGTATTGCTGAATTGAGCAATTTTTGGATCGAGAATCTCGACCTGAAAACTTTGTTGGTTTGGCTTAACGAAGGTATTGATGTTTTGCTGATTGGACCGAAAGGAACTGGCAAGACAACTTTACCTTTTGCCATTGCTCAGGCTTTGGGCTGGCAGCAACCGTATAAGGTTGATGTTTACACCATGAAAAAGACCACAGATCTGTTTGGCTCCAATGCGGCAGCCAATGGCTCAAGTCTTTTTATCCGTTCTGGCTTTTACGATTACATTGAACGCGCCATGATTGCGGAGAGAGAAGGTTTGGCAACGCAGTTTTTGGTAGTGCTGGATGAAATTAACCGAGTGCATGCCAAGACTAATGAGAGTATGCATGGCTTGTTCGATGACACTCGTCAGGTCACCTTTCCTACCGCGGAAGGTAGTAACACAATTGTGTTGCCAGGGAATATTCACTTTATGGGCACTATGAACATGGGTGATGAATATCTGGGGACACATGGTGTTGATGCGGCACTTAAGGATCGCTTTGCACCGATGCGGGTCAGGGAGATGCCTAAGGATTATGAGTCTCAAAAGCTGGCTTCTGAAGTCGGCATTTTGGAATCACAGGCTCTGAAAATTGTTGAAGTTGCACGTAATTTGCGAACTGCAGAGCGTGCTGGCAATTTGGCGTTTTCACCCAGTTATCGTGGTTGTCGAACAGTAGGCTACTTGCTCAAGCATGGTGTTGATTTGGAGTCCGCTATTATCAAGGGATTCCTGGGGTGGTATGAAGGTGAAATTGGTGTCAATGGCACAAGGGACCGAAAACCCAGAGATGCCAACAGTGAAGTAGCTAAAGCTTTTTCTGCAATGAGAAAAAGTATTGCTGATCTTTCAATATAGACTGAGTTTGTTTGAACCGCTGATTTTTCTAAATCAGATCTTCGTTAAGCTGATATTGTATCAATGTCAGTAAGAAGCGTTCCGTTAGGTTTAGCTTGAGTGCAGTTAGTCAGCCTCAGTCAGGTCGGCCTTTGCTCGTCAACGTCGCGCTGACGCGCTATTGTTGTTTCCTTCACTGCAGGCTACGGCCTGACAGTGGCTGACAAACCCAAGCTCACCATTAGCAAACATCAGTCATAGCGGGAAGTGAAATTCATTTCCCGCTTCTATTTCTGGTTTCAAAGGTTCCAAGAGAAACTTGAAATTAGAAATAGAATAGTATAAAAGATAAAGGGTTAAGGATTCAAGAGCAAAGGGAAAGGGAAGTAGTAAGGTTCAAGGAGTAAGAGACTAGGCGGATTTAGACTAAATAATAAAGCCTTTTTTTTCTTCGTGTCTTGAGCCCTGAACCTTTCCTGGGTCTTTGACCTTAAATCTTGAATCTTTCATTTTTTAAATAAAATATTGATCATTAAAAAAATGAGGTAATAAAATGAATCCAGACCTTTTATTTGACAAGCCATTATCAGAACAAGATATGGCCTTGTTGGAACGAGAGTTTCCTTATCTATGCAATGATGTGGCGATGATTATTAATCGGCCATTCAGGTTTATTTGGGATCCCCGTGTTGAAACTGCGGCTACCGACTGCAAGGCTGATATTTTCATGAACCCATACTATTTTGTGAAAGGGTTTGAGCAGGTTGGCTATGGTAGCGTTTATCATGAAGCTGGTCATATCCTGTTTTCACCATTTGGTCCTGAGTTATTGAAAAGGGCAATGGACAAGGAAGACCGGACATTGTATCATATCTTGCAAATCATGTTGGATCGCAAGGATGATATTTTGTTAGCTGATGATTCGCCTGGTTTTGCTAAGGCCTTGCGTGGTCGATTGTTGTACTTGTGTGTAAATTCACGCTATGAAAAGTACGAGGGTTTTTTGACTAAACGTGGCATGAATAAGGCTCAAATGTACCAGTTCTTACGTAACTGGCCAGCTGAAGATGTTTATGAGGATTTTTTCTTTGCTGCTAAGTGGCACAAAAGCCCGAAGTTTAAAGAAACTCGTAGAGCAATGAAGCAGTTGCGTAGAAAAATCCTGGTTACGGCAACGCCAGAAGAGTTTTATTGGCGAGCTCTAAAAGTCAAAAACATTCTTGGCGAATGGCAAATACGGAATTCCGAAGATGAACGGCCAGAGATTGAATTTTGGCTCTTCTCTCAGTTCTTTAGCAATTTTGCAAGAGGAAAAGGGGAGTTGCCCAAGGCATTGTTAAAGGCGCTGAGGCAGATTGCTAAATTACATGTAGCTACGGTGCGTAACACTGGGCTGAAACAACTGGCTCAAAAGTTGAAATCTCTGAACATGGTTCACCCTGGCCCAATTTCAGTCGGGTTAAAGAACAATGTTAAAGTTAAAAAAGTAAAAGCAGATTCAGCTAATCATGCGCTGTATCAAAAGTATTTACAGCAAAATAGAGAATTGCTTAAACCCTTGATGCGAAAGTTTCGATTTTTGGAAAACCCAGAATATTCGGAGCTGTATAGTCAGTATGAGGGTGATCTGGATATGGATGAGGCAGCTGGTATTGCGCTTGGATTTCCAGATGTTTTTACGGAAACAATTGTTGAACGTAACATTGACGCTGAAATTCATTTAGCGGTTGATACCAGCGGTTCAATGAGTGAAAGCAAACTGGAAAAAGCCAAACGAATTGCTACGCTGTTTACCGAAGCGATTTTACGACTAAGTCCAGCTTGTGAAGGACATCTTTGGGGTTTTAGTTCGGAGGCAGTGTACGATTTTGGCCCAGCCAGTCGAGACTCTGGGTTTGTTAACCTAGAAGGTGAAGGTGCTAATTCAGATACTCACATGTTGAAGAGCGCTGGTTCAAAGTTGGCTAGGTCGACCAAGCGTCGTAAGGTACTTCTCGTTCTTTGCGATGATGGGCCAGATGATATTGCTCTGGTTAGAAAAATGACTCAACAACTTCTGGCTAGGGGGATCATTGTTGTGCATTTCATGGTTGGAGTGCATCACGTTCCAGATATTTATCCTATTGAATTGATTTACACTTCAATGGAAGAGTGTCTGGAAGAGTTTGGTACAGCCCTGCAAGTGGTTGTGCGCAACCTTCGTTAATGGGACTGTTACAAAGCTCACTGAACAATTCAGTGGGCTTTTTTATTCATAAATAACAAGTCATTTTTCAATTAGAATTAGGTTGTTGCTTAATTGATTTGACGCTTAGAATATTATTAGCAGGGCGGGGTCTGGGGCCCCTCGACTGGCTCGGGGTAAACTCCACTTGTCATCCTGAGCTTGTCGAAGGAGTGGAGCCCCAGCCTTTTTGCTACTTTTTGGGTCAAAAAGTCGAAACCTTAAAATTGTAAATTTTGTCTCTAAAATAAACCATGTAAAGATTATACAGGTTGGATGAAGGTATTTTTTGTTGACTATTTTGGAACATGTTATAATTGAATCATGGACTATCTAGCTCACGGTTTGTGGAGTTATGGCTTATTTCACAAACTAAAACAAGTTAAGCTAGCCGTATTGTTCGGCCTATTACCAGATTCAATGTCTTGGTTGATTTTTGCTATTTATAAAATTATTTTTGAGCGCAAGTTTGGTGAGCCAGATTTGAATAATATTCCTGATTGGACATTCACACTTTATAATATCAGCCATAGTTTGTTTGTGGCAGGTGCATGTATTTTGATTGTGTTCTTGGTTCTGAAAAAATTTCCAGTTTATATGCTGTCCTGGCCGATCGCAATTGTTTTTGATCTTTTTACTCACACCAGAGATTTTCTGCCGACCCCATTCTTGTGGCCAGTATCAGAATGGAAGTTCCCAGGTATTAGCTGGGGCAATGGATGGTTTATGATAGGGAATTACTCGGTTTTGTTAATATTATTTGTATATATATTTTGGAAGAAAAGACAATTGAAAAAATAAAATAAAAAAGACCGGCTCACGCCGGTTTTTTTTGATATTGGAATTTTGTAGTATATTATTTGTACCAAACAACAATTGGTCTTACCAGTAAATTTTTTTTGGCGGGTGGTCCAATAAAGTCAAACCATTTGTCCTTAAAATCGTCAGTTAACATTTTTTTTATTTTGCCAAAGTGTGGGTCAGCCAATAAAATATTATTTTTTTCAAAGCCCACGACTACAGAAAAATGTCCGCCTTGTTCAGGGGAGTACCAATTGACGATTACCGGAATGTTTTTGCTAATGTATTTTCTGAGTTCTGAAATTAAGGCTTCTTCTTTCCAAACTCCTTTAAATCCCAATGATTTAGCGATTCTCAACATCTTCTTATCAGATAGTCCGTTAAAAAGGATAATCTTACCGGTTTTTGGATCGATTTTGTTGGCGATTTTCATTGCCCAATATTTTTCAGAGTGAATAATTCCATAATAATCCATAACCATCTTCATTGAAGCGGCCCCACACATTCCGTAAGATTGTTTGAATGGTTTGATTTTTAGCATAAGTATGGGTTGATGTTAATTTATTAATTTTCAAAACTTCTAATGTAATCTAGTTCTTTTGAGATTGAATTTGAAACATCTTCTAATATGGCTCCCTCTAGTATTATTGGTACTGCTAATTTTAGTTTTAGTATTTCAGTAATTTCTTTTTTGTTAATAGCGCAATAAGTAGGAACATGACCCGCTGAGTCACTACAGCCACTAACGTGCATGTGGTTTAATCTATCTCCCATAACTTCAACGAATTCTTTAGCAAGTTTCATGCTTGGATCATGTTCATATGCATGTTCAACATCCAAAACAAACCTAAAGTCACATTTTGTTTTCAATTCGTTGAAATGTTCTGGATGAGTCCCATAGGTTTTTCTTCTGTCCATGTTTTCTAATAAAAATGGTAATCCTGATTGTTCTAATATCTTAAAATCATCAATAATATCTGGATGTAAGACTAACCCTGTAATGGGAAGTTGATCAGATAATTCTTTTAGTTTGTTGATTATTTCCTGAGTTTTAGAATCTGAATTGTATCTAAGTTCTTTCCATGGAGCATGAATTGAAACAGCCGAAAATTTTTCAATGTTTTGCTTTGATTGATCTGATAACCTATACCCGAATAATTCAGTGGGTGTTGCAAAGCTAAGTTCAATCGCATCCGCTCCTAATGAATGATACAATTGGATTCTTTCATCAAAGGGAACATTTGCTCTGCGTAAACTTCCTGTTGAGAAACCAGTTTTTGGCATATTATAAAAAGGTTGAGGGATTATATAAATTTAGTGAAATTAATGAGTTTTATAAAATAAAATTATTTCTCAAAAGAAGCCTCTAATATTTTGTCCAGCCACGCGCAATTTATTCCTTATTGTATTTAAGGAAGTTTTATTCGGTTTAATTCGCAAACCTTTCTTGCCAACTTTTTAATTCGTTAAATATTTTATCGTCAAAATCTTCCGGTTTAAACTTGAAAATAGCGTTGGCATTCTTTATGCAATGTTTTTTTAATTCATTCTCGTTGTTTTGGCTGGAATACCACTTGAAACTATCAATAATATCAGCCGTTTTAACAATGAGAGCGTCTTGCCCGTTTTGTACACACCGTTGAATCAGTTCGTTGGTTCTTTTTTCTTTGTCTGCAATCGTATCATCTTTGGTACTAGCACAAATCAAGCGTACAACATTATCGCCGAACTCATCTCTCAGTAATTGTTCGTCAGCACCAGACCACTCAATCGCATCGTGCAAAATGCCAGCTAAAACAATATCTTCTGAATAACCATTTTCATATAAATACACGCCAACGCGTATGTCGTGAAACATAATTGGCTTTCTGCTATTTTTATCTGACAGTGGCATATACTCTGACAGAATTCGCACAGCTTTTTCAAATTTTATATTAAGTGATTTTGCCATATATTTTGACGTGAAAATAAAATTTCCCCAAATTAAAATGAAAAGAATTTATTGGTATTTCGTTTAACGTTCCGCAGTATGCGATGTTTGGCAGTGGTAAAATTTGCGACGGAGGAGCTTACCATTGCCAAATATGAGTGGAGCGACCAACGGGAGCGAAACCGCATACTGCGTGTTATATGATGTACATTTTTACTTTTTTTCATTTTCATGCCAGAAAAATTCAACTGTTTCTTGACAGTATTTTTTAAGTGCAGCGCGATCTACCGAAGCAAAAATTGGATCGTCTGGCAACTCTAGCTCTTCTCCAACAACAATTGCATAAAAACAACCCGCGCCAAACAGACTGCTACGCAATAAATCTTGTTGTGCTTCGTTGGGTCTGGGCTCATGTAAATCAACTCCGTAATCAATGGCGACTGGCTTAGCTGTTTCAGGATGTTGTGGATCTATTACAAGTGCGAAAGTATCATTTGATAATGAGTATCTTCTCGCAATTTGTGTTGGCCCAAGTCCTGAAACGGCGATTGCAGAAAATAACAGATGATCTTTAATCATTTGCTTTGTTTCGGTGGGGATCGTCTTTATTACCCCTCTCCCTTCTGGAGTTTTAAGCTCTGGATTATTACATGAAAGCACTAATCTTCTACCATTTCCAGACAAGTCAGTCGCCACTAATGTTTGTGCACCATTGTTAAATTCATGAGCCCAGGCCCTTTCAGGAACATTAATGCCGAGTTCCTTTAAATCTTGCCACTGTCTTTGCTGCTGAAGTGCGTCTTTTCTCTCGTACATCGATTTTACAAACATAGTATAAGGATCTTTCGATGTTGGATCTTCCACTTCAGCAATGTATTTGGGACCCTCAACACCGACCTGAATAGGCGTCAATGTGCGGATAGTTATTTCACGTCTAAGTTCTCGCTCAGCATTAGGTTTGAATTTTTCTGGCATAATTTTTTGAGAATAAAAAAGTAAAAATGTATTTCACATAACTTGTTTCTATGCGAAATCATTTCGCATAAAAAACCCCGACTTACGTCGAGGCATTTTCTTATATATCTAAGTTCTTCACGCTTTTCGCATGAGTCTGAATAAACCTCTTGCGTGGCTGAACATCAGCGCCCATCAAGATGTCGAACACTTCATCAGCTGCTTCTGCATCTTCGATGGTAACTCTTTTCAGCATACGATGAGTTGGATCCATGGTAGTTATCCAAAGTTGTTCAGGGTTCATTTCACCAAGACCTTTGTATCGTTGCAAAGAAAAGCCTTTAAGTTTTTGTAGTTCGTCTTCAGATATTGTGTTCTCATCAATTTCTTCTCCTTCTCCATCTGCAGATTCTTCGACAACCTCCTTAACTTTGGTGGCAGGCGATTTTTGTTTCCCCAGTTTCTTTTTTAGTTCTTCTAATTCTTCTTCAGAATATACATAGTGACTTTCTTTGCCCCTTTTTACTAGATATAGGGGAGGCTGAGCAATATATAGATGTCCTTCTGTGATTAGTGGAGAGAAATGGCGATAAAAAAGAGTTAATAAAAGTGTCCGGATGTGGGAACCGTCTACATCAGCATCCGTCATGATAATAATTTTATCGTAACGTAACTTTTCTACTTCAAACTGTTCACCAATATTTGTTCCCATCGCAATGATTAAAGATTTAACTTCATTATTGGCCAGCATCTTATCTAAACGAGCTTTTTCTACGTTAATAATCTTTCCACGTAGAGGCAAGATAGCTTGATAATCTCGGTTTCGTCCTTGTTTGGCAGAACCACCCGCAGAGTCTCCCTCCACAATATATAATTCACATTTCTCAGGTTCTTTTGATGAGCAATCAGCCAGTTTGCCAGGTAAACTTAAACTGTCTAAAACACCTTTCCGGAGTACAGTTTCGCGCGCGGCTCTTGAAGCGCGTCGAGCTTGAGCTGCTAGAAGGGCTTTGCCGATTATTGCTTCAGCATCTTTGGGATGTTCTTCAAGGAAGATAGCCAGATGTTCTGATAGTACGCTATCAACTGCTGGTTTAACCTCAGCATTTCCCAGTTTGGCCTTAGTTTGACCTTCAAATTGTGGATCACCAAGTTTTATACTAATAATAGCAGTTAATCCTTCTCTGACGTCATCACCACTTAGGTTTTCATCTTTTTCTTTTAGAATGTTATTTTTTCGAGCATAGGTGTTCAGTGTTCTAGTCAGAGCAGTCCGAAAACCAGCCACATGCATACCTCCTTCAGGATTGAGAATGTTGTTGGTGAAAGCCAAAAGAGTTTCAGTGTATTCTTCGGTATATTTAATAGCAACTTCTACATTAATGCCATCAACTTCCTTGTCTACGTAAAAAATGTTTTCATGCTTGACCTTGTCCTTGCGGTTCAATTGTTTAACATAAGAGGCAACACCACCTTCAAAGTAAAAAGAAAATTGCTTTGGTGCGTCTTTCTCTCGGAGATCTAGACATATAATTTTTATTCCTTTAGTCAAGTAGGCTTGCTGTCGCATCCGAGTAAGTATTTTGTCCCAATTATATTCAAGAACAGTAAAAATCGTAGAGTCAGGCTGGAAAGTAACTGTTGTTCCGGTTCGATATGCTTTTTCCGGATGATTGAGATCAGGAGTTAAGGAACGTTTAACATTTCCAATCGCTTTTAGTTTGGTTTGTGGTTTACCTTGTTTATATTCCTGCTCATAAAGTTTTCCATCACGTTTAACCTCAGCCTTTAAATAGCTGGATAGGGCATTAACAACTGAAACACCCACACCGTGTAATCCACCTGATACTTTGTAGCCACCATCACCAAATTTACCACCTGCATGTAGTTTGGTTAGTACTGTTTCTAGTGCTGAAACTTTTGTTGATTTGTGAACTTCAATAGGAATACCACGACCGTTATCAGTTATTGAGACCATACCTTTTGGTAATAGTTTAACTATAATGTCGGTACAATGGCCAGCCATGGCTTCATCAATTCCATTATCAACAACCTCCCAAAGTAGGTGATGTAAACCTTCACTGGCGGTGTTTCCAATATACATTCCAGGTCTTTTCCGAACGGGAGCTAGTCCTTCCAAAACCGTAATCTGGGCGGCACCATAATCATCATCATTTTTAGCTTTGGGTTTTTTAGTAGGAGCCTTTGGTTTTGGTTTACTGACAGGTTTTTTTGGAGGCATAAGTTATAAAAACGCAAGAATACACAAATTTAAAATTATACAAATATTGGATATTCTTAATTTTTTGATTAATTGTTTCATCTACATTTTAGCATGAAAAAATGGCTTTGTGAAGAGCTTCGGGGGATAAAAAGTTAATAAGCTAATATTAATATTACTCAAGTATTGCCCCAATATTGTCCAAATATTTAACAGTTAATGGAATGTTTGTTTAGTTGTTCTATTGTGTATTGGGTATTGTGTATTGGGTATTGTGTATTTGATATTGTGTATTGGTTCCAGTTTGTGGTATAATATTTTTAGTAAAATGTATGCCAAATAATATTTATAACAATTTATCAGATGATCAGCTCAAGGCTGGTTATTGGTATGTAACGCATCGGGTTTTGCTACGCAAGCTTGGAATTTTTATTTTAGCTATATTAGCTGGCTCCTTGTTAGTTTTTGGTATTAAGGGAATAATTGATTATTATGGTACAGATGCTAGCAGTCGTGAGGCACTTTTAGCTGACATTAGTAAAAATAAATTAAACCAACAACTTTTGGTAGAATTGAATAATCCTTCAGATCTTCAAGTCCTGGAAACGGAGGTAATCAAAACTGGTGAAAATATGTACGATTTGTATACGGAAGTTTATAATCCGAATCAGCGTTGGTATATTGAATCATTTGATTACTATTTTATATTAGGTGATGACGAAAAAACAGAAATAAAAACTGATTTTGTTTTACCAGAACAAACAAAGTACGTGCTCAATTTAGGTTTTAAATCCCAGGGAATCGTCAATTCTGCCAATTTAATAGTTGAAAATGTTAAATGGTTGAAAGTATTTGATTACGAAGAGACCAGAAATAAATTTTTAAATTTTTCATTTGAAAATATTGAAATATTGGCCGCTAAACAGAGTGGGCTAAGTAAAAAAGAAGACATAGCGAATATGCGTTTTGATGTAATTAATAAAAGCGCTTATAACTTTTGGCAGCCGCGATTTGTCGTATTCGTATTGAAGCGTGACAAGGTGATCGCAGTTACTCAAACTATCTTGGATAGTATTAATTCGGGAGAGCAAAAAACAGAAAGTCTAAACATTTTTCAAGCCATTCCTCGTGGTGTCGATTTGAAAATTGTACCTGATATAAATATTCTTAATCCAGATGTTTTCAAGAGTTTTGAGGTTGATCTGCCATAGCCTAAAATGTCCCTATACAAATTTATGATATTTAGCTAAGATGGAGTTAATACTCCATCTTTTAGGAATCCCTAATTATGTTCAAAAGAATCATCCAGGATTTTCAGAAATTTGACTGGCTATTGTGTCTGGGTGTTCTTTTGTTATTTTGTTTAGGTTTGGCAGCAATTTATAGCGTTAGTCTTAGTCAAGAGCAAGCGGATTTTAATGATTTTAATAAACAGATAGTTTTTGGAGTAATAGGTTTTCTTTTACTATTTATTATTAGTTTAATAAACTATTCTAGTTGGTGGGTGCATAGTCGTTTGATTTTTGTAGCAATTTTGTCAATGTTGACTCTGGTATTATTTATAGGAACGACGGTTCGCGGTACTAGGGGTTGGTTTTCAATTGGTGGCTTGGGATTACAACCTGTTGAATTAGCAAAAGTTGCATTAATAATTTTATTGGCTAAATTTTTTAGTAATCGTTTCCAGCGGTTCAATTCCAGTAAGCATGTAATTGTTAGTCTGGGGATATTTTTAGCAATGGCGATTCCGGTCATGTTTCAACCAGATTTAGGGTCTACTTTGATTTTGGCTGGTTGTTGGTTCATTTTGTTAGTTTTAACAGGGGTCGATAAAAAGTATATTGTGGTCTTGTTAATTATAGCTGTTGTGTTTTCTATGTTGTCCTGGGTGTTATTTTTGGAAGATTACCAAAAAGAGAGAATAATGGTTTTTATTAATCCACAGCTTGATCCCTTGGGTGGTGGTTATAATGTATCCCAGTCAATTATCGGTATTGGCTCAGGGCGTTTGTGGGGTCGGGGATTGGGTTTCGGATCGCAGAGTCAGTTGCGTTTTATCCCAGAAGCTCAAACAGATTTTATATTTGCTGTAATTGCTGAAGAGTTGGGGTTGTTTGGGGTATCTTTAGTGTTGGGTCTTTGTGGGTTAATCTTTTATCGTTTGATTAAGATCGCCAAACAAGCACGTAATGATTTTGGCTTATTTATTGTCCTTGGTGTAATGGTTATATTTTTTCTGCATATAATGGTAAATGTTGGAATGAATATGGGGATCATGCCAGTTATGGGAATTTCTTTACCCTTTTTAAGTTATGGAGGCAGTTTTTTGATAGCCTGTTTAATAATGGTTGGCCTTGCTGAAAGTGTTGCTGTTCACCGATAAATAGTTAATTAACACATTTGACAAGATTTTGTTTTTTTGTTACAATCCTGTTTGACTTATAGGGGATTAAAAGCGAGGAGAGTACAGACTTGTATTCGGAAACAGTCCCTAAAATAAAAACAAACTCTTAGTTTTATATGATTTTTGAGCAATTTAAAAATTCTAAATTAATTGCTGAGTGTCCGGTTTGCAAAAAAAAGCAGTTTCCAGCAACAATCAAAATGATTGAGGAAACCGATCAAGGTCAGATGTTACATATTGAATGTAAAAGCTGTCATGGCGCCGTAGTCGTTTTGCTGTCAACATCGGAACAGGGTATTAATTTAGTTGGTGTATTGACGGAGTTAAATTCAGAGGAGATCATAAAATTTATTCATCGTGGCCCATTAGTGTCAGATGATTTACTGGATTTTTATAAAAAATTACAAGCTAAACAATTAATAAAATAATATTAATATGGTATACGAATTAAAAGCTAAAAAAAGAGACCAAAAGGCAGAGGTAAGACCAGAAGGGCAAATTCCAGCTGTTGTTTATGGTCCTGAACTTAAGGAAAATGTTTTGATCCACTTAAGTGCTGTTGACTTTGATAAGCTTTATGAAAAAGCAGGAGAAAGTTCATTAATCAATCTTTCTATTGAAGGAGAAAAAGAGCCGCGAGAAGTTTTAGTAAAAGATGTCAGTTCTGATCCTGTTAAGACAATGTTTTTACATGTTGACTTGTATCAAATTAAGCGTGGTCAAAAATTGGAAATTGAAGCTCAAATTGTGTTGGTTGGCGAAGCCCCAGCAGAAAAGGTTCATAGTGGAATTTTGATTACTAATTTGGACAGCGTAACTATTCGTTGCCTGCCAAGAGATATCGTTTCAGAGGTTAAAGTTGATCTTGGTCTTTTGAAGACTTTTGAAGACAGGATTAAAATTAAAGATTTGAATTTACCAGACACGGTTGAGATTTTGGCTGACCTAGAAGAAGTTGTTGCCTTGGTTGCACCACCAACTGTTGAGGAAAAACCTACAGAAGCTGAGGTTAAGGTTGCAGAGGAACAGGCGGAGGATGCTGAAGAAGGTGATAAAACTGAAGGTGATAGTGCTGAGGAAAAGAGTGAAGGCTCAGACCCTGTAGCTGAAGATAAAAAAGAATAATTTGCTTCGAATATTAAAGTGCTCTATTATAGAAGATAATGGAGCACTTTTAATTTAACAAAATGGATAAGAAATTTAAATTTTATATAACAGGTGTGTTGATTTTAGTAATCGTCGGTTTGGCAGTTACAGGTTTGTTGTATTTACAAAAAGAAAGAAGAAAACAACAGCAAGATCAATCTGAAATTAATGAAATTATTCAGCAAACTTTAGATATTTGTGAAAAAATTAAAAAAATTGATGGTTTGTGTTTTACGGAGGATGAAGAGCCCGGTGTTTATGCGGTGATGATAGAAAATCATGTTGATTCACGTCCACCCAGTGGCTTGGCTGAAGCGAGCCTGGTTTATGAAGCAATTGTAGAGTCGCCAATAACCCGATTTTTAGCAGTTTTTAGTGCTGATAAAGTGATTGAGAAAATTGGCCCTGTCCGTTCCGCCCGACCGTTTTATGTTGATTGGGCTAGAGAGTTCAATGGGCCATATGTGCATGTTGGTGGTAGTAATGAAGCTCTGGATTTAATTAGTAAGGTTTATTCTTTTGATTTGAATGAGTTTTCTTCAGGCCAATATTTTTGGCGTTCTTGGTTGAGGCGCCAGCCACATAATGTATATACTTCTAGTGAATTGATTACCAAAGCCGTGGACAATAAAGGTTGGCAACCTGCCTATGATTTTGAAAGTTGGAAATTTAAACCAGATACAGAATTAGTACAAAGAGGTAAAACAAAAAAGATTACTGTTGATTTTGCCACTAGAGATTTTACGATAGATTGGTATTACGATAGAGAAAACAATAACTACCAACGGTACCAAGCTGGCCAAGAGCACGAAGATAGTGATGGTGCAAAGATTAAAGCAAAAAATATTGCCATTATTTATACCGAAAGTACAGTAATTGATAGTTATGGCCGGCGAAAAACTACGACCATTGGTTCAGCTAAGGCAATAGTTTTTCTAGATGGCCAAGTTATACAGGCGACCTGGAAGCGACCAAATTTAACCTCACGAACTAGATTTTATAATCAATCTGGTCAGGAAATATTATTTAATAGTGGGAAGACTTGGATTGAAGTAGTTCCAGATCATTTTCCTAAAGTTGTAGTGGAGGAGGATCTTGAGCAAATGATTCAGTAGTGAAAATTACTCTAAATAATGCCCCAGCTATAAACGCCAAGTTAACTTGTGGACCGGTTATTGTTTATTAGGAGCTGTTTAGGTCAATTAGTGTAATTGTCTAATTATATATGGAGAAACCTTTTGATACATTCATAAAAATTTTTATTGTGGTGGTAGTCACTTCCGGCCTGATAATTTATGGTTGGAATTTAATGCACGGCAGAAATTTGGCAAAAGCACCACAAATTGATCTTTCAGCTTATGAGGACGGTGGTTTTTATGTTGAAACCTGGAAAAATGATAATGCAGAAGTGGGCGAATATTTATCAAGTTTAATTGAACAGGAAGCAGAGAGACTAAAGAAAGAGAAGGCGGCTGAAGCTATACAGGTAGAACAATTGCAATTTGAAATAGTTACTGGCTATATTTATTTCAAAGATTCGTTAGGATTGTCAAATAAAGAACAAACTGATAAGCTAATAAAAACATTTCTAGAGGATTTTCCTGAATTGAAGGATTTGTCAATTGAAAATTTTCAGAACAACAAAATAATTTCTGATGAAGTGACGTATATTGCCCGAGTTAAATATTCAGATTTGGAAAATATTGATGAAGTCTTAGAAAAGTTAAAAGTAGAATATAGTGATGTGGTTTTGGTAAAGTAGAATTAGATAGTTTTATTGTCAGTCTAACTTTATAAACTTTACAAACTTTTGACTTTATAAACTCAAGAGGAGGACCCATTGAATACAATATTATTGTTCACATGGTTAGTTGGAATTGTCCTTTGTTACACTCATATTGTCAGGTCACAGATAACCAAAGAGTCAAACGTTTTTGTTGATTTGGCAATGGTTTTACTTTGCTTTATTTGGCCAATCGTTCTTGGTGCGGTCATCTTGATTGGTACCTATCTTTGGAGTTTTCTTGATAATGGGCCTCATGTCGAAGATGATTTGCAGGAAAATCAAAAAGTTTAAATTTGAATAACGAATTTTACAAGGTTCGTCTGCCTGCCGGAGCTCAACAGAGCAAAGGCAGTTTTTTTGTCCCAACGGGACCACTTTGTGCTAAATAAAAAAGAGCAAGTCCGGTGCAACTTACTCTTTATGAATCGGAGCCTACTATTTTGCCTACTTCTTCGTGAGAAAGAATTAAATATTGAAGTTCTTTTTTTTCCAATCCGAGAGTTTTTTCTAAAAGTTCATATCCTTTGGCTTCAATCTGGCGTATTCTTTCTCTACTGACTTTGAAAATTTGAGCAAGCTCTTCAAGTGTCATTTCTTCAGCACCATTAATTCCCAGTCGATGTTTAAGAATTACTCCCATTCTGATTTCTAATCTGTAGATATATTGTTCTATCGTGTCAAGAAACTCCTGGCTTTCTGCAAATTTACGGCGCGCTTGAATCATAGTATCAATGTCGGCATAGGAATGAATTGTGTCCGGAAATAAGCTTTCTATTGATGTTGTTTCTTTACTCTCGATAGATTCAAGCTCTACATCAAGTTGAATATTTCGATTGGTTAAGTGGGCTTGTACTTTTTGGACATCTTCAAGTGTGAAATTTTCACTGGCTTGAGTGTCTCTTTTTTTAATTTCAACAAGTACTTCTTCTGGAGTGGGCCATTTTCCATTGCTATCGCGAACGAGCTTGTAGGTTTCCACTTTTACAATTGATATTTTGTCTCGGAAATTATTTGAGACGCGGTAGGGATCTTCATTGGTTTGATCTTGAACCGCTCTTGAAACTGCTTGTCGGATCCACCAGACTGCATAAGTGGGCAATAAAAAGCCTCTTCCGGGGTCAAATTTGTCAATTGCTTTCATTAGACCCAGAACACCTTCTTGGATCAAGTCATCGACTGGCACTCCTTGGTTAGAGTATTTTAAGGCAATTTTGACTACCAGTTTAATATTGTTATAGACAAGTAGATCTCTGATTTTTGTCTTTGCGCGGGGACTCTTTACCAGGTGATAGTTTTTAATCAATCCGATATTGTCAACACTTTTAAAATTGTTCATGTGCTGGCTAAATGGTGCTAGGTACCTATTGATTTCAGAGAAGGTGGAGTTGCTTCGTGGGCTTCCTTTTGATCTACCACGATTACGAAAAGCAGATCTTGGCTTCATTATAGACTCCTTCGTCCTGAAGTTATTAAGCTTGCGCAAATGTACTTCAGGGTCTTTGTGAAATGAACAATTATTTAATTTTACTTAAAATTTTGTATTACGTTAATTCAATCATTAAAGTTCCAGGTTGGACTTTGGTTAATTTTGCTGGACCTAAGTTTTGGTGAATGATTTTTTTGAGTGCAGAGGTTTGCTTTGGACCAAATTCAACTAAAATGAATTTAGGCTTATGTTTAAGCTCTGCCACTTGTTCAAAAAATTCAGCATAATGGTTCAAGCCTTCTTTACCTGAATAAAGAGCAAGTGAAGGCTCAAACTTAAGAGCTTTTTTATCTGAAGAGTTTAAAAGATTTTTGTAATCAGAATCAAGGTAGGGAAGATTGGCTACAATTAAGTCAATTTTTTTGTTTTTAAGTGGTTCAAGCAGATTACCTTGATAAAATTTAATTCTAGATAAGACCTTGTGTTTACGCGCGTTGCGCCTAGCAATTTTCAGTGCCGCGGCCGAAATGTCAGTGGCCATTATCTTAATTGGTGGCGACGCGATTAATCGCGTCTCTACTTCTTTTGCTAACGCCACTGCTATACACCCGGAGCCGGTACCGATTTCCGCGATATTTATTTCTGAGTGTGGAGACGCGATTAATCGCGTCTTTACTTCTTTAAGAGTTTCTTCCACCAGCGACTCTGTCTCCGGCCGCGGCACCAATACATTCTCATCAACGTAAAAGTCTAGTCCAAAAAATTCTTTGTTGTTGGTGAGGTAGGCGATTGGGTAGTGGGAAGATCTCTTTTTGATAAGAGTTAAGAAGCGATTAATCGTGTCTTTACTTACAATTCCTTCAGGATAAGTGTAAAGATATTCCTTTGGTTTATTCAAAACAAAACTTAGAATAACCTCAGCGTCAAGACGTGCAGTTTTAATACTATTCTTTCGTAATTTTGAATTAGCTTCTGTTAATAATTGTTTTATGGTTTTCATATTTTGATGCTTTTATGGTAACATATATATAGATTAATAAAAGTATAGTATGGAAAAATTTAAAGCAAACCAATTTTTACCAGCTGAAGGAAAAGATGGTCCAAAAGAGTCAGAATTGAATTTTAGTAATTTTATCAAAGAAGTAAAAACGTCTGACAGTGTTTTTTGGTTAGATAAGGAATTGTCAATTGAAGAGATCGAAGAACGTAAATGTAGGTTGGAGGAGTTATTAGCAAAAATGGAAAAAGCTAGTCCTGCACAGCGAAAAATTTTAGAGCAGGAGTCTGAACTATCTAGAATACCTAGTATAACGGAGGAAGCTCGAGTATATTTAAATGCTTTGGAAAAGGATCCAGAAACAGAACAAACCGAAGGTGCCGAAAATAAGAATTTAATTTTCGTTAATTCGGCAGGTGAAAAACGAGTTTTGAAAGTTTCGAAGGGGCGTCATGATCAAGATCCAATTTCAATAGTTAAGTTAATGCGCAATATGTGCGCGTTGGAACTATTTGAACGTCAGCAAAAAGAGTTTATGAGTCTACAAGAGGGTGAAATTAATATCAATGTTTTGTTTGATAATATTGTTATTTATCGCGACGCAGAGGGAAATTACAAAAGAATGATTGATCAGCCTTTTGCGAAGGGAGAATCGGTTGGTAGGTTAATGGCAGGAAGGCAAGAATATGATGATTTGCAAAAAGCTTGGAAAAAGTTTTTAGAACAAATTGATCTTCTGCAGGCAACATCAGAGGTCGTCTTGGATATTACGGATTCTACGCAAGGAGCAAAGCCTTCTCGCGGAGATGTTTCTAGAACGGGAAATGTTTTTGTTGAACGGTCAAATGATTCTGATACAGATTATAATTTTCAAATTATTGATATTGACGTTTTTGATGATCCTTTAATGGATACAAAAAAAGAAAAAGGTTTACAGCATAAGTTTTATGCATCTGAGCAGATTAGGAAAAAGGGTTCAATATCGTCGGCAATAAAAGTTTTTTTAACGAATATTTCTCGTGAATTGTATGTTAAGCCGATGCAGGATCATTACATAAAAAAAGAACTGGAAAAATAATTTAGAAAAACAACGGAGATTGCCGTTGTTTTTTGATCGTTCTTGTTGCCTTACGATTTTTGACACAAAACAATTTTAATGTTAATGTCTTAAGTGCTTTAGGTAGTTCATTGTTTAACTCAGCTATGAGGATTAGTAATGACAGAAGAGCAGTGGGAAAGAGTTGCAGATGTGGTTGCCGAAAGATTGAAAAACAAAGAAAAGTTCTTTGATGCCGTAAAATATGGTTTACGTGATTGCGGTATTCGGGATTATGATGATCACGCTAGCTATTATTGCAAGGAGATGGGACGGCGACTGGGTAAACGTAAAAGTAGTAGTTAAACAATTCATACTAGACTCTGCCAAGCGGAGTCTTTTTTGTTAAATTCTAATCATTAATATAACACACCCCACTACTTTTAATATTAGCATAAGCGCATTGTTCATTGCTTAAGCAAGATTTTTGAGTTGCAAATTTTGCGCAGGAATCATTATCGCCTTTTGGTACACAATATTGACTAAACCCGAGAATGCCAAGTGTCCCGGGTGCTGTGTTCGGGAGATTTGTGATTTGATCGCAGGTAGAGTTTTGTGAACATTCTGAACTGGAAAGTTTTTTACATTTAATAGCAGTGGATTTTTTTTGGTTTGCTAGAGTACAGCCGGTTGCAATGAAAAGAGTTACAATAAGGATTGTAATGATTTTTTTCATAATGTATTTATTTTTATTCCTGAAGTTTAAATTCCTCAGCTTTCAATGTTTCAATGATTTTGCCCATGTCACCATCAAGGACGGTTGGTATATTATTCCAATTGGTTTTAATTCGGTGATCCGTAATTCGATCTTGTGGAAAATTGTAAGTGCGTATTTTTTCTGAGCGATCGCCAGATCCAATCTGTTTTTTTCGGTCAGCACCAAGCGCGTCGTGTTGTTTTTGCATCTCGCCTTCGTAAATTTTGGAACGTAGTACTCGCATGGCTTTTATTCTGTTCTGAGCTTGTGATCTTTCGTCTTGGCAAGAAACAACTGTATTGGTTGGTAGGTGGGTGATTCGAACTGCGGAGTTAGTTGTATTTACACTTTGCCCACCAGCACCACCGGAAGCATAAGTGTCAATTTTTAAATCCTTGTCTTCGATTTTTACATCAACTTCTTCAACTTCTGGTAAAACGGCAACAGTAACTGCTGAAGTATGTACGCGGCCCTGCTTTTCAGTTTCTGGTACACGTTGTACTCGGTGTGTACCACGTTCATATTTGAAAGTAGCAAAAACTGATTGTCCTTTAACTTCAAAAATAACTTCTTTGAAGCCACCGATGCCAATTTGATTTGAGGATAAAATATTTACTTTCCAACCTTGGGATTCAGCGTAACGAGAGTACATTCGAAAAAGTTCAGCTGTAAATAAAGCAGATTCGTCTCCACCTGTGCCTGCCCGGATTTCTATGATTACATCCTTTTTGTCGTTAGGGTCTTTGGTGGTTAATTCTTTTTTTAATTGATCTTCGAGTTGGTTAATCTGTGGTTCTAGTTCTTCAATTTCAGCTAGAGCAAATTCTTTTAATTCTCCAGTTTCAGTTTCTGACGTTTCGCGAGCTTGTTTTAGGTCAGAATCAATTTTTTCGAATTTATTTATTAGCTCAATTAAATCTTTTAGTTCGGCGTGTTCACTGCCGATTTTTTTTAATTTGCCCTGATCACAAGTAACTGAAGGATCTTGAAGTTGATCTTCGAGTTCTTTAAATGTTTGTTTAATTTTATCTATTTTTTCTTGCATATTAGAAGGGGAGAAAAAGGGCTAAAGAAGTTTGAGGGGGATGACTTTAGGATTATTAATTTATGTTATCTTTTTTACCTTCTATATCTCCTTGCTCTTCTTGTAATTTAAAAACCGCCCATGTTCGTTTTCATTATAAAACAAAAAGACGGTTTATGAAAGGAAGTTATTTGTCTGCCTTTTTCTTGGCCTCATTCTCTCGTTTAACTTTCTTACCTTTTCTGGTTTCAGCAGTAGTTGCTTGCTTGGCCACTTTTTCTTTGAATTTTTCAACTCTTCGAGCTGAGTCAACTAATTTTTGTTTACCGGTATAAAAAGGGTGACAAAGGTGACATAACTCAATTTTAAGAAGGTCAACAGTTGAACCAACTGTGAATTCATTACCACAAGCACATTTTACTTTAGCACTGGTGTTGTATTTTGGATGAATAGCTTTTTTCATATTTTGTCGCGTAGCGTATAACGCATAGCGCATGTCATTAATTACTTGTGGGAAAATGATAACATATGCCAAAAAAAAATGCAAGGGTTTGGTAAAATAAGCAGTAATTTTTGGCAATTTAGTAATTATGTAGTTTTACAATTTGAAATCCTCTTAATCGCTTAATCTCTTAATTCTCTTTTGTTTTTGCTTCCTGTTTCATGATTTATGCTTTATGATACTGTGGATAATTTAGCGAATTTTTTATTTTAATGTGGTATAATTCAATCAAGAGAATTAACCGTATTTTTTTATTTATGAAAACTAAGAAGTTTTTAAGTGGTTTAGCTTTAGGTGCTTTATTGGGTTCAGCAATAAGTGTTTTTTTTAATCCAAAGTCTGGCAAAAAAAATAGAGATAAATTTAATAAAGTCAGTAAAACCGTAAGCCAGCAATTAATTAAGGAGGTTGCTAAGGCTAAAAAACTGGGTAAAAAGGAGTACGAAACAATTGTTGAGAATATCGTAAAAAAGTATTCCAAGGAAGATTTACTTACTGCTGATGCTTGGGGCGAGATAATGAATGAATTAAAATTACGTTGGACAGATATACAGAAAGAAATAAAAAAGAAAAAATAATTAGAACTTGCCGAGAGGTGAGGTTTAATATATAGCTTTGTTAAAAAAGCGAAAACCCTAAAGAGAAAGAAGAGAGCCTCACAAGAGGCTCTTTTCTTTTGGCTGAAGTTCTACTATAATGGAAGTACTATGTTTAATTTTTTACATACTTATCATCCAGAACCAACTGTTTTTAGTTTTGGGCCACTCCAAGTGCATTGGTATGGTTTGTTGATGGTGATCGGTGGGCTCCTGGGTTTTGCCTTGATTCTAAAGTTAGCTGATCACTACAAGTTAAATAAAAAGTTTTTTCATAATCTTTTAATTTACTGGGTGGTTGGGGCAGTTTTGGGTGCTCGAATTTATTACGTGATTTATGCTTGGGAATTGTACCGTGGTGACTGGGGGAGCGTGTTTCATGTTTGGCAAGGTGGTTTAGCTATTCACGGGATTATGCTAGGAGGGTTTGTCACAACCTATGTTTATGCCAAGTTGAAAAAAAGAGATTTTTGGTTAGTTGCGGATTTGATTGCGGTTGGATTAGTTGCAGCCCAGGTCATTGGAAGAGTTGGTAATTACTTTAATCAAGAAATTTTTGGCCGGCCGACCGATGCAGCGTGGGGGATTCCTATTGATTTAGTTAATCGTCCAGTCGGATTTTTTGAATTTGAATTTTTTCACCCAACGTTTCTGTATGAGAGTTTCGGTAATCTAATTATATTGGGAGTTCTATTGGGGCTTACGTATTGGAGATTTAAGCGAAAAACTTTGCAGGCGGGTAATATATTCTTGGTGTATTTGTTGCTTTACTCAGTTCAACGAATAATTTTGGAGTTTTACCGGTTAGACTTTAGTCCAATTGTGTTTGGCTTACGTTGGGCACAGCTGTTGAGTTTTGTTGTAGTTTTTGTTTGCTTAAGCGTTTTTGTTTATCGGGGAATAAGGGGTTTTCTGAGGAGAAAATAAAGCAATTGTTCAGGCGAATTGATCTTGTTTATTTAAGGTTAATTATTTAAATATAATGTGGATAAATCCACATTTTTTGTTTGTTTAAATGTCTTGAAAATGGTATAATTTAGCTAATATATAGTATGAAGGAACTAGACATGTTTTGTTTACAAATTTAGCGTCTAGTATTTTTTACGATACAAAAATTGTCGTGACACGTTTTGATTTAAAAGTGAATTTTCAATGAAGGGATTAAACAAAAATTTTATTTGTAAAACTATTGGACTATGGATCTTAGTATTAGTTCCGATATTTTTGATTTCCTATATTGCTCTGGCACATTCCTGGACAAATACGACTGTTGATACTACTAATCTTTGGCATACTTCTTTGGATTATGATAGTAGTGGTAATCCGGGTATTGCTTATGCTCGCAATACGGGAGGGTCAGGTTTTGATTTGTATTATGTTTATTACAATGGAAGTAGTTGGGGTACTCCTATTCAGGTGGATACGGCTAAGGCGTTGGGCGTTTCCTTGAAGTTTGATACTTCGGACAATCCGCGGATTGCTTTTTATAATTTTTATAGTGGAGACTTAGAGTATGCTATATATACAGGTTCAGGGTCTGAATCAACTTGTACTCACAATAATTGGGCTTGTACAACAATTGATAGTACTAATACAGTAGGGCTTTTTCCAAGTATGGATCTGAATGATTCTAATAATCCTGGTATTCTCTATAAATATAGCAATACTGCTGATCTGCGGTATGCCTGGTATGTTGGTGGTGGTGGTGGTAGTGGGTGCGCCTCATCTGATTGGTCTTGTGAAGATGTCTACACCACTAATAATATTGGTAATGATAATGTTTTGAAGTTTGATAGTAACAATGTCCCACATATTGTTAGTAATGACATTAATGACAAAAAGCTTATTTATGGAAAACGTGATGGTGGTGCTAGTTGTGACGCCGCAGGTGCCAATGACTCAGACTGGACCTGTTATGCTGTTGATGATATTGCTACCGGAGTTATATATCATGAAAATATTGGAATGGATATTGATAGTAACGATAAGGTTGGTATTGCTTACCCTCTTTCAGATGATTTGTATTATGCCTATCAGTCAGCGGGTTCTGGCTGTGATAATGCCGGCTGGACTTGTACGCAGATTCATACAGGAACTTATACGGTTCAGGATTGGGTAAGTCTTCTTTTTGACGGAACAATTCCTCAAGTTGCGTTTTATGACGAGACAGCAAATGACCTTGTTTTTGGTGATAATAATGGTAGTTGGTCATTTGAAACGGTTGATACTACTGACAATACTGGGGAATATGTGAGTATTGCTAGAAGTGGTTCTTTAACGGGGATTTCCTACCAAGATATTACGGCGACGGATTTGAATTATTCTTCGGCAACAATTTCGTATAATTCAAATCCTACTGTTAGTGTGAATAGCGCTACCCAGAAAACGGACGGTTCCGGGGATGTGACGATTTCAATTGAAGTGGATGATGCTGATGATGATGACACTAAAGTAAAAATTCAATATGAATCTGATAGTGATGGGGCTTGTGATGGTCCGTGGTCAGCGGCTACAATATTAGGTTCGGCTGCAACGGCTGATTTTGATGATAGCGGTGGCGCTCCGGATATTGCAGGTGGTGCTTATCAAATAGGTGCGACTGCAACCACTCGGACTCGGGTAATAACTTCATCAGGCTCTAATTCGGTAAGTTTTGATTGGGATTCTGATACTGATTTGGCTTCTGCTAACGGCACTAATTGTATTAATGTTACTGTTAATGATGATACATCTGATGGAACTGCGGCAAATCAGACAATGACCTTAGACAATGTTGATCCAACTGGATTATTTGCTTTCGCCTGGGATTCATCTACTACAACTACCCAGACTGTAGATTGGACAATAGCAACTGAAACTAATTTTAATCATTATGAAATTTGGTATAGCATATTCCAAGCTGATGCTGAAGGACGAAGTGGGGGTGCTGTTGAATGGGATAATGGTGATGATGTAGCTTTGGCAACTCGGACAACCACGACAACAACAATAACTGGATTATCAGTGAATGAAAAATATTATTTTGATATTTGGGCAGTTGATGATTATGGTAATGAGCAAAGTGTGGCTTCAATTTTTAAATATACTCTTGCTAATGCTCCGTCATCGCCAACCGTTACTGGCCTTACAACTACTCAAATTCAGGTGGCTGTTACTGCTGGCGATGGCAATCCTTCGACAACTGAATATGCGATCCAAGAAACGGTGTCGGGAGAATATCTTAAGGGTGATGGAAGTCTGGAGGCGGCAGAAACTTATCAAACAGCGTCTGCCTGGGGAACAGTTACAATGACAGGTCTTACCTCAAATACGCGATATGGTTTCAAAGTCAAAGCTAGAAATGGAGATAATACGGAAACCGCTTTTGGTTCAACTGTGACTGAATATACTCATGCTAGTACAGTTACCAGTTTCACGGTGGCCGAGGCAACTGACAAGGATGACTATGTAATGACTTTAACTTGGAGTGTTCCAAGCCCTACTCCAAGTGGTATGGCTATTGCACAAGATACCGGTTGTGATGCTACTTATGATACAGTTTTGTATAACAATGCTTCAGTGATGGCAACCTCACCATATTCGGTCACTGGACTATCTGCGGGAACTTGTTATCAGTTTAGAACATCTTCATACGATGGGGATGGTGATAATAACTTGGCGGACGGAGCAGCTAGTAGTCAGGATACAACTGGTCCTGCTCAGCCAACAGGACTTACAAACAGTGCAGCAGATGCAGATTCAATTACTTGGGATTGGAATGATGTAACCGGGGCAACTGATTATGATGTTTATCGTTCTTCGGATGATGTTCGTCTTGCTACTGTTGGTTCAGCTACCAGTCAATATCAGTTAAGTTCATTGGATGCTAATACTCAATATACAGTTTATGTTCGTGCTACCAATGCACAAGGGGCTGGTATTGGATCAAGTCCTGCCAGTGCCTATACTGATGCAGATGCACCAACTAGCTTAACTCACAGTGCTAATACGACGGCTTCTATCACTTGGGGCTGGAGTAGTGGCGGTGCACAGAATTCATATTATGCTAGTACTGCTACACCGGCAGATAATAGTGGTTGGGTTTCCGCTAATGGTTGGGTTCAGAGCGGGTTGTCCGCAAATGCAGCGATTGAAGTTAGTGTTAAAGCTAAAAACGAAGAAGGAACTGAAACATCACCTTCAACTTATACCGCATATACTTCACAGAACATACCGATTGGTATTACTAAAAGTGATTTGTCAACAACTTCATTGACTATCATTGCTGACGGAACTTTGGGTAATTTGACTGAAGGAAGTTCTGGCTTGTATTTTACAAATACTACGGCTAGTACAAATTCTGGTTGGATCCAGACTAATAGTTGGGCAAATTCTAGTTTAAGTGCTAATACTCAATATTCATATACAGTCAAAGCGAGAAATGGTGACAGTGATGAAACTTCTACTACAGTAGACTCTTCATCGACCATATTTTACACAGCGCAAAATACACCAAGCGGTATTAGTTCTAGTAATATTTTGATTGATAGTATAACTTTGTCTGCGACAGGAACTTTTGATAATTTAACTTCAGATAGTTCTGGTTTGTATTTTGAAAATGTTACAGCGGGAACAAATTCAGGTTGGGTACAAACAAACTCATGGGTAGAAACTGGATTAAGCGAATCTACAACTTATCAGTATCGAGTTAAAACTAGGAATGGTGATGGAGTAGAGACTTCCTTTTCTAGTGGTACTAATGTTATAACTTTGGGGGCTCGATCAGGTGGAGGTGGTGATCCAGCACCGATACCTATACCAATACCAGATCCGGATCCAGAAATAGATCCCCCCGTCTTAAGCGAACCAGCTGATGGAATGGTCACCAATAATAATAAACCATATGTAATCGGATCTTCTACCGAGGGTTTAATGACAGTAGATGTTTATGTTGATGATATAGAAGTTCATTCATTTGTTTCTCAACCGGATAAGAATTTTGTTTGGCAAATAAGTGATCCATTAGCTGATGGATTGCATTCAATCAAAGTTGCCAATGAAGATGTTTATTCAGATATCCATAGTATTTTAGTTGACACCAGTCCGCCAGATGCACCGTCAATTACTTTGATGTCAATTATTGTAGGAGCGGAAGTTGATAATAAAATTGGAGCGGATGTTACTATTTCGGGAAAAATTAAAGCTGACACAAAACAAATTTTAATATATTTGGATGATACGATTTTGATTGACACAATCGTAGTTGATTCTGAAAAATGGAGCTATTCATTTGAAGATAGCTATTATCCTGGTGAACATAAAGTTTCGGTTAAGGCGATTGATGAAGCTAAAAATCTTTCAGATGAACCAACCGAAGAGTCATTTTTATTAGTTTCTTCACAACCACCAGTTGATGAACCCGTTGACGAACCAGTTGACGAACCAGTCGATGAGCCTGTCGACGAGCCAGTTGACGAACCAGTCGATGAGCCTGTCGACGAGCCAGTTGATGAACCAGTCGATGAGCCTGTCGACGAGCCAGTTGACGAGCCAGTTGATGAGCCAGTTGATGAGCCAGTCGATGAGCCAGTTGACGAACCAGTTGATAAACCAGTTGACGATCCAGTCGTTCCTCCGGTTATTCCTCCTATAAAACCAGTTATTCCACCAGTAGCGCCACTAGTTGTACCACCAGTAATTCCAGAAGCAGACGGAGGACAAGCTGATGATTCGCAACCAGGAGATGATGGTCAGCCTGGTGATAATGACGATCAAGGGCCAGGAGCTCCAGTAGTTCCTTTGCCGGTAGTACCAAATGCAGGTGACGACGGAGGAGTGCCGGTTGTTGATGACTGGCAAGGTCCGATTGTTAAAGACGATATTATTGATGTGGTTGTTGGTCAAAGTCATGTTCCGGATAATATTAAATTGGATCCTGAGTTGATTGAAATTTATGAAGATATTGATGCAAAAAATTCTTGGGATAAAACTGAACAAGAAATTAAATTTGAAATAATATATGAAACTGAAAAGTTAATGGATGGCAAAGTTGTGCAAAGTACAACAAAAGGAATTGCTAAAGTTATTAGTGTGATTACTCGCGTTGATGTAGTAAAAGCGCAACAGGAAGTTGAAAAATCAGTTAAGGCGGTAGTTAGAACGACCAAAATTGTTCAGAAAGCGACCGTTGATAATCCAGCTTTGGAAAAAGCTAATGAGACAGTGAAAACTCCAGCAGCAGCTACAGTAACTGCAACTTCCGTAGCTTCACTGGCTACAGTTGGTGCAACTGGCGCTAGTGGTGCAGGTGTCTTAACATATTTACAGTTTTTATTCACTCAGCCGTTATTACTTCTAACTAAAAAAAGACGTAAAGGCTGGGGAATTGTTTATGACGCAGCTAGTAAAAAGCCAGTTGATTTAGCAGTGGTTCGAGTTTACAATGCGGAAACCAAGAAATTGGTACGAACTAAAGTAACTGACAAGGCTGGTCGTTATGAATTTATTTTGAAGCCAGGTAAATATTATATTGAAGTTCAGAAAAAAGATTACAAGTTTCCATGTAAAATATTAGATAAGGTAACCACTGATGGACATTTTGAAGATGTGTATTATGGAGAAGTGATTGAAGTTCAAGAGCGTGATGCCGTATCTATGCCGATTGCTCTGGATCCGATTAAATTAGCCCAAAAAGGTGAAAAAGTGATGAAGTTGTTTTGGTTCAAAAAGACACAAACACTGTTTACTTTGATTGCACCAGTGGCGGCTATTGTTTCATTTATTATTAATCCAACTTTGAAATTTGGCTTACTTATTGTCGGGCAAGTTGCCTTGTATTTCTTGTTCAGTCGTCTGGCTAAAGGTGATAAACCTAAGAGTTGGGGAATTGTGCGTGATTTGGAGAATAAAAAAACGTTAAGTAGAACTATTGTTAGAGTGTTTGAAACAAAGTTTAATAAATTATTAGATACCCAGGTTACAGATGGTAAGGGTCGATATGCTTTCTTGGTAGGTAATCAGGAATATTATGTTACTGCTGAAAAGCCAGGCTATTATCAGAAGAGAAGTGAAGTGTTTAATTTGGAGAAAGAAGAGACTGGTTATTTAACGGAAGATTTCAAGTTAAGGTCGCATAAGCTGGGCAAGGGAATTGAACAAGCTCAGAAAAAAGATCAGCAAGTTACTTTGCGTACTGGACTAGGACAACAAAAGGAAAAAATGATTCAAGGTATAAAACGAGTTATTCGCCGTGACGAAGAGAAGTTTAAGGGTGAAATTAAAGATGTTGATCTTGATCAAATGCATGAAGATTATTATGATGTAGATAGTTTGAAATAGGTCTGAGCAAAAAGTTTTTTCAAGTGAGAATTATATAACAAAAAGTGTGGATAAAAACACACTTTTTGTTGTTTAAAGAACTTGAAAATGGTATAATTTAGCTAATAAATAGTATGAAAAAACTAGACAGGTTTTGTATTAGCAATTAGCGTCTGGTATTTTTTGCGGTAGAAAAATCATCGCGAATAGTTTTGATTTAAAAGAGTAAATTTTAAATGGAAAAGCTTAAGAAAAAAATTAAGTGGATTAATTTAGCCACTGTGCTGATTGTAATTATATACAGCGCTAGTTTTAATTTTCTTCCAGGTGACACCCCATCTTTGACTATGCAAAAGGCACAAGCTTCTAGCTGTACCTCTGCTGGTGCTGGTGCTTGGGCTACTGTTGGTACTTGGAGTAATTGTGCTAGCACAGTTCCTCAGGTGGGGGATAGTGTGACTGTAAGTCATGCTGTCGATATTGGAGATTATACTATTAATGAAGTTGCTAATATTACGATTGCGAGTGGTGGAACGTTGACACAAAGTAATATAAACACTCAGACAATATCAGGAACATTGACCGTCGAGTCAGGAGGGACATTAAATCATGGAAATAATTCCACCACACATGTTTATGAAGTTGATATCACTGCTGCAAATATAGATGTCCAGTCTGGTGGCTCGATCAATGTATACGCACTGGGTTTTGATGGTGGTGCTAGTGGTGGTGGTGGTGCTAATGGTTATGCTCCAGTTGGTACTGATGGTGAAGGAAAATTTGGAGCAAATCAAGGTGGTGGTGGTGGTGCTCATTATGGAGCTGGTGGTGTTGGTGATACTGACAATGCAGGTGGTTCTGCATATGATAGTGCAACAAATCCAATATATCTAGGAGCTGGTGGTGCTGGTGCAGCTGATTCTGGTGATAATTCTGCTTTGGGCGGGGCTGGTGGTGGTTTAATTATATTGAATGTTTCTGATACTTTGACTGTTAATGGTACAATCACGGCTGCTGGTAGAAACCCTTGGCATTTTTTAGACGGAGCTGGTGGTGGCGGTGGTGGTGCTATAAAAATCACTGCAGGTACTGTTACTGGAACACCGATATCAGTCTCGGCAAAAGGTGGTAACGCTAGTGATGCTAGTGGTGATGATGGTGGTGGTGGCGGTGGTGGAATTATTTATATTGCTTATTATAATACAAATAGTATCTCAACAGTTGATGTTAGTGGTGGTACAGCTTATGGGGTTGCTACTGCTGGTAGTGCTGGTATTTTTACTGATGATCCTCTTAATTCGGTGCCAACTGTGACGATTAATTCAGCGGTACAAAAAACAGATGGAACTGGCACAGTCGATATTTCAGTTGAGGTTGATGACGGTGATGATGATGATGTTATGTTGAAAGTTGAATATAAAGCTGGATCTGATTGTAGTAGCGGGACCAGTGACCCAACAATGGATGAAGCTGTAAGTTCTACAGCAGACACCAGTGATAGTGGAGGCGTGCCAAGTGTTGAAAATGATGATACATATCAAATAGGTACAACTGCTACTTATAGGATTGATACCGGATCGGGTGCGAACACAGTAACTTTTGACTGGTCTACTGCAACTGATGTAGCTTCTGCGGACGGTACTTACTGTATTCAAATAACACCTAATGATGATGTGGTTGATGGTACAGCTGTGACAACAACTTTAACTCTAGATAATGTGGCTCCGGTGTCATCAGGTAATCTGACTTTAGATACCGTTACGACAAGCACAATTGTTCATACTCTAGGTGCAGTTGGCACAGATACAAATTTAAACGAATACAATGTTTACTATAAAGCTGGTGCCTCTGGTGTCGCTACTTCGGATACGTTGGATGTTACTATTGCTTCAGGTTCATATACACAAGGGGGTACTAATGAGATTGGAAGTTTAACTGCAAATACTCAGTATGTGGCTAATATCTGGACAGAAGATGATTATGGGCATCTGAGTAATGCGGTTGAAATTGCAAAGTATACTGCTGCGAATCAAGTTTCAGGGGTTGGATTGGCCGATGCGACGACAAAAGCTAGTTATCAACAGACTTTAACTTGGACGGATCAGTCGCAAACGGGTTTAAAAATTGAACAAGATACTGATTGTGATGGATATGAAACAACCTTGTTTGATAACGTTTCAGATAATTCTAGCAGTCCGTACACAGTTACCAGTTTAAGTGCGGCTACTTGTTATAAATTTAGATTTTCATCATATAACGGAGATGGTACTTTGAACACCGCCTCAACTCCAGAAACGGCAGAGATAATTACCCCGCCTGCTCGGCCAACTGGATTGGCATCTTCTGCGGGAGATACCAGATCAATTGATTGGAATTGGGATGATGTAGCTGGGGCCACTGATTATTATGTATATAGATCTTCTGATGATTCTTTAATTGGTTCCGTCGGCGCAGCTACAAGTAATTATACTCAAACAACAATTACTGATGGTGGGGATTCTTTAAGTGCTAATACTCAATATACAGTTTATGTTAGAGCCGTTAATGCCAAAGGTACAGGGATTGCTTCAAGTACAGCCAGTGCCTATACTGACGCAGATGCACCGACTAGTTTAACTCACAGTGCTAATACGACGGCTTCCATTACGTGGGGCTGGAGTAGTGGCGGTGCTCAAGACACATATTATGCCAGTACTTTAACGCCTTCAGATAATAGTGGATGGATTCCCGGAATGTCTTGGGCTCAGTCAAGTTTGTTAGCAAACACAGCTTATGAAGTGTCAGTTAAAGCGCGTAATGAAGATTTAACTGAAACTTCTTCGGTGACGACAACGGTTTACACCTCCCAGAATACACCAACGGGAATTAGCACAAGTAGTATTTTAATTGACAGTATAACTATGAGTGCTTTAGGAACTTTGGATAATTTAACTTCAGGTGGTTCTGGTTTGTATTTTGAAAATGTTACAGCGGGAACAAATTCAGGTTGGGTACAAACAAATTCTTGGCAAAATACAGGTCTAAGTGAGTCGACAACATATCAATATAGAGTTAAATCTAGGAATGGTGATGGAGAAGAGACTTCCTTTTCTAGTGGCACAAATGTTAAAACTTTGGGAGCTCGTTCTGGTGGCGGTGGTGGGAGTGATCCAGCGCCAGCACCGATACCTGTACCAATACCAGATCCAGTGCCAGAAATAGAGCCTCCAATTTTAAATGAACCAGCTGATGGAATAGTGACCAATAACAATGAGCCATATGTAATCGGAGCTTCTGCCGAGGGTTCAATGAGGGTAGTCATTTATATTGATAATATAGAAGTTTATTCATTTGTGTCACAGCCAGATAAAAATTTTGTTTGGCAGGTAGGTGATTCATTGATTGATGGATTGCATACAATTAAAGTTGCTAATGAAGATGTTTGTTCAGATATTCATACTGTTTTAGTTGATACTAATCCGCCAGATGCGCCATCAATTACCTTGATGTCAATTATTGTTGGAGAGGAAGTTGATAATAAAATTGGGGCGGATGTCACTATTTCGGGAAAAATTAAAGCTGACACAGAACAAATTTTAATATATTTAGATGATACTATTTTGATTGATACGATTGAAGTTGATTCTGATAGTTGGCGCTATTCATTTGAAGATAGCTATTATCCTGGTGAACATAAAGTTTCGGTTAAGGCGATTGATGAAGCTGAAAATCTTTCAGTTGAACCAACCGAAGAGTCATTTTTCTTAGTTTCTTCACAGCCACCGGTTGATGATCCGGTTGACGAACCGGTTGATGAGCCGGTTGATGAGCCAGTTGACGAACCAGTTGATGAACCTGGGGATGATCCAGTCGATGAGCCATTTAACGAGCCAGCAGCTGACGAACCAATTGATGAACCAATTGATGAACCGATTGATGATCCAGTCATTCCTCCGGTTGTTCCCCCTATAAAACCAGTTGTTCCACCAGTAATTCCAGAAGCAGACGGAGGACAAGCTGATGATTTACAACCAGGCGATGATGGTCAGCCTGGTGATAATGACGATGAAGGACCAGGAGAACCAGTAGTGCCTTTGCCGGTAGTACCAAATACAGGTGACGATGGAGGAGTACCGGTTGTTGATGATTGGCAAGGCCCGATTGTTAAAGACGATATTATTGATGTGGTCGTCGGTCAAAGTCATGTTCCAGATAATATTAAATTGGATCCTGAGTTGATTGAAATTTATGAAGATATTGATGCAAAAAAATCTTGGGACAAAACAGAACAAGAGATTAAGTTTGAAATAATATATGAAACTGAAAAGTTAATGGATGGCAAGGTTGTGCAAAGTACAACAAAAGGAATTGCTAAAGTTATCAGTGTGATCACTCGGGTTGATATAGTAAAGGCGCAACAGCAAGTTGAAAAATCAGTTAAGGCGGTAGTTAGGACGACTAAAATTGTTCAGAAAGCGACCGTTGATAATCCAGCTTTGGAAAAAGCAAATGAGACAGTGAAAACTCCAGCAGCAGCTACAGTAACTGCAACTTCAGTGGCGTCACTAGCTACAGTTGGAGCAACTGGTGCAAGTGGAGCAGGTGTTTTAACATATTTACAGTTTTTATTCACTCAGCCGTTATTACTTTTAACTAAAAAACGAAGACGAGGCTGGGGAATTGTTTATGATGCGGCCAGTAAAAAGCCGGTTGATTTAGCGGTGGTTCGAGTTTACAATGCGGAAACTAAAAAACTGGTAAGAACAAAAGTAACTGACAAGGCTGGTCGTTATGAATTCATACTTAATCCTGGTAAATACTATGTTGAGGTTCAGAAAAAAGATTACAAGTTTCCATGTAAATTATTAAATAATGTACAAAAGGATGGACAGTTTGAAGCCGTATACTATGGTGAAACGATTGAAGTTAGAGAACGTGATGCGATTGCTATGCCAATCGCTATGGATCCAGTTAAAATGGTTCAAAAAGGGGAAAAAGTATTGAAGTTATATTGGTTCAAGCGAATGCAAACATTACTTACTCTGATCGCACCAGTGGCCGCTATTATTTCATTTATCATCAATCCAAGTCTAAAGTTTGCGTTATTGATTATCGGACAAATTGTTTTATATTTGTTGTTTAATCGACTGGCTAAAGGTGACAAGCCAAAGAGTTGGGGGCTGGTTCGAGATGTGGAAAACAAAAAAACACTGAGCAGAACTATTGTTAGAGTGTTTGAAACTAGGTTTAATAAATTACTTGAAACTCAAGTTACTGATAGCAAGGGACGTTATGCCTTTTTGGTTGGTAATCAGGAATATTATGTTACTGCTGAAAAGCCTGGTTATTATCAGAAGCGCAGTGAGGTGTTTAATTTAGAAAAAGAAACCAGTGGTTATTTAACAGAAGATTTTAAGTTAAGGTCGCATAAGCTGGGCAAGGGAATTGAAGAAGCTCAGAAAAAAGATCAGCCAGTTACTTTGCGCACTGGATTAGGACAACAAAAAGAAGAGGTTGTCGAAGGTAAACAAAAAGTGGTGAGACCAGAGGGGCAAAAGTTTAAAGGGGAAATTAAAGACGTTGATTTAAATGAGATGCATGAAGATTATTATAATTTAGATTCATTAAATAAAAAATAAATATGTTTAAACCAAAACAGCATACAATTTTTTGGGTAATCAACTTAGTGATGTTTTTCGTGGTTTTAGGCGGTTGGTTAATTTATCGTGTTTTAACAGATAATTATGCCGTGGCCGGCTTTTAATAAAAAAATATGTTAGAATTTTTTACTTACAAAAGAACTTTAGCCTTGGTGGTTTTAATTTGTGCATTTTGGGTAGTCGTCATTCTTTATCGAGTTGGTAAGGGGGAGGTGATTAAGAAAGTAGATTTTTGGAGGTCCAAATGGAAAATTGTTTTGTTCTGGTTTATAATCGCCGCCCTGGCTTTAGTGGTTTTGTATGTTTTGGTATCATTAGGACTACTGGAAGTTGACGTGGGATAAATTTTCTCCAATAAAAAAATACTCAGTAGAAGAAGAAAAATTCTTCGCTTGCTGAGTATTTTTTTATTTTGTTTTACTTCTTTTTTGCAGTCTTTTGATTTGTGGAACTTTAAAACCAGTACTGCGTTTCTTGTTCTTTTTTGCCATAATGAATTTTTACGATTTATGTGAAGAGTATAATATATATTGATAATTTTGGCAAGTGCTGGTTTTGTCAACAACAACTCTTGACGTCAAGAAAGAAAAGGAGTATATTACAAACACAATTTGTCTGGATCGGTGGTGTAGTTGGTTAACACACCTGCCTGTCACGCAGGAGATCGCGGGTTCGAGTCCCGTCCGGTCCGCCATAAAAACACGACGTTTGTCGTGTTTTTATGATATTCTTGAATGTGAATTTTATTTAACTTGTTCTGCCTCAGCTTTGACTGCCTTGGGTTTATCGCCTTTAAGGGTTTTAACCAGCTTAGCAAAAATTTCAGTGTTATTTTCAGCTATGTCCGCTAAAACTTTACGATCTAGTTCAATTTTATTTTTCTTAAGCAAGTCTATAAATTTACTGTAGCTTAGATCAAATACACGAACAGCAGCGTTAAGCTTAATCTGCCAAAGTCTACGCATAGACCTTTTTTTTGCTTTCCGATCTCTGTAAGCGTAACTACCAGCTTTAAGAATTGCAGTTTTTGCTAATTTGATCAGGTTTTTTCTACCATGACGATAGCCTTTAACAGCTTTAAGGATTTTTCGTCTTTTCTTTACATGAGTTGTACCTCTTTTTACTCTTGGCATATATATTTACGTATCTCGTGTCCCGTATCCCGTATCCTCTACTTAAGTATGGAGTATGTGTTATGGGTCACGCGCTATTGGTTATTTAATTATGTGGAATAAATCTTTGAATATTTTTAGCTAGCTTTTTGTTGTCAACTGTAGTTGAGGTTCTTTTGCTTCGAGTGACTTTTCCTGATTCACGAGCATTAAAATGACCTTTGCCAGCTTTTTGTTTGATGACTTTCTTGGTTTTTGTAATTCGAAATCTTTTTGCAACAGCTTTTATAGTTTTTTGTTTACTCATATAGATAGTTAAATGGATAAAGGTGCTAAAGGATATAAATGTAAATCATTTATTCCTTGGTGCTTTATCTTTCTTATTCAGGTTTATTTTCTTGTGTAGTTTCAGGTATTAGAATAATAAATAGTTTGTTGCCTTGTCTACTGGTGTCTTGTTCAACTTGAGTAGGAATCTCAAGCTCCTTAACAAACTCACTGATTATATCCCTGGCTAAGCCTTGGTGGCGCATTTCTCGTCCACGCAGGATTAACTCAACTTTAATTTTGTGACCTTTATTTAAAAAATTGTTAGCTTGTTTAAGTTTTGTATCTTTGTCATGTTCTCCAATTTTCATCGACATGCGAATACTTTTTACATCTTTACTTTTGCTTTGTGATTTTTGTTTTTTGAGTTGTTTTTCTTTCTGATATTTAAAACTCCCATAATCCATGAATTTAGTTACAGGTGGCTTAGCAACAGGGGAGACTTCAACTAAATCAAAACCTCTTTCTTGTGCCATTTCCAATGCTTTTTTGGTTTCTAGCACTCCTAATTGTCCACCTAGTTCATCAATCACTTGAACTTCTAAAGCTCGAATTTGATGATTGTAGTTGAATCTTTTTTGGGGTGTAACTCTTTTTTTGAATTTGTAGGATTTTCTCATGGTTATCTTTAATGTTAGTCGTTTGCTTCAAAGTGAAACGATATAGGCTCTTTGTATACGAAGTTCTTCTTCGTTTTTTGAAAAATTAATAAATAGCTGTGCCATTCGGAGTTCGAAAAAATCAATAAATGGCTGCGCCATTCGTAGCTTGAAGAGCGAAGAATGGTGGAGATGGCGGGAGTTGAACCCGCGTCCAGTCAATTAATCAGAGTGAGTCTACAGAAATAGTTTACCTTATTTTGATCAAGAATTCAACCTCAAAGGTTAACAAAAGGATTGAATCTCTAGCCTTATAATAGTTTCAGTTATAATCTAAGGCGTTTTTATAACCTAGCTTGCAAAATGACACCGGTGATTGCTTAGCAAGCATCAGCAGACCGATGGCGACCGTTTAAAAAATTAAACAGCAGCTGGCACAAGGCTTGGCATTGTAAACAATGATGTTGCCTTGCTAACAAGTTTATTTGCACTTGTAGTTTTGACATATTTAATGAGTAACGTCACCTCATTCTGCACACAATGAAAGGATTAACTGTCAAAGCCCAGCATCCCCGAAATATTTGTTCGTTCAGATGTTTACTTAAGGTTAAATATAACCAACAAATATTTCGGGGTAAATTCTAATTTCTAAAATTCTAAATCCTAATTAAGTTCAAAGTCTAAAATTCAAAATTTGAGTTTAATTTACGTTTTAAATTTGATTTTCGCACTTTGTTTAGGATTTGGAGAATTAGTGCTTGGAATTTATTAATTTAGTATTGTTGTTTCAAGGTTCTTCTAATTTCTCTAGCTACATCTTTATTCTTCTTGGATTCTTTTTTCTCGAAAAGTTTCTTACCTCTAGCTAGGCCAATTTCAACTTTCACAAGATTGCGTGTAGTATACACCTTAAGAGGTACAATTGTCAAGCCTTTTTGTTCCAGTTTTCCAAGTAAAGCCTTTATTTCAATTTTATTCAAAAGGAGTTTTCTTGGTCGTTCAGGGTCATAGTTTGGCAAAGAACCCGCAGGTTTGTATTTGCTGACGTGGGCTTTAATTAAATAAAGCTCAGGTTTGGGGTTGTATTGAATGCTAATATAAGCACCTTTTAAGTTAATTTGCCCATCTTTAATAGACTTAGCTTCATAGCCTTTTAAAACTAAACCAGCCTGGTATTTGTCCAGGATTTCATAACTAAAACCAGCTTGTTTGTTTATAATTGACTTCATGTGCTTATTATAGATGTTAAAATTAATTATAGCAATCAATATGATCTAATAAAATTTAGCAATTGTCAAGTATTCTTGTTGTCATTGTTTTCAATTTATTATATAATATAGTTGGAAAATACACATAACACATAGCACATAACACGACACACATAACACGGTACTCCAACTTTAGTATTTGATACGTGATACGTGATTCGTGATTCGTGATAATTATATGCCAGACAGAGAACGACAGCTGGTTGATTTGTCAATTATGTCAATTGTCAAATTTTTTCTAGTTGTTATATTTTTATTTTTCCTTTATTTAATAAAGGAGGTTTTAGCAATTTTATTTGTGGCTTTAATTTTAGCTTCAGCAGTTGACCCTTGGGTTGATGGTCTGGAACGAATTAAGTTCCCACGCTGGTTAAGTATTTTGATGATTTATATTGGTTTATTTATAATCATTTTCTTAACGGTTTATTTAATTATCCCACCAGTTACGGAACAGATTGGACAGTTATCAACAAATTTCCCAGATTATTTTGAAAAAGTTGGTGGAGTTTTTGATAGTTTGAAGAATTTTTCTGCCGAGCATGGAGTAACAGGTGAATTAGATAGAGGGATAATGGCATTGAGGGATAATGTGTCTGGAGCTTTAGGTTCTGTTTTCTCTACGGTAGCTGGAATTTTTGGTGGAATAGTTTCTTTTTTCATTGTGCTGGTCATTACCTTTTATATGACAGTGGAAGAAAGTTCCATGAAAAGAACGGTAACTTTTATTTTGCCAGACAAATATCAACCATTTACATTGCAGCTTATTAATAAAGTGCAGCGTAAAATTGGAGATTGGTTGAAGGGGCAATTGGTTTTGTGTTTAATTGTTGGTGTAATGGCTTATATCGGTTTATTAATATTGGGAGTTAACTATGCCTTAGTTCTAGGACTTTTGGCGGCAGTTGGTGAATTCATTCCATATTTAGGGCCTACCATATCTGCCATTCCTGCAATTTTCTTGGCTTTTACCCAGTCACCAATAAAGGCTTTGTTTGTTTTAATTTTGTATGTTTTAATTCAACAAGTTGAAAATAATATTTTAGTGCCAAAGGTGATGCAAAAAGCGGTTGGTCTGAATCCGATTATCAGTATTATTGCACTTTTAGTTGGTGCTAAGACGGCGGGACTAATTGGTGTTGTTTTAGCTATTCCTGTTGCGACAGCCATTAGTGTGATTGTTCGTGAACTTTGGAGTACCAAAGAAGTAGTTGATGAACTTATTGAAGAAGAAAAAATTTGAATTAAGTAATATGAAGAAGCACGTTAAGATTTCTCGTAATATTTCCTCTGTTTTTTTAATTCTACTATTTGTTTTAACTGCAGTAGCTTATTTTTTTGCATTTCAATATTTTGAGAAGGAATTAAATTCTAATCAAATCGAAAGCTCAACAACATTGACAGAAGTGGAGAACTTTGATAATCAACAATTAGACTTGCAGGCAGATATAAAACGATTTATCGATGTTTACTTTCAGCAAGAATTTACGAACCCAAAAGATAGGTTGCAGTTTGTCCAAGTTGAATATATGAGATTTCTGGATTACCAAATGTCAAATGAAGCGGAGCAGAATCTGCAGATTGAATTTGTCACTATTCTAGGAAAAATGATTGATAAAATAAATAATCAGAATTTCGACTTCCAAGAGGAAGATCAGCAACTAGCTGACTTTTATCAGAAGCAATAAAGAATGTTTGTACTTAGAAGAATAATTATTTTGTTTATTCCAGTTATCTGGATAATCGGTCTTGAGCTGGTTCGCAATAATCATGGTTGGCTATGGTGGACGATGGTTGTTTTTTTGCTGTATTTAATACTAGCTGTTTTTATGCTTGGGCAGGTTAGATTAAAACAGTCGTTTTTTCAGTTTTTGATTATGCCGGTTGTTTTTTCTACGGTTAGTTTCATTTTTATGTTATTTTTGGTTGATACTTGGGCGTTTCATTTCTTTGCGATTTTGACTGGTTTGGCAATTTATTTCTTATTGAATCAATATTTTGTGTTTGTTAATTTTCCTTATAAATACCAGCCATACACTTTAGAAAGTTTAACTTTTTATATTGGATTATTATTAATTTATTTTATGTTTTCTGCAGCCTTTGCTGGGCAAATATTATTAAAGCTCAATCTCTGGTTTTTACTGGGTTTAGTGGGGCCTTTATTGGGAGTAGTTTTATATCATTTTTTCTGGATACATAAAATAAATTTCAAAAAAAGTTGGCTTTTTATTGTAGCAATAATTGTGACTTTATTAGAATTAATGGTTTCGGTTGGTTATTTGCCAACTAGTTATTATGTAAATGCTTTTATTTTAGCAGTGGCAGCATATATTATGCTAGGGTTAAGTCGAGAATTTATTCAAAAAGCACTAGACAGAAAAAAGGTTATTAGCTATTTGTCAATCAGTGGATTATTATTATTATTAATTTTAACAACAGCCCAGTGGGGTTAAAGTATTTAAATTATGCAGAAAAAAAAGTTTTATATTTTTGTGACAATTATTGTTGTTTTGGGTTTTTTGGGTGGTGTGGTTGGCGAACTTTGGATTAATAGTTTTTTGATGCCAGATCCATATTTAACTTTTAGAAGTTATTCTGATTTGTCATATAAGATTGATGAATTAGTTCAGGACCAACAGCAAGTTAAAAACTTGGATGAGAATGAGATTGCTGTGCAAAAAATGTTAGAAAAGGTTAATCCAGTTAACGTAAAATTATATAAATATAAAAATTTCAGTCCTGGTTTGTTTAATACTTTATTGCCTGGAGAGTTGATTGCTCAAGGTGTAATTATTACAAGCGATGGCTGGTTAATGACGACTAGCTCAGCTATAAATAAATACTCTAAATTTTGGGTAGTTACTGATGACCATCAGGTTTTTGTTAGCCAAGCATTGGTTATCGACAAGCTGACAGACACAGCTTACATAAAAGTTGAAGCTAGTAATTTGCCTGTTGCAGAATTTGCTTTGCGCAATGATTTGATTAATGGTCAGCCTTTGTATGTGTTTGATGATCAAACAGGAATACTAAATTCTTCAGTTCAAAATTTGATTTATAATAATGCAGTAGGGCTTAATGATTATATTCATAGCAGTGAACAGTTTTATAAGTATATTACTTTAGCGGATTCATTGTCAGTGAATTTTTTAGGTAGCCCCGCGGTCAATTTAGATGGCAAGGTGGTTGGTTTAGTTCAAAATGTTAATGGTAAAATAATCCCAATTAATCATTTGACAGCAGTGATGAAAACAGTTGTCAAAGGAGAGGACTGGGTGCAACCATATTTAGGGATTAGGTTTTATGATTTGAGTGAAATTATTAGTCCTGAAATTAATACTAAAAAAGGAATTCAGATTATTAATCAAGGAATTAGATCTAATAGTCCCGCTATTGGAAAGTTGTTTGTCGGCGACATTATTTTAAAAGTGGAAAGCGATGAACTTAGTAGCCATGTTAATTTGCCAGAAGTGTTAGCACAGTACAAAGCAGGTGATACTGTTAAGTTTTATGTTAAGCGTGATGATCAAGATTTAGAAATAGAGGTTGAGCTGGGTCCACAGAAATGAATTTTGTCAAAGCCGCTTTAATTTGATATAATAAAGGCGATTTAAAATAAAAATTTTATGGAAAATGTAACTAACATAAATCATTATGAAATTGTTCGGCGCGATTGGCGCAAAGTGCTAGTGATTGGTTTGTTAATAGTCTTAGTTGGATTAATTATTTCTATTATTCAGCCGTTCATGTATCGAGCTTCAGTGAGCATTTACATAATGCAAAAATCTAGTTTTAGTATTGATGCTTATAGTGCATCAAAATCTGAAGAAAGGATTGCCAATAAGTTATCACCAATTATTCTTTCCAGTTCATTTTTAGAAAAAGTCGTTTATTCTGGTTTTGATATTGATCAATCTTATTTTCCGAAAGATGAATACAAGCGCAGAGAAAAGTGGAGCAAAACAGTTGAAACTTCTGTTGTTGGTGAAGCTAGCAAATTAGAAGTTCACGTGTATCACCAAGATCCTGGCCAAGCTTTGCAGATTTCTAATGCTATTACTTATATTTTGACGCAACAAAAAAGAGAATTCATTGGAATTGATGATGTGGATTTAAAGGTTTTAGATTCACCTTTAGTTTCTAAATACCCAGTTCGACCTAATGTTGTCTTGAATTTATTACTAAGTTTACTTGCAGGATTAGCTTTAGGTGTTGCTTTTGTAATAATGACCTATGACCCAAGACAGGATAAATTGTTTGGCATTCATGGGGACTCAGAGACAGAACCACATTTGGTTGAATATGGGGATGTTCCAGTTGATGAAAGTGTAGAAGATGATCTTGAAGAAATTGAGGATATTCCAGAAATTGAGGATTTAGATGATGTTGAAGAGTTAGCTGAAATTGAGCAGTCTGAGGACAAGGCTGTTGAACAAGAAGAAACACAGGTAGAAGAGCTAGAATTACCTGATATTGGTGAGCAATTGGAAGAAGAACAGGAATTAGAAGAAGAATTTGGTGAAGACGCTGAAGATTTGCATATTGAGTCAGCTGATTCTGAATTATCACCACCAGAAATTCCCGATAATGAAGATGATTCACAAAAAGACAGTAATTTGCCTAAGTTTAGTGGAGAAGACGAGTATATAGGAATGCCTGATCTAGACAAATAGTAATTTAAACCTACTTATATATAAATCAGACTGAAATTTATAATAGTCTGATTTTTGTTTTAAAAGTAAAAGGGGTTATACTTGACATAATTTAACATGTATGCTATAATGCAAAGTCAATAATATGATGGGAGGAAAGTACTTTAAAATATTTCACATCTTTTGATGTGCTGAAATAGGGGATCACAATGAAGGTGAAGATAATCATTAAACGGAAACAAACGGAGGAAGCGATGAAAGAGCTAGTTGCATGTATTTTCTGTGGTCGTGACATTGAGAAGGGTTCAGAAAAGTGTCCTCATTGCCAGAAGGAGCAGAAGGTCCCGACGGATACCGCTACCAGTCTTGCGGCTGATGCAGTTTCCGATGCCCCGACCGAGCCTGCTGGTGACGGAGCCGATGCTGGTGATGCCGGTGACGGAGCCGATGCTGGTGACGCTGGTGACGGAGCCGATGCTGGTGATGCCGGTGACGGAGCCGATGCTGGTGACGCTGGTGACGGAGTCGATGCTGGTGACGCTGGTGACGGAGCCGATGCTGGTGATGCTGGTGACGCTGGTGACGGAGCCGATGCTGGTGATGCTGGTGACGGAGCCGATGCTGGTGATGCCGGTGACGGAGCCGATGCTGGTGATGCTGGTGACGCTGGTGGTCTGGATGATCCTTTCTTCACCGATGGAGAAGGTGGCAAACAGGCGGAAGCTGAGGTTCTGGATGGTGAGGTCGACGCTGCGTTGATGCAACGCAATGCCGAACTCGTCGCAGAGGACGACAAGCTGCAGACACGTCAGGCGAAGCTGGATGAAAAGGAGGCGAAGCTGGACGAAAAGGTGGCCGAGGTCAAGAAGGGGATGCTGGACATTCCCGCCTGGGTACCACTGGTGATCGCCGCAGCCTTGGGCATTCTTCTCGTCGTGGGAAGCAATCTGGGCTAAATGTTTACATAAGAGCGCACGTTCAACGAACGTTGCGCTCTTTTCTTTAGTAAAATTAGGTTAAATGTTACTTGTTGACAATGAGTTGTGCTTATGTTAACATTTATAGATTTGAAATTGTAGCAAAAGCACTTGACAAATTATTTTAGGTGTGATATAATACCACGTTATGTAAATTGAATAATTTCAGCTTGAAAACTAATGATTTTGTTAACGAATATGTTTTCGTTGATAGAATCGTAAGTTTTGACAATGATCTTTTACTCTTTAAGGAGGTATCTAGGATGAGGCCGAAGAATGTAGTGATCTCGTTTGTTATGGTAGCACTCGCTTTTTTGGCGATTGCCTTCTTTCTTAACACTGTCGACTCTGGTAGTAAGGCTCGAGACACCGAGCTGAAGGAGTCAATCACCGCGACGAAGGGAGAGCCTGGAGTTAAGGGTGATGTTGGTCCTGCCGGTCCTGTTGGTCCGAAGGGTGACGTTGGTCTGGCCGGTCCTGCTGGAAAGGTTGGTCCGAAGGGTGATAAGGGAGATCCCGGAGTTGCTGGTCTGCCTGGTCTGCAGGGTGAAGTTGGTTCTCCTGGATTCGATGGCGAGGACGGCGACATTGGTTATGACGGTCGACCTGGTGTGAGTTGTTGGGATCTGAATGGTGACGGTTGCGGTAATCCTGAAGAGGATTGCGATGGCGACGGTGTCTACACCGGCAAGGATTGTACATGTAATACGCTCAAGGCACTGGCTGAGAAGGCTGCCGCTGAGAAGGCTAAAGCTGAGAAGGCTAAAGCTGAGAAGGCCAAAGCTAAGAAGGCCAAAGCTAAGAAGGCCAAGAAGGTCAAGAGGGACAAGAAGAAGGTTCGTGTGTCTGGTGGTGTTCCTCATTTCGAGAATCACAACACCAACACGGTGAACGGGAGTAGTTCAGGTGGTGGTTCAGATTCTGACGCTGCAGATGCAGTAAAGAAGGCCCTGATGGAGGATAACGAAATCTCCGGGGGGACCTGGAACATCAACGTGAATACGAACGTCGCGAAGTAAAACACAGGGGAAACAGAACGTTTCTGTTTCCCCTCTAACTTGAATAGTTGAATGATCTCAACTCTTCAAGCTAGACAAGGTGTCTATACGATGTTTACAAACAAACAAACTCTTTGGAGGATGACATGAGGAAGTTTATTCTGTTGATTGCTGTTTTTTGTCTAGCTATGGTAAGTGCTTCTGCACTTGCTCAGCCTGTCTCTGCGGTTGAAGAGCTTGAAGCTGAAGAGCTGGAAGCCGAGGAGCCTGAAGCCGAAGAGCCTGAAGCCGAAGAGCCTGAAGCCGAAGAGCCTGAAGCCGAAGAGCCTGAAGCCGAAGAGCCCGAAGCTGAAGAGCCTGAAGCCGAAGAAGCCACTCCTGCTGATGAAGCTGGAGACGAGGCCGAGGCTGCGATCAGAGCAAAGGTTCGCAAGGCGTTTCTAAAGGGGAACAAGATCACGGGCGGAAGTTTTAACGTCAACGTCAACTCGAATGAACTGTACGTTCCTGACGAGATGACCATTGATGGAGAGATTGGAATTCGTGGTGAAGTGCCTATTCGCCTCATGAATCCGCCTGAGATAGAGAAGCGAAGTTGGTGTGCACGACATCCGATTGGATGTACGTTCATCATCATCGGTGTAACTGGAGTCGCTACCGCAGGTGGCTTCTGGATTGCCGATGAATGTGGTGCGTTCGACAGGACCAACACCATCATTTACAAGTAAACATTCAACCGGGAGTGCAGTCAATGTACTTGCACTCCCGCTTATCTGAGTATTTAACAACCAGTTGAACTGAAAGTTCACTGATGAAATAAATCGTTATGTTGTTGAGTATTGAGAGAGCGGAAACTATTGTTGTTTTGACAAAGAAGGATAATTAATTTCTTTAAGGAGGAGTCTGATGAAGAAGCTTATTTCTGTGTTGTGTATTCTGTGTATGGCCGCGCTTGTTGGGGCCTGTGGTGACGAGACGACTGAAGTCATCGGGTATCCCGATGGAACCCAGGTAGTCAAGGAGCTTGGGTACGATCTTACTGTGTGTGTTACCAACGACGACTGTGGAGAGCGACAGCTCTGCACGGTGGACATGGAAGTGACCGAAGTGGCCGGATTCACGGTTATGATTTGCGTCACGGCTTGTGATGCGGAGATGATGACGGTGGAAATGGAGAACGAAGACGGGACTTCCAGTTCCAGCACGACTAAGGTGCCGGACACGGACACTTGTCAGAGGTACGACAACATGGATCTGTTTTGCGACATGAGCAAACACGTCTGTGAGGAGTACACGACGGCAGAGCCTGAGCCGACGCCGGCTGAGTGTTCGGTGGATGCAGACTGTGCTTACATGGATTCAGATGTTGGGGCGTATTGCTCCACCTTCGGTAGCCGAATTGCTCAGAGAGGTCTTTGCGATCTTGGTGGAGAATGTGTTGCTATTGAGGTGCTTGTCGAAGAGTGTCTCTATGGTTGTGCAGATGGTGTGTGCTTGCCGGAACCTACGCCCGAGCCGACGGACGATGGACTGCGGTACGTTCAGTACTGCTACTCCGGAGGTTCGTTTGTTGGACTGTTTGGTCAGATTGCCTGGAGTGAGTCTACTCCGTATGATCCAGATGCCTGGAAGCCTGGAAGGGACTTGGCCATCACTGACGGATGCTTCGGCACCACGGTGATCTGGGATCTGGTTCTGGCTGAAAATGGTTACAAGATGTTCTATGCAGACATGACTGTAGGCGTACATACTGGAAACGCCGCAGTCGACGCAGCCTTGCACTGGCTGTCCATGGACTGGTATCCCGACACTTGTAGTGTCGATGGACACCTGGGGATTCTGGGTGATTACATCCAGGACAAGGGGCACTCATGTACGGTGCCTGAGTAAATCAAACATAAGAGAGCGCATGTTCAATGAACATTGCGCTCTTTTCTTTTGTAAAATTAGCAAATTTTGTTGCGTAGAGACAATTCATGAATTGTCTCTACGAATTAGGGTTGACAAAATCCATAAAATTTGCTATAATACTATATTAAAATAAGCTGAAAATTGAGGATTCACATGAAGATAAAAGGTTGTTGTTTTTGTCTTATTGTGGATTTTGAATTTTGACAATTAATTTCAATTTTTCCAAGGAGGAAAAGATGAAGAATTTGGGTTATGCAATCATGTTTGTTTTGTTCGCGGTTTTCTCGATCGGCTGTGGTGACGAAGGAGGTCCTCAGCCTGGTTTTTCTGATACCAACATTCAAGAAGACGCTGGTGTTACGATCGAGTGCAGTGAGCATTCGGATTGTTTCCCGGATCACAAGTTTTGTGTTAAGGGAACTTGCGTTGGAGAGCCTCAGCCTGAGTGCTTGCCGGGAGAGATCTGTGGTGACGTAGTTGTCCAGCCGGACAATGGTCCAGTGGAAAACGACATTGATGTACCGGAGCTCACTGATTCAGACGTTTCGAACGTGGACTGTTATTCAGATACCGATTGTAGTTATCTGGAAAACACTGCTTGCGATGAGTTTGGCGAGTGGCAGATGAATATTACAGGTTCTTGTGTTGAAGGAGTCTGTATGGCTTCAAGCTTGAACGTCAGTGAGTGTGAAACTGGTTGCATGAACGGAGGCTGTTTGCCTGAGTCGAGCTGTAATGATGACTCGATTTGTGTGGAGACAGCTGGCAGCTATTGCACTACCGACAATATGCTGGTTGTTTATATGGCAACTGGTAGTTGTGAAGATAGTCTTTGTGAAGGTTACGTGAAGACGTATGCCTGCACCGGTGATTGTCTGAGCAATGAGTGTCTGGAGTGTTCTTCGGATACTGACTGTGAGGATGATGATGTTTGCACTTCCGACCAATGTGTGGAAGGTTCATGTGTCAAGCATTCAATCGATGGTTGCTGTAATGATGACAGTGAATGTGGTACGGGCGGTGGTTGTGGATGTGAAAATGATCACTGGACCTGTAGTGGGTCAAACGGATCGTGTGTGAATAACTCTTGCGTGCAGAACGTGACTTCTAAATACTGTGACTTTGGTTGCGGTGCAAGTGGTTGCAACGAGTGCGCTTATGACACTGATTGCGGTGATTCCTATTGCGTGTGTGAAGGCTCGAATCTTGAATGTACTGGCTTCTCTTGTGATATGGGGAAGTGTGAAACCGGAAATTCACAGCTGATATGTTTGTATGGTTGTGAGAATTCGCAGTGCAATTATGGACCGCAACCAGAGTGTGAAGCAGACTATGAGTGTGATGATATGGATCCGTGTAGCACTGACACTTGCGTAAATGGTGGTTGTGAGCATGATGTTACATCAGAAGTTTGTTTGCTTTGTGATGATGATAATTCGTGCACTTACGACATTTACAAGAGCAATACTGATCAGTGCGTACATGGCTATAACATGTTTGCTAATGATTGTTGCGATACATACGATTGTGCTGCAACCTGTAGCCCTGACGATGTGTCTTTCGGTTTGGAGTGTGATGAGTTTTCAGTATACGATTCACTGTCCTGCATCGATGGCACATATCAGTGCTGTAACGGTGATGAGCAGTGTCTGGTTGATTCAATCTGCATTCAAGGCCTTTGTAAGTATTTCGAGTGCCTGAATGACTCGGACTGCGACGATGGCAATCTGGATACAGGCGACATCTGCGATTATGGCAAGTGTTTCCATATTCTGGATGAGTGTAGCACTGACTGGGATTGCGTGGATTTTAACATGTGCACTGATGATGTGTGCATCGAGGGATCTTGTGTTAATCCGATTGTGTCTGAATTCATCGGTCAGTTCTGTGGTGAAACGGAAATCTGTCAGCCGGATGGATCGTGCAGTGATCCGATTTGTACAATGAATAGTGACTGTGATGACGGCAATCCTTGTACAACTAATATCTGTTCACAAGGTATATGTGTTCATGAAGTATTTGATTGCGGATCTGACCAGGTTTGCTATCCTCTGAATGAACAGTACTTTGCTTGTGGCTGGCCTTGCACAACGAATCAGGAGTGTGAGGATTTCAGTGATAACGTTTGTACTGTTGGACTTTGTAATGATAATGGTTACTGCAAATTCTCTTTCGACGACGGAGTGGCTTGTGATGATGGCAATACCTGCTCTACAGGTAATTTCTGTGAGTCCGGCGTTTGCCAGCCAGGTATTGAGGTGGAACCTTGTTGTCAGTCAGATGATGAGTGCACCAGTTTGGCCACCTGCGTTGGTGAATGTGTATTTAATTCACTGATCGTTAGTTGTGATTCAGATCAAGACTGTGCTCTTGATCCGATTTGCAACGACCAGTACGGTGGTGTGTATGAGTTCACTGGTAATTGCTTTGTTACTGGCTTCTGCGAAATGAATTTGTATGAAGATCCAGAGTGGGGCGACGCCGAAGACTGCTTTGACTCTCAGGCGTGTGCAGATTCTTCCGAGTGTGAACTCGGTGGCGTTTGTTCCAAGTACGTCTGCTTCTGGATTGAAGGGAAGCCCGAGTGCGTTGAGCATTCTGATTGCGATGATGGCAATCCTTGTACTTACGATACCTGTCAGGAAGGCAGTTGTGATAATTATCTGAATGAAGGTTGTGTCTTGTGTGAGACTGACGAAGACTGCGCACAGGCCGAGCCCATCTGCATTGATGGACCACCGCTTTTTCAGTACTACACTGAATGTATGCCGAGTGGTAAGTGCAACGTCGACGTTGACTACTGTTTCAATTGCCAGGACAATCAGTGTCTAGATGAATGCACTTCAGACGATGAGTGTTCATTTGGCCAAGTTTGTACTGATTACTATCAGTGCAATTGGGATGGTAACTTGCAGTGCAAATTCCATTGTCCTGAAGGCATGCTGTATGCTGTAATCTGGTATGGCAATGGACTGGAGTCAGTTGTCGCTTGTGAAGATGAAATTTGGACGTTCCCAAGTGAGTTATATGGTAGTTGGGGAGAGTGTCATCCAACTTTCAAATTCAACTTGCTCGACTCTTTCCCTATTACGAACCAGACATTCTATGGGCAGGGAAATGAAGCGGTCCTGGAGTGCAATTACTCCAATTTGTCTGAGAACAATCTTGGGCAAGGACTGATGGAAATGAGTATCCCGAGCATTTGTACCTGCGGTACGTGCTCAAATTGATTTAACACAAAGAGCTATAAGTTCCACGAACTTATAGCTCTTTTTTTGTTTTTATTCTAAATTTAGCTATAAATCATGGATAGTTGATAGCTATTGACAAAGTCTTCAAAATTTGATATATTTATAAGTTAAAAAACTAATTTTAGAGCTTTAATTGGCAGTAAATTGATAAAAAAATTTGCTAGATTTTTAGAGCTCTAGTTTGGAGCTGAACCTTTACAATTGAGGTAAAAATTTTTTCTATAATGGAGGAGAGGATGAAGACTCGATTGATCAATGTGAATGCAATTCTTTCAACTGGAGGTGAAGTGATGAGGAATCTTTTCGTAGCAATGGTAGCGTTGGCGTTGGTTTCTGTGTTTTCTGCTTGTAGCGGAGATAACGGAACCGCAGATGATGGTGACAACTGTGCTGAGGCCCAGGTTTCAGTTGATGGCGAGTGCAAGACTAAGTGCACCACTAATGAGGACTGCTTTGAGGCAGGTCATGGTGGTGGTTGGCTTTGTCAGGTTGTGGAAGGTGTTGGCGGTTACTGCGCTTATGACCCTGATGGGAGTGGCGTAACTGATCCCAGTACTCCGACCTGCTCAGCTACGGCTGAGGTTTGCGATTACAAGGATAATGACTGCGACGGTGAGATTGACGAAGGTGTGAAGAATGCTTGCGGCCAGTGCGGTGAGGTACCTGCTGAAGTTTGTGACACAGTAGATAATGACTGTGATGGCGAAACTGATGAGGGTGTGCTCAATAACTGTGGTGGCTGTGGTGATGTTCCTGAAGAAGCTTGTAACGGATTGGACGATGACTGTGATGGTCAGATTCCTGATGTTGAAGCTGATCAGGATAATGACGGTTACCGCGTTTGCGACGGTGATTGCAATGATTTAACTCCTGCCTATCATCCTGGAGCAGAAGAACTTTGTGACGGGCTTGATAATGACTGCGACGGACTTGTGCCTGCTGATGAAGCGGATGAGGACGGCGACGGTTGGCGGATTTGTGACAATGATTGTAATGACACGGACGCTGGAGTAAATCCGGCCATGCCGGAGATTTGCAATGCGATTGACGATGACTGCAATGGAGAGGTTAACGAAGGTTTCTTTGTTGGCGCTCCGTGCGAAGGTGTTGGCGCTTGTGGTACTGGTATGCTGGAATGTTACAGCGATACGGCTACCATTTGTTCCACTATGCCTGGCGGCAGTGACGAGCAGTCGATCTTTGAACTGTGCAGCGATAACCTGGACAACGACTGTGATGGCAGCGTTGACGAGGGCTGTTCATGTGATGAGGCCGATTGGCAGATTTGTGGAAGCAGTGTTGAAGGCGTTTGTCAGCTTGGCTGGCAGGAATGTCAGGCCGGCGGAACTTGGGGCGAATGTGAAGGTTCTGTTGAACCGATTCCCGAGGAATGCAATGGCCTAGATGATGACTGTGACACAGAGGTTCCGGAAACGGAGATTGATCAGGATGGTGATGGTATGGCGGAATGCGCAGGTGACTGCGATGAGGCTAATGCCACAACTTACTTGAACGCTCCTGAGCTCTGCAATGGTGTTGATGACGATTGTGATGGTGATGTTGATGAAGATTTCTTTGTCAATGTACCGTGCGTTGGACTTGGCGCTTGCAGTGCAGGGACTTATCAGTGTGACGGTGAAGGTACTTACCTTTGCTCAACTATGCCGAACGGCGCTGATGATATGTCTTTAGATGAAGTGTGCAGTGACCTGATTGACAATGACTGTGATGGCAGCGTTGATGAAGGTTGCGAGTGTGATTCAGAAGAAGATGATGTTGTCAAAAAGTGCGGTATGACAGACGAGGGTGTTTGCCAGATTGGTGAACAGACTTGTGGGGATGATTCCCTTTGGGGTGAGTGCGTTGACTCAGTTAATCCCGGACCGGAGCTTTGCAATGGTTTGGATGATGACTGTGACGGCGCTGTTCCCGATGATGAAGCTGACGCAGACGAGGATGAGTTCCGAATTTGCGATGGTGATACTGATGATACCAATGCGGCTGTTAATCCTGCTGCAGATGAAGTCTGTAATGGGATTGACGATAATTGCGATGGTAGTGTTGATGAAGGTTTCTTCGTCGGTGCTCCTTGCAATGGTGTAGGTGCCTGTGGTATGGGTCAGCTGGAATGCCTGGATGAAAATTCCACTGTTTGTTCAACTGATGTTGGCGGCAGTTTGGATGAGTCTTTGGCCGAAGTTTGTGGTGATAATACCGACAATGACTGCGATGGTCTCGTTGATCAGGATTGCGCTTGTGATCCTGGTGACATCCAGGTGTGTGGCAGTTCTTCTGTTGGAATTTGCATGACCGGTTGGCAGACTTGTCTTGATGACGGCACCTGGGGTGATTGCGTAGGAAATGTTGAGCCATTGCCAGAAGAAATGTGTAATGGACTTGACGATAATTGCGATGATGAAATTCCCTTGGATGAATCTGATGCAGATGAGGACGGTGTTCGAATCTGTGAAGGGGATTGCAACGACGCAGATCCTATGATCAATCCCAATGTTGGCGAGTCCTGTAATGGACTGGACGACAATTGCGATGGTAGTGTTGATGAGGGTTTCTTCGTCGGTGCGCCTTGCAATGGTATGGGCGGCTGTGGCGCAGGCACTCTTGAGTGTAATGCGGATGGCAGTGGCACAGTTTGCTCCAGTGATCCTGAGGGCAGTGAAAACGCTTCCGTAGCTGAAGACTGTGGAGACAACGTTGATAATGACTGTGATGGCTCGGTTGACGAGGGTTGCTCTTGCGACCCTGGTGATGAAGAGCAGTGCGGGAGTAGCGACGTTGGACTTTGCAAGTTCGGTATGCGGGATTGTTTGCCTGATGGTACATGGGACGATTGCATAGGAAATGTTGAGCCGGGCATTGATGTCTGCGATGGTGCAGACAATGACTGCGACGGTGAAACAGATGAAGATTATATTAATCTAGGTGAACTTTGTTCGGCTGGTCAGGGTGAGTGTGAAACTGAAGGGACCTTTGTTTGTTCAGAGGGGCTGGAAGTTTGTAGCGCTGTACCTAGTGATCCGGTGAACGAAGTTTGTGACGATCTGGACAATGACTGCGACGGGTTGGTTGATGAAAACTTCCCACTCGGAGTTGGCTGTCTGGCTCTTGGAGAATGTGGATCAGGGACATACGAGTGTACTGCTGACCTAGCAGGCGTTATTTGTTCTTCAGCACCTGGTGGAAGCGAAGATGCTTCAATTCCGGAAGTGTGTGGGGACAATATGGATAACGACTGCAATGGGCAGGTTGATACGCTCGATGATGTCTGTGCCTGTGATCCTGGTATGACGAAGCAGTGTGGCACTTCGGATGAAGGCGTTTGCCAATTCGGAGTTCAGACTTGTCAGGCTGATGGCACTTGGGGAGATTGCATTGATGCAATTGAGCCTGGTGACGAAGTTTGTGACGGGTTTGATAATAACTGCAACGGTGAAGTGGACGAAGGTCTGCTTAATGCTTGTGGTCAGTGCGGTGATGTTCCTGCCGAAGTGTGTGATGGCGAGGACAATAACTGCGACGGCGAGGTTGACGAGGACCTTCTCAACGCCTGTGGCGAATGTGGTCCGTTACCAGAAGAAGTTTGTGATGGTGCGGACAACGATTGTGACGGTGAGGTTGATGAGGATTTTGTTAATCTTGGTATGCCGTGCAGTGATGGTGTAGGTGAATGCGAAGTGGCTGGCACATTCGTGTGTTCAGTTGATGGTCAGGAGGTTTGCAGTGCGGAAGCGCTTGAGCCGACTGATGAACTTTGCGACAACCTGGACAATAACTGTGATGGTATGATTGATGAAAACTTCCCGATCGGAATTGATTGTCTGGCGCTTGGTGAGTGTGGACTAGGCACATATGAGTGTACTGCTGACGGTGTAGACGTTATTTGTTCTTCGGCACCTGGCGGAAGCGAAGATGCTTCAGCGCCTGAGGTGTGCGGGGACAATCTGGATAACGACTGTAACGGACAAGTTGATACGCTCGATGATGTATGTACTTGTGACCCAGGTATGACGAAGCAGTGCGGTTCTTCGGATGAAGGCGTTTGTCAATTCGGAGTTCAGACTTGTCAGGCTGAGGGCACTTGGGGAGATTGCGTTGGTGCAGTTGAACCTGGTGACGAAGTTTGTGACGGCTCTGACAATAACTGCGACGGTGAAGTTGATGAAGGTCTTTTGAATGCCTGTGGCCAGTGTGGTGATGTTCCTGCCGAAGTGTGTGATGGCGAGGACAATGACTGCGACGGCGAGGTCGATGAAGATTATCTTAATCTAGGTGAAGTTTGTTCAGTCGGTCAGGGTGAGTGTGAAACTGAAGGGACCTTTGTTTGTTCAGAGGGACTGGCAGTTTGTAACGTTGTGCCTGGCGATTCAATGGATGAACTTTGTGACGGGTTGGACAATGACTGCGACGGGTTGATTGATGAAAACTTCCCGCTTGGAGTTGGCTGTCTGGCTCTTGGAGAATGTGGAGCAGGTACATATGAGTGTACTGCTGACGAAGCAAGCGTTATTTGTTCTTCAGCACCTGGTGGAAGTGAAGATGCTTCAGCGCCTGAGGTGTGTGGGGACAATCTTGATAACGATTGTAACGGGCAGGTTGATACGCTCGATGATGTCTGTGCTTGTGATCCTGATATGACCAAGCAGTGTGGTACTTCGGATGAAGGCGTATGCCAGTTTGGTGTACAGACTTGTCAGGCTGATGGAACTTGGAATGACTGCCAGGGGGCAGTTGCGCCGAGTGACGAGGTTTGTGACGGAGTCGATAATAACTGCGATGGCGAAGTTGATGAAGATCTTCTGAATGCTTGTGGCCAGTGTGGTGATGTTCCTGCCGAAGTGTGTGATGGTGAAGACAATGACTGCGATGGCGAGGTCGACGAAGGGCTTCTGAATGATTGTGGCCAGTGCGGTGATGCTCCTGCCGAAGTGTGTGATGGCGAGGACAATGACTGTGACGGCCTGATTGATGAGAGTTTCCCTGTTGGATTCGAATGCCTTGCGGCTGGTGAATGTGGCTCAGGTGTTCTCGAGTGCAATCAAGATGGAACGGGAGTAATTTGCTCTGTTGCCGTTGGTGGCAGTGAAGATGCTTCAGTACCTGAAGTTTGTGGAGACAACTTGGACAATGACTGCGACGGAATGGTAGACACACTTGACGATGAGTGTGATTGCGAACCCGGAGCGACTATGTCCTGTGGCACAACCGATGTTGGTGTGTGTCAGTACGGGGAAAGTTTTTGTGAAAATGATGGTAGTTGGAGCGATTGCGTTGGTAACGTGGAACCTGCAACTGAAGAAGCCTGCAACGGACTTGATGATGACTGCGATGGCGCAGTGGATCAGGACGAAGTAGATTCCGATGCTGACGGTGAAATGGTTTGTGAAGGGGACTGTTCGGATGGTGATCCGGCAGTTAATTCTGGAGCAGACGAGCTGTGCAATGGCCAGGATGATAACTGTGATGGTGCAGTAGACGAAGGTTATTACGTGGGTGTGCCATGCCTCGGGTATGGAGCTTGCGGAGCTGGCGTTTATGAATGTGCCAACGACTTTGGTTATCAATGTTCTACTATGCCCGGAGGTAGCGAAGATCAGTCTTCACCTGAAGATTGCAATGACCTGGTGGATAATGACTGTGACAGTTCAGTTAATGAGGGCTGTGAATGCACGCCCGATGACACTGAGCAGTGCGGTACCACCGATGAAGGTGAATGTGATTATGGTGAGCAGACTTGTTCTGCGCAGGGTCTCTGGGGTGATTGTGTGGGCAACGTTGAACCTAAGCCTGAAGAGTGCAATGGTCTGGATGACAATTGCAACGGAGCTGTCCCGCTTGACGAGGCAGACGATGATGGTGATGGTGAGCGTGTTTGCGCAGGAGACTGCAACGACGATGCAGCTTCTATTAATACTAGTGCAGACGAAGTTTGCAACGGACTGGACGATGACTGCGATGGTAGTGTGGATGAAGGTTTCTTTATTGGCGCTCCTTGTGTAGGAACGGGCACTTGTGGCCTTGGTTCCTGGGAGTGTGCTGATGAAGCTTTAACCATTTGTTCCACTAATCCTGATGGCAGCGCAGATCAGTCTGTGGCAGAAGTCTGTGGTGATAATTTGGACAATGATTGTGATGGTAGTGCTGATGAGGATTGCGATTGCGATCCTGATGATCTGGCAATCTGTGGAACAACTGAAGACGGCGTATGCCAGCAAGGTCTGCAGACCTGTGAGAATGACGGTACCTGGGGTGCTTGCGTAGGCAATGTTGAGCCGATTGAGGAATTGTGCAATGGGCTTGATGATGACTGCGACACTGAGGTTCCGGCTAACGAAGCAGATGCAGATGCAGATGGCTTTATGCTATGTGATGATGATTGCGATGACGGCGACGCAGACGTTTATCCTGGGGCAGACGAAGTTTGCAACGGGGTAGATGACGATTGCGATGGTGACATCGACGAAGATTGTCCGACAATCTACTGTAATATCTGTTGTGGTTACGGACTTGGCCATCCTGTGGTTTGGTCGGGAGGTATCCCCGTGGACACTTGGTCGGCGGAAGGTTATTGTGGTGTCTGGTCTGGAACAATCCAGCAGATTTGTCTGCGCGGAGAATATCCTGTTCAGGGTTATGAAGAGGATGGGTGGATCGACTGGAACTGTCAGAATGGCAATGAATGGGGTGGCTGGGAAACTGATGGCGTACTTTGGTGCGTTGATCAGGACGGTACACCTGTAACATTCGAAGCTGTGGAAGGCCAGGTTGATCCTGAAGATCCTGATCCTGAAGGAGAGGTGATTCTCCTGGACAACATTTGTCCTCAGTAAGTTAACAAACACAACCCCACTATTCAATGAATAGTGGGGTTTTTTATTTTGTTAATTTTAGATGATTTGTGCTATAATTATAGTGGAGTTCCTATATAAAACTTCGTAATTTTAGTATGAAAAAAACAAAAAAAATTAAAATGCCCGTCGATGCCGTCGTTGCTGTAACATATCGTTGTAATTCACGCTGTGTTATGTGTAACATTTGGCAAATAAAAGATTTTCCCGAGGTTTCTCCTGATGTTTATCTTAAATTACCAAACAGCTTGAGAGATGTTAATATTAGTGGAGGTGAACCATTTTTAAGAAAAGATTTACCTGAAATCGTACGCAAAATCGGATGGGCTTGTCCAAAGGCGAAAATAAATATTTCCACCAATGGTTTTTTAGTAGACACTATTAAGAAAGTATTACCGGAAATTAAAAAGATTGATCCTGATATTTCTATTTCAATTTCAGTCGATGGGATTGGACAAATGCATGAAAAAATCAGAAGAGTCCCAAATGCTTGGAATAAAGTTCTGGAGACTATTCGTTTTTGTCGAGATGAGTTGGAGATAAAGAATATTAAATTTGCCTTTACTTTAACGGATATGAATTTTCAACAGTTGTATCAAGCTTATGATTGGAGCAAGCGTTTGAGAGTTCAGTTCACGATGGCGGTTGCTCATTCCTCAGATATATACTTTGGTAAAGAAAATGTTATAGATGTTGATGTTGGTTTTCTAGAAAAAGAGTTTAGTAAAGTTATCAAGAAGTTATTGAAATCGTTCCGACCCAAAGATTGGGCCCGAGCTTATTTTGTTGATGGGCTACTTAAAATAGTAAAAGGTGAAAGACGACCACTAGAATCATTTGCAGGTGAAGATTTTTTCTATTTAGATCCTAATGGAGATGTTTATCCGTCAGTGATTGATAATATTATAATGGGGAATCTGGAAGATTGTCAGGAATTCGAAAAACTGTGGTTTAGCCGTCAGGCGAAAAAAGCCAGGGTGGATATACAAGGGTTTGAGAGTAATTATTGGATGGTTTGTACGGCGCGAGCGGCTATTAAGCGGAATCCGATAAAAGTCGCTAATTGGATATTTAAAAACAAATTACCACTTGATTGGTGGAGAAAATAAAATTATGTCCCAATTTATAAAAAATTTTTTTACTAAAAAAGAAGTTGATCATACGCTGAAGTTGTATTTATGGGTAGTTGTTTTTGTGGCGGGGTTTAGTCTAATGGCAATTAGTTTTATTCAACCAACGTATATTTTGCTGGTTGATTTATTGGTAATTATAATGGTGGTTCTGGTGGAATATCCTCGCCTGGGTTTGTATGGTATGATTTTGTTTTATCCTTTTCTAAATTGGCAATTGGTGAGGGGAAGTATTAATGTTCCTTATGTAGATATCTTGGCCTCATTAACTTTACTTGCATTAATAATTCGTCATGCAATTAGATTTTTTTATTCAGATAAGCAAGATAATAAAAAGACAAGGTATGAGCTTCCAGGATTGTTGATGGCTTTGGTCTTTTTTGCAGTCTGTGCTTTGTCGGTATTGAATAACCAAGAATTGGTACCAGCATTTAAATATTTACTACGACCAATTGTATTTTTCTATCTGATGTTTGTGTTGATACCTTCTAATTTAATTAATTCCAAACAAATATTCAAAACGGCCTTGCATCTTTTCTTGATAAGTGGGTTGTTTGTGGCAATTTCTGGTTTTTTATCAGTAATTTTATCGCAAGGGCCATCATGGTTTGTTTATAGAGCTGTACCTTTTAGTTTTGCTGGTTTCAACCCCATCGGAGGAAATCATAATGCCATTGCTGAAATTTTAATTGTGATCATTCCGTTAACATTGATTTTGTATTTATTGTCTACCAAAATTAAGCAACGGGGTTGGTATGTGTTGGCGATTTTATTTATGACATTAGTATTGTTGTTAACTTTTTCTAGATCTGGTTGGTTAGTTTTGTTAGTTGAACTACTGATTTTGTATATAATGAGGTATAAATACAAGTTTAATCGCTATGTAATTGTCGCTATAATATTTTTGTTAGTTTTAGTGCCCGTACTGACTTACTTTACCGCTTGGCACCAGGTTGATTGGATTAAAAGTTCGAATTCTAATAGATTGTTGTTAACCAGTCTTTCATTTTCTCATTTTTTGGATCATCCAATTATTGGTAATGGCCTGAATACTTTTCAGTCTTTGGTAGGTCGAACTTTTATTTACACAGTGGAATTTGGTGATCCCTTGGAGTCTCATGGTTTCGTACAAAAACTTTTGACAGAAACGGGCATTCTCGGTTTTCTTTCATTTGTTGGTTTGTTAATTTACTTGGGTAGTAAATATTTGAAAGGTTACGCAAAAGCCAAATTTTTAACTAATAAAAGAATTATAACTTGTTTAATGATGGTTTTTGTCGGATTAGTTCTTTTCGAACTGTTCTCAACCTCATATTTTGTTGCCAACATGTGGTTGCCAATTGGTGTTGGTTTGGCAGGAGTTAAATTATATAGCGAATAATATGTCCCAAAGTTTATATAAAAATTTTTTATCAGTAGGGTTTGAACAGCTTAACGCCAAGGCGGATCAGCATATCATTAAGTTGTATAAATACAATTACAATAAGTATTTGCCTAAAAATAAGCAGGCTAAGATTTTGGACATTGGTTGTGGTATGGGACAGTTTTTACAGTTTTTAGCTGGTCAAGGTTATGATAATTATTTAGGGGTTGATATTTCACCAGAAAGCGTAAAGTATTGTCAGGATAAAGGTATTGAGAAAGTAAGACTAATTGAGGACCTTGTTGATTATTTAATTGCTTGTCCGCTTTTTGATTTAATTGTGCTTAATGATGTTATCGAACATATCCCTAAGTCTGAAATTATTCCTACAATGAACAGGATTTACCAGAAATTAAACCCTGGTGGTAGTATCATCATTAAAACTGGCAATATGGCTTCTTTGGCTGGTCTGCGCATTCGATATAATGATTTTACTCATGAGGCAGGCTTTACTGAATATAGTTTAAGTCAGGTATTGAAATTTTGTAAATTTAGAGGTATAATAATAAATCCTTATTTATTTCCTAAAAATAGTCCAACTCGGATGATTAGATTTTTAGGGCAGAAATTAGTTCATGCTTGGTGGAAGTTAATTTATTTCCTGGAGTTTACTGATCCACCTAAAATTGTTGACGAGTTGATTTTTGCAGTGTCTAGAAAGTAAAAGTTCAAATGTAAAAGTTTACAATATTAGTACATAGTAATAAGTTTTTAGCGATTACTTTTACTTTTTACCTTTAGACTTTTACCTAAAAAAGTATGATTAAAATTAGTTACATAATCGGTCGTTTGGCGTATGGTGGGGCAGAGCGGTTATTATTGGATATCTGTCGTAAAATTGACAAGACCAAATTTGAGGTCGAGGTTTTAGTTTTGCAATCAGACAATCCTCTAGCTGAACAATTTGAGCATGCAGGTGTACAAATTAAATATTTTAACAAGGTTAAAAAATTTGACTGGAAGATAATCAAAAAAGTAGCTGACTATTTGCAAAAAAGTAAGCCTGACATTGTGCATACTAATCTTTTTGCAGCTGATTTTTGGGGTGGACGAGCTGCTATTCAGGCGAAAGTAAAGCATATAATTAGTACCAAGCATGATATTTTGAGCGAGGGTTTTTGGCGAGATCGCTTAGGCCTTAAGGCTCGGCGTAAGTTTAACAAGGTAGTTGCTATCTCAAAGGCAACTAGAGACTATTTAGTCGCGGAAGAAGGTATTGATATCCAGAATATTGAAGTAATTTATAATGGAATTGATGTTAGTAAATTTTATATTGAAAATCCAGGCTTATTTAAAACTGAAGACATAACTATTGGATCAGTTGGTAGATTGAGTAAAGAAAAAGGACATAAACATTTGATTAGAGCTTGTAGGTTTTTGAAGAATAAAAATTGGAAATTAATTCTAGTGGGCGATGGGCCATTGCGTCGCGAGTTAACGGCCTTAGCTAAATCTTTAGGAATTGAAGACCGGGTCCAATTTGTTGGAGAAGTTGAGGACGTTCGACCGCATTTGAATAAGTTTGATGTGTTTGTATTACCTTCAGTAAGTGAGGGGTTAAGTCTAGTAATATTGGAGGCGGCAGCAGCAGGGCGCGTGGTTGTGGCTACTGAAGTTGGAGGCGTGCCAGAGATTATCAAACACAAGCAAAATGGTTTACTTTTCAAACCAAAAAACATTGAACAGTTGGTTCAAAGATTGAATTGGGTTGACGAACATAGAGATTTAGTTAGTAAAATGGCCAAGTCACTTCAGCAGTTTGTAGTTGATCAGTTTGATGTTAATAAAACAATTAAGCAATACCAAAAACTTTATGAAGATATTGTTGATAAATAAATTCTATTGGCAAAAGGGTGGTAGTGAGAGAGTATTTTTACATACTAAAAAATTACTTGAGCAAAATGGGCATCAAGTAGTTTGTTTTTCAATGGAAGATGAAAAAAATAATTTGCCATCATCGTATTCTAAGTACTTTGTTCCGTACACTAATTTCCAATCTAAAAATAGCTGGTTTGGTAAAGCATTAAGATTCATTTATTATCCATTGGCCGCAAAAAATTTAGAAAAACTAATTCAGTTGGAAAAGCCTGATATTGCTCATTTACATAACATCTCACACCAGTTAACTCCATCTATTCTTAAACCATTAAAAAAACACCAGATTCCAGTTGTGCAAACTTTGCATGATTATCAACTCATTTGTCCCAATTATCGTTTGTTTACCAAGGGTAAAGTTTGTGAAAAGTGTAAAAAACATAAATATTATCAATGCTCATTGAACAAGTGTGTCCAGAATTCATTTTGGTCTAGTTCTTTGGCTGGTTTGGAACTTTTTCTTCAATGGATTTTTAGATTTTATAAAGAGAAGGTAGATTTATTTATTTCACCAAGTCAGTTTTTAAAAGATAAAGTTCGTGAATGGGGAATTAAACAACCGATTAATGTGATCAACAATTTCATTAATATTGAAAATTTTGAACCTAATTACCAGAACCAGGACTATGTTGTTTGTGTAAGTCGTCTGAGTAAAGAAAAGGGTGTTATGACGCTATTGAAAGCAATTCGTAAGTTGCCAGATATTAAATTGAAATTAATCGGAGATGGTCAATTGCGAAAGGAGGTTGAAAAATATATTGTAAAAAAACAAATAAAAAATGTTGAATATTTGGGTCCTAAGTATGACAAAGAACTTTTCGATTTGATTAAGAATTCTAAATTCTTCATCATTCCTTCGGAGTGGTATGAAAATTATCCGATGTTAGTTATTGAAGCTATGGCACTGGGTAAACCGGTTTTGGCATCCAGGCTGGGTGGACTGCAAGAAATGATTGAGGAAAATAAAACTGGCTGGTTTTATGAGCCATTTAGTATCAAGGACTTGAGAAGTAAAATAAAGCAACATTATAATGAGAGTGACACCATTGAACACATGGGTTCACTTGCTCGAGAAACTGTTGAACACAAAAATTGTACAAAACGACATTATCAACTGTTAATGCAAGCTTATAACCAAGTTCTGTCTAAAGAAAATGTGGTAAAACTAGGTTAAAGTATGACTGCTGAATGAATTAACAATGAGAAATAAAATAATTTACGCGACAATTTTAGCCGTAATGATTATAGCTCCTTTGTTTGTTATCGAAGGAGCATCTTTAAATCACAACCAATATCCTAAATTGGCTAATTTGTTTTTTCGTTGGGATATAACTGCAGATGAAGCGAAGGATTTGGCCAGATGGGATATTCTGATTATTGATATGGAAGTACAAACTTATTCTCCTGAAAGTCTGAAATTATTAAAAAAATTTAATCCAAACATCAAGCTATTAGCTTACATTGCTGCACAAGAAATTAGAGGTGATTCTTGGAATTTGCCTGGGACTTTACGAAAAAAACTTTATAATAAAATAAATAAAAATTGGTGGTTGAAAGATACTTCAGGAGAAAAGGTCGCTTGGTGGCCTGGTAATCCTATGGTCAATTTAACAACTCAGTCCCCACTGGTTAAAAATCAACGTTGGTATGATACCTTGCCTTCATTTGTAAAAAAAGAGTTAATCGACACTGGTTATTGGGATGGAGTTTTTTATGATAATGTGTGGGATAACATTTCATTTATGTCTGATAAAAAGATAGATCTGGATCAGGATGGCGAGGCGGATTCGATGATTGAAGTTAATAGTAAATGGCAAAAGGGAATGGAAATCCTTTTGAATAACACAAGAAAAATTTTGGGGCCAGAAGCCTTAATCATTGGTAATGGTGGTGAGAGTTATTATAAGCAAATGAATGGTGCGCTTTACGAACATTTTCCATATAGGGGTTGGTCTGAAACATTAACAAAATACAAGTTTATGAATCAGGAAGGTTATCAACCCACCTTAAGTATTTTGAATTCTAATGTTAACAATACTGGTGATGATAAGGATTATAAAAAAATGCGCTTTGGTTTAGCTAGCGCTTTGATGGATAATGGTTATTATAGTTTTGATAATGGTGACCAGTCTCATCGAGAGATTTGGTGGTACGATGAATATGAAGCTTATTTGGGCGAGCCAGCTGGCGAAGCATTTAACGTAGCTTCGGGTAGTAAGAAATTTGACGCTGGTGTCTGGCGTAGAGATTTTAAAAACGGTTTAGTTTTGGTTAATTCTGGTAATCAGGAAAAATATATTGAGCTAGGTGGTGAGTATGAAAAATTAAACGGTGTGCAGGACACTTGGACTAATGATGGTTCTTTTGTGGAGGGTGTTGATTTGGCTGGCAATGACGGTTTAGTATTGTTACGTCCGATTGAAGAAATATTAGAAGCTACCTATGTAAATGGTTCATTTGCCAGAGTGTTCAACGAGTTTGGGCACGTGGCACGTACTGGATTTTTTGCTTACAATGAAAATTACAAAGGAAGTAGTCAAATTATAAAACACGATTTGGATGGAGATGGAAAAAATGAAATTTTAGTGGCGGGAAGTAAAAAAGTTGAAATATATAAATCTGACGGTACTTTAAAAGCCAGCTTTTATCCTTACACAGAAAATTATGATCGTGGAATAAATATTTCAGTTGGCGATTTAGATAATAATGGTACTTTGGAAATTGTTACTGGAACAGAAAAAGGTGGTGGTCCGCATATCCGAATTTTCAATAGTGAAGGGAAACTTATCAACCCTGGTTTTTTTGCTTATGGTCCAGAATTCCGTGGTGGCGTTAATGTGACCATTGCAGATTTGGAAGGTGACGGTCATTACGAAATCGTAGCTGGTGCAGGATTTGGAGGTGGTCCGCACGTGCGAGTTTTTGCTCCAGATGGACATTGTATTAATCCAGGTTTTTTTGCATACGATCCGAGTTTTCGTGGTGGGGTTAATGTAGCAGCTGGTGATGTAGATGGCGATGGTGTGGACGAAATTGTAACTGGGTCTGGTAAGGGTGGTGCGCCACATGTTAAAGTGTTTGATAAGGACGGCAATCTAGATGGACCAAGCTTTTTTGCCTTTGATCAGGGACAAAATGACGGTGTGAAAGTAGTTGTCACAGACATGGATGGTGATAATAAAGCTGAAATAATCGCGACTACCACCAATGTGTTTACTTTATCGGGATTTACTAATTAATTAATCAGTAAAATATATGGGTAAATTTCAAAAATACAAACTTTACATCAAAACATTAAGTAGATATTACTTAACTCAGCACACAAAAATGACTCTTTTGGTTTTGTTATCATTGGTTGTTTTTCTTTGGATGACTTTGATTGTTAACCGGATTATGGGTAGTCCTGTATTCGGAGCGGAAAGAACTGGGTTAGTTAAACTTGGCGGTAGTGGACTTGGGTTATTGATCTTATTTATCAAGCCGGTTTTTTTGTATATTGCAGGTTTAATAATTATTAATCGACTGAAGGATTAAATATGTCACGAGAAATGCAACAATTTCAAGAGAAATCCCTAAAAGCTAACTTTACCGAAGTCCAGCAAATTTATTTTGATAGATTAATGTCTGAGTTGGAACAAATTTCTGGTGGATTAGGTTTTGCTGAGCTTAAAGCGAAGGCTGAGGCAGGTGATAAAGAAGCGCTTCAGGTTATGCGGGATTATGTCGCCAAGAAGGAACAGATTGTAGAATTTATAGAGAATAAAGAAGTTGTCAATGCGGAAATCAAATATGTGCCTGGTGATCATATTGTTTATTGTAAAAACCGACAGCAATTTTATGGTAAAACAGGGGTGGTAGAAGAGGTTGATGAGAAAGGCGAGCATGTTCGTTGTTCGGGGATGCATAATTTTCTAGTTGGCTTTGATGTTAATGAGATTTCTCGTTATAGTGATGATGTTAATAATAGTTCTTTAAGGCAATTTTTTGGCGAAGAAGTAAGAGTTTTGGATCGAGAGGAATTTGGTGGATTAGAATTATACAAAAGATATAACGAGACGTCAGGTAGCGGGCAGGCGGTTATTCATCATTTTGTTGTAGGAGTATATGAGATTTTACTATTTGTTGATCGGCATCTAAAAGGTAAACGAGTTTGGGAATCGATGACATTACAAATGTTTAATGAGCAATATGAGTTGAAAGGTAATAAGAAGAAAGGTAGAACGAAGTGAAAATCGCGTATCCCGGAGCACATAACACATATCACATATTACGTAACAAAAACAAAGTATGTTAACTCTAGAACAAAATCTAACTGAAAAATCCCTCCACGCTAACTTCACCGAAGTTCAGCAAGCGCATTTTGATAGATTAATGTCTGAGTTGGAAGTAATCTCGGATGGCTTAGGTTTTGCTGAACTGAAAGCGAAAGCTGAAGCGGGCAGCAAAGAGGCTCTTCAAGTAATGCGAGATTATGTCGCCAAGAAAGAGCAGATTGTGCAGTTTATTGAAACTAAAGAAGTTCCAGAAGTTCTCCGAGAAAAAAATCTTAAAATTGGTGACCGAGTTGTAGTTAAAGAAGTGGAAAGAGATCATCGTACCGGAAAACTTAAAAATCATTATCATGATGGTGGTGTCGTTGAATCCTTTCCAGAACCAGAAACTGTTAGGGTCCGATACAATATTGGTGGCGGTGTTGGCATCAAGATACCGAAAAGCGAAAATTGCATGCGGTTAACTGGCGAAATGATCGACAATGGGGCAGTTGAATATGAAATCCTTGATTTTAGGGAGGTGGATGGAATTAAAATTGGTCAAAATATGGTGACTGACTTAACTTTTAAGACGATTCTACCAAAAGGAGTGCTAATTGAAAATTTTTTATATAGAGAGGGGGCTCTTTTTGTAAGATTCCGGGATAATAATAATAAGACACATATAGTTTGGGAAATTGGAGTAGTAAAAAAACAACTCCGCGACCTATGAGTATGAAATTTGAAACAGAACTACAATCAAATGCACTCAAAGCTAACTTCACTGAAGTTCAGCAAGCGTATTTTGATAGATTAATGTCTGAGTTGGAAGTGATTTCGGGTGGTTTAGGTTTTTCTGAGTTAAAAGAAAAAGCTGAAGCGGGTAGCAAAGAGGCTCTTCAGGTAATGCGTGATTATATTGCGAAGAAAGAGGAGGTCGTGGAGTTTATCGAGACAAAAAAAACAGTTTTTGAAAAATTTCCTACAATAAAGGGTGAAATTAAAGTTAGTGATCTTGTGCTGGTTATTAATCCTGAAGATGAAAATTATGGAAAAAAATATGGAGTGTCTGAACTCGAAAATGGAATTGCGAAATTTGTTGGACAAAGCACTTTTCATGGTTACGAAACTTCAATAAATAATATCGCCAGATTTTATAGCATAAAAGAATTGGATAAAGGCGTTGCTAGATTAATAAATTCAACTGATGTTAGGGGAATGGTTTATACACCATTAGATATGCAAGCATATATGAATGTCAGGATTGGAGATAAATTTAGATACACAGAAAAATTCAAAGAAGCAGTAAGCGCAAACCATAGTTTTGTTGATGCTGAACTGATAGAAATTATTGGTTTTGTTCGGTCAAATAATGTTTTTGTGCTAGCGGGAGAGCCGGAAAATTTTGTAGCTGCGGCAATGAGATTTACCATGCCGGATGGAACAATTGAGGTGGAAGCTGGTAATGTGGCAAAAATGGTTAAGGCTTTGGAAAGAATCGCGTAGCGTTTATTAATCTCTGAATACCCATAACCGATACATAATACCAAATACCTAATACCCAATATACAGTATAGAATAACCAATAAATAAGCTTCATGAAAAGTCTAGAACAATTACAAGAGAAATCACTCAAGGCTAACTTCACTGAAGTTCAGCAAGCGTATTTTGATAGATTAATGTCTGAGTTGGAAGTGATTTCAGATGGATTGGGTTTTGCAGAGTTAAAAACGAAGGCTGAAGCTGGTGATAAAGAAGCGCTTCAAGTAATGAGGGATTATGTCGCGAAGAAAGAACAGATTGTTGAGTTTATTGAGACTAAGAACTTGTTTGATTTTAAGATCAATTGGAATAAGTTTGAAGAGCTTAACGATTATGAAAAAAAAGGTTCACGAGCTAAGGTTTTTAAGGCACCAGGTTCAGAAATGCTTGTTTTAGATTTTGAATTGGGGGATTCAAAAGATTATATCAGTGTAGTTCGGTCAGATGATTTTCAAATTGAAAAAGTTAAAAGTATAGACACGGACATTAGTAGGTTAATACCAGTAGAGCCTGGGAATTGTTTGTGTGTTTCCGAAAGGGGTAAGTTATATCGATTGGAATGGAAAAAAAATGGTTCACATTGGTCAAGGTTTGGAGTGCTTGCTATTGATCCTAATCACCCAATAAATAAGGAAAAATTTGTTGATGGAGTGAGTTTAAATAAAGATAATTGTGCAGTCATTAGTAAGGGAAATGAAAAGGGGATACTTTATTTTATTGATTTCTCAGGAGATGAATCAATTCTTATAGAGGGGGACTCTTATTTTGAGCCTAGTAATATAACTAGATTAAATGATACACAGGTTGTTCTTACTGATTCGTATGGTCATGAAAATATTATTTGTGTTGATAAAAGTAAACCAAAAGAGCGCAAATGGGAAACTAAAATTTCAGATGATGACATCAATGAGTCCGACCTTGATAAATTATGTCGTCAGGTAGTTGATTTGGCTCCTGTAGATGAAAAGTATATTGCAGCCGCTGTGAATTGGTATGTTGATGAAGATGAAGATATACCGGATGCGCTAGAATATTGTGGAATAGTGTTGATTGATTCCAAGACTGGTGAAGAAGTAGATAGAAACCTCTATGATCGTCTTGATATGGATAAATTCGTAGAAGTTGTCACATCTCCAAATGGTCAGATCATGGTTCTGACGGAAGGAGGAGAAATCGAAGTTTTTTCTATTGCAAACAATAAAATTATTGATACGGGTGCCAGTTTTAAAGTGGGTGAAGAAGCTTCAGGTTTTTCGGTTATGAATGATGGTAAAATAATGGTTACATATAAACGTGGTAATATGAAAATTTTTGGAGAAAAACAACTATGATTAATCTAGAGACTCAGCAACTAACAGAAAAATCTTTGCACGCTAACTTCACTGAAGTTCAGCAAGCGCACTTTGATAAATTAATGTCTGAGTTGGAAGTGATTTCGGGTGGGTTAGGTTTTGCTGAGCTAAAAGCGAAGGCTGAGGCAGGTGAGAAAGAAGCACTTCAGGTGATGCGGGATTATGTCGCGAAGAAAGAGCAGATTGTGGAGTTTATTGAGACTAAAGAATTAGTTGGCTTGAGTGGAATTGAGGAATATGATGAAGAGTTTCGTGCTGGGGATAGCGTAATGGTAGTATCCGCTACTTATGGCGAGCCATTTCCTGCAGAAGTAGTTGAGGTTGAGAGTCCTCGGAGTGGTGTGATTTTAAGGATAGAATATAATAATGGCCGAGTACTTAGAGTACTAGCAGACCAGGTGATAAAACTTACTGACAGATTTGAACAAGTCGGAGTGACTAAAGAATTAGTAAATATAGTAGCGAAGAATAGTTGGCGTGGGTTGGAAACAGGAAAAGACTATAAATCCAATGGGACTGGGCCTAAAATTATTTCTGGTAGCAAAATAGTTATTACATCGTTTGGTTGGAGTGATAAATATTCTAGAGTAAAGGTTTTGTATACTGTTCAATCTCCCGATGGGAGCTTGGCATTAAGAACGTATCGTTCTGTGGAAGGATTTAAACAATTGTTTATAGAAAAATAATTAACATCAAATATATGTTAAACCCCGAACAACAACTAACTGAAAAATCACTCCAAGCTAACTTCACTGAAGTTCAGCAATCGCATTTTGATAGATTAATGTCTGAGTTGGAACAACTTTCTGGTGGTTTGGGTTTTGCTGAGCTAAAAGCGAAGGCTGAGGCGGGTGATAAAAAAACACTTCAAGTAATGCGAGATTATGTCGCCAAGAAAGAGCAGATAGTTGAGTTTATTGAAAAGAAAGAAATACCGCTAGTAAAGGGTGAAATAAAAGAGAATGATGAAGTCATTTGTATTGACTTGGAATCTCATCCGGAATTATATGGAAAGCGTTTCAAAGTAGTTTCTTTTGGACATGGGGATGACATTTATGTATTAGGGGAGAGTGAGAGTGTTCCTCAGCTTTTGGATAGTAAATCTTTGGCAAGATTTCATACTTGGGATGAGTTAGAAAATGGGAAAGTTAAATACATAGCAGCAACTGAATTGCCTGGTAATGTATATACACCACTTGATATGCAGTCTTATAAAGGTATTAGTGTTGGTGATAAATTTAAATACAAGCAGGACTTTGTAAAGTCAGTTGGTCCACAAAATGTATATGTAAAATCAACTTCTGTGGAGGTGATTGGCTTTGTGGAAGGGCATGATGTTGTTGTTGCTTCTGGGGCTCCTGAAAATTATGTTGCTGTAGCAATGAAATTTGTTATGCCGGATGGACCAGATATTATTGGGACAGGTCGAGTGGATTTAATGTCGGGTGCTTTTGAAAGGATCGAGTAAAGTATATTTCATGTCCATTGATCAAATCGTTTTAATTATCAAAAATTTATTTTTTATTATATTCGACATTTATGATTAGCTCAGAGCAAAATTTAACGGAACGCTCACTCCACGCTAACTTCACTGAAGTTCAGCAAGCGCATTTTGATAGATTGATGTCTGAGTTGGAAGTGATTTCAGGTGGTTTGGGTTTTGCTGAGCTTAAGGTGAAAGCTGAAGAGGGAGGCAAGGGCGCTCTTCAGGTTTTGCGAGATTATATCGTCAAGAAGGAACAGATCGTTAGGTTTATTGAAACCAAAGATCCTTTGCCAGAAGTTAAAGTGGACGATCTGGTAGTCTATTTGGATACAGCTGGTAATGGTGAAGTGGGTGTTGTTGAAGATATTGATAATGGTGTGCACAAGGTAAATACAGGGAGAGAACTTTTACTGTTTAGGGAACAAATTATTAAACTCCAAGGTGATTATGCCAAAGACGAAGAATTTCCTATGGAGACGGACAGTATTAAGGTTGGAGTGCGTGTTTTTGAAAAAGGTATGAAGGTGCGTTATAAGTTTGATGATAGTGTTTTTATCATTCAGGGATTTAGTTATAGCAAATTTGCAGACGCAGTCAGAATAATTTTAACACGTAAAGCAGATACTATGTGTCTTTATTTAAATCAGGTGGCAGAACGGTACGAAATAGTTGAAGAAAATGAAGCATGAAACTTAACACTTAATATTTATTGCTTACAACTTACTACTTATAACTTAAATCAAGCCATATGACAAAAAACAAACAAATTAACATCGACGCTCCAGATGATTTAGAAAAAATCGAAGAAGATATTATCAGGGCGGCAGAAAAAGCAGGCAAAAAAAATGTGATTGTAAACATTTTTACGTATCCTCACAAGAAATTGAAAAAGCGCTGGCATGTGAGATACAAATTCAATAAAAAACATTTATTAATGGATTTAGTCATTGCGGCCGGAGTTTTGGTTTTGATTGGCTTGAATATATTTTGGCTGTGGGGTGGATTTCATTATTTTACAAATAAATTAAATTTAGAAATTACCGCACCGAGTACTGAATTGACCAGTGGCCAACAAGTAACTTTTGAAATTAATTATGCTAATGATAATAAATTTGAATTGCAGGATTTTGTAATGAGTTTCCGATATCCTGAATATTTTGAATTGGATGAGGTTTCACGGGCAGAATATGATTTTGAACATAATGTTATTGAACTAGGCAATTTAGAGGCTGGCGCAAATGGTAAAATAGAAGTTAGTGGACAGGTTTGGGGTGATATTGATGACGAACAGCTTTTATTTGTTAGTTCCAATTTTTATAAAACGAACAAAAAGAATGATCGTTTGTGGGGTCAGTTTTCTGAAAGCGAAATATTTAAATTCAGTATTGTTGATAGCTATTTGGATTTAAGCTCAGATTTACCAGACAAATTAGTTAAAGGCCAAATATTTACTTGGCCGGTTCATTTAGAAAACACTAGCGCAGATATTACATATGAATATGTTGAACTTCAACCAATGTGGGATGATCAACCGATTGGCTCACATGATGGTTGGTCTATCAGTGATTTCGGGCCTGGGCAGAAATCAGACTTTGTAATTGGACACACTGCCTATACAGATAAAGAAAATGTTGACGTTCAATTAAATGTGGTTTGGCATGAGGAAAATAGAGAATTAGTCCAGGCTAGAATACAAAAACAAGAACAAATTTTTGATCCTGAGTTCAGTATTGTTTATGATGTGGAAGTAGAAGAAGCTGTTACTCCTGGAGAAAGCGTGCCTGTGACCGTTACATATTCTAATCAAGGTAAATATACAATTGAGAATTTACATATTGAATTGCAACTTTCAGGGGATTATTGGCAAGTCAGCAAGACAGAGGCCGATCAAGAAGTTGTAATTGATAGTAAAAACAAAACAGTCATTTGGGATTATAAACAAAATCCATCTCTGGCGTTGGTTCAGCCAAAGGAAACTAAATCTTTGAAATTAACTCTAGCTACCCGTGAATATGTTAGTGGTAGTCAGAGTATTAGTTTAACTAGTGGTTTGAAATATCGATTTAAGGTTGAAGGTCAGGAAGTAGAAATTCAGGGTTTGAGTCAAAGTGAAAAGTTGAATTCTAACTTGTCAGTTCAAGCTTATCCAATGTATTATGCTGCGACTGGCGATCAGCTTGGCCGTGGTCCTATTCCACCGCGAGTAGGCAAAGAAACTAAGTATTGGATTTTTGCTAAAATGATTAATGATATTAATGATGTTGAGAATGCTACGGTCTCAGCGAAACTGCCATTTAATGTGGTTTGGTTGGATGAAAGCAATGTTCCAGTTGGCGATCCTATTATTTATAATTCAGAGGATAAAACTATAACCTGGAACATTTCTCAAGTTTCAGTAGATGCCTATAATCTTGGCTTTGCTTTTCAGGTCGCCATTGTTCCCACCGCATCTCAACAGGGGAGTTATCCAGCACTTTTAACGGATGTTAGTGTTCGTGGTACGGATAAAGTTACAGGTAATGTTATTACTAAAAATTTGGGTGCTGTAACCACCAAGTTGATTTACGATAATAAAGGTAAGTTAAAGGATGGCCCTGTAAAGTAGGGGCAGAACATTGTTCTACCCTTGATTTCTGTAAAGTTGAATTAATAGGGCCGCATAAGTCAAAAATGAGCAGTTCTGCTCATTTTTTGTGTAAATTTAGCCACTGGGTATTGACAAATTAATAAAAACATGCTATAATGCAATGATAGCAATTTGGAATAATAAACTTGATTGAAAAGGGGGAGATGATGAAAGAGGGTATTATTGCAGTTCTTTTGGTTCTGTTTTGTGTGTCTGGAGTAAGCCTTATCCTGACAACACGGGAGGTGTCAATTCTCAAGGGGGTAGTTTACGATCTTAAGGAGAATCAATCATCTCAACAGGAGTTGATTAAGGCTTTGAAACAGGACCTGCAAAATGATCCTGAGCTCCGAAATCTTCTGCGTGGAGACACCGGTAAGAAGGGTGTGCCTGGTAAGTGTGACTGCTCAAAGGGAGCTGGTCACAAGGCAGTAGATTTACTTGCACTTGGAACAGCTCTTCAGGCGATGGACAAGCGTTCACAGCCTGAGTCTTGTTATGACGAAAGACGTCAATGTGAACCTGGAGATATGCGGATTTGCGGTGCCACTACAGTTGGAGCCTGCGAATTCGGTACACGGTTTTGCCAACCAGATTGTATCTGGGCAGAGGAGTGCCTTGGTGCGGTTTATCCTGAAACAGGTGATACCTGTCAGAATGGGTATATGTTAGACTCTGATTGCGACGGATACATCAACGCCACATATGAGATTTCAGGCGCAATGGTCACCGTTGAAGGCGTGGAAACAGAGGATTTTGCTCGACATACTGGCAACTTCACTGAGAGGGTCTGTGATCGAGTAATCTCAACTGGTTTAAAGTGGTCTGTTAACAATGAACATTGCCCAAAGGTCTACACCGATTCTGGTTGGGTAGACTACGATTGGGTAGGTCCAAACGGACCTGAGCCATTCTTCTACCGAAATTAAGTGATGACTAAAAGTCGCTTCGATACAATATCGAAGCGACTTTTCTTTTTGTGGATAGATAATTAGCAGTCTCTTGACAGGACTGCTAATTTTTTGTTAGAATGGTGTTAGTATGAATGAACGTCAAAGAAAAATATTAAAACGGATTATTGAAGCATTTATTAAAGATGCTAAACCTTTAGCTTCAAGTTTTTTGGTAGCCAAAATGAAACAAAAACTCAGTCCTGCCACGGTGAGAAATGAATTAGTTGCACTTGAAAAGGAAGGCTATATTTTTCAACCACATACTTCGGCTGGTAGAATTCCAACTGAAAAAGCTTATCAGTTTTATGTTGAAAACTATTTAGATAAAGAAAAAGAATTGAATACAATAGAAAAAAAGTTACTTGAGGAAATTGAAAAACAGGAAACTGAGGATCGAGTTAAAATAAAAAACTTTGCCAAGAAAATAGCTGCGCTTTCAAAGCAAGGCGTGATGGTTACTTTTGCAGAGTGTGATAATTATTACACAGGACTATCGAATATTTTTTCACAGCCGGAATTTCAAAACTCTGATTTAGTGGTTAATTTGTCATCTGTTATTGATCGTCTTGATACAAAAGTCTTTGAACTTGATGAAAAAGACTTTGATGAACCTGAAGTATTTATTGGCTCGAAAAATCCAATTGGTTGTGACTGTAGTTTAGTTGTATTTAAATATCAATTAGGCAAGTATAAAGGAATAATCGCTTTGATTGGTCCAATGCGTATGGATTATCAAAAGAATTATGCTCTAGTTAAAGAAAGTGTGAAATTATTAAAATAATCATTATGACAAAAAAGAAAGAAAACAAAAAAGCAAAAAAACAATTAAGTAAATTGGAGAAGTTAGAACAACAAAGTGTTGAATATCTTGATGGTTGGAAGCGAGCACAAGCAGATTATCAGAATCTAATCAAAGAGTCTGAAGAAAAACGCAAGGAATACGTCAAGTATGCCAATGCTAATCTAATTGTAGAGCTGCTGCCGATTCTAGATAATTTTAAAACTGCATTTAATCAGATTCCGGAAAATGATAAGGATAGTCCATGGGTAGTTGGATTTGGTTACATAAAGAAGCAGTTGGAGGATTTTCTGCAACAAAATGGCGTTGAATGTATCAAAACAGTGGGTGAGCAGTTTGATCCGAGCCTGCATGAAGCCGTTGAAAACAATGTAGGGACGGATTGCGATCCGTCCGCCACTCCAAACGAAACAAGTGCAGACGAGGGTGAAATTATAAAAGAAATTCGTTCTGGATATACATTGAACAATAAAGTTGTTCAAGTGGCTAAAGTCATTGTTAATCACTCTGAATAATATGACTTTAATGAAGGTAATTAGAAGCTGTTTTCTTGTAATCTATATTTGTTTGGCTGGAACCTTGAAGGGTATAGCTTATAGTTTTGGTCAATTAAACAATGTTGATGAAGATAATAATAACAAAGAAATTTATACAAATAAATAATAAACTGGAGATTCGAAATTAGAAACTCGGGTAAAGGCAGGATCTATAAACCCTATTTTCTAACTTCCTATTGCTAGTTTCTGAAATAAGTATGGGAAAAATCTTAGGAATCGATTTAGGTACAACAAATAGTTGTATGGCTATTGTGGAGGGGGGAAAGCCAAAAATTTTAGAAAACAAAGAAGGAAACAGGACTACTCCTTCAGTTATTGCGATTGGCAAAACTGGTGAACGTTTAGTTGGGTTGTCTGCCAAAAGGCAAGCAGTTACTAATCCAAAAGATACAGTGTTTTCAATCAAACGCATGATTGGACTTCGTTTTTCAGATGATGAAGTTCAAAAAGATAAGGGAACTCTCCCTTATGACTTAGTTCAAGCAGGTGATGGTGTAAAGGTTAAAATGGCAGACAAGGAATATACTCCACAAGAAATTTCAGCTATGCTACTGCAAAAATTAAAAACTGATGCGGAAGAAAAAATAGGTGAAAAAATTGATGAAGCTGTAATTACTGTACCTGCATATTTTAACGACGCACAACGACAAGCAACGAAAGATGCTGGTGAAATCGCTGGACTTAAAGTTCGTAGAATTATTAATGAACCAACTGCCGCAGCTTTGGCTTATGGTTTTGATAAGAAAAAAGGTGAGCAAATAGCAGTTTATGATCTTGGTGGTGGAACTTTTGATGTATCAATCTTAGAGGTTGGAGATGATACAGTTGAAGTAAAGTCTACTAATGGCGATACTCATCTAGGTGGTGATGATTTTGATAAAGTTATTATTGATTGGATAATTCAGGAGTTTAAATCTGAAACTGGCGTTGATCTAAGTAAGGATCAAATGGCCTTGCAGCGAGTTAAAGAAGCTGCTGAAAAAGCCAAGATTGAATTGTCAACTTCCCAGGAAACTGAAATCAATCAACCTTTTATTGCACAAGATTCTAGTGGGAACCCAACTCACTTAGTGAAAAAAGTTAGCAGGGCGAAGCTAGAAGAATTAGTTTCTCCTTTAGTAGAAAGAACCTTAGAACCATGTAAAAAAGCTTTAGCAGATGCTGGGCTGAAAGTTTCAGATTTGGAAGAAATACTTATGGTTGGTGGTATGACTAGGATGCCATTGGTACAAAAAATGGTTGAAGAATTTTTTGGTAAAAAACCACACGTTGGAGTTAATCCTGATGAAGTTGTAGCACTAGGTGCAGCTGTTCAGGCCGGAGTACTTCAAGGTGATGTTAAAGATGTTCTTTTGCTGGACGTAACGCCTTTGTCACTTGGGCTAGAAACTCTTGGTGGAGTAATGACAAAATTAATTGAGAGAAATACTACTATTCCAACTTCCAAAACTCAGGTTTTTTCAACTGCTGCAGATAGTCAAAGTACAGTAGAGATTCATGTATTGCAGGGCGAGCGTGATATGGCTCAAGATAATAAAACTTTAGGTAGATTTATCCTTGATGGTCTTCCGCCAGCACCGCGTGGTGTTCCTCAGGTTGAAGTCAGTTTTGATATTGATGCTAATGGTATTCTAAATGTAAAGGCAAAAGATAAAGCATCCAATAAAGAGCAAAATATTACAATTACTGCTTCTTCTGGTTTAAGTAAGGAAGAAGTTGAGAAAATGAAAAAAGATGCAGAAACTCACGCTGAGGAAGACAAGAAAAAGAAAGAACAGATTGAAATTAAAAATCAGGCTGACGCTGTTTGTTATAGCACAGAAAAAATGTTGAAAGATTCAGGTGATAAAGTTCCAGAAGATGTTAAAAAAGAGTTAACTGATAAAGTTGAAGAATTGAAAAAAATTAAAGATGGTGAAGATATTGAAGCTATAAAGAAAAAATTGGAAGAAGTTAATGAAGTCGCTATGAAAGTTGGTCAATCAATGTATCAGGCACAGCAAGCTGCAGGTGAGACAAACGGGGCAAGCGAGACAAGTGAAACCAGCAAGACAAGCGAGACCGGCGAGACAAGTGAAACCAGTAAAGAAAATAACACTGAATCTGATAATCCTTCAGGTGCTGATTCAGCAAACTCAGAGCCTGACGCTAATACTCAAGATGCAGATTTTGAAGAGAAAAAATAGTATTCAAGATGTTTACCCTGAAGTCATGCGTTAGCATGTACTTCGGGGCTGATTTTGAGGAAAAAAAGAGTGAATAAAAAAAGTAATGTCATGCTGAGTTTACCGAAGCACGACATTACTCAACTATAAATGAAAACATACTTCACATACATTTTAAAATGCTCTGATGGTAGTTTTTACACTGGAATTACAAATGATTTGGATGCCAGATTGTCTGGTCATCAAAGAGGTTTGAACTCTAAAAGTTATACATATAGTCGACGTCCTGTTAAGTTGGTGTATTCTAATGATTTTTATGATGTAAATGAAGCTATCTCATTAGAAAAGCAGATTAAAGGTTGGTCAAGACGAAAAAAAATAGCTTTAATTGAGGGTAGAATTGATGATTTGATTGCTATTGCAAATGAGAATAATTATAATAGCCCATGTCACCTTGAGTATACAGAAGGGCTGTCTTAGTTAAGCCATGATAATTGTCGTACTTCGGTAAACTCAGCATGACAATTTGGGTTGTTGTTACAAAACATTCAACATGATAATTATTTATTGAGTTGTTTTAAAAAGAAAAGAGCCCAACCTAGATTCAGGTTGAGCTCCTTGTTGAGGAATTTCTAAAGGTTCGGTGGTGTCAGCATTCGTTCCGGTCGAAGAACCAACTCAATCGTCTCATGCGGTGCGTTGAGTTGACCAAAAACCATTCCGTTGTCGATGTAGAACTTATGGTATTCTTTGGCAACGACTTGTCCTTTTCGGTAAAGCGTAGCCAATGCTCCATGTCTCTCGATCGAGTAGTTCTCGCCAAGATAGCCAAGAACACGGTTGTCATCCTCTGAAAGGACATGCCCGCTGTTCTTGATCCTGGGGTGTTCGAGAAGTATTCCAAGTTCCATTTGCCAGCCTTTGTCTGGGTCGTAGTTGCTCAGCGCGAGTTCGTAAATCTCTGGCTGATCTCCTGTTACGTAGACCGTGGCGTAGGAGGGTTTCTTTCCCTTGTTGTCCGAGAGCTGAATCCACATCGGAGTTCCGACAGGGAGTTCGAGATTCTCAAAAACCAGTTCATTGTTCATGGATTCGACTTGTTGAGTGAAAGGGATTCCCTTATTCTTTTTCGGGTCGTAGTTGGTCCCGTGAAGGGTACCGACGTGATTACCGAAGGGGAGCTTATCGTACTTGACGATAAGGAGAGCCTTGGGTTCCCCACATACGCAATCTTTACTAGGCTCATAGCTAGCTAGTGTTAGAACAACACCCATGCCGAACCCACAACAGATCCCTATAATTATAGCCAGTTTCCAATTCATGTTATTTCTCCTTTATCTGTTCGGGTAAGTGTTGGCGTCCCAGATAGGAAAGCCATTTTCTTCCAAATCGCCGAAGTTGACCTCTTTTGTTTCCAGGTCATAGTCTTCGACGCCGGCTGTGAACGTGGCGATCCGCAGTTCCGCTAAATTCGGAATTCGGTAGTCATCCAGTCCTTCGTAGAAATCAGAGGTGTAAATCCAGAACCCGATTTCCAAGTCTTCCAGTTTTACATACGGACCAACAAAGCAACCGTGCATGTTGACCGGAAGACCGGTGATACTAACTACCTTGGTGCCGGCTTGCCCAGGACTGGGCGTTTTGTACGTTACTGTACCGGTCCAAGTCGGGTAGACGCCCATGTCTATGTCACTTTTCAGAACGGGGAAACAGCCCATCACCGAGACGTAAATCTCGGTCTCGGGTACTTCGACCGTCTCGACAGTTGTCATCTCTTCTGACAATTCAGTAGTCTCAGTGGAATTTTCCTCTCCACCGAAATCGCAACCAGAGAGACCAACCAACAGAACAACAGCAATGAGAAGGGCATTGATAAGTTTCATGATTATTCCTTGCTATTATGGGCACATACGTCCCTGGCATAGCTGCCTAAAGATAAGTTAACCGAAAATGCCACCAATGATGAAAAGCACTGCAGAAAAAGCCAGGTACCACAGAAATGCCTTGAATACGGGAGACGAAGGATCGTCTATCATTAAATTTCCTGCTATTATTGGGGATTTAGCCCAGGCATAGCTGCCAAAGTGAAAGGAACATTATTATATTTTCAATTACATTATAGCATATTTTTAATAAAAAGTCAAGGGCGAGTAATGAATTATGAATTATGACGTATGAATAATGCTCAAATTTATCTAAATTTAGTCAAAGTCAAGACTGCTTAATATTGACATACTGCCAACTTTGGCAATTATTCCTTGGTTCATCAGTATATCAGTCTGCCTGCCGGCAGGCAGGTAAATTCAGTAATCACTTATGTACTTAGTCGACGGTTACAACCTACTATATTCTACAGATCTTGATACTCGAGAAGAATTAATTTCATCTCTGAACAAATTTTGTGTTTACCGTAAAAAGAGAGCAAAAATAGTGTTTGATGGTTATTCAAATGAAAACTTGAACACCGAACTTGTTCAGGTAGAATTTGCAGGTGATGCGGATAAGTCTATTGCCGAAATCGTTGAGACATGCGATAATCCGTCATATTACATTTTGGTCACCTCAGACAAAGAATTAAAATACATTGCTCGAAAAAATAAAATTAAAACTATTCGATCTGATGAGTTCAATTTTCAAAACCCAGATCCGGTTCAAATTAAAGAAGATGAAAGTGAGAATTTCTTTTTAACGGAAACTGAAGTTGAAGAACAGTTAAAAGAATTTAATTATTTTCAGAAAAGTTAAATATGGGAAAAGATTATTACAAAATTTTAGGAATTGATAAAAGCGCTACTCAAGATGAAGTTAAGCGCGCTTTTCGTAAATTGGCACATAAGCATCATCCAGATAAGGAAACCGGCAATGAAGCCAAATTTAAGGAAATAAATGAAGCTTATCAAGTCCTTGGAAAGCCAGAAAAACGTCAACAATATGATCAGTATGGTACAACATTTGACCAACAAGGTGGCTTTGGCGGTGGTATGAATTGGGGTGATTTTATGCGGCAGGCTAGAAGTGGCGGTGGCGGGGGTGTTAAATTTGATTTTGGTGGATTGGATTTGGGAGATATTTTTGGTGATATGTTTGGTTTTGGTGGAGGGTCTCGTTCTAGGCAACAAAGTCACGGTGAAGATATTCAAATTGATTTACAAATAAGTTTCAAGGATTCAGTTTTTGGTATAAAAAAGCAAGTTGAACTATTCAAAACTGTAAAGTGTGAGCATTGTAATGGAAACATGGCTGAACCTGGTACTCCGATCAAAACTTGTACTACTTGTAAGGGACAAGGACAGGTTAGTAAAGTACAGCAAACTATGTTAGGTGCATTTCAGACTGCAAGTGTTTGTCAGGAGTGTAATGGCGAGGGTAAAAAAGCTGAAAAACCATGTACTAAGTGTAGTGGCCAGGGAGTTGCTAGAAAAAAACAAAGTCTTGAATTGGAAATCCCTGCCGGTATCGAAGGTGGTTCCGCAATTAGATTAACTGGCAAGGGCAATGCTGCCCCTTATGGTGGTCATCCAGGAGATTTGTATGTGAGGGTTCATGTTAAGGCTGAGAGTAGGTATAGACGACATGGTAATGACATTCATGTAAAAGAATCAATTTCATTTGTTCAGGCTTCACTGGGCGATAAGATTGATGTGAAAACTTTAGACGGTGAACTTAGTCTCAAGATTCCAGCTGGAACGCAACCAGGGACTAGATTCAGAGTGCGTGATAAAGGCGTTACTTATTTGAATTCACCTGGACGTGGTGATTTATATGTTGAGGTTGAAGTTCAAGTTCCTAAAAAATTAAGTAGAAGACAGAAAAGATTATTGCAAGAGTTGAAGCAGGAAGATTAAAATTATCTAAATAAAAAAACTTCCACCTTAGATTCCGGATCGAGTTCGGAATGACGAGGTGGAAGTTTTTTTTGTAGTTTATCGGTTTACTTTAATTTCTAGTGCATTAATCAAAGGGTTGTCTTTGTCTTGTGGATTAATCTTGATAGATGCTTGGTCATTGATTTGTAGGTCCTCCAGTGCAAGTGGCATTTCCTGGGCAATTGAGTTGAAGTCTAGTCCTTCTGAAAAGGCAATATCCTGATTAATTTTAATATAGAAAATTTTAGTATTTGGCGTAACTTTGAATTTCAATTCCCGTGGCTGGTCTTTTATAATATCATCAATAGTTCTTATTTCAGAGGCAACAGTTATGGTTTGATTGGAAATAGATTTGATTGTAGCGTGAATTAAATCATCTGGTTGACTGGGCATCAAGTTAAAAACTGGTAGTTGTTTGACTTGCTCTGCAAATTCTTGAACCGCAACTTGTTGAGCTTGTTCAATTTTGTCATTTGCTAGAATATTTTTCCCAACATAGATTCCAGCTAGTAAACAGATAAAACCAACCATTATGATTAAAATGATAACAATTGTCCAAGTTAAAAGATTGTTCATAGAATTATAATTAATAATCAGCCATAAAATTATAACATAAATTGTGACTTAAGTTAAATGATGGTATAATTAAATGAGAAGAAAATTGTAAAACTAAAAAACGGTCAAGTATGAAGAAAACATATTTCATGTTAGCTTTTGTGTTTTTAGCAACCTCGTTTGGTTGTGTCTTAATGTTGAATCAAGCTTCTGCTTGGACAGAACCGATTAAATCTCCACCTGCGGGCAATGTTGAGCCACCACTAAACATTAGTGTTAACAAGCAGATTAAACAAGGTTCGTTAGGTCTCATGGGTGCAGATCCTGGGTCTGGTTATTCCTTGGCAATTAAACAAAGTGTTTATGGTGGAATTAAAGTAAATAATAGCGATCAAAGTATTTCGACTTTTATGGGAATGCCAAAGTTTTCATTTTACTCGAATATAAAAAAGGATGCTAGCATAGGATTTAATACTGAAATTTATAGTTCCAATTCAACAGGTGTTAGGGCAATGAATTATGCAACAACTGGGGTCGGCGCTTTCATATATAGTGGCGCTACCGGCGCTTATATTTTTGGTTCGGACCTGGGAGCTTCTGTCGGGAGTAATAGTACAGGTTTGAGTATCCAGGCAAAGGAAAAAGGTTTAACTTCGATTTTAGTCAATTCAAGTAATAGAAAGCGCAGTGAAACTTCTCTGACATATTTTGATAATGGACAACCTATAGGTTTAAGAGCTGCAAATCTAAATTCTCATCAACAGGTCACCAGTTATACTGAATTGGGAAAAACTGATGTTGGGTTAAAAGCGTATGGAAAACAATTAGCTGCTCATTTTGAGGGTAATGTATATGTTAATGGAGGTTTAACTGTTCAGAGTGGTTGCAGCGGTTGTGGTGATTTAGCTGAAGCCTTAACAATGGCGCAAAGGGTAGACGCGGGTGAAATTGTCGCGACTAATCAGCAATTAGAATTAATTAAAGCAACAAAGCGAAGTGCAACAGTTATTGGGGTAGTTTCAACTTCCCCTTCAATGACATTAAATGACGCACAATACGTTAATGGTCAACCAGTAGCTTTGGCCGGAATTGTGCCGGTTAAAGTTAATACAGAAAATGGCCCAATTAATCCTGGCGATTGGGTTACAGCATCCAGTACAGCAGGTGTGGGAATGAAAGCAGTTGATCCAGCTACTGTAGTTGGCAAGGCTTTGCAAGGCTTGGCTCGTGGAGAGGGGCAAGTTAAGATTTTTGTGGACTTGGGTTGGTTTAGTGGGTCAACTTGCGAAAAATAGTAAAGTAAGATAAAGTTTTATTATATGTTGAAATTGTATAATACAATGAGTCGTAAAATTGAGGAATTCAAGCCAATTAGCGAAAAAGAGGTGACGATGTATAATTGTGGACCAACTGTTTATGATTATGCCCATGTTGGTAACCTTCGGTCTTATATTTTTGCTGATATTTTGAAAAGGTCTTTACTTTATAATGATTTTAATGTTAAACAAGTTATCAATATTACAGATGTTGGACATCTGACCGGAGATAGTGACGAAGGTGAGGATAAAATTGAAAAGAGTGCACGATTAGAATCAAAAAGTGCAAGTGAGGTTGCAGAGTTTTATACAAATGCATTCAAACAAGATTTGATTAAATTAAATATTCTTTCACCGGAAATCTGGGCCAAGGCGACTGATCATATTCAAGAAATGATAGATCTGGTAAAAATGTTAGAGAAAAATGGATTTACTTATAAAATATCAGATGGGATTTATTTTGATACCAGCAAGTCCAAGGAATATGGAAAATTGGCCAAGTTAAATTTAGAAGGACAAGAAGAAGGCGCGCGAGTTGAAGTTAATTCTGAAAAGAGAAATCCAACTGATTTTGCGTTGTGGAAATTTTCGCCAAAGGAACAAAAGCGCCAGATGGAATGGGATTCACCTTGGGGTGTCGGTTTTCCTGGTTGGCATTTAGAATGTTCCGCTATGAGCATGAAATATTTGGGTGAAACTTTAGATATTCATACAGGTGGGATTGATGCTACTCCTGTGCATCATACTAATGAGATTGCCCAGAGCGAAGCTGCTACAGGAAAAACTTTTGTTAATTATTGGCTACATAGTGAATTTTTGTTAATTAATGATGGTCGGATGGGTAAATCAAAAGGCAATTTTATAACTCTGCAAACCATTGAGAATAAAGGTTTTGATCCAATAGTATATAGATTCTTTTGTTTGTCATCACATTATCGCAGTAAGTTAAATTTTAGTTGGGAGGCCTTGGCCAATGCTAGAAATGGTTGGGATAAATTCAAAAAGAAGTTTATGGATTTAGGTAAAGTTGACGGCCAGGTTGATCAGGTTGTTTTTGATAGGTTCAAGGAGTATATTGACAATGATTTATCTATTCCTCAGGCGCTGGCAGTTGCTTGGGATGTTCTTAAATCTGACAGTTCAGATGCTGACAAGCGAGCGACTTTGCTTGCTTTTGATAAGGTCTTCGGTTTAAATTTAGAAAATTTACATAAGGAGGAAGTTAATATTCCAGCAGAAGTTCAAGTTTTGATTGATAAACGTTTACAAGCTAGACGAGATAAGAAATGGGACAAGGCTGACGATTTAAGAAAAGAAATTGAAGATCTGGGATGGTTGATCGAAGACGCAGCGGATTCAACTGTAATAAAGAAAAAATAATAAAGAGCTGCTTGATGTAAAGCAGCTTTTTTTGTGTAATATTGTTATCGCCATTTAATCAAAAAAATCATTTTATACAATATAGCAACATTTATGAGTAATTTTTGGCTAAAATTTAAGAAACCAATTATAGCTTTAGCGCCTTTAGCGGGAATAACAGATTCTGCTTGTCGTTTGCTTTGTCGAAAAAATGGTGCAGATGTTGTGTATACTGAAATGACTTCAATTGACGCACTGTATTATGATTCAAAAAAAACAATGCAGATGCTGGATTTGAATAAAAAGGAAACACCCGTGGTTGTTCAACTGTTTGGTAAACGACCAGAGTTGATTGCTAAGGCAGTGGAAATAGTGGAACAAGCTGGCTTTGATGGTGTTGATATTAATTTCGGATGTCCTGCAAAAAAGGTCGTTGCACATGAGGGTGGTATTACTTTGCTTCGAGATTTAAACTTGTGCTATGAATTAGTTCAGGCGGTTTGTGAAGCAACCAAGTTACCCGTTTCTGTAAAAACTCGAGTTTCGATTAATAAAAAAAACAGTTCGGAAAAAATAACGGTGTTAGATTTTATTGATAAGATTAAAGATTTGCCGGTGACCACTTTAATGTTGCATGGCCGAACTTATGAAAAAGCTTTTAGTGGTGAAGTTAATTATGACATGATGAAGTTGGCTAAACAACAATTCAAAGGAATTGTTTTGGGCAACGGAGGAATTAATGAGCCAGAAGATGCTAAAAAAATGTTGGAGCTGACTGGCATGGATGGTGTTGGTTTAGCTCGAGGTATTTATGGTCGACCGTGGCTTTTTAGTCAGATTAATGATTACTTGAAAAAAGGTAAATTTAATCATCCAGATTTAAAACAAATAAAAAAAATCGCGTTGGAGCACGCCAAGTTGAATTATCAAACCAAAGGTGAACATGGTTTGGTTGAATTACGTAAACATTTGTGTTGGTATTTTAAAGGTTTCCCAGGTGCGTCTAAACATAGACAAAAACTAGTTCAGGTTAAAACCTTGGCAGAGGTGAAAGCAGCTTTGAAAAGCATTTAAAAGAAAAGCTGCCACTTGAGGTTTCAAGTAGCAGCGGTTGAGGTTAAGGTGATCGGTTGCGGGCGGCCTGGATGATAGCTCCGATAAGTCGAAAGGGGAGGGTAATGACGAACCACATTCCGTGGCCAGTTGCATTTACCAGATTTCCCCCTAACTTTTTCAGCGCTTTGTCCAGTTTTTTCTTCCACGATTTGGGCAGTAAGACGTTTGTGCCCAGCTCATAAAAGAAGAACATCACTCCGCAGAAAATAACAAGGCAAATCAGGGTGTCTAGGTTCATGCTTCCAGTCGTCATTTTAGCCCTCTTTGTTAAATTCATATCATTATAGCATATATTTTTTAAAAAGTCAATATGTAGACCTAGTTTTTATCTAAAATTAGGGTTGATTATCTTGTTAAAAAGTGTTAATTTGTTGATTGCATTTACCCATGAAGTATAGTATAATTGATTGTGTATAATGAGACATTGATTTTTTTGTTATAACAAGTAAAATAAAAACAATATATGACAACCAAAACAAATGCCCCAACACAGGAAAGCGTTTTGCCAGAACAAGAAGTTCCGCAAGAAGATGTTCAAGTTCAACAAGTAGTTGAGACTCCGACTGAAAGTGAAAACACTCCTGAGCAGGCTGCAGAAGCTGTTGCTCCAGTTCAGGAATCAGAAGCAGCAGCTGTTTCAACTGTGCAATCGGCTCAACCCACTAATGAAGATGAGCCGTCAGAGGTTAAGGCTTTTAAAAGTGAAGATCTGCAGCAAATTGAAAAAATACTTTCAGAAGGTCTTGATGATTTATATAAGGAATTACCAGAAAATCGTAAAGCTGAATTTAGACAAAAGGGTGAGGAAACGGCCAGAGCAGTTGAACGACTTTTGGAGTCAGCGAAAGTAAAGATTGGCAAGGTTGTTCGGTTGATTACTGAATGGTTAAAAATGATTCCAGGTGTGAATAAGTATTTTCTTGAGCAAGAATCAAAAATTAAAGCTGATAGATTATTAGAATATAAACAAGATAAAGAAGAGGGGAAGATTTAAATCCTAAATCCTAATATCTAAATCCGAGATAAATTTAAATTTTAAATTTTATAAATTGAATATTGTTTAGAGTTTAGGATTTGGAGATTAGAGTTTAAGAATGTTATGTTTATCCGTAAGATTGGAATTGACCTCGGTACAACTTATACTTTAGTGCATTTACCAAAGAGGGGAATCGTAATTAACGAACCCTCTGTTGTTGCTATTTCCATGACAGATAAAAAGATTCTGGCAGTTGGTGATGAAGCTAAAGAAATGATTGGTAGAACACCGGACACTATTATTGCTAGCCGTCCATTAAAAGATGGTGTGATCGCTGATTACAAGACAACTGAAGCAATGCTTCGGTATTTTATTAATAAAGCCGTGGGTGGAATTAAATTATTTCGACCGGAAGTTATGGTAGCTGTCCCAGCGGGTATAACTTCAACCGAAAGAAGGGCAGTAATTGATGCTACTATCGCGGCAGGTGCGCGAGCAGCTTATATTATCAAAGAGCCTATTGCTGCAGCTATTGGTGCCAATATTCCAATTGGTAGTGCTTCTGGGCATATGATTATTGACATTGGTGGTGGAACTTCTGAGATTGCAGTTATTTCTTTGGGTGGTGTGGTGGCCTCAGCTTCAGTTCGAATTGGTGGAAATAAGTTTGACACTTCAATTGCTGAGTTTATTCGTCGTAAATACAATTTGGCCATTGGTGAAAGAACCTCTGAAGATATTAAAATTGAAATTGGTTCAGCTATGTATAGTGAAGGCCCAGCAGTTTTGGATATTCGTGGTCGAGATATGATTGCGGGATTACCCAAGACGATTACTATTAGTTCAAATGATGTGACGGAAGCTTTGCAAAAAGATTTACAGGGAATTGTGGAGGCAGTCAAGGAAGTTTTGCATCAAACACCACCAGAGTTGTCAGCTGATATTATTGATAAAGGTATTATTATGTCCGGTGGTAGTAGTTTACTCCGTGATATTGACCAATTAATTTCTCGAGCTGTAGGTGTTCCAGTTTACGTGGCTGATGATGCTCTTTTGTGTGTTGCCAAGGGAACCGGAATCGCTCTAGACAATTTGGAATTATATAAACGTTCAATTTTAGCAACGAAGTAAAAGATGATGCGAATTTGCTAATTATATGCAAATAACGCGAATTGCTAATTATTATTTATTCGCAATCTGTAGATTAGCATATAATTAGCACATTCGCATAATGGTATGATAATAGGGATAGATGCTTCACGAGCAAATAAAGATAAAAAGACAGGCGTAGAGTGGTATTCTTATCATTTGATTGAACAGTTCAAAAAGATTGATAAGGAGAACCGCTATTTTTTATATACAGACAAACCATTGAAGGGTGATTTGGCCAAGTGTCCAGACAATTTCGAAGAGAAAATTTTAAAATGGCCTTTACCGCGATTTTGGACTTTGGGTCGATTGTCCTGGGAGATGTTATTCGGAAAAAAACCTGATGTCTTGTTTGTGCCAGCGCATACTATTCCTTTGTTTAATCCGAAACGTGTAGTTGTAACTGTTCATGATATTGGCTTTGAGCATTTTCCTGAATTATATAAATGGGCAGATAAACTTTATCACAGGCTCACAATTCGTTTCATTAAACGTTTCGCAGATAAGATAATTACTGTGTCTCGATATTCAAAGCATGATATTAGTGAATTTTATAAAATTTCTTTAGATAAAATTAAGGTAGTTTTAAATGGTTTTGATAATGAAAACTACAAACAGCTTGATAATTTAACTCCAAAACTTAAAGATCCATATATTTTATTCATTGGACGATTGGAAGAAAAGAAAAATACACCAAGGTTGGTTGAAGCTTTTGGTCAATTCAAAACTAAATATCCTGAAAATAAGCATAAGTTGGTTTTAATAGGAAAGGGAGCTTTTGGCTTTGATCGAGTGCAGGCAAATATCAAGAAGTACAACTTGGAAAATGAAGTGATTATGCCAGGTTGGGTTGCTGATAAGGAATTGCCAGGTTGGTTAAATGGGGCTGATCTTTTTGTTTTCCCTTCTTTGTTTGAGGGGTTTGGCATCCCGGTGATAGAGGCTATGGCCTGCGGTTGTCCGGTTATTTGTTCCAATACGACTAGTCTTCCGGAGGCGGCTGGATCCGCAGCCTTGATGTTCAATCCGGAAAAATCTGAAGAAATAGTTGCTCGATTGGAGCAGGTTTTATTAAATCCTGAGGTTCAGGAGTCTTTGCAGGTCAAGGGCCTTCGGCAAGCTGAGCAGTTTTCCTGGCAGCAGTGTGCAAAGCAAACTTTAAGTCTTTTAATTGGCAATTGAAAAGAATTTTGCTAAAATAATTATATGAGTACTGAAATAGATTTCAACTGGCAAATCATCGGACATAAGCGAATAAAACAGTTTTTACAAAGGAATGTGGTTAATGAATCAATTTCACATGCTTATTTGTTTTTTGGACCAGCAAAAGTTGGAAAAACCTCAGCTGCGAAAAAATTTGCTCAGTCATTGTTGTGTGAGAACTATGATCATTATCAGAAGACACGAGAGGTCAAGGGAGCTTTGCCATGTGGAATTTGCTCTGCCTGTGTTCAGTTTGACAAAAAAATTTATCCGGATCTTTATATTGTGGAACGTGAGATTAATGAAAAGACTGGTAAAAAAAAGGGTCAGATTGCAGTTGGGCAAATTAGGGAGTTGCTAGGTAAAGTGGCGAAACGCTCATTCATGAATTCTTATAAAATTGTACTTATACCGGAGGCACAGTTGCTTAGCCAGGAAGCTAGTAATTGTTTACTCAAAACTCTAGAGGAGCCAACCCCGCGTACAATTATAATTTTAATCAGTCCAAGTAAAGATCTTTTGTTGTCTACGATTTTATCCCGAGTTCAACTTATTAAATTTTTGCCAGTTACACGGCAATCTATTTATGATTATTTATTGGGCCGGGGTGCGTCTAGAAATTTAGCTAAAGAATTGGCGAGCATGGCTCAGGGGAGACCGACCATGGCCATGAAAATGTTCAACAAGGAAGACAAGCTTACAGAATATCAATTCATTAATAAAGAACTATTACAACTATTGGGTTCGGGTATAATTGATCGCTTTCAATTTATTGAAAAGATGGTAGGTAAAAAGACAAATAATGAAGAAATAATTAAAAAACTTGACTACTTATCTGCTTTAACTCGAGACGTTCTGTTGACAGTTAATTATCGTGATGATTTATTGACTAATCAATTTTTAGTTCAGGAGTTGAAGCAGTTTAGAGATAAATATTCAGTAAAAAGATTGTCTGGGTTTTTAGGAAAAATTGAACAAGCAAAAAGGTTGTTATTACAAAATGTAAATCCGCGATTATTATTAGAGAATTTATTATTAAACATATAAAATAAAACACGAAAACACAGAAAACACAAAAACACAAAATGCATTTACGGTAATGGTTTCGTGATTTAGTGATTTTGTGGGTTCGTGAAATCAAAAATATGAGGAGGAAATTTTTTTTACTTTTAGTTGTCGGTGTATTAATTTTTGGCACTACAGGTTGTATTAAATTGAAAAAATCAGGAACAACAAAATCAAACCTTGGTGGTGTATTTATGACTGATGATCGGTTCGAAACATGGAAGAACCGTAGCAATTTAATGACTCCAGGTGAAACTCCTGGTACAATTTCTGATACAGACATTTATCTTATGCGTTTTGATCCAAGTGATCAGGAGGCTATGTATGCAGCCACTAGGGGAGATGGTTTGTTTTATTCCTACAATCGGGGATTGGGCTGGATGAAGTCTTCGAAATTACCAGCTGGTTTGGTTTATGACATTGTGATCAACACCAAGGATAAATGCACTCTTTACGCGGCCGTCAGTAATAACATTTTCAAGAGCGAAGATTGCGCTCGTAATTGGAAACAAATGTATTTCACTGATAGTTCTGAGAAAATAGTATCTGCCTTGCAGATTGATTGGTATAATCCAACTATTATTTATGCAGGTTTGTCTGATGGTAGTTTTTTACAAACTTCTGATGGTGGTCAGAGTTGGAAAATGCTAGAAAAGTTTCCGAGCAGAGTAAAGAAAATTGTGGTTGATTCTTTTGATAGTCGACGACTTTATGTCGGTGTGAGTGGAACAGGTTTATATAAAAAAGATATTGATAGTGATGATTGGACAGGTCTAAATAAGGCTATGAAAGATTTTAGTGGAGCAAAAAAGTATTATGATTTTGAAGTTTCCGAGAGTAAGGAAAATTTGATTTTATATGCCAATAAATATGGTGTCTTGCGTAGTTTAGATGGAGGCTTAACTTGGGCTGAAGTTAAACTTGTAACTCCGCCAGGTGCAGAAGTTATTTATTCTTTGGAGATTGATCCAACTAATGAAAATTATATTTACTACAGTACTAATTCAGCTATATACAAAACATTGGATGGTGGAGAAAATTGGGTAATTAAACAAATGCCAACTACTCGTGTTGCTGGAGAAATAATGGTTCATCCCAAGGAAACAGCTAACATCTTTGTTGGTGCTAAGTTTGTTGAACAAAAGTAAGAAAGTAGGACAAGTAAAACAAGTTAAACAAGCAAGACAAGTTAAACAAGCAAGACGAGTAAAAATTTAAACTGGTCTCGCTGATCTCGCTGGTCTCGCTTAAGAAATATGTCAAATCAATACATTGAACAGCATGAGGGGGATTTTAAAAAAGGAAATGAGCATTTTGAAAAAGAGTTAGCGACAATTCGAGCAGGTCGAGCAAATCCAGCGATGCTTGAAAATATTTTGGTTGATGCGTATGGGGTGAAAACTCCTATAAATCAGCTTTCAAGTATTTCTGTTCCAGAGGCTAGGGTTATGACAGTTGAGCCATGGGATAAAAATTTATTAAAAGAAGTTGAAAAAGCTATTACTTACGCTGACTTAGGTGTTGGTGTGTCTGGAGAAAGTACCTTGGTGAGAGTTACCGTTCCACAAATGACTGAAGAAAACCGTAAAGAGATGGTTAGGGGTATGAATGAAAAATTAGAAGCAGCCAAAGTGGCTGTGCGTTCAGTTCGGGAAAAGGTAAAAGAGGCAATCATTTCAGGTGAGAAGAGCAACGAAATCACAGAAGATGATAAATATGCCTATATCAAAGAGCTGGATGAAAAGGTTCAGACATTAAATAAGCAATTACAAGAGTTAGCAGAGGATAAAGAAAAAGAAATAATGTCAGTTTAATTGAGTAATGAAAAGTTTATCAAGTTTATAAAGTTGAAAGGAGATGCATGAGCTATCTTCTTGGGCTTTAAGAAAGCTTGTTTATTTCATATGAGTGAAAAAACATTAGAGAAAATTATAAGTTTTAGTAAAAGGCGGGGATTCGTTTATCCATCATCGGAAATTTATGGTGGTATGGCCGCTGTATATGATTATGGTCCATATGGAGTTGAATTAAAGAACAATATTCAAAATGCTTGGTGGAAAAACATGGTCCAAAGCCGAGAAAATATTGTCGGCTTAGATTCAGCAATTTTTATGTCTCCAAAAGTGTGGGAAGCCAGTGGTCATGTGAACGGTTTTTCTGATCCGTTGGCAGAATGTAAAAAATGTCATGCTCGTTCTCGAGTGGATCATTTATTAGAAGCGATAGATGTCTTTGCTGATGAAAAAATGTCAGAAGAAGAGATTAATAAATTATTCAAGGAAAATAAGGATAAGATTAAGTGCCCTAGCTGTGGATCAAAGGATTTTACAGATGCTAGAAGTTTCAACCTCTTAGTAAAATCAAATTTAGGCAACTTTACTGGTAGGTTGGATGAAGATCCAACTTATTTGCGTGGTGAAACTTGCCAGGGAATTTACGTTAATTTTAAAAATGTTTTAGATTCCAGTCGAGTCAAGGTTCCCTTTGGAATTGCTCAAGTAGGAAAAGTTTTTCGAAATGAAATCACAGCCCGCCAATTTATTTTTCGTACACGAGAGTTTCAACAGATGGAAATGCAGTATTTTGTTCAACCTGAGGAAGCTAATGCAGAGTATGCAAGGTGGAAGCAGGCGCGATGGGATTTTTATGTTCATGATCTGGGAATAAATGAAAAAAAATTGCGTTGGCATGAGCATGAAAATTTAGTTTTTTATGCCAAAGAGGCTTGGGATATTGAATATGAATTTCCTTTTGGATTTAGTGAAATTGAGGGTATTCACAATAGATCTGATTATGATTTGACTCAACATAGTAAATTCTCTGGTTGTGATTTGAGTTATACGGACCAGCGAACAAAAGAAAAATATACACCCTGGGTGGTGGAAACATCTTCTGGTTTAGATCGTGCTTTGTTTACCGTTTTGTCTGACGCTTATACTGAAGAGAAGGTTGGTGATGAAGAAAGGGTGGTTCTGAAGTTGAAAAAAGAGTTAGCGCCTGTGAAGGTTGCGGTTTTTCCCCTTTTGAAAAACAAACCAAAGCTTGTTGAAAAAGCCAAAGAAATATTTGATATCCTGAAAACAAAATGGGTTTGCGAATTCGATGATAACGGTAATGTTGGTAAAAGATACCGTCGGCAAGATGAAATCGGTACTCCATATTGTATAACAGTTGATTTCGACACTCTTGAAAAAGATAATACAGTCACTGTCCGCGATCGGGATTCAATGGAGCAGGAGCGGATAGAAATTGACAAGCTCGAACAATATTTTACAGAAAAACTTAGTTAAATAAAAAGTAGGAGTTCAGGTTTGAACTCCTACTTTTGTGGTAGCTAGTTGATTATCATAAGCGCGAAGTAGAGGTAAATGCATGCAACCATTAAACTTATTATGGCTGAAGCATAGGAACCAGTTGTTATATCTTTTTTGGGGCGCAAAGGAAGGGCGATCATTGGGGCTAAGTTGCCAAAACCAATGAGCAGTAGTGGAACCAAAGATAGTTCTCTGATTGTGAGCATGCAGAGCATCCCGAGTCCTGAGGCTACACAACTAATGACTATAAGCGTTTGGATTGCAAATTTTCGACTAGTAGATAGATCCTTGTAGGGATCCTCATTTTCTTCTGTCATAACGGCTTGATCCGTTTGCATTTGTTTCTCCTTGGCATTGTTATTAATGATCTTACATAATACATAAGATTATAGCATAACGCACATGCTTTGTCAATAGTCTGGTAAATTTGCATGAAATTTGTAAATATGTTAAATTATTTACAGTTCAAATGGCTCTTTTTCTGGAGGTAGAAAATGTATTTATTGGCGCATTGTGGACAGATTCATTTCAGTTTTGGAATGTTTCTAGTGCTTGTTGGTATCGTGATTTATTTCGTGATTGGCAGACTAATATTCGGAAAACGAAAGAATCAACATCGTGTCGAATATGACATGAATCAGGTCTCTGGCCATATTTGCAACTGTAGCCTGGAAGAAGAAGACTGGGGACAAAATAAGCTGGTTCAGCCAGAAGAAGAAGACTGGGGACAGAACGACGTAGTTCAACCAAAAGAAGAGAACTGGAATGTTTAAGTCAGAAAATAGAAGACAAAGGAGCAATATAATTGTTCCTTTTTTTGTTTTTATGGTATAATAAATTTGAAATTAAACACAAAAATACATATAAAAAACAAAATATGAAATTATTTGATGTAGTTACAGTTGGTAGCGCACTTAAAGATATAATGTTCTACAGTAACGAAATTGACATTATAAAAAATCCCAAAAAAGATCCACTGCGAGAAAAATTAATGACCGTTGAATATGGTGCGAAGCTACCAATCAATAAAGTGTTTGTTAATTATGGTGGTGGTGCTCTGAACGTGGCAGTTGGTTTAAAAAATTTCGGACTGGATGTGGCGCCGATGGCTTCACTTGGTAATGATCAGGTTGGTAAAGAAATTTACTCATACCTTAAGGGTTTAAGAATAAGTTCGAACTTGGTTAGAGTTACCAAAGAAGACAGAACTGGTTTTTCTATTATAATGACGGCGGTTAAGGATAGAGAACATACAATTTTTACTCACAAGGGTGCAAGCAATCATTTGGAAGTATTTGGTTTACGAAACTTTCGAACTAAATGGTTTTATGTTTCATCTCTGACCAGTCATGATTGGGCTTTGCAGTTTGATAAAGTTGTTCGACAAACCAAGCGTAATGTTAAAATTGCTTGGAATCCAGGTTCTCTGCAACTGGAAGAACATGACAAAATGAGAATGTTCTTGCCCGAGATTGAGCTTCTAGTTTTGAACAAAGATGAAGCTACTCAGTTGGTTAAAAGCGAAAAACCAAGAACCCCAAAGGCTAAATTAAAAGATACTAAGTATTTATTAAGAACTATTAAAAGTTTTGGGCCAAATAAAGTAGTTGTCACACAAGGCGCTCGAGGTGTAGCAGCAATAGATGATACTGGTAATTATTATTATATGCCATCACAAGGAGTGAAAAGTAAAATTGTTGACACCGTTGGTTCAGGGGATTCTTTTTCCTCAGGTTTAGTGGCCGGTTTGGTTAAATGGGATAATTTTGAAAAGGCTCTGAAGTTGGGAATTCGTAATAGCGCTTTTGTTCTTTACAGAGTTGGAGCGCAAAATGGTTTGTTGAAAATAAAGTTATAAAAAATATATTATAATAAAAAAAACGTCCCTTGCTGTTGCTTGGGGACGTTTTTGGTTTTTAGGGAACGGGAAGAGCTGAAAGTTCTTTCTCAACTGCAATAAGCTCTTGCTCAACTTTGTCTGCCAGGCCATTGATTTCTCTTTTGAACATTGTACGATGATTGGGATGCATGTTGGTGGTTTTGTCCAGTTTAGAATGATCGCGAGCCCAAGGCAGAATAATGTCTCTAGTTTCATGGATTTTTCGTATTGCTTTGTCGTGACGGCAGTGCAGTAAGGTTCTCAGGTTGTGTAGCCGGTCAGCTAGTTTGACTATTTTTGTTGGGGTTGAATTACTGGATAACATTCTCGCCCAGCGTTTTAAAATATCAGGTTGTCTTTTCTTGGGGACTTTGGTTAATTCATGCGCAACTTTGGTGATTTCCGGATGAAAATGATCAAACATGATTTTTAAATGACGGACTTTTGACATGTAAGTGTCTTCAAGCATGTCATGAAATAAACTTCCACAAACAATAATAGTTAAACGAAGCTGATCAGTAATGGTTGTTTCTGTTAAACAAATCCATGCGACAGCTTTGACGTGTTCAAAGTATCGTTCACCATCGTCGCGAACTTGACGACGGTGTGCTTCCTTGGCCATTTTGTAGGAAGCTTCAATGAAATTACGGCAACGTTCATCAGAGATTTTCTCTTTAACTTTAGCAAAAAATTCATCGTAAGATGGTGAATTATTAGCATTCATGATAAGCCTCCAGACTTGTAAGGAACTGTGTTTATATAATATTTTAGGTGAAAAGAGCTTATTTGTCAACATTAAGTTATCAACTTCAAATAATCACCATATAATGATATAATATATATGAAATTCAATATTATAGTGTTCAAATATGATTATTTGGAGGATTTTGGAATTATAATTAATAAAAGAAAAAAATATGATAAATGTAAAAGTTGAAGTTTCAGCTCGTCATGCTCATTTAACTCAATTTGATTTGGATGCAATTTTTGGTGAAGGATATGAATTAAAAAAGGAAAAAGATTTATCTTCAGGTGAATATTCCAGTATTGATACAATTACTTTGGTTGGACCTAAAAAAAGCTTAGAAAACGTTAGAGTAATTGGACCATGTCGTGGGCATACACAAATTGAAGTTTCTCGAACTGACAGTCATTATTTAGGTATAAAAACACCATTACGATTGTCAGGTAAAATTATCCGTTCAGGACCAATTAAATTAGTCGGACCGAAGGGGGAATTGGAATTAGAAGAAGGTTTAATTGTTGCTAAGCGACATGTAAAGGTAAATCCTAACAGAGCCGCAGAACTTAATCTTACCAATAGTCAGGTAGTCAAAATCAAGATTGATGGACCAAGGGCCCTAGTTTTTGAAGAAGTGGAAATCCGAGTTGCTGAAGATTATGATTTCGTTTTTGTAATTGACACTGACGAAGCTAATGCCGCTGGCATTGAGGGAAAGGGAGAGGGCGAATTAGTGATTTAAAAATTATATTTAAATTTTGTTTAAGTATGCTGAATTCTTTTTTTAGTCCGAAATCAATTGCAATAATTGGAGCCTCAGGTGAAAAACAAAAACTGGGCTATACAATTTTAAAAAACGTAATCGATTATAAGTTTAAAGGAAAGATTTACCCAATAAATTTAAAAAGCAAAGCAATTCTTGGCTTAAAAGCTTTTAAAAGTGTAAAAGAAATACCAGGCAAAGTAGATTTGGCTGTTTTTGTTATTCCAGCTCCGTTTGTTAATTCAGTATTGATTGAATGTGGGGAAAAGGGGATTCATAATGCTATTATTATAACTGCAGGTTTTAAGGAAGTGGGTAAGCAAGGCCAAAAAATGGAAGAACAATTAATTGCCACAGCGAAAAAGTATAAAATCAACATTTTAGGTCCGAATTGTTTAGGATTACTTGATTCAACTATTAATTTAAATGCTTCATTTGCCGAAGGTATGATTTCTCCGGGTAATGTAGCTTTTATGTCCCAGTCTGGGGCAATTTGCACCGCCATGTTGGATTGGGCTAGGTTAAAAAATTTCGGATTTTCTAGATTTATAAGTTTAGGGAATAAAAGTGGCATTAATGAAAATGACTTAATTGAATTTTTTATAAAAGATAAGAAAACTAAAGTTGTATTGGCTTACCTGGAGGGCTTTGCTGATGGCCAGAAGTTCATGAAATTAGCGAAAAAATTATCAGCAATAAAGCCTTTGATAATTGTTAAATCAGGACAATCCGCAGAAGGACAGGCAGCCATTGCTTCACATACAGGTTCTTTAGCTGGAGCTAACGAAGCTGTGAATGCTGCCTTCACTCAAACTAATACACTTAGAGCGGAAGGGCTAGCAGATTTGTTTAATTTAATAAAACTTTTTTCTGGTGATTATCAAATGGTTGGAAATAAAGTTGCTATAGTTGCGAATGCTGGTGGACCTGGTGTTTTAACTACAGATGCTATTGCTAATTCTTGTTTGGAGTTAGTGAAATTTCAAAAGGCTACAACTGCAAAATTAAAAAAAGAACTTCCTAGCACTGCAAATATTCATAATCCGGTGGATGTTATTGGAGATGCCAGAGCGGACCGTTATGAAGTTGCGATAAAATCAGTCTTGAATGATAAGGGTGTCGATGGTTTAATTACAATTTTAACTCCACAAACTGTAACAGAAATAAACAAGACAGCAGAAGTTATAATTGAGTATTCCAAGAAAACAAAAAAGCCGATTGTGACTAGCTTTATTGGTGGTCAAAAAGTAGATTCTGGTATAAAACTTTTAGAACAAAATAATGTTCCTCATTATTTATATCCTGAGACAGCGGTAAGATCATTAGAAAAATTTTATTTGTATAATAAAAATAATCAAACCAAGCAAAGCTTTGTGAAAATACAAGTCAGTGAAAATAAGAAAAACCAAATTAAGAAAATTTTAAACAAAGCAGACGGTTCAGTTGATTTTCAGGAATGTGAAAAGATATTAAAAGCTTATGATATTCCGGTTATTAATTCTGGTTTGGCTACAAGTTCAGTTGAGGCGGGTAAATTCGCAGAAAAGTTTGGCTACCCGATTGCCATGAAGGTGATTTCAAAAGATATCATTCACAAGTCGGATGCGGGCGGTGTGAAGATTAAACTTCAAGATAAAAAGCAAGTAATGACAGCTTATAATGAAATACTTAAGAACTGCAAAAAATATAAGAAGAATGCTAAGATTGATGGAGTGTTACTTCAACCGATGGTAAAAGGTGGTAAGGAAATTATATTTGGCTTAAAAAGAGATCCACAGTTTGGTCCATTAATAATGTTTGGTTTGGGTGGGGTTTATGTAGAAGTCTTGAAGGATGTTGCTTTTCGGTTAGCGCCATTAAGTAAGCAACAGGCTAAAAAAATGGTACAGGAAATTAAATCCTACAAACTTTTAACGGGTGTTCGAGGTGAGAAGGCTTGTAATATTGATTCAATTGAAAATACAATCCTTAAAATTTCGCAGTTAGCGATTGATTTTTCGGAAATTCAGGAAATGGATATTAATCCAGCTTTTGTTGGTGAAAAAGGATTAAACGTAGTAGATGTTAGAATATTAGTATAAACATTGGTTAATACATGATTTACGTGATTTTTACATGATATCCTGATATAAATTTATGGCCATAAATAATGTAAATGTTGATGAAAAATATGTGTATTCAGAATTGAGCCATGATATTATTGGTGCAGCATATGATGTACAAAATAAAATTGGTGTTGGGCATCCGGAAAAAACATATCAAAAAGCCTTAGGCGCAGAACTTTTCAGAAGGGGAAGAACGTATAGAGAACAAGTTACAGTTACATTAAAATATGAGAATATTGTAGATATAAAGAGAAGATTTGATTTTATAGTTGAGGAAAAAGTAGTTGTTGAATTAAAAGTTGGACCACATATCGGTCGAAGTGATTTTCTACAAATTAATGAATACCTTAAGATGTCCAAGATGCAGTTAGGATTAATTATTCTTTTTTCAAGCAAGGGCGTTAAAGTTCGTCGTGTTATTAACATAAAGTAACAGTCATGTATATCAGTATAAATCAGTACATCACGTATTAATATTTTCATGTTACGAAAACTCTTATCAACTAAATTCAGTTCAATCGCCTCAGCCGCTGTAGTGATCGCCGCGGCTGGTTTGTTATCTAGAATTTTAGGTTTAGTTAGAGATCGTATTTTGGCAGGTCAGTTTGGTGCAGGTAATGAATTGGACGTGTATTATGCAGCTTTTCGAGTTCCAGATTTAGTTTATAATTTAATTGTTTTGGGCGCTTTATCTGCAGGATTTATTCCGATTTTTATTGGTTTAATTAAAGATGAAGAAAAAGTCAGCTATAAAGTAAATCAAGTTGCTTGGGATTTGGTAAATAATATTCTAAATATTCTGGCTCTATTCTTGTTTGGGGCTTGTTTGATTCTGGCTGTGTTCAGTCCTTGGTTGGTTCCAATCATAACCCCAGGTTTTAGTGGTGAGAAATTACAATTAACCATTGGGCTAACACGACTAATGTTTTTTAGCCCAATTTTATTAGGATTAAGTGGCGTGTTTGGTGGTGTTTTGCAATCGTTCAAACGTTTTATTGTTTTTTCTTTAGCCCCAGTAATGTATAATTTAGGAATAATTTTTGGAGCCTTGTTTTTAGTGGAGGATTTTGGTATTTATGGATTGGCGATCGGTGTAATCATTGGGGCCGTTTTGCATTTGTTAATTCAAATTCCAACCGTTTTTCGTCTAGGGTTTGTTTATCGACCGATTATAAGGTTCAAAGATTCAAATTTTTTAAAAATAATTAGAATGATGGGTCCACGTATTTTAGGTTTAGCTAGTACCCAGGTGAACTTAATTGTATTTACAATTTTTGCATCTACTTTAGCTGCCGGGAGTTTAACTGTTTTTAATTTAGCTAGCAATTTACAAAGTTTGCCAATAGGTTTGTTTGGAGTTTCTTTTGCCATTGCCGCCTTTCCCGTTTTGTCCAAATCTTTTAGTTCTAATAACAAAAAAGAGTTCAATGAAACTTTTCAATCAACATTTAAACAAATTTTATTTTTTGTAGTCCCATTTTCTATATTATTAATAATTCTTCGAGTGCAAATTGTGCGTGTTGTTTTGGGTTCAGGAAAATTTGATTGGCAAGATACAATTTTAACGGCCAACTCTTTGGGTTTATTCAGTCTAAGCTTATTTGCGCAAGCATTGTTGCCACTATTAGCTAGAGTGTTTTATGCCCGTCACAACACAGTTTTACCCTTTTGGGCAGCTTTTGTCAGTTTGGTGGTGAATGTTGGGTTGAGTTGGTGGTTAATGCAAGAAATGGGAGTACTTGGCTTGGCCCTTGGTTTCTCAATCAGTTCAATCGTGAATTTGGTGATTTTAACTGCTTTTGCTGGTCATAAAATTAAAGACATATTTCATGATGGTATAATCAAGTCATTAGCTAAAATTTCTTTTGCTTCGCTTTTAATGGGCGTAGCTGCTCAATCCATGAAAACCTGGGTAGGTTCGCTCGTGGATATGCAAAGATTTTGGGGAGTATTTTCTCAGGGCTTAATCGCTGGTTTGGTTGGTTTGTTGGTTTTTGTTATTGTTGGTTATCTTGTTAAGTCTGAAGAGTTAATGAATTTTATGGCAGGTTTGAAAAAGAAACTGTTCAAAACAGTTAAAATTGAAAAAGAGGGGATTGGAGATTTGAGTTAAGGTGAATTTTATGGCAGGTTTTAGAAAGAACCTGTTTAAGACAGTTAAAATTGAGAAAGAAGGGATTAATTATTTTTATTCTAAAATTAGCAGTAATTGCTTTTTTTTTATATATTGACAAATACTATCTGAGATGATAAATTATATTGATGTTCATTAAATTAAATTCGTGTTTAAATTGCTTTCTATATCCCAAGTGAACAATTAAAGTGTTCATCTTTTACGGAGGACTTCATGCCAGAACAAAAGTTCGTAACGTTGCAGTTGAGTGAAGTTAATATTCATGAGACTCGAGTTCAAATTAAGGCTAAAATTATTGAAGATCTTGGCCAAGGGCTTTTCGTTGATGTTATTGATGGCGAGCGTCGTCTTGGCTTTGTTGTAAATCCGAAGTATATCTCCGCCCTTGATGCGTTCAGTCGTAGGCGGTTACTTGGTTCTCCACTTGGAGCTCTTGATTGGACAACTGACGGATTTGAGGTTTTCTTTAATATTGGTGCAGACTGTTCCGCATTCATTATCAATGATAATGATGGAGCTCCATTGTATGTTTATGTGGGGGCCAGGATTTTTTTTGATTATGTTCGCCTCTACTCACTCTTCAGAAATTGCTCTCCGGATTTGTATTCACTGCGAGTTGATGATCTGGATTTTGTTTATGAGGAGGGGGTGGGCTCGAGTAATCCCGCTGAGGTAGAGTCATTTCTCAGAAATGTTGATGAAAACCCTGAGTTTATGGAAAAATTCAAGAAATCTTTGCTTCAAGCGGAGCTGGATGAGTTTGTCACTCGTCATGATTCAGCTGAAGTCTCACTGCCGGAGCTCAGAACCGTCACAGCTACTTATGCCCACAAACATTTGTTTGAGATCATTAGGAATGTGATTGAAAATGGCGCAAGATACGTGATTAGTCGGTATGATAAACCGATTGCTCAGATTGTGCCACCTGAGGATTGGGTACGCCCAGAGCCACTCACCGAGGAGGATTGGGCATCGATTATAAAAGAAGATGAATCAGGCATGAATTACCCATGCGCCATGGCTGAATGTTTTCCAGAAGAAGCTAAGTCAGATGGTCTTCAGATGAATCAAGATCCTGAGTGGCTTGAAAAAATGGCAAAAAAAGAAGATGGCGGAATTATTTCCGTTGGTGGTCCTGTTTCTGACATAGTGGAAAAAGACGATGTGCTTGATACATTCCTGATGCTGGGTGGTCAAACTGCTGATGATTATTTACGACAAGCTTTCGGAGTAAAAAAGTATAAAGCATTTAAATTGTCAGTGAGAAAAAAACAGTTGGAATTGGGTCGGAAGTTAAGTAGAGAAGAGTTTAATGAGATTTATTCTTCTGTTGTTGTGATGGAAGATATTGATTCTCAAGATTAGACATTGAATTATCAACAGGCGTATCCATTTACGCCTGTTTTTTTTGTGAAACATTCATCTTGATTTTTTATTGAAAATGATCTATTATACCATTACTATGTTAGAAAAAACCCGAAATTTTTGTATAATTGCCCACATTGATCATGGTAAGTCTACTCTGGCTGACCGCTTTTTGGAAGTGACTGGAACGGTCGATAAACGAAACATGAAGGACCAGATTTTGGACACTATGGAACTTGAGCAAGAAAGAGGAATCACTATTAAACTTCAGCCTGCTCAAATGGAGTATCAGGGTCATGTTTTGAATTTAATTGATACTCCTGGACATGTGGATTTCAACTATGAAGTTTCTAGGTCTTTAGCTGCTGTGGAAGGAGCAATTCTTTTGGTTGATGCTGCGCAAGGTGTTCAGGCTCAAACTTTAGCAAATTTATATCTAGCAATTGAACAAGATTTAGAAATTATTCCAGTTTTAAATAAGATTGATTTACCTGCAGCTGACGTAAAACGTGTTACCCAGGAAATAGTTAATCTTGTTGGTTGTCGAGCAGATGAAGTTTTGACTTGTAGTGCGAAAACTGGAGAAGGCGTTGAAAAAATTTTGGAGTTAGTGATTGAAAAAGTCCCAGCCCCAAAAGGTGAGGCAGATAAACCTTTGAGAGCTTTAACCTTTGACTCTTTTTATGATGAATATAAAGGTGTAGTAGCTTATGTTAGAGTTTTTGATGGAGAAGTAAAAAAAGGTGACAAAATTTTCATGGTTGGAACTGATGCTCTGGGTGAAGTTTTGGATTGTGGCATATTGAAGCCAGGTTTAGTTCCCAAAGATAAATTAAATACCGGTGAAATTGGTTATATAGTTACTGGCTTGAAAGAAATTGAAAAATGTCGAGTTGGTGATACTATTTCTAGATCTGAAGACCGAGGTAAGTTTGAAATTCTTGCTGGTTACAAGGAAGTAAAACCCATGGTTTACGCGGGTATTTTTTGTTCTGAAGGTAACGAGTATAATGAACTTCGAGAAGCAATAGGTAAATTGAAATTAAATGACGCAGCCTTGGTTTATGAGCCAGAAAGTTCGCCAGTCCTTGGTTTCGGTTTCCGGTGTGGATTTTTGGGAATGCTTCATTTAGAAATTTTTCAAGAAAGGTTGAGGCGCGAATTTGATTTAGATTTAGTTGTGACTGTTCCTAGCGTAGCTTACAAAGTTATTTTAAAGCCAGGATCCAAGTTTCCAAAGATGATTAAACGTGAACAAATATTATCTGAGACAGAATATTTAATAAAAAACCCAAATGAATTTCCTGATCCAACAGTAATTGATCATATGCAAGAACCGATTATGAAAGTTGATATTATTTGTCCGAAAGATTATATGGGAAATGTAATGACCTTAGTTCAAGACTCGCGTGGTGAATACTTAACTACAGAATTTATAGATGAAACGCGAGTTATTCTTCATTATAGAATCCCTCTGGCAATGTTGATTGTAGATTTTTATGATAAATTAAAAACTGTTAGTTCTGGTTATGGGTCAATGAATTATGAAATTGATAAATATAAATCTGCTGAGTTGGTAAAAATGGATGTTTTGGTTGCTGAAGAAATAGTTGACGCTTTTGGTACAATTGTTTATAAAGATGCAGCTTTCCAAACTGGAAAGAAAATCGTTAAAAGTTTACGGGAATCAATTCCTCGCCACCAGTTTGTAGTTAAACTACAAGCAGCTCTGGGTGGGAAAATAATTGCAGCAGAACGAATTTCAGCGCTACGTAAAGATGTAACTGCGAATTTATATGGTGGTGATTATTCGAGAAGACAGAAACTTTTAACCAAACAGAAAAAAGGCAAAAAGAGAATGATGGAGTTTGGTAAAGGTAAAGTTAATATTCCGCCGGAGGCCTTTTTGTCGGTGATGAAACGTTAATATTTTCTATATAAAAGACCGAAGTTAAGTTTTAACTTCGGTCTTTTTGGTTGCTGGCTATACCCTAGCGGGGGCTTGTTTATTAGCCTTTATCTTGATTAGGACAAGTGCCGCTGTGGTCACATAATCCGGAAGGACTCTAGACGCTAAGATCCTCCATCTCTGGTTGACCGTCCTAAGACTTTTGGCCGCGCCACTTGAAAGTAATCTTCAAGTACCAGACACTGCATTGTAGCTAATTTTGGTTATTATGTCAATATGGTATTGACAGATTTGTGTAAATTTGCTATATTGTTACGAATTGTAGTTCATATAAAACAGAGGTAAAGTCATGGGAATTCGAATTGCTATTTTGAGCGATGTTCATAGTAATTGGCCAGCTCTTCAGGCTGTAGGCAAGCATCTTCCAAATCAAAGCCCAGATGCTATTTATTGCCTTGGTGACATTGTGGGTTATGGACCAGATCCGCAGGAGTGTGTGCAGTGGATTCAGGCTAATGCCAATATCGTGGTGAGAGGAAATCATGATGATGGTGTTGTAAAAGTAGCTGCAGGACAAGAGGTGGTAGACCACAATCATATCGCTGTCTTGGCCATGATGAAAAATTTGGAAAAGTTAAGTAAGGATGATTTGGCATACCTCGGTCAGTTGCCGTATCAAATGTTTTTTGAGACGATCAATTTAATCATCAGCCATGGCTGTATTCACGAGCCTGAAGGCTGGGATTATATTCGCTATCCACAAGAAGCTCGTGGCCAGATGCAGTTTATGCAAACACGATTTGCATGTGTAGGGCATACACATCAGCCTACAATTTGGACAGGTTCAAACTCTCCAGTGCGGTTGAGTTATCCTCATGAGCCGTATAAACTGTCAGCCGTGCAAAAGCACATTATTAATGTGGGTTCAGTTGGTCAGCCACGGGATAGGGATCCTCGCGCCTGTTATGTGACAATTGATTTTTATCAACGAAAGATCGTTGTGCGTTACCATCGTGTATCCTATGATATTGAATCGACTATCAAGGGACTGAACCAAATGGGAATGCAGGGGCTTTTGTCTCGCAGGTTGGGTTTAGGTATTTAATCAAAAGAGCCGTGTTTCGTAAAACACGGCTCTTTATTATTTTAAATATATTAATAAAAAATAAAGCCCATTGTCCACATGACCATAGAAAAAATCATGATTACAACAACAATTGTCCAAACGGTTTTTTGTATTTTTTGTTTATTCATTGTAAAATGTAGTTATGAGTAAAAAATGGAAACTGAGAAAAGAGGCAAGTTCTGAATTTAAATTGAAATTTGCTGACCTTCATCCAGTAATCATACAACTATTATATAACAGGGGAATACAAAGTCAATCAGATGTTGACTTATTTTTTGAACCTGCTTACGGGAGCATGCATGATCCCTTTAAGTTCAAGGACATGGAGAAGGCAGTTGAGCGAATCTTGCAGGCTATTGAAAAGAAAGAAAAAATCCTTATTCACGGTGATTATGATGCGGATGGAGTAACGAGCTCTGCCATTCTATATAGAACTTTTAAGTTGTTGGGTGCGGACGTAGAAACCTTTATTCCTCATAGAGAAAAGGATGGTTACGGTATAAATGTTAACAATGTGAACAACTTTATTGTTCAGGGTGTGCAATTATTTATCACAGTTGATTGTGGTATAACAAATGTTGATGAAGTGGCACTTCTAAATGAAAAAGGGGTAGATGTGATAATTACAGATCATCATGAACCACCAGAAATTATACCGGACGCCTATGCAATTTTGGATCCTAAAGTTGCAGATAGTGGTTATCCGTTTAGGGAGTTGGCTGGAGCTGGAGTGGCGTATAAAGTAGTTCAAGCAATTTTGAGCGATGAATCAAAAATACCGGCTTCAGAGTTTCAAAAATATGGCGGTGTTGAGGGATACCAAAAGTGGATATTAGATATTGTGGCAATTGGGACAGTAGCAGATGTGGCTCCTCTGGTTAATGAAAATCGTATCTTAGTGAAGTGGGGATTGATTGTATTAGCTCAAACTAAATGGCCAGGATTGAAAAGTCTGTTAGATTTAATTAAACCCAAAAACATAGATTCATTTACTATTGGATTTCAAATTGCACCAAGACTCAATGCCGCGGGAAGATTGAACCATGCTAAATTGGCTTATGAGTTACTAGTGACTGAAGATCAGGCAGACGCTGATAAAATTGCCAGTGAACTTCAGGAAAATAATGTAAACCGTCAACGTATAATAGAAAAATCTTTAGCCGAAGCTAAAGGGCAAGTCACGGCTATTGAGGACCAAAAAGTTATATTTGCTTTTAGTGAAGATTGGTTGCCTGGTATTATCGGTTTAATTGCCGGTCGTCTGAGTGATGAATTTTACCGCCCAGTTTTGGCAATGACGGTTTCTGGTAACAAAATAATCGGCTCAGGACGAAGTATAGACGGCTTTGATATGATTCAGAGTTTGAGGAGTGTGGAATCTTTTTTTGCTCGCTATGGAGGTCATGCCGGGGCTTGTGGGTTTACGCTTGCTGAAATCCCGATCCGTGAGAAATTTCAAAAGACGTACTATAGCATAGTGGAAAAGAAACTTTCAGAAATTGATCTGAGCCCGAGCTTGTGGATTGATAGAGAAATTGAAATATCAGAAATTAGCTTTGAGTTATTAAAACAGATCGTGGAACTGTCTCCATTTGGGGAAGGGAATGATCGCCCATTATTTAAAATTAATAATTTGCAAATTGTCAGCGCAGATCGAATCGGAAAACTAAAGACTCATTTACGTATGTCAGTAAAGCAACACACCCCAATAATTTACAAAATGCTCTGGTTTGGCAAGGCTAAAGAATGGTTTGAGAAGTTGAAGGTAGGTGCTACAATAGATGTGGTTTGCGAATTGGGAATTAATGAGTGGAATGGTCGTCGCGAATTTGAATTCAAAGTTCAAGATTTAAAAATAAGTGATAAATAGTAAATCTGATTTAGTTTTATAATTAACTAATTAATCAATTAACTCTCATATGTTTTTAAAAATTAACTGTGACGGTGGCGCTCGTGGTAATCCTGGGCCTTCAGCGACTGGTTATGTTATCAAAAATGAAAAAGGTGAGATTGTGTTTAGTGAGGGAAAGTGTATTGGTGAGGCCACTAATAATCAAGCTGAATACAAGGCTGTGGTTTTTGCCATGGAGAAAGCTAAAGAGCTTGGTGGTACGGAGTTAGAATTTAATTTGGATAGCGAATTAGTTGTTAAACAATTGAAAGGTGAATATAAGGTAAAAAACCAAGAACTTGCACAGCAGTTTTTGAAAATTTATAACATGCAAGGTCACTTTCAAAAAGTTACATATAGACATGTTTATCGTGAACAAAATAAGGAAGCTGATGCTTTAGTAAATCAAGCTCTTGATAAAAAATAAAAAAACATTTTGTCTTTCCGGGCTTGATCCGAAAGCTAAAAGGTTTTTATTATTAAACAAACCTTGATTAATAATAAATTTTAAGTTAATATTATATAATTCGTTCTTTGAATAACAGGAGGGAAAAATGAAAAAGCTATTGTTCGTTGGCTTGGGAATTGTCTGGGTCGCGGCTTGGTTTTGGATGGCAATCGCTATATTCATGATCTTGGGAAGTTGGGGGCTTTGGGAAAAGCCTTTTAGTACGGTTCTTGGTTTGTCTGAGTTTGCTTATGGTGGAACGTTAATTCTCTCTTTCTTTGTTGCTTCTGCGGGAACTTTGGTGATTATTAATGTTTTTCCTGAACTTAAGAAAGGTGAGGATGAGTCACATTTTGATCCGCGTGATTATACTTAGAGGTGGGAGATGGAAAAGTTAAAAATGGCAGCCTTGGTCGTTTTTCAGGCATTGGCTATTATAGGAGCTCTTACTGGAGCTATTATGGTAGTACTCCCCTTATTCGGTCATTTAGGAGAGCAGGAGGTTTTTTTTAGTGGGGCTTTGATCCTTTGTAGTTCTATTGTCCTTGGCGCAATGCTTGGGGTGTGGGATTGGCCAGAAGTTCCAAAAGATTATCAATGAAACGCAAAGAAAAGATTTTTGTAATTTTGTTTACAATATTGGGGCTATCTTTGCTGATCAGTTCAGTGTTTTGGAAGGAGGTTGTCAGTGTTTTACCATTTTTGGCTGGAGTGTCAGAAGTTTTTCCAATGATTGTTGGAGGGCTGTTGTTAATGACCTGTGGAATTGTTGCTCTACATTGTCATGAAGAAAAAGAAATCTTTGATTAAAACATATCAGGCTACTATTAGTCTGATTTTTTATTAGAAATACAATTTTTGTGGTATAATTAATTTAGTTATGAGAAAAAAAATAACAATTAGTTTTGTTTTATTGTTTTGTTGTTTTCTTGCTTTTTTGGCTGTGAATAATTCGGATGTAGTTGCAAATAGAAATCACAAAATTAGTGGTTATGCCTGGTCAGAGAATATTGGCTGGTTGTCTTTGAATTGTTTTAACGAGGGGATCAATAATAAATGCTTGCAATCAGATTATGGTTTAGATTTTGATAAACAAACTGGTGAACTGTTCGGCTGGGCCTGGTCAGAAAATGATGGTTGGGTTTGTTTTGGCAAGAGTTGCTTAGATTCAAGTTTAAATGAAACTCCAGTAGGGGGAGAGCCATTTGCTCGAATATCAGAGCATGGATTGATATCTGGCTGGGGGAATTGGATTAATTTGCAGGATCAGGGTTGGTTTAACTTACAAGGTGAGCAAATTGATGATTTGCCAGGCCAAAAACACGCTTGCCAAAATTGCGCTGTATTTAAAGACGAAAGTCGCGAAACTTGTGAAATTTGTTTTGCTGATAAAGATGATGAGGGGCAGGGACTGGGCGCTATTTGTCAAAATTGTCAAAATTGTAGTAGTCAAAAATGTGAGAATTGCGAAAGTTGTTACGACTATGGAACGGGGATTGATTATTCTGATAATTCTTTAGTTGGCTGGGCTTGGGGTGAAAATGGTAATAATACTGGCTTTGGGTGGCTTAGTTTTCAACCTCATCAAGCAGCCGTAAGTGTTCACCCACCGTATGTGGAAACTGTTGGTGGTGATATTTATGCGCAGGAAGGCTTGGGTAGTTTGCAACAAGGCATTACACCAGAGGACAAATTTAATGCAACTTATATGTTGCAAAGTGATGGTAGTATCGTGCATTTTTCTTCTTTATGTGAAGATTCAGATGTTTGTAGTGATTCAGGGTGGGTTAGTGATCGGATTGGAGCTTTGAATTTGCCAGATCAGGAAAGTAATTATCAAAGCGAATTGGGACCATTGGATATCAAAGGTTTGTTGGCTGGACAATATGGAGAGGTAATGAATATTAGTAATAGTTCACAGGTGCCTTATTTGTTGGGAGGTAAAGTCTATTATGCAAAAGACGATTTAGTTTTGTATTATAAATATTATAAAAATGGAATAGGAGATAAGAGCGGAGCGGGAACTATTGTTGTGCGTGGGGATTTACATATTAAGAGCAATCAGTATTATCAATCGTCAGCCATGGCTGAACTAAAAAATTTAGCTTCAGTGGGTTATATTGTACTGAAAAAAGCGGATGGGACTGGCGGAAATATTTACATTGACTCTAATGTGAAAAAGATGGTTGGTAATTATTTTACTGAAGGTGAAATTTATACTGGGAGCAAAGGGGAGTCCGCGCAGGATTGGCCTCTTAAAGTTCAGGGCTTGATGGTGGCTAAAAAATTTAATTTTGAACGGCGACACAGCAATTTGCAGTCGCAAGCTCCAGCTGAAAAAGTTATTTATCAGGGCAGGGTCATTAGTAATCCGCCACCGGGATTCACACAGATTGCTAAGGCTTTACCGTTTTGGGTAAAATAGCCGATTGAAAAGTGGATAAAGATTTTATTAAAATGTTAAAAAATGTTATAATTAGTACAAGAAAAATAAATATGAATACCGAATGTCACAATTCGAAACCATTTTGAAGTTGCTGGTTTCGAATTCGGAGATTCGAATTTAGAATTATATGGGCTTATTTTCCAAAGAGTCACCAATGGACACTAATTATTTAGGCGTAGACATTGGAGGCAGTAGCATAAAGATGGTTGAATTAACCAATAACAATGGACGAGCACAGTTAGTGACTTATGGCTTTTTGGAGCGCTCACTCAAGGGAGGCAGTGCTAAGTTGATTGATGACACAGACAAAACAGCTGAGTTAATTAAACAGGTTTTGAAGAAAAGTAAAGTTTTGACAAAACGGGCAGTTACGGCTTTGCCTGCTCCAGCAGTTTTTAGTTCAATTATTTCTCTTAGTGAGATTAGCAAAAAGGATTTAAGTTCACCTAAGAAAGTTACGGCTGCTGTGGAGTGGGAGGCAAAAAAAGTTTTACCTTTACCATTGGAAGAAATGATTTTGGATTGGAAGGTGATTGGTGACGACAAGGCTCTAAAAGAAAATAAAGGAGAAACTATAAAAAATCTACAAGTTTTGTTAACTGGAGCAGCGAAAGAAGTGGTACAAAAGTATATTGAAATTTTTAAAAAAGCTGGATTGGACCTAATCAGTTTGGAGACTGAAGCTTTTGCTTTGGCCCGTTCTTTGGTCGGCAAGGACAAATCAACTGTGATTTTAGTTGATATTGGAGCTGTTAATACTGATATTTCAGTTATTGAAAATTCGATCCCATTGCTCAATCGGAGTGTGAGTGTTGGTGGTTTAGGAATTACAAAAAGAATAACAGAAACCTTAAACGTTAGTATTGAACAAGGCGAACAGTTCAAAAGGGATTTAGCAGGTAATACTGAAGTTTTGGGTGAAGGTGAAACTTTACCAGAACTAATTCAGCGACCGGTCCAGGCAATTGTAGATGAAATTGAGTATACAATAAATTTTTATTTAGAACAGCCAGATAATAAGGATAAAAAAATAGAAAGAATCGTATTGTCAGGTGGTACAGCAAATTTATTTAATTTACCACAGTATTTCACTGACAAGGTTGGTGTAAGGACTTTTATTGGTAATCCTTGGGCCAGAGTAATTTATCCTGAGGAATTGAAACCAGTTTTAGAAGAGGTTGGTCCACGTTTAGCAACTGCGCTTGGATTAGCTATGCGCGATATTGAATAACTAAATTGATAAATTGTCAAACTGTTAAATTGTTTAGAAAACATGGAGAAAAAATATTTAGACTTGAATGATATCAGTGCCTATGGTAGTGCGCTTGAAATATCAAACTATGTTTGGAAAATTATATTTGAATGGGAATACTTTGCTAAAAACACGGTTGGCCTTCAGTGGGCAAGAGCAATTGATTCAATGTCAGCAAATATTGCAGAAGGGTTTGGTAGATATACGAAGAAAGATAAAATAAAATATTACCGATATAGTTTCGGTTCGTTAAAGGAGTCACAGGATTGGCTGGAAAAAGCGTATTATAGGAAATTAATTTTAGAAGAGCAATATAAGTATATTAAAAGTGCATTAGAAAAAATGCCTCGAGAAATAAATCATTTAATTAAGTATACAAACGAAAAATTAGCAATATAACAATATAGCAATTTAACAGTATAATTTATGTCTATCAGTTTACTTCCAGAAGACCTGCGGGACAAAGAAGATCAGGAAAAGGAAAAAGTTAAACAAGCCATGGGTGATCCTAAGTTCAAGATGCATTTGCCAGAAGAAAAGACAAATGCCTTGGGTGATAAACAACCTGTTAAAAAACAGGAGGTTGGTATTGAGATTGGTCTAGAAAACGCTAAGCCCGAACAAAAAAAAGGAATTTTTCGAATGGTTAAAAAAAAATCTCCGCAGCCCTTAAAACCACCCGCCCCACCAAAGATTGAGAAGCCAGTTGCACCTCTTGCTCCACCACCTGCGCCAGTAAAACGAGACGAATCAACTTTTTTAATGCATATTCCAAAGATACTTAATCGGTTGAATGGAAAAGGAAAAAAGATTATTCGGGAAACTGCTGATCAGCTTGAAGAAGTTGTAAGTCCTCCTCCGCTAGCAGATCAGTTTGGCAAAAAAAATTGGCAAGAGCAAGGACCACAACCTGAAGTGAATTTAATGGAAGAGGATTATGTATTGTTGGTACGTAGACAGTTTTGGTTAAGAGTACGAAATTTATTGGTTGTCGTTTTTATATTCTCAATGATTTTTGTTGGTGGTTATATTTTTATTAAAATTCAGAAAACAAATTTATTAAAACAGTACGCTGAATTAGGTCAGACTATAAATCAAACTGAAGCAGAAATTAATTCTCATAGTCTAGAAAAAATACAAGCAATTTCGCTAAAGGATAGAGCCCAGGTTTTGCAGATTCTCCTGAATAATCATATTTATTGGACGCAGTTTTTGGATAAATTGGAACACCATACTGTTAAAGATGTATATTATACAAATTTTGTTGCTCAAAGTAATGGTAATATAGTGCTAAGTGCTAAAGCCAAAACTTATAACAATGTGGCAGAACAGCTTTTGACGTTCAAGGAATCAGATTTTGTCGATTCTGTAGAAATTAATTCTGCTAGTCAAGCACCTGAAGAAGTCGTGGAAGATTTAACTTTTTTAGACCTGGAATTAAGTGATGAAATTGAGGCGGTGGAAGCAGTGGAAGTAGCGCCGGTTTCCCCAATTGACTTTAGTATTACACTCAAGCTAAAACAAGATGCATTATTGAAATAATTTATGTTTGAACAAAAAAAGCAGAACAATCCTAATAAATCCGGCAAGGTTAAGTCCAATCAACCGGATAATATTAAACTGAAGAGACAAGTTCCGGGCTCCATGGTCAAGCGCAAGGCAGGGCCAACTTTAATTTCTGATGGTGTAAAAAAGAAAAATGGATTTATTAATTTTGCAGAAAGTTTTATTCGGTTATATCGTCTAATTTTTTTATTGGTTGTGATTATTGTATTATTGGCGGTGTCTTATGGTGGGTATTGGTTATATAAAGTTAATATCGTAGAGTGGCAAGGTCTAATTGAAAAAAAACAGCAAACCTTGGATATCAAGGAACAGGAATTAAACCAATTAAAATCTATCAAGGTTAGTTATGAGGATTTAGAAGATTCATCAAAAAAGATCTTGCAGGTTTTGCCGGACGAAAGAGATTTGCCTAGTGTTTTTGTGCAATTAGAAGCTTTAGCTTATAAACATAATTTGTTTTTGTCGACGGTTGATATTGCGGCTGAACAATCAACTGGCGAAGAAAAAAGGAAGAAGGACAAAGTTGAGTTGCATAAATTGGTTATTAACCTTAGCTTGTCTGGAGGTGATTATTTTACCCTAAAAAACTTTTTAAATGATGTAGAAAATAATTTGAGATTGCTGGATATTAGGTCAATTGTTTATTCACCAGAAGGCAATACCTACAATATTTCCATGAATACATATTATTTTGGCGAAGGTTATGCAATTACACAAGAAGAAGAGTAAGATTCCTTCAGTTATTATTTTAACTATAATAATATTATTACTTATAATATTTTTAGGGTTGGCTGAATTTTTGTATTTTCAACCAGCAGAACAGCAAATTGATATATCAAATGATGGGATTAGTATTGGTAGCAATAGCAGTAAGATTGAAAAGGAGTTTACTGCAATCAAGGAAGAATTATTGACCAACGAGGAGTTTATCAATTTACAAAAAAATGGTGATTGGCCATTGCAAATTGATTCAATTGAAAAAGAAATCAGTAATCCTTTTGATCCAACTTCTGAGATAGTGATCGAGATATTGGAAGAAGGGACTATAACAGAGTTAGTAGAGACAGAAGATTTAATGCCTGAAGTACCTGTTGTTGAATAATCATAAGAATAGTTTTGAATACAATTTAATTTTCTAATGTTAAGGGAAAACCAAAAAAATTTATTACACTTCCTGGTTGGGAAAAAGGCAATTAGGGAAATTCAGGAACAGGAAGTTGAGAATGTTCTAAAAAGCGCAAATGACAAAGATTTGCGCGAAATTTTAGTTAAGGGTGGGTTTGTGGATGCAGAAGTTTTAGCTCAGGCAGAGGCAGAGTTTTATAACCACCCATATGTTAATTTAATACTTGAAAAACTTACAGCGGAAGTGAATGATGTTTTACCTCGTAATTTAGCAGAGCAACATTTCGTCTTATGTTTTTCTAAACATGGAACAAAATTAAAATTAGCTTTAGCTAAACCAGAAGATTATGATGCTCGAGAAGCCTTGGATTTTTGGGCCTCCAGTAAAGGTTATACTGTGGAATACTATGTTTGCTCTCTTCATGCCTGGCAGGAGAAGTTTCAAAATTATAATGTGTTTGGAGAAGATGTGGCCAGCGCAGTTGATCAGGTTGAAAAAGAGCGCGAAGAAAAAAAAGACGAAGATGATCTGTCAACTGATAATATTGAGGAAGTCATTAAAAGAGCCCCAGTTGCTCAGATTGTATCAATGATTGTTAAGCATGCTGTAGAAAGTAGGGCTTCAGATATACATATTGAGCCGTTTGAAAAATCTTCCCGTGTTCGCTATCGCATTGATGGAATATTAACTACAGTTTTAACTGTTCCTGCACATGTTCATGATTCAATTATTTCTCGTATCAAAGTGTTGTCTAATTTGAAAATTGACGAAACTCGTGTTCCTCAAGATGGGCGATTTAAGTATAAATCTGGTAAACATGAATTTGATTTACGTGTTTCAGTTATGCCTTTGTCAGGCAAAGAAAAAGTGACAATGAGGTTATTGGATGTTTCTAGCAAGGCCCTGTCGCTAGAACAGCTTGGCTTTAGTGATAATATAATTGAAATAATTCACAAAGCACTAAAGCAAACTTTTGGCATGGTTTTAGTTACTGGGCCGACTGGATCTGGTAAATCAACTACTTTGTTTTCACTTTTAAGTATTTTGAACAAAGAAGGAGTGAATATTACAACGTTAGAAGATCCTATTGAGTATAATGTTCCAGGAATTAATCAAGCGCAAGTTCGTCCTGAAGTGAAATTTACTTTTGCGTCTGGTTTACGTTCTTTGATGAGGCAAGACCCCGATATTATCATGGTTGGTGAAATTAGAGATAGTGAAACTGCGGAAATGTCAGTACACGCTGCTCTGACAGGTCATTTATTGTTTTCGACTTTACATACTAATGATTCTATTGGTTCAGTTCCTCGTTTGGTTGATATGAAAGTAGAACCATTTTTATTAGCCTCAACTTTAAATTTAGTAATTGCTCAGAGACTGGGTCGGCGAATCTGTTCTAAATGCAAGGAAAAAACACCTTTACCTGAAGAAACGGCAAATAAAATACGCAAAGAGTTGGCTAAATTACCTCGTCGTCTATTGCCAAAAGATATTAATTTAGAAGGAGAATTGTCTGGATATAAGGGTAAGGGTTGTCCAGCGTGTAAGAATTCTGGTTACAGTGGAAGAGTTGTTTTTTCAGAGGTTTTACCTATTAATGAAAAAATGCGCTCTCTAATTGCTAATAATTTTCCAAAAGCCGAAGTCCTGAAGGAGTTGGCTGAGATTGGGGTAGTCAGTTTATTACAAGACGGAATTATAAAAGCGCTACAAGGCAGTACAGCTTTGGAGGAGGTCTTTAGGGTTAGCAAAGAAGTTGAAGAGCAAGAGTAAACACGTAGCACATAACACGTAGCACATAACACGTAACACATAATATGTAGCACATAACACGTAGCACATGACTTGGTGATTGATACGTGGTATGTGATCTATGATATGTGATAGTTTATGCCAATATTCAGTTATCGAGCACGAAAAAAACAAGAAGAAGATATATTTGAAGGATTAGTTGAAGCTGAGTCTGAAAGTTTGGCTGTGGACATTTTGGAAGAAAGAGGCTTCATGGTTTTATTTGTTGAAGAAAAAAAAACTGGTTTAGCAAATTTGGAATTAATGTTGGGTGGTGTTAAGGCAAAAGATTTAGTAATTTTCTCACGACAATTGTCAATTTTAATTTCTGCTGGCGTGCCTGTGGTTGAATCGCTGAAAGATGTTGTTAATCAAACCAAGAATAAAAAACTAAAAAAATCAATTGTTGAAGTGGCAACTGAGGTGGAAGGCGGAGTAAAGTTTTCTGAAGCATTGGCTAATCATCCAAAAGTTTTTGATAATTTTTTTGTTAATATTATCAAGTCTGGAGAAGTGTCAGGTCGTTTACAAGAAGTGCTTTTATATTTAGCCGATCAATTAGAAAAGGATTATGATTTACGTAGTAAAATCAAGGGCGCATTAATTTATCCAGCCTTTGTGGTTGGTAGTTTGTTTGCCATTGGCGTTTTAATGATGGTCTTTGTTATTCCTAAATTGACGGATATGTTGTCCCAAACTGGCGCCCAACTTCCTTTGGCGACAAGAATTTTGAAAGGGACAAGTGATTTTATGGTTAATTTTTGGTGGTTGGTGTTTTTGATAATTATTGTTATTATAATACTTGTATATTTTTATTCTAAAAGTGTTGTTGGTCGAAAACATATTGACAATATAAAGTTGCGATTGCCAATCTTTGGTAAGTTGTTTAATTATATTTCTGTTATTCGATTTTCTCTTGGACTGCGAACTTTAATGCTTGGTGGGGTTGATGTTGTCAGTGGTCTGGAAATTAGTTCTGCTATGGTTGGTAATGTTGTTTATTCTGATTTGATTGATAAGACACGAGAAAATATAGAGAGTGGCGGAGGTTTTGGCGAAATTTTTGAAAACAATAAATTAGTCCCTAAAATGTTACCTCAAATGTTGGATACAGGAGAGGCTACCGGAAAGATTGAAGATGTCCTAGAAAAAGTCAGCGATTTTTATACTCGTGAAGTTAATAATCTCATTTCAAATATGATGTCTCTGATGGAGCCATTTATAATGGTAGTCTTGGGCGTCGCAGTTGGTTTAATGATTACAGCGATAGTACTCCCAATGTATGAAATTTCAACAAATATGTGATAATATATATAAGTAGTTAAACAAAAGTACCTAAATTATAAATAACTTTAAAAAAAGTATGAAAAGAGTCAAAGGTTTTACTTTAATTGAACTTTTGGTGGTAATAGCCATTATTGGGTTATTATCATCGCTAGCAGTTGTTTCTCTTGGTAACATTAGAGAAAAAGCTCGTGATACTAAACGTCTTAGTGATTTATCTGCTGTACAAACAGCCATGGCCTTAGTTCAAGAAGAATATGGGTTTGAAGGTGTTGCTGATTGTGATCCAGGGGATGCTATGCATACTTGTACGGGCGGAACTTTAGAGGAATTTTTACCAGGAGTTGCAACTTTAAAAGATCCTTTGGGTGATACTGTTTGTACTGTTGCGACTTGTAATAAAGCGTGTGATTACACACCTATTGAAGTCGATGATTATGATTGGGCAGTGCTATTCTATTTAGAAAATGGAGCTGGACAGTATGATGAACCAGGATGTTATATTCAAACAGAAAAAGGTGTATTTAAAAACTAATAAATAAATTTATGAAAAGAATTAAAGGGTTTACTTTGATTGAACTATTAGTCGTTATTGCTATTATTGGGTTACTCTCATCTTTGGCAGTTGTTTCTCTTGGTGATATTAGAGAAAAAGCTCGTGATACCAAACGTCTTAGTGATATGGATGCTCTTCAGACTTCCTTGCAACTTGTTAATAATGAATATGGCGGATTTGGAGCAGATTTGGGTTGTCCAAATGAGGCCCAGGATTATGGTGGAGCTTTTGTTCATCAGTGTGTAGGTGGAAATTTAGGAGAGTATTTAACAACCGTGGCAAACATGAAAGACCCGCTAGGTGTGGCAAGTTGTCAAAGTGATTGTACTAAGCCTTGTGATTATACTATTAGAGGAATTAATGATGATGAATTTGCAGTTTACTTTTATCTGGAAACTGGGGCTGGCCAATTCAAAGAACCTGGTTGTTACTTTTTGACAGACAAAGGGATTATAAAGAAATAACATAACAGAATAACTATGTTTACAAAAAGCAAAGGCTTTACTTTGGTTGAAATTTTGATAGTATTAGTTATTGTAGGGATACTCTTATCTGGATTAGTTTTGGTTTTAAGTGCAAAAGAAAAAGAATTAAGAGATTCTAAGCGAGTTAGTGATATGCAGGCTGTGCATAGCGCATTGGCAGTAGTGAAAAATGAGACTGGAAGTTTTCAAAGATCATACTGTCCTTTGTCATTTGTTAGTATGTGCGCAAATGTTGAGAATTCTGAATTAATCAAAGTTTTGCCAGAATTAAAATCAATTAACGATCCAAAAGTAAAAAATGTTAGTTGTGCTACACCAGATGCTTGTTTGAGTAAGGGCTGTAATTATACTCTTGTGAAACTGGAAGAAAATGATTATGAAATTTTGTTTAATTTAGAAAAGGGTTCAGGTCAGTATAATGAAGGTGGTTGTTACAAGGTGACACCAGACGGCATTAGTAAAAAGTAGAGGAGACATTAAAGTTTAGAATTCACGATTAAATAAAGTATGGATATTAAGCGTTGGGTAGTTTTACTCTCAATTATTGTGTTTTGCTTTGCAATTTACCAGGCAGCTGATGCTAAAACATTAGACACTGTTATTGTTGATTTTGATCAGTCGACACTGGAAAGAGGGTATACAGTTCAAAGTGTTGATAAACAGCTTTGGGTTCCAATTTTCCCAAATTTTCATCAGGGTAAACTATTAGTTAAAATTTCCAAGAATGATAATTTTAATGATTTACCTGAAAAGAAGAAAGCAGTTTCTGGGTTTTATACTTTTGATATTCGAAAAGATAAACCGGGGTTTATGGAACGTGCCCAGCTGATTGCGATGACTTATGAAAGTGATAATGACCTAGATAAGGCGATTTATTTTTATGATAATCATCAACAAAAGTGGCGAGAGCTTCCTTCAAAGATTGATTATGAAAATAAATTAATTCGAGCCAAAACAATTTTCCCATATGCGAAAGTGGCTGTTTTGGAAAATGATTCGAGCGCTTTAACTGCGCAGTCCGCAATCGTGGTTGATAAAGATTCCGGTAGTATCATTTTTCAAAAGAACATGAATGATGTGCGACCGATTGCTAGCATGACAAAATTAGTTTCCGCTTTAGTTTTTCTTGACCACAATCCTGGTTGGGACAAGGTTATGACTATGCAGAAGTCAGACTATGTAGGCGGAGCTACTCTCTGGGCAAAAGAAGGGGATCAGATTACAGTAAAAGATATATTTTACGCGACCTTGGTCGGTTCAAAAAACAATACTACTCACGTTCTCGTTCGAGCCACTGGATTGACACTGGATGAGTTTGTTCAGAAGATGAATGAAAAAGTAAGAGGATTTGGATTAACGAAAACTAACTTTGTTGAACCCACTGGATTAAATGAAAATAATATTTCTACCGCTTTTGAGATGGCCGCAATTTCGAAAAGAGCATTCAAGAATATTGATATTCTCAAGTCTACAACCACAAAGTGGTACAAAGTTGAACCGATAAACAAAGATGTAGTTTACTGGGTGAAAAATACTTGCATAAAGATTTTAGATCGAGATTTATATATTACGGGTTCTAAGACTGGCTGGACTGATGAGGCTGGTTATAATCTTGTCATGCAGGCGAAAGGATCTACCACGGAATTAATTGCCTTGGTGATGGGCGCCAAGATTCGGATGAATTATGAGGAAGTGTATAACTTGCTAAAAAAATATTTATAGATAGATTAAAATTAAAAAATAGCTGTAGTAGCTATTTTTTTATACACAATTGTTAAGTAGGGGAATTTTTGTTATACTTGAATTTGTATTTACTTTAATTTTTAACATTTACCTAATGTATGGAAGATGGTCAACAGCGTATTCAGGATTTATACAATGAAATCCAAGAAGCTAAAGGAAAAAAGAGAGAATTAACCATGGTTATCAAGGACGCCTTTGAAAACCGTAAGCAATATCAGGAGTTAATGGAAGAAATTGCAGAACTGAAAACCAAGAAAAAAGAAATTGAAACTGCTGTTCGCCATGAGTGTGCTAGTGAGTATAATGATGTAGAAGATCTAAAAACGGATATAAAAGATACTAAGCAAGTGATGTCAGATCTTATGTGGAACGAGCTTATGAAAAATAATAAAATTGAGATTGTTGATGAAAAAGATAATAAGTATTTACCAGATGTGATGGTGACCTTGAAAAAAGCAGGATAGTGTGATATAAAGAAAGACGCAATTAGCGTCTTTTTTGTTATAATATGGTTATGAAGAATGAAATTAAACAACGAGTAGCAGTAGGCATGTCCGGCGGTGTTGATTCATCAGTTGCTGCAGCATTATTAAAAGAACAGGGCCATGAGGTCATTGGTGTTTTTATGAAATTTTGGAGCGAGAATATTAAAGGTAAAATTAGAGAAAATATTTGTTGTTCGTTGGAGTCATCAGAGGATGCGAGACAAGTTTGTAATAAACTTGGAGTTCCGTTTTATGTAATTGATATGAAAGTTCCGTTTAAGAAAAAGATTGTAGATGACTTTGTTAATGAATATGAATGTGGTCATACTCCAAATCCATGTGTGCGTTGCAACCAATATATTAAATTTGAGGAATTGTGGAAGAAATTGAAACCAATGGGAGTTGATTTTGTCGCGACCGGGCATTATGCCCGGGTAGAGACAATTCATGAATTGTCTCTACCACCGCGCGCATTGTTACGCGCGGGTCGCGACAAAAACAAAGACCAGTCATATTTCCTTCATCAAATCCAGCAAAAACATTTAAAACATACTTTGTTCCCATTGGGAGATTACACTAAACCAAATGTTCGCAAGTTGGCAAAAAAATATGGTTTATCAACGGCTAGTAAAAAAGAATCACAAGAGATTTGTTTTGTTGCAGACGGCAAGGTTGGCGAATTTTTAAAAAGGTATATAAAATTTGAAAAGGGAAATATTGTTGACGTTGGTTCTGAAGATGTTCTTGGCCAACACGAAGGACTGCCTTTGTATACAATTGGCCAACGGAAGGGGATTGGTCTTGCCGGCGGTCCTTGGTATGTTGTTCAATTAGATAAAAAGAAAAACATCCTTTGGGTAAGTAAAGATGAAAAGGACTTGGATTCAAAAGAATTGATTGTGAGGTCGGTTAATTGGATTTCTGGTGAGCAACCAAAATTACCATTAAAATGTAAATGTAAAATTCGTTATCGAAGCGATTTTGTCGTAGCGACAATTCATGAATTGTCGCAAGGCAAATATCGGGTTGAATTCACAAAACCTCAGCGCGCCATCACTTCCGGACAGTATTGTGTTTTTTATAAAGGCGAGGAGTGCTTAGGTGGCGGTGTTATTGAGTAGCAAAATTACATAAATCACAACAAAGAGCTTGACAAGTTCTTTGTTTTTTATTTTAAAAGAAAGACCGCACACAATGTAGTATACGGTCGCCGGTAACTATATTACCGGGTTGTAGGTTTTTTTATGCTTCGATGGCCTTATTGATCGGAGGCCTTGCAATACCCTGTTCAGCTGCGAGGTTCGCGAAGTACAGTTCCTCGTGCTCTTTCTGAAGATCATCATTGAAAAGCGGATCCTCATCGCAAGCGCTGAAGAACTCCTTATTCTGCTTATCTTGCAGAATGTCGCGGTAAGCTTCCTCGTAAACCCGCTCAAACTCATCGTCGAACAGTTCCTGGGCCAGGATGGCCGTGGAGGCTGCGTTGGCAACCTTTCCAGCTGCCGCATTGGCAATAGCCGTTGCTTCGAGCCGAGCCTCTTTTTCTACCCGAGTTTCCTTTCTGCTAGACATCTTTCTGATCTCCTTCAAATGTTGTAGTTAAAAAGATAAGTTATCATTGTTTATTGATTTAACAGTATATCACAGATACTTAAGTATGTCAAGTTTTAGTTTATTCTAATAAAGAAAAAACCCCTTAATTTTATTAAGGGGTTAAACCAACAAGTCCCTAAGGCTCATGTTGGCGAGTTTTTTCACTGCATATGCAGTGAAAATGTTGCTACTAACAGAATTAATCTGTTAGTAGCTTTCTTTCGGTAGACTATGTCTACCAGCTGAGAACTACCACGAGACAAAAAAGAAAACTACCAAGAACCATGAAAAAAGACTGCAAAAGAACGAACAAGTGAACTAAGTGATGAATGATTTTTTCTTTTCTTTTCTTTTTCTAACTAATAATAACAAAATTTTATTTACCCACAACTTCGCCCTAAGGCTTTTGAAGAGTGGGGAGACACACGCTATTCATCACGTTCAATTGCATTATAGCATACTTTTTTAGATTAGTCAAGCTATGTTAGTTGATATGTACTAAAATTACAATAAAGTAGTCTCGTCGAGACAAAAGAAAAGGCCAGTGATATTGAATCACTGGTCCTTCGTAGATGTTAACTGCATGAATGGGTTTAGAGTCTCTAGATGTGTTAAGCCGACGCCCTAAGGCTTGTGTCAGCGACACACCGTCTTTGTGCATTTACTATAGCAAATATTGATGGATTTGTCAATACCATTGCGAAAAATAGCAATTTGCTGTATTATTTTAAATAGCTAATTATAGTTAATTTTCTAATATGACAACGAAGGAACTTAGACAAAAATACTTAGATTTTTTCAAAAGTAAAGGACATGAAATTATTCCATCAGCTTCATTAATTCCAGAAAATGATGCTACAGTTTTATTTACTATGGCGGGAATGCACCCATTAGTACCATTTTTAATGGGCGAAAAACATGCTAGTGGAACTCGTTTAGTTGATTCACAAAAATGTATTCGTACAGGCGATATTGAAGATGTTGGAGATAATCGGCATTTAACATTTTTTGAAATGTTGGGCAATTGGAGTTTAGGTGATTATTTTAAAAAAGAAGCTATTGAATGGAGTTGGGAATTTTTAACTTCCAAAGATTGGTTAGGTTTAGACCCTAAACGAATTTATATTACGGTTTTTCAAGGTGATGATTCAGCCCCTTTGGACGAAGAATCCGTTAAACTTTGGCAAGAGCAGTTTGCTAAAGTTAATATTACCGCCGAATTAGATAAAGAAGGTAAATGGACAAGTGAAAATGTGCGCATTTTTGCTTTGCCAGCAGAAGATAATTGGTGGGGCTTAAATATTGGACCTTGCGGACCATGTTCAGAAATGTTTTATGACACCCGACCAGAAGAAGGGTTCACTGAATTAACTTTTGATGAACTGGTAGATAACGGTAAGTTTTTTGAAGTTTGGAATGACGTGTTTATGGAATTCGATAAAGATGCGGCTGGTAAGTTAACTCCACTAGAAAAGAAAAATGTGGACACTGGCATGGGATTGGAACGCACGGTAGCGGTTTTGAATGGCGAAAAAGAAGTATTTGATATTGAAGAGTTTGCCGTTTTATTTGAAAAAATAAGTGAGCTTTGTGATAAAAAGTATGAGGACAATAAATCAGCTTTTCGCATTGTTGCTGATCATGTTCGAGCTGCAGCTTTCATTTTAGGTGATGAAAAGGGAGTTCAACCCTCAAATGTTGATCAAGGCTACATTCTTCGGCGTTTAATTCGTCGCGCAGTTCGTTATGGTAAACAGCTAGGAATTGAAGAAGTGTTTACATCTAAAATTGCTGAAGTTGTGATTAAACAAATGGCAGATGTTTATCCTGAATTGAAAAATAATAAAGATTTCATTATCAATCAATTGGTTTTGGAAGAAGAAAAGTTTGCCCATACACTTGAGAATGGATTAAAGCAACTTGGGAAATTGCAAGAAAGTAAAAAAGAAAAAAAGCAAGAAAGCAAAATTACTGGGGAAGAAGCATTTGATTTATTTTCTACTTATGGATTTCCTTTGGAAATGACTAAAGAATTAGCCGGCGAGCAAGGGCTTACAGTTGATGAAGTAGAATTTGAAAAAGAATTTGTAAAACATCAAGAGTTATCCCGCGCGGGTGCTGAACAAAAGTTCAAAGGTGGTCTAGCTGATCAGGGTGAATCAACCACGAAGTTGCATACTGCCACTCATTTACTGCAAGCAGCATTACAACAAGTTTTAGGCGAACATATTAAACAAAAGGGAAGTAACATTACTCCTGATCGTTTACGTTTTGACTTTACCCATGAAGAGAAGATGACAGATGAACAAAAAAAACAAGTTGAAGATTTAGTTAATGATTGGATTAAACAAGACTTGCAGATTGTGTGTGAAGAAATCCCCTATATGGACGCAAAAGAACGTGGTGTGGTTGGTTTGTTTGAAGATAAATATGGCGATGTGGTAAAAGTTTTCTCCATCGGTGATGTGAGTGCTGAAATGTGTGGCGGTCCGCATGTTGAACAAACTGGTGACTTGGGCCATTTTAAAATTAGAAAAGAAGAATCCAGTTCAGCTGGTGTTCGTAGAATAAAAGCGATTTTAGAATAACTTATAATATTATGTTTAAAGGTTTTGGGGAGCGCTCACCACAAAGACCCAGCATCCAAGAAGATCTAGAGCACCTAAAAGATGAGTTGCGATCTTTGCAAAGTAGTTTATCAAGAATTGAGGAGAAAATTAGAAAAGGCGAGGGGGATGTGGAAAAATTAGAACAAGAAAAACAAAGATTGCTCCGATTAATTGAGGAAATGAAACGACGCATTCGTAATAAGGAAAAAGATTTAGAAGCTCCAGAAACTCTGGATGAAAGAGTAACTAGGAAAATTGAAGGAGAACCCAATGTTGACCAAGATGAAAGGGATAGGCAAGAGAGAGAGGCACGTTTTGATGATTAAAATAAGAATTTAAGAAGAAGCCCCCATTAGGGGGCTTTTAGGTTATTTTACTTAAGTCCTTGACCCAGCTGTTCGCGAGCGGCGGGGTTGACATTTTTGTAATTAGTTGATATTATAATTAGTTATATTGAACTTTGACTATTTAAATGGAGGTTAAGCATGTCAGATTTACAAGCCGCTGCGGAAAATGAGTCATTGAGTCCAGAGTTTAAAGTAGTATTCAATGGTGGTAAAGAGGAGATGGATTCTGCTACAATTCCAGTTCAGATTGGACTGGGTGAAGAATTGTTAGCCAAGAACCCTACTCATATTTTATTGATTGAACAGTGCTTGGAAAAATCCGATAAGGTGGATCGTGATTATTGGAGGAATGATCGGGATTATGGTCGTCGTCAGCTGTTTCGAATTGCTGATGGTCTGCAGTTTCTGCAATTTCTGCGTGCTGGCAAGCATCGTCTTGGTGTGCTTGTTTTTTCTTTTCGTGACGATGACCAAGAGTATATAAAGGGGCTTTTAGAGCGTGATCGTAATGGCCGCTTTTATCAGTGCATTTCTTGGCAGGGTCTGGAGTTTTATCGATTATATGATCTTCCTCGGAGGTCAGTTGCTTCTAAGCTTGTTGAAGTGGAGGTGCCAGAAGCTTTATTTGCTAAAGAGCCAGAAACTAAGTTTAGCAAGTTGGTTTGGCACTATGTAAATTGGTTGCATTCAGAGCCGCCTCGTGATGAGTGTCAGTATAGACGGCGCAAGATTCTTTCAATACCTAAGGTCTTAGCTGTTCCTTGCTATTTGCTGTATTTACTGTTCACAGAAGTGATTGCCAAGTTGTTTCGCAGTTTGTTAATTATCTTTGGCTGTGCAGCATTTTTTATGGCCGGTTGGCGAACGATCTCTATTCGACGGGAAGTGTGGAATGTTCTTCGTGGTCGAGATGGATGGTTGAAAGCTTATTGGAGAGTGCATCCAGAAATTCGACTGCTATGGAGTAAGAGCGGATATCCTTATGAAAAACGTCAATATCTACCGTTTTCTCCAATTGGTTTTTTAGTCTGGGTCGGGATTATGACTCTGGCTGTTTGGTCTTTTGTGCAGGTGCCCACTCATGGGGAGGGTTTATACTGGTTAGGAAATTTTGCTTCAGGAGCAGGTGCTCTTGGTTTTACCTATTTCTTGATCAACTGCAAAATGCAATGGTCTGTTCGTTTTCGTTCTCGTGCTCTACAAAAGTGGAGCAAGTATACTAACTTGGTTAAGAAGTTTTTTCGAGCTATGGCTGTACAAAGACGAAAATCTCGTGAACAAAGAAAAAACAATGTTGCCAGGAAGACAGCAACCAGAAAAGAAGTTGACGGGAAAAAGCCTGAGAAAAAGAAAAAAGCCAAGGTGGTCAAAATGCCGCCAAAATCCAAATGGCAGATTGAGAGAGAAAGGGAGGAGGTAGCCCGCCAGGCGCATCAAGAGTTCCTTGCTTCTAACTATTCCATGGACCAAGTACCGGACAAGGTTGACCTGACCAAGCCGCCACCGGTTTACGGATCCAGAACTCACCGGATTGTTCAAAGGTTCCGAGTTGGTATGTGGGCTAAGAAAGGTAAATCTTGCCGGCCATTCCAACGTTAAGTTAAACACAAGACGTTCTTGATTCAAGAGCGTCTTTTTTTGTGCTATAATTAGATTAATGTTGGAAAATGAAAAACAACTGGTCAAAGATGCAGTACATGATCACCAGGCTTTTGGTGTCTTGTATGATTTTTATTTTGATAAAATTTACGGCTATGTATTTAAGCGTTGTGGTAAACGTGAAATTGCTGAGGATATTGTTTCAGAAACCTTTACCAAGGTTTTTTGTGGTTTAAAGAATTTTAATCCACGTAAAGGATCATTTAAGTCCTGGGTTTATAAAATTGCCACTAATAATTTAATTGATTATTATCGCAAAGAATTAAAAAATACAAAGGTGGATATTGAAGACATAACTGAACCAGCGGAAATTAAACAAACTACAGAAGAATATTTAATGAGTTTAGAAGATAAGAAAAAGGTTATGCAGATTATTCAGAAAATGTCCGGCCGTTATCAACAGGTGGTAAATTTGAAGTATTTCGCTGAATTGTCCAATCAGGAGATTGCCGAAACGATGCATATTTCAGCAAATAATGTGGGAGTTTTACTTTATCGAGCCTTAAATAAATTCAAAAGTTTACATAAATAATTTATGCAAAATTACAACAATAACAATAAAAAACGTAATAAAAGTGAAAATCATCCGTTACAGGAAGCAGAGAGTATGCTAAAAAAAGCACAATTTAAAAATGAGCCTGCTTCTGATGATTTTCGTTATGCATTAAAATCGAAGATCCTAGAAAAACGGCAGCAAAAAAAACATATGCTAAATTTTGTAAAAGGATTTTCTTCACTTTTTACTGTCAGGCGCTTATCTCCAGTTCTAGCTGTTCTGGTGATTTTTGCTTTACTTGTAACAGCTAGTCATTACTGGCCTGGCCAAGATTCACCTTTCAGTGAATTTTCTCGACTTATAATTAGTCCAGCATACGCGCAGGATAATTTTACAGTTGAGGCGACAGTTAGTGATAGTATTGGCGTTGAGTCGGACACTGCTTTTGTTATTAAAAGTAAAGAAGTCGTAGATTCAGAATTATTGGAAGAGAATATTCAGATCAAACCTGAATTAGAGTTTAGTTTTAAAAAAGTAAATGATCATGAGTTTAAGATTATTCCAAGTGAACCATTGCAACCACGAGTTGTTTATAGTGTTGTAATTTCGGCCTCTATTATGGCAGAAAGCGGTTTAACATTTGAACAAGATTATTCTTGGGCGTTTCAAACTAAAGACCAATTCAAAATTATCGGCTCTTTGCCTCGTGATAAAAGTTCTGGGGTACCACTTGATACAGGAATTGAATTTACTTTCAGTCATGACAATGTGGAAGAGTTTGCTAAACATTTTACAATTGAACCAAAGGTTGATGGAAGTTTCGAAAAGCATAAAAGAACTTGGGTTTTTGTACCCAAGAATTTAATGCCTGGTACTATTTACAGAATAATTGTAGACAAGGAGTTACCTTTGTCGGAGTCAGATGAAAAAATGGTAAAAGATTACACCCTGCAATTTGAGACCAGTCCATTGGTAAATTATAAGCGAGGTTCAAATAATAAACCTTACTTCATGATTATCGGTGATTATCTAGAATTTTCTCCAACTAGAGAGCCAGCCTTCAAAGTTTACGAACGAAATTTACTTGATAGTAAAATTAAGTTAAATGTTTATTCCTTGGCCAATGATACAGCTTATTTAGAGGCGCTGAAAAGTAGATATGATTATCCTGCTTGGGCAAGCTATAATCGCGAGTCTTCTTTGGTTGACACTAATACCCTTAGTCATATAACTGACTATGAATTGGAAGTTCGAGAAGTTAATTACAATAAGTTTATAGTTTTTCCAGAAGTATATGAACCGGGGTTTTATGTCATTGAATCAACTGTTCAGGACGTGAAAAGACAGACTTTTTTCTCAGTTAGTGAATTAGCAGTATTTTCTATGGTGTCTACCAGTGAAAGCCTAGTTTGGGTTAATAGTATTGTGGATAAAGGGTCAGTTCAAAATGCTGAGGTTAAAATAATTTCCAGTGGAATTACTAAAAGTACTGACGGTCAAGGAATTACTAAATTTAATACCGACACAGCTTTTGTTTTTAGCGAGGAAGATCGATATGAGACTGACTACTTGAGGGTTCGAAAAGATGGTGATGTAACTATTGTTCCTGTTAGTTTTTCTAAACAAGAGCAAAAAGAGTATTGGAAATATTTTTACACTGATCGAAATTTATTTCAACCTGACGATACTATTAAATTTTGGGGATTTGTAAAACCCAAGGATTCAAAGGGGATTGATGAAAAAGTTACAGTTGCTTTGCGGCAAAATAGTTATGCTCGTTATTATAATTATTATAATGAAGAAATAAGTTTGGCAGAACAAGAACTTGAAGTGTCTCCTGATTTTGTTTATTCTGGTGAGTTGAAGCTTGAAAAGTTAGTCCCGGGTTATTATTATGTGGACGTTAGACTTGGTGATGAGATTTTGTCTACTAAGTACATTAATATTCAGACTTACGATAAACCAGCATATCAAATCAAGGTTGAGCCAGAGAATAAAGTGATTTGGTCCGGAGAAACTGCAGTTTTTGATGTTAATGCGGAATTTTTTGAAGGTACTCCCGTGTCAGATTTAGTTTTAGATTATAGTTCCAGTAATAAGTCTGTGAAAGGAGAAGTCGAGGTTGACTTAGCTGGTGAGGCGCGTATCGAGGTGCCATCAGTCGCGACTAAGTGTACTTTAGAAAAAACATATTGTTCCAACATGCAAACAGTATACTTAAATTTGAATTCAACGCAACCGGAAGTGGCACAGATTAATCAAACAGCTTATGTCTATACTTATAACTCTCGTGTTTATACCAAGATGGAAGTTGCGCCAAAAGAAAAGAATTCATTAACAGCAAAAATAAAGGCCACAGTGAAAAAATACGATTTAGAGAAAAGGGCCAAAGGGAGTCTTTGGAGTGTTGTTGATGAGGAAGAAGTGGCGCCAAATACAGCTATTAAAGGTAAAATTATCCAAATAATTTGGCACAAGAATGAAATTGGTGAAGAGTATGATTATATTAATAAGGTCGTTAATAAAAAATACAAGTACGAAAAAGAAGAAAAAGTTATTCATGAGATGTCAGGTTTAACTGATGCCGCAGGTGAGTTTACTTATGAATTTGAAACTGAAGAAAAGAGTTATTACCAAATTCGCTTGATTGCCATTGATGAGCAAGGGAATAATTATTTATCCACTCAAATGTATGGCTCTTCATATTATGGCAATCCATATAGTTCCAATAATTACGAATATTATAAGTTGGCAATTAAGGGTGATAAAGTTAAGTTTAAGGTAGACGAGAGTGTGATTTTGGAATTCACAAAAAATAATGATATTTTATCTTCTCAGGAAAAGAAAGATTATTTGTACTACAAGATGCGACGTGGTCTAGTTGACTATTCATTGTCAACTGAACCAGTTTACGAATTTAACTTCAAGGATAGCTATATTCCAAATATTTATGTTAGTGGAGTTTGGTTTGATGGTGAGAAATATCATCAGAGCGGAAGTAACAATTGGTATAGTTCTAGCAGTGGAACATCAATCAGATATGATTATTCAGAAAAAGAATTAAATGTTGAAGTTACTTCAAATAAGGAGGAGTATGCACCAGGTGAGGATGTGGAATTAGAAGTTAAAGTTACTAATCAAAAAGGAAATCCGGTTGCAGCAACTTTGAATTTAAGTTTGGTTGATGAAGCCTTTTTTCAGCTGAGCGAAGATTGGGCAGATATTTTGGCCAGTGTATATCAGTTGGAAAGTGCTGGACTAAAAACGACTTATGCTTCCCATGAAGCATTGTCTTTGGCGCCTGATGCGAGTGGTATGGGCGGTTGTTTTGTGGCTGGTACCCAGATCAAGATGGCTGACGGCTCATACAAGAATATTGAAGAAATTCAGATTGGTGATGAGATCTTAACTTTTAGTGATCCGCTATCGAAGAAATTAGTTAGAGCTAAAGTGTTAAACACTTTTGAGCATACAGTTTATGGCTATTACCTAATTAATGGGAAGTTGCGGGTTACTCCTGAGCATAGAGTATTTGTTAATAATGGTTGGCAGATGATTGGTCAGTCTAAAGTAGGTGATTATTTATTAGATGAATTTGGTCAAAGAGTTAAAATTGAGAGCATTGAGAGATTCGGTCAAATGGTTGATGTTTATAATTTACATATTGAAAAATATCACACATATTTCGCAGAAGGTTTCTTTGTTCACAATGACAAAGGTGGAGCGCGAGAAGACTTTCAGGATACTGCTTTATTCAAAATGGCCAAGACTGATTTATTTGGTCGCGCAACTGTTAGATTTGAATTACCTGATAATATAACCTCATGGCGAATTACTACGCAGGCAATTAATAAGGATATTTACGCTGGTAGAGAGGTAACAGCCTTGCCGGTTAGTCTTCCTTTGTTTATAAACTCAACTTTACCAGATAAGTTTTTGGAAGGGGATTCTCCTGTTATGCAGTTACGAACATATGGTGAAACTTTAACTTCAGGTGATGTGATTGATTATGAAATTAGTTCTGAAGCATTAGACTTGAATAAAATAGTTAAACAAACGGAAGCTTTTGATGCTTTAAGCGTAGCGCTAGGGGAAGTTGGCGTTGGACAGTATGAAATTAGTTCAACTGCCAAAAAGGGTGAACTTGAAGATACCTTGATAAATAAATTTGCTGTGGCTGAAAGTTTGTTGACCAAAGAAGTGCAGGATTATTATAAGTATGAGTCAGGCGTGGAAATTTCTGGTTCGGCAACGGACAGAACAACTCTAGTTTTTATGGACGAGAGTATTGGACAGCTTTATCATCGACTACTTCGATTAAGTTGGCAGTACGGAGATCGGTTGGACCAGAGAGTTTCCAAAGTTGCCGCTCAAAAGTTATTTAAGCAGTATTTCAGTAAGGAATACAAAGTAGATAACTTTAATTCAGCTACTTATCAGGAGAGTAAAGGTGGTTTGACTTTATTGCCTTATAGTTCAAGTGACTTTGAATTGAGTGCCAAAGTTGCTTCAATTGCAGGGGCTGAATTTGATAAAGTTTCTTTGTCAAAGTATTTTTACACAAAACTAAATTCAGAAGAGTCTAGTCAGGAGGAAGTAATTATTTCCCTTTACGGATTAGCTGGATTGGGAGAGCCTGTGCTTTTGCCAATTCAAAATATTGCGACACTTGAAGATGTTACTGTTAAAGAAAAATTATATATTGCATTGGCAGCATTTGAGATCGGTGATCGTGAACTTGGTCGTAAACTTTATCTAGAGGTAATGAAAGAAAATGCTGAAGAATTAGATTCTTATGTCCGAATTAAAACTGGCAAAGATCAAGATGATGTTTTGCAGGCAACAAGTTTAGCTGCTGTGTTGGCAGCTGGTCTGAATGACCCATATCATAAAGGGCTTTGGTCTTATCTGGCAGATCACCGGACTAAAGATGTCTTGATCAATTTAGAAGAAGTTAATTATTTGACAAAGCGTCTGCCAACCTTGAATGTTGGGCCAGTTAGTTTCACTGTTAACGTTGATGGGAAAAAATACAAAAAAGAATTAGAAAATGGTCAAAACTTCAAGCTAGACTTATTACCTGAACAGTTGGCTAGGCTAAAAATTGAGGACGTACAAGGTGATATTGGCGTAACCAGTATTTATCAAGAAAAAGTAACTGATCAGGCATTTAGTCAGTATGTGTCAGTTGACCGTCAATATTATGTGGATGGTCAGCAGGTTAATCATTTTTCAGCTGGAGATATAATTGAGGTTCGTTTATATCCTCAGATTTCTGTTGATTCGGTCGATGGTTATTATCAAATAACCGATATTTTACCAAGTGGTTTGAAAGGCGTAACTAGACCTTACTCAATTGGTATTAGGAGTTGGTGTGGTCTACGTTATCCTTACGAAATTAATGATCAGAAGATAAAGTTTGGTATGAATAAGAATTGGCAACCGTGTAAAGGTCTAAACTACTTTAAGTACTATGCTCGAGTAGCTGCTCTTGGTGAATACCGAGCTGAGCCGGTAACTATTCAATCTAGTAATAGTCCATCAATAATTAATTATTCCAAGGCTGATAGTGTGCAGATCAAATAATTTATAAAGTTTAATAGTAAAAACCGCTCTTGAAAAAGGGTGGTTTTTACTTGAATAATCATTTATTTCATGCTACATTCAATTTGTAGTTAAATTACTAATAAAAAAGAGTTTATGTCTAAAAAATGTAAAGCCTGTAGTGCTCCAATTGAAGGATTTTGGGCAAAGATTTCAGGTCTTGCTGGAGTAAAAAAATCTGCAAAAAATCCAGATTATTGTAATAAATGTGAAGATAAGATTGGGGAAGAATCAGTCAAGGATCTTGATAGTGGTAAAGAGACTGCTAGACCAACTGCACCAACTATTCCAACATCAGCAGTAGCAGAGAGTGCCCCTGCAGAGAAAGTTGAAGAACCTGCGGTTTCTAAGGATGAAGATAAACAAGAAGAATGGGCTGAAGAGTTAAAGGAAGAGCAGATTGAAGCTATCCCACTTGAAGAAACTCCTGTTGAGGAAGACCTTCCTTCGCTTGAAGCTACGGAAGACCAAGGAAAAAAAGAACAAGCTTAAATACTTTAAAATACACTGCTTTTATCAGTGTATTTTTATTTGCGATAATAGTGATTCTTTGTTAAAATATTACAAAATGATGAATTGGTCGAAATAAGGCGAAAAAAGATAATGTTAGCATTTTTGTTATCTTCTTATCCCTTCTTCTTCCTTCTAGTCGCTCATGGCCGAATTAACTCCAATGTTAAGGCAATACAATGAAATAAAAGAAAAGCATCCGAATGAGTTGTTGTTTTTTAGGTTAGGTGATTTTTATGAATTGTTTGGAGAGGATGCAAAAAAAGCTTCAGCTATTTTGGATATTGTTTTGACTGCTAGGCACAAGGGTTCTTCAAATGAAATGCCCATGTGTGGAATTCCTCATCATGCTTTAGAAAATTATTTAGCTAAATTATTAAGAGCTGGTCAGCGAGTGGCTATTTGTGATCAAGTTGGTGACGCAAGCTTACCGGGTATTGTAAAGAGGGAAGTTGTGCAGGTCGTTACACCTGGTACGACTTTAGTTAACTCAACTTTAAATAATAAAAGTAATAATTTTATTGCCGCTTTGACTTTTCAGAAAAATACTTGGGGTTTGGCGATTGCAGATTTGACTACAGGTGAATTTCGAGTGGCAGAAGTATTGGATTTAAGTTTATTGAAGAATGAAATTTACCGGTTTGATTTTTCGGAAATAATAATTAACCAAGAGTTATTCAATGATACTCGGTATAAAGAATTTATAAGTTCTTTGTCCAATGTTAATGTTTTTCAATTGTCAGTTTTTCAAAAGGCATATGCACTTTTGATTAAACAGTTTAAAGTAAAAAATTTACAAAGTTTCGGTGTTGAAGAATTACCAATTGGTATTGAAGCGGCAGGATTGTTGCTGGGTTATTTAAAAGATACTCAAAAAAGTGATTTAAGTCATATTACCCGTATACAAAGATTTAGTTTTCAAAATTATATGGTTTTGGACGAAGCGACCGTCCGGAACTTGGAATTATTTCAAACTGCCAACACCGCTGGATATGAGGGAAGCTTACTTTCAGTTATTGATAAAACTGTAACCAGTATGGGTGGGCGACGTTTACGGCGCTGGCTGATATTGCCACTTTTGGACGAAGATAAAATAAACCGTCGACTGCAGGCTGTGGCCGAAATCAAAGAACAGACAACTGTAATAAAAAGTATTCAAGAAAAATTAAAACAAATCGCGGATTTAGAAAGATTAATTGGTCGGTTGGGTTGTGGGCGAGGCAGTGCTCGTGATTTAGTTTCTTTGAAAAAAAGTTTACAGATCGTTCCTGAATTAAAACTATTATTGCAAGATAAAAAAGCAGAATTGTTACAAAAATATCATAAAAACTTGGATCCGCTAAAAGAAGTAGTTGAATTTATTGATAAAATAATTATTGAGGAACCACCTGCTCTTATTACTGAAGGTGGGATGATCAAAGATGGTTATAGTCCTGATTTGGATGAGTTGAGAAAAATTTCACGTGGTGGTAAAGATTGGTTATTAGAGTTTCAGGCCAAGCAGGTTGAACGCACTAAGATTTCATCTTTAAAAGTAAAATTCAATCGAGTGTTTGGATATTATATTGAAGTTAGTAATTCCAATTTGAATCAAGTTCCAGAAGATTATACTCGTAAGCAAACTCTAGTTAATGCTGAACGATTCATTACACCTGAACTAAAAGAATACGAAGAAAAGATTTTAACTGCTGAAGATAAAATCAAAACCATGGAGTTGCAGATTTTTCAGGAAACTGTTGAAAAGATTATTAAATATTTTTCTGATGTGTTAGGTGTAGCTTCGATTATTGCTAAGTTGGATGTGTTAACCGGTTTTGCTTTACTGGCTAATTCAAATAATTATAATCAGCCTGAAATAACCAGCAATGGTGAAATTAATATTAAGGCTGGTCGGCATTCAGTAATTGAGGCAATTCAAACTGAGCGTTATGTTCCTAACGATTTGCAGATGGACCACAAAAAAAATGAGTTTCTTCTTTTGACCGGTCCGAATATGAGTGGTAAGTCCAGTTATTTGCGTCAGTCGGCTCTGATTTGTTTATTAGCACAAATTGGTAGCTTTGTACCAGTTGATTCAGCTCAGTTAGGTATTGTTGATCGAATTTTTACTCGAGTTGGCGCTTCAGATAATATTACTCAAGGTGTTTCCACTTTTATGGCAGAAATGCAGGAAGCTGCTAACATTTTAAATAATGCAACTAAGAAATCATTAATAATCTTGGATGAACTCGGACGTGGTACTTCCACTTACGACGGCGTTAGTATTGCCTGGGCAATTATTGAACACATTCACGATAAACTTGGCGCTAAAACAATTTTTGCTACACATTACCATGAGTTGACAGATATTATTGAAAAATTAGAACGCGCAGAAAATTATTGTGTGGCGGTTAGTGAAGAAGCGGGTAACGTAGTTTTCTTACATAAAATTGTAAAAGGCGCTACATCTGAAAGTTATGGTATTGAAGTTGCTAAGTTGGCAGGTTTGCCTGATGAAATGATTAGCAGGGCAACTGATATTTTGAATGGTCTGGAAAAAAAGACTGAGATTAAAGTTAGCAAAAAAGCTGAACAAAGCAGTTTGCCGTTATCTATTAGTCCACAAGAAGAAAAAGTCACCAAAGCTTTAGATAAAATTGATGTTAATAAAATGACACCGCTTGAAGCACTTCAAAAGATTGCGGAGTTGAAGGTTAAACTTGACGGTAGCAAGTAATTGTATTAAAATAAACCGAAACATGAAATTTAACAACTAGTGAGGAGTCAAAATGTTTGGTGCTTATTTTTGGTTGTTTGTGCCAGTATTTTTTCTTGGTTTATTTGTCGCTTTTATGGCGCGAATTATCAAGAGGTGGCGTATTCGCCGCGCAGCCGCAAGAGGCGAAAATATGTATTCGTGGCGTTCTCGTTAATATTAATAGCAGTTATTTATTTTCTTATGGAGGGAAAGATGAGAAAATGTATTGTTTTGTTATTTTCTTGCTTTTTAGTTTTCTTGATTAACGGTTGTGACTTGGTCGAAAAAAAACAAGCTGATACACCGTCAGCCGTAGTTGTTGAACAAACAAAAAAGAATCCTATTGTCCTTGCTTTTGAGCAAGGCGTTCAGGACCTTGAATTACTTCAGGAAAAGAATCCTTCGTACAGGAAAGCCATTGATACTTCCAAGACCTTCGAGGTCGCGTATGACCGTGCGAACAATTCGGAATTGGATCCTGTTGTTGCTCGTCGTTGTTTGCCGGGATTTTCGCTTGAGGAAGTAAAATCTCTTAGGACTGAAGTTCCAGATAAGATGAACTTGGTGTCAGCATTTGTTCCATGGTCGAAAGTTGAATTTATGGGATGGATGTATCAACCTGCCTTGACTGATTTATCGGACGTGCTTTGTCTGTTTAGGGATAAGGCTGACGGAAAAAAGTATTATTTGCGGTTGGGTTTTGTTTCGGAATCAGTAACACAGGAATGTGGCAGTTCGGTCAATGGTGTCAATGTGTATTTGAGATCTGTTGGCACTTTCAAGCAAGACACGAGAGAATTGATAGAGGACAAGTCTTTTGCGGATTATACTGTTGAACAGGCAGCCAAAATGTGGACGCTCAGCTATGTTTGCGTGGATGAAATCAAGGAACGTTATTCCGGCCCGACTGAAAAAGCCAAGGCGTTTAGAGAAAGCGAATATTAAGAGAAGTTTTTATTGAATTCAGTGCCCTCGTAATGCGGGGGCGTTTTTTTAATTATATTGACAAATTTTGAAAAGATGAATATAATAAACTGTAATTTGTTCATTCTAATATGGGGGAAGAAATGAGTGAATCTTGCAAAGATTGCAATGACAGAGCAAACTGTACGGCAAGACTGCAGGCTGTGGTAAATATGGCTGAACCTGACGATATGCTAAGTTCCTTGTTGGTTATTTTACTCATGCGTACGGATTTGCAAAAGGTGGCGATTCTGGCGCTTGAAGATAGAGCTTTGGCAGATAGGAGTAATGCGTCAGCCTTTGACAGTTTACGGTATCAAATGAAAACGTTCATTGAAACCCCGAAAACGTGCTCTGCTGTTAAGGCACGTCTGAAAAAGATTTTTTTGTCTGGCGCAGATGCAGAACAGCTCTACGTGGAGATGAAAAAAGACTATGAGCATATGCATTCATTTATTGAGTTGCTGTGTGAGTTTGACAGACCTGAGCTTGGAATGGAAGTTGCCAAGTGTTTGACTGATAGAGCTGAGCATATTGAAGTTCTGTATAACGCCGCCGTTTTTGATTTTATCAGAAGGCTTGGTCAAAAAGTTAATGAAGAACTACTCAGAATCCTAAAACGAGAAGGTTGTGACGCTGAGATCATGTTTGATGGTGGGGCTTGTCCTGGTTCTTCGGGAGGTGGTTCACCGTTTGTTCATTAGTTAAATTACCTAAGCATCGTAAATATACGGTGCTTTTTTTGTTTAACTTTACTTGATGTTGACAATAGTCTGGATATGTGCTATAGTGCTATATTGATAAATTATTATAATGATGGAGGAAAGGGATGATCGAAATGCGAAAGAAGTGTGAGAATTGCGAGAGTCGGCGAAGAAGTGGTTGTACTTCTATGTATGAACATTTGTTTAAAATCGGTTCTGTACAGCAATTGAGGGATGTACGAGACACTCTCATGGACAAGCGACCGGACTTGGTCAGGTTCGCGATTCAGGCGATTGAAGATCGGTTGTCGAGATTTGACCATGTCGACAGACGTGTCGCGGAAGCCTTGCGATTGGCATTCATGGAATCCCTGGTCGTCGAGACGGAAGTGATTTTGTCAGAAGATGACAAGAAGCGCCTGTCGGAGCGAGCTCATGAGGCAGTGCTTGCTCGGATTCCGGAAGAAAGAATCAAGCAAGATGTACGTCGGCGAATGTCATATTTTGGTGATGTCGCCGAGGACGAAGAAGATGGTGACGAATTTAACGGTTACCGTTGGTTGCAGTAGTTTTAACAAGGGTATATTCACAACGTGAATATACCCTTTTGTTTTTTAAATAAAATATGTTAAGGTTTGTTTATGAATATAAAAGTTTTACCTCAAGATCTAATCAACAAAATCGCAGCTGGAGAAGTAGTTGAACGACCAGCTTCTGTTGTGAAGGAGTTAGTGGAAAATTCGCTTGATGCTGGAGCGACTAATGTTCAGGTTGAAATAGAAAATGGAGGAATCAACTTAATTAAAATCACAGACGATGGTTCAGGCATGAATAAAGAGGATGCCGAGCTTAGTATTGTTCAGCATGCCACTAGTAAAATTGGCAGCCAGGAAGATTTATTCAATATTGGTAGCTTAGGTTTTCGTGGCGAAGCATTGGCAAGTATTTCTTCGGTCAGTGAATTTTGTTTAATTAGTAAAACCAGTGATTCTGTCGCGGGCACGAAGGTTACAGTTGAAAATGGACAGGTCAAAACTGAACAATCGGGAGCAGCAGACGGTACCAGTGTGGAAATAAGAAATATTTTTTATAATGTACCTGCCCGGCAAAAGTATTTAAAAACTGCGGTTACTGAATTTAATCATGTGGTTGATTTGTTTTTGAATTATTGTTTGGCTTACCCTGAGGTTACCTGGAAACTTATTCATAATAACAAAGTAGTTTATCAATTCCCGTCAGCAAGACAGTTTCAGCGCATTGCTGATTGCTTGGGCGACGAGGTTGCAGGGAACTTAATAGAGGTTGATTTAAAATTAAATAATGTTTCTGTTAAAGGGTTTATTGGTAAACCACAGATCGCTCGTAATAATAGAAAGTTACAATATTTGTTTGTTAACCAACGACCGGTAAATGAATATATCGTGGCTAAACAAATTAAACAGGCATATACAACCCTTTTGTCCAAGGAGTTGCACCCCGTCTATATTTTAAACTTAAAAATTGAAAATGAGAAAATTGATGTTAACGTCCATCCTCGTAAACTTGAGGTGCGATTTTCAGAGCCGCATATTATCTATAAAACAGTTTATCAAGTGGTTGCAAAGGCATTAGACGACAATGATCTTGGCCGGCAGGTGCCAGTTGAGGATATGAAAAAATTCATACCAGTTAAACAAGTATTAAGTTCAGTACAATCAAGGTTTCCGGTAAGTAATATTCGAATTAAAAAAGATTTTATTCAACCAAGTCCTGAATTTAAAAAGGCTTCAGCCGATTTTAATAAGATAATGCAACAGACCGCAGATGTAGAAGGATTACGTGAAGGAGGCGAGTCAGAGCCTGTACTTCTTAGCAATAGCGAAGAAGGAATATCTCGTGAACCGGATAAAGATTTTAAAATATTAGGTCAAGTGCAAAATTCATATATTATTGTTGAATGTGCGGAGAGTCTGAAAATCTATGATCAACATGCAACTTCAGAGCGTGTGCAATATGAAAAACTTAAGCGTGAGTGGCAAATTGGTAAATTAGCTAGTCAGAAAATGTTATTGCCACAAAACATTGAATTAGTTCCTGCGGAAGCGCAACTATTGGATAGTAATTTTTCACTTTTGAATAAGCTGGGTTTTGAGGTTGAAAATTTTGGCAACAATACTTTTGCGATTTCAGCGGTGCCTCAGGTTTTGGCTAGGGTAGATCTAAAAGAATTAGTTTTTCAAATTGTTGGGGAGTTAATTGAACCAGTTGTAGTTGAGGATAAAATTAGTAAACCCGTTGACACTATTTTAAAAATGATGGCTTGCAAAAGCGCAATCAAGTTTGGTGATCAGCTTAACGAGTTGGGAATGACAGCCCTAATTAATGATCTTGAGTGTCTTGAAAATCAATATACCTGTGTCCATGGTAGACCTTGCTTTTTGGAATATAGATTTGGTGAACTTGAAAAGTTGTTTAAGCGAAAGAAGTAATTGTTTGTGATATGTTAATAAACCATTTGACAAAATATTAATTATACATTAGTATATATAAGTAATTGATATGACTAAATTTAGCCATTTGAAATTTATTAAAAAATTATATAAGTTTTAATTTTATTTAATTTTACCAAAAGTATGTCAGGAATCGCATATTAAAAGCATCCATATTGACATATTTTTTAAAATCATTATAATTAAGTTAACTTTTGCATGGGAAAAAAAGATGTGATTGAAATGACGGGCATGGTTGAAGAACTGTTCCCGGCAGGATCTTTTCAGGTTACCCTTGAGAATGGTCATTCTATTAGAGCGCATTTGGCAGGAAGAATGCGTATGAATCGGATTAGAATTCTAGTTGGAGATAAAGTAAAGATAGAGATGACTCCGTATGACTTGACCAAGGGAAGAATAGTCTATAGATATTAATTAATTTTCTAATTTTGTTGATAACCGCTTCCGTAGTGGAGTGGCTAGTGTTTAACTACTTATGAAAGTAAGAACATCAGTCAAAAAAATCTGTAAAGATTGTAAAACCATTCGTCGTAAACGAAGAGTTTGGGTTGTCTGCAAAAATCCTAAACATAAACAAAGACAAGGTTAAATAAACATATAGCATGTAACATGTAACATGTAGCACTCACTATCTTTCGTGGTGATACATGATACAGGATTCATGATTCATGATAAACTATGGCACGAATTGCAGGTGTAAACATTCCAAAAGATAAAAGAGTAGTAATTGCACTAACTTATATTTATGGTATTGGTATAACCAAGTCAGAAAAGCTATTAAAGCAGCTGGATATTGATAAATCAATTAGAGTAAAGGAGCTAACGGAAGAACAAGTAAATACTTTACGTAAAGAAATTGAAAAGGACAATGTAGAAGGAACTCTTAGACGGGAAATGTTAGCAAATATTAAAAGACTAAAAGAAATTAAAAGTTATAGAGGGACTCGTCACTCCAAAGGATTACCTGCTCGAGGCCAACGATCAAAAACTAATAGTCGAACTGTGCGTGGTAATACTCGGAGAACCATGGGAAGTGGTCGTAAAGGGGCAGCACAAAAAACCTAAAATTACGTATTAGCATTATATTTACATATGGCAGAAGAAAACAAACAACCAATTGAAGATAAGAAAGTTGAAGAACCGGTTAATCTAACTGAGGGCGATGTTCAGGTTGAACAAGCGCCAGTCGATGGATTGCCTGATATGCCTTTAGAAGCAGGAGAACAAAAAAAGAAAGGTGGAAAAAAGGTAAAAGGCAAAAGAAGCAAGAAGAAAGTATATCGTAGTGTTCCAATAGGTAATGCTTACGTTAAAGCTACATATAATAATACAATTGTAACCTTGACTGATCAGGCTGGTAATGTAATATCTTTTTCTAGCGCGGGCGCTAATGGTTTCAAGGGACCTAAAAAGGCCACTCCATTTGCAGCTACAATTATTGTTCGTAACGCAGTAGAAAAAGCACGACCTTATGGATTAAAGGATGTTAATGTGTTTGTTAAGGGTGTTGGCATGGGCCGGGAATCAGCAGTTCGTGGGCTAAATGCTAACGGTTTAAATATTTTAGCAATTAAGGATGTGACTCCGATTCCTCATAATGGTTGTCGCAAACGTAAACCAAGAAGAGTTTAAAAAATATATATATGGCAAGGGATCTGAATGCAAAATGTAAACAATGTAGAAGAGAAGGCGTTAAACTTTTTATTAAAGGTGAGCGTTGTAATAGCTCAAAGTGTGCAATGGTAAAAAGAAACTATATTCCAGGAATACATGGTATTAAACTTGGTCGTGGTGGCCGTTTAACTGGTTATGGAATTCAATTGAGAGAAAAACAAAAAGCCAAGAGAATGTATAGAATTTTAGAAAAACAATTCAGAAATTATTTTGATAAAGCAATTCATAAAACTGGTGAAACGGGTGATAATTTATTCAATTTGCTAGAAACCAGGTTAGATAATGTTATTTACAAAGCTGGCTTTGGTAATAGTCGTGATGCGGCAAGACAATTGATCAGTCATTATCATTTCTTGGTAAATGGAAAAAAGGTTAATATTCCATCATTTCAAGTAAAAGTTAAAGATAAAATTACCGTTAAACCAAAGAGTCAAAAAATGCAAGAGTTTATCGCACTACCTGAGAAATTAAAAAACTTTGAAGCACCTGAATGGTTAAGTATTGATGCAAAAGAAATGCAAATAACCATGATTGATGAACCGAATCTTGAAAAGAGTACTCCTGGATTTGATCTAAAATTGATAATTGAGTTTTATTCAAAATAAGTTTAAGGATATTAAAATAATAAATCACTGTTGCTGGACAAAAAAAGTCCGAAGACAGTATAAACCCCAACAGGGGATTGGTGTTGAACTAATAATTAAGTATTAATTCAAGATCAAGAACAAAAAAATATGGAAAATCTACTTTTGCCCTCAAACATTTCTTATGAGGAAACCAAAGAGCCCAACAAGGCAGTATTGACCATTGAACCATGTTATTTTGGTTATGGTACAACCTTGGGAAATGCTCTACGTAGAGTTTTACTATCATCTTTGCCAGGCGCAGCTGTTACAGCTGTAAAAATTGATGGTGTTGATCAAGAATTTTCTGCACTAGAAAATGTAAAAGATGATATTTTGAAAATTTGTTTAAAATTAAAAGAGTTGAGACTAAAGGTTCATAGTGAAGAACCAGTAAAACTCAAGCTGAATACTAAGGGCGCAAAGCCAGTTACAGCTGAAGATTTTGAAAAAAATAGTGATGTTGAAATTGTTAATCCATCATTGGTTATTACAGAATTAACTGACAAAAAGGCAGAGTTGAATATGGAAATTACTGTTCAGCAAGGTCGTGGTTATTGGCCAACAGAAGAAAGAACAAAGGAAGATATTGAAATTGGTACAATTTTACTTGATTCAGTATTTACACCTGTTAGAAAAGTTGGTTACAAAGTTGTTCCTACTCGTGTGGGAGATATTACTAACTATGATAAGCTTGTTATGGAGATTGAAACTGATGGTACATTTACTCCACAGGAAGCAGTCGAACAAGCATCAAAAATTTTAATTGATCACTTTTCTTTATTTTCAAACAAGGAATAACGTAAATTAGATATATTTTATGCGACATAAGAAAACAATTGCAAAATTAGGGCTGAAAGTTGGCCCACGAAAAGCATTGCTTCGAGGATTAGCAACGAGTTTTGTGATGAAGGAAAAAATTAAAACAACTGCTACAAGAGCTAAAGCGTTGCGACCAGTTGTTGAAAAATACATTACTCTTAGTAAAAAAAGTGATCTTGCTACAAGACGGCAATTGTTAGAGTATTTTTATGACGAAAAGGCAGTTAAAAAATTAATAGATAAAATTGGCCCTAAATATAAAGATCGAAAAGGTGGATACACTAGAATTATAAAGTTAAATGAAAGAAAAGGTGACAATGCACCAATGGCCTTAATAGAATTAGTATAATATGGAAAGAAAATTACATAAAATTGATGCTACAGATAGAGTTTTGGGACGATTAGCTACCGAAATTGCTATTTTGATCCGTGGAAAACACAAAGTTACTTTTCAGCCTAATGTGGACGGTGGTGATATAGTTGAAGTCAGTAATGTTGATAAACTTAAATTCACTGGCAACAAAATGGAGCAAAAAAAGTATTACCGTCACTCAGGTTATCCTGGTGGTTTGAAAGAAACTGGTTTAAAAAAGAAAATGGCAGAAGAGCCGCATTTTGTTTTACGTAATGCAGTTGTTCATATGTTGCCAAGTAATAAATTACGTAAAGAAATGATTAAACGGTTAAGATTTATAAAAAAATAAGTTAATTCAGTGTTTCATCCAATATGGTAGAAAAAAAGAAAACAACAACTGCTACAAAAAAGACTGTTGCAAAAGTAACAAAGCCTAAAGTTGACAAAGACACTGTTAAGAAGGTTAAGGTAGAAAAAACAGCTGTCAAAAAGCCAGTTTCAGATAAAAAGGTTGATACTGTTGAATCCACACCGATTGTGAAAGACGTCGAAGATAGTGAAATGGTTGCAGGCAAGAAAAAGGCAGAATATCTGTATGGTGTGGGTAAACGTAAAACTGCTATTGCTCAGGTTAGAGTTTTCAAAAAGGGAGATGGAAAGATTATAATCAATGAAAAAACAGTTAAAGAATATTGTGCAACTCCAAGTTTGGCAGAAAAGGTTGTATCTCCATTAAAGATTGTTGGCCAACAGGATAAATTAGATGTTTCAGCCAAAGTCAAAGGCGGTGGTTCTACTGCTCAAGCTGAAGCTGTTCGTCATGGTATTGCCAGAGCACTATTATTATTAAATGCTAATTTTAGAAAGCCATTAAAAAAAGCAGGTTATTTAACTCGAGATCCAAGAAAGAAGGAAAGAAAGAAACCAGGATTGAAACGAGCTCGAAAAGCACCACAATGGAAGAAGCGTTAATCACGTAGCATATAACACATATCACGTAACAATATATAAAAAGAACCGCTCTTGTTTGAGCGGTTTTTTGTTGTCTTGCTGGTTTTTAGTTGATGTGTTAAACTTATAAAAATCGATTCTTTAACCCCGGGAGGGTTCAATGGGAAAGCGACAAGGTATGCCACCACGTGGTGATGAGCTTAGAAAACAGGTTGACGAAGCAATCAAAAACATTGATTATGCTGAAGCCTTTGCAAAAAAGGCACGTGAAGAGCGGAGTAAGTTACCGCCAGTGCATAAAGATCCACCGTATCGACCAGAAGAAGAAAGATGAAAAATAAAGACCGAACTAATTTAGTTTGGTCTTTTTGTAGTTAAAATTAAACCGCTAACGTTTTGTTCTGCTTGTCGGAGGTTAACGGTTATAATTGATTTTTTCTCTTGGTTTTGTTACAATTTAACTACTTTTATGCAAGGTGAAACAGTAACCAAAAACACTACTTACTTAACCGGATCCTATATTTGGCAAAAAATATTGTCATTTTTTTATTTTGTTTTAATCGCTAGATTCATTGGAGTTGAAGATCTAGGTAAATATACATTTGCTTTGTCTTATGTGACGCTATTTGCTGTATTCGTGGATATTGGCTTAACTCAGTCACTAATTCGGGAGGCAGCCAAAAGAAAAGAAAAAGCCAAAGAGTTTATTTCATCAGTTCTGGGAATGAAATTGATATTTTCTGGTTTAGTTTATGCCTTGGTTGTTGTGTTGGTAAATTTGATGGGTTATCCAGAAGTTACCAAAAATCTAGTTTATGTGGCTGGTATTGCTATGATCTTTGACCAATTTACTGCGAGCTTTTGGGGTGTGTTTCGTGGTTTTCAAAACCTAAAATACGAAGCTATTAGCATTGCTATTAATCAGGTAATTATTGTGGCCGTTGGTGTGGTTGTTATATATTTAAAGCTCCCATTAATTTATTTGATGCTGCCATTTATTTGTGGCAGTTTATTTAGTTTGTTGTTTGCTGGAATTAGTGTGAGAAAAGCTTTGAAAATAGATTTTTCTGTAATGCTTAGCAAGGAAGTTTTGAAGTTTCTTTTTAAGATAGGTATTCCATTTGCATTAATTGCAATTTTTAGTCGGGTTTATGGTTATATTGATTCAATAATGTTGTCCAAGTTGATTGGTGATAAGGCGGTTGGTTGGTATAGTGTGGCGATGAAGATCCCTTTTGCTTTGCAATTCATCCCTGCAGCTTTGGCGGCAGCTATTTTTCCAGCTTTTTCTCGTTATTATTTACATGATAAAAAACAACTCAAATTCACCTTTGATCGAGTGATGAAATTTTTAGTTATAATCGTTGTGCCAATTTCAATTGGAGTTGCACTTTTGGCTCGACCAATAATTTTGTTTTTCTATGGCAATGAATACTTGCCTTCGGTTTTGCCTTTGCAGATTTTGATGCTGGGATTAATTTTTGTGTTTCTAAATTTCCCCTTGGGTTCTTTGTTAAATGGTTGTGATCGGCAAGTTGCGAATACAGTGTTGGTTGGTATTACCATGGTTTTTAATGTAATAATTAATATTTTTATAATTCCACGATATAGTTTTACTGGCGCAGCAATTGCTTTTTTAATCAGTCATACTTTTTTATTTTTCATAAGCATGGTAGTAGCTAGAAAGATTATCCCATACAGTAAGTTTTTACTTTTAAAAACTATTTTCCAATCATTTATTAGTGTTTTGGTTATGGCCGCGGTTATTTATTATTTAATGGCCCAATTACATTTCACTATTCTGATTTTAGTCGGTGGGGTAGTATATATCACTACTATGTTCATCACTAGAGGTTTAACTCAAAAAGATATAAAATATTTCATTGAAGTATTAATCAAGAAAAAACATGCCTAAGGTTATAAAATATTTTCCAGAAAGCAAGAATGTTCAGGCTTGTTTTGCTGACAAAAGTTGGGGTAATTTGTCGTTCAAGTGGCCAGGTGAAAAAGTTTTGGAACATAGACAGAAGCTTTTTGCTAGTTTAAATTTAAATTTGAATAAACTGGTGATGCCTGAGCAAGTTCATGGTAAAATTATCAAGGTAATAACAAATGACTTGCAGGGGCGAGGCGCTTTGAAAAATGATTGGTTAGAAGGGGTTGAGGGCTTGGTAACCAAGGCTCCGGGAATTGTTTTAGGAGCGGAAGCTTCAGATTGCCTTTTGATTTATGCATTTGATCCAAAAGCTCAAGTAATTGGAATTGTTCATGCTGGTTGGCGTGGGGTGAAAAATAATGCGGTTGTAGCTTTATTTGACAAAATGCTTGACCAAGGCGCTGAAGTTGGTAATATAGAAGTGGCTATAGGACCGCATATTCAGCAATGTTGTTTTGAGGTCCAGTCAGATGTGGTTGAACAATTTCAGGATTATCCGGATTCTATTAAAATTGAACAAGGTAAACATTATATAAATTTGGCTGATATTGTAAAAAGACAGTTGATTATTAGAAACGTTGATTTAATAAATATTAAAATTTCTGAGAGGTGTACTTGTTGTGAATTAAATTTTCACTCATTTCGAAGAGAAAAACAAAGTTGTGATGGGGGAATGCTAGGTTTGATTTGGTTGATGGATAAATCTTAAGTAAAAGTAGAGACGCGATTAATCGCGTTTGTACACATAAAGTTTATAAATGAAGAGAACACTATTAATTACAATTGATTTCCCTCCGATGTTTGGCGGAGTGGCTAATTATTGGTCTAATTTATGTCGGCAGTTACCTGCGGATAATTTTGTCGTTTTGGCTTCTGAATATAATAACACCTTGGATTTTGACATTAAACAAAACTATCTAATATATCGGAAAAATATAATTTCAAATTTAAAGTGGATGTGGCCTAAATGGTTACCACTTTTCTGGCATACTTGGCGATTAGTTCGTCAAGAAAAGATTCAACGATTAATTGTAGCTCATGTTTTACCAACTGGAACAGTAGCGTATTTGATGAAAAAAATATTTAAAATTCCATATTTGATTTCTGTTCATGGTTTGGATGTTGCTATGACCCAAGTTCGTCCACGAAAAAGATGGTTACTACGTTTAATTTGTCGTAATGCTTCAGGTGTTGTGACCAACAGTAAATACACACATGAATTATTAAATTCGATTTGTTCAATTTCTCAACCAGTAAGTACGGTTTATCCTTGCCCAAATTTTGTTTATGAAAATATTGATTCAGACAGGCTTGAAGAATTTAAGAAATCATTTAAACTTCATAACAAAAAAATTCTTTTGACGGTTGGACGATTGGTTGAGCGCAAGGGACATGATAAAGTTATTGCAGCTATGCAAAGAGTAATCCAAAAATTCCCCAATGTGGTTTATTTAATTGTTGGTCAAGGTCCAGAATTAGACAAATTGAAGAATCAGGTAAAAGGAGCTAATTTGGGAGAAAGTGTCTTGTTCTTTTCGGATGTTATGAATAAAGAAGTGCCGTTGTTTTATCATTTGTCAGATATTTTTATAATGCCAAGCCGGCAACTGGACGATGGTGACATTGAGGGTTTTGGAATTGTTTACTTGGAAGCTAATTGTTATGGCAAGCCGGTAATTGCTGGACGTGCAGGTGGAGCAGTTGAAGCTGTCGAGGAGGGAGTTAATGGCTTATTAGTGAATCCACTTAGTGAGAGTGAAATAGCCAAGGCTATATTTTTATTGCTGCAAAACCCACGTCGTGCACAAGAGTTGGGTCAGCGAGGAAAGTTGCGAGTAGAACAAAAGTTTAATTGGTCTGAACAATCGAAAAAGTTAATAAAGTTATTAAATTAATATGTTGGAGGGGATTTTTCTAATCGTTATCGTTGTAACATTTTTGGCAATTTTTTTTCGTCCTTTGAATGTTCCAGAAAGTATTTATGTTTTTATCGCAATAATATTTTTGTTAATTACTGGGATACTTAGATTTACGGATTTAGGTCAAGCCTTGATATCATTTGATGTAGTCAAGCCTTATGCTGTTTTGGTATTTTTTATAACATTTGCTATTTTATCAACCGGCCTTGATGAACTTGGTTTTTTTGAGTATCTATCAATAAAAGCTATTCAATTGGCTAAGCATGATGGCTTGAAATTGTATAAATATCTTTTTGTGTTGTCGGCTGTAGTTAGTTATGTTGCTGCAAATGATATTGTTATCTTGACTTTGACTCCATTTATTTTATATTTTACTAAGTACACTAAAATAAAAGCTCGGGGATATTTGATTTCCATGTTTGTTGTGGCTAATACAGCCTCGATTGGACAGATTACTTCCAATCCCACAAATTTTATCGTGTCTATGGTTTTTGACATTGCTTTTTTAGAAAATTTGCTTTACATGTTTTTGCCAACAATTTTAGGTTTAATCGCAATATATTTTATTTTGAAAAAAGTTTTTTATAAAGAATTTAACCTTAAATACAAAGAGAAAAAAACTGATCTTAGTAAAATAATAAAAAACAAATATCAGTGTCGAATTTTTGTGGTGATGCTTTTAGTTCTAATGCTATTTTTTGCGGTCGCTCCATTAATAAAATTGGAATTATGGATAGTTTCTGCAATATGTGCCTTGTTGGCAATTTTTGTTTCACAAATAAAAATTAAACAACTGTTGAAAGATTTACCTTGGAACGTAGTTGTTTTGGTTACAGGATTGTTTATCCTTTTATATGGTTTCATTAGTACCGGCTTACTTTATGACATTATTCAGCGATTGGATTCCGTAGTAGTTGGAGCTTCTTATTATGTTTTTCTTGCTGTGTCGTTTCTGGTAACTTTAATTTGTGGAATTTTTAATAATATTCCGTCAACCGCTTTACTTTCTTCAATTCTGTATAATGTAAAGTCGGTTGAACAAGATATTATTGCTTATGCAATTATTATTGGTTCTAATGTTGGTGCCAATATTACGATTCTCGGTTCTTTGGCTGGGATAATGTGGTTTCATTTAATTAAAAAGAAGAAACATAAAATTAGTTTGTGGGATTTTACAAAATATGGAATAATCGCGACTGTACCATTTGTTATAATTGTAACCATTGTTTTATATGCTGAGTTTTTAATATTTAAATAACTAAGGTGGTTTTCTATATGCAAAAATTTGTTATTGATTTAGGTGGTTCAATTGTTATGCCTAAAGATTTTCAATCAGAGTTTCTTCAGAAGTTAAGAACTCTTTTAATTGAACAAGCCAAAGACAAAAAATTCTACATTGTGGTAGGCGGAGGTTGGCCATGTCGTGAATTTAATCGTCGGGCTGAGCAGGTTACTAAGCTCAGTTCTGAATCTCTGGATTGGCTGGGAATTAAGGTTACACACTTGAATGCATTTTTCCTGGCTACTCTTTTGGGTGAAGCCGCTAGCAAAACAATTTTCACTGACCCGACCAGTTTACCTGAAGTCAAAGAAAATATTGTGGTTGGTGGTGGTTGGAAGCCGGGTAACTCTACTGACTATGTGGCAGTAAAGGTTGCAGCAAAACAAGAGATTTCAACTTTAGTTATTTTAACTAATGTTGATTATGTGTACGACAAAGATCCTCGCAAGTTTGATGATGCTAAACCAATTGAAAAAATGACTTGGGCAGATTTAAAGGCCATTGTTGGAGACGAATGGATTCCTGGAGCCAACACTCCGCTTGATCCATTGGCCTGCAAGTTGGCTGAGGAGATTGGTCTTAAAGTTGTTTTTATGAATGGTACAAATGTAGAAAACTTTGCGGCTTTTTTAAATGGAAATGATTTTATTGGCACCACAATTGCCTAAAAAAAATAAGTAAATTTGACTAAAACTCATGTTAAATGGTATAGCATGAGTTTTTTATTGATTTAACTAAAAAAAAGTTTTAAGATATAGAGTCAAATGCTAGCTATTTAAAATTTGACAAGTTATAATAAAAGTATAGGTAGTTAGTGTGTTCTTTACATTTGTGTAACCCAACGAGAAGGAGGTTCCAATGAGTAGAGTGTTGATTGCAGGTGTCTGTATTGACGTGCCACAAGTTGTGGAAGAAGCCATGGAAGAGTTAGCTGCTCTTGATGAGCAGTTAGCCGTAGTTGCCAGAGATTTTGATTCTGCTGACTTGATCATGGAATGCCTTGATCGAGTCTTGAATCGTTATCGAGATGAAGTAGACACAACCGTTGAGCTTGCTCTGATGGATCGTGGTGAAAGAATCAGAAGCTATAACAACACGCAATTTCGTGGAGTTGTTAAGCCAAGTGGGTTGACTTACGGCTTGGCCGTGGGTGTCCATAATTACAATGGTCAGGTTCAATTCTATCGCGCCGAGGGTGAAACAGCTAAGGCTGCGGATTTGCTGGAACAAGAGTTTGTCAACCTGATGTTGAGTGAAACTCTGTTGGCTTTGATGAGAGCAACTGGTCATGAGGTTTCAGAGTTGTCAACGCGACAAAATTCGAGCACTGGGAAAATTGAGTCGATCAGTTTTCAGGGGGTGAGCGTATCATGAGCAAGGACATTGTAGACGTTAAAGTCGAAGATGGTAAGTTGATCATGGATGTTCATTGTCCTGGTGATCCCGGAGGAAAACGTTGTCAAGCCAAGATGGCCCTTTTTAAGGTGTTGGCTGGTAAAATGGGATTTAGGGTTGATACTGAGGAAGAAGGGGGTAGTCGTCGTCCTGAGGCTCAAGTGGAGGAAGTCCATGTCAAAAAACGTCAAAAAACTTGATCCAAAAGTAAGACGTCATTATGACGTTGTGATTGACTTTATCGACGGTCGACTAGTTTTGCAGGACTTTTCCCAGGACGGTCATAAAGGAAGTCAGTTGTTCCTAGTGCTACTTCAAAAAGCGGGTTTTAGGGTCGATGTTACGACCGACAGCCCTTGCGGATAGAAGGGGAGGTAGCCAATGGTAAGTTTTCGTGAAGGCAATTCAACTATCGATACAGAAAAAGTTTTGTGGGGGTTTCGAGCGAACGATATTGTGGTGCAAGTTTCTTTTCAGCAGGGACGTTCAAAAATTGCCAAGTTTCTAGTCAAGGGAGTTGAGGGTACGGAAAATCTGTGGTTAGAAAACATGACCACAAAGAAAATGGTAACCCCAGTTTCTGCGGAAGGCTTGATCTTATTTGAGCGGCCAGACTTGTTGTACAAGATAAGTGATGGAGTAACACCACAACGTGGCAAGGCGAAACATCTGAATGGAATTGTTCGCGCAATAAACCCTTATACCAATGCTTTGTTGGTTGAGTTTGCAACCTTTAAAGATGGGCAGGAAATTTCTAATAAGGACAAGAAAAAGCCCTGGTTCCCTAAGCAGTTCAAGTATGATGGTAAGCGCTATGTTTGGTGCGAACTGAGTGTTTTTACACCAGAAGCCAAACAAAAGCTCAAAGTCAATGAATCACCTGCTAAGGAATTTGCTGTTGAAGGAACACATGAATTTACTCCAATGGCTGATTGGTTAACTGAGCTTGATGAAAAAAGACGAGCTAAGTTTGGCCATGTGTTTGCGCTGTGGGGTAATGTTGCTGATTTGCAGCAAAATCAAAAAGGTGTTTATCTGACTTTGCAGCAGTATCTGGAAGAAATATTTAGTCAGCGCAAGCTGATTATGTATTATTGTCTTTCAGCTGGTCTGCAATTTGCTGACGAAGAAATGGAAGATACTTTTCGTGACTTATATATGCCAAAATCTGAAGCTCAGCCGCCACCTGAAAGTCATGGTGGTAGATCTAGACGATCAGGTTCAGGTGGTGAACAAAAGTTGGCTGATGCATTTAACACCAGTCGGCAAAATACGCCCTTGCAGGATTTGATTGGTACTATGCCAGAAAAAGTTTTCCCGCTTTTGGAAAAAGCCTTGATTGGTGATTCAAAAAGGGAAAGAAAAGAGCGTAAACCATCTCCCAAGGTGTTAGTTATTAACTTTGCGGATAATGTGTTTCCTTACAATGCTAGCCAAGGGCAAGGTCGGGGAGACCGAATTGTATCAGAAACTCTTCAGCGTTGGGCAATGGATCATCGAGTAAGAGATTCGGGCACACTAGTCTTTCTGATCACACCGCAACTTTCCCGGTTGGACCCGGCTATTCGCGAGGGGCATACAGAAATTGTGCCAATTCGAGTTGCCAAACCAACGCAGGAGCAACGAGCTGATCGTTGGGGATTTTTGACCACCAAGACAGCTGTTGAAATGGAAGAGGGCCTAGCCCCTGCTATGCTTAGTCGAGCGACTAATGGTTTGTCTTTACGGCAAATCGATGAGGTTTATCGTTTGAGTGTAGTGCGAAGACAGGGGATCAGTTTAGCTAGTATTCGCAAGCGAAAAAGAGCTTTACTGCAGAATGAATTTGGTGGTCGAATTAATGTGTTAAATCCTGAATACGGGTATGATCATTTTGGTGGTCGACCTGAACTGATTGAGTATTTGCAAAAGTTGCAGTACTACATGCTAAACGGGATTTACCGACGCGTGCCAGTTGGCATTTTGTCACCTGGTCCACCAGGTACTGGCAAAACAACCTGTTGGATGTGTTTTGCTCATGAGACCGGCCTTAACTGCTTGAGTATTGGAACACTCCGATCCATGTGGCAAGGCATCTCTGAACAAAATACAGATGAAATTCTAGGAATTATTGATGACATGTCGCCGGTGGTGGTGATTGAAGATGAAGCTGATCAATCGGAGGGGTCTCGCGATTCGGCAAGTGGCGATGCTGGAGTGTCAAACCGGATGCGTAAGAAAAAGTTTGAGTTTTGTTCTGATCCAAGGAGACGGGGTAGAGTGATTTGGGTTAGGTTAACCAATAGGCAGGATTTACTGGATTCTGCTTACCGGCGAAAAGGCCGGACCGATGAAGTTATTCCCTTTGTTCTGCCTACGGTAGAAGACATGGCTCAGATTTTTGCAGTTAAGTTCAACGAATACGATATTCCAACTCAACTGTCAGACTTTACCCGGTTCGCCAAAGCCGCTAAAGACAGGCTCTATATTACGGGGGCTGACATCGACTGGATGGTACGTGAAGCTGATCTAATTGCAGAAGATAATGGTAAGGAAATAGTTGAAGCCAAACACTTGATCCAGGCAGTTGCAGATTGGGAAATGCAAACAGACCCTATTGATATGGATCGGCAAACTGTGATGGCACTTCGATGTAGTTCTAAGCGCTTTAGACCAACGGGCTGGGAGCAGACTTTGTCTGAAGCCGAAGAAAGACTGGGAATCAGTAGAAAATCTGCTGTTTATCCAGGAAGTGGAAGTCAGTCTAATTCGACACCGGTACCAAGTGACCCAACAATGAACTAAAAAAACACAAGCAGCACGAAACATAGTGCTGCTTTCATCAGAGTAGTGATTTTGAAAATGACTTTTCTGATGAAAATTGTACATTAAAATCTAGGAGGAATATCACATGGAAAAAGAATCATCACAATATGATGACAGAGTGCTTTTGTTGCTTCGAGTGTTATTTAAGGAAGTAGTCAAAGGTGAGAAAAAGGGAGAGTTTCCATTATTCACTCCAACTCGGCTCATGATTTCCAGTGTCGGTAGGGTGAAGTTTGAAGTAATGCACAGAGTTGGCGATGTGTCGGTATCTTTGCAGAGTCTTGGTGTTTCTGTTTACCATTTACTAACGGGTGAGTCTGAGTACAATAAGGAAAGTTTCCGATTTGATGGGTATTCTACTCGACCAATTAAGTCTATTCACTGGCCAGTGCTCAAGTTCATGCTTGAAGGCTCAGCTCAAGACTTGCAATATATTAAAAAAAGATTGAGTAAGTTTGAACTGTGGCGTGCAGATGTTAGTGACCGTTGGAATCAACTGCGTAATCGAATTCACAATAGGACCGAGGAGAAAATAACCTTGGTCAATGGTAATGTTAAAGTTGAATATATGGGTATTGTTCGATCTTGGGGCGGTAAATTAGAATTTGTTGGTGATTTAGTTTTTATAGCAGTTTTCGGAAGTGCTTTTTTACTTAGCCAAGTGTGTGCTATTGGTGCTTTGGTGTTATTTTCTGTTCATGCGTACCAGTTTTTTCCAATCCCACTGATGGCTATGATTTGGATTGTGTATATCACTGGTTTCTTATTTCTACACTATACTAGTTATGGATTAAGAACAAAAATGCATTGGCAATGGCGTCACTTGTCTATAACGGTGATAAGTTTCATCTTGACGAGCTTGGTTCTGTTTTCTGCTGGTAGGTGCTTCGATTGGACTCATGTTAATAAAGATAGTAATGGTCAGGAAAAAAGTTTTGTGGTTATTGATCGACAGCTAAATAGACCAATAGCCCGTTTAAGTCAGGATGAAACAGATACTTTTATGCAGTGGACAGAGGCGTCAGTCAGTCCTTTATACTATTCCATTGAGCCCGGACTACGGTTAAATGGAGAGTTCAAAATGCATTTTCGGTTGAATGCTGTTTTACCTAATGAACAGAATTTTATATTTGAAAGTAGGATCCAATATGTACTTGATATCAATGATGATATTGAGTTTCATGTAGCTTTGGATAAATGGGCACGAACTGATGTATTGCAATCATCAATTGATCAACATGTAACAGGTTTATCCTTTGATGTCGAAAAAGAACTTAGACAGTCAAAAGTCTTGCATGATCCGACGCTCCTAACTTTTGAAAGGGAATCGATTGTAAAAAAGATTTTTGTGGAAAAATTCAAGCAAAATCCAATTGCTCCAGAAGTAATGATTCAATTGGAATAAAAACACAAGAGGCAAGGGGAGCCTCTTTTTTGTTTCGCAAAGTGCTCACGTTGTAGTAATTTTAGGTGAATTTAGTGGGGTTGACGTAATCTAAAATTTACTTTATAATATCTATAACAATTAAATTAATCTCCGTAGACAACGGGTGTCCTTATTTTATCAGGGGCTTAATTACCTGTCGAGGAATATATCCTTTTTTAGATATGTCTGCGGAATTTAACGCAGATTTTTTAATTATTATAAGATAAAGAAGATATAGAGGGGCAAGAGGATAACTAAAATCTAATAATTCATAGTTATCTCCTATAGCCTCCTTATCCCTCCTTTAATATATGGCGAAGACAAAACAACAAAAACAAGAAGCTATTGATCAAATAGTTGCAAAAATTAAAGACGCAAAAGGTCTAGTAATTGCCAATCATGAAGGTCTAACTGTGAATGATTCACAAGTCTTGCGTGAAAAATGCAAAGAACAAAATGTGGAATTTGTTGCAGTGAAGAAAACATTATTGAAATTGGCATTGGAGTCAGCAGGTATTAAAGATGCTGATACAAAGTCTATGACTGGTGGATTAGCAATTGCGATTAGTGGAGAGGATGAAGTAGCTCCAGCAAAAATTCTGAAAGATTTTGCTAAGACTCACAGCCAGGTAGTTTTTTGTGGCGGAGTATTAGAAGGAACACTTGTTTCAGCTGAGCAAGTTGGCAAGTTAGCAGATCTACCAAGCAAACTAGAATTACTGGCCAAAGTCGTTGGTTCGATCAAAGCACCAGTTACTGGATTTGTTAATGTGCTGAGCGGTAACCTTCGTGGTTTAGTTAATGTATTAAATGCAATAAAAGAAAATAAATAAACTGTTAAACTGTTAAATTGTTAAATTGTATATAACAATATAACAATATAGCAATATAACAATATACTAAATATGGCAGACGAAAAAACAACAGCTCCAGTAGAGGAGACAAAGGACGTGGCAACTGAAGCTCCAGCAACTGTGGAGGAAAAAAAAGAAGTTGCAGTTCCTGCAAAATTTAAGTCATTGGTAGAAGAAATTGAAAAAATGACTGTTATGGATCTAGCTGAATTAGTTGAGATCCTAGAAGATAAGTTTGGTGTTAGCGCTGCTGCACCTATGATGGCTATGGCCGCTGCTCCTGGAGCAGAAGCTGCAGTTGAAGAAAAAAGTGAATTTGATGTTGAATTAGCTAGTTGTGGTGAAAACAAAATCGCTGTGATCAAGGTAGTAAAAGAAATTACAGGTTTAGGTCTAAAAGATGCCAAAGATTTAGTTGATGCTGCACCTAAGGTCATCAAAGAAGCTGTTAAGAAAGAAGAAGCTGAAGAAATGAAAAAGAAATTAATGGAAGCAGGTGGAACAGTTAACTTAAAATAAAACTTCTTGAATAAGAAAACCCGCATTAATGCGGGTTTTTTGTTCTGATAAAAACCACCAGCTTAAGCTGGTGGTTAGTCATTTGACAAGAGTATCATTTTTTGTTATTATATATAGTTCTTTGAAAGGACGAGATAGTCTTTCTTAAATTTGAAACAGAAAAAATAGGAGTCAGATATGGGAGAAGTTACTTTAAATATAGCTCAAATCGCTATATTACGGTATTTGCCAGAAGGGATAGAGGTTTGTGCTGATGAAATTAATCCAGGTTTTGGAAAGATCCTGTTGTCAGATGTAACATTAAGGGAAGCAGATGCTCCCGGAGAGTACTATGTTGTAGCAATCTGCATGGATATGAATGGCCACACGTATAAATTGACTGCGTTATGTGGAGTTAATAAAGAACTAGAAGTTCAAGTAACTGTAGTTTTGACTGAGTTTACTGATCCCCCTCAATCGTCGCCAAGAAAATACGAACTGAATTTTGTTAAAAGTGCGAATCCAACTGTGGAGCTTGTTGAGACCTCAGGTCAAGAAGTGTAAGGATGGGCTGTCCCAGAGTGGGCAATTGGATAAGCTTAACGTCCTGAATCTAATTCAGGGCGTTTTATGTTTTGTCCTATGTTTGTTATAATGAAAATATAAATAAAATATTCGTATGTTTAAATGTAAATGTAAGTGCAATGATCTATCCTGGGGGTTTTTGTATGCAGCCTGTACCGTTGCGTATGTTGGTTTAGTTTCCTTGTTGATGAGCCGAGGTGAAGAATTGTTTGGTAATGGTAATGAAGGTGGCTATTTAACATTTGTTGCAGTCTTATTGTTGCTTGTGCTGTCAGTAGCGACTGTCGGAAGTTTATTGTTTGGGAAGCCCGTATATTTGTTGCTAAAGAAGGATTGGTCGCAAGCAGTAAAGCAGTTAGCCTACAATCTGGGCTGGTTATTGATACTGACTGTGATTGTTTTCTTGTTTTTGCTTTAATTTTTTGAAAATAAAACAGGCTATGAAGGCAAAGATACGCATCTTCGCCTTCATAGCCTGTTTTTTATTATAACTATAATTCAGCTTGGTATAGTTTACCGCCAACAGTTAAATATAGAGTTTTGCCTTCGATAATAAAGTCAGAAATGTTTTGATCTAGTAGGTCAAATAAGTATTGAGCTACAAATGCACCTTCCTTGTTAATTACCACAATACGTTTACTGTTACTTTCCAAGATGTAAATACGGTCCAAGTCAAGTGAAGTGTACAATTTTGTGATACCGTTAAGACTAGGTTCAATGGTCGTTAGGTTAAAGTCTTGCTTGCTTCCTGTGAAGAATTTATAAATTTGTCCTTGCTCTGTGGCAATATAGATATTACCATCAATTGTCAGGCTGGTAGCTTTAGTTAAAACAGCATCACCTTTGTCTTTTATCCAGTTTGTACTTGTGCCAAAGTCATCGCCATTAGCTTTCCATTTGATGATTTGTTCTTTGGCTTTGTCTAATACGTAGATATTTTTACTGTAAAGTTGAACAGCTGTAATATTTGTACTTTCTCCCCAGTCAATAGATAAGGTGTTGTAGTCATTAGATTCGGAATTAAATCTGATTAATTTGTTTTGGTTTGTAATAAAGTACAGATTGTCATCTTCCTGCAAGCTCAAATTAAAGTCTCCAGCTGTACTGGTGCTCAGGGACGTGGTTTGTTTGTTGTCCAAATTGACTGAGTATAAATTGTTATTATGGTTATTTGTGTAAAGTGATTGCCCAATCTTTTTTAGGCTTGCTAGTTGTACTGGTTGATCGTCTTTTTTTATTTCTGTAATTAATTGTGGTGTAAGTGTAGTAATGTGTAGTAATTTATTTTTAATATTTTCAGTTTGGCGTGTTAGTTCAGTGTGATTAGCTTTTTGTACAGTTGAGGCTTGGGGTAGGTACTGAATTATTTGCTCAGCCTGTTTTATTAACTCCAAGCTTTTGCTTTCATTTTTATAGATTAAATTAACTTGGGCATTGTTAATAAAGTTTTTTGCTTTTTGTATTTCAGTTGTATAAGCAGCTTGATCAGCTTTGACTTGTTTATTGTGATTCATCCAAAAGATGCCAGATATAAATATTACTATCAATACAATAATAGAAATTAAAAGAGCTTTGTTGAATTTTGGTAAACTGAATAATTTTTTTCCAGCGCGAGCAGTTAGGGAACCTGTTTTTTCGGTTTTTGGTTTTCTTTTTCCAGTAAATATATTTACAATAGATTTTCCGATTTTAGTAATAGAGCTGCCAAATATTTTTATTACATTAAGTATGTACTTTAGAATACCAAATTTCATTTTCTTTTCATTTTTTGGAGAGTGGAGTGTTTTCTTGCTTTTTTTACTCTTGACCCAGCCAATTACTTTGCCCAACGTGCCCCAGATGTTTAAAGCAACATTGGGTGATAAATATTTTTCAGTAATGTCCTTGGTGTCAATTAGTTTGTTAATTGATCGTTGGGAGATTGGTTGATCAGATATGCTGCGTTTTTCTTCCATTTTTATGAATAGTGAGCAGTAGGTGAGGTGGGAGTTGTTTTTTACATTGTTGATTAGGTTCTTGAAATAATCAATTGCTGTTGATAAGTCATTGCTGGAAAGGATTTTGTTTACTTTGTGGGCAGGGATATAGTTGCTGAAAATTTCTGAGCATAGGTATAGTGCATTGTGGTGAAAAATCTTTCCATTGATTGTTGATGAAAAAATCTTTAGCTTGTCAGACTGTTCCTCTTTGATTCGAGGTGTATTGTCAACTATGTTTAAAACCTTGTAATTGTTTTGTTTGGTTTTGTGTAATAAATAGACTTGAATCAACCCTTGATGTGCAAACACAAAATCAATTTCTTTTTTGACTTGATTTGGCTTTGCTACAGCGATAACATAATGAAGATTTTCCAGTACTAGATTTATATGACCGATTTGTATCATTTCTACTAGCGCAGCATTAGTCTTTTGTAGTGCGTGTTCGAAAACTGTTTCTAGATTGAGTTTATGTGGCTCGGGTGATGAATTGATTTGATTGTAATAATGCTCTTTGAGATTGTTGATTATGGTTTGAACAATTTTTTCACTTTCATCAATGTTTGTTGCCCTGATTTCAATAATACCCATTAAATAGCCACCGTTTTTTTCTTTGCCTTCTGGATAAATAATAAAATCTTCACATAAGTATGTGTTTTTTTCGTGCTTTGAAGGGATATACAGTTCCTCGATGGTAATATCGTGATTTGGTTCCATGGGAAAAATTAGATTTAACGTTAATAGATAGTTGTGATTTTAGCCCTTATTAATTTGACGTTTTAACAACATATATATTATACTATACTTGCAAAGAAATAATCAACTATTTGAGCCACAAAAGGGGGATAATGGCAAGATGGTAATAAAATATGTTTGAACAATTATTTGGTTCAAAGACGCGCGTGAAGTTGATAAAGGTTTTTCTGGATAATCCAGAAAAGAAATTTTTTGTTCGGGAACTAACACGTTTAACTGATTCTTTGATTAATTCTATTCGGAGAGAGCTTGATAATCTCGTAAATTTGAAGATAATTCAGGCTGAGGAAGCTGTTGATAATTCAGAAAATGAAAAGCCTCTAAAAAAAGGTTTGAATGTAAAAAAGTTTTATTCCTTGAACACCAAGAATCTATTTTTGCAAGATTTAACTAATTTGTTTAACAAGGGTAAGATACTCCTGGAAAAGAAATTAGTAGAAAAGATCAAGCGATTGGGTGATATTCATTATATGGCTTTTGGGGGATTGTTTGTTGACAAGGATAAGGATGAAACAGACGTTGTTATTATCGGAGACTTTGACATAGTGAAAGCAAAAGAGAGTTTTAGGAAATTTGAAAAAGAATTAGGCAAGGAGATTCGTTATACTTTATTGACATTAGCAGAGTATAATTTAAGGAAAGACATTGCAGATAATTTTTTAGAGAGTATAATGGATAATGATGGTCATATCGTTATTATTAATAATTTGGCCAAGAAAAAGATTGATTCTCAATACACTGAAATAATCAGTTAATAATTAGCCAAGAACCATGCTTAAATATATGAAAAGTCAAGTGATTTTTGTTTTAGTCCTTTGCGGGGGGCTTTTTTTATTTGTCCAAACTTCTTTGGCAAGCGATTTGCCGGACTTAATGGTTTACGATCAAGACTTGAAGCTAGAAAAGACGTTGGACATCATGCCTAATGATTTTTCAGGTAGCTTGCGGTTTCAAACTATTGATTTACAGGGATCTGGTAATAAGCAGTTGGCAGTTGCTTTGGGTAATCAAGATCAGCCAACAATTCAGATTTTTGATTTTGAGGGCAACTTGCAAAATCAATGGCAACCATATGCCCCAGGTTTTACAGGTGAAATTTCATTAGCTGTAGCAGATCTGGATGGAGATGGGCGTGAAGAGATCATTGCTGGCCCTGGCGCGGGCGGTGGGCCACAAATACGAATATTCAACGGCCAGGGCCAGCCACTATATACATTTGGTTTCTGGGCTCATAACAAGGATTATCGCGGTGGAGTGGAAGTGACGGCTGGTGATGTGGATGGCGATTCACAAAAAGAAATTATTGTTAGCGTGATAGAAGGTTCTCGTGGTTGGATCAAATTTTTTACTAGGTTTGGTGAGGAGATTGGTCAGCCGATTGAAATTGAATTGGAAAATAATTTTGAGCCAGTAAAAATTGAAGCTGTTGATTTGGGGAGTGACGGCATTGAAGAAGTAATTGTCGGTTTAGGGTCTGGTAATTCTCCTAAGGTTAAAATTTTTCGTCGAGACGGTTCGATGATCAAAGAGTTTTTTGCTTATCATCCTGGCTTTGGTGGAGGTGTTAATTTTTCAGTTGCCAAAACTTTGGAGCGAAACATAATTGTAACTGGAGCTGGCTACAGTGGTGGTCCTCATGTTCGTTTCTTTGATTCATTTGGCGAATTGATAGACAAGCCATCTTTTTTTGCCTACGACGAGGATTTTCGCGGGGGAGTAAACGTTGACTATTCTGACATTAATAATGATGATCAATTAGAATTGATAACCATGCCACAACAACTTGGAGATGGTGGAAAGGGGTTTTTACATAAATATATTGATATTGATATTTCAGAACAAAAACTAAAATATTATCAAAATGGAAAATTAGTTGACCAATATATAATTTCCAGTGGATTGAAGTCTATGCCCACGCCTCTCGGCGAATTTAAAATTTTTCAAAAATCACCACGAGCCTATTCTGCAACATATGGTTTATATATGCCTTGGTGGATGTCGTTTAAACCCCGCTATGGGTTACACGAGTTGCCAGAATGGCCGAATGGTTATAAAGAAGGTGAAGATCATTTAGGGAAGGCAGTTTCGCATGGTTGCGTTCGACTTGGTGTTGGTCCAGCAGAAGCACTTTACAAGTGGGCACCGATTAGCACGCCAGTGATTATACATGAATAAATTAGTTAAAAGTTCAAAGGTAAAAAGGAAAAGTAATTATTGAAGAATATACTTTGACCCTTAAACAAGAACGTTTTTCTATGAAAAACTTAGAGCAACTACAACAAAACGCACTCCACGCTAGCTTCACCGAAGTTCAGCAGGCGCATTTTGATAAACTGATGTCGGAATTAGAAGTGATCTCAGGTGGCTTAGGCTTCGCTGAATTAAAAGAGAAGGCTGAGGCTGGTGACAAAGAAGCACTTCAAGTGATGAGGGATTACATCGTCAAAAAAGAGCAAATTGTGGTTTTTATTGAAACTAAAGAAACACCTGTTTCTTATAATGATATACCATTTAGAAATAAAGAGTTACAGCGTGGTGACGAGGTGATTGTTTTACGGTATTATAATCCCGGTATCCCCGCTGGATCAAAAGGAGTAATTGCTTCAATAAGTCGATATGACGATGGCACCGTATATTATTCTGTTGATTTTGGGGATAAGCGCCACGTGGTTAGGCCTCATATAGTGGCAGAGATTGTTAATGAACAAAGTGGTAAGTTGGATTTGAATAAATACGGAGGGTTTTTTACGGGTCAAAAGTTAAAAATAAAAAGTCCGTTGCCGGAAGCTCAGGGTATACCACTTAATATTGAGCAAATTGATTCAATTTTAGTTGTGGGGTTTTGGCATGTATTTAATGGATTAAAAATAAGTTTGGATATTTTGTATAAAGATGGTAGCTCAGCATCCTCTGTTTTATATTCACCAAAAGATTTAGAAAAATTATATGAGAAAGTTTAATTATGTTAAATCTCCCGCAAACGGGATCCCGCTATGCGGGACGAGAACAATAACGAGTAAAATATCTAATACACAGTATCCAATATTTAATAAAGAATATCAAACATGAAAAGTATAGAACAACTAACTGAAAACGCACTCAAAGCTAGCTTTACCGAAGTTCAGCAAGAGCATTTTGATAGGTTAATGTCTGAATTGGAAGTGGTTTCAGGTGGCTTGGGTTTTGATGAGCTTAAAGAAAAAGCTGAAACCGGTGACAAAGAAGCGTTGCAGGTGCTTCGAGATTACATTGCGAAGAAAGAGCAGATTGTGGAGTTTATTGAAAAGAAAAAGGACCCTGAGCATTTTGAAAAATATGATGAAGAAATTCATGTTGGGGATCAAGTGGTAGTACGTTATCATTCTTCGTTCCCAATTGTTGCAGAGGTGCTTAGGATTGAAAGAGCCAGAAGTGGTAATATAATTTTAGTAAGGCGCCAGTATGGTTCTAATGAGAGGGTTTTACAAAGTGATGTTATCAAGTTAGTTGGCACAACAACTCAAGCTGAAGGTGGTACAAGTTTAGAATTGATTGCTCGAAATGCTATGAGTGGTTTAGAAAGAGGGAAAAAATATAAATGTAAAGATAAGCAAATGTTAGGCTCCAAGGAAGTAACGGTTTTGGAGTTTGGTTGGACTGATAACAGTCATCAAGTTAATGTGAAGTATTTGTATCGTGATCATGAGGGAGAAAAAAGGTTCCCTTGTTTATCAATACCCGAGTTTAAACTATTATATGAGGATGTATGATTAACCCAGAACAACAGTTACAAGAAAGGGCATTAAAAGTTAACTTCACTGAAGTTCAGCAGGAGCATTTTGATAGGTTAATGTCTGAGTTAGAACAAATTTCAGGTGGCTTGGGTTTTACTGAGCTGAAAGTAAAAGCAGAAGCCGGTGATAAAGATGCACTTCAAGTGCTGCGTGATTATGTTGCTAAGAAAGAACAGATAGTTGAGTTTATTGAAACGAAAGAGATTGAAATCGACTATGATACTATTCCATTACGGGATAAAGAACTTAGAGTAGGTGACTTAGTGGCAGTGGACTTTTTTGGTGATGGAGCCAAGCAGGGAGAGTACGTTGGAGAAAGGTCTGATACTTCTACTGAAACTGGTGAATCATATTTGTATTTAGATGTTAAATTAAAGAATGGTAAGGTGGTTTCTACCACAAATGAGCATGTTGCAAGAATTATTGATAAAGCGACTGGCGAATTGGACTTAAATAAATATGAGGGAATTTACATTGGCCAAAAATTGGAATTTCGTGCTTCCTCACCGTCAATTAAGGATTTGCCAGCAGGAATAGGCCTTGAGGATATTGAATCTGTTGAAGTAATCTGTTTTGACTATAAGTTTGGTAGATATAATGTAACTATTGAGTTTGATTTGGGAAGCGGGCTATACAGGACTATGATTCATACCCCGAAATCATTAAAAAAAAGATTTTTAACTTTAATTATGAAATAAATCTGAACAATATAATCCGAATCTACCACGAAGTGGTCCCTTTGGGGCGAATTTTAATTAGATTTTTACAAATTCCTACTAGAAAAAGGAAAACTAAAACTTGGTCAAACGATCAAAAGAATTAAACACAAAGGAAGCTGAGATAAGGGTAGCTTACGAAAACGTAGAAGAATATGCTGATTTATCAAATGGAATAGCAGGATTTAAAGAGAGTTTTACGTTGGTTGAGAAAGAATAGCTAGGCACGTAGCACGTAACACGTAACACATAACGAGTAACATCTGACACATAATACACATTAAATATGATAAATCCAGAAAAACAATTACAAGAAAACGCACTTAAAGCTAACTTCACCGAATTTCAGCAGCAACATTTTGATAGATTAATGTCTGAACTGGAAAGGATTTCGGGAGGTTTGGGTTTTGCTGAGCTCAAAGCAAAGGCTGAGGCAGGTGATAAAGAAACACTGCAAGTGATGAGGAATTATATCGCCAAGAAAGAGCGGATCGTAGAGTTTATTGAAACTAAGAAAATACCATTTGCTAACAAGGAGCTGGTTGATCCAGGTTTGATTGAATCTTTTGTAGATGACCTAGAGGCCTTAAGTGTTAAGTTGGATAAATGGAACAGCTATGCTGAAATGAATGGTAAGTTGTATGGCCGTATTTGTATAGACGATGTCTGGCTACCGATAATCAAAGGAGAAATTATCAGAGAGTTGGTTGATGCTGACGGCAATAAATATTCAGTAAAAAGTGTTTATGACATGAGCTTTCAGAATGGGAAGATTCTGGCTCATTTCAATTTAGAATCTGGGAAGACTATTGCTGTGATTGATGATTCTGGTAGGATTTTAGAACAGGTCGGTGCATGTGGAGATAATAAATTTGAAGTTGCTGACCCTGTTTATGCTCATCCAGAGGATATCCATTTTGATCAAACAACTGGAAGTTTTGGTTTTTCCATGAATGATAAATATATTGATCCGAAAACGCAAGAATGGAGAGCAAAAAGAATTCCAGTTTATGTGGAAAATGGTAAGATGACAGAAGTTGACCAAGTGGATGGCCACCCTCTTAATTATATTAAGGAATTAGAATTTATTAATGGTGAGTTAAATGGTTATATTACCACGAAAGGTTTTACTGAACAAAGGAAACACACTCCGGTCATAGACGGAAAGGACATAGTTGAGTTTAAGGGCAACGAAATAATTGATTGTCGTTATGTTAAAAATATCGATAATAAACTTTGTGCAAGACTATCAATAGTATCCAAAGGTGTTGTCGTGGTCAACCGTGGTGAAGAAGTACAACTTGATGATTTGCCAGATGATAATCCAGTTTCACATGATGTTGATTATATTGAATATACGGAAAACTCTATAAACGGTAGAGCAAAAGTTTCATATAAACGACCTGGGCAAATGGCTGGGTATGTACTAGAATATCCAATAGTTGAAGGGCGAGTAATCCGCGAGATTGACGGGCATAAGATTAAGCAAACAGAATCTGTGGAGGTTATTGAAGGTAAACTGAATTGTAGCGCCAGATTTGAGGATCTCCCTGGTGATTATTACCCAGTTATTAATGGAGAAATTATAACTGAAATTGAAGGAAGGAAAATAAAAAACTGTAGGAACGTTCATAATGTTGGAGGTAAAGTATGTGGAAGATTTTTCTTTGAAGGTGATGTTGAAGGTGTTGTGGTAATGGGGAAAATTATTAATTATTATGATTAATCCAGAACAGCTATTAGTAGACCAAGGTCTTCTTGTTGGTTTTGTTGATTGGCAACTCACCACTTATTACTCATCACTAATTATTTATGTACTTACTAATCTCAACTGAAAGCAATGCTCGATTTTCTTTGGCCATTGGCGAAGATAAAATTGAGAAAATAAAAACTGTTGAAAACCCGTATAAACAGTCCGAGTTGTTGTTGAAAACAATCGATAGATTGTTTGAGGGGCAAGGGTTAAGGAGCAAAGGGCAAGGAAGGGTTAAGGGGCAAGGAGCAAAAATTAAAGAACAACTAAAGGGCATTATCGTCGTTCAGGGGCCGGGACAGTTTTCAGCTTTGCGAATTGGAATTGTTACGGCCAATACTTTGGCTCACAGTTTGAATATTCCGATTGTTGGAGTTCAGTTGAAAAAATCGTGGTTGGACTTGCCTGAAAAGGAAAAGTTGGAAAAAGTTTGGGCAGAAGCACGAAAGCCTGCCTCGCCTGACGGCGGTCAAGGCGGGCAAGAAAGCAAAAAAACAAGAAAACAATTAGTAATACCTGTTTACGGTAAGGAGCCGAATATTACGTAGAAAAAAAACAGCCGTAGGGATACGTCGAGACTTGTACCTACGGCTGTTTTTTTATTTAATTTAGAGAAATAGTTATCCACAGCGCAATAATTTATTTAGGAAAGGTCTAGATTGTTTAATTTTACACAAGAAGTTATCCACAAGAAAAGTGTTGCTCAATGGTATTTGGTGGGGTATAATGACTGCAGAGTGAAGAAAAGTGGGGAATTGTGGAATTACTTTCACAACTCTTTTCTTCATTTTTGTTTAAACGTTCAATTATGTTCATCGGTGAATACAATTATTCAGTTGATTCCAAAGGCAGACTAGCAATCCCTGCCAAATTTCGAGCTGCATTAAAGTCAGGGGCAGTCGTTACACGGGGATTAGATAACTGTCTTTTTGTGTATACCAAAACTGAATGGACAGTTCTTGCCCAAAAATTAGCAACCCTTCCAATTAGCCAGGCGAATAGCCGGGCTTTTTCTCGGCTTATGTTAGCTGGCGCTATGGACGTTAAATTAGATTCTCAAGGCCGAATTATGTTGCCAGATTATCTGCGTCAGTATTCAAGTGTAAAAAAGAAGGTTGTTATTACCGGTCTTTATAATCGTTTGGAAATTTGGGATGAAGGTAAATGGAATACATACAAAAATCAGACAGAGAAGGATAGCAATGATATTGCTGAACAATTAGGTGAGTTAGGTGTTTAAATAAAATAAAAATAAATAGTATGGCTAAGCAATTATTAAAAATTTTAGAACTAATCTTTATTTGGTAATAGATCCAAAAAATGTGATGACAGTACATAAACCGGTCCTCATGAAAGAGGTCATTGAGGCGTTAAATCCTCATAAAAATCAAAATTTTGTTGACTGTACCATTGGAGGTGGAGGGCACGCAGAGGCGATCTTGTCTCTAACTGGACCAAACGGGAAAGTCCTAGGCTTAGACTGGGACAAGCAGGCAATTACTAGAACCAGAGAACGATTAGCAAAATATGCCAGCCGATTGGTTTTAGTAAATGAATCTTATATAGAAATAAAACAAGCAGTGTATGATAAAAAATTTAATAAAATTGACGGGATCCTTTTTGATCTTGGCCTTTCTTCAGATCAATTGCAAGATTCAGGACGTGGATTTTCTTTTCAGGTTAATGAACCGCTAGACATGCGTTATGATGCAGAAAGTAATCCTTTAACAGCCGAGCACATTGTCAATACGTATCCGTTAGATAAGTTAACTAATATTTTCAGGGAAAATGCTGAGGAAGAATCAGCTAGGAAAATTGCCACAGCTATTTGTGAAACCAGAAAACAAGATAGACTTAAAACAACTTTGGAGTTGGTCGGTCTAATCGTTAGAACTTTACCACGTAAAAAATCAAGAATTCATCCAGCAACAAAAGTTTTTCAGGCTTTGCGAATGGAGGTTAATAATGAATTAGCCAATATTCGCATGGTATTGAAAGATATTACACAGTTGTTGGAGCCAGGGGCCAGAGTGGCAGTAATCGCTTTTCATTCAATTGAAGACCGTATTATAAAAGAGTTTTTTCGTCATGAAGCAACGCAGTGTCATTGTCCAAAAGAGATTCCAGTCTGTCGTTGTGAACATAGATCTCAGTACAAAATAATAACCAAAAAACCAATCGTTCCATCAGAAGAAGAAATTATTCAGAACTTTCGTTGTCGAAGTGCTAAACTCAGAGTTGCTGAAAAGATCTAATTATTCCCTTTAATTATTTCTATGACTAAATATTCACAATCATTAAAGCCAAAAAGAAGTAGCCACTTGCACCGTCGTTTGGCTAAATTGACTAAGCCAGTATTTTTGGTGATGGTAGGTCTTTTGTTTGTTGGTTCGATTGTTGTGTATTTAGTTGAGGTCAATTACATTGCTGCTAAGGGTTTTCAAGTTCGTGATATTGAAAAACAAATTACTGCATTACAGGAATCTAATGAAAAATTACAACTGCAAGCTATTGAGATGAGATCCATGACAGATTTGTCCGAAAAAGTTAGCCAATTAAATATGGTTCCAATTGATTGTATAACCTATTATGATTCTGCTGGTCAGTTGGTGGCCCAAAGATAAAAATATAAAAGTATAAAAATAACAGCTCGAGGGTTGTTATTTTATAATTACTTAACACTTAACACTTAACATATCCGCCTTTAGGTTAGGTGGATTTTTTATTCATCCCCTTTTCGTCATTCCGGATTTAATCCGGAATCCCCTGAAATTTACTAGATCCCGGATCAGTGTCCGGGATGACAAGGATCGGGGGTATTCTTGACAAACTGTTTAAATTAAGGTAGGCTTAATTATTAAATAGTTCTTTGTATAATAGGAGGTTCAGATGAAGATATCAACCTTGGTTAAGAGGAAGATTGAAAAATATCAGCCCCAAGGTAGCCTGGATCAAACTGCAAAAATCTTCCTGGCTTTGAGTGGAGTACAGCATCCAGAAGTAAAGGTACATCTGGAGCGCGTGGCATTACTTAGCGAAGCTGTGGCCCTGAAGCTTCACAAGGATGGAAAAGCGGCATTTTTCGCTGGCTTACTGCACGACATTGGCAAGATTGTCTTGCCTTATTACCTTTTTGACGGACGCAATATTACTGCCGAGGAGTATGCTGAAGTAAAAAGACATGCTGTCGCAGGAGTAGAAGCACTGAAAGATTTTCATGAATTTACTGCGCTTTGCGCTGGTTTGCATCACGCAGTTTACAAGGCTGGCTATGGTCTGACAGTTGAGGATTTTCCAAAGCATTGGAATCCTGCCACTATTAAGAAGGTATTGAACATTTCCACGATCATTTCTATTTGTGACTTTGTGGACGCATATTCTCATCGAGATACAAAGATCAAAGATGGATCTGACGAGGCTGGCCCGACTCTTCGTGAAATGCTTTTGGGAAAGTATCCGGAAGATAGGCTCTTGATTGATGCAGCTCTCGAAGAAAATAAAAAAAAGCAGTATAGCGAGTAATTCGATCTTACGAAATGCTTTGACCCCGTAAATTGCGGGGTCTTTTTTTGTATTGACAAACTGTTGGAATTAAGGTAGGATTAATTATTGAATTGTTCTTTAATTTAATGGGAGGTAATTATGTCTGAAAAATGGTTTTTGGTTACCAGGCAGAAGTATATTCTGAAAGACGGAAAAATTGAGGAACGGACTTTTTCTACATCTTTCGGTGCAATTGGTGCTGAAAAAGTTGATGCGATTTTCAAAAAGCATGGGTTAGGAAAAGAGTCTTTGATTTCTGACCCTCTAACTGATGAGCCGCTCTATTTGCCTGAAGGAACTAAAGTCGAAGAAGTGGATGGGAAATTGGTAATCACACTAGGTTGTGATGTGACAATGAAGGATGGCTCAGCTATTTACGGATACAAAATCACTGAAGTTGATGGCCCTGAAGAGGACTGATTTACAGGAGAATAATGGAATATTTGATTGGTGAGTTTAATATTCACCCGGATAGCAATCCACAACAACCTATTTTTGATGAGAACGAAAATGTTCTTGGTGTAGTTGATTTTGAGGGTTGCACAGATCCCAACCAAGCAGCAGTTCTCTTCGGTCTAGGGAAATTAGATTTTTCTGAAGTTAAAGCAGTTTGGTTCCGTGGTCAGTTTGAATCCTATTGGTACAAGGAAGATGACCTAGGTGAAGTTTTGAGAAAACTCAGTAATGGTGAAATTGTCAAAGGCTTTCGCTTGCGACAGGTTGAGAAATTGGAAGATGCTGGTCAGTTGAACTGATCAGAAAAAATTCTTTTTGTTGAACTCGAGGAGAAATCTGATGGCGAATGAAGTTTTTCTTGTGGAATTTTTTGAAGTTATTCCGGACAAACCTAACTCAACGCCGATTTTTTGTCATGATGCCAGGCAAAAGATGGGTTATGTGGATGCTGAGTCTGTGGAACAGGCAGCAGAGAAAATCGGTTTGAGGAAATACGAATTCAAAGGTTTAGTAGGAGTTCCTGGAAAAGCAACCCTTCATCACAATTTGGTCAGTTATTGGTACCCGTTTGTTCTTGAAGAAGAAATGGTTATTCGAATGCTTGATCATGGTGAGAAGCTCAGAGCCTATGTTGTAACTGAACTGAAGCAACTGGTGATTCCAGTTATTTAGCAAGTGAAAAATAAAGCTCTGCATCTTATGCGGAGCTTTTTTAGTCTTGAAAAAGGTTTAATTTTGTAGTATAATCGTTTAGAACAATATGTTTAATCTAAAAACAACTAAAGGTAAGGCTCGCCGAGGTGAGTTAACTACACGCAAGGGTAAAATCCAAACCCCTTGTTTTATGCCGATTGCTACCAAGGGTGCGATTAAAACTTTGAGTTATCAGGAGGTTGAGAAGCTAGGTCCAGATGTTATTCTGGGTAATACTTATCATCTAATGCTCCGACCTGGGTCAGAGGAAATCAAGAAGCTGGGTGGTTTACATAAATTTATGAATTGGGGAAAACCGATCTTGACAGATTCTGGTGGTTTTCAGGTTTTTTCTTTGTCCAAGATTAGTAAGATCACCCCAGATGGAGTTGAATTCAATTCACATCTAGATGGTAAAAAGTTTTTCATGACACCTGAAGAATCAATCAAAATCCAAATTAACATTGGTTCAGATATTATGATGGTACTAGATGAATGTGTGAAATTGCCAGCTGAGCGTGATTACTTGGAAAGATCAGTTGAATTAACTACAGCTTGGGCTAAGCGGTGTAAAGCTTTTTTAAATAATCACCTAATTAACCAATTAACCAAGCAACCTCTATTATTCGGGATAGTTCAGGGTGGCTTGGAACCTGATTTGCGAGAAAAGAGTGCAAAGGATTTGATTAAAATTGGGTTTGATGGTTATGCAGTTGGTGGATTGGCAGTAGGAGAGTCTGAGCAAGAAATGTATTCAGCTCTAGAAATGACCTGCCCACACCTGCCTGAGGACAAACCACGTTACTTAATGGGAGTTGGCTATCCACATCAGATTGTGGAGGCAGTCAAGCGTGGAATTGATATGTTTGATTGCGTGATTCCAACTCGGGAAGCGCGACATGGACGTTTATACAAGTTTCAATCTTCAAGTGATAAGAATCAAGTAGATAATATTTTAGAGGCAGGAAAAGAGTTTTATTCAACAATAAATATAAAGAACGAGAAATTTAAGTTCGATCAAAGTCCAATCAACGCTGAGTCTCAGTTTGCAGAGTTAAGAAATTATTCCAAGGCATATTTACGGCATATGTTTAATACTGATGAGCCATTAGCGCAGAGGTTGGCAACGTTAAATAACCTTGAGTTTTATTTAAGCTTGATGGAAAAGATTCGTTCGGAATTATAAAAGTATAGAAATATAAAAACCCTCCTTTCTGTTGCCCTGAACTGTGTTCAGAATTTAGAAAGGAGGGTTTTTAAGTTAGCCTTGACAGAGCACTACAAAAGAGTTAATATGGAATATACAATTAGTTCATTTAAAGATTGGAGGTCTTAAATGTTGACTCCCACTTATATGTTTTTGGCAGTTGTTCTTGTTCTGCTAATTTTGTTGATTGTGTTCAGGCGAAACGTTAGTGAGTGGTTGAAGTCCGGACAAAAAAATCATGATCAAAAAGCTGAATGTCAGCGAATGGCCGAAATTATTCACAGTTTGAGCCAAAAGGATCCCAAGTGGAAGAGATTATGGCCGACAGCAGGCCGACTTCATCTTTATATTAACACCAAAGTTCCTGAGAAGGATAGATCTAGTAACGCGAATGTTCGTGACCAGGTAGCTAAAAGATATGGGTTGACACTTGAAACTACCAAGAGCATGCTCCGGTATTATCGAGGAATATATCTCAAAGAAGCTCATCGATTGTATGAGTTCGAAAAAAGGAAACAAGCTGCCAGGGAAAGAAAGGGCAAAGGAAAGAAAAGTAAATGACAACACTCAACTGTGAGTTGTCTAAAATTACACGTGACTACTTTAGTCACGTTTTTTGTTTAGTTGGAAATTATTTGCTAAAATCTACTGTTTTGATATACTAGAACGAGCAAGACTAGCTAGACTAGCCTGCTTTCTGGCAGGCGGGCGAGACCCTAAACTATAACTCGCAAAGCTCGTTAAGTTCAGGGAAAGCAAGTAAAACAAGTTAACATAACTTGTCTTGCTAGTTTTACTTGTTTAGCTTGTTTTACTATTAATAATATGAATGATGAAAAATGGGAAGATGCGATGCTCAAAATTAAGGAAAATTTTCAGTTGGAGGAAGAATTGACTGAGGATCATCCTGAAATTGAGAGTGGCATTATCGAAACCGTGGTCTTTGATTCACCTATGGGAAGAATTAAATTAATACGGACAACTACTCCTAAAGTATTGGATAAAAAAACTTTTTATTCTAGTCGATCTGGTAGTGATATGTCCGTGAAATATGATTATTCAGCCACTGAGTTTGTAAACAATTTAGAAATTTTCAAATGGAATGGTTCACAAGACGCTTGGCAAGAAGCTTCATTAGAATTTTAAATTTGAACAGATATTGAACAGATATTGCGCAAATATTAAACAAATATTATAACAAAATGGAAAGTAAGTATATTCCAATTGAAGATGTTTTTGTTTATAAAATATCCCTAGAGTTGTGCGATTTGGGTTGGCAGCTGTATGAGTTTTTAAGTTGGCAAGACAGAAAAATACTTGGCGATCAATTTATTCGCTCAGTTGATTCTAACGCTGCAAATATTGTTGAAGGTTATGGTCGTTTTCACTATCTTGATCGAATTAAATTTTATTATAATGCAAGGGCATCATTAATGGAGTCAAAACATTGGTGTGATCTAATGTATAAGAGAGAAAAAATTACTCAGGAAAAGTATAAATTATTTGTGGAGAGAGCACAACAAGTCCATTACCAGTTAAATAAATGGATTAAAACAACTTATTCTTCTAGAGATTCTTAAGAGAATGTTTAATTAATGTGAATACAATATTCGTGTAATATTAGTGTAATATTCGCGTAATATTCGAAACTTGTTTATATGCAGCGAACAATGAAAATAGGAGGGATGATTTTAATGTGTGTGGTCGTCTTGGTTAGTGTAACTGCTTGTACTCCAAGTCCAGAAAAGGTTTTGAAAAAAATGGTTTTGGCGATGTCTGGTGTGCAATCATATAATACTGAAATCAGTATCGGAGTACATGGCCAGTTTCCACAGTTGGAAAATCTTGGGTCTACAAATGCGGCATTAGTGCCGGGCGCGTTGATAGTTAAACTTAATGGGCCGATTGATGTGCGCAAGGACTTGGCTTATGATTTGGCGGGCGATATTAAATATCGGTTGGATGAATCAGAACTATCTTTCAGTGGAGTAATCCGTTACTTATCGGAAACTTTATACTTTTCATTGTCAGAGGTACCTAATTTGCAAATTGCTGATTTATCTAAGTTGAAAGGGAATTGGTACAAGTTTGATTTTAGTTCTCTTGGTTTTGGACAAGATTTATCAAGTAAACAAAAAAAGATTGATGAAAAGAAAAATAAAGAATTGCGTAAATTGATCAAGAATACAGATTTTTTTGATGTTGTTACCAATAATGGTATCAAGGATCTTGATGGCAAGGAAGTATATAACTTTCAAACTAATTTGAATCAAAAGGATCTAAAAATGTTTTTACAAAAAGCTACAGAGATCATGGAGGATCGTAATTTAACAGCTCAGGAAAAAACTGATTTAGATGAATCAGTTCAGGCTCTATCTAGTGTAACTGGTAATCTATGGATTGGTGTGGATGATTATCTAATATACAAAGCAGAGCTAGGGTGGTTGACCGAAACTGAAGAGCGTGGTTCCATGAAATATGATATCTCATTAAGTTTTTCAGATTATGATCAGGAATTTGAAATCAAGGAACCTGCTAATGTCCGTGATTTCAACATGGCAGAAGTATTTATGCCCGGTATGGATTTGGATTTGATGGGATTGGACAGTGAAGATGGTGCTACACTTGATTTCGAAGAGCAACTCAAGCAAATTGAAGGTGTTGATCCTGCTGAATTGGAAAAACAGCTAGAAGATTTAAAAAAACAACTTGAAGAAATAAATAATTAATAATAAAAACTCAAATTTTAAAATTCGAGTTTTGCCATTCATATGTATTATATTATTGGAGTTATCATTTTTCTTATTGTGATTAGTTTGCGGCAGATCAATGCATTCCAAAGAGGTGTGATGTTTACTATGGGACGATTTACAGGAGTAAAAAATGCTGGCTGGAGAATTGTGTTGCCAGTCTTTCAACAGATGACCAAAGTGGATATGCGAACAAAAGCCGTTGACGTTCCTGATCAAAAAGCAATTACCAAGGATAACATCTCAGTTGGTGTTAATGCCGTTATTTATTACAAAATAACAGATGCCGGTAAGGCAATTTTGGAAGTGGAAAATTTCTATTATGCTGTTTCTCAATTAGCTCAAACAACGATGAGAAATATTGTTGGTGAGGTTGAGTTGGATGAATTATTGAGTCAGCGCGATAAGATTTCTGAGAAAATTAAAGTTATTGTTGATAAAGCTACCGATCCATGGGGAGTAAAAGTTGAAAATGTGGAACTAAAGGATGTGTCTTTACCAGAAAACATGGAACGAACCATTGCCAAGCAAGCTGAAGCGGAAAGAGAAAAAAGAGCAGTTATTATCAAGGCCGAAGGTGAAGTTCAGGCGTCAGCAAATATGGCTCAGGCTGCAAAAATGTTAGCTGGTTCAACGGGAGCTCTTCATTTGAGGACTTTGCAATCACTCAATGACTTAAGTTCAGATCAGTCAAATACAGTAGTCTTTGCTTTGCCAATTGAAATTTTAAGAGCTTTTGAAGGATTTACAGGTAAAATGAAGAAAGAATCAGGCGAGTAAATCAATATATTAAGATAAAAAAACACCCCAGTCCAATTTTTTACGGGTGTTTTTTTATTGAATAATTTTTGCTATAATAGAGTTGCAGATCAGGAGTCTGTTTATTTTTGATTTTATGGCTATTTTAGAAAAGAAAAAGAAAAAGGTTAGAATATACTCAGGTAGTTATGTTGAACAGAACCGTAATAAACGGGATTTTAGAATTGGCGTTTTGATGGTTTTCTTTGTAGTGTTTAGTTTAATAATAGTTTTTCGTTTGTTCAAATTACAAATTATTGATCATAAATATTATATTGCTTTAGCGTCTGGTCAACATGAGATTTTTAAACATTTATATCCATCACGTGGTAGTATTTTAGTAAAAGATAAACAGGGCGAAGTGGTGCGCGATGACCAAAGTTTTTATCCAGTTGCCACAAACAAAACCATGTATTTATTATATGCTATTCCAAAAGATATACAGGATCCTGAGGCTGCGTTGCAGGTATTAAAAGAAACTTTCAATATTGAAATAGAGACGTTTCAAGAAACGTCTCTTGACTCTGAATCAAATGATTCAACGATTGAAGATGAAGATAATCCAGAGGATGATTCTGGAAAATTAAATACAACAGCAGATTCAGTTGCCTTGGATAAAGCAGAGCTTGAAGAATTAAACAAGCAATTAGTTGAAAATTGGAAAATGAAATTAAATAAAAAAGATGATCCTTACGAACCTCTAAAACATTTGGTTTCTGAGCAGGAAATTAATGCATTAGAAGCCTACGGGTTAGAGGGATTTCATTGGACTGCAGAAATGACTAGGTTCTATCCGGAAAAAAATATTAGTTCCAGCTTGCTGGGTTTTGTCGGGAAGCAAGCCGAAGATAATATGCTAAAAGGTTATTACGGAATTGAGGGTTGTTATAATAGTCAATTAGCTGGCGAGTCTGGATTTCTACGAAGTGAATTGGATACTTTTGGGCGATGGATTGCTGTGGCTGGCAAGGATTTTCGAAAAGCAGACAATGGAAGTGATTTAATCTTAACAATTGATAAATCAGTGCAATATTATGTTTGCGACCAGCTTAATAAGGCAGTTGAACAATATGATGCGATTGGTGGTAGTGTAGTTGTTATGGACCCACAAACAGGTGAAGTAATGGCAATGTGTAATAATCCTGATTTTGATCCTAATGAATACAACAAGGTTGAAGATATTAATGTTTTTAATAATCCAATTTTATCAGAAAGTTATGAGCCGGGGTCTGTGTTTAAACCAATAACCATGGCCGCAGCTCTAAACTCTGGGCAGGTAGATCCTTTTACGGGTTATCAGGACAATGGCGAGTTGCATATTTCCGGGCATGTAATTAAAAATTCAGATTTAAAGGCTAACGGTTGGCAAACAATGACGCAGGTTTTGGAAAAATCATTAAACACGGGTGCAGTTTTTGCGGCTCGAAAAGTTGGTTTGGAACAATTTAAATATTATGTGCAGGAGTTTGGTTTTGGTAAGCAAACTGATATTGATTTATGTCAGGAGCATAGTGGTAATCTAAAATCTCTGGATAGTAAAAATGATATTTATTTAGCCACTGCTTCGTTTGGTCAAGGAATTACAGTTACTCCGATGCAGTTAGTACACGCTTTTGCTGCAATTGCTAATGATGGTAAGCTTGTTAAACCGTATATTGTTGAACAGATAGTAAATCAACAAGGTGAGGTTGTTCAGAAAACAACTCCGCAAGTTGTTAGTCAGGTAATTTCTCCACAAACAGCAAAGTTACTTGGTGGCATGCTAGTTTCGGTTGTAAAGAATGGACATGCTACAAAAGCAGGTGTGCCAGGTTATTTAGTTGCTGGTAAAACTGGAACTGCTCAAGTGCCAGACTTTGAAAAAGGTGGTTATAGCGACAAGACTATTCACACTTTTGTAGGGTTTGCGCCGTATAATAATCCGCGTTTTGCGATGGTAGTTAAACTTGAGCAACCAACCGCTGTCCAATTTTCATCTGATTCCGCCGCGCCACTATTTGGTAAAATTGCTAAATTTATATTAAACTATTATGAGGTACCGCCTGAGGTTAAATAATACGAATATATTCTTATGCGAATGCCGCGAATATTCGAATGCTACGAATTAGCACAAAGTGTTTTATTCGCATATTAGCATCATTCGCATCTAAGTTTATTCGTATTACATGATTAACCCAGAACAACAACTACAAGAAAACGCACTCAAAGCTAACTTCACCGAAGTTCAGCAGGCACATTTTGATAGACTAATGTCTGAGTTGGAAGTGATTTCAGATGGACTTGGTTTTGTTGAGATTAAAGCAAAAGCTGAGGCAGGAAGTAAAGAAGCACTTCAGGTTTTGCGTGATTATATCGCCAAAAAAGAGCAGATCGTTATATTTATTGAGACCAAAAAAATATTCGGGGAAAAGGAAATAAATTGGGAGGGTTTTAAAGAATTGAAGGATTATGGAACAGCCGGCTCTAATGCGCGGACTTTTAAGATACCAAGTTCAGAAATGCTCGTAGTAACTCATGATTCAGAAAGCGAGCTTACTACATTTAGTGTAATTCAACCAGAGGATAATGAATTATATGAAATTACAGAAACAGACATGACTTTTGTCAAAGATATAATTCCAATTGGGCCACAAGAGTACTTTTCAATAATGGACGATCTTACATTATACTATTCAAGCTGGTCAAAGAAAAGTTATAGCTCTCGTTGGTTGGGTAAAGATTGGGATGATCCGCTGAAACAGTTGAGACATCGTAAAGGTGTTAGTATAAGTCAGGATTGCTTGGTACTTTTTGGTAATAAGATGAACGAGGTTTCTAGGCTCAATATTGCTGATTTCTCTGGTAAGGAATCAGTTGTAACCGAGGGCTTAGAAATTGCAGATGTTACAGATGCAGGTCGCTTAAACGACAGTCAAGTTGTTTTTAGTGACTTGCTTCATCAGGGAGATGTTGTTTGTGTTGATAAAAGTAATCCAAAAGAAAAGAAATGGTATAGTTCTATTTCGGATGATGGAATTAAAGCTTCTGATGTTAAGGAATTAATTCAAATGGTTGATAGACTGGCTTGTGTTAATGAAGAGCATGTTGTAGCAATGGTAAGTTGGAGTTTTTTGGATGATATAAAAATAAATGGCATAGAGGAACATTTTGGGTTGGTATTGCTTGATGCGCAAACTGGTAAGGAGGTTAATCGGATAGTTTATGACGTTTCCAACAAATTTATAGACATTTTAGTAGCTCCAACTGGTGAAGTTTTGACCTTGTCTAAAGATGGGGTAGTAGAGATTTTTTTTATCATTGAGAATAAGCTTGTTAAAACAAGTAAATGTGTCAAGGTTGGTGACGGAGCTTCAACGCTTTCAGTTATGAATGATGGTAAACTAGTTGTTACATATAAAAATGGGAACACGAAGATTTTTGGTGAAAAATAAATATGATTAACCCAGAACAACAACATAATAAATACCTAATACACAATACTTAATACTTAATACTTAATACTTAATACTTAATACTTAATATTCTAATATGAAATCATTTGAACAAATTAATGAAAAAGCGCTCGAAGCTGACTTCACTGAACGTCAGCAGGTACATTTCGATAAACTAATGTCTGAGTTGGAAGTTATTTCAGGTGGTTTAGGTTTTGCTGAATTGAAAGTAGAAGCTGAGGCGGGAAGTAAAGAAGCACTTCAGATGATGCGAGAGTACATTACCAAAAAAGAAGAGATTGTTGAGTTTATTGAAACAAGGGAATTTGAGTACAAATTAAGGGAGAAGCCGTTGAAAGTCGGTGATGTGGTAATCTGTTTAAGTAGGTCCCAATTTATTATTAGGAAGTCTTTTGGGAAAGCAGTGACTATTGAGGAAATTATAGGTGAGGGAACTGAATTAGAGAGTTATGTAATAAGGACAAAAGCAGGCGCTGAAATAGTTAATGGTGATCAAGTGGCCGCAGTTGACACATCACTAGATATAACCGAGGGAAGTGTAGGATTACTAGATTTAAATGAATATTATGGCGTCAAATGGGGCGATCTTTATAAGAGTCAAGATAACCCAAGACAAGAAGTTGTTATTATTGAGTTTGATGTTCTTACACCAAGGGATCGCCGGAAAAATGATCCAGTGTTACGTGTCGCCTTTGAGGGGGAAGAAACTCAAGGTATCCTCAGACTGCCATTTCAGGAGTTTATAAGAAAATACGAGAGAAAAGAATAATATCGTGAATCGCGTATCGCATATCGCGCTTGACTGCATACCTCACTGGCAGGCAGGTAATCATTAATTGGTAATCAGGAAATACATGGCATGAATTGATTGTTGTGAATAAAAAAAATATTTATAGTGAGTCAGGATCGTCTTCCTCCTTAGGGGGAAGAAAGAGATGGGGGTAAATTAAATTAGATTTTATGAAAATTCCAGAGATGGTACAACTAAATGAGAGATCTTTGCACGCTAACTTCACTGAAGTTCAGCAACGTTATTTTGATAAATTAATGTCTGAGTTGGAAGTGCTTTCAGGTGGCTTAGGCTTTGCTGAACTTAAAGTAAAAGCTGAAGCTGGTGATAAAGAAGCGCTTCAAGTGATGCGCGATTATATTGCGAAGAAAGAACAAATTGTGGAGTTTATAGAAACTAAGGAAATGATAGAAGTGGTCGTGCCAGAACGTACCAAGCGTGGTTCTTTGCTCCCCAAAAGTCCGGATAATCCGCATAAAGATGAAGAGCCAGATCAAGATTATTTAATGCCCGAAGTGGAGCTAACATCACCGGAAAAAGCAGTAGAAGCGCTGAAACAAATGTTTCCTGGATTAAACACAGAAAAGTGGTCAGAGGCATTAGAAAAAGGAGTTGCCCCAGCAATAAAAGCCTGCCAAGAGTTGGGAATAGATCCAGAAAGACTGGTTGTTCATCCTTGGATAAAGCGAGAAGCCTTGTCAAGACTTGGTAATACAAACACAACGCACCACGGAGCATTGATTGAAGAAGTAGTCCTTCCTAAACTTGAAGAATTGTATAAACCCAAAGGAATAAAATTTAAGAATTATATAGAAGGTGCGATGTCAGATGATAACCATCTGCAAATGGAGACGGAATTTGCAAAATGGCTAACAGATAGAGAACAAGAAGTAGACGGTGATATATGCTTCAGTGCTCAGATCTTAGATTTACAGCAGGGATTTAGTCCAGACGCAACAAAACATGAATTATCAAAAAAGTCTAACCTTATGGGGTCAAGTTGTTATCTAACTATGCAAATGCTGTTAACGCAAATACAATTGCAAACAAAATGGGAAGAATTGCATTGGTGGATGTCAGCAGATAAGTATGATTTTGAAGGAGAAGCTCGGTTCCCGTCTGCCTTGTATTGCGGTGTGCTTGGAGTCGGTTTCGAGTTTGTCAGCGCTCGCGCGGATAGCGCTTATACGCGGTGCGGTTCGCTCGTCCTGCCGTTCGAAGTGCTTTAGTCATGAAGTACATGCGAAGCATGACTTGCGTATCACTTATCACGTATCCAATAACCAATATCCAATACCAAATAACCAATATTTAATAACCAATAAATAATCATCATGAAAAGTTTAGAACAAATACAAGAACGCTCACTCCACGCTAACTTCACCGAAGTTCAGCAACAACATTTTGATAAATTAATGTCTGAATTAGAAATAATCTCAGGTGGTTTAGGTTTTGCTGAGCTTAAAGCAAAGGCTGAAGCGGGAAGTAAAGAAGCACTTCAGGTGATGCGAGATTACATTACCAAAAAAGAGGAGATTGTGGAGTTTATTGAGACTAAAGAAATGTTGAAGGAAAATGAATTTGGAGTAAGGGAGATACGGGAAAATGATAAGGTTTTTCTAGTAAATTTAAATCCAATAAATGGTGGGTATTTTGTCAACTATGCTGTATCTAGTAAGGACACTATAGGGCCATTAACTGTTGATAAGGTAGAGAAAGTAGAGGGGCAGTTGGAACCTAAGCTGTCTGTGAGAAGAGGTACTAGGACCAAGGATGTTAATCCAATAGATCCAGTTTTTGTAGAAGGGTATTATGTGGCGATAAAGAACACAGAAGAGATAACTAGAACTTCCAGTGGTGAGGAATACGTAATTTATTCCTTGGATACAAATAGATTTGGTAGTGTCGAGATGGGAAAAAAATATAAGATGAAGAAAAAAAATAATTTAAAGTTTCAAAGTGGGCGGGTTTTTGAACCAAAAAACTTTTTTGTTTCTTGGGCTAAAAGTTTGGAAGAGGAGCAGTATCATCCGACCAATAATGATGATAGGTGTATTTGGGTTACTTTAGATGCTGCTTTTGGCGGATCTAATTCTTTTCTTTTAGAGGATTTTGTTAAAAATTTTGAATTAGTAGAATAAAATATGATCAACCCCGAGCAACAATTACAAGAAAATGCACTCCAAGCTAACTTCACCGAAGTTCAGCAACAACATTTTGATAAATTAATGTCCGAGTTGGAAGTGATTTCAGGTGGTTTGGGTTTTGCTGAACTTAAAGAGAAGGCTGAAACTGGTGACAAAGAAGCCCTTCACGTGATGCGTGATTACATTACCAAAAAAGAGGAGATAGTTGAGTTTATTGAAACTAAGGAGATGTCGGAAGAACCGAGCGATCCTGATTTTGAAAAAATGCTGGAAGCTCATGAAGAAATTAAACCAGGAGATGTTTACATTGATACAAGTTCAGGCGAAAGATTTGAGGTTATTGAGGTGTTCGATGGTTCAGATAACGAGGTGTCATCAGTAAATAGAAATAATCGTGATGGTGTAATAAAAATAACAATACAAGGCAGAAGCAGTTCTAATCCTGTGTATTGTGAAATACCTGACAACGATAGTACTATGGATCTTGTTATCGGACTTAGTGAACCTTGTATGGAGTTTTCAGTTTCTGCAAAGCCCAAAAATCGTCATGATGTTTTAGATTTACGTACTTTCGGTGGTTTCTCAGTTGGGGAAGAGTTTCAAAATAGAAGTGTGGAAGCCACTAAATCAAAAATTAAATATTTTGTTTGGGATAAAGAAGAGAAAAAGACCCGAGTGGTTTTTGAAATGATTCACACTCCAGTAGTTGGTAAAGAGACAAAAGATATTTCGATTTTTGACTTAGGTTTATTCGCAGGACTTTATACTAAAATTGAAAAATAAATATGATTAGTGCATTAAGTAAATATTTTTACCATTTTTAATTAAATTCTAAAATAAATCCGTAAATTCATATGCAATCCGTACTCCGTATCTTAGAAAAATTATTAGCCAAGCTAGCGAAAGCTATCATTAATAAATATCAACCAAAAATTGTTGGTATTACCGGTTCAATGGGCAAAACTTCTGCCAAAGAAGCGGTTTATGCTGTTTTGAATGGTAAATTTAATGTTCGCAAAAATATAAAAAACTATAATAATGAGATCGGAGTGCCTTTGACTATTATTGGTGTGGAAACTGGTGGTAGGTCGCCGATTAAATGGGGCTTGGTATTTCTGCGGGCTGTAAAACTAATTTTCACCAGACAAAAAGATTATCCTGAAGTTTTGGTTTTGGAAATGGGAGCGGATAAACCTGGTGATATTGGTTATTTAGTAAATCTATTTCCTTGTGATATTGGGGTAGTTACCAAGATTGGGCCTGCTCACATGGAAGCTTTTAAGACTGTAGAAAAAATTACTAGAGAAAAACAAAAAATGGTAACTCATTTAGATAAAGACAAGATTGCTGTTTTGAATTGTGATGATGAATTAGTTCGTGCTATGCATAAAAAAGTAAAAGCTAAAGTAATTTTCTTTGGTTATAGTGAAGAAGCTAATATCCGTTCAGTTGATTTGCATAATCAGGGTGACGGTATGGATTTAACGGGAATCAAATTCAAAATCGCTTATGGTGGAAGCACCGTTCCAGTGGCTTTGCCTGGTGTGGTTGGCGCTCACCAAATTAATTCAGCCTTAAGTGCTGCCGCTGTTGGCATTGCCCTCGGAATGAACTTGATCGAAGTTTCTGAAGGACTAAAAAATTACAAAGCACCCAAAGGCAGAATGAGCTTGGTTCAGGGTAAACAGACCTTAATTATAGATGATACTTATAATTCATCACCACGCGCTGCTAGCGCGGCGCTGGACGCTCTACAGAAGTTGCAGATTGAGCAGGTTGAGCGAAAAATAGCGGTTTTAGGTGATATGTTGGAGTTGGGTGATTTTTCTGAACAAGCACACCTTGAACTTGGACAAAAAGCAGCTGAAAGCGAGGTTGATCTATTGGTTTGTATTGGTCCTAGCCGTGAGTTGATAGCCAAGGGTGCTGAAAAGGCAGGATTGAGCTTAGAAAAAATTATGCAAATTCCGGATTCCAACTTGGCCGCTGACAAGATGATTGATATTATTAAAGAGAATGATTTGGTTCTTGTAAAAGGTTCTCGTGGTATGCGTATGGAATTGATTGTTAAAGCATTGATGAAAGAGCCAGAGCTCGCTGAACAATTATTGGTGAAATAGATTATTAGGTCTAATTACGTCTGATAATTTAAAAGCGTTGAGATTCCGGATCAAGCCCGGAATGACGATCTAGGGTGGGTCGGCGCAGCACAACTACAAACGTCACTCCGGACTTGATCCGGAGTCTGGTGATAAATACTATTAATAGTTTGTCGTTTATTGCATTATGTTAAACTTAGAACAATTAACTGAAAAATCTCTCCAAGCTAACTTCACTGAAGTTCAGCAACGTCATTTTGATAGATTAATGTCTGAGTTGGAAGTGATCTCAGGTGGTTTAGGTTTTGCTGAGCTCAAAGCGAAAGCTGAGGCCGGAAGTAAGGAGGCGCTTCAGGTGATGCGCGATTATATCGTTAAGAAAGAACAGATTGTGGAGTTTTTGGAAATCAAAAAAATTCCTAATGAAACAAAGTCAGCAGAAGAATTGTGCATGGAATTTAGAGGTGAGCCAGTTAAGGTTGCCCACCAGCGTCTACATGCATTAATGGAGACAAGTGCTTATATGAAAGGTCATCATATGTTTCGTCAAGGAATAGATTCTGAGGTTGTTTCTCGGGGTTATTCTTCTAAAGAGCAAATGTTAGGAAAAATAGTAGCTCATATGGCAGGAGATGGAATTTTGGCTGATTCCCTAACCAATGACATACAAGGCACGTTCTATGACCGAAGTATGCGTTTATTTAAGGCCAATGATAGATTTACAGGATTACAGACTTTTGATGCTAATACACAATTCTTGTCTGTGGTTGCTTTTATGCTAGAGGGCAAAACCCCTGCTTTTGAATTGGCCAAGTTTAGTGATCGTCTAAAAGACTCTGAATTATATAATAATGATAAGAACGTGTGGAACCGAAGAATAAGTCCGGACGGAGTACTTGATGGGCAACTGTACGCTGATGATTATTTGATAGAAATTTTAGCAAACTATTTTTTGGGAAAAACAGAGGAAGTTGAAAAATTATATAAAGAAATGGCCGAAAGACAGGGTGGAGATTTTTGGGGGGATGGGATTGTGCTGGAATCTCCAGAGGCTGATATTTCAATAAATGAACGTAGTAAAGATCTATTACTGGCAATTATAACCCAGGCTTTGGTGGCTGACCCGCAAAAAGCTTACGCCCGATGGCTCAAAGGCAAAGAATTAGATTTGTATGATAAGGATAAAAAATTATGGTATGAACGTAAAAATCATAGAGAAGCAGGAAAAATTTATCAGAACCATACAGTTGAAAATGAATTATTAGATATTATGGCGGAAGCGATTTTCATTAAACTTGGCTTGCATGATGATATTGAATAGATTCACGTATCGAGTATCTTGGAATGTGAAGCAATATAGCAATTTAACAGTATAACAATATAATTTCATGTCAAAAACAAGTGTTACAATTTTAGTGATTGTGTGTTTAATTATTTTTTGTGTAATTACCATGTTTCCTGGTTGGTTTCCAATACGACCGTTAGAAGGAGTGTTTACCAAGGTTTGCGATGATGTTTTGAAAGGTGAATTTACCAAATTTGATGAAGACGTGTACGTTGGAAGTCTTGGCGTCCCAACGCGGAAAGACTATGTTATTTGTGGCAGAGATCCGGCGGTTGACGCTAATGAAGTTTGCTATATTGCACCGATGGAAGAAAGTATAGTTTATGATGGTAATCCTATGGGTTCAGAAATGGCTGATGAATGTTATCATTGTCAGTACGGTTGGGAATTAGTGAAGCATGGAAAAAAGGTTTTAGGTAAAGTTTGTAAACCGTACAAAAGTATTTGGAGGTGGAATTATAAGAGCCCTTTTTAGTTAATGATTAATTATCAAGCACCAAATATCAAATAATTTATAAAATTCAATTTTTAAATTATAAATCAAAAAAACAGGATAAATCCTGTTTTTTTGTTCCACCAGTCTTAGCAAAATCTTTATGGCTGCGCCAGTCGAAGCTTTAGCGAAGACTGGTGACCCCACGGAGAAATCTCACACGCCACTTCGTGTGCTCTTGGAAGGGTTTCCGCCCCTCCATCTCCCCCCCCCCAGAAAGTAAGGGAATCCTTCCCTTACCATCCCTGGTTCGATTCTCCTAATTACAAAATAATTATTTGACAATCAAAAAACGATTATCCTTCGATATTCGTTTTTTGGTGACCCCACGGAGAATCGAACTCCGGTTACATGGATGAGAACCATGCGTCCTAACCACTAGACGATGGGGCCATAATTATATTATAATTTCCGAAAAAATATTTTTTTTATCTTTTTTCTTCCTGCACAGGATTTCCAGTATTTTTCTCTTTTGATAGCAGCTTTTAAAGTATCTACTTCTTCAAGAATGTGAGCCTCAAAGGTATCAAAGTTTTTTGTTGATTTTACTTTGCCATTCTTATGCTCCTGCATTCTTTGTTCAAAATTGTTAGTTTGGCCAGTGTATGTTTTTGTGCGCCATTGATTTATTAAAAAGTATATTTTGTGCATAGAATTGAGCTTAATAGTGTTGTCAATATATATGCGTCCCCGACTCGCGTCGATGAGCACCGCGAGTCGAGGCGGGCTAACCACTAGACGATGGGGCCATAAGGCTTGTTGTATTATAAATCAGTTTTTTGCAATTAGCAAGAATCAAATAGGCTATAGTTTTTGTTCGTATTATATATTTTAATTCATGAATCAAAAATGTTGGCTAAGTTTAGTTAATTTTACCCATAATTCTTAATTCATACTTCATAATCCATGTTTCACACCTTGACAATTATAAATATATATTATAAGTTTAATTGTTATATAGTTAATTGAAAATTGGAGAAAAAAATGGATAAGCTACTTGAGGTTCGATTTAGCCGAACTACGGAAAATGAAATTAAAGGAAAAATATTTCATGATCCTAGGCCAGTTGAGGAAGAAATAACCTTATCGCTTGGTGAGAACGATGTTGGCGAGGATATGACGGAGGCGATGGCCAGTGTTGATGGATTTAAGCAAAAGGTTCCTCGTCTGGCAAAAATTGTTTTGATCAATGGCTTCAACAAAGATCGAGTGAACAATTGGGAAACGCCATTGCCACAAGATGGTGAATGGTGGTTGTGTCAGGAGATTCGTGACACTCGAGCAGGTGATGCTAATAAAGGCGCAATTATTGTTCGACTATGGCAAAATCTGACAGCTGAGAAATTGGCGGAGATCAATAAAGAAAAACGGTTCTTGAATCCGATAATTGATTATATTCAAGAAGCTGAAAAATTTGGTGGTAGCGCTAAGACGGATAGTGAAATCTACGAAATGGCTTGTGAACTTCGTTCATATACTGAGTATATGGTTGACCATCTAGGAGTGGATGTCGCGATAGGAACACTCAGACAGGCTCGCAAGTCGTCTTCTTTAGTTGGTATGCATAGTGAGATAAGTAAAGTGAATGTCAATCTTCTTGATCATTATGTCTGGACAAGTTTGCAGCAGTTCGATATTGTTGAGACCGTTCGTCGGTTGTGTTTGGAGGCTATGATTGTATGGCTTGGCAAGATTAAAAAGGGTGAAGTTCAAGTAAGGAAAAATTTCTTCATGACTCGAGTCCAATATTTTAAATGTCCTCGTTGTCCTACAAACGTAAAGGTCTCGGATAATGCTTGGCAAAATTTTCAAGCTCAGAAAACTGTACTGTTAAAGTGTCCGATTTGCAGTACTGAGGGTCGAGCTTTACCAATGCTTAAAACATAAAGGGAAGTATAAACTCATGCTTCCTTTTTTTATTTTAAAAAGTTTTGATTTTCTGCTAAACTGAAGGGGTAGTTATTTGACAATTATAATACTATGAGGGGGACGGTATGCTAGCCTTCAAATACATTGAATCTGAAGAGATCCAAGAAAGAGGCTATCAGTTTGAAGATGTAGCTGAAATTATTAAATTAAGTAAACTTGGTAAAAATATCGGCCTAGTTTGGTCGACAAGTTTAGGCAAAACTCCAGCTGCAATTTTAGTTGCAGATCATTTTTTAGATGCGGGTAAAGTTTTAATTTTAGGGATAACAAATCCTTTGTGTAGTCAGCATTTGCGAAGCTGTCGTCAAATGTTCAATTTGCCCGACGATCAAATCAATATGTTGGTTGGTAGTGTTGCCAAGAAAAAACGAGCTGCTTTGTGGCAGGATAGTCGTATTGTTGTTTCAACACCGCAGACAATTGTCAACGAAGTTGAAGTTGGACGAATCGATCTGTCTGATGTAAGTTTTGTGGTGTTTGATGAAATGCACATGGCCAACAAAAAATATGCTTACGTGGATATTGCCAGGATGTGCCAGAGTTTGGATATCCGAGTCTTGTGCTTAACGGCTTCACCTGGCGATCGGAATAAGAGGCTTTTATTAGAAAAAAACTATGGCTTGAATTGGTGGTTCTATCGTTCAGATGAAGATGTTCCTGAGTTTGCCTTTCCAAAAGAGGAATTGGTAACTATTGTTGATTATCCAGAGCATCATAATCAGGCAATGTTTCATCTACGAAAATTTTTATTTCAAGTTCATAATGGTTTGGCTGGTTGTGGCGTGATTGGAGAACTTGAATTGCCGGATCAAGATGATTACAATACCCGAATAAACTTTTTGCGCATAACGGAATTAAAGAAAGTCAGGCCAGCTTTGTGTCGATGGGTGGAAGAACAGAAATCCAATCCTAATTCAAAATATAAAAGAGGCCTCTGGTACCAGTTTATTATTTGTCATGCTGCTTACTTCAAGATGATGCATTTGTTGAATGTTTTTGTAACTGAGAGTTACCAGGGCGCTTTGAAGTCTATTGAAGAAAAAGTTCAAGCCAAAGCTTTTCCTGGGCAAGGTAAAAAGCAGGATCAAATTGCTGTACGCATTTGGAATAATCCGAATTTTCAAGCGTTCCGTCGACAATTAATTCAAATAGTTGATCAGGAATTGGTTCATCCCAAAGCAATTCAATTGGTTGAGTTGCTCAAGAAGCGACGACAGTATGATGAAAAGATTTTGGTTTTTGTTAATGACAAAGCAGTTTTAGATATTCTCCAGACTGGTCTGTCCAATTTAGGGTTTGATTGTAATGGCGTAGCTGGTAATGCTTTTATGAGTCAGAAGCAGCGCCAGGAAATTTTGCAAGAATTTACCGCAGATAAGTTCAAGATTTTGTTGGCTACGAACGTTCTTCAGGCTGGAATTCACGTTCCGGCCCTGGATGTGGTGATTAATTACACCATGCCGGAAAACGGTATTGCAATGATTCAGCGGGCTGGTCGAGCTGGTAGAACTGGTGTGGGCTTGGTTTGTTATTTAATCATGCAAAATTCCAATGACACCAGTTTGTTTTTTGCTGCCAAGGCAGAAATAAAAAGAATGGACGTGGAAATGCGTCGTATTATAAAGATCCAGGAAATGGAATTAGCAGGTTTGGATGTTTTTGGTATGCGTGCGCAGGAGCAGGAATTACTATTTGATTACGATGAGGCACCTGATATTGATGATGAGTTGGTTCAACTTAGTAAGCATAAACGTCCGACTAAAGGACGAGTACGTACTCGCAGGCCGAAAGTTAAACAGCCAGAGTTATTTCCAATTAAACAGTGGGAATAATTTACAGGGGGTTGGAAATGAAGAAAGTTCTGTCCCAGTTTTCAGGCAAGCATAAGTCTGAAAATGGTTGGGTTGATAGTTTACTTGGTCAAGTTGGTCGCAGAATTTATGAGCGGTTCATGGTTTATGAGCCACCAAGTGTGAGACGAACCAGAAACGGAGATAGTAGTTATTTGACTGTTACAGTTGGTGATAAAACTGGTCAAGTTGAGCTCAGGGTTTGGCAAATACCGATCATGGAAGAGGGAAGAGCTATAGGTATGTTTGATGTAGGCCAAGTTTATGCAATTACTGCGCAGGTTGATCAGTTCAAGAGCAAGGTTCAATTGTCAATGAACTGGCCTGAGAAAAAGGGCAACTGGCCACGAGTTTGTCAGCAGACTGATGATTTAGATCAAACTGAGTGGTTTGACGAGGACTTTGATCAAATTCCAGATGGTTGGACACAGTTATCGGTTGAAGAGATGTGGACCTATCTTGGATTGGTTATTTCTCAGATTCAACATGTTGGTTTCAAAAAACTACTCCAATTAATTTTGATGGAAAATGAAAACGCGTTTAAACGTTGGCCAGCAGGCAAGTGGTATCACCATGCTTATTATGGTGGACTTTTGCAACATGTTTACGAAATGCTGCGTGGCGCAGAATTGATGGCTGAACTTTATCCAGCGCTAGATTTGGATTTACTGAATACTGCTATAATTCTGCATGATTTTGGTAAATTGAAGGATTACCAGCTTACTTTGCAAATTGAATATAATCAACGTACTGGCTTTAATGTTGGTCATATGACTAATGCTATTTTGTTGATTGATCGCACAATTCGTTTGCACTCTTTGAAAATTAACGAGGAGGAACAGGCGGACTTATGTCATTTGATAAATGCGCATCACGGTGAAGTTGAATCAGGCTTTGGTTCTTCGGTAAGTCCAAATTTGCCAGAAGCTGTTGTTCTTCACCATTTAGATTTAGTATCTTCTAAAACCAATGGCGTATTTTTAACTAAAATGCGTGAAAATCGGTAAATTTAACATACGCGAGCTATGTAAAGTAGCTCGTTTTTTTTTATTCTAAAATTAGCAAATTAAATGCTGTTGACATTAGTGATTAATTGTAGTAAATTAATATGAACTTTGAAAATTAGAAAAACTGCTATTTTTGGGGTATTTGCCCTTAATATGTAACGTTTTGTTGGAGGCCTAGATTAACAATGAGGAGGAATCGAATGGCTGATCCTAGTGGAAGACGTAATTTAGTTTTGACTCCGAATGAGTTTGCGCATATTCAAGATGCCAATTCAGGGTCAATTGACACAGTCGTAGGACCGTCAAACATCACGCTGGGTGATAATGATATCCCAGTAAAGTTCAATCCCAAGACGAAACGATTCGAGGAAGTAGTAACAGAAGCAGTTCGGCAGAGGTTAATCACTGCGCCGGCTGGCTGGTATGTGGTGCTGTACAATCCTGCGGCCAATGATAATCATCCGCAGACTGGAAAAAAGAACAACGCCGTAGATTTGAGCGTTGGTAAACGCATCGTAGTTCAGGGCCCGAGCAATTTTGCTCTGTGGCCTGGCCAGTGGTCTGATGTGATTGAAGGTCACCGACTGCGCACCAATGAGTATTTGGTTGCCGAAGTGTACGATGCCGAAGCTGCTACTGCTAATTGGAAAGAAGCGCAGCTGCAGGAAAGTACCACCATTACTGGTAGTGATACCGGTAAAGATGATGGTAATAGCGATCAGGATGATGAATCAGGTGGTGAAGCAAGTGATGCTGGGACTGATTCAGCTGAGACGTCAAAAAAGACGACCAAGAAGAAGGAAACTCCCAAGGTTGCCAAGAAGCAGCGTAGTTCCATGGATCGGGCCCTTGAAGAGGGTTTGACCAATGGCAAGCTGGTAGTTATTCGAGGAACTGAGGTTGCTTTCTTTATTCCGCCGACAGGTGTTAGGGTTGTACGAGACAATTCAACCGGTTCATTTGTGCGTAAGGCTGTGTCACTGGAAAAGCTGGAATATGCTATTCTGCTTGATGAAAGTGGTGACAAGGAATATGCCAAGGGACCCCAGGTTGTTTTCCCCAGGCCTACTCAGAACTTTGTGGAAAAGGACGGCAAGAACAAGTTCCGGGCTTATGAACTGGATGCTCGTAAGGGTATCTATGTTAAGGTCATTGAGGCTTATGAGGGAGAGGATTACAAGAAGCCCGGTTCTCAGCGTCAGTACACACAGGGTCAAGAGCTGTTCATTACTGGCGATGGTATGATTTACTTCCCGCGCAAAGAGCATTCTATCATCAAGTATGGTGAAGAAGAAATGCACTATGCAATCGCCATTCCCGAAGGTCAGTCTCGTTACGTGCTGAACCGAGAGACTGGTGAGGTTGCTCTGGTTATGGGACCCAAGATGTTCTTGCCAGATCCTCGTAAGGAAGTGGTAACTCGTCGGATATTGTCCGATAAGGAGTGCCAGCTCTACTATCCTGGGAACAAGGAGTCTTTGCGCATCAATCAGGAGTTACGAGCCAAAACCGCTGGTATGCCAGCGGAGTCTATGGCCGCCATGGTTACTCGTGAATCTGAAAGGGTTCATAAGCAAGCTTTGTCTGGTGGTGTTGAATCTGATCTCAGGTTACGCCAGTTTACTTCTGACGCTCATAAGGGCTTTGGCGGTGATGAGTTCGCTCGTGATATCGATTTCACGCCGCCGCGGACGGTTATCCTGGACACCAAATATCAGGGTGGCGTCTTGGTCAAGCCTTCTACTAACTTCGCAATCAAGGTTGTTGATTGTGAGGGGAAGAGTAGAGTTGTTGTTGGCCCAGCTTCAATTACTCTGGAATACGATGAAGAGTTGGAGCATATGGCTTTGTCTATGGGGAAGCCCAAGACTACGGATAGGCTGTTGCCAACTGTGTATCTATGTATTCATGGCAACAAGGTTAGCGACATCATTGAGGTCGTGACCAGTGATCTGGTGAGAGCCAGCATGAAACTTAGTTATCGAGTAAATTTCGAAGCTGAAGACCCTGAGGATCAGATCAAGTGGTTTGCAGTTGACAACTATGTTAAATTCCTGTGTGATCACGTACGTAGCGTGATCAAGGGTGTAGCCAAGGGCTTTACCATTTCGGAATTTGAAGCTGGTTACACGGAGATTATCCGTGACGCCATTCTGGGCAAAAAGGTTGACGGTGAAGATCGCAAGGGAATGTTCTTTGATGAGAACAACATGCGTATCTACGATGTCGACCTGCTCAAGGTGACAGTTATTGATCCTGAAATCCAGCGTATGCTGGATGAGGCGCGGTTTGACATTGTTCAGCAAAACCTGAAGTTGGAACGCAAGCAGCGTACAGTCGTGGCAACTGAAGCCTTACAGGTGCTGAGTCGAAAGGAGTTAGTTGCCGTACGTGAAACTGAAAAAGCTGAGCATGACGCCTCGATGGAAAGGTTGAACGAAAAAACCATTGAGGACAGTGGTGAAGCTGAGGCAGTGCGTCATCTGCGTACTGAAGAGCTTGAGCATGCTCGTGAGCAGGCAGGAACTGAGCAGGATCACAAACACAAGCTGATTGAAGCCAGTAGCGAGTTTGAGGCTGCCAAGAGAAAGGCTGAGTTACAGCGTGATCTTGATCTCAAGAGGACACAGCAGGAAGCTGACCTTACTCGAAGCAAGGATCGTCAGACAGCTGAGCTGGCTCTAACTGAGGCAAAGTTGGTTGCTCAGCAGTCAGATCTGGAAGTGGAGAAGCTTCTTTCTGCAGAGCGTCTGCTGATTAAGCAGGCAGACCAGGAGCAATCTGTAGCGTACCAGGGCGAGCTACAGGCACTGGCTGAGCGTATTCATGCCGCCAAGGTTGAAGCCGCAGTCAAGGTTGCTGAGGTCATGAAGGGCGATGTTGCTGCAGCTATCAATCGCTTGGGTGATGTGGAAGTTGCCAAGATGGTTGCCAAGGAATTTGGTGATTTAGCTGTTCTGGAAGGTCAGTCCGGATTGGCGATTGCGCATCGTTTGGTTGATGGCCTGGGCGACGCAGCCAAGGTCTTGCCAGCATTGGCTAGGTTCTTGCCCAAGGGCGATGCTGCAGACGCAGCAGCAGAATTGGATAAGACTGAGTAATTAAAACACACCCCTCACTTTCAAAGAAAGTGAGGGGTTTTTATTTCTAAATTCATGGGGATAACGGGGTGTATTAAGGGAAAATTAATTGTTGGGTTTGGTTATTGAAAATTGGTCATTGATTGTTATTTGGAGAATTGATATATTGGTCATTAATTTGTAGTATTGACAGCTATGTTTTATTTTGTTAATATTAGATGATTGCCATGCTTATGGATTTTATGTATAATGATTAATGAAAGAGAATATGTTTAAATTTAATGCCGAACAACCTAGAACTGAAACAGAATTCCCAGCTAAAGAGTTGGCGGGTGTTTTGGGGAACTTAACGGCAGAAGAACAAGAGTTGGCCAAAGCTTTATTCACAGGAAGTTCAAATTTTTTAATGGATAATATTGAATAATTATGAATGATGATCAAGTAAACAAAGTTGAATCTTTGTTAACAAAATCCGAACTTGATAATCGTTCGCAGGAATTAATGCGACAATTTTTTAATTCTATTGCTGAGCAACCACAGTTTTCTAAGATTATGGATTTGCTGGAGCGATTTCCTGGTTTGTTTGAAAATTTTTGTAAATGCTTTCAGATCAAAAAAGATTTTCTTCAACAAGGAAAAACGGAGGCTGAATGGAACAAGTTTATTTCTACTGAAAAAGATGTATTTGATAAATTAGACGATTAAGATATAAAAGGCTTGCCCTGAAGTCATACGAGTGTTATGAGTATGTACTTCTGGGGCTTTTTTTGTTTTTAAAAGTTATCCACAGCTAATCATTGACGTTCGGTTTCTGTTCGGTATAATGGTAGTAGATGCGAACAGAAACCGAACTATAAAATAAAATTTTCAATTTACAATTTCTAATTTACAGTAAATTTTCAATGATAAAATTTTCAAATATGATTACTGATAATAACAAAAAAAATAATAAATATGATTTAGAAGAAAGAACTGCCAAGTTCGGCGAGGATATTATTGATTTGTGCCAGAATATACAACAATGTTTTATGAATCGTCCAATATTGAACCAGCTGCTTCGTTCAGGAACTTCTATTGGGGCGAATTATATGGAAGCAAATGGTGCTAGTTCAAAAAAAGATTTTCGTAATAAAATTTATATTTGTAAAAAGGAAGCGCAGGAAACAAAGCATTGGTTACGTATGATGAAGAAGGCTGTTTCTAGTAGAAAACAAAAAATAGAGTATTTAGCAAATGAAGTCCAAGAATTAGTATTTATTTTTCAAAAGATAACTAGTTCTTTGGATGGTAAAAAGGTTTGAAAATTGAAAATTACAAATTTAATGAAAATTGAAAAATTGGAAATTATAAATTAAACATCAACTCGTATGACTTTAACTAAGAGACAATCAGAAATACTTAACTTCGTGAAAAGTTTCATGCAAGACTATGATTATTCACCAAGTTATAGAGAGATTGCCGAAGGTATGGGGTTATCCTCTCCAGCGACTGTACATCAACATTTACAGACATTGAAAAGTAAGGGATATCTAGATTTAAGTTCTGATACACCAAGGGGGATTGGATTGACATCAAAAGTTATGCAACTCAGTAAGTCAATTGAATTACCACTAGTTGGACTAATTACCGCTGGTCAACCAATTGAAGCTGTCGAAGATCATGAAACTATGGCAGTCCCAGCAGATTTAGTTCCAGATGAGAATGCATTTGTCTTAAAAGTCAGCGGGGAGTCGATGATTGAAGAAGGAATTTTGGACGGTGATTTCGTAGTTGTTGAAAGAAATCATTCTCCAAGAAATGGAGACGTGGTAGTAGCTCTTTTGAATAATGCTTTTGCTACTCTAAAGAAATTTTATCGAGAAACTAATCGGATTCGACTACAACCAGCAAATGCTACCATGAAACCTATTTATTGCAAAGATGTTGCAATTCGTGGAGTAGTTAGAGCCATTATTCGTAAATTCGCCTAGGTTATTACAAGTTACTCATTATCCCGACGGAAGGAGGGATCCCGATAATCAGCTTTGCTGATTTATCGGGACTAATTACCAATTACTTATTTTATGTGTGCAGGAATTTCATTTTATATTGATAAGATTAACCCTGTAGAGCTAGAACAATTTTTTACGAGCAAAGAGTTTGAAAAACAGCGCAAGGGCAGGTTAGTGCAATCATTCTTTTGGCAAGATAAACCATTTTTACCAGTAGAAGAAGATGATGGAGTGAAGCTATATCATTGGGGTAATCGAGATAGTCTGTTGAAGCTACCGAAGACAGGTTGGGCTAAGCAAGAATCACTTCAAGATGGCCGTTGGGACTGGCTAGCACCAAAGGTGGTGACTGTTCCTAGTGTAATGGGCTATGAAAAGAAAAAATGGTTCAAAACTCCGGAAGGGCTGAAAGCAATAAAAGTTCGTCACCACAACATTACGCGAGTGTACATGATGACAACTAAGGCAAGCAGTGTTTTTATGGAATATACTGGACATGATCGTATGCCAATTGGTAAAGTAATTTATTTAAAATAATAAGTCATAAGGAGAGAGGGTTAGATATTTTATAAGCATGGGATATTTAACTCTCCTCCACCTTTCAAAAATATGCATAAAAGAAAAATGAAAAAAGCTTATCGTACAGTAGTTGCCCTGTGGCAGGATTTAACAATTAATGTTTAATCGAGTACTATTATAAACTAATGATTCAAGGTTTAAATTTGGAGAACAAATTGTAATTGAATTTTGTTGCCCTATCTAGCCTTGTTTAGCCCTATTATTTTTATGACACCAACCTACATCCCTTTAACTCCAGAATTAATTATTAAGATTAATCTTTAAACTTGGTTAGTCTTTGGCAGTGGAGCCTTATTGCCGTGTCTAGCTTTGTTTAGCCTTATTATTTGTATGAATACTGAAGATATCAAGAAATCAATTTTAAAATTTCTAAAGAGATTGTCGGAATAAAAAAATACTACCTGATTTTCCTTTTAAAACTTGGTGAAGTTTATCGGGTAGTTTAGAATGATGATATGTTAGAACAAATCAATCAACAAATCGAAGTTTTAGTTGCTTTTATGCGGGATCGGGTGATGCCGCTTTCTTTTTCTTGGAATAATAAAAAACATTCAATAAATAAAGTGAATTTGGTTAATAGCGAAAGAATCGGCCGGGACAAGGTTTATTATTATTCAGTAAGTTCGAACGGGAATTATTTCAAATTGTGTTTCAATACAGAAAGTAATAAATGGTTATTATCAGAAGCATACTATGATAATTGAGAGAACAATTTTTCACATAGACATGGATTCGTTTTTTGCCACCATTGAACAGCAAGCCCGGCCATACCTTCGCGGTAGGCCGATCGTTGTTTCTGGCAAGGAAGGTTCGCGGAGCGTAATTGTAGCTTCATCTGTGGAGGCTAAGAAGTTGGGGATCAAAACGGGCATGTTGCCATTTGAGGCTAAGGCTCTTTGTAAGGCTCTTATTTTTGTAGAACCAGATGGATTAAAGTACGAAAACGCTTCTAGGAAAATGATAGAAATATTCAAGCAGTATACTGAAAAAGTAGAGGTTTTTAGTATTGATGAAGCCTTTTTGGATATGACTGGTTATTGCAAAGATGCTGAACAAATAAGTTGTTCAGCTAGGAGAATCAAAGCCCAAATTAAGGCCGAGTTAGGGGAGTGGGTTACTTGTTCAGTAGGTGTTGCGAAAAATAAATTATTGGCTAAATTAGCCTCAGGATTAGACAAGCCAGATGGTTTGTTTTTTATTAATGATCAAAATAAAGAGGCAGTTTTGAGCAATATTGAATTAGATGATTTTTGTGGTATTGGTAGGCGGATAAAAAAGCATTTGAGTGATTTAGGTGTTGATACTGTTAGCAAGCTTAGAGAATATCCAAAGGCGGAACTATGCAGGATTTTCGGTCCTTTTTATGGTGAGAAACTTCAGAACATGTCGTGGGGTGAAGATAACGAGCCAGTCACCTCTTATTTACAACAAGCAGAAGCAAAATCTGTTGGCCGGTCATATACTTTAGCTAAGAACACATTTGATAAAACTGAGATACTCACTGTATTACTGCATCTATGTGAAAAGACCGGCCGTGAACTGCGTCGTAATAATTTGGCTGGTAAGACAATAGTTGTTTATTGGAGGTATGCTGATTTTACTCACGGTGGAGTACGTAAAACTTTTCCAGGTTATTTGAATGATAGTTTTCGGTTTTATGAACTTGGAAAAAAGAAGATTTCAAATTTCAAATTTCCCAATGCTGTACGTTTACTTGGAATTCATGTTAGTAATTTAGTAAAAGATTACCAACAGTTGCCGTTATTCTCAAAAGATCGTCAACAAAAAAAACTTTTACCATATCTTGATGAAATTAATGATCGCTATGGGGAATTAACTATTAAACCTGCATTTTTATTGAAACTCAATCGCTTGCGTAATAAAGTTGGTGGATTTCGCTTGCAGGATTAGTTGTGTTATAATTTAACTATAAAAATAAAGTATTATTATGAAATGTGACAAATGTAAATGCGCTCCTTGCAAGTGTAAATCTAAATGTACCAGCTGTGGTTGTAAGACCTGTAAGTGTAAATAGTCATAGTTGAAAGGACGAGCCTACCTGCTGTAAGCAGGTTAATCACAGCTCGTTCTTTTGTTTAGGTGAAAATTTTGTTATAATCCTATTATATGAAAAAGTCTGAATTTGATAAATTTGTAGCAAAATTGCTAGAAAAGGGTTTCGTTTATTCTCCAGTTAAAGATGGAGAAATGGTTTTAGTTAAACAAATTTTTAAACCGGGGGATATGGACTGGTCTGGTGACATACCATTGAATTCATTCAAGTCAATTGTTTTGCCAGCTAAACAAGATATGGCGACATATTCCAAGGACGTAGCTAAAGTTATTAATGAAAAAATAAAGCCTATTTTTATTCTTGGATTAAATATTTTAGATTTACGAGCCTTGGCTTTATTTGAACAGGTTTTTGCTAAAGATTATTATTTTCAAAAGCGTCGACAATCCTTACATTATATTGGTTTAACTAATGGCATTGAGGATGATTTACGTAAATACAAAGTGTTTAATAAAAAATATGAAGAAGATGTGTTAGAGCATCTTATTTTTGATGTTTTTGTTGAAAGACAGAAGAGTGGTAATTTGATTTTGTTTTCCGGCTCGGAAAAAGGTCAACAGCTTCTGGAAAAAAGTAAAATTGAAGACTACGAAAATATTGAATTTGCTGGATTTATACCTGAGCATGGTCCCAATCCTTTGATTGAACAAAAAAAGCTAGCAATATTGAACAATCCTGACCACCCACTATGGGATAAATTAGCTAAAATTTGTCTTAGTTGCGGGAAGTGCTCAATCCATTGTCCAACCTGTTTTTGCTTTGACCAGAAGGATAAGGTTGAATTTGATCAAGTCGTGAAAACACGACAATGGACAACCTGTTTTTATCCAAAGTTTTCTGAAATAACGGGTGGTAATAAAGAATTGGATTCAGTAAAAAAGAAATTATATTTTTGGTATTATCATAAATTTGTACGCATTCCTGATGAGTTCGATTACTATGGTTGTGTTAGTTGTATGCGTTGTTACAAAACTTGCCCAGTTGAAATTAATATTGCTGAGAATTTGCAAGAATTGAAAAAAGTATGAAAAATCAATATGCCCTACAACCAGCAAAGGTTATTAAAGTAGTTAAAGAAAATTCAATTACCAATACTTTTTATTTTAGTTTGGACAAGCAAAATGAATTAAAATTTTTGGCAGGGCAGTTTATGCAAATTGGCTTACCAGGTTTTGGTGAATGCCCTATTTCAATTTCTTCGAGCCCAAAGTTGTCAGATAAACATTTTTGTTTAACAATTCGTAGTGTTGGAGAATTAACTGCTAAATTAAATAACCTGAAGGTTGGCGATAAAGCTTTTGTGCGTGGACCTTTTGGTAACGGATTTCCTGAGGTTACTAAAAATTTAATTCTGATCGGTGGTGGTTGTGGTTTTATTCCATTGCGAAGCGTGTTCGAAGAAAATCGCAATCGTAAAGATATTAAGCTTCAAGTGTTGGTTGGTTGTTCGACACAGGAATCACTAGTATTCAAAAGAGAGTATTCAAAAATAAAAAACAAACATGATTTTGGATTGATTTTGGAAAATGAAACTATTCCCGGGTTTGCTAAACAAAAAGGATTTGTTACGGACTTAATAAAGAAAAAGAAGTTATTGAAGAATTCGTTAGTGTTTGTCTGTGGGCCAGCGATAATGTACAAGTTCGTTGTGAAAGAACTTTTGGCCAAAAAGGTTGAGCCAGCTAATATGTATTTTTCATTGGAAAAAAGAATGCATTGCGGAGTAGGAGTGTGTCAGCATTGTGCTATTGGGTCCAAGTATATTTGCAAAGATGGTCCTGTGTTTAATTATGAATTTTTAAGAAGTGTAAATTATTTTTAATGAGTGAATAGATAAAAAATATGCCAACAATTTTCAAAGACAAGGTTCAAACTTATCATTTAATTACTGCGATTCTGGTAATCACCTGTTTGATTTTTCTTATAATTCTAATGTCGCAGTACACAGATAAACCAATTGCTTTGGACAACGCTTCAAAAACTGTATTAGCAATTATTTTATTGTTGAATGTTTTCATTTTGGCGTCTTTTCGAGAGTTAAACATCAAGGTAAGTGATACGCATTTAATCTTCGGGTTTATGAAATTCCGCAAGCGTATTTTAATAAGTAAAATAAAAAAAATAGAATTTAGTGAGTATAAGTTTCAAAATTATTTAGGTTACGGTATTCGATTTGGTCGTGACAAAACAGTTGGTTATGTGCCTCGGGGAGGTAAAGGTTTAGTTATTACAGTTGCTGGCCAAAGACGACCATACTTTTTTGTAACCAATCGACCTGAAGAATTAAAGGCAATTTTGGAACAACGTAAAAAGTAACCAGTAAAGTGTAAAGGGTAATAAGGGACTGTTATGAATAAAATAAATAATTATTACGATTTAAAGGCTTGGCAACGTGCATATAAATTTACTTTAAAAGTTTATGAGGTGACATCGGATTTTCCTGCTGAAGAAAAATTTGGACTTATAAGTCAAATCCGAAGAGCTTCAATATCGATCACCGCCAACATTGCTGAAGGATTTTCTCGCTATTATTTCAAAGATAAGATTCGATTTTATTATCAAGCGAGGGGTTCGTTGTCAGAAGTGCAAAGTTTTTTACTTGTTTCAAGAGGTCTTAATATATTAGAAAGCAGTTTTTGTGAAGAGTTAGTAAATCATGCAGATGAGGTGAAAAGACTTATAAATGGTTTGATAAAATCAATTCAAAAACAGTTGTGATTACTTTTTACCTTTTACATTTTACTTATTACTATGAATAACAAAATAAAAGTAGGAATATTCCCATTGACCGGCTGTGAAGGTTGCTGTGTTGCGATTTTAGATTTACCAAATAAGTTACTTGAATTGAATGAAAAAATTGAAATAGTAAATTTTCGTTTATTTGAAGAGGACGAACACTCACCAGATGAAAAGTACGATATTGTTTTTGTTGAAGGTAGCCCTTTGACCACGCGAGATATCAAACAGTTAAAGTTGGTTAGGAAAAATTCAAAGTATGTCATCTCAATTGGTAGTTGCGCACATATGGGTGGAATTTATCATTTAAAAATGTATCAAGATAAAAACAAAATTCATGATTATGTTTATCAAGGTGAAAAGGGAATTGAGAATTTGGATGTCAAGCCACTAAGTGCATACGTTAAGGTGGATTTTTCTATCCCAGGATGTCCAATAACAGGAGAAGAATTTTATGATTTTGTATACCAGCTATTAATTGGCAAAGAACCAGCTATTACTCAAAATCCAGTTTGTTATGAGTGCCAAGTGAGGGGACAAAAGTGTGTTTTGCAATATGGTGAGGTCTGTATGGGGCCAATTACGCAAGGCGGATGTGATGCTATTTGTACAAAATCAATGCAAGGCTGTTGGGGTTGTCGTGGTTTAGTTGAAGATGCGGAAGTAGATAATTTAATCAAAAAATTAAAAGAAAAATATTCAGATAAAGAAATCTCTAAATTTTTTGAAGTTTTTGGCGTTAAAGAGTTAGTTTGGAAGAAAAGAAATAAACTTAGAAAATAATTAGAAATTATTTATGGCATTAACCAAGCAAGAAGAAAAAATATTAAAGTCAATTGTAATTGCATCGGAAAATAATCCAGAAAAGCCCGAATTTCCAGTTGATGATCCGAAGTTTCCCGCTACTCCAACTTACAAAATAAAAGTACCTGGATTTAATAATGTTTGGTTGAAGGATGAAAGTCATAATCCAACGGGGACGCATAAAGATAGAATGGCTTGGGAAATGGTAGTGACTTATCGTGATTTCTTGTTGTCAAAAAAAGGGGGACAAATAAGTAAATTACCCGATGTTTCAATAATCTCATCAGGTTCAGCAGCGATTGCCATTCAGGTGCAATTGAAAAAGTATAAATTACCTAATTTGCGAGTACTAGTTGATAATCACATTGATGATGAAATTCTGAAATTTTTGTATAAAACTGGTTGCAAGATATTTAAAACTGATTTAAGTGAAAAAGCGTTTTCTTGGAATGAAATTTTGCGATTAACAAAAAATAAAAATGGTTTCGATATTACGTCAAGTGAAGCACTTGATCCGACAACTAGATATTATGACTGGTTAAGTTATGAAATTATTAACAGTTCTCCTGACTATTGTTTTGTTCCGTTTGGGTCGGGACATTTATTTGAAAATATTTTAAATATTAATAAACGGGAGGTTGTGACAAGTCATCATGACCCAAGGTTTAGGGGTAGAGTGAATAAATTGAGAGCTTGTAATTTTTTTGGGTCGACCACTAACAATCCGAAGACTAAGGCTAATAAATTGTTTTCCCCTCATTTGCCCTTTGTTAATTATGATGAGCAGTGGATTAAACTTTATCGCTATGCTGGTTATTGTGGTTCGAAATCGGATGTTTATAACGTTAAAGAACAATTTATTGATGAGGCCTTGAGAGTTGCTGCGTGCCAACAAATAGATTGTGAGGCCTCTGGTATTGCTGGGTTGGCGTTGATGCTTCAATTGAAAAACAAATTACCGAAAGATAAAAAAATGTTAATTGTTAATACAGGTAAAATAAAATATCCTTTATGAAAACTATTAAAATAAATCACATCGCCAAAACTGAAGGCCACCTGAGTTTCGTTGGGGCTTTGCTTGGTAATGATTTTGCTCAAGCTCGCGTGGACACAGAAGAGGGAGCTCGTTTGATCGAAGGAATATTATTAAATAGAAAATATTACGAAGCTCCGATTGTAACTTCGCGGATTTGTGGTGTATGCCCGATTGTGCATAATTTAACTTCAATTAAGGCCGTTGAGGCAGCTTTTAGTGTCAGGGTAACTCCGGAAATAATATTGCTTCGTAAGATCCTAGAAAATGCGCAAATAATTCATAGTCATGCAGTACATGCTTTCTTTTTCTCGTTTCCTGATATCGTAGGTGTTAGTAATAATTTTGCTTTGATAAATAAGTATACCAAAGAGTCAAAAATTGCTCTTCAAGTTCGTGATTGGGGAGTGCAGTTAGCGCGAGTTGTTGGAGGTCGAACCGTTCATCCGATTAATAGTGTAGTTGGTGGATTTAATGTTGAGCCAGACTTTGTTGAACTTAAAGAATTAATGCAAAAACAAAAGCAAGTTCTATTACAAGCTAGGCAAATTCATGATGTGGTTTTGAAATATAAATTACCAAAGTTTCAAAGACCAACAAATTATGTTTCTTTGAAAAATAAAAATGAATATGCAGTTTATGATGGGAGCATTTATTTCTCAGATAATGATAGTTATGATAAAGTCGAGGATTTCCTAAGTGACGTGCAAGAAACTGTTTTACCATATGAAAAAGTTAAACGCTCACATCATATGAAAGAAACGTTCATGGTTGGCGCTCTTGCTCGAGTGAACAATAATTATGCTCAGCTGAACAAAGAGGCAAAAGCTTCTTGGAATAAGCTAAAAGTGAACTTGCCGTGTTATAATTCATTCTATAATATAGTAGCCCAGACAACTGAGATTATTAATTCAATTGAGGAGATAAATAAACTTTTTGTCCAATATGAGAAACTGCGAGCAAAACCGAAGTTTATGAAAAACCTAAAAGTTGATTTCATAGTTAAGGCTGGTAAGGGTTATGCTGTGATGGAGGCACCTCGTGGGATCTTGTATCATGAATATGAATTTAACAAGGTGGGCGAAATTATTCATTGCAATGTAATTACACCAACCGCTATGTTTTTGGCTAATTTGGAAAAAGATCTTGAGAAATATTTGCCGCAAATTAAAAAGTTGTCAGATAAGAAGAGAGATTCGTTAATAAAAACTTTGATTCGGGCATACGATCCATGTATCAGTTGCGCGACGCATTAAATTTTAATTACCAAGTATAAAAAAGACCCTCCGTGTTACGGTGGGCCTTGTGTTTGTGATTTACTGTTTTAGTTGCTTTTTTCTCTCGATATAGAGATCGCGAAGTTCTTCCATAGCGCTATCGTTTCCGCTGTTGGCAGATGAAAGCGCTTTTGGGTCACCCTGGCTGATGGGCTTTGAGTCTGGCAAATTAACTCTTTCAATATCCCAATTATCTTGAGGATAAAGAACGATTTTTACAATTTCTGGCGTGATGGGCTGCAGTACTGTGTTGAAGTGTGGATGTCTACCAGGGGAGTCAAACATGTCAATTACGCCATCTGGAAATTCATAGTACCAATACATAGGTGTTCCATCAACAGAGAAGAAACGTAGGTTTTTGTTTGGACGGACCTTATTGGAGATCCTTGGTTCACTTTCTGAAACATTCATTGAGGTGATGATTTTTTTAATTTCACCAAGGTCTGTGATGACGGGATTGCCAGTCTCGGGATGGAATTTCCATTCACAAGAAATTTCTTCATAACCGTTTAAGCCTGCAGCATAGCATTTATTTGCTTTTCCTGTAATGGGGTCAAATGAGCGATCTGCCTCAATGGAGTACATAAAGGCGCACGTGGTGAGATAGGCGATACCCGCCATGACCATGCCGATAGTTCGTCTTTTCCTATTCCAGGAGAAAAGCATCCCAATGCCGATTACCCCGACGACTGCCGGAACAAAGGCGATTATACTTGCTAGCCAGTGATTCATTCCAGCAGAGGATTGCAAGGCGTCGGAAATCCACGGATAGATCATGAGAAAAGCAAATACAGTGCCAAAACGAATTAAGGCCATGAAAATCAGAATTGCAAGTGCGATACAGATAATACCTAGGATAAGTCTGGAGAATTTTAATCTTTTCGTCATCACGACCTCCTTCTGTTAAAGATCAACCTTTCATACTAGTTTTATACATTTTAATGGTTTTGTCAAGTAAAAACCCACCTTGTCGAAGGTGGGTTTATTGTCAAATATTGCTTACATTGAAAACATGAAGGAGTCCCTTGTCTCCAATTGCGAGGTACTTGCCGTTTGGGCTCCATGAAAGTCTGACAGAATCTGAGATATCTGACTCCATAACCAAGACGGCCTTTGTTTGTTGGTCCCTAATATCCATGACAAAGAGAGTATTGTACGAACCTGCTTTTTCATTAAGAGCTGTTTCGTGCTGAGGAGAATTTTTATTGATAACAAGATGAGGTTTTTTAGTGGACCAAGTGTTTACATTATAGCCATAAAAGCCAATCGCACCATCTACGAGCTTTTTCTCGTAAATTGATCCACTTTTCGCATTTACTGTAAAAATTGTGCCAGACGACAAAGCAATAACTGCTGTTTTGCCGTCTTTTAGCCACCAAAGATCTCTTGGTTCGTCACCTTTAAACCAGTGGAGTTTATTTCCAGAAGTTGTGTCCCAAATGGAGAAGCTACTTTCTCCGTTTTGTGGCGACTCTGATGAAATTAGATGCCCGCTCGTGTAGGCGAGTTTATGAATGTCAATCTCTCCTGGGCAAAAAGAATAATAAAGAGACTCGTCATCATCTCGACAAAACTTAAACTCTTTTAGAATTGTTCTGTCAGAAAGACTGACTTGGATTATTCTTTTTGAGCTTGCAGCAAAGACAGAGGAGTTGTTTACTGGGGTTATCGCGTCAGCTGTGAATGATTGAGTTTTCTTGGTTTTCGTATTGATAATGTAAATGTGAAAATTTCTACTGTACCCAGCGGATGCTTTAAGGACAATATAATCACCAAACCAACCAAGGAAACTAGCGGCTTGGGAGCATTCGACTTCCACCCTCCAGAGCTCTTTATCATTTGTTAACGAGTAAATTGCAATCTTGGCGTTTCCTCTTTCCAGTGCACAAGAATGTGAATAATAGATTGCAATTTTGGTTTTGCTTTGAGACCAGATCATGTCGGTTATATAGTCGCTGTTATCGTAATTAGATTCAAGCTCATAAGTTGTGCTTTGAGGAACACCCTTAATAGTCATTTTTGATGAGGTGGTGATAGCCACTGCTTTGCTATCATTTGACCAACGGATGTAACCTGCACCATCACCCCCAGGTCTGTAATATGCAATAGAAGTCCAGATAGTGGGTTTGATAATTTTGATGTTAGCAATCGCTGCTGCTGTTTTTTGCTTACTAGCAAGTTCAGCAGCTTTTTCTCGGGCACGATTTTCAGCTTCGCGTTTCTTATACTCAATTTGTTTTACTACTTCATCAGCTATGCGGTTTTCTTCGGCTGTTATTTGCTGTCTGGCAATTTTTGCTTGGCGTGTAGCCTCGGCGATTGCTTGTAGTCTGGCAGTCCTCTCTTGACTAGCAGCCTCTTCATCGGCTTGTTTCCTAGCAATTAACGCTTGGCGACGAGCTTCAGCATTAAGGGCTGCACGAGCCTGGGTATCTGCTAACGCTTTTTCTTTTGCTAGTTTTACCTGACGCTCTCGTTCTAACCGGTCAGCTTCAGCTTTTTTTTTACGCTCAATTTCCTTTTTTTCTCGCTCACGTTCCTCTTTACGAATATGTTTTTCGTAAATCTCATCAAGAGGAGTAAGCACAGTTTCCTTGTCTGTGATAACAAGATCTCTGGCTGTCGGTTGGATTCTATTAATTACAAGGTCAAGTTCATCAAGTAGTTTGTCGATTTCATCTTCAGGCATGGTGCTAAACATGGTGATGTCTAGATCAAGTAGTTTTTCAGTTCCTTCTGCGTCGACAATTGCCAGTTTTGTTTTTACTTTTTCCCTATTAGTAATTCCCCAGTAGGCCTCAGCTTTTTGAATTGCCTCGAGATTATGCTTGATTGAATTACTTGAAATTGCCTGATTGTATTCAACCAAGTTTCTACGGTTACGTTCTTGTTTGATTTCTTGAACAAAAATAGAAATTTTGTCTTTGTATGTAATAAGTGCGCCAGCCAAGGTTCTTTCTTTTCTTTCGAGTTTTCTGCGAAGATGCTTTACATGTTCAAGCTTTTCTTCGGAAATTTCTTTTTTTGACTTTGGTGGAGCTTCTTTTTCTTGTGAGAGGGGAGCTGGTTCAGTATTGGAGTTAGGGGAGTTTTTTTCAGCGACTTCAGGACGAGTTGACTTATTTTTCTTGGCCTTTTTGTCTTTGTTACAAGAACAAGCAAAAATGATAATAATAACAGTAATAATTGTCTTTAGCCATCTGGACATTTGGGCCTCCTTGTCATTTTGTTGTAAAAGTTCATAATCATTGTATCTTACTAATATTTTACGTTATTGTCAATAATAAAACCAGCACGGTGTGGTGCTGGTTTGTGTTATCTACTCATCTTCAAAATACTCATTGTATAGTTTTTCTAATGGTATTTTTTGTGTGTCATTTTCTTTAATCACGAGTTCCTGGGCGTTTGGTTGAATTTTTGTGATAACCAAGTCCAATTGAGCAATCATCTGGTCCAATTTGTTCTCGTCTAAGCTGTCCAGAATTTTTGCATCAAGCTCCAGTTGTAATTGAGTGCCTTCAGACTCCACTAAACTTTTGCTAGTAGTTAAAAGCTCATGTTTAATAAAGTCCATGTAGGCCAAAGCTTTTTGCATCGCTACAAGATAATTGTTTATCCGGTCATTCTTGACCGCTTCTTTATAGCTTGCAATATTGTTGTGTAGTTTCAAGTCAGTGATTGTTGATTTGTATCTGTCTACGTCAGTTTGGAAGGATCGAAGATCATCTGATAGTGATTCTTCCTTTTTTTGTAATTGTTTTATGAGAGAGCGAACAGTGGTTAATTTTTTTACTGTTTCTTCTTTGATTGTCAGCTGATGTTCTGTATTATTGGAAGTTCTCTTTTTGTTGGCGACGATGATTCTATAAGAAGAGTCAATCTCCCAAATTTCTACAAAGCCTTCGTCGTCATTCACTTCAGTCGCCAGGGCGAATTGATTGAATTCCGGATTCCAGGCAAAATCATTAATTTTTTCTGAACTTTCATGAAAAGTTAGATTCGAATTCAGGTTGTCCCAAAAATAAATTTTATTTTTGGTAATGACTGCTAAAATATTGCCATCTTTGTTCCAGGCAATATCATTACTCATAATATCCAGTGTTTTTTGGAGTTCCAATTTTTCATTGAACAGTAAAATATTGTTCATGAATTGAACTGCCAGAACATCACCTGATACATTCCATTTTAGGGTCACTGCTTCACTGCCAGAGTGATTGTAGGTGTAAAGCTGTTTACCTGAGAAACAACTATCCCAAAGACTTAGAATGTTGTCAGAACTTAAAACTGTTATTTTCTTAGTTCCGGGTTGCCACTCTGCAGCCATAATTTTGTAATCATGACTGCATTGTTTTATGGAACAATGAGGCCCCTTCCCGTCGTCGGCTTGATTGAAAATCTTTAACAGATTTCCTTTTGTGGACAAGAAAATTGTCATTGCGCCGAGGTGTGTATTTCCTTCTTTTGTTTCTTCTGTTTTTCGCACAGAATAACTTTTTACTTCATGAAAAAAGTGATTTTTCGAACTAGACTCTATGAAAGTCTCCATCCCTGCACGACTGCTGGAGGAAAAGAAGTATGTCCCATCAAAGTAGATTATTTTTGAATCGAGAGCGTGGGTGACATATACCTTGAGGTCAGCTGAGATTGTTTGAGCGGAGCCACTTGCTATTTCTTTTAAGTAATGTTTTAGTCTAAGGTCGTAGACTTTTGACAAGAATCTCACATCGTAATCGTTCTCGTGTTTTTTCTTGCAGTCATTGCAACGTTCATAGTCAGAGTAACGACATTCGCGCTGACAGCTATATTTAGAAATTTCGTGATCAATAAAGGCTAAGTAACTACCATCAGTACTGAATTTTATGTCGGTGAGTTGCTTGCCATCATGAACAAATTGTCGAGTTTTGTTTTCAGTGTTCCAGATGAAAGCTGTGTCTCGGTAGTGTCTAGATGCAATTAGTTTTCCATCAGGATGCCAGTCAATTCCATAAACTGCTTGTGTGTGCTTGAATTTAGCAAGTAGTTTAGCGGAGCTGTTGGGTTTTGAATCTATGACTTCATTTGGCTGTTCATTTTTACTGCAGGTCACCGAGAAGAAAATAATAACAAGTAGGAGAACTATTGTATTCAAGTAATGTTTCATTAAGGCCTCCTCAATGGGTTGTTGTCAAAGTCCAATTAGGTTATTTTCCCTTATTTTTTATGATTTGTCAATGAAAAAACCAGCACGGTGTGGTGCTGGTTTTGATGAGTTGTTTTCAAAGTTCATTGAAAAGTTTTTCTAGTGGCGTTTTGGGTGTGTTTTCATCATTTAATACCAGGTTATCTGCTGTAGGCTGGATTTTGTCAATCACTAAATTCAATTGCTTAAGTGTTTCTTCCAGGTCGGCATTTTCTATGCTTTCAAGCATTTCAATGTCAAGCTCAAGTTGCATCTGAATACCATATAATTCAATGGCGGCTTGTTCAGTTTTTTTATCTTCTTCCTTAAGTATTTTTAAATATGCTTCAACTTTTTGGTAGGCTGTTAGATGGATCATTAAAGGCTTGTTGTTTTCTGCCTCAGCATAAGACGAAATTCCACGTTTGGATTTAATCCCTTTGATGGCTTTTTTGAATTCAGTTTTTTTGTCTTTGAACTTTTTTATTGTGTTGTCAATGTTGACATGCTTCTCATGTAGTTTTTCCATTAAGGAAATTACAGTTTCATATTTTTCCTTAGTTTCCTTTTTTGCATCTCTTTTGTTGCAGGTGGGTAAACAAAGAAGAAATATTAATGTAAAAAAACATATTGTATGATGTCGCATGTTTCCCCCTTGTTTTGTTGTTAAAGTTCAATTAGGTTATTTTCCCTTATTTCTAGTTATTTGTCAATGTTTTCTGAATTTAAAAACTCGACAATAAGATTGTCGAGTCCACGTCTACTTCTGAATAAAATATTTATTCCAAGTGCTTTTGAGATCTGAGGAACCTCTGTTGTAATCATTGATTACGTATTCCTCTGCTACAGGCTTGATTTTTGTGATGACATTATCAAGCTTTTTAATCAAATCGTCCATTTCTTCTTGATCTGTCGCTTTTAGCATTGTTAGATCAAGGTCAAGATTAGCCCGTATTCCTTGAAGCTCAACACCCGCTCTGGCAACTGCTCTTTTCTCAGCAGTCACGATTTCGAGATAAGCTTGTGCTTTGGCAATTATCTTGAGTTTGGTGTTGCTTTCTTGATTCCTTACTGCATCATTGAAGCTCCTGATTTGCCCACGTCTAATGTTACTCTGAATTGTCCCAACATTGCTAGCGATTGTTGCTTTGAATTCTGTTTCAGCAACTCCCAGTTTAGTTATTTTTTCGGACAATTTTTCTTGCAGTTCTACTACTTCCTTTCTCTTTTGCTTATACTCAGAAGCAATTTTGGAATCACCGGTGAGGATGTGACCGTTGCCAGATATTTGAATGATTAAAAGGACAATCATAAAAATAATCACAACTGGAGCAACAAAGAACATCAATACTAACTGGACTTTCATCTTATCATCATCTTTTTCTTTTTCTCTTTTTTTTCTTTCTTTTTCTTTCTCTTGTAGAGCATTATTCGCCTTAATGTGATCTATATACCGTTGGCGATTTCTTTCTTGCTCAACACTGAACCCCTCTCTGCGTGCTCGGCTTTCATCTGCACTTGTCCAGACCATAACCTCCTCCTATATAAAGCATTTCTGCTTGTTAACGTTCATTTTTATTAATATAACAATAAAGACCTCTTTTGTCAATAAAGTAATTTTAATTACAATAAATATTATGCTATAATTAATATATCAAAAAATTATGCATGATCTTCATGTAGCGGACAAAATCCACAAGCTTGTGCTGGAACAAGCGAAAAAAAATAACCTCAAGCAGGTTAAGAAGATTTTGATTGATTTGGGTTCAGTGATCGAACATGGTGCAGATATTAGTTCTGAAAATTTAGAGTTCAATTTACAGATGTTGAGTAGAAATACAGTTGCCGAGGGCGCAAAAGTTAAAATTAACAAAGTTGACGGTAGCTCCTGGGAATTGATTTCGATTGCAGGGGATTAAAATAAAAAAATGAAATTAAAATCAATTAAAAACAAAGTTCGGCGAATGCCGGAGGAGGATTTGAAAAATAAACGAATTGTCCTTCGTGTAGATTTTAATGTCCCAATAATTAAAGGCAAGGTCCAGGATGATTTTAAGATTGAGAGAGCTTTACCTACTATTAAATATTTAATAAAGCAAAAATGTAAAATAGTTTTGATCTCTCATTTTGGAAGACCTGAAGGTCGACGTGTGAAAAGTCTAAGTTTGGAGCCAGTTTACAAGGTTTTGAAAAAGCAGTTAAAAGGTGTTGATGTCAAATTCAAGTCTGGGACTGCCACAGTGTTGTTACTTGAAAATGTTCGCTACGATAAAAGAGAAGATGAAAATAACTTAGTGCTTGCGAAGGAATTGGCAAAACTTGGTGATGTTTTTGTAAACGAGGCGTTTGCTGTTAGTCATCGCAAAACTGCTTCTACTGTTGGAATCACTAAGTTTTTACCAAGTTACGCGGGATTGAATTTTGAGAATGAAGTAAAGTATTTAAGTAAGGCATTGAATCCGAAAAAGCCGGCAGTTGCTTTGATTGGCGGAGCAAAAGTAAAAACAAAGTTTGATGTAGTAGAAAACTTTCTAAAAACTTATTCGAAAGTTATGGTGGCCGGAGGTGTGGCAAATACATTTTTGTTAGCGAAAGGTTTCAAAATTGGAGATTCTTTGGTTGAAGTGTCAAAAATATCAAAAGCAAAAAAAATGTTGAATTCAAGAAAAATATTATTACCAAAAGATGTTATTATTTCTGATAAATCAATGCGAAAAATTGTTGTCAAGAAAATCGGAAAAGATAAGAATTTATGCAATAGAAATGAAATGATTTTAGATATTGGACCTGAAACAATTAAATTATTTTCAAAACATATTCGTGAAGCCAGAACTATTGTGTGGGGCGGTCCAATGGGCTTGCTGGAAAATAAAAAATTTAGTCATGGCACTATAGCATTAGCTAAATTAATTGGTGCACGGTCATCGGGAAAAAATATTGGTATTGCTGGAGGTGGCGAAACAACCTTGGCAATTGAAATGTCAGGAATGGGTCGGTATTATGACTTCATTTCTACTGGCGGTGGGGCCATGTTAGAGTTTTTAGCTGGAAAAAATTTACCAGGTGTTAAATCATTATTAAAATAATATTATGAAAATCAAAAAAGTTTTTGCTCGTGAAATTTTGGACTCTCGTGGTAATCCAACTGTGTTAGCACAGGTAGAATTAACTAACGGGATAAAAGCTAGGGCCTTTGTCCCATCCGGAGCTTCTACTGGAATTCATGAAGCATTAGAATTAAGAGATGGTGACAAAAAAAGATACAACGGGAAGGGCGTATTAAAAGCTGTTAACAATGTAAATAGAAAAATCGCACCTAAGTTAAAAGGTATCAATGTTACTCTACAGAAAAAGATTGATCAGTTGATGCTTGATCTTGATGGTACACCGAACAAAGCAAAACTTGGTGCTAATGCAATTTTAGCTGTCTCTTTAGCGTGCGCTCGAGCAGGCGCTAGAGCAAAGAAAAAACCACTTTATCGTTATATTCGAGAAACTTACAAGCTGAAAGAAAAGGGATGGAAGATGCCATTGCCAACCATGAATATTATCAACGGCGGAAAACATGCTGATAATTCAGTCACAGTTCAGGAGTTTATGGTTGTGCCAAAGGCGCCTTCTTTTGCAAAGCGAGTTCGAATTGGTGCAGAAGTTTTCCATTCTCTTAAAAAGTTATTAAAAGACGCAGGTTACCAAACGTTGGTTGGTGATGAAGGTGGGTTCGCGCCTAATTTAAAATCAAATGAAGAGGCTTTTGAATTTATTATAAAAGCAATTAAAAAAGCAGGATATAAACCTGGAAAGGATGCGTTTCTAGCATCTGATTTGGCCTTGTCTGAATATTATGATAAAAAATCCGGAAATTATTCATTGAATGATAAATCCGGAAAGAAAAAAGTTTCAGCAGATGAAGTTATAAAAACTCTTGATAAATGGTTGAAAAAATATCCAATAATCTCACTTGAAGATCCATTAGATGAGGATGATTGGATTAACTGGATGAAAGCAACTGGTTTTATTGGTTCTCAAGTAACTTTAATTGGCGATGATTTGTTTGTTACAAATGTTGAACGTCTGCAAAAGGGGATAGATATGGGAGTTGGTAATGGGATTTTAATCAAGCTAAATCAGATTGGTAGTTTAACAGAGACCATTAATGCAATTTACTTAGCAAAAAAACATAAGTATAAAGTTAGCATTTCACATCGATCAGGTGAAACTTGTGATACCTTTATTGCTGATTTGGCAGTTGCGGTTAATGCAGATTTTATCAAAACCGGATCTTTGTCTCGCAGTGAGCGAGTGGCTAAGTATAATCGTTTAATGTCGATTGAATTAGACTTAAAATAATTAATAAGTTCCAAAAAAAATATGAATACAGAGATGGAAATACCAAGAACAGTTGAAGGAAAAGAGGGAGTTACTTTAGATGTTTTAGTTGAAAAAGCTAAAGCCTTGGTGATGGAAAAAATGACGATGTTAAAAGAAGCTTTGAGAGCATCAGAAAGTGCCAGACACAGGGCGATTGATGAACTAAAAAAGACGAATCCGGAAGCTGCTGAACAAATTGAAGAAGATTTTATTAATACCATCAGTGGTTTTGATTCACAAATGTAAGATTATTCTATGGGACCTGTAGTATTATTAATTCTAGATGGATGGGGAATTGCACCAAAAAGCAAAGGCAATGCAATTGAGTTGGCGAAAAAGCCAAACTTTGATTTGCTTTGGAAAAAGTATCCGCATACAGAATTAAAAGCTCATGGTCTTAATGTTGGTTTACCAAAACATTATGTTGGGAATTCTGAGGCTGGGCATATTAATATAGGCGCAGGAAGAGTTGTCAAAGACGACGCAGTTGAGATTTCCGAAGACATTTTGAATGGACGATTTAAGAAAAATTCAGCTTTAAATCAAACAATTGAAGTAGTCAAAAAAAATAAATCAGCCTTGCACTTGATGGGAATGGTTTCAGATGGAGAAAGTCCACATTCATCTTTGGATCATTTGTATTCTTTGGTTGATTTAGCTTACAGTAAAGGGCTTCGGAAAATATATTTACACTTGTTTACGGATGGGCGTGATGCGCCGCAGTTTCATGCTTTGAAAATTGTTGATGAAGTATTGAAAAATGTTTACGGTAAAGCTGTAATTGTTAGTTTGATTGGTAGGTTTTATGCTATGGATCGAGGTAAAAACTGGAAACGAACTCAAAAAGCTTACGACTGCATGACTATTGGAAAAGGAGCATTTTTTAATGATTATCGTGATGCGATCGTACATGCTTATAATCAAAAGCAAACGGATGAGTTTATCGAGCCGTGTGTTATTGGTAAAGACAAAAAGCAGACAGAAAAGACTAGAATAAAAGAAAAAGATGGAGTGATATTTTTCAATGCGCGTTCTGATCGCTCCAGGCAGTTGAGCAAATGTTTTGTTCAACATGATTTTAATAGAATGAATAAAGGTGCTTTTCGTCGATCTAAAGTATACAAAGGGTTGGAGTTTTGTGCTTTAACTGATTTTGGCCCAGATTTAGATCATATTTTAACTGCCTATCCTGCTGCTGAATTAAATGCAACTTTGCCAATAATTTTGGATGACAAAAAACAGCTTTATATTGCAGAAACAGAAAAATATGCCCATGTTACTTACTTTATGAATGGAGGTTCAGCTGATCCGGTAAACGGTGAAGCAAGGCTTAAAATTAATTCACCTCGAGTGAAAAGTTATGCACTTAAACCTGAAATGAGTGTTTACAAAATAACTAACAAAGTAAAACAATTTATTGAAAGAAAAAAATTCGATTTCTTTGCAATTAATTTTGCTAATCCAGACATGATAGGTCATACGGGTAATTTGAAGGCAGTCGTGGAGGCAGTCAACCATGTAGATAAATGTATTGGTGAATTGACTAAGCTAGTATTAAAAAATAAAGGTGTTATAATTATAACTGCTGACCATGGTAATGCTGAAAAAATGATTGATTTAAAAACAAATGAGATTTGGACTGGGCATACTACTAATCCAGTCCCGTTTGTTCTAGTTTCTGATGAACACAAGGGGGTTAAATTAAGAAAAGGTATTCTAGGTGATATTGCGCCAACAGTATATGATTTATATAATCAAGAAAATATTTCAAAAAAAATAAAAAAATCTCTAATAAAATAAACAAAATATGCAAAAAATACCTAAACCAGTTGTACTTATAATTCTTGATGGTTGGGGAATTGCTCCAGCGTCAGAAGGTAATGGTGTGACTTTGGCCAAAACACCTAATTTTGATAAATTAGTAGCAAATTATCCTGCTATGACTTTGTTAGCTTCAGGTGAGGCTGTGGGGTTATCCTGGGGTGAAATGGGGAATTCGGAAGTTGGTCATTTGAATTTAGGTGTAGGGAAGATTTTTTATCAAAACTTACCTAGGATTAGCAAGGCAATTGAGGATGAGACAATCTTTGAAAATGAAACTCTCAAGAAGGCAATTGCTCATGTACAAAAACATAATTCAAAATTGCATCTTGTGGGGTTGATGAGTGAAGGTAAGGTTCATGGTATGAACAGTCATTGTTATGGTCTTTTGGAATTAGCCAAGAAAAATAAAGTTAAAGAAGTGTATGTACATGCATTTTTAGATGGCCGTGATTCACCATATAATAGTGGTGAAGGATTCATTCAAGAACTTGAGGAAAAATTCAAGGAAATTGGTGTTGGCGTAGTGGCTTCTCTGCATGGACGTATGTTTGCTATGGATCGTGATAATCGTTGGGAAAGGATAGAAAAAACATATCGAGCAATGGTCGAAGGAAAAAGTGAAGAGTATTACAAAAATCCAGTAAAAGCAGTTCAGGGTTCTTATAAGCATAAAGTTTATGATGAAGAGTTTGAGCCAGTTGTAATTGGTAAAGATGGAAGGCCAACTTCTGTAGTTGAAAAAAACGATGCGGTGATATATTTCAATTATCGAGCTGATCGTGCTAGGCAGTTGACTAAAGCTTTTGTTATGGATGATTTTGATAAGTTTCAGAGAAGTGAAAAAATTGCAAATTTGTTTTTTGCTACAATGACAGAATATGAGGAGGGCCTACCAGTAGAAGTTATTTTTCCAAAAGAAGAAATCAAGATGTCACTACCAAAAATTTTAAGTCAAAAAGGGTACAAACAGTTGCATATTGCGGAAACTGAAAAGTATGCCCATGTTACTTTTTTCTTTAGTGGTGGAACGGAGGATCCATACGAAGGCGAAGACAGAATTGTAATTCCTTCTCCAAAGGTGGCAACATATTCAGAAAAGCCGGAAATGTCAGCCAAGAAAGTTACTGATGATTTGATGAAAGAGATTATGAGTGAGAAACATGATTTTATTGTGGTTAATTATGCCAATCCTGACATGGTTAGTCACACTGGTGAAATTAAGCCAACAGTTCAATCAATTGAGTATACTGATAAATTGTTGGGCGATGTTGTGAATTTAATTTTATCAAAAGGCGGGCAGGCAATGATAGTTGCAGACCACGGTAATGCTGAAGAGTTAGTGAACTTACAAACAGGTGAAAAAGACAAGGAGCATAGTACTAATCCTGTGCCGTGTCTAGTGATTGGCAAACAATTTGAAGGAAAAACAATCGAGGATGTTCAGTTGGTAGGCAATGATTTAAGTTTAGTTCAGCCGATTGGTCTTTTGTCTGATGTTGCACCAACGATTTTAAAAATGATGAATATTGATATTCCTGATGAAATGTCAGGGCGGTCGTTAATTTAGGCTTTAAGTTTATGAAATATTAAACAGAGATTAGACAGATATTTAACCAATATTGTAATAATATTTGCGTAATATTGGTGCAATATTTGTGCGATATTTGTGTTCTATGCCAGAATTGCCAGAAGTTGAAACAATTCGTCTGGGTTTAGTTTCTAAAGTTTTAAATAAAAAAATTAAAAGAGTTTGGATTGAATCCAGTTTTAAAAATAAAATTTCCCCAAATGCCGGGAAGTTTATTAAATTATTGAAAGATGAGAAAATTAAAGATATCGAAAGAAAGGGAAAGTTGTTGATTTTTAAAATAACAAGCGACGATTTTATACTAGTTCATTTGATAATGACTGGGCAATTAGTTTACCAGTCGAGTAAGGGTAGTCTGGTGGCAGGTGGGCATCCTATTCAAAATCAAGAAGTTTTGCCAAATAAATTTACGCGAGTACAGTTTGACTTTATTGATGGTTCGCGACTATATTTTAATGATGTAAGAAAATTTGGTTATTTGAAATTAGTTGATAAACTTGAAATGGAACAAGCAAAAGCACGGTATGGGGTTGAACCAATTGATAAAGATTATACTTTTGAATATTTTAATAAAGTCTTGAGTAAACGCCCAAACCAAATGATTAAAGTACTGCTTCTTGAACAAAAGGACATTTCAGGCTTAGGTAATATTTACGTTGATGAAACTTGTTTCGCCGCAGGCGTTAAACCACAAAGACGGATAAAAACCTTGAGCAAGGTTGAAAGAAAAAAAATATTTATTAATACAACAAAAATTTTACAAAAAGCTATAAAATATCAAGGAACTTCGTTTAGCAATTATCTGAATAGTGAAGGACAACTTGGAGGATTTCAAAAGTTTTTGAAAGTTTACGGTAGAGTTGGAAAACCTTGTTTGATGTGTGAGAACTCTGAGTTGAGAAGAATAAAAATAGCCGGACGTACGTCCAGCTATTGTCCTGAATGTCAGAAATAAGGAAGCTAAAAAATTAGAATATATAAAACTACAATCAATACCCCAGTTAAGGCACCGAAAAATAGTTCAAGTGGAGTGTGGCCAAGTCTTTCTTTTAAGTGGTTGAACTTGGCGCCTTCGGCTGACTTAAGGCCATGAACTAAAAGATTTAGTTCTTGTGCGTGTCGACCTAATACCATTCTAAAGCCACCTGCGTCGCGAATTACAATTACTGCTAGAATTAAAGCTAATGCGGCAGCAGCACTATCCCAGCCTTCGAAATGGCCGGTGATAGCAAATAATGCTGTGACTAGGGCTGCGTGAGATGAGGGCATCCCACCATAACTGTTCAAGTCTTTCCAGGAAAATTTGTCTTGAATTCCGTTGATAATTAATTTAATAAGTTGAGCAATAATTGCCGCCATTAGCGGCACAATAATAAGTTGATAGTTCATACGAGCGAGACAAGCGAGACAAGTGAAACAAGCGTTACAAGTTTTTTGATCAAACTCGTCTTGCTCGTCTTACATGTCTTGCTGATAGTATAATATGTTATATTTTTACTCTTTAATTTTAGGAATAGTTCAAGGGATAACTGAGTTTATTCCAGTTTCCAGTTCTGGGCATTTGGTGATTCTTCACGATTTGTTAAAATTTAATCTTCAAGATAGTTTGGCGTTTGATGTGGCTTTGCATTTGGGGACATTGTTGGCAGTGGTGATTTACTTTCGAGTTGAATTACTGAAGTATATAGTAGCAGTTTTGGAGCTATTTATTCCGAATCGCCAGGTTAATAAAAAGGATTTAAGCGAAGTTGGCCTTTTGATTTATGGCACAATCCCGGCAGCCATAATTGGTTTTCTTTTTGAAGAGCAGATTAAAAATGTTTTTCGGAATTCCTGGACAGTTGTTATTACGTTAGTGTTAGTTTCAGTACTGTTTTTTGCAGCTGAAAGATTTTCTAGACAGAAAAAGAATTTTTCGGAAATTGGATTTTGGCAGGCATTTTATATCGGTTGTGCCCAGGCCTTGGCTCTAATTCCTGGCGTTTCTCGTTCTGGTATAACTATTGTAGCAGGAATGAGTACAAAAATGAAGCGTTATGAAGCCGCTCGATTTTCCTTCCTTTTGAGTGTGCCTGTGGTTTTAGGCGCGGGTTTATTTAAGTTTTTGGATATAGAATGGGGCGAACTACCGCCAGTTGAAATGGCTTTGTTTATTATTGGCTTTTTGAGTTCATTTGTTGTCGGTTATATAGTAATAAAGTTTTTGATGAAATTCTTGCAGAAGAACAAGCTAAATGTGTTTGCTTGGTATAGATTAGGGTTAGCATTATTGTTGTTAATTTGGCTATTAGTTAAATAAAAACTTGATTTTTTCTTAAATTTACAGTAAATTTTATATATATGAAAATAGTCATTTTGGCTGGAGGTGGAGGAACCCGACTTTGGCCGCTTAGTCGACAAAATAAACCCAAGCAGTTCAGTCGTCTTGTAGGCGACAAAACTTTGTATGAAACAACCATTGACCGGTTTCGTAATGATTTTGATGTCAATGATATTTATGTTTGTTTAAATGATAAGCTGTTGAGCCAAGCAAAAAGTTTGGTTCCAGATATTCCAGAACAAAACTACATTATTGAACCAGAAAAAAGGGATACTGCTGCTGCTATGGGCTTTGTGGCCGCAAAGTTGTCAATTGAATTTCCGGATGAACCAATTGCTTTTATTCCTTCAGATCATTATATTAGTTATACTACTAAATTTATTAGGATGATTAAACGGGCGGATCAGTTGATTCGTGATACTGGAAAAATGTTGGACATTGCTGTTTGGCCAACTTTCCCTAGCACAGTTCTTGGTTATACCCGAATTGGTAAAAAAGTTGAGGCTAATAATGGGATTGAGGTTTATGAATTCAAAGGACATGTTGAAAAGCCAGAATTTGAGGTGGCAAAAGAATATTTAGCAGCTGGAGATTATTTATGGCATGCTAATTATTACATGTGGACACCAAGAAAAATTTTACAGGCTTTTGAGAAATATTGTCCAGGACATTATTTATACTTAGAACAAATGGTAGAAGCTTTTAAGCAAAATGATTTAGGTAAAGTTAATTTGGCTTTTTCACAAATGGAAAAAACTTCTTTTGACTATGCTATAACTGAAAAGATTGATGTTAAAGATGTTTTGATTATTAAGGGTGATTTTGGTTGGAGTGATGTTGGTGCTTTTGATGTGTTACATGAATCTCAGAAATCTAAAAGTGACAAAAATGGTAATGTGATAAATGGTAATTATATCAGTCAAGATAGTGCAAACTGTTTGATTTATAGCAAGAGTGATAAACTAATTGTGGGCATTGAAATCGAGGACTTAGTTGTAGTTGACACAGAGGATGTGCTGATGATCTGTCCCAAAGGAAAAGCTCAAAAGGTAAAAAAGGTTGTGGAAAAACTTAAAGAAAATAACATGAATAAATATTTATAATATATGAGAAAAGTTGTTGGTGTAATTGTCGTCATATTCTTAATTTTTATAATTTATTTTTATCAGCAGGTTAATACTACACATGATAATGCTTTTGGAGAAAGGCAGTTTATTATTGAAAAAGGGCAGGGTGTTGAAGCTATTGCAGACAATTTACAGTCCCAAGGTTTTATTAAGAGCCCATTTTGGTTCAAGGTCTATGTAGCCTCTTCGGGCAAAAGATCTGAGTTTGTTGACGGTACTTTTGAGCTACGTACAGACCTTAGCTTGAAAGAAATTGCGAATTTTTTAACTGAAACAATGGGTGCCGCAAAAGAAACTGAATTTACGTTACTGGAAGGATGGAGTGTGGAACAAATGGACGAGTCTCTGGCAAGTGAAGGTTTAATTAAAGCCGGTGAGTTAATTGAATATAGTGATAAATTTAATGACAAAAGTTTTTTCTTTTTGATTGATAAGCCAAGGTCCGCTGACTTACAAGGATATTTATATCCTGATACTTATCGAGTGTATCAAAATAGTTCTGTGGGTAAGATTGCTGAAAAAATGTTGAGTAACTTTGACTCAAAATTAACTGATGAAATACGAAAAGAAATAAAAAGACAGGGCAAGACTGTTTTTGAAGTTGTGACTTTGGCAAGTATAGTTGAGAAAGAAATGTTTGGTTATAAGAACCGGCAAGTGGTTGCTGATATTTTTAATAAGCGATTGGAGATTGGTATGGCCTTGCAGTCCGATGCTACTGTAAATTTTGTAACTGACAAGGGGATTGCTGCTCCGAGTTTAGTGGATACTCAGGTTGATAGTTTGTATAACACATACAAATATCCAGGATTGCCACCAGGTCCAATCTGTAATCCTAGTATTGAAGCAATTAAGGCGGTGGTGTATCCTGAAAAAACTAATTATTGGTATTTTTTGAATACTCCTGAAGGCGATATAATTTACAGTAAAAATCACGATGAACATGTAACTAATAAATATAAATATTTAAAGTAAAGAGTAAAGTGTAAATAGTAACTGGTTTAAATATATCACTCACTACCTGCCTGTCATTAGGCGGGCTCATCACTTACTACTCATAATTATTATGCTTAATAAAAAATTCTGGCAAGGTGTGTTGCAAGGTCAAACTGAATATGACATCTCCAGACGAAAGATTATCGGTGAAAGTTCAGGTGCCTTACAATCAGCGAAACAGGCAATTTTTGCTTTACAAAGAGATAATAAGGCTGAAGCCGAAGAAAAAATTAAAGAGTCAAAAAAAGGACTTATTAGTTTAGAAGAGCGTTTTGGGAAAGATGGTAAGCTCCGAATTGAAGGTGCTTGGAAGGCGGCAGTAGAAGAATATGTAGAAGCTAAATTATTTAGTGACTTTATTGAAGGGAGAAAAATTGATGGTGTTGAAGAATTTTTTGTGTTGCCAGATGAATATATTGGGGGTTTGTCAGATTTGACTGGGGAAATTGTTCGAATGATGATTCTTTGGACGACTAGAGGTGAGATTGAAAAAGTGAAAAAGGCCTCTGAAGTTATAGATGGTATTATTCATGAACTTATGCAGTACAATTACGGGGGTTACTTGCGAACTAAGTTTGATCAAGCTAAACGGTCATTACAAAAAGCGCAACAAATTCTTTATGATTTAAGTATTCGTGAAAAATGAAACATTCAAATGAAAAAATAAAACGAGAGATAGATTTTGCAGTGGAAAACCATCAGTATTTGGAAGAAAAGAGAAAGCATTTGAAAGATTCGAAACGTGAGTCGAATGATAGCAAGAAAGAAAAAAGAAAACATTCAACGAACAAGATGTGTTGCTGGATGATATTTATTGTGTTGTGTCTTGCTATTCTTGTTATCTTTTATTTTGTGCGGAGTATAAAAACTAACATAGTGGATGATTACTATAATAAAAAGGAACAGATTGAAAAGATTTTACCACAAGGAAAAGAAGATGTTAAACAGGGGATTGAGCAGGGAGAACAGTTGATTGGCGAGACTAAAGAAAATTTTGAGGATCTTCAGCAGAAGTATGAACAGGCCAAAGAGACAATTGAGGATGTACAAGAGGGCTATGAAAAAGCCAAGGATACTTACGAGGACATACAGGAATTAAAGGAGAAAGCAGAAGATTTTATAAGTCCAGATCCAGTAGGTCCTGAACCAGAGTAAGTTTAGTTTTCAGCAACAAAAAAACACTTTTTGTCATCCTGAACTTGTTTCAGGATATAAAAAGTGTTTTTTATTTGAAGAGGCAGAGTCGTTTTTTATTTTGCTACTTTTTGGCGCCAAAAAGTAGCGCAAAAAGCGCTGGGGCTCAAATCGCGTGGGTCTTGGCATGTTTGAAGCGTCTGCTTCGGCGAACTCCGCCCTAGACCCCAAGTAATAAATTGTTTATTGTTTTGAACTTCTAAATGCCTATGCTTTCGCGGAGTTGATTCAATGCTTTGAGTCGTTTCTGAGCCAAAATATAAAACCGTTTTTCAATTTCAAAGCCTAAGTAGTTTCGTTCTAGTCGTTTAGCAACTACAGCGGTTGTTCCAGAGCCCATGAATGGATCAAAAATTAATTCCCCTTTGTTCGAACTTGCTAGTATAATTCTTTCAATAAGTTTTTCCGGTTTTTGGGTAGGATGTTCAGTGTTTTCCGGCATTGACCAAAAGGGGACCGTTAAATCAGTCCAAATGTTGGATGGGTGAGTCATACGAAATTTCTTGCCATCAACTTCCTGCCAATCTTTTGGTTTTCCTTTTTTGTCAACGTATGGGGCGATAACAGCTTTTTTAACTTTAACAGCCTCTAAATTAAAAGTGTAATCATCGCCCTTGGTTGCAAACCAGATATCTTCCATGTTATTTTTCCAATTCTTTTTGGCGCCGCGCCCTTTGTCTCTCTTCCATGTAATGCGATTGCGAATTATGAAATGGTTTTTTAAGATAGCTTCAATAATAGTTGAAGCTTCCCAGTTTATGCAAATATAAATTGAACCGTTTGGCTTGAGTATTCGAAAACATTGTTCAATCCAGTTTTCGCACCAGGTTATAAATTCTTTTTCTTTCGTGGTGACGGTGCCTTTACCGAAATCTTTGCGTATGGTGTAGGGTGGGTCAGTTACGATTAAGTCAACAAAACTGTCTGGTAATTTAGACATCTCTTTAATGCAGTCTCCATAAAAAAGTTTGTTGATTAAATTTGGTCTTGGAGGTTGGGTATTGTGTATTTTAAAAACTGGAAAGTTTTTTTCATCCTCTTTTGTGACGCTTATAGTTTTGTTACGCTTGGATTTCATAGTGTCTTTATTATAGCAAGTCTGATTGATTTTAAAAGAGTTGACATTTTCTTAGAAACCTGTTAGTATTAGGTATTACTCAGATATGTTTTAAAAGCAAGGTTAACCTTTTTTCGGAGGAATTGAATGATCTGTTTTGCTGATCTTGACGCGGAGGAGCATGGTACAACGTTGTTTAAGCTTAATGAGTCTGGCACTCAGGAGGATTTGTTTCTGAAAATTCCGGAACGTCATCAGTTGATTGATGGAGAAACAGGTGAAGTTTGTTGTGCTGTTCATGTCGAAACAGGTGCGCTAGTTAATATTGAAGAAACTGTAATGATTCGGCCAATCAGGGAAATTAATGTTAACGAATGTGATTGTGGTCAGTGTGAAGAATGTGCTAGGTGAATGATACGTTATCAAGGGAGGCTTTTTGCAACAAAAAGTCTCCTTTTAATTTTTTGTAAAAAAATGCACCGGCTTTATTGGACCAATCTTGTTTTCCTTTCATCTTGTGGATGACAGGTTGCCTTATCGGGATTGACAGACAAGCTGTCTATTCCTCTTTCCAAAGATTGTGTGCCTAGCGCGGTGCTTTGTTTTTTTCCCTACGGGACGTTACGTTGACGTCAACTCGTAGTGGTAAGGCCATTTGACCTTAATTACTCGCTCTAATTGTAGGTTTAAGCGTGATTCCCTCCTTCAGTTTTCAAAATCAGTTTTACCTTTGCCTTTCTCCTCAAAAGGCTTTTATATAATATCATGTCAAATTACGAGAGTCAATACGATTGTGGATAATTTAAAAATAGTGCGCCCCGACGTTGATCGGGGCGCGATGTGTTGTTTCTGTAGATTGTTGGGCTTATTGGCCTGTGACTCGTTACACCGAGTTAACTTTGACCAACTGCGGTATTTCTCCGCCATGCCCCCATGGTTCACCTCCTTTTTTCGACAATAGTTTTTTCTATGAAACATGTAGCCACATTATAGCATAAATCTATAATCTTGTCAAGTGCCGTGGGATACATGGACAAATTGCTAAATTTTGCTATAATTTAGTTAATATGATTTACATTGTTGGAACCCCAATTGGAAATTTACAGGATATGACATTACGTGCAATTGAAGTATTGAAAAATGTAGATGTTATTCTTTGTGAAGATACCCGGCAAACTAGAAAGTTGGTTGAAAAGTTTGAATTGAAGAAAAAGCTAATCAGCTTACATCAGCATTCATCAGAAGAAAAAATTGAAAGGCTGATTGCTGAATATGAAGACATCGCTTATGTGTCCGATGCTGGAACCCCAGGAATTTCTGATCCTGGTGGTAAATTAGTTCAATTAGCAATTGAAGCTGGGTATGAAGTTTGTCCAATTCCAGGACCAAGCGCAGTAGCTTCTGCTTTATCAATTTCAGGTTATCCAACCGATAAGTTCCTGTTTCTAGGATTTATGCCTCGCAAGGGGCAACAAAAGACGTTAGACTTAATGAAAAATTCAAAATATACAGTTTGTTTTTATGAATCACCACACAGAATCATTAAAACACTAGAAAAGTTGAAAACTGAACTTGAAGAAGATCGACAAATTGTAGTTGCTCGTGAATTAACTAAAAAATTTGAAACAATATATAGAGGTACAGCTGAAGAAATTCTAGAACAAGTAAAAGAAAAAGGTGAGTTTACAGTTGTTATTTCGCCAAAAAAATAATATGGAAAAAAATAAATTTTACATTACAACTCCCATTTACTATGTAAATGACAAGCCACACATTGGACATGCCTATACTACAATTGTTGCAGATGTGTTGGCTCGCTATAATCGTTTCAAACTTGGAAGCGATAAGGTTTGGTTTTTGACTGGGACTGATGAACATGGTGCCAAGGTCGCTCAGTCAGCAAAAGCAGAAAACAAGGAGCCACAGATTTTTGTGGATGAGGTCTCTGCTGAGTTTAAGTCGGCTTGGGGAAAATTAAATATTTCATTTGATGATTTTATTCGTACAACTGAAGATCGACATGAAAAAGTGGTTGGTGAGGTTCTGACAAAGTTAAAATCCGCAAAAACGCCGAAGGGTAACGATTTTATTTTCAAGGACACTTATGAAGGATTGTATTGTGTTGGTTGTGAGGCATATAAAAAAGAAGATGATTTGGTAGAAGGTAAATGTCCTGATCATAACAAAGAACCTCAAACATTGTCTGAAGAAAATTGGTATATAAAGTTGTCTGACTATGCAGATGTATTAAAGAAAAAGATTGAGTCAGATGAGATTAAGATTTTACCGGCTGACAAAAAGAAAGAGGTGTTAAGTTTTATTGAACACGGTTTGGAAGATATTGCTGTTAGTCGCGCAAATGTTGATTGGGGAATTCCGGTCCCGTTTGATAAAAAGCAAACAATTTATGTTTGGGTTGACGCTTTGATCAATTATATCTCAGCTCTTGGGTTTCCTTCGGGAGAAAACTTCAAAGAGTTTTGGCCGGCTGATACGCATTTATTAGCAAAGGACATTTTGAAATTTCATTGTATTATTTGGCCGGTAATGCTTCTGGCTGCTGAGATTGAACAACCAAAAGAACTGTTTGTGCATGGCTTCTTTACCTTAAACGGAAAAAAAATGAGTAAAACGTTGGGTAATGTCATTGACCCCAATGACCTGGTTGAGGAATACGGAGCTGATGCGGCTCGTTATTTAATAATTTCTCAATTTGTATTTGGCCAGGACGGTGATGTGAAAGTTGATGAGTTTCCAGTTAAGTTTAATGCTGATTTGGCGAATGGCATCGGTAATCTTACTAGTCGTGTTTTAAGTATGGCTGAAAAGTATTGTGATTCAAAGGTTCCGAACAAAAAGTTTGACACTAACTTGGATTTAAAAAAAACCTGGCAAAAAATTGATAAAGGTTTTACGGATTATAAGATTTTTGAAAACCTGAGAGAAGTTTGGGATGTAATTAGCTGGTGTGATGGATACATTGATAAAACAAAGCCGTGGGTTCTTGGAAAGGAAAATAAGCAAACCGAACTTGATCAAGTGATATATAATCTTCTAGAAATACTTCGTCACTTAGGTTGGTTACTTAAGCCAATTCTTCCAGAAACGAGCGCGGAAATTCTAATGCGTCTCGGCGAAGACGAATTAGCTTATGAAGAAGCTACAAAAGTCGGCCGAATTAAACCCGGAACTAAGGTTGAAAAAGGTGAACCACTATTTATCCGTAAATAACTTTATGTTGTGCCTTATTACCTTGTTTCGCCATATTTAGCCTTATTAATTGTATGTTCGATACTCATGCGCATGTAAACTTTAGCGCATACAAAGAAGACTCAGACGAAGTGATTAAACGCGCGCAAGAAAAAGGCGTTGGAATGATTTTGGTTGGTTCGCAGTACTCGACCAGTGAACGAGCAGTTCAAATGGCAGAAAAGTATGAATCTGGTGTTTATGTTGCTGTTGCCTTGCATCCAATTCATTTACAAGAAAGGGAAGTCTCTCATCAAGTTGATAATAAAGAAAAAGTGGAGTTTGTTTCTCGGGCGGAAGAATTTGATTATGATAAATATTTACAACTTGGAAAAAGTTCAGATAAAATAGTCGCTATCGGTGAAACGGGGTTGGATTATTACCATTTAACAGAAGATGATAAAGATGAGCAGATTACAAAACAAAAACAAGTTCTAATCAAACATATAGAATTGGCGAATGAATTGGATTTACCTATGATTCTTCATTGTCGTGAAGCGTATGAGGATTTAATTCAGATTTTGAAAAATAATCGAATTAAAAAGGGGGGAGTTATTCACTGTTTTATTGGTTCAGCCGAACAAGCTGTTGAATTAGTTGATTTAGGTTTTTATTTAGGGTTTAATGGTGTGATCACATTTAACAAGGCAGAAAAATATCATGAAGTGATTAAACAAACCTCACTAGAAAAAATTGTTACAGAAACAGATTGTCCGTATTTAACTCCTGTTCCACATAGGGGAAAAAGGAACGAACCGGCCTTTGTGGAATATGTGATTGCCAAGATTGCTGAATTGAAGGGTTTGTCCGTTCAACAAGTTGAAAAACAAACTGATGAAAATGCTAAGAAATTGTTCAAGTTATAATAAAATATAAGAAAACCTGTTTATGTAAAAAACAGGTTTTTTATTACATTTCTGGCATGTGTACAAAACTCTTGACCCTTTTTCAATTTAATGATAGAATGAAGTTGCTTTCATATGCTTAAAGATAAAAAACAAGACAAATTATGGTGGAAACCGGCAATTGAATTTTTTGCGCAGGTTTCAGGATGGATTGTTTTCCCAATTATAGCGGGGCTTTATTTAGGGCGCTGGATTGATACTAAGTTTGAAAGCGAGCCACTCTACCTAATCGTTTGTTTAGCAGTGGCTTTTTTAATTACCAATATTGGTTTGATTGTAATAACAATCCGAGAAATGAAGAAGATGGATAAACCGAACAAATCGAAGGAAACTAAAGAAATATGAATTTGCAACTAGAAGAAAATCATGAGAATGAAAATCTCCAGGTAATCATTAATAATGAGGAGGTTGGAAATCAGGAGACACATGCCACTAAAGAACATATAGGGCATGAAATAACCCTTGGTGCTGAGCCAATTCTTAATGTTGGAAATTTTACTATTACTAATTCATTGTTAAATACCTGGATTGTGGTTGTGGTTTTGGTTGTTTTGGCCGTTGCAATAAGAATAAAACTTAAACAAATACCAAAAGGGATTCAAAATATTTTTGAGATGATTGTTGAGGGAGGTGTAAATCTTTGTGATTCAGTTACCGGTGATCATAAAAAATCCATGAAAGTGTTCCCAATTGTCTTAACCTTTTTCGTTTTTATTTTGATGAATAATTGGTTGGGCTTACTGCCTGGAATCGGGTCTATTGGATTTATTCAAGAGGGCCTTGGTCATAAAGTTTTTGTACCACTTTTTCGGGGAGGAACAGCTGATTTGAATACTACTTTAGCCCTTGCTCTAATATCTGTAGTTGTGGCCAACATTTTTGGTATGATCTCAGTTGGCACATTTAAGCATTTGAATAAATTTGTTAATTTGAAGGCGTTGGCGCATATTCCAATGAAAATTAGAAAAGACCCAACTATTGTGGTGGTCAATCCAATTAAGTTTTTCGTTGGGTTGGTTGAAATAATTGGAGAGATTGCTAAAGTTGCTTCTTTGTCATTTCGTTTATTTGGGAATGTTTTTGCAGGTGAAGTGCTATTGTCGTCAATTGCCGTTATTTTTGCATTTGGTCTGCCAATTCCGTTTATGTTCTTGGAGATAATCGTTGGTGTAATTCAAGCCTTGATATTTGCTATGTTGAGTTTAGTATATTTTTCTATTGCCATGAGTGACGAACATTAATTAATTATTAATATAATTAACTGAATAACGACTTTAAACAAGAAACAATCCAGTCGATTTGAAAGTTAATATAATTCTATGGAAATTTCTCTTATTGCCAAGGCGCTTGCTATTGCCATTGGTGGATTTGCTCCTGCTCTAGCTATTGGAAAAATCGGAGCTAAAGCAATGGAATCAATTGGAAGAAATCCAGAATCAGCAAGTAAGATTTTGGTTCCAATGCTATTAGCATCTGCTTTTGCTGAAGCGATTGCGATTTATGCTTTAGTTATTGCATTTTCAATCAAGTAATATTTTTGTTCTGCTTCGAAATTATTCGGAGCAGGTCCAAGAGTATTATCTTTATAGCTTTATAAACTTTTAACTTTTAACTATTTTATATGGATGATTTAATAAAAACATTTCACATTGACTGGCGATTATTAATAGCGCAAAGTGTTAATTTTGTAATTGTTATTGTAGTGCTTGGAGTCTTTGCTTTGAAGCCTTTGGTTAAGTTAATGAAAGAACGTGAGGAAAAAATCAAAAAAGGTATTACTGATGCAGAAAAAATTGAGGGAAAAATGTTAGAGATTGAAGAAGAAAGAGAAGTGGAAGTAAAAAAGGGAAGAAAGGAAGCTCAGGGCATTATTTCTAAGTCAGAAAAACAGGGAGAAGAGGTGCGAGCAGAAAAAGTAACTAAAGCACAAAAGGAAGTCGAAAAAATTATTACTGATGCACGCTCACAGATCGGTGCTGAGCGAACATTGATGTTGAAGGATGTTAAAGATGAACTTGGCGGACTAATAGCCTTGGCGTTGGATAAAATTGCATCTGGGTCAATTGATGAAAAAAAACATAAGAAATTAATTGAGCAAACAATCGCGGACTTGAAAAATGCGGATTTGAAATAACTATGAAAATTGCCAAAATAAAACATTACGCAAAATCGTTGATTGAGCTAGGGGTGGAACACAACTGCTACGATCAAATAATTGACGAATTAAAGAATGTAGAAGAAAAGCTGGCAGAGAATTTGGATTTTAAAAAATATTTAATGAATAAGCAGGTTACTTTTGCTCAAAAAAAGGAAGCATTAAGTAATATTTTCCAGGATTTTCTAAGTAAAAGAACTTATAATTTTTTGTATCTCTTAATCAAAAATAATAAGTTAATATATCTTTCCCAAATTTTACAACAAACTAAAAAATCTAACCTGAAAAATAATGAAATTGAAGAAATAGTAGTGGAGTCAGTTATCCCATTAACCCCAGAAATGGAGAAGGCAATAAACCAAATTGTAAAAAAGAAGATCGGTTCAAGTGTTGTTTTGCGAAATGTTATAAATGAAAGCTTGTTGGGGGGATTGAAAATAATTATTGGTGATATGGTTATTGATGGTAGTGTTTACGGAAAAATAAATCGTCTTGAGAAAAAAATAGAAAACTTTGAATAAATATATAAACATTAATTTTTAATAATTTTATTTATTATGTCGAAAAATAAAGACTTTGTAGTTGAAACATTAAAAAAACAGATTGCTGATTTTGATGAGAACATGTCAGTTGAAGAAACAGGACGAGTTGTTGAAGTTGGTGATGGAATTGCAAAAATAGCTGGTCTTTCTGAGGTTATGTCTGCTGAAATGTTGGATTTTGGCAATGGTGTATTTGGAGTTGCTTTGAATTTAGAGGAAGAATTAGTTGGAGCAATGATTTTGGGTGACTGTCTTGAAATTAAGGAAGGGACAATTGTTAAAAGTACAGGTAAAATTTTGCAAGTTCCAGTAGGGGAAGCAACTATCGGTCGTGTTCTTGATCCTTTGGGAGCTCCATTAGACGGTAAAGGAAAAATTCAAACAGAAACTTTTTATCCTGTTGAAAAGATCGCGCCGGGAGTTATTACTAGAAAATCAGTGCATCAGCCTGTTCAAACAGGAATTAAAGCTATTGATTCAATGATTCCAATTGGACGTGGACAACGAGAATTAATTATTGGTGATAGGCAAACAGGAAAAACCGCAATTGCTATTGATACTATTATTAATCAAAAAGGTAAGGACTTAATTTGTGTATACGTGGCTATCGGTCAGAAAGAATCAAAAATTGCAAAGATTGTTGCTAAGCTGGAAGAAGAAGGTGCAATGGAGCACACAATTATTGTATTAGCTGGAGCATCTATGCCAGCTTCAATTAGTTATATCGCGCCACAGGCGGGCTGTGCCATGGCTGAGTACTTTTTGGATCAAGGCAAAGACGTTTTGATTGTGTATGATGATTTATCCAAGCATGCCGTAGCTTATCGTGAGATTTCCTTGCTTCTAAAACGTCCACCTGGGCGTGAAGCTTATCCTGGTGATGTGTTTTACTTACATTCACGTCTACTTGAGCGGTCTGCTAAATTGAATGAAGATTTTGGTGGTGGTTCTATTACTGCTTTACCAATAATTGAAACACAGGCAGGCGATATTTCAGCTTACATCCCAACAAATGTTATTTCTATTACTGACGGTCAAATATTTTTAGAAAATGATTTATTTAATCAAGGTATTAGACCTGCTGTTAACGTTGGTTTGTCAGTTTCTCGTGTTGGGTCAAGTGCTCAAATCAAAGCCATGAAAAAAGTGGCTGGGAAATTACGATTAGAAGTTGCTCAATATCGTGAATTAGCAGCTTTTGCTCAATTTGGATCTGATCTGGATGAATCAACTCAAAAGCAATTGGAAACTGGAAAGAGAATTACAGAAATTCTAAAACAAGGCCAATATCAACCAGTAGAAGTTGAAAAGCAAGTTATTATTATTTATTCAGTAATTAATGGTCATTTGGATGATATACAAGTAGCAAAAGTTAGCGAATTTGAAAATGGTTTATATAAATACTTTGATAATAATGCTAAGGATGTATTGCTAGATCTAAAAAAGAAGGGTGCACTTGATGAAAAATTAGAAAAAGATATCGTTAAAATTGTTAAAGATTATAAGGGAACTGTTGAGGAAATGTTAATAAAAACAGAAAAAGCATAATATCTATGGCAAAAGGTACAAGAGAAATTAAACGTCGATTAAAATCAGTCGGTAATACTAGGAAAATTACCAAGGCTATGGAAATGGTCGCTGCTGCAAAAATGCGCAAAGCGGTTGATTCAGTTTTGGCAACACGTGACTATTCAAATTTAGCCTGGGCAACAGTATTGAATTTAGCTGAGCGAACAGACTCGGATAAGCATGTGCTATTGGTTAACCGTCATAAGATTGAAAATGTCGCTTTGGTTTTGATTGGATCAAATCGTGGCTTATGTGGTGGATTTAATCTTCAAGTTGTACAAAAAGCAATTGCTTCAATAAAAAAACATGAAAAAAATATAAAAACTACGGAAGTTATAACTTTGGGCTCGAAACCAAGGGATATAATTAAAAGCGCTGGATATAATATCGTGGCAGATTTCCAAAAGCAAGATTTAACTTTAACCGCTGATGAGGTGGCGCCGGTTGCTTCAATTGCCATAAAAGATTTTAGTAGTGGCAAGTATGATAAAGTGTTTGTGGCTTTTACAGATTTTGAGTCAAGTATGAAACAAACAGTACGAGTAAAACAGCTTTTGCCAATTGAGTCAGAACCAGATGAGTATTTAGGTGTTGTAGGTAAAAGTGAAGGTGCTGGTGTTGGAACCAGAAAACAGTTTATTGACGAAAAAAGAAAAAGATATTTAATTAAAGGCAAGTACAGTTATGAATATCTTTTTGAACCAAGCGCAGAGAAAGTATTGGAACAGTTACTCCCACGTTTAATTGAAGTACAGGTTTATCAAGCTGTTTTGGAGTCAGAAGCTTCAGAGCATAGTGCTCGAATGATGGCGATGAAAAATGCCTCTGATGCTGCAGAGGATATGATTAGTGATTTGACTTTGTCTTTTAATCAAGCCAGACAAGCTGCCATTACTCAGGAGATCGCCGAGATTAGTTCTGGGGCTGCGGCGTCAAAGTCTTAAATTGAAAATTAATTTTGTGTAATTATATAATTATAAATCTTTAATCTAATAAACAAATATGAACAAAGGAATTATTAAACAAGTTATTGGTCCAGTTGTGGATGTTGAATTCACTGATGAATTGCCTTCAATTTATCACGCGTTGGAAACCAAAATTAAAGATAAAAAGTTGACCTTAGAAGTACAACAGCATTTGGGCGATAAACAGGTGAGAACGGTGGCTATGGACTCAACTGATGGACTGAAGCGTGGACAAGAAGCTATTGATCTTGGCTCCCCAATCAGTGTGCCAGTTGGTGATGAAACTTTAGGTAGGATGTTTGACGTTTTAGGTAATGTTATAGATGGGAAGGAAAAAGTAAAAGTAAAACAAACTTATCCTATTCATCGCAAAGCCCCAGAATTTAGTGAACAGTCAACCAAAATTGAGATTTTTGAAACAGGTATCAAAGTAATTGATTTGATTTGTCCCTTTGTAAAGGGTGGTAAGATCGGTTTGTTTGGTGGCGCTGGAGTTGGAAAAACTGTCGTGATTATGGAATTAATTCGTAGCATTGCTCAGGAGCATGGTGGGAAGTCAGTTTTTGCTGGAGTGGGAGAGAGAACTCGGGAAGGAAATGATCTATATCATGAAATGAAGGACTCTGGAGTTTTGGATAAAACAACATTGGTTTTTGGTCAGATGAATGAACCACCTGGCGCTCGTGCTCGTGTTGGTTTAACTGGTTTAACAATGGCTGAGTATTTTCGTGATCAAAATCAGGACGTTTTGTTATTTGTTGATAATATTTTCCGGTTTACTCAGGCTGGATCAGAAGTTTCTGCCTTGCTGGGGCGTATGCCATCAGCCGTTGGATACCAACCAACCTTAGCAACTGAAATGGGTTTGATGCAGGAAAGAATTACTTCTACAAATAAGGGGTCAATCACTTCAGTGCAAGCCGTTTATGTGCCAGCGGATGATCTAACAGATCCTGCGCCAGCGACTACGTTTGCACATTTGGATTCTACTGTTGTGTTGGCGAGAAGTTTAGCAGAACTTGGAATTTATCCAGCTGTGGACCCGCTTGATTCTACGTCAAGTATTTTAGATCCGAATATTGTTGGAGAGGAACATTATCAAGTAGCACGCGAAGTTCAAAGAGTTTTACAAAGATATAAGGATTTACAAGATATAATTGCAATCCTTGGAGTTGACGAGTTATCAGAAGAAGACAAAGTGCTTGTTGCTCGTGCGCGGAAGGTACAAAAATACTTATCACAACCGTTTTTTGTAGCTGAAACATTTACCGGAATGGAAGGGAAATATGTTTCGTTGAAAGATACTATCCGTGGTTTTAAAGAAATCTTGGAAGGTAAGCATGATGATAAACCAGAGCAACAATTCTACATGAAAGGTTCAATTGACGAAGTAGAAAAATAAAAAACACATGAAAATTAATTTTAAAATTGCTACACCAGAAAAAGTCGTTTACAAAGACGACGTTGATTCGGTTACTGTTCCTACAGAAATGGGTGAAATTACAATTTTGCCAAATCATATTCCGCTAATTTCTATTTTAAAAGCTGGTGAAATTATTATTAGGAAGGGAGAAGGTGAAACAACGGTGTCAGTTGCTGGAGGTTTTCTTGAAGTATTGTCAACTAAAGTTGTAGTTTTAGCAGACAGAGCAGAGCGATCAGAGGAAATTGATTTAGAAAGAGCTAAAGTTGCTATGCAGAGAGCAACAGATTTGAGAGAACAAAAAGCAGTTGACTCTCGAGAGTTTGCAGCCCTGACTGCACAAATAGAAAAAGAGCTGGCTCGAATTAGAGTCGGTCGTAAGCATTTACGACGCATTGAACAGCGGGGAATAAATATTAAAGATTATGAACATAAAGGTTAATAATAATAATTTTAAATTCAAATTATGTCACACAATTGCAACAATCTTTTAATTACCTGCATGGATTTTCGATTTCATAAAGCTATTTGTTGTTGGGTAAATGAGAACGGATTAACAAAAGATTATGATTTAGTATCTATTGCTGGTGCACAAAAAGCATTATTGGATGAAGATACTCGTGCTACAGTTTTGAAACAAATTGAACTTTCAGTAAAACTCCACGGTATAAATACAGTTATATTTATGGCGCATCAGGATTGTGGTGCCTATGGTGGAAGTGATAGTTTTGACGATGATGAATCTGAAAAAGCAAAATATGACGAAGATATGACAACGGCAGAAGAAATAGTAAAGAAAAAATATCCAGATATCGCTGTACGTAAAATGCTAGTTGTTTTTAATGAAGATGAAGAAATTGAGATCAAGGAACTTTAAGATAAACGTTAAAAGCCCCTAAAGGGGCTTTTTTGAGTTATTTTGCAATAGTACTTGACAATATTATAATATGTGCTAAACTTTACAATCAGTCAAGTTCTTTACACAGGAGGGAAAAAATGTCGCATAACTGTGCTTCTTTATTGGTTACATGTATGGATTTTAGGATCCAAGGTGCTGTTCACAAGTTCATGATTGATAATGGACTACGGGACGATTGTGATGTAGTCACAATTCCTGGTGGACAGAAAATGTTGGCCGATGTAATAACTCGTGACAGTACCATGAAGATGGTAAACTTGTCAGTTGATCTACATGGAGTAACTGAGGTTTACTTGGTTGCTCATGATGATTGTGGCGCTTATGGTGGAACTCAAAAGTTCAGAGATCGAGCAGCTGAGCGTAAAGCTTACAAAGCTGATCTGGAAAAAGCTGTTGCTAACATCAAGCGCAAGCATCCCAAATTGACTGTCTGGGTCAAGCTGGCCGTGTTTGATGGCGAACGTTGGAGGGTGGTTGACTTTACTGAAGACACTTCAATTGGGGTGACTGCCCACGGTGGACCGCCGGATTTTAGCCAAGGCGCCAAGGCTAACAGAGCTGAGGCGCCTGAAGTTACGCCTGAGCCTGAAGAAGATGAAGGTGTCATGGTTGACACAACTGACGATCATCCAAGTGAAATTGAAGTCGGACCAAATCCCGATGAGATTATTCTTGATTACGATGATGACGCGGGTGTTATCCTTGTTGATGCGGATGAAGTCGAAGTGCTAGATCCTATTATTCTTGATGATGAGGATGTTATCATTGATGAAATCGAAAGTATGATCCTTGTTGATGCGGACGAGGTCGAAGTAGCAATCGAAGAAGATGAGTTTGAGTCTGAAGTATTAGTCGAAGATGAGACCTCAACAGTTACCGTTGATCCTTACTGGCAGTCAAATACCAGTGGGCGACGACGCCGTTTGTAAAAAACATAACGTCTGGATAAAAATTTATCTGGACGTTTTTTTGTTTTAAAAAATATGGTATAATTTCTCTAGGTGAAAATAAATTATTGGATATTTGGTATTGGATATTAGATATTATTCATATATGGTCTCACTAGATTACATTTTATTAGGCTTGATCTTAGTTATTGGATTGCTGGGCTTCAAAAAAGGATTTCTAGAATCTCTCGGTTCTATTATTGGAATAATCGTAGCAGTTATTATTGCTAGTCGTTATTTTCCTGTAGTAGCTACTTGGTTTGGTGATTCGAATTTTTCTAAAGTGATAGCTTTTATCTTGATATTTTCCGTTTCTATAAAAATAGTCAGTTTAATGTTTTGGGTGTTTGGAAAGATTTTTAGAATTATTACTATACTGCCGTTTGTGTCAAGTTTTGATAAATTACTGGGATTAATTCTAGGTCTAGTTGAAGGAATCTTTGTTTTGTCAGTGATTTTACATTTCTTACTTAAATATCCGCTTAATGATTGGTTATTATGGCAAATGTCAATTTCTAGCGTGGCGAGTGTGTTGTTAGTAATTGGTTCGGTATTTGTTCCATTGTTTCCCGAAGCTTTGAAGAGTATTAAATCGGCATTATAAGAGGGCAAAATTAGATAACTTTAGAAAGTTCAAATAAAAAAAACGGGGTTCAGGTGCGAACCGCGTTTTGTATTTCTATCTTGTTTTGCAACCTGTTTTCTTCATCTCTGTAGTCATTGAATCGGTCGGTCTTGGGTTTCGGCCATTAAAGCGGGAGGAAATTTCCCCGATGTCTGGTCTAATAATCGCTCGTTTCATTCGTTCTTCTCTAACTAGTTCAAGTTCTGCTTGATCCGAGAGTTGTTTTATTTCTGCTTTAGGCAGTGGCATGGCATGTTGGCAAGCAGGACAACGTAGAACAACTATGCCTTTCTGCATCAGTTTGTACTGTCCATGTTGAGCACACTCTGGACAAAAGTTCCCTTGTTCAAATATTTTGCTCACTGTTTACTCCTGAGCCATTGATGAGCTTATTTTGCACCACCGCGTGTGTTTGGTCTAGCAAAGAGTTCTTTTCCGTCCATTGATAAAGCACTACGAAAAGCAATTTTACCACCATGCTCTGAACGTACTTGTTCACGAGCAAGTTTTTCCTTTATCTCTTCACTTTCCATGAAAACTATATCATGCCCTTTAGGACAACGCCAAAAAACTGATTTTTCCTCCATTAACGCATTGCATGTTCCTCCTTGCCCATTGGGCTGAGTGCAAAAACGGCCATCAGAGAATCTCGACATTTGATCTCCTCACACTAAGAGTTTAAATGAACTAGCTGTACAAATACTTTTCTAAAATATCATTTATGGTTTTTGGTGTCAATGTGTACAATCTTGATTTCAATAGATTAGCAATTATTTCAAGTAATGTCAAGTCTCAAGGTGGCCTAGGAGAGACAGGAGCATGTAAAGATACCTGATTTGGGTCTCTTGTCTGACGGGTCTTTTTTGTGCTAATATATACACATATGAGTCTAATTTCTGAATCAAATGAACAACAAAAGCAAGCCATTATTCACGAAGATGGACCTCAGTTGATTGTGGCTGGAGCTGGTACGGGGAAGACTCGGGTTGTAACTGCCAGAATTGCATATTTGATTACTGAAAAAAATGCTAATGTTGATGAAGTATTAGCTTTAACTTTTACTGAAAAATCTGCGCAGGAAATGGAAGAGCGCGTGGATCAAATGCTTCCATATGGTTATGTTGATTTGTGGATTTCAACTTTTCATGCTTTTTGTGACAAAATTTTGAAACGGCATGCTCTGGATATTGGTTTGCCAAATAATTACAAACTCGTGGATGGGACGGAGGCCTGGCTCTTGGTGAGGAAAAATTTGGACAAGTTCAAATTAGAATATTATCAGCCGTTAGGTAATCCAACCAAGTTTATCCACGCACTGTTAAAGCATTTCTCTCGTTGCAAGGATGAAGGTATTTATCCTGAAAATTATTTAAAATATGCACAGGAAATCAAGTTAAATGATGATGTTCACGATTTCGTAAACAAAATAGATTTCAGTAAGGTTGACGAAGCTAATCAAAAAGAAATATTAAAACAAGAAATTCTTCGAATTGAGGAAATTGCCAATGCCTATCAGACTTATCAGCAAATTTTAATTGATAATGAGAGCTTGGATTTCGCTGATTTAATAAATTATACAATTCAATTATTTAAAAAGCGCCCATTAATTTTGGCTAAATATCGTCAACAGTTCAAACACATTTTGGTTGACGAGTTTCAGGATACAAACTTTGTTCAATACGAGTTAATTAAACTTTTGGCCACACCCAAAAACAATATCACAGTTGTAGGAGATGATGATCAGAGCATTTACAAGTTTCGTGGAGCTTCGATTTCTAATATAATGCAGTTCAAAAAAGATTACCCAACGGCTAAAGAAGTTGTATTAATAGAAAACTATCGATCTACACAGGAAATTCTAGATTTAGCCTACAATTTTATTTTACAAAACAATCCATATCGATTGGAGGAAAAATTAGGTATTGATAAAAAATTAAAATCTAACGTTTCTGAAAAAGGCGAGGTTGTTCACTATCATTTGTCGTCTGTTGAGGAAGAGGCAAAGGCAGTAATTCAAAAAATAATAAAATTAAAACAAGATCAGCAAGCGGAGTGGTCAGATATAGCAATTTTAGTTAGGGCTAATGATAGCGCCAATATTTTTATTAATTATTTAGAACAAGCTCAAATTCCGTACCAATTCCTGGCTATGCGAGGGTTGTACAATAAATCAGTTGTGGTTGATATTATTAATTATTTCAAGTTGCTGGATAATTATCATGAGAGCGCGGCAGTTTATCGAATTCTAAACTTGCCATTTCTAAATATTGAGCCTGAACAAATTGTTAAATTGGTTCATTTAGCTAAGAGAAAATCAATATCTATATTCGAATCATTAAAGCAGGCTTCAACAGTTCCAGGCTTAACTGAACAAACTTTGAAGTCAATTAACAATATTTTAGTTCAAGTTGAAAAAGATACTCAGTTAGCACAAAATAAAAAACCGACTGAAGTTTTATTAAGTTTTTTGTACGGCTCAGGTTATTTGGAGTATTTGAATGATTTGGAACCAGCAAAAGCAAAAGAAACGCTAGATTTTGTTCAACAATTTTTCAAGAAAATTCAAGAAGTGGAAATGTCGTATGAGGATCCGAGGCTTAGTGACTTAATGGAGCTTTTGAATATGGAAATGCAATCGGGCGAAAGTGGGAAATTGGCGTTTGACGTGGAAACTGGTCCGGACATGGTGCGTATTATGACAATTCACAGTGCCAAGGGTTTAGAATTTGATTATGTGTTCGTTTCTTGTTTGGTTGATCGAAAATTTCCGACCGATCAGCGTAAAGAGGTAATTGAAATTCCAGATTCTTTGATAAAAGAAGACTCCTCAGAAGGTGATTTTCATTTAGAGGAAGAACGGAGATTATTTTATGTAGCAATGACCAGAGCAAAAAGGGGATTGTTCTTCACTTCAGCTGATGACTATGGTGGAGCACGAAAAAAGAAATTGTCTCGCTTTTTAACAGAATTAGGGTATAATAAACCTGAAGAATCTGGAAAAGCTGAGCCTACAGTTGAGCGAGTACAAAAGGATGACTCTAAGGCTTTTGAATATCAGCTACCGCGCAATTTTAGTTATTCACAAATGCAGACTTATGAAACTTGTCCTTTGAAGTACAAGTTTGCCAATGTTTTAAAAATTCCAACCTTTGGTAATCACTATTTTTCATTTGGTTCAACTATTCACAATACTTTACAAAAATTTTTGGAAGAATGTTTTACGGTTGGACTGCATACCCAACAAGATATATTTGCGGTAGGAGGGAGCGAGACAGGGATGTCTCGCGAACCAGCAAACCAAAATAGATTATTGTCGTTAGAAAGGTTATATGAAGTTTATAATGAAAACTGGCAGGATGATTGGTATGTTAATGCAAAACAAAAAGAGGAGTATTTAGAAAAAGGCAAAGATTTATTAAAAAACTTCCACCAAGGTTTTGAAAAAAACAAACCAAAAGTTAAATTATTGGAACAGTCGTTCCGATTGAAGATTGGGGAATACACCTTTGTTGGGCGTATTGACCGAGTGGATGAATTAGAAAAAGGGCAGTTTGAAATTATTGATTACAAAACTGGGCAAGTTAAAGAAAAATTATCCACAGAGGACCGACGCCAGCTAATGTTCTATCAGATTGCAGCTGAAGAAGTTTTGAATATAAAGTTAGAAAAATTAACCTATTATTTTCTTGATGATGACAGCCAAGTCTCTTTTCTTGGCAACTCTAAAGACAAGGAAAAACTCAAACAAAGGTTTTTGGATAATATTGAACAAATTAAAAAGCAAAATTTTGATCCTAAACCCAGTCAACACATTTGTGGGCATTGTGACTTTAAAGATATTTGTGAATTTCGAAAATTGTAAAACATGAAAACATTAGAACAAATTCAGGAAAGTGCACTAAAGGTTGACTTTAATAGGGCTCAGCAACAACATTTTGACAAATTAATGTCTGAATTAGAAGTGATTTCAGGTGGTTTAGGATTTGCTGATCTTAAAGCAAAGGCTGAGTTGGGTAGTAAAGAAGCACTTCAAATTATGCGGGATTACATTACAAAGAAAGAAAAAATTGTGGAGTTTATTGAAACCAAGCGAATGCCATATATAGACGCTGAAACTATGCGAAATATTTTAAATGAAGGCACAGCTGAAAAAGCCAAAGAAAAATTACAAGTATTGTTATATACTTCAGCCTTTGATAAGCAAAAGCAAATGTTAACCCAAAAACTTGGTGGGGTAGGTAATGCAGTGACCCATAGGAATTGTGTTCTTCTTGAATTGGCAGGCCAATTGACAGGTGACATACAAACTTCAATAACACAGCCGTGGGAAAGTAAAATGTATAACCGAGAAAACAGGCTATATAATTGTGCCGATCTGAGTCTTGGGGTTGAAGAGTATGATGCTGAAGGGCAATTTTTGAGTATTTTGATGGTTTTGATCCAGCCCAAAAATGATCTTGCTGATACTGCTGGTCAGCGCTTGTCAGATTTAAAGAAACTTAAGTTTTATATGGAAGAGTTTGATTCATGGTTTACTAGTGTGACCCCAGATACAACTCAAAATAAAACATTAAACTTTACTGATTTAAGTTTGTATTCTAAAGATCAACTTTTGTATCAATTAGTAAACTTTTTTCTTGGTCAGGAAGAAGAAGCTCGACAGGGATTTGGAAATCTTAAACAGGAATATTATGATCCAAAACTTGGTTGGAAACAGTCTAATTACCATCATCACGATGAAGAGGTAGAGAGAACTTCAACTGATCAACTAATGGGTATCATGGCTGAAGCCATTTTGGGTAGTCCCTATGAGGCAAAAGAAAAATGGCAGGAATTAAAAAAAGACCCACGTTGGGTTGAGCCTGAGTCTGGTTGTTGGCGAGCTACAGAGAACAGTGTAAAAGGTTATAATACTTCGGATGAGTTAATGGATATTATTTTAACTGCGATTTTCGAGAAATTAAAAATAAAAAATTAACTATTATAAAATGAAATCACTAGAGCAAATACAAGAACGCGCACTTCATGCTAGCTTCACCGAAGTTCAGCAACGTCATTTTGATAAATTAATGTCTGAGTTGGAAGTAATCTCAGATGGTTTTGGGTTTGCTGAGCTTAAGGCAAAGGCAGAAGCAGGGGATAAAGAGGCGCTTCAAGTAATGCGTGATTATATCGCTAAGAAAGAAAAGATTGTTGAATTCATTGAAACTAAAGAAATACCTTTAGGGACTAATTTAGAGTGGAAGTCATATTTTATTGGTGTTGGTGATGAGGGGATGGTTTGGCATCCAGGTAAACCATACCATGGGAAGATGTGTGAAGTTGAAGAAGTTACCCAAGAGGATAGTCGTGGATTACTCTATAAAGTAAAAATGCTTGACAATACTCCGCTTTGGCTTTTTTCAGATCAATTAATTAAGACTGATCATGTTCAACAAGTTTTGAACGGTTTTATCACTACGTTGGCTGTTAAGTCGATTTTTGGATTAGAATTGCATAAACATTATCAACTTGATAAGAGTAAGAGGAATCCAGAAAACATTGTCGGTAGTCGATTGCAATCTTTGCTTGATAAAGAAGAAGTCACATCAATAAGCATAACAGCAGTCGAGCATATTAATAATGAGCCTGAGCAAGTAAGGGTACATGTCGAAGCAGAATTACAGACTGGGGAGCTATCTTCAAGAAAACATAATTATATGCTATATTTTCCTGAATAAATTGAATTATAAAGTTGGTTTATGAAAATTGAATCCGAATTACAAGAAAAAGCACTCCACGCTAGCTTCACTGAAGTTCAGCAACGTCATTTTGATAAATTAATGTCTGAGTTAGAAGTGATTTCAGGCGGTTTAGGTTTTGCTGAGCTTAAGGCGAAGGCGGAAGCGGGAAGTAAGGAGGCACTTCAGGTAATGCGGGACTATATAACAAAAAAAGAACAAATCGTTAATTTTATTGAAACTAAGGAATTTTTTCCGTTGATGAAGCCAAATGAATTATTAGAAAAGCTACGAAGCGGGCCATCAGAGGAAGTCAAAGAAAATACAGGTAGGTTATTTAAAACAACGGCTTATGGCGATACCGGATTATGGGATGATTTCGTTGAATCTGAATCAGGTGTCAGTCGGGTAACTTCAGCTACACAGTTTTTATCTGCAATTAATATGAATTTAATTAAGCCGCAAGAGCGTTTTACGGATAGCTTTCTGCACTTAATTGATATTAGGTGCAAGAGTGATGGTTTATATAAACATAGATTTGATGGACCAGAAAATTTTTATTGTAATTCACAGCTTTATGGCGTCCTGGCATTTGTGTTTGATGGACAGATGGCAAGAGCTAAGGATTTTTATAGTGAGATACAGCAAAGCGAGTTATATGACGTTGAGGCAGAAGTTTGGATGAATAGAGTAGGTGAATTTGGTGAAGATTCAAGTCAAATGACTGAAAACTATTTACTTCAAGTTATAGTTGAATATTTTTTAGGTAATCAAGAAAAAGCTGAGCAGGTTTATCGTGACTTGAAAAAAGTCAGTTACCAAGAAGCGGAGGGTATGTGGAATGATCAATTGTCAGATGAGGCTGATTCCTACGTATCAAGGGTGCAGCTTCTAGGAAGCTTGGCCCATGGGTTAGTTGAAGATCCAGACGAGGGTGAAATAGATTGGTGTCGGATGAAGAATACTGATTTGTGGGATAAGAAAAAGAAAATGTGGCGTTATATGGAAAAAGATGAAGGTGTAGATAAGGACATTGATATTCATACCCGAGATCAATTTTTGGAGAATATTTTAGTGGCAGTGTTTAAGAAGCTGAATTACATTGAAACATAAAAACATCAGAACATTTACTGTAATTGCTTTAATGCTTTCATGTTTTTATGTTTTAATGGACAAAAAAACTCCCCAATAGATGCATTGAAGAGTTTTTCTTGACCGTTGCGGTCAGAAATTAGAAGGTTAGCGCTACTGAGGCGAAGAACATATCTCCGCAGTCGCAGTCAGTACAGCGAGGTTGTGCGTTCACCGGCGTTGGCTGATTTGTGGAACTTTGCTTTGTACCGGATTCTTCCTGATGAAGGTATCCGGCCCAAACTCGAAGCCACTGCCAGGTGAAACTGGGTCCGAACCGATATCGGAAGTTGTCCAGCTTTTCCTGTTCCAGTCCGAGCGAGATGAACATCCTGCGCTCGATCATAAAGTCAAGTGACTCGTAGGTTCTGAAGCCGACCGTGGGTTGGCTCTCGGCATTGTTGGCCTGGATGGGAATGAAAAGATCCGCCTCCAACTTGAAACCTACAACCCGACTTACACGTTGATGCCAGCGACCGGTCAGAGCTACATTGTTGCTGCTCACGCCTGCGCCCAACTGTTGACCAATCATCAGAACCAGTTTACTGTTCCGATCGACGTGGTACAACAGACCAAACATGGCATTCATCGTCTGGTAGTCAGTGATAAATGCATTGGCCTCGAACAGGACATCGAAGTTGTGAAACGCCCAGGACTCTATTGCACGGCTGAATCGCACGCGCATGTCAAAGTTTGACATATCCACATCTTTTGCTTGCACGTTGCTGGCAAACATAATTATTCCTAAAATCACAAACAAATTGATGAACTTTCTCATGGTATCCTCCTTAAGGGAAAGTTATTTTTCAATCATCAAATCTTAGTATTATAGCATAGATTATATATTTTGTCAATAGTCGTTAAGTAAATTTAGACAAAATTAGTCTACGTAATTGAAATTTATGGCGGATTCACTACAAAAAATATTACTTTCTAGATTTAAGAAAAAACCACTGGCTAAACAAATAATGTCCGGTATGGTTGTTGAGTTTGCCAATGGTTTAATGCGTGAATTTTGGGGAAAAAAGGGGCACGAGCTGGTTAGAGTTATTTCATTGAAGAGTCAGATCTTGAAAGTTGAGACTGCTAATTCAATTATTGCTCAGGAACTAAATTTTAAGAAAAATTCAATAATTGAGGCTATCAACAAGAAATTTGGTGGTCAAATAGTAAAAAAGCTGAAAATTGTACAAACCTCTATTGAAAGACCAGTATATTAATGCTAAAATTGATATAGGCAATATGACCATAACTAGGTATTCAATCATTTTATCAGTTTGCTGTGCTATCTGTTGGGCAGCCTGGATTTTGGTTTTAATTTTTATAAATCCATTTGAAGCTGGGATATTAGGTTTGTTTTTATTTTACATTAGTTTAGCTTTTTCCTTGGGATCTTTGCTGTCGTTGTTCGGTATTTGGGTCAGAATTAAATTACTAAAAAAAGATGAAGTCCCGCAAAAGAGTATTAGCCTAGCTTCAAGGCAAGCAATATTATTTACTTTTATAATCATCATGGCTTTGATTTTACAAAGTCAAAGATATTTGACCTGGTGGTTGATGTTGATTGTAATTTCTTTCACTACGGTTATTGAATTATTTTTCATTTCATATAAAAAACTCAATTAGATTACAGATTAATGATTTAAGATTAAAGATTTTGGTAATTGTTCACTTGAATCTATCAACTTGAATCTACTAACATTATGCGTCAATCAAAACTATTCACCAAAACAATTAAGGAATTACCAAAAGATGAAGTCAGTACCAATGCAAGCTTATTAATTAGAGCTGGTTTTGTAGATAAATTAATGGCCGGAGTTTATTCATATTTACCATTGGGATTGAGGGTTTTGGATAAAGTGAAAAAGATTGTTAGGGAAGAAATGGAGGTCATTGATGGTCAGGAAATATTAATGCCGGCATTAACACCAAAGGAAATCTGGCAAAAAACTGGACGTTGGGAAAGTCCAGGTCCTGAGGTAATGTTTCAGCTTAAGGGTCGTAGTGAAAAGGACTATGGTTTAGGCTGGACCCACGAAGAAGTGGTTACTCCATTGGTACAAAAGTTTGTTAAATCATATAAGGACTTGCCTGTGGCTGTTTATCAAATTCAGGATAAGTTCCGCAATGAACCTAGAGCTAAATCAGGAATATTGCGTGGTTTAGAATTTAGCATGAAAGATTTATACAGTTTTCATCTTAATGAGGAGGACATGTGGCAATACTATGAAAAATCCAAAGGAGCATATTTGAATGTATTCAAACGTTGTGGTTTGAACGCTAAAATAGTGGAGGCTTCAGGTGGCGACTTTTCTAAATACTCACATGAGTTTCAGGTTTTTACTGATAGCGGAGAAGATACAGTTTTTTACTGCGATAAATGTGACTTTGCACAGAATGATGAAATTTGCGAAGTTAAAATTGGCGATAAATGTCCTAAATGTGGTGGTCAAATTTTAGAGGCCAAGGCCATTGAGGTTGGAAATATTTTTCCATTAAAAACCAAATACAGTACTGCTTTTAATTTTAAATATACTGATAAAGATGGCAAGGAACAACCAGTGATCATGGGTTGTTATGGTATTGGGCCATCTAGGGTTATGGGGTCTGTAATTGAGGTTCACCATGACGACAAAGGTATGATTTGGCCTGAGTCTATTGCTCCATTCAAGGTGCATTTGCTTTTCCTTGGAAAAGACGCTAAAATTAAGGCTGTTAGTGACAAACTCTATGATGAGTTGCAGCAGGCTGGAATTGAGGTTTTATATGATGATAGAGAGGAATCAGCTGGCGTGAAATTGAATGATAGCGATTTACTTGGTATGCCATATAGAATTGTGGTTAGTGAAAAAACCTTGGCCCAAGAAAGCATAGAATTCAAGCAACGAAATCAAGAAAAAATGGAATTGATTAAACTTAATCAAATTGTTAAAAAGTTGACATAGGAGGGCAGGGAGTTAGTTTATGTTTAGAAAATTCTTAAATAGGTTTTCAAAAAAGATTGGGATTGATTTAGGCACAGCTAATACAATTTTGTGTTTGCAGGATAAAGGAATAATTATTCGTGAACCATCAATTGTAGCTGTGAATAATCGTTTGGATCAGATTATCGCAGTGGGCGAAGATGCTCGCAAGATGGTTGGCAAAAACCCAGCATATATTACTTTGGCATATCCCTTGGTTCGAGGGGTTATTTCTGATTTTGAAGTAACTGAAAAAATGCTAAAGTATTTTTTTGACAAAATTTTCCAAGAGAATCTTAATTTTACAGCTAGGCCTAGTGTGATTATTGGCATCCCTCTGGACGTTACCGAGGTAGAAAAAAAGGCTGTCGAAGATGCAGCTCTGGGTGCAGGAGCGGGAAAAGTTTTCTTGGTTGAAGAAATAATGGCCGCCGCTATTGGTGCACGTCTGCCGGTTCAGGATGCTTCGGGTAGTATGTTGATAAATATGGGTGGTGGTAAAACTGAGATTGCAGTTATCTCATTACACGGCGTAGTTATTTGGAAATCATTAAAAATAGCTGGTGAAGATTTAAGTAAAAATATTATTCAATATGCTCGAGATCACTTTAATTTGTTAATTGGTGAAAAGATTGCTGAGCAAATAAAAATAAAAGTTGGATCTTCTCATGAACAAGGAGAATCAATTTCTATCGAAATGAGAGGGCGGGATTTAATCACAGGTTTGCCAAGGGAGATTATGATCAACGATTATCAGGTGAGGGAGGCATTGGCCTCAACGGTTAACCAGGTGGTGGATTCAATTAAAAGTGTTTTGGAAATAACTCCACCAGAATTAGTCGCTGATATTTATGAAAGAGGAATTATTCTTTGTGGCGGTGGATCGTTGCTCCGCGGAATTGAAAAAACTATTAGTAAAGAAACTGAAATTCCAGTGAGAATAGCCGATGATCCAACAACCTGCACAATTCGAGGTATTAATTTACTTTTGGATGATGAAAAATTATTGGAACAAGTTTTATTACCTTCAGCGAATGAGGAGAAAATGGTGAGGTAATTTGATAAAAACATTAAAGCATTAAAATATTAAAGCATTAAAGCAATTGCTATAGGTGTTCTAGTGTTCTCGTGTTCTGGTGTTTTCATGGTAATGTTAAATAGAAAATCAACAAAATTAATTATTGTTTCAGTGGTAATTGTTCTACTGCTGTTTTTTTTACATTACATAAAAGTTCTAAGACCAATTGAAAATTTGGCTGTGTCAGCTACTAAACCAGTATTAAGATCAGTTTACCAAATCTCTTATTGGGTGGGGGATAATTATTTGAATTTTAGGTCTAAACAAGCTTTGGTCCAAGAGAATAAGGATTTGAAGGATCAATTAGCAATGCTGATTAACGAAAAAAGTAGATGTGTGTCTGAACAAGAAGAAAATCAATTTTTGCGTGAACAAATGCAGTTTGTAGACAAAAATCAATATTTGTTTGAAATCGCTAGAGTGATTGGTCAAAGTGCCGACGGTTCACAAAATGCCTTGATCCTTGATGTTGGAAGTAAGGTCGGAATTGAGGTAGGGCAGCCTGTTTTAGCAGAACAAAATATGTTGATTGGCAAAATTATCAAAGTCAATAAAAATAGTTCTATTGTTTTGTTAATTAATGATGATTTGTCAAAGGTAGCTGCGAGGATCCAGAATAAATCACGAACAATAGGGGTGGTAGAGGGTGAGTTTGGCTTGGGAATAAAAATGCGTTTAATCCCACAGACTGAGATGATAAAAGAGGGCGATATAATAGTAACTTCAGGTTTAGAACAAAAAGTGCCGGGAAATATTGTAATTGGTCAGATCAAGAGTATTGTTAATGAGCCAGAAGAGTTGTTTCAGGAGGCCGCTTTGGCCTCCATGGTTGATTTCAATAAAATCAATATAGTAAATATTTTGAAATATAATCAAGACGATGATTAAGCTAATCAAACACACTTTTTTTATTTTATTATTGGCGGGTCTACAGCTAGGAATGGTAGCGCTCTTTCCTGCAAACTTAGGCAAGATTAATGTTTTGATAGTAGTATTGATTTTTATTTCAATGGTGGGTCGGTTTTCAATTGGGACTACCTACGCATTTATACTAGGTGTAATTTTGGATTTATATTCTGCTTTGCCTTTTGGGGCTTTACTGGTTAGTTTATTATTAACAATGTATGTCGCCTACAAGATATTTGTACATTTTCTTACTAATAAATCTCTTTATACGCTAGTTGGGCTGACTGTAATTTCCACGATTGTTTATAATGCTTTTCTCTACATGTACACGGCTGTCAATTACCTGATAAAGGTCAAGGACTATTCTTTGATTAATCATTTAACTGTAAATTCTATAAATGATTTACTCTGGCAAATTTTGTTTAATTTAGTTCTTTCTGTTTTGTTATTTGCAGTGTTTAACTTATTTAGCCGAAGGTTTAAGGCTGTCTTTATAGATACTACCAAACAATAAATATGCGTTGGCGTTTATTTTTCAGAAAAAAGCACAATAAAAGTAACCTGCCTGAAGACGGTTTTTTGTTTTTGGGTGGAGGTTTAAATATAAATGATGAAAATTCCAAAAAAAGAAAAAGGACAGCTTGGGTTGAAGAGGCTTATATCGATTTTTCAGAAGATGAATTAGCGCGTACAGGCAAGAATTACTTGGGCTTAAGTTTGAGTAATAAAAAACTGGTTTGGTTTTTGATGTTTGTTCTTGCCTGTTTTTTTATTTTGTTTTTGCAGTCATTCTTTTTGCAGGTAGTACGTGGTGAGTATTATCACGGCCTAGCTGAGCAAAATCGCCTTAGAGTTATTAATTTGCCAGCTCCACGTGGAATAATTTATGATTTGAATGGTCAAGAGCTGGTAAAAAATGTGCCTAACTTTGCAGTCTACATAATCATGTATGATTTAAAATTGGAAACGGATAAGAATCAGGAGGAAACGTTGACGTGGTTGAAACAAAATATTGAAGACCCTGATTATCAGGAAAAGTTAGAAAAAGTTTTGAAGACAAAAGCAACTGTTAAAGAATACTTTGAGCCAGTGATGTTAATTGATGGCTTGACCTATGAAAAAGCTGTTACCATGCGTATACAGAGTACTAATCATCCCGGAGTGGACATTGAAGTTGCAGCTCGACGTCAATATTTGGACAAAAAAAACAATCAATCAGTAAGTAGTTTAGCACATATTTTGGGTTATCCTGGTAAGATTAATCCTGAAGAATTTTCAAAGTTATATTCACAGGGTTATTTGTTAAATGATTCCATCGGAAAAACTGGAATAGAAGGATCTTTTGAAAACCAACTTCGTGGACAATATGGTCGAGAACAGATTGAAGTTGATTCCAGCGGAAAAGCTATAAAAATTATTGCTAGAGAAGAAATGGTTAAGGGTGATAATTTATTTTTAGCTATTGATTTGACGATGCAAGCCAAATTACAAGAAATAATTGAAAAATATTTAGTAAAGTTAAAAACCAATAAAGCCGCTGCTGTCGTAATGAATCCTCAAACTGGAAAAATTTACAGCTTGCTTAGTCTTCCTGGTTTTAATAATAATTCATTTGCTGAGGGAATTAGTTCCAAAGAGTTTGCTTATTTGATTAACAATAAGGACAACCCACTTTTTAATAGGGTAATTAGTGGTGAATACCCATCTGGGTCGACAATTAAACCGGTCGTGGCCGCAGGTGCATTGGAAGAAGGTGTCATAAATGAAAATACTTCCTTTTTGAGTGCCGGTGGAATTAGAATAGGCGAGTGGTTTTTCCCTGATTGGAAGGCTGGTGGTCATGGTATTACTAATGTTCGAAAAGCACTGGCTGATTCGGTTAATACCTTTTTCTATATCATTGGTGGTGGTTATGGTGAGTTTGAGGGCATGGGCGTTCGGCAAATCAAGCAAGTTGCTGAAATGTTTGGCTTAAATAAATTAACAAATATAAGTTTGCCCAATGAAAAGCCAGGATTTTTACCAGATCCAGAGTGGAAAAGAAAAGCCAAAAGTGAGCAATGGTATATTGGTGACACCTATCATATGGCTATAGGTCAGGGTGATTTATTAGTTACACCATTACAAGTAGCAAATTTTACGGCAGTCTTTGCCAATGGTGGAAAATTACTGAAACCAATATTGATTGACCGTTATTATGATCAGGTTGCAAAGAAAGAAGTTCAAATCGAAACAGAAATACTCAATGAACAGTTTGTGGCTGATAAAACTTTGCAAATAATTCGTCAGGGGTTAAGGCAGGCCGTAACGCAAGGAAGTGCTAAGATTTTAAATTCATTGCCGGTCACCGCCGCTGCTAAAACTGGAACTGCTCAGTGGGCTACTGACAAAACTCCCCATTCTTGGTTTACTTCATTTGCTCCGTATAATGATGCAGAAATTGTGGTGACCATTTTGGTTGAAGAAGGTGGCGAAGGAAGTGCGATTGCAGCACCGATTGCTTATGAGTTTATGCATTGGTATTTTAACTATTATAAGTAAAAAGTAACGAGTAAAAGGTAAAATGTAATTCTATTTACTCTTTACACTTTACTATTTACTATATTGTTGTATATTAACCAAAAATGAACTATAATTTAAATATAATCAAATTTTATTAAATCAGGTAATAAACGTATCTGTGTTTATTTTGAAAAAAGTGGAGTTGTGATTTTGCTGATAATTTGAACTCAAGTTATCTCCTTTGTCACCTTTATCCCATTTGTATTATGTCAGACCACATTATTTTAACAGAAGAAGGTAAAGTCAAGCTAGAGAAAGAGTTAGAACAAATAAAAAAAGTAAGATTACCAGCAGTTATTGAAAAAATCGAACAAGCTAAGGAAATGGGGGATTTATCAGAAAATGCCGAGTATCATGATGCTAAGGATGAGCAGGGTTTAATGATGGCACGTGCCAGTGAGATTGAAGGTTGTTTGAAAATAGCAATTATTTCTGAGCCTAACACTTCAACTGATGAGGTTGGGATGGGATCATGTTTTATAGCCGAGGACGCCACTGGCAATCGAAAAGAATACACCGTGGTGGGGTTTAACGAGGCTGATCCTGCAGTTGGTAGAATTTCCAATGAGTCGCCAATTGGGCAAGCTTTTATGAATAAGAAGCCAGGTGAGACCGTTGAATTTGAAGCACCACGAGGAACTATTGTTTTCAAAATTATTGAAATTAAGTAATTACATAATACGTATCACATAACACATAACAGCAGTTTAGTTGTTTTTTTGTTTGGATAAAAAATGGTTGACAAAAATTAAGGTTTATTATAAACTCTTTTGAAGTGATATGGAGGTGAATAATGAGTGAAAGCAAGTATAGGCAATGGTTTCGTAAATCATTTTGGCGATCGAATAAAGATAGCAAAGATGGAATCGCTGAAGTTAATGACGGCTGCGTGCAAGCTGTTCTGGATTTTGTGAATAAACACGGAATTGGAAGTTCTGATTATAAGATAGTGCCAATAACCTATGGAAGGGACGGCAACGGCGACGATTTTATGAATATTCAGTTGGCCTATTTTGCTGAAGAAGAGTTGAAATAGGAGGCGTTATGTCAAAAGTAGACACACCTCTAGAGTGGCAGATACGTGTATTCAGAACACACAGTAAAGATCACGGTAATACTTATGACGACACTTTTGATGCTGGTCAAAGATTGGCCAAAGAGTTTGTTAATAGAAATAAAGCTGACATTAAGAAATTTAAGTTAAGTACCGCGATTGGGGATTCAGAGAATAGTTGTTCTTATTATGTGTACGTGTGGTACCTGAGTGAAGAAGCATTGGAGTAGAAGTCAATAAGCGTTCTGGCAATCTGGGACGTTTTTTATTTTTTGCAAAATTTTGCTAATTCAGGTATAATTCTGTAAGTGAGTACTGAATAATACTGATATGCTGAATATTTATGAGTATTAATGTAAACAAAAATTATCCAGAATCGGAATTAACTGATAAAATAATAGGTGCAGCATTTGAAGTTTAAAATAGCTTAGGCAGTGGGCATAGAGAAAAGTATTATCAGTTGGCACTTGCTAAAGAGTTTAGACTTAATAAGATAAGGTATAAGGAACAGGTTAGAGTAGATCTTTTGTATAAAGGAGAAAAAATTGGTCGAAGAATATTTGATTTCGTTATAGATGGGCGGGTTGTCGTTGAGTTGAAGGTTGGTAGTTATCTTGCTAAAAGTGAATTCGATCAAATTAATGATTATTTAAGAATTTCTGGAAAAAAAGTTGGTTTGTTAATTTTATTTTCAAATAAAGGTGTTAAAATACGACGTGTTGTAAATTTAAAATAAATTCAATAAGATTTGCTGATATTTACGTTCAGTAAATCAGTATAATTCAGTAATCAATTGTATGGAACAAAACGAAGAAGCAGTTCGCCTGCAAAAATTAGAAAAACTACAATCAATGGGAGTAGAGCCTTATCCAGCTAAGTTTGACAAGAAACAGACTCTGGCTGAATGTAAAGAAATGAAGGAGGGCAAAAAAGTAAAGACTGCCGGTCGTTTAGTAATGTTTCGTGATATGGGCAAATTAACCTTTGCTCACTTAAGTGACTTTTCTGGTCGCATGCAAATTGCGTTCAAGCAAGATGATTTAGGTAAGGATGATTATAAACAATTACAAAAAATAATTGATCTGGGTGATTTTATTGGAGTGGAAGGTGAGCTTTTTGTAACGCACAAAGGTGAACTAACTATCCTTGTTAATAAATGGACCTTTCTTGGTAAAGCTTTGAAACCATTACCTGAAAAATGGCATGGACTGAAAGATGTGGAAGCAACATACCGTCAGCGTTACTTGGATTTGATCTCCAATCCGGAAACCATGCAACGCTTTCAACTCCGTAGTAAATTTATCAGAGCTCTGCGGGAGTTTTATTGGCAAGAAGATTTTTTCGAAGTTGAGACTCCGACTTTACTGCATAGTGCCACTGGCGCGCATGCCAAACCTTACAAGACCCATAATAACGGTTTAGATATTGATGTGTTTCTTCGAATCTCACATGAACTTCCATTGAAGCAATTGATCATTGGTGGTTATGATAAAATTTTTGAAATTGGCAAAGCATTCAGGAATGAAGGTATTGACCCATCACATTTACCAGAGCATACTCATTTAGAACATTATTGTGCTTATTGGGATTTTGAAGATAATATAAAATTCACTGAAAAGATGTTTGAATTTATTTTTAAGAAATTAAATTTACCACATGAACTTGAAATTACCGGTAAGGATGGCAAAAAACGGAAAGTTAATTTCAAAACTCCGTGGAAGCGAGTGGACTTTATTGAGTTGGTAAAGAAAGATTGTGGGTTAGACGTTGCTAAGTATAAGAACCCAAAAGATTTAGTGAAAGATTTGAAAAAGAAGAAGATTCAAGTTGATGATATGGAGCATATGGGACTGGCAACTTTGATTGATAACCTTTACAAAAAAGTTTCTCGACCAAAAATTATTGATCCAGTATTTTTATATCATTATCCAATTGAATTACAGCCCTTGGCGCGACGTAATGATGATGATTCAGAAATCGTTGACCAATTTCAGTTGGTTGTCGGTGGTTGGGAAATTGTCAAAGCTTATTCAGAGTTAGTTGACCCAATAGATCAAGAAAAACGATTCAAGGATCAGGCGAAACTTAAAAAATCTGGTGATGACGAAACCATGGAAGGTGATCCAGAATTTGTAGATTCAATGAAATACGGCATGCCACCAATTTCTGGTTGGGGAATGGGAATTGATCGAATTTTAACAATCCTGACTGAGCAAGATAATCTTCGTGATGTAGTTTTCTTTCCGTTGATGAAACCAAAAGAATAAATATTACACAAATATTGTACAAATATTAAACAAATATTATTAATAAAAAACTCCGGTTCAATGTTGAGCACGGAGTTTTTAGTTAGAAAAAAGCCCTAACCGATTGTCTGGTTAGGGCTGTAGCGAAGCACACCTTCCGCTCGGGGCAGAGCGAGGAGGATTGTAAATCAATTATAATATATGTAATGAAACAAGTAAAGTGAGATCACGTACCGAAATAAGGTCAAGAGCTTGGCAACATTTGTAGTGGAGTTAAATGTAATTAATTCTAGGATATAAATGTTCATAATTATTGTATTTAGCCACCTGGCCCTGAAAGGGCCAGGCTAAGTTTTGTAAAGGCTACTAAAGTAGCCTGAAGAGACTTAGCCCCATTTATGGGGGTTTAGAATACAAATAGCCTGGGGTTTTCAACCCCAGGTGGCTAAGTAGGCAAAATTTAACTCATTAATATTGCAAAGGTATTGAACCATTACGACGTACTTGACAATTTAAGATTTATGTTATATACTGTATTCTTCTAGTGACAGCTGTTAATTTAGTGGAGGTAATATCATGAGTGTTGTAATTTGTCGGGACTGCGGGAAAAGCAAGTCTTTTTCTGCAATTGTCAGTGAGACTGGAGTGTGCAAGGATTGTGATGGGAAGCTGAGTGGTGAGAGAAGGACTCAGGCGCGCAATGCAGCGACATTCTCCACGTTCAAATTTGGCTCTGACAGAGAGAGGGAGGAAAGAATTGCTCATTTGGCCAGTATTGATCGCTAATAAGTATTTAGCTAGAAATGATACACAAGAAGGCGCGAAACAATGTTTCGCGCCTTTTTTAGTACATTTTGAATAAAAATGCCCCAAATGCACTGTGCAAATGGGGCTCCTCCAGATTTAGGTGCAGCCATATAGGGATTGTTACTGAATACAGCTTCTACTGCAATTCTCAAATTTTAGCTATTATCTCCTAAAATTCTTTCAACAATATTAATACATTGCCTCATGAATTTTTGAAGATTCTATCACAGGATTTTAGAGTTTCGTGACGAACCTGTTTTCTGTAACAAGCCCTTAAGGAGGACTGAGCAATATAGCATACATTTTTGGTTTTGTCAACCTGTTGTTCTACAGCCATGCAGTATCGCATGGCAGGTTGACCTTGAGTTGACCGAAAGGCCAAGGTTATTTTGCTAAATTTTGTGATATTTAGTATAATAGTTCATATGAAAACACCTAATAAACAATACTAAATACCCAATTCTTACTGAAAATTATCGACTGGACATTTCATATTGTATATTTTCCTATTTTTCCCCTTGGGGGTATAATATTTTTGATATTTTATAAATATCTCAACTCTTAACTTTATAAACTTTTTAACTTTTAACTAAATAATATGCTAGACATAAAATACATTCGTGAAAACAAGGAGCAGTTGAAACAAATTGCTCGACATAAAAATATTCAGGTTGATATTGATAAGCTTTTACAATTAGATGAAAAACGTAGAAAGCTAACGCAACAACTTGAGGAATTACGCACTCGCAAGAATCAGGTTAGTAAACAAATTCCACAAATGCAGGAAAGTGAAAAACAACAAGCGTTTGTTGAAATGAAGGAAGTTAGCGCACTGCAAGACGAGATTGAGGGCAAGTTAAAGCCACTTCTGACTGAATATGAAAATTTAATGTTGAGTGTTCCAATGTATATTCATGAAAATGTGCCAATTGGTGCAGATGAAAGTGGTAACATTGAAATTGAAAAGGTGGGTGAACCGACAAAGTTTGATTTTCCTCCCAAGGATCATATGACACTTGGTGCTGATCTGGATATTATTGACAATGAACGCGCTGTAAAAATTGGAGGTAGTCGATCTTACTTATTGAAAGGTGATGGCGCGCGATTGGAAGCCGCAGTTCTTAAATATGCAGAAGATTTCATTTCTCGCAAAGGTTATACTCTGATGAATGTACCAGTGATTGTTAATGAAGCTGCTATGAGAGGCACTGGCTTTTTCCCTGGATCAGAGGATGAAACCTATCACCTGGAAAAAGATGACAAATATTTAGTTGGTACATCTGAAGTTGCTATTGGTTCATATCATGCTAATGAGATTTTAAAAGAAGAAGATTTACCACTTCGTTACGCCGGCTTTTCAGTTTGTTTTCGCCGTGAAGCAGGTTCTTATGGAAAAGATACTCATGGTTTGTACAGAGTTCATCAGTTTATGAAGATTGAGCAGTTTGTTATTTGCAAAAATGATGAGAAGGTATCTATGGAAATGCATGCTGAATTATTGAACAATTCAAAAGAGTTTATGCAAAGTCTAAAGTTACCATTCCGAGTTTTGAATATTTGTACTGGTGACATGGGACAAGGTAAATATTATATGAATGATATTGAGACCTGGATGCCTAGTCGAGAGGGCTATGGTGAAACTCATAGTGCATCAGCTTTGCTGGACTTTCAATCACGTCGATTAAATCTTCGATATAAAGACAGTGAAGGTCAAATTCATTTTTGTCATACATTAAATAATACAGTTGTAGCTACACCAAGAGTTTTGATTCCGTTAATGGAAATTTATCAAACCAAGGATGGTAAAATTCAAGTTCCAGAAGTTCTTCAGCCGTATATTGATAATCAGCAGGAGATTGGTTAACGTTTACCTCACATGCTAAACCCAGAATCCCAACAATTAACTGAAAAATCTCTCCACGCTAACTTCACTGAAAGTCAGCAACGACATTTTGATAAATTAATGTCTGAGTTGGAAGTGCTTTCAGGTGGCTTAGGCTTTGCTGAACTTAAAGTAAAAGCTGAAGCTGGTGATAAAGAAGCGCTTCAAGTGATGCGCGATTATATTGCGAAGAAAGAACAAATTGTGGAGTTTATAGAAACTAAGGAAATGATAGAAGTGGTCGTGCCAGAACGTACCAAGCGTGGTTCTTTGCTCCCCAAAAGTCCGGATAATCCGCATAAAGATGAAGAGCCAGATCAAGATTATTTAATGCCCGAAGTGGAGCTAACATCACCGGAAAAAGCAGTAGAAGCGCTGAAACAAATGTTTCCTGGATTAAACACAGAAAAGTGGTCAGAGGCATTAGAAAAAGGAGTTGCCCCAGCAATAAAAGCCTGCCAAGAGTTGGGAATAGATCCAGAAAGACTGGTTGTTCATCCTTGGATAAAGCGAGAAGCCTTGTCAAGACTTGGTAATACAAACACAACGCACCACGGAGCATTGATTGAAGAAGTAGTCCTTCCTAAACTTGAAGAATTGTATAAACCCAAAGGAATAAAATTTAAGAATTATATAGAAGGTGCGATGTCAGATGATAACCATCTGCAAATGGAGACGGAATTTGCAAAATGGCTAACAGATAGAGAACAAGAAGTAGACGGTGATATATGCTTCAGTGCTCAGATCTTAGATTTACAGCAGGGATTTAGTCCAGACGCAACAAAACATGAATTATCAAAAAAGTCTAACCTTATGGGGTCAAGTTGTTATCTAACTATGCAAATGCTGTTAACGCAAATACAATTGCAAACAAAATGGGAAGAATTGCATTGGTGGATGTCAGCAGATAAGTATGATTCTGAAGGAGAAGCTCGGTTCCCGTCTGCCTTGTGTTGCGCTGTACTTGAGGACGGATTCGAGGTTGGCTACGCTGACGCGGATAGCGCTCATGCGGCTTACGGTTCGCTCGTCCTGCCGTTCGAAGTGCTTTAGTCATGAAGTACATGCGAAGCATGACTTCATGGCAGGGATCCTTGGGTTTTGGTGGTTTGGATTTTGGGTAGAATCCGAATAATGAGGTAATAGATACCCAATATCTAATATGAAATCACTAGAGTAAAAATCATTTATCATAGATCATAAAGCGCCACGAAGTGGTCACGTTGTGATAGAACAATAACAAAATATGATAATTTTTGAATTTCAACAACTAACCTTTTACACATAACACATATCACATATCACGAAACATTAAAGTATGAAATCATTAGAACAAATAACCGAACGAGCCCTCCACGCTAACTTCGATGAAGTTCAGCAACGTTATTTTGATAAACTAATGTCTGAGTTGGAAGAAATTTCAGGTGGTTTAGGTTTTGCTGAGCTTGAAGTCGAAGCTCGTAAATTACCCCCGACTTCAGTCGGGGAACGAACTGCCATTCAAGTTCTGCGAGATTATGTCGCAAAGAAAGAGCAAATTGTGGAATTTATTGAGAATAAAAAAGTTCCGATGAAAGAATTCTCAGTGGATTTGTCTCAGTATGATAATGTCGGAACCCCTGATTTTATTGAGGCTGAGGGCAAGGTTTATTTTAAGGCTGAGAAAGACGGGAAACATATGGTTTTCGATGAGAATAGGAAACAAATAGGAGCGGAATATGATGAATTAAAACATATTTTAAAAGTTATTGACGGTTGTTTATATTTTGTCGCAAAAATTGGGAACAAAAAAGTTGTTGTTAATGAGCAAGGAGAGCACGTTGGCGGAGAATTTGATAATGTTGATTTTGTTTTTGATCTTGAAGGTAAAAATATGGTTTTTAGGGCCGAGAATGAAGATGGCGATTATATTGTAGATAAAGATGAAAAAAGATTTTTTGAAGGTTATGATGAAATTGGCTATCCTCATAGTGAAAATGGAAAGATGTTTTTAATGGCTCGGAAGGGAAAGAAATGGTTTTTGGTGGACGAGGATAATAATAGATTAGGAGGAAAGTTTGATAAAAAAGGAACAATTCATGATATCGGAGGAAAAATATATGTCTGTGTTGAAAAAGATGGAAAGAAGTCTGTTTACAATTCAAAGGGAGAGCAAATTGGCGATGATTATGACAATCTTTGGGTTAAGGATCTTGATGGAGAATTGATTATAGATGTTAAAGATGGAGACAAGATGTATATGGTTGATCAAACTGGCAAAAAAATTAGTGGTGATTATGAAACCGTTACGAAGCCTCAAATAGTTAATGGTAAATTGATATTTCACGTTGAAGAAAGAGGGAAATGGTATATTGCTGATTCTGCTGGTAATAAAATTGGACAAGGATATGATAAGATAAGATGGCAACCACAAGTTATAGCAGGAAAAATGATTTTTGTTGCTGAGGATGATGGTAAACAGTTTATGGTTGATCAGGCCGGGAAGATTATTGGTGATAAATATGATAAAATTGGTTATCCTAAAGAAGTTGGCGGAAGATTATTTTGTATTGCTACCCAGAAAAATAAAATGTTTGTAATCAATCACGCCGGAAAAAGAATCAGTGATGAAGATTATGATAAGGTTGATAACCTGACTGATATTGCAGGAAAATTACATTTCACTACTAGAGTTGGTATAAAAAAGGGAAAAAATATGGTAATTCGTGAAGATGGTAAAACGATTGGCGGTGAGCATACAGGAGTTTATATACCATCTCTGGTGGAGGTAAATGGAAAAGTCGTCTATATGGTTAAATCGACTGAATTGGGAGGACATGATTATTTTATTAATGACAAAGGTGAAAAAATTCAAGATGACTTTGACAGCGTTTCAGGTCCTTATGTTTTCGACAAAAAGCTATATTTTAACGTTAAAAAAGATGGAGTAAGATTTTTGGTTAACGGAAAAGGAGAAAAGGTTAGCGAGGAATATGGGGCAATATTTAAATTAGATTTAACAGAAGATGGGCAAATGTATATTGTTTTTGAAAAAGATGGTAAATATGAAAGAAAAATATTAACCTTGAACACATAGCACAAATTACATAACACGTAACACAGATTATTAGCGAACTTAAAGCGAATTAAGTCAATTTAACAGTTCTCATTAACACTTTTATCACCTTTAGATTTTATGCTAAACCCCGAACAATCTTTAACTGAAAAATCTTTGCACGCTAACTTCACTGAAGTTCAGCAGGATCATTTTGATAAATTAATGTCCGAGTTAGAAGTAATCTCAGATGGTTTAGGTTTTGCTGAACTTAAAGTAAAGGCTGAGGCGGGGGACAAAGAAGCTCTTCAAGTTATGCGTGACTATATCGCCAAGAAAGAACAGATTGTAGAGTTTATTGAGAATAAAGAGATATCAGAACATTATGAAGGTTTAGTCAATCCTAAAATTATTAAGGATTTTGTTGAAAATTGTCCATGGCAAGTCATTGAGCTTGATCGTTGGGAAAGATATTCGGAGTCTGATGGCAAATTGAATGGTCGTATTTGTATAAAATATCCTTTAGATAAGGAAGGTCATTGGTACCCTATAATTAATGGGGATATAGTTAGAAAACTAACTGATCCGGAAGGAAAGGAAATTCCTTTGTCGGGTTGTCGAGCTTTAAGCTTTAAGGATGATCAAGTGTTGGGATTTTTTCGATCTGTTAATGGTCGCGGTATGGTGGCAACTATTGATGAAGCCGGTAATATTGAAGATAGTATAGAAAATTCATCTGGATACAGTTTCGAGTCTAATGCTGATAATTACGCCAATGTCCTGGATTTGCATTTTGATGAAAAAACTGGCGAATCTGCATTTATTTTAGCTATTGAGGATACTCAACAAGAAAAAAGGTTGGCCATTTATGATGGTTTGTCTGAATTTGAAAGTATGAATTGGGACAGTCTGCAGATGATTAACCATGTTCCTAATGGAATATCTATAAATGCTGCGGATAAACGAGGAGTTCCAATAATTAATGGAATAGAGTTGTTTGCATTTGAAAATCGATCAATTATTGATTGTAAAAATGTAAAAAATATTGACAACCAATTGTGTGGTGTGCTTTTCCTTCAAGACGTAACTGGTAGAAAAGAGTGGGTCGTTGTTCATAAAGGAAAAAGAGCAGAAATCCAAAATACGGCTAAGTTGGTTGATGAGTTTAAATATGAATTTGTAAATATGAAATATGGAGATGAGACGATTAGCGGTATTTGTCAAACAAAACGTAAACTTGGGGGTAAAGTGTTTCAGTCTTTGCCAATTGTGAATGGCTCTGTATTGGATAATATTGGAGGGCATGAAATTGGTCAGGTTCGCAGTTTGCAAGTTGCTGGAGATCAGATAAATGGGTGCATGGAATTTTTTGATTATGGGGGGTATAGGCCTGTTGTTAATGGTGTCGTTATAAATAAAATTGAAAATCATGAAATTGTAGATGTGAATTCTTGTCATGTTGTTGGCGATAAAATAAATGGAATCATTAAATTTGCCGATGGAACATATAAGGTTGTGATGAGTAAGAGAGTTTTAAAGCTTGAGGGATAAGTCGTATATCCCGATCCTTTAGCGCGTATTGTAAAGATGGCGCTTTTTTTGTTACCTTGACAAAATTAACTTTGCATAATATAATAAATTGTAAATTCGGAGGGAAACGATGATCCTTTTAGTAGATGCTTTTTTTGCAGAGCCAGAGAATCAAGTTTTGCTGAAGTATTACCATGATAAAAGCAAAATAAGAAATCATGAACTCAAAATAGCTTTTACAGTTGAGCAATCGACTGAACTAATTGAAAGAATGGATTTTCATTTGGTAATTGTCAATTTGGTTTTATCAGATGAAGATATCGGTTCTTCTGCAGATCAAAGTCGGGGAGCTGAAGTTATTCTTATGTGTTTGGAAAAAGCAATACCGGTCATGGCTATCCTTGAAGCAATCGATACCCAAACCGGCGATGATGTCATTTTACTAAACTGTGTTCCTGGTATTGTCGGGCAAGTCGACCTTAACCAAATTGAGTATCATGACATTGAAGTTTTTCATGATCGGATGAGTGCAGAAGTTTGGTTGGATATTGCACTTTGCTGTCTTAACTATTATGGGAAAAGTAATTTAGATCTCAATCAACACGTACGTCTATCCAATAGAGAAGAAGAGTCTTTGCGTAAGGGGGGCCTTTATGACTGAAATTTACAATCCAGTACCAAGTGCTGGATTTTTTGTTTGGCACACCCTGTTAACTTTAGTACAGAGTTCAAGAGATTCCGGGTCGTGGCCCGAATGATAGTTTGGGATGTGTTATTGGATCCCCCCGCCTTTGTCATTCCGGATTTAATCCGGAATCTCATGGAATTTGTGCTTGAGTAAAACAATGGGGAATAGGTTATGAGTTTTGATTTTGTTTGCCCTTTGTAGTAAAATGGTTCTATATGCAACCAAAAACTTGGGTAGAAATTAGCCAGGCAAATTTAGTTCATAATATTGAACAGTTCCGTCATCGAATAGGGAATAATGTTAAAATTTGCGGAGTTGTTAAGTCAAACGCTTATGGTCATGGCTTGGTTGAAGTTGCACAAGTTATTGAAGACAAAGTTGATTGGTTAGCAGTTGACTCTGCAAATGAAGCTTTGCAATTACTTAAAACTTATAACTTACAACTTACAACCCCAATAATTATTTTGGGATATACACTATTAGAAAATTTAGAACAAGTTGTAACGAACGGTTTTCATCAAGTAGTGGCAAATTATGAAACTCTAGAAAAGTTGGGCGAGGTTAGTTCAAGGTTACAAAAACCAGCTTTTGTGCATTTGAAAATAGAAACTGGAACTTCTCGTCAAGGAATTTGGTTAAAGGAATTGGATAAATACTTGAATTTAATTTCACAAAATACTTTTATTGAATTAGCCGGTGTTTCAACTCATTTTGCTAATATTGAAGATACAACTGATCATAATTACGCTAAAAGCCAATTAGAAAAATTTAAGGAAGCTGTTCGGTATATAGAAAATAAAGGTTTTCAAAATTTTCTTAAACACACAGCTTGTAGTGCAGCTACAGTTTTATTTCCGGAAACGTATTTTGATTTAGTTAGAATTGGAATCAGTATGTATGGAATGTGGTCATCAACTGAAACTCAGGTCAGCGCCATGCAAAAGGGGATTAATATTGATTTACGGCCGGCGTTAACCTGGAAAACTAAAGTTGCACATTTGAAAACTTTGCCGGCCGGTGCTTCGGTTAGTTATGGGTGTACGGAAAAATTAACTTCAATAACCAAAGTCGCAGTTTTACCAATCGGGTATTGGGATGGTTTTGATAGGGGACTTTCCAGTGTGGGCAATGTTTTGGTTCGTGGTCAGCGTTGTCGCGTAATTGGTCGTGTGTGTATGAACATGGTCGTGGTTGACGTTAATCATATTTCAGAAATTCAGCTTGAAGATGAAGTTGTTCTTTTGGGTCAGCAGGCAAGTGAAACGATTACCGCCGAAGAAATTGCCCGCAAGATTGGTACGATTAACTACGAGGTTGTGACGCGGATTAATCCTTTAATTAGAAGGGTGAAGGAGGGAGAAGAAGGCAGTAGGAGCGTTAACAAAGTCGATGAATCAAGTAAACCTTTTTATAAAACAATGGCAGTCTGGCAAAGTATTGAACAACTAAATGAAATAGTTAATGATGTTTTGATTTGCATTCACAAAAATGAATTTAAGTGCAGAAGCCAGATAGCAAATGCTAATGATTCAATCGGTTCAAATTTTGTTGAAGGCTACTACTCGGGTTATATTAAAGAGTATATTCGGTTTTTGAAGTATAGCCGGCGGTCAGGTCAGGAATTATATTCAAGGGTAACTAATTTATTTATTCGAAAGGTTATTGGAAATAATTTATACACTGGATTTGACGACCGTTGTAAGAAAACTATGTTTTTAATTGATAAAACTCGCTATGGTTTGGAAAACAAAGTTAAGTTAAATGAGAAAATTTCTAATCAAAATTAGCCAAGATAAGACCCTTCTTCTACCTCCTTCTCCCTCCTTCGTATGTCTAAAATAAGCTCCAAGTACCAAAAAGACTTTAAAAACATGGATTACAAAAATCCACGTTTGATTAGAGATAAAGAAAACAAAAAGAATCGTTTATTTAAATTTGTGGGCTGGTTAATGGCAATTGCAGTAATTGGATTATTGTATCTTCTGTTTTTTTCGCCAGTATTTAAAATTCAAAGCCTGGAAATTAATGGATTGGAAAAAATCAAACCTGAAAATATTAATAAAATAATTGATGAATATCGTTATGATAAAAGTTGGTTAGTTTTTTCTCATAACAACTTTTGGTCATTTCAAAAAAGTGAAATAAAAACAAAAATTTATAATCATTATTATTTTGAAGAATTTGAAATAAAAAAGAAATGGCCCAACGAGATCATTATTAATTTAAAAGAAAAGAAATCTGCGATAAATTGGTTGACCAAGAATCTTTGTTATCATTTGGATTTAACCGGTTTAGCTATTGAGTACTGTGAGGAAAGTAATGGCTATTTGACTATTCGTGATTTGCATGATCAGGGTTTAGAGGTGGGGGAGGTGGCACTTTCTGCGAAGGACCTTGATTATATTAGGGACATGTTCGCACAATTAAATGTTGTTGTCGGAGAAGCACTTCACTTGATTAATATTGAAAAACAGGATAATCTATTAACTATCACGTCAGAAGAGGGAATAGAACTTCGACTTAATAGTAATTTAACAGTTCAGGAGCAGATCACCAGGTTGCGCACATTACTTAGTCAGCCGGAAGTTAAAGGTAATTTAACCAATCTGAAATATATTGACCTTCGTTTTGGTGAAAAGATTTATTATCAATAAGGAGGGGACATGGATAGACGACCAGGAGTTGTTCTTGACCGATTGCACAAGGCGTTTGATATACTCCGAAGAGAAGATTTTTACACAGCTCCAGGATTGAACAAGGGAAGTTTTGCTAAAACAAAACAGTATGTTCAAGATCGGGCCAAGGCTTCAGGTAAACAGTTCTCAATATTTTGGGCTTTGCAAGATCAATTGAATTATGAGCAAAGTTCGGGTGGGTCAGATTTTTATCTTTGCTGTGTGACGGCCTCTGAGTATTTTTCTTCAAGTGATGAACGGTTGATCGAAGAGAAAGTAAAGAATGCGTTTGCTTGTCTTGGAATAGTTTTTGAGTGGAATGGTCGTTTGCTTTATAAAATATTAATCAAGGGTGTCCGGCATAGACGTGATCGTTTGTGCTAGAAGTGGTTAGTGTGTAAATATGATTTACATGCAAGTCTGGTTAATCCCAGCACGTAGTGGAGTGGAGTAACCGTGTATCATTGATACGCGGTTTTTTATTATAATTAAAAAGTCAGAATGTTGAGCGAATTACAAATGTGGGTCACTACTCACCACTCACTACTCTGAGATTTTACGACACTTAAAAAAGATGGCCGGTTGAAAAGTGGGGAAGGTTAAAGTTGGTTTACTTTTGTTAAAACATGAAAATGGGGCAGGTAATTGAAACTCTAAAAATTTGTGGATTTTTCACTATAGTTGATTTAAATACAAAAATTCACAATTCACAATGCATAATAAAACTAATTTAGTATCAAAAGATCAAACAATAAATCAACAATACGCAATGTCTGATACACAATGAAGTTATATGTAAAATACGGTGCTTTTGAGGTGAAATACCCTATTTTGAGGCTATAATTAACGTTAAATTCTTGTGTAAATTTAGCCAATAAGCGACCCTCAAAATCGAGCTGTACGGGGCGCAAAATTCAATTGAATACTAGCGTACCTGTAAACATCTTTCTTTTGCGTAAATTTGCGTAAGATGTTGTTATAATTCGGTATTTGATATTCTTTAAGTGTTTGTAGTTATTAGCAGGTGTTTGGTGGTAGATATTTGGTATTCTTTGAGCTTCTGTGGATACTATTTGGTATTGGTTATTGGATATTTGGTGTTGTTGTGCTACATTGTAAGTGGACGTCTCTTAATTAGCATTATGCGACACGCGTGCAATATTAAATACACAATACCCAATATTCAATACATACTATATGAAAAAAGTTAACTCACCTATTATAAAATTGATTCCGGATTTTCTAGATTACATTGATGTAGAAAAGGGTTTAAGTCCAAAAACTCAGGAAAATTATGCGCGTTTTCTCAAGCGCTTTGAAAACTGGCTAAACGTCAAGAAAATGAATAGCCTACTCCCACACGAGCTTACGAAAGAAATAATTTGGAAATACAGAATATTTTTGGCAAGACAAACCACCTCCAGGCAAACCAAGATAAATTTAAGCAAAAAAACTCAGAATTTTTATTTAATTGCTTTGCGATCATTGTTGTCGTATTTTGTTGATAAAGACATCATCTCCCTACCTCCTGATAAAATTAGCTTGGCAAAACAAGAAAAAAATCCTTCAGTTCACTTTCTTTCTCTTGATAAAGTAAAAAAATTACTGGATTCACCTTCCCAAAAAAATGTTCAAGGGTTACGAGATAAAGCTATCTTGGAAACTTTATTTTCTTCAGGTATGAGAGTTTCTGAATTAGTGGCCTTGAATCGTAATGAGGTTAGTGTAAAAAACACAGATAAGGTTTTTGAATTACCAATTAAAGGCAAAGGTAATAAAACCAGAACTGTTTATTTTTCAATTCGCGCTGTTAATGCAATTAGAGCTTATGTCTCTGAGCGAACTGATATTGAGCCTGCATTATTCATTAATTTTTCAGTTATAAAGAAAGCTGCGACTTCGCGTCGATTAACCACTCGCTCAGTAGAAAGGATTGTAAAGAAATACGTTAAATTAGCTGGATTACACTTAAAAACTACTCCACACACGTTAAGACATTCCTTTGCTACAGACTTGCTTAATAATGGCGTAGATCTTCGTTTGGTTCAAGAATTTCTTGGTCATTCTGACATTTCAACTACTCAAATTTACACCCACGTAACTAACAAAAAACTGAGTGATGTTTACAATAAATTCCATGCAAAAAGCAGTTAAATTTTATCCACATTTTTTTTTTTTACTCTTTGTTACTATTAGTAAAAATGGTATAATTAAAACATAAATAAGCAGTCATCTATGGCAACATTGTCAATGGATTTTTAGCTGTTACAAAAGTCTAACTAACTTAATATTTTTGTTATGAAAAAATTTTGGCGAATGATTGGAGGGCTCTATGTGTATCTTAAAAAGAATAAAAGACTTGCTCCCCTACTTCTGGCAATTGTGTTTATAGTCCAGTTTATTTTGATAATAATTATGTCAATTCAATTAAGTGCAACTCAAAGAAATGTTCTAGCTTTTAAGGATGCTTCATTACGGCGCCAAAATCAGATTTATAGCATAGTTTACATGCTCAACTCTCGTGTAAATCAACTTTTAGAAAAAAAATAAAAATTTATATATAAAACTAATTAAAATCAAATTAAAATTAACTTAATTTAAACTTATGAGAAAAATTGCAAAAAACAAATTATTCACCAGCTTCATTGCTATGACAACAATTGTCTGGGCAATGGGATTAGCTGGTGTGCTTGCTCCCCTACTGCCTGCTCAGGCAGCTATTACTACAGCTGCTACGGAAAACAGAATATTTTCAACCTGGGATATGAGTGGTGGGATGATGAGTGATATCGCAGCTTTTAAAATTACTGCTGACGAAGGTGAAACTCTAAATTCAATCAAAGTTCGCTTCACCAGTACTTTTGGTAGTGCTACTCCAGGTGCAATGCTTTCCGCTTTTGCCGCTGCTGGAGCTGAAAACGCAACAGATAATCAAGCTTTGTCCATTTATAAGGATGCTAATGGTAACGGTTGGTTTGATCCAGCTGGTGGTGATACCGTAATGGCATGGGAAGCTCAACCAGAATGGTCAACTGATAAGGGTGGTGGAACTTATGACGCAACTTTGGATATTGTTGATGATACATTACTAACAAGTTATGCTAGCGATTGGAACTATTTTGTTCATATGCAAATGGCTGCCTCCCCTGCCGCAGGAAAATCATTTAAGTTCCAATTTCAGACAGGTGTTGGCGGAACAATTGTTACTTCTGGAGCCTCTCCAAATATTACTGCGTTTGAAACAAACTCAATTAATAGTATTGGTGGCGGTGGTGGTGACTATATAGTTGCACCACGAATTACCCAAGCGTATTTTAATGGTCCAACTGGGATTCTTTTGGATTTTGATATGGATATGAGTACTACGTCCGTAAATTGTGATGAAGGCGATGTTGTTGGAAGTTGTTCAAGTAAATATACATTATTTACCAAGGATGGTACAGATACTCAAACAATTATTGGTGCTTCCCGAGATGGTTCCGACCATACACTTGTTTCTTTAACTGCCCATAGTGCCGCTAGAATTGGTTTAACTCCTGAAGATTACTTGGTTATCAGTACTGACCCCGCACAAGCACCTAGAGCGGAAGCTAGTGGAATGAATTACAATGATGATTCAAGCCTTCAGTTCCATTCATCTCCTGGTTTTGTTTTAATTTCTGAGGTCAAGTTGGCTGGAGCAAATACCACTGATGAGTTTATTGAATTGTACATTGCTTCTCCTCCTGGTGGCCCAATTAATTTAAATGGATATAAAATTAAGGCGTTAAATGCAAATACTTACAAAACATTGGCAACTCTTGGTGCAACCGCGTTAGATTCGGGCAAACACTATTTGTTGGCGAATAGTGCGTATAATTATAATAATGCAGTTGATGGCGTTGATATGGTTGCAGACGCAACTTTTACGGGCGATTTGGTTGACGGTGATACCATAGTTTTAACTAATTCTGACGATACGGTCGTTGATATAGTTGGTATTGGTAATGGAGCAAAGATTTATCAGGGCACAGCACCTGCTATATTTCCATATACTAATACCTCTATTGAACGAAAAGCACTTTACAGCTCAAATGCTCAAGGCATGGCAACGACTGATGCTCTTAGTGGAAACGGTTATAACAGTTTGAACAATGTTTATGATTTTGTAAATAGGATTACACCAGACCCTCAGCCTTCGTCAGCACCGCAAGAAATGTCTGGGATGCAGGGTGGTGAATATGTTAATAACACACCAACAATTGAGCATATGCCGATAGCTATGGCAATTGCTGGTCAATCAATTACTATCGACGCAAATATTTATGACGTTGAAGACCCATTCTCAGTATTAGCAACTAAACAGTTATGTTATAAAGCTCCTAATGGGTCATGGCCGGGAGATTGTGTTACTGGAATTGATAAAGGCGAAAATAGGGCGGAATTTTTTATACCAGCTTCAGCTGTTACGGTAAATGGATTGCATTACTATATAGAGGCTATTGATCGAGGTGGTGCAGCTGGTTACGCGTCTGCAAATCCATCAGCTACAACCGCAGTTTTAGCGCAATCAAGTCCATTTGTCATAACAATTTCAGCAACTTCTGGATCACGAATGATTAGTGGAACAGTGTATGGGTCTGACTGTAGTTCTCCAATTGCTAATGCTAATATTAATGTAAGAGGAACAGGCTATAGTGCAACAAGCTCAGGCGCTGGTTTATTTACTGTTACAGGTGTTCCAGATGGAACATACAACCTAGCATCTTCAGCTGGAGGTTTTCTGGATAGTGAGATTTGGGGTGTTTCGGTAAATGAAAATAATCCAAATTCTGATGGTTGGGTGTTTTGTTTATCTCAAGGTGCCGGTGGTCAAGGTGGTAATGGCGATGCACCAAGGGTAATGATGTCTATGCCAGATGATGGTATGATGGGTGCTCCAATTGATGTCGTTATAGATCGCGCACCAATGTTTGTTATGTTTGATAAGTCAATGGACGGCGCGACAATTGAATGTACAGATTGTGATGCAGCTACGGCAAATATAAAATTAAAAAAAATCAGTGGTGGCTCTGTTACTAATGTTACCGGTTATAATGTAAGTATTGACGAAGGCGCTGGAGCAACCAGTCGAGGTCAAACAGTCCCTTTTGGCGGTTCAGGTGGTAACCCTGTAGCAGTGATTGATAAGGTCGCTTTATTGGACGTAGGCACTGACTATGTAATTGAAGTTATGCCTGCGGTTAAGGATATGTTTGGAAATCCACTTGAAGGTAATAGACCAGGTGGAGGCCATTCTGTAATGTTTACTACCCAGTCAACAAGTAATAATTTTAGTGGTAGTTCTGGATTTGACTTTACCGAAGACGAAAGTTTTTGGCAAACAGGCGATTTCTCTAGCATGACACAGGATGCTGGATATGCGACTATGATGGGTAATTTTGATTCAGATAAAGGCATGTGGGCTGGTGGTGCATATAGTCCCCTATACGTTTATGGCTCTCAACCATCCCCAGGTAGCTGGAATGTAGCAACAAATTTAATCAAGATTATTGTTGAGTTTAGTGAAGCAATTGATTCCAATAGTGTTAATTTAGGAACGTTTAATTTATATTCTGTTAGTGGTGGAACTTATACGGACGTAACAAGTACTTATATTGTTGATACTACGTTAAGTACAAACAAAAAATATGTAATGATGGGGGTTAATGGACCATTGCCTGTTGGTGAATACGAGATTAGAGTAAAGGGTGGTGTTCGTGGAACTTCTGGTATTACACTTGGTGATCCAAATAATCCTGGTAATGATCATTACATGTCTAATTTTACTGTTACTGATTCAACTGATACAACAACCCCAAGTATTAATGGTAGTTGGCCTGATGATGGTGTAACTGGAGTACCTATGGATTTTGGTTTTGTAGATTTAGGATTTAATGAAGCGTTGGATCCATCAGCTATTAATAGCACAAACGTAACTCTAAAAACTGGAACAACTTCAGTCCCCTCTAACATCAAATATGATCCAATGGCACAATCTATTAAGATTATGCCTACCACCGGACTGACTCCTGGAGTAACATATACTGCTACAGTGGATCTGGGAGTTGGTGCAATTCAGGATTTGGCTGGTTTGCCGACAACTTTAAGTTCTTTAACTAGGACATTTACAATGACGACATTGGCAGATGCTACACAACCAGTACTTGAATTTGCAAATTGTGACAGTTATAGTTGCGCGGTTACTTTTAATAAGTCAATGAGTGCTTTGAAGCAAAATGAAACTACTTCTAATGCCAACCTTTGGACGGGGAGTATTCGAAATCCTGCAAATTATGCTTTGACTTTTGGCCCTAATGGGACAGATTCAGTAGAAAGTTTAACAGCTAGCGGAGTGTCGTTCAACTATGAATATGAATCAAATACGGTAATGATTAAAGGATTAACTTTTACTGGTCTAAATGCAGATACAGATAAGTTTAGTCTTACAGTTACCAATGCAATAGATCTTTCTAATAATCCAATAGACACGAATAATAATACGGCCAGTGGTTATGTTATGGATTCTTCTAAGTCTGGTGGAATGATGGGCCCTGGTGGCGGTGGATTTATGGGGGGCGGAATGTCTGGCGGTGGTATCATGACCGGTGGACCGAGTGGATTTGGTGGATTTGATGCTAAAGAAGCGATGATGTTTGGAGCTGGTGTAATGCCAATGAACATGACTGCAGGTGCAGATACTACGTATTTTATTGACTTCCCTATGCCCCCATCAGGCGGAACTTCTAATAAACTAGATGATGGTGGATATATCAAGGTAACCTTCCCTAAGGGCACAGTTTTAACTGCTGCTATTCCTGATACATTTAACCCGGACAAGTCGGATCTAAATATGAACGGTGATTCAACCGTGGTTTTGAAGACATCAGGTGTCGCTGCTGATTCAGTTGCTGCAACTCAGGCGGGTGTACCTAATGATGGAATTACTGGTTCTGGTCAAACATTAACATTATGGCTGGATACTGATGGAGGGACAACAAGTGACCCAGATTTTTTCCATTTTGAAGTAAAAGGCATAATTAATCCGACTAAAGCTCAAGGTTTTGATTCTTCAGGCTATACTGTTGATATGAAAGCATATATGGCAGATGGAACTTTGGTTGAAACAATGACTTCAATGCCCTACTTTATAAGTGAGGCAGGTTCAAATAATATTAGAGTAAATATTACCGCAGCAGATGGAGAAGGTGCTTTGAATTTGATGATGGGTTCACCAATGTCTGGGCCAATGGACTCTACTGTTACAATTGCTGGAGGCACGGGATCTCAAACCTGGTCAAATCTAAATGACGGTTGTTATCACATCTTTACTAAGCCAACGATTGCACTTGGTGCAACAAAATATTCAGGGCAAATGAATCCAGAGCCGATCTGTTTACCAGGCTCTGGGGATAATTGGAATGCTGAAACAGAGACCTTGACTAAAGCTTTAACATTTACAAAGAGAAGCGCAGCAAATTCAGCTCAGCTGGAAGTGTTGGTAAGTGGAACATTTTCTGCTACGGGAGAAGACGTTGATGTATTTGCTTTTGGGCCAAATGGTGGAACAGTAGAAACCATACCTTTGACTGGTGTTGTCGTAAATGCGTCTACGATGTTATTATTACCTTCTGATGGTGATTACAATGTTGGGATCGGGCCAGCAATGCCCAGTGGGCCGATGGCCGGTCCCCCACCAATGCCTGATTGGATGCCACCTATGACAACTCGGATTACTGTTAGTGGTGTTGGAGGAACACCGGTTGTAAAGAGAAATGATACTAATGCAACAATCACTCAGTTACCTATTTCAATTACCAGCGCTGGTAAGGAAATACGTGGTCGTTTGATTTCTAAGCAAACAACTTTAGGCTCAGGTTACACAGCCGATGCTACAAGTTTAACAGTTGCTAGTGGAAGTGGCTTTGCTGCCAATGATTTCATAGTTTTGTCTGATGGTACTAATACATCAACTGATAAGATTCTTTCTATCAGTGGAACAACTGTGCAGTTAACCAGTGGAATGGGGACGTCCTTTGCTTCTGGTAGTGATATGTATAATATTATTCCAGATGCTCAGATTTGGGCTGCTCAACCTATGGGGTTTGGTGGTATGGGTTCTCATGCCTCATCTCAGGCTGACGGTAGTTTTACATTAAAAGTTTCAGCTAATGGAACTTATGACATTGGAGCATGGAAGTCAGGAATTGGTGATGCTCCTTCTAGTTCTGCAACTGTTAAGGATAACAATGGAGGCACAGTAGATGGAAATAATACGGCTGACGTTAAGATTAATGGAGCTAATGTTACTACCACAAATCCATTTCTGATAAAAATAGCTAAACCAGACTATGTGATCTCTGGTAGAGCCATTGATTCAAGTAGTAATCCAATGCAATATACTCACGTGATGGCAGAAGAAACTACAACTCGCCAAATGGCACATTCAAATACAGACTCAGATGGTGATTATATTCTAAATGTTAGTGCTGGTACTTGGAGTATCCAGGTTGATACACCTCCTAGTTTTGATGGTTGTGGCGCGACTACTGCTACCGTTATTGTTGCCGAGGCAACTGGAGATATGAATAATCAAACACTCCAACCAACTTCTACAACTTGCTATACAATTTCAGGAAATGTTTCTATCGGAGGGAATCTTCAGACTAATGTACCTATTATGGTTGAAGCCTGGGACACAGATAATGACTGGCCGTCCGGAGGTTACAATCGTAACGAGATGACTGATACTGCAGGTAATTATTCAGTAAAAGCTGGTGCAGGGACATACCGAGTTTCCATGTGGTCTCCTGATTACGGTGAAGTTGGATCCAATGTAGTAATTACAAGTGCTAATGTGACTCAAAATATTAGTTATGATGCTTCAGAGTTAAAAACATTGACTATTGCTTTTACCGGTGGTACTTCAAGTCAACGTGGTTTTGTAGAAGCAAAATCAACTACAGGTTCAGGTCGTCGTGGTATACCTGTGGCAGATTTGAGTAGTAGCGCAACAATGAGCTTACCCGTTGATACATATAAAGTAATGGTGTTTGTAGATGGTTTGGGTGATTACTCCCCTTCTGCAAATATTGACCTTACAACAACTGATCAAACAGTAACAGTTGATTTGTCTGGTGAAACTACGAGAACTGTTAGCGGTACAATTCTGGATAGTGGCGATTCTCCTGTTTCAGGGGCAGCTGTACTTCTAGTAAATGAAACTACAGGATTAGCAAAGCAAGCAACAACAGATGCTAGTGGTAATTATTCCGTAGCTGTTAAGGAAGGAACATTTACTATCAAAGCAGAACATAAAGATTATGCTTCATTGCCAAAAGCAACTCTAGCTGTTACTTCTGATATCAATTATGACTTTGATAGTGATACGGCTGACGAGGACGTGGCAGTTGATAATGATTTAGTTGAAAAAACTGTAAGTATTAGTGGTACGATTTATAAATCTGATGGTACAACGGAAATGAATACCGGCGGATTTGTTTACGCAACAGATTCAGTGACTGGAGCAAAGGCTAGGGCTAATATTCAGGACGATGGTACATATACTCTTCCTGTTACTGCTGGAAATTGGACAGTCATAGCAGATGGATCACTTCACTCCGAGACAACTCTTAGTACTGCTGTGTCAGTGTCAAGTACAAATGTAACAAGTGAAGATATTACATTGACTGCAGATGCTACAGATATTAAAAAGTCAGAATCAGCAACTTTTACTCCATCGTCGGGTGTTAATGTAAATGATGAAAATAATACTGGAATAGAAATGACGACCAGCGCAGGTTCTCTTGGTCAAAACAGTACAGCTACTTCAGGAACAATAACCTTAGAAGAAGTTGATATGCCTGATTCTGATAATTTGGTGTCTGTTGGAAATTTTGTAGATGTCTCAATGAGAACTACCACAACATCAGGTACTTCAGATATTAACCAGTTGACCGGTAACGGTGCTGAAATCGTGTTCCACTATACAGCTGCCGATATGACTGCTGCAGGAATCACAGATGAATCAATGATCTCCTTAGCATATTATGATGATACTACTGGAACTCTTATGCCACTCGATAATCTCGCCCGTGATACAACTAATAATACAGTAACTGGTACAATTACTCATTTGACAGAAATAGGTTTGGTTGCTCCTCCGCTAGTTGCAGCTTCAGCTAGAAGGTCTACGGAGACTGTAACTGCAACACCAGCAACCACAGAAGAAGCAACTACCACTGATAGTACAACTACCACTGACGTAACTACTACAGAGGACGCGACTACCACAGAAGAAACAGTAACAGTTGTGGAAACAGTTACAGAGACAACTAAAGCAATCGCCACAGAAGTTGTTGTTTCAGATAATGTTGAACCTGTGAAACCAGTTACTCGTGAATTAAGCAAAGAAGTTGAAGCCGTAAATGAGTTTGTAGCTCTTGAAAGAAAAGTTCCTGCAACAGCTAGTGAATGGAAAGTTATTAATTATTTAGCCTACGGAACAACTGAAAAGGTCAAAGCTATGGAAGTACGAGAAAGAAAGTCTTTACTTTCTGATTACAAGTCAGTGTATAACAAAGCACCAGCTTCAACTGGTGATTGGAGTGATTTAGCTAAGATGGCTTCAGGTTCTACTCCATCTCGAGTTTTAGCCAATGAAGTTCAGGCAATCCAAGCTTTCACTCAAGTATTTAATAGAGCAGTTGATTTCAGTGTAAAATCAAATGAAAGCTTTGTTCACATGGTAGCCTATAAACTAAGACCAGAAGCGCGTGATGTTGCTAAAGAAAGAGGTGCCTTGGGTACTTATACTGGAACATACAAGAGTTTGCCTGGAAACAGTTTTGGTTGGGCAGTATTGAAAGCTATCGCCTATTCTGGTGTCGCTGATGTAGCTCCTGTAGCTGCACCTGTAGTGGCCCCAGCTCCAACTGTAGCTCCTGTGGAAACAACAGTTGCAAGTGTTGTTCCAGTTAAACCAGCTTCTGCTGAGAGAAATTTAAAAGCAGAGATTTTAGCAGTTCAGGACTTCACTTCCCTAGTTGGAGCAAGCCCAGATGTAAATGGATGGAACACTGTATACTTCATCAGTTATGGTAGTACTGTTGCTAGTAAGGCTCAAACTTCGGCTGAGAGATTAGCTACAGTTCAAAGCTACTTCACTGCTAATGGTGTAGTACCTACTACAGCTAGTGAGTGGGAGAATTTAGTGAAATAGTAAAGTTCAGATATGAAAAACCCCCGACTTTCGTCGGGGGTTTTTTAATTGTGACTTTATTCAAATTTAGTCACGAAAATGCATTCCTAATATTGAATCTTTTTTGATTTTATTTAAATTCTTTTCAACTTGTTTGTAAAATTCAGGAAAGTGCTGACGATTTATCCATCGACCTCTGTGTCTTTGCCGGTACGGTGGTTTTTGTAAGTGAGCAATTTCATGAACAATGGTTCTAATTAAGCCATTGATTGACAGAGGTTTCATGGTTTTTGGTGAATAAATATCTAGAGTTATAAGCTTTTTTTGTAGATTAATATAAGCCTTGGTGTATGAACCTGTCTTCATGCCCTTCCGGCTCATAAAGCGCAATTTTATGCCTTTGACGGCTAATAAACTACAGACTTTATCAAATAATAATTTTACTAAATCTTCGTGATTTTTCATATTGATCTTAATGTCCACCCGGTCTACTGCCTCCTCCAATGCTTCGGTAGTCGAGAAAGACACGGGGTAAGGATGTTTTTTTGCAAGCTATTATCTAAAGCAAAACCCCTAACCCAAATTCCGGATCCTGCCTTCGTTGAAACTTCGGCAGGCAAGCAAGTCCGGAATGACGGGGTAGGGGTCTTTTCTATGTTTGAAAATTTGAATTTAATTGAGATTTGGTCAATTGGTTTATTGGTCATTAAACAAGTTTTATGGGAGATAATCTAACGGATTAACCGGGATTCCATTCATGCGAACTTCAAAATGAAGATGAGGGCCTGAGGTTAATCGACCTGCTCCAGGTGTTCCAGGCATTCCACCACTATAACCAATAACTTCTCCCTGACTGACATATTCATCTTCGCGAACTAGAATTTTACTAACATGTCCGTAAACTGTTGAGAGACCGTTAGCATGAATTAAAGCAATATAGCTATATCCCATTCCAGCATCTTTTGTTTTTAATACGTATCCTTCAGCGGGTGCTCTAATGGTTGTTCCTTGCGCAGCGCGGACATCTATTGCTGGGTGTTCAAATAAATATCGAAAAGGATAATCAGGATCATGAAAGGTTGATGTGATTTTGTTTTTAGGTACTGGCCACATTAATTGGCTGTTCCTTAGTTCAGGTTTGTCTTCTTTGAGTTCATTTAATTTACTGCGAACTTTTTTTTCTAAACTGGTTAAGTCAGCACTTATAGATTCTTGTTCGTCTTTTGCTTGCCAGAATAGTTCAGTAAATTTTTTTTCCGAATTTTCTGTTTGAATTAAAACATTTTCTTTGAATTTAGTCTCTCCAGCTAAGTTGACTTGATTTAGTTGCAGATCTTGTTTTAATTTAACAAGTTGTATTTGTTTTGCTTCTAGTTCCTGCTTTTGATTGAGAAGTTCTTTTTTTTCTTGTTTTAAATCGGTCAAAGCGTCGCTTAAACCTTTTTGTAATTCCTTGGTATATTCAACTTCATTAAAATAGTCAGAAATAGAATCATTGAGAGCAAAAATTTTTAATTGATTGGTATTGTCATTCTGATGAATCTGTTGGATCAGTGTGCCCAGATTTCGTTTTTGATTGTCGATTGTGTCTTCTTTTGTAATGACCTGAAGCTCAACTTCTCGTTGCTCCAATTGAGTTTGTGCTACTTCTGCTTGGGTAACTTCAATGTCCAGTTCTGTTTTGGCAATCTGATTTTCAATTATTATCAACTGATTTTTTAATGAAGCTGCTTCTTCTTGTTTTACCCGAATATTTTTTTGATAGACTGAAGCTTTCTTTTTGATGTCTTGAATTTCCTGTTCTTTGTCACTAATTTGTTGATTCAAGTCCCCTACTGATTGAGCAAAAACTAAAATAGGTGTTAAGATTAATATTAACACTAAGCTGATTATGATTGTCAGACTTCTTGCTGTTTTCATAGCCTATATATTATAGCAGACATATTTAAAATAAAAAAATCTCCCTAACGTACGTTAGGGAGATTTTTAGTTATTGAAGTTTCTTTATGGCGTTGTTTATTCGTTCCAGGGTTTTAGCTTTTCCTAACGCGCTAGCAATTTCAAATGGTCCAGGTGATTTGGCTTGCCCACTTAAAGAGTAACGCATTGGCCAAAGTAGACTGCCAGTGTCTAAACTATTATCTTCCAGGTACTGTAAGATTGTTTTCTCGAGTTTTTCTGAAGTGTAGTCTGGGTCATCAATCTTGGATAAAAAAGCATGTAGGCCTTTTAAGTTAGTCAAGGTTTGATTTTTGTTTGATTTTTTCCAAATTATATCTTCGGCTTTGTATTCAAGATTGTCAACAAAAAAGAATTTAACGGCTTCAGCTAATTGATCCAGTCGTTTGATCCTTGTTTGTTCTAAACTTATAATGTTTTTGACATATGATTGTCTAACAATTTCTCCAGAACTGATAATCTTGACTTTATCTTTTTCGGCTTGTAGTAGCTTTTCTGCCTCTAAATATGGGAGTGCTAGTTCATAAAATTCATCTTGTGATAACTTTCTTAAGTATAATCCATTTATCCAATCTAGTTTATCTAGATCAAAAACTGCTCCAGATTTATGTACATTATCAAGTGTGAATTGACGTATTAATTCATTCAATGTGTATATTTCTTGTTCTGTGCCTGCATTCCAACCAAGTAGGGCCATGAAATTTACAAAAGCGTCTTTTATATAGCCTTTGTCAATAAAATCATGAACAGAGACATCGCCGTCTCTCTTGCTCAATTTCTTTTTAGTTTTGCTAAGCAGTACGGGCAAATGAGCAAAGATTGGTGGTTGCCAATCAAAAGCATCATAAAGTAAAACATGTTTTGGTGTGCTAGAAATCCATTCATCACCACGCATGATGTGCGTTATTTTCATTAAATGATCATCAACCACATTGGCAAAATGATATGTTGGATAACCGTCTGACTTCATTAAAACATAATCATCAAGATCTTTTGTGTTAACAGAAATTTGACCGCGCATTAAATCTTTAAAAACTACTTCTTTGTTTTCCGGCATTTTGAAACGTATAACATGTTTACCCCCTGAATCTAGCATTGCTTGAACTTCTTTTTTTGATAAATTGCGACAAAGGCCATCATATTTTGGGGCTTGTTTATTTTTTCGTTGCTCGTCGCGTAAATTGTCGATTCGTTCTTTGTCACAAAAACAATGATAAGCCTTGTTTTTTTCTAATAAAACTTTGATTTGTTTATTGTAAATATCCAGACGAGCAGATTGAGTGTACGGGCCGTAGTCCCCTTTTTCCTTAACCTTGTTATCAGTGGTTAAATAGGGTCCTTCATCAGATTCAATTCCTGTCCAAGACAAAACTTGTAAAAGGTTCTCAACAGCACCTTGAACTAAGCGAGACTGATCTGTATCTTCAATTCTAATGATAAACTTACCATTGTAATGTTTAGCAAATAAATAGTTGTATAAAATAGTACGCAAATTTCCAATGTGTACAAAGCCAGTTGGGCTGGGTGCTATTCTGACCCGCACCTTTGAAAAGTTTAGTTTATCCATATTTATAATTCTAAATCCTAATAACTAAATTCTAAACAAATTCAAATTTGCAAAATTTAATATTCAAGAGTTTTATTATGTTTAAATTATAGTTCAATTTGAGCATTCTGTAAATAGTTAATTTAGCCAAAGTTAAAACGGATTTGTTATAGATGGCTAACAAGTCTTGTTGCCTAAATTTAGCAAATATAATGGCTCAAGTTTTAAGCCTATTGACAAAATATAAAAAGTGTGCTATAATACTGTATTAGTCGTTAAATATAATTTGACATTTTGTAGCAAGGACCAACTGTTTTTATGATTTATATAAGTGATGAGAATTATTGGTTTTTGGTAATGTAATATTAACAATTAAACGCCGGGAGGCACACAATGACACAGGTACATTTGGTGAATGCATTGGTTGAGGGATTTGACGGAGACGTTGACGCAATCATTGAGGCCATTTCGGACCCAACCAAACGGGGCGAAGTGGCAATTCTGGACGGCAAGGAAGGACCGGTCATCGACGACTGGAACGGTGTGTGGGTTGTCCGTGTAGACAAGTTCTACTACACTCGTACCCAGGCATCGCACGGTGCAGTCTGCACGTTCCTCAAAGAAAACGACAAGCGGTTCCAGGTTTACAAGAACCTGCAGTCCGCAGTCGAGGACTTCTGTGAGCGTACGGCACGCCAGAACGAGTTCGAGGCTAAGAAAGCGGCACGGTACGAGGCTCAGGTTTCAAAGCTCCAGGCTCAGGACCTGCTCGACTTCGGTCCGGACAATTCGGTTTGGACGGAGTTGTCAGTGCTGGCCGGGCGTGACTTGGCGGCCTGGTCTCCGTGTACCGATCCCCTGGATCTTCCGGAGGCATCGAGTATCGTTTTTTGCGAGAAGGTCTCTTCCTTCGAGCCCGCTTACATGGCGGCGCTGAAAAGGAAGGATCTGGATCCACTGAGCTGGAAGGACTTTCTGACCTTCCATCGGCGGTACACGCATTACAAGACCATCCCGTTCATGGGTGGCATGTCCTTGCTGATGCGCGAGTTCGGACAAGTGAAGTACGCGGCATTGATCTTGACTCGCGATATCCCTGCGTTCAAGCAGGTCCTCGCAGAGCAGCTGGTGGCGCGACACGGCGACAAGGTGGATCCGTCCACCAATCCTTGTAAAATCGAAATCAAGGACACGCCGTATGTCACGTTCTTGTTCCAGAGGGCGTTCTTCACTCCCGCAGGACTTCTGCGGGAACAGAAGAAGCAGTCTTTGACGGTCTCGATGAGTGAAATCTTCGAGAGCGCCTCGGACCCGTCGACGGACAAGGATTCCACTCAGCCGCAGCAGGCTCACAACCCCCGGGGCCACGGCCGGAACGGCTGGGAGGGCTAGAATCACACCGCAAGAATCCTGCCAAAACCCTCTAATTCTACCTAGGGATTAACACATCCCAGGAGAGTCACATTTTAACCAAAATGTGGCTCTTTTCTTTTTAAATCTGTACGGATTACGGAATAGTACGGATGTACGGATCTATTGAGTATGAATCCACAACATAATTTAAGGTTGTTAATTCTAGTAAATCCGTACATCAGTATCTGTCCATAATCCGGACTGGACAGATTGACAAATACTTGATATCATGTAATATTGTATATAGAATACATTGCTCTTTAAAAGACCCTGCACCCAAACAAGGAGGTGTCATTTAAATGATCAAGAGCAATTCTGAGGACCTAGTTGTACCTGTTAGCCATTCATTTTGGCCATTGTTTTTCAGTCGATCACTTGTAATACAGTATTTCATGCAATGCAACTGTTTTTGTCTGAATGAAAAAGACAAGGGAAGGCAAATTATATTTGTTTATCCTGACGAGGACTGCTTCAATTTACCTTCCGTTACGGAGCTAGCAAAGTTTTTTGCAATCAGAGGAAGAGGGAGACGACTGAAGGATCTCCGTGATCTACCAGTCTCTGTAAATGAATTAAAATCAATTGCTGGCGTTCATCTCGAAAATGTTGATTTTGGAGATAAAGAATTGGTGGTTTTGTATGCAGTTAAAAGCTTAACTAAGAATACAAAAATAGCTGATAGTGTTTTGGCGGGTCTACAGGTTCGGGCTGAGCTAGAAGATGAACAGTTATGGCCGGAAAATAATGATGATTTGCGTGTTATTTCATTTGACTTTTTCCGTTATCACAAGGTTTTTAGCTTGTTGATGTTGGTGAAATCCGGAACAAGGGTTAGTCTGCTTCCAACCTTATCAATTAAGACATGTTTTCTTGGAAAAGAATTTGAGCTTTACGAAGAGCAACAACAAGAAATTGCAGATTCATATCATATTAATTAGACTTACAAAAAAGCGAGCATTCCACTGAGTGCTCGTCTTCTGTTTTAAAATGTTTTTATTTAGATGTGTTTTAGTATTTTTTTAAGAAATTCGTGTCGATGTGGATGAATAGTTTTAATTAAATCATCTTTGTCTACCCATCTGATTTCCTCAGCTTCTTGACTATTGGATATATCTATTTCCCTGTTGTTGCCAATGAATTTAAGTACGTAGGCTTGTTGTTTTTGACCCTTGTAGCCTTTAATTAGTCTGGCGTAATCTGGCCAGTTGTAAATATGAGACTCCGGAAGGGCTTTGATAATTTGTAATTTATTTTCTGGAATACCTGCTTCTTCTCCGACTTCTCGAATTACCGCTGACTCGATAGTTTCGTCTTTATCAACTCCGCCTTGTGGAAATTGCCAGTGGTTTTTGAAGCGTGGGTTTTTTTGAACTAGAAACTTACCTTCGTTATTAGTAACGACACCAACTACGTTTTCTCTATATTCTGAATTGATTCGTTTCTTCCATTTGTGACAAGTTAAAAGAAAGTCCGCTGTAGCATTTTTGATTCTTTTTAATCTAGTTGGTTCTTTGTATAAACGGTAGAACCATTCCATTCCTAATTCTCTAATAACTTTTGGCGCTCGTTTCATTTGGCCTGTTAAAAAATCAAAAGTTCCTCCAATTCCCAGGGCAACTTTTACTGGATATAAAAATTTTAAGTATTTGTTAATCCAAATTTCCTGATCTGGTGCACCTAGACAAACAAAAACAAGTTGTGGTTCAAAGCTGTTAATGTCATTTAAGACTTTATCACAATTATCATAATTGTTTTTATTTAATACTCCAATTTTAATTTTAATTTTTGAATAGTTTTCTTTGAATAAATTTTGAATATGTGTTGGTGTGCTCAATGAGTCATTTCGGAGTGCTATAAATACTTTGATTCCGGTTTGATTGAATTTTTCTAAAATTGCTGGAGTTAAATCTGACCCCGGCACCCTGTTTTCTAGGGTTTCACCAAGTATTTTGGCTCCTAGTTTTAATCCAAATCCGTCAGGAGTACTAATTGAAGCATTATTTAATACACGGCGATACTCTTCATCTTTTTCAGCTTTTAGACAGATTTCTGGATTAGGAGTGAAAATTTTCAATTGTCTTTCAGTTCCTATTGATCGTTCAATTTCATTTAAAACAAAATCTAAAGGTTGATCGTTAATTTTGACGCCAAGGATTATTGCTTTATTGTGAAAGTCTGGTGGACGATTCATTTTATTAGTTTAAAGATTTTAGTTTGGTGTAAATGGGCCCAGTCGGTGTTAGTTCGCTTTGCATAAAGTCAATTGATTTAACTTGAAATTCCATCTTTTGAATGGGCGTATCTAAATGCATATGGCCTCTCCCCCACTTTATTCTGCCAAGAGTGATGTGTGGTGAAAATTTTCTATTATCGGTGGGAATGTTAAATTTTTCAAAAGTCTGGTTTATGATATTTCTAAGCGGAGAAAGTTTTTTTTCAGTGTCTTGTAAGGCAATAACTATAGTTTTGGGAGCTTGTGAATTCGGAAATATACCGATCTCGTCTAAACGCAAAGTAAATTCAGTGAATTCAAATTCATTTTCAAACTTTTGTAATAGTTCTTGAGAAGTAGATTCACTTATGTTTTCAATGAAACCCATGGTTAAATGGAGGTTTTTAGGCTCTGTCCATTTTATATCATGAATTTGATTATTTTTTTCTAACTCTAAAATAAGGTCTTCTAGGTAAAACTTTATTTCTTTAGTTAAATTTATGGCCAGAAAATATCGCATATTTGATAATCCATTTTAGTATAGCAAAAATAATGCTAAAATAAAAGAGTGATACTTGAAGGAATAAGCTTATTGTGCTAATTTAATATAATAATGTTCTTTAAGAAGAAAAACAAGGAGAAAAATATGGAAACAAAATATTTTGCTGATAAATTAGCGGAAAAGCACGATAGTGTTGTACACTGTCTTGCCTGCGAGCATAAGTGTAAAATTGAACAAGATCAAGTTGGTTTTTGCTGTGTTCGAAAAAATGATGGTGGGAAATTGCATCTTTTGAATTATGGTAAAGTCATTGCCATGGGGCAGGATCCAATTGAGAAAAAACCACTGAATCATTTCCTGCCTGGAAGTAAAACTTTTTCAATAGCTTGTGCTGGGTGCAATTTTAGTTGTAAGCATTGTCAAAATCATGATATTTCTCAGGTTGTAAAGCAAACACAGAATGTCCCAGGTGAATTTGTTGAGCCTGATCAGGTTATTTCAGTGGCAATGAATAGTGGCTGTAAGTCAATTTCCTATACTTACACTGAGCCAACCATTTTTGTGGAATATGCTCTTGAAGTAATGAAACTTGCTCATAATAATGGCCTGAAAAATATTTGGGTATCCAATGGGTATTTTTCCGTACAAACTTTTGATCTAATCAAGCCGTATCTTGATGCAATTAATATTGATCTAAAATTTGCTGACGATGATCAGTATCAGGAAGTTTGTAATGCAAGCCTTGAGCCCGTAAAAAGAAATATTGAGCTGTGCGTAGCAGCGGGCATTCATACTGAAGTTACAACACTTTTGATTTCAGGCATGAACGATTCTGAAAATCAGTTAGAGTTTTTAGTTGAATCTATTGCAACTGTAAGCCCACTTATTTCTTGGCATGTTTCTCGTTTCCGTCCATACTATCAAATGTATGACAAGCCAGTTACTGAGAAGGAATCTTTGATTAGAGCAATCAAAGTTGCAAAAAGAATTGGACTTAACTACGTTTACGCAGATAGTTTTGCAATTGAAAACGGCCAAAACAGTTTGTGTCCAAGCTGTGGTCAGGTTGTTATCAGTAGGCTTGGTTACACTACAAAGTCTTATCTGAAAGATTCAAAGTGTGCAAATTGTAATACAGAATTACCAATCATTACAGAATGTTGAAATAAGGCGAGATATTATCTCGTCTTTTTTGTTTACTATTGACAGTTTATGGATTTATTATATAATACTTTTAGCACTCTAATGCTTCGACTGCTAATTTTTAAATGTAACAAGTCCCAAGTATCAAGTAACAAGATGGTTTGAATCTTGAATCTTTAATCTTGGAACTTATTTCTATGGATATCCGTAAATTCACTACTAATTCTCAACAAGCCTTGCAAGAAGCGCAAGCGATTGCTTTTGAAAATAAACATCCTCAAATTGATGTTGTTCATTTGTTGTCCGCTTTATTAGAACAAAAAGAAAGTATAGTTTTAACAGTTTTGAAAAAAATGGAAGTTCCTGTTGAACAAGTTAGTGCACAGGCTAAGTCAATATTAGGGAAAATACCTAAAGGTCAGGTGGTTCAACAAGCTGGACAAGTCGCTGTAACGGGTCCTATGAATTTTGTTTTGGTTAATTCTGAACGCGAAGCTAAAAACATGGGTGACGAGTTCGTTAGCACTGAACATCTTTTATTATCAATATTAAAAGTTGACTCCCCTGCTGCGCACATATTAAATGTTTTTGGAGTTGACTATATTAAGGTTAAACAAATTTTAACTGATGTTCGGGGCGATCAAAAAATTGACTCAGCAGATCCAGAAAACAAAAGAGATGTTATCTCAAAATATACAACTGACTTGACTGAAGAAGCAAGACAAGAAAAATTAGATCCAATTATCGGTCGAGATGATGAAATTCGTCGAGTTCTTCAAGTTCTTTCTCGTAGAAGAAAAAATAATCCAGTCTTGATTGGTGAACCTGGCGTTGGTAAGACGGCCATTGCAGAAGGTTTAGCTCAGCGAATTGTGGCTGGGGATGTTCCGGAAAATTTAAAAGACAAACAAGTCTTGAGTTTAGATATTGGGTCAATTGTAGCTGGATCAAAGTTTCGTGGTGAATTTGAAGAACGAATGAAGGCCATTTTGCAGGAAGTTAAAAAAAATCCAGACAAGTACATTGTTTTTATTGATGAATTACATACAATTGTAGGCGCTGGATCAATTGAAGGCTCACTGGACGCTTCAAATTTATTAAAACCAGTTTTAGCTCGAGGTGAATTACATTGTGTGGGAGCAACAACTTTAAAAGAATATCAAAAGCATATTGAAAAGGATGCAGCTTTGGAGCGTCGTTTTCAGCCAGTAATGGTTTTGGAGCCTACTCTTGATGATACCATTGCTATTTTGCGTGGAATTAAAGAAAAATATGAAGTTCATCATGGTGTGCGAATCACTGACGATGCTGTAGTCGCAGCTGGAAAACTTTCATTAAAATATATCTCAGATAGATTTTTGCCTGATAAAGCGATTGACCTTATTGATGAAGCAACTTCCGCTTTACGAATTGAGTTAAACAGTATGCCCAATGAACTGGATCAACTCAAAAGAAAAATTATGAAACTGGAAATTGAAAAGCAGGCCATTGCTAGGGAAAAAACTGAAACCACAAAAAAGAAAACTAGAGAGATTGAAAAGGATTTAGCAGAGTTAAAGGAAACAGCAAATCAGTTGGAGTTACATTGGAAGAAAGAAAAGGAATTGATTAATCAGATTCAAGAGGATAAAAAAGACATTGACAAATTAAAACAAGAAGCAGACATTTTGGAACGAAAAGCTGAGTATGACCGAGTTGCTGAAATTCGCTATGGTTTGATTCCTGAAAAGGAAAAATCCATTAAGTCGTTGCAATCTCGATTGAAAAAAGTACAATCTGGCCCAGGTGGTCGACAGATATTGAAGGAGGAAGTTACAGAAGAAGACATTGCCGCAGTTGTTTCCAAGTGGACAGGTATTCCTGTTAGTAAAATGTTGCAAAGCGAAATTGAAAAATTAACTCATGCAGAAGATGAATTAGCAAAACGTGTGATTGGTCAGAAGAAATCTATTGTTGCGGTATCAAATGCTCTTCGTCGCTCAAGAGCTGGCTTGTCTGAGGAAAATCGACCAATTGGTTCGTTCCTTTTTCTTGGGCCAACTGGAGTGGGAAAAACTGAGCTAGCAAAAGCATTGGCTGAATTCATGTTTAATAGCGAAGATGCAATTGTACGTGTGGATATGTCCGAGTTTATGGAAAAGCACTCTGTTTCAAAGTTGATAGGTTCACCTCCGGGATATGTAGGTTATGATGAGGGAGGACAGTTGACGGAAAAAGTAAGACGTCGTCCATACTCAGTGGTTTTATTTGATGAAATTGAAAAAGCTCATCCAGAAGTCTTCAATTCCCTACTTCAATTATTGGATGATGGACATTTGACTGATTCAAAGGGTCGAAAAGTTAATTTCAAAAATACAATTATCATAATGACTTCAAATATTGGGTCTGATGCGATTTTGGATTCATTGAATAAGTCAGACTTGGGATTTGGTAACAAAGAAAAAGATCTTAAACAAAGTACAGATGATAAAATTATGGGCAAACTGAAAGATCATTTCCGTCCTGAGTTTCTAAATCGTATTGATGAAATAATCATTTTCAATGCTCTAAGTAAGGCTGATATTCGACAGATTGTTGATTTACAATTAGATATTGTTGCTAAGCGTTTGTTGGAAAAGGAAATTCAAGTCAACTTTAGGCCTGAATTAAAGGACATGTTGGCTGAGCAAGGATATGATCCGCAGTTTGGTGCTCGACCGCTAAAGCGTTTAATTCAAAGTAAAATTCTAGATGAGTTAGCTTTGCAAATAATTGAAGGTTCAGCTAAAGATAAAGTAAAGGTTGATTTTAAACGAGGTAAAGTTCAATTTGATACAAAATAAATTTCTTATATTCAAAGCAGCTTGAGGTTGAAAACCTCAGGTTGTTTTGTTATAATAGGAGCATATGAAAAAGCTTAAGAATTTAATAATTTTAAGTCTTGTTTTAAGTCTGTTTATTCCATACAGTCCTGTTTTGGCTATTGAGTTTAATAATGGTTACATCATCTCTGACTCTGATTTAACGGACGCTTATAGCATGAGTTTGAATGATATTCAGGAATTTCTAGACAGGCGTAATGGAACACTTGATACTTATCGCGCATTAGATGAGAATGGAGTTGATAAATCAGCAGCAGAGCTTATTTGGCAGGCCTCAATAGAACATCAGATAAATCCTAAATTTTTATTGGTGATGCTTCAGAAAGAACAAAGCATTGTTGAGGATGATACTCCTACGCAGAAACAATATGATTGGGCCATGGGTTATGGCGTGTGTGATGCTTGTGATCCAGATGATCCAGGTTTAATTATATTTAAGGGATTCGCAACACAAGTGGAAATGATGGCGTCCAGGAATCGTTGGTATATTGAATCAACTGAAGGCTGGTTAAGAAAAGCTGGTCAAACCTACACTATAGATGGTCATCAAGTTTATATGGTAAATCAGGCTACAGCAAATTTATACAACTACACACCACATATTCATGGTAATTATGTTTTTTGGAAAATCTGGAATAACTGGTTCACGCAAAAATATCCAGACGAGTCGATGCTACAGGCAGAGGGAGAGGCTGGAGTTTGGCTAATTGACAACGGAGTACGCAGGCCGTTTTTTAGCAAAAGCGCCTTGATTTCTCGTTATGATATTGCTAATGTAATTTCAGTGAGCAAAGCTGAACTTGAAAAGTATGAAATTGGTCATCCGATTAAATTTTCTAATTACTCTATATTAGAAACTCCAATGGGCAATGTGTTTTTGCTGGTAGATAACGAACTTCGAAAGTTTGCTGACGCTGAGGTTTTAAGATTACTTGGGTACAATCCTGAAGAATTTGAGTTCTTGAGTTTAAGTGATTTTGCAAAGTATGATCTAGGTGAACCAATTACTATGCAGAGTGCTTATCCAACTGGCTCATTGCTACAAAATAATCAAACCGGTGGCGTTTATTATGTTCAAGATGGATTAAAACATCCAATTATAACTAAGGATATCTTGAAGCTTAATTATCCTCAATATAATTTAACGCAAGTTTCGCCTGAGGAATTATCTAAATTTCCGAATCAGGACCCAGTTAAATTAAAAAATGGAATTTTAGTAAAGGCAGAGTCAGGTTCCGCAGTATATGTTATTTCTAATGAACAAAAAAGACCAATTGTTTCAGGTAGTGTCTTTGAAAAACTGGGATATAGATGGGAAAATGTTCATATAGTTGATGAGAAAAGCTTATCAAATTTAGAATTGGGTGCTGTCGTCGACCTTGATTTTAAAAATTAATGTTTAAATAAATTTCAATATGCTCGTATTTTCAGCAATCGTGCCACATCCTCCGATATTGATTCCATCAATCGGCAAGGAAAATATAAAAAAATTAAAAAAAACCATTCACGCTTTGGACATTTTAGAGCAGGACTTAAATGATGCTAAACCTGATACTTTGATTGTAATCACTCCGCATGGTGATATTAATTTTGATGCTTTTACTATTAATACTAACCAAAAGTATACAGCTACGTTTGAAAAGTTTGGTGAATTTTCTACCAAACAAGAGTTCAAGTCAGATCTTGGTTTCATAAATCAACTCAAAGGTGCAAATGAAGTTGAATTGCCAATCCAATTAATTTCAGAGTCAACTTTGGATCATGGCGCCTCAGTTCCCTTATACTATTTGACTCGCAAAAATCCAGATTATCGAATTGTTCCAATGACTTACAGCTTTTTGAATTTTCAAAAGCATATAGAATTTGGTGAAGTTTTGAAGGAAGCTATTTATAGTTCAGATAAAAAATATGCCATAATTGCATCTGGTGATTTATCACATCGTCTAAGTATGCAGGCGCCAGCAGGTTTTTCGCCAAAAGCCAAAGAGTTTGATAAAAAATTAATTCAACTTTTGAAAAAGAAAAGTGTTGAAGGTATCCTAAACATGGAACCAGCATTCATCGAAGAAGCTGGTGAGTGTGGATTGCGATCGTTTTTAATTATGCTTGGCGCTATCAAGAATATGAGTTATGATTTTGAAGTATTGAGTTATGAAGCGCCGTTTGGAGTTGGGTATTTAGTGGGTTCAGTTAAATTCAAGTAAACCAGTTAGCACCGAATCCTCTCTAGATTGTTATTCCGGAATGAAGTTTTAGGGTTTTATAATTTATAACAAAATATCATTTAAAAAAGAAAAACGCGCTTATGGATTCATTAGCGCGTTTTGTGTTTTGTACATTCATCAACAATGGCAGAATCAGTCATTCGTCGTCTCCTCTTGTTTTTTTTCGTATTCTTCGATTGAGACAAATACAGGAAAAAGACCTTTGGATTTTGGGAGTTCAGCGTCGTTGCGATCATACGCAATGAAGCCCGTTCTTTTTGACTGATACTCTAGATTGTCGTACATTGAGAATGGCATGTTCCCGATGAATTTTTCACCGGTTTTGGCTTCTGGATGATCTTCACTTCGAAACATCTTATCCTCCTTTGATTTAGATAATACGAAGATTCCTTATAACATATCAAAATAATTGGTGTTTGTCAAGGATTAGTCCTGATTTGCTTCTAAATTTACATAAATATTTGTTTTATCTGTGGGAAGTGCTATAATGAAAATATGCAAAAAGTAGCTCAAATAATACCCCATAAAAAATTGCCTCGTAGCATGCATTATTTTGATTATTCAATTCCTAAAAATCTAGAATTAGTGCCTGGTCAAATTGTTAATGTACCATTCAAAAAGAGTGAGATGTTGGGAATTGTGCATAGTTTGAAAGATAAATCAGAATTCAAATATATCAAAGAGGTTATCAGTTTGGAACCCAAAATAAAATCTTTAGTACCCTATCAGTTGGAATTTATTAATTGGTTTAGCCAAAATTATTATTATTCAAAAGGGTCGACTTTGGATTTGTTATTGCCACACATGCCTAAACGTAAAGTAAAGGTAGTTGATAAAAAATTAGAAATCCCAGTTTCTGAGTTGAAGGAAAATCAAGAGGTTAAGGATTTAGCTGAAAAAATTAGCAAATCAAAGACTCGTAATTTTTTATTATTTCCTTTCGATATTAATTTAAAGAGGTGTTTATATTTAAATTTGATACAGGATATTGTAGCGCAAGAAAGGCAAATTTTGATATTGTTTCCACAGGTTTACAAAGTTCATGAATTCTATGCTCACTTGAGTCCTGAATTACGTAAACAAACCGCAGTATTAACTTCTGATTTGTATACTTCCAAGGCGCGTTATTTCACAGCTTGGCAGAAAATAAAATCTGGTGAAAGTAAAATTATTTTGGGTACCCGTTCTGCGGTGTTTGCGCCATTGTCTAAATTGGGAACCATTATTTTGGATGACGCTCATAGTGATGATTACAAGCAATGGGACCAAAATCCCCGTTATGAAACTCAAAAGGTTGTTCAAAAAATTCAGGAAATAACCAATTGTAAATTGATTTTATCATCATTAACTCCCAGGGTTGAAGACAGTTACTTGGCGAAAGAACAAGATTATAAGTACATCTCCTTGGGAAAAAAAACAGCATCAGAAATCAAAATTATTGATCTAAAGAGAGAGCGAGAAAAATCATTTACTTATTTGTCAGATGATTTATTGAATTCAATTAAAATAGCAAACAAAAGTTTGTTAATTGTAAATAAACTTGGTGAGTATAGTTATTTCTTTTGCGAAGACTGTGGATTTGAGGCTACTTGTCCTGAGTGTAAATTACCTTTAACGGTTGAAAATAATCAATTGTCTTGTTACCGCTGTGGTATAAAACAGTCTGTCTATTTGAACTGTCCTAAATGTCGCAGTGTGAAGTTGAAAAAGCTTGGAATCGGGTTACAGCAAATAAAAGAGCAATTGCGAAATGTTTTGGGTGCTGAAGTTTGTGATTTAACCCAGGATGAGAATAGTTCGACCGCTAAGATATTGATTTCTACTGGTCAGCAAATTAAGACAAAGCATTTTCAAAATTTAGAGTTACTGGCTTTTGTATATATAGATAGTTTGGCCTACTTGGCTGACTTTAATTCCAATTTTAAATTGTATAGTTTTCAACAAGAATTAATTCATCGTGCCGTTGGCGCAAAAGTTATTGTGCAAACTTGTTTTCCTGAGAATCTAGCGTTTCAAAGTCTAAATCAAGGTTATGATTATTTCTATAAACAAGAGATTGATAGTAGAAAAACATTTGGCTATCCCCCATTTGCAACACTGATAAAGTTATTTTTTGATCATCATGATAAAACAGTTTGCGAAAGAGAAGGTTCGAATTTTCACAAGCAAATTAATTCATTGATTACCCAAAACAAAGGCAAGATTAGTGAGCCATATTTACATTATCGACAAAAAGTTCGAAAACGGTTTCGTTGTCAAATGGCGATATTTTTACCTGAGCTTGATCTTTCAGTTGAAAATGAGATTTTAGCTCAGGTAACAGAGCATTGGACTATTGACAAAAGCCCGATTGACCTGTTATAGTTATGTTTAAATTACCCTAATTGTTCTAATTAATCTAAAATGAACAAACCCCAATTCAAACGTTTGTTTTGGAGTTGTAGCTTTGAAATTGTTTATAATAATTTCCTTTTGTGTTTATTTTATGGTTTAATATTAATATATGATTAAAGAGATCGTCACTCATCCAGATGACAGGCTAAGAGAAAAGTCTAAAGACGTAAGTTTGGGTGAAATAACAACTGAAAAGTTTAGTCAATTAGTAAAAGATATGACTGAAACTATGAAAAAAAAAGACGGAATTGGCTTGGCTGCTCCGCAAATTGGAGTTGGAAAAAGAGTGGCTGTAATTAATTCAAAAAATGGAGTCATTATTTTTGTTAACCCAAAAGTTGTACGGAAGTCATTTCTTAAAGATATAGATGAAGAAGGTTGCTTAAGTGTTCCAGGTAAATATGGCAAAGTTAAGCGTTGCCGAAAAATAACTGTTCGCTTTGACGATGGCCAGGGTCAAAAAAATACAATTGTAGCCAGAGGGTTATTTGCTCGAGTCATACAACACGAGCTTGATCATTTAGATGGAATTCTTTTTATTGATAAGTTAGTCAAATCCAAAAAGTAAACATGATAAATGAAAAACAAATCAAGATAGTGTTTCTGGGATCAGCAACTTTTTCTGTTCCAATTTTAATGGAATTAATAAAGCGATATACGGTTGTGTCTGTGGTAACAGAAATTGATAAACCAGGAGGTCGGGGCTTGGAAATTGTTTCGCCTCCAACAAAAGCTTTATCTCAACAACAAGGTATTCCAGTTTATCAACCGTTAAGTCTACAGAAAAACCCAAAACTTTTGGAAAAATTAGCCGGTTTAAATCCAGATCTCTGTGTGGTGGCAGCCTACGGTAAAATATTGCCATCCGAATATTTAAACTTTACTCGGCATGGGTGTTTGAATGTGCATCCTTCACTGCTACCAAAGTACCGAGGCGCTTCTCCGATTCAGAGCGCTTTTTTAAATTCTGACATAGAAACTGGTTGCAGTATTATTTTAATGGATGAAGGCATGGATACTGGCGATATTTTGGTTCAAAAAAGCGTACAAATTGATCCTGATTGGGGCTATAGAAAGCTGGAGCAAAAACTGTCTTTGTTGGGGGCTCAATTGTTGGCGAAAAGGATCCCAGATTATATTAAGGGTAATCTTAGTTTTGATATTCAGGATGATCATAAAGCAAGCTTTTGTTACAAGGTATCAAAAGAAGACGGCTTGATTAATTGGGCTCATTCTGCGAAAAAAATCATTGGAAAGGTTAAAGCATTTGAAGTTTGGCCTGGAAGTTATACATATTTCGGAAATAAAAAATTGGACATAATTAATGCCCAAATAGCAGAGATCCCCAATGAAAAGGTTGACTTGGGTAAAGTTATGAAACAAAATGGAAAAATTTTCGTGAGAACAGGTTCAGGTTTTATTGAGTTGTTTGAAGTTAGGCCTGAGGGTAAAAATAAAATGTCAGTTAAGGATTTTATAAATGGACATCAGGATTTTGTGGGTTCTGTCTTGGGGTGAAGTATCGGAATCAATGTTAATAAAATTAGTAAATATCCAATACCAAGTGGATGGTTTAGATAAGGGCTGAAGCCGTGAACAATAATTAGTGAAAATAGGCCGAACATTAAACCAAGAATCAGAGCGCGAACATAGCGGTCTGTGTTTTTTTTGTGTAAATCCCAAAGTTTTTTGAAAATTGAAATTAACAAAGTTAGGTAAATGATTAATCCTAACAAACCAATCTTCAGCAGGAAGTCTAAATATCCCCACTCAAAAGCATAAGTTGTATACCAACCATGCGGATTTTCTTCATTCAAAATTCGAGGATCTTGACTTTGATAAGTTACAGTAGTCCCCCAGCCAGAGCCAATTATGGGATGCTTAATGATTTTTTTCGACAATTTGGGTAGTTGGCTCCAGCGACTAGAAACAGCATTGTCTGAAATTGAAATTCGATCTGTTATCATAGAGCCGGAAGTGGAAAAGCCGTTTCCGAAAGAAATTGGTATGTTGATTATAGTAATAATTAAGGCGTAACTTAGGAGTGTTATAAACGTTAGACGAATAATTAACGCGGCTAGTCGACTCTTTTTTTGTTTGACTATAAATGTGGCGACTATTAGCAATAAAATAAATCCAAGAAATAAACCAACCCAATAGCTTCGAGAAAGGCTAAGGATGATTGTACTAAGTAATAGGAAAAGTACTACAGATAAATATTGATTATTTTTGACGCGGTAATTTGATTTGCCTTTGAAAAATAAATAACTTAATAATATGAAAAAGCCGATCAGAATAAAGATTTGTGATTGAGAAAATATTCGATAAAAATTATTACTGAGCAAGGTGAATTCTCCCCATCTTGTGTCTCTGCCCCAGCGATAAAAATCACGCAGTATGCTTAATTTATGTGAGAAAATAAATAAAATGAATATTGATTTTAGGCTAATAGCAATAATGCTTGCTGTAAAAACTTGTAAAATCTGATTTAAGTGTTTTTGGGTTTTGAAAATAGTCAAAAATGGAAGGAAATATAAAAAGTATAACCAGGCATTGAAATCCAAAAAGATATCTTTTAGTGAATTTTGTCGGAACAAAGCAAATGCCAATGCCCATAAGCATATTGCTGCTAAATAGATTAACTCTTTATGACTTTTAATTAAATTTACAGTTGAGCGATAAGTCTTTTTTCGAATTGTCCAAATTAACCAAGCTAGCATAACCACGGTAAAAATCCCGATACGAATTGAAATAGCAAAATTGCCAATATTTAAATTAAACAAATGGCCCTGGGCGCCAATGAATAATTCAGTCAAAGCAGCTAACAGTCCAAGTTTTAAATCCTTTAAACTGATTAAAAAAATCACTGAAATTATTATAACGAAAACAATTGCTTGTATGTCGAAAACAATTTTATACCAATAAACAAAAAAAGACAGTAATTCTGTCAGAATAATAAATAAAATGGTTAAGCGAAAGGTTGAGCCGAAAAACTTAAGTTTCACCATAGTTAACAAGAATAAAGTTGATAAAATGGGTTTTTTGCATTATCACAAATAAAACAACTGTGATCTAGTAGTGTTCTTAAGGTTTCATTCAAATTAATGCTTTTGTTAGAAAACTGTTTAATCGTTACATCAATAATTAAATCATCAACCTGAATCCAGTGATGAGATAGCGGATAATTGCCAAACATTCCTTTGTGAACCATTGCAGTTTCCTGCTGGTTATTGAAAATAATTCGATTCAGATATTTAGCCAGCTTTTGGTGATGCAGTTCAGCAAGGCCACTGACATGAAAAACTGAACAAGGTTCGCCCGCGATGATTGTTTTTTGTTGATTGTCGATAATGTATTCTTCAATTGCCTGCTTTAAATCAGATAGAATTTCTAGGTTTTGTATTACATCAACAATGGGCTCATGCGTAATTTGATTTTCTTTAATTAAGATCATATTGTTATAAAAGAATTTAAATTTTTGATTGAGGGCGTGGTTTAATTCTAAACATTTGAGTAATGAAGGTCAGAATATAGCTTAAAGGTTGCAGTAATAGAAGTATAACATACGACCACATAGAATGATTCTTTCGGAAATAAGTCAACATTCCTTTGTTGAATCGTTTTTGTTTTTTTAGTCCAAAGGTTTGAGCAAAACTTTTACCTTCATAATGTACAACTTCAGTGATCGGTAGGTAAACTAGATCATGTCCTAGTTCTTGGACATCTTTGCATAGTTGTAGGTCTTCCCACCAAATCCAGTAATCTTCATCCCACCCTTCCATTTTTGCCATTATTTCTTGGCGTGTGAAGACAAACGCGCCCATAATCTGTTTGACGTATGATTTTTGTGTATAATCAAAATCCTTTTGTAGATATTTTTTCAAACATGGTAAAAATCCTAAAAAATGGTGCAGTTTTAGTAGAATTAATATTTGACTGCATAAATCTGGATTGATTTTAATATTTGGTTGAGTAGTTTTATCTCCATATAGTAAACGACAGGTGCAAATACCAACATTGGGTGTTTTTTTCATAAACGAATGTAATTTCTGAAAACTGTTTTCCAAAAGTTCCATGTCTGGATTCATAAATAAGACATACTTACCTTGACTCATTTTTAGGCCTTGATTGTTGGCTTTTCCAAATCCTGCATTGTGCTTGTTGTCAATAATTTTCAGTTTTCCAGACTTAATCCAGGGTTTATAGTATTTATGAAGAGATTCTACTGTACCGTCCTTGGAGTCATTATCAACTACGATTACTTCATATTCAATGTCATCGGTAAACTGAAAAATTGAGTCAAGTAATCGACTCAATAAATCGCGAACATTCCAGCTGACAGTGATGATTGATAAGTGCATATTTAATTAATGACCAATTGATCAATTTTCCAAATAATAATTAATTACAAAATTACCAATTACTTAATTTCCAATTTATTAAACATTAATTCAGTCATTTTCTCTACTCTAGCGCGCCATGAGTGTTTTTTGACCGCATTTCGACGTTTAGCTGTTAGTTCAGGGCTATCTTCAGCAATTGCTTGATCAATAAAATCAGAAAACTTATCATGGTCATTAGTTATATACATTAAATCCTTAAACATATCAACCCCGGCGCCTTTGGTGGTTACAACTGGTTTACCGCAAGCTAAGTATTCGTACATTTTCATTGGGTTGGTTGATTTTATAAAATTATTAATTTTATGTGGAATAATTGCGACATCGAATTTGTTAATGTAACTGGGTGCATCCTGATATTTAATTCGCCCGGTGGTAGTTATGTTTTTGTATTTGCCAAGTTTTTTATTGAATTCGTGCTTGACAACTGGCCAGATTGGACCGCAAAGAACAATTTGTTTATCTTTGTGTTTTTTGGCAAGTGTGGCAATTAAATCAAAATCGAGTCGATCCTCTATCGTGCCAAAGTAACCAATGATTTTTCCTTCAAGTTTGTTTAATTCATTTTCCTTATCAATTTTTTCTGGATCATTAAACAAATCAAAATCCACTCCATTAGGAATCCAGTGTACGTCTTTGGTTCGATCCATTTCTTTATAAAAATCTTTGAGTTCGTCGGAGACTGTAAAAATCAAATTAGCTTTGTCCGCAATTTTTTTGTAATTACGTCCGAGTCTACCCTTGCGCATCAATTTTGTGTATTGCGGGTGTTCAACCCAGTTATCCACAGTGTCGAAAATAAACATTTTTTCATTTAGTTTTCCAATAAACTCAGTGAACATGGGATTGTATGACCAGAAAACTACATTATTGAGGTTCAACATTTTTTCTACACGTTTTAGTTCCCGCGCCACTTTTTTGAATGAAAATAATGAGTCGATGCTGGTGTAGGCGTAAATTTTATCAGTTCGTCTGTAACAAGCGCTGGTCAAATCACCGTAAACTATATCTGCAGTTCGGATTTCCCACAATATATTTTGAAAATAATGTTTTACTGCTTTTTTCCAGCCGATCGGCAGAAAATCAACGCCAACTATTTTGCCGATGCGATCATCTTTTTCCAAGGAGTGTAGAATATTATAATTCCGATTTACAATGCCATGATCCCAATCAAAAAAGCTACTCATGTTGAACATGATGATATTTACTTTTTCATTGTCGTAACCGTAGATATCGGGCATATTAGTTAAAAGTTGAAAGGTGAAAGTTGAAAGTTGTTAATCAATTTATTGAAATTATTTATTCGAACTTGCTTTTTGATAAAGACCAATCCCCTTTTGGGTTATCTTTTCGGTTGCTTGGGTTTGGCAACCTTGTTCAATCTCTTCAAGAATTTTTGCTTCTTGTTCAGAAAAAGGTTCATACGGAATATGTAAATCCTTTGTTTTGTGAAATAGTCCAATTTCGGTCATTTTAAAATCAGTTTTTGAAAATTCAGGGTGGGCAGAAAAAAATTCATCAATAGTTTTATAATTTGTCTCAATCACTTGAAATTGTTCATCAGTTTCTGAAATTCTGTCTTCTAGCTCAGGTCTATTCAATAACATTTCAATCACCTCTCCATTATTGAATTTTAACGTCTGAACTAATGGTTTAGGAGCAAGCTCACCTTTTTGAATTGCTTGTTCAAAAGCTTGATTGCGAAGTTGATCAAACTTGGCTTGATCAACTTTTTCAACCGTTGTTGGTTCTGGGCGAATGCCTTCAATTTCGCTTAAGTCTAAACTTGCTAACTGTTCACTGGAAAAAAACGTAGAATCGTCAGCTAGGTCGCGGTCTGGAATTACGTAACCGCCATCCGCTAGGCTCTCTATTATGTTAGCGATTTTTTCTGTGGGTGTGTGTTGAAGATCTTCGTCGTTTATGACAACTCTTCGGCCGGAAAAGTAAACATTGAAATTTTCAGGCATGTTTTCTTTTTCAGTTGCATCGCCGGCAATGAAAGTTATCTTTCTTGGTTTACTTTTGTACTGAAATTCAACTGTTAACTTTTCTCCAGGTGCAACTTGTTTTTCGCTTGTCGAAATAGGTTCATCTGTTAATGCTTCGATAGCTTGTAAATCCCAAGCTAGTCTTTCTGCTTGTGCATAACCTGGGTCAACCAAAGTCCCTTCATCCAAATCAGTTGATTCAACAAGATATGGTATTTCTGAGTTATTAGCTCTCATTGGGCAGGTTCCAGCACTGAATACAAGTTTCTTTTTAAATTGAAATCGTTCAGGGTCAGTAAAAAATTGATTCAGCCTTTGGGACAGATCAGGTTTGACTTCTCTTTCAGGGTTTATCTGCTCGATTGACATAGATTAATTCTTCGCAAATAGAGTTAATTGTTGGGAGTACCTTTCAAAATCCTGGTAATTTCATCTTCTTGTCTGGCTCTTTCTTGTTCTTGTAATTTGTTTAATTCTGGCCAGAATAGTAAATCGTCTTTGTCTATAAAAAACATTGCACCATCATTCAACACTGTTCCTCCATGTTTTGATGAACCATTATATTTACAAAGAATACCAAATTCATTTGATGTTCCCATAACTGTAACAGTGGCACCTTCCTTGATAATACCCTCATCGCTAGTTCCGTGTCCGGTTTTACCTCGGACAATTTTAACCCAGGGTAATTTAGTTTCAAAACCAAAGTTCGCCGATCCTCCAAGGACTGGAATTGTAAATTTATCCCCAGGTTTTAATTCTTTTTTCTCGGCTTTTTTAAAAGAGGCAAAGTCAACAATTGTAGAGTTTTGAGGGCCTTCTTGTTCTGTGAGGTCCTTTTTTTCTTTATTCATAGTTCTGTTAATTTAAATATAACTTCGTTTCCAACGCATAATTACGATCTGAATACTCCGCGTCACTATTCTTATTTTCATTAATAACTTTTTGGGCGGTGTTAACTTTTGCGGATAGATTATCAATGTAAGCCAAAGCAAATGTTTCAGGAATCATAGGCTTTACTGGACTGCCGTATTCTAGTTTTTCGTGATGACCAAGAACAAGATTCAAAACTTTTGCTCTTAGCTCTGTTGGGAAGTTTTTTATTTTATCAATTTCTTTGTCAATTGAAATTACACCAAGAGAAATATGGCCGGCTAAATTTCCTTCAAGGGTTCGATAAATCGTGTGATCGATGGCCAACTCCTGCATTTTACCAATATCATGCAAAAGTATTCCTGTAATTAATAAATCACGGTTGAGATCTTCGAAGTCAGTTAGGATGCTGTTGCCGAGGTTTAACATTTCAACAACGTGTTCCATAAGACCACCAACGTAGGCATGGTGAATGTTTTCAGCTCCAGGTGCTAATTTGAATTTTTCTGCAAAAGATTCTTCCTTGAAGAATGATTCAACAAGGCTTTTTAGATATTTCCCTTTGATTAATTTAATATTAGCTTCAACAGTTTGCCAAAGTAATTCTTGATCTTTTTTTGATGTTGGCAAAAAATTAGATAAGTTAAAATCATCGGCTTGTTGAAGGAATGTGATTTTTATCTGTAGTTTATTGCGGAACTCGTCTATTGTGCCAGACAGTTCGACAACTTGTCCAAGTTTTGGCTCTTGGCAGTTTCCAAGATTAGATTCCCAGATTTTTCCCATTATTTCGCCGGTTTTATCGCCCAGCGTTAGGTCTGTGTAATCTTTGCCAGCAGAAGTTTTTCCGTTGCGAATACTTTTTACAGCGAATTGTTCGTTGACTAATTTGTCTCCAGTTTGCAAATCTTCAATAAAATGTTTTCCATCAGAATTGCCATTTAGTGCTGAGACGAGTGAGGATTGGTTCATAAAATCTAAATTGTTATATTGTTACATTGTTATACTGTTCCACCTTGGCTATTTTCACTGAAGACTATTGCTTCATATTTATAAAATTTTGTAGATTTATCCGTCCAGCAAGTTTCACCTAGTCCAGCTTTTTGACAAAGCGTACCAAGGAACTTTTCTTTGCTAGATAAGCTTTCCCATACTTGTGGTAAATAAGTTGCTTTGTGTGGTCCTTGTTGGATAATCACGCCGTGTTTGCCTGCTTCAATATCTTCGAGTTGACATTCTTTGGCTGGAGTTAAAATAGAGATTTCGATTTTAATTTCATCAAGTTCTTCAACAGAAACTTCTAGAAATCGGACATCCCTAGTGGCTGAGGCAACTGCGTTGTCGGCAATTGCGTCCCAAATACTGGAAACCGGCTCAATGTATCCAATGCAACCGCGTAATTCTTTTCCTTTGTGAAGCGAAACAAAAACACCCGCTGATTCTAGATAATTTGAATCAGGGCAATCCTGTTCAACTTTCTTGCCATCTTTTACAATATGAACTAATACTTGCCTGGCATAGCCAAGAAGTTCACTTTTTTGTTCATCTGTGAATTGCATATTATAATTTAAGTATAGCAATTTAAGTTAAAGAGTTCAAATGAAAAATAACCACTTGTGATTGTCGAGATTCCGGATCGTAGTCCGGAATGACGCTTGGGGGTGTTTTGAGGCATTGGGTAAAATCTGGAAGGACACTTTTGGTAACAGTTTTTTATGTTTGAATCTTCTTCTTTATTGTTATTCCATTCCTGGCTTGCCTGCCTACCGTAGTTTTAACGAAGGTAGGACCCGGAATCTAAAGCGTCTAAAGCGAATTTTTAAGATAAAAACATTCCATCACCAAAACTGTAAAAACGATATTTTAGTTTAATTGCTAATTTGTACAGTTGAAGTGTTTTTTGTCGGCCAATAAATGCGGAGACAAGCATTAGCAAACTAGATTTTGGTAAATGAAAATTGGTGATCATGGCGTCGATGAATTTAAACTTATATCCGGGGTGAATGTAGATATTAGTTTTAAGATTTAAGTTTTTAGTGTTTGCTTTTTTGCTGGAAAAAATTGTCTCTAATGTTCGAACTGAGGTTGTCCCCACAGCAATAATTCGCCGACTTTGTTGTTTAGCTTTTTCTAAACTCTTAATTGTGACAGAGTCAACTTCAATGTACTCGGTATGTATTTTGAAGTCTTCAATATTTTCAGTGTTTACTGGCGCAAAAGTTCCTAGGCCAACATGAAGTGTTATGAACTCCAATTGCACTCCCCTATTTTTTAATTTTTTCAATAATCTGTTTGTGAAATGCAAGCCAGCTGTTGGCGCTGCAGCTGAACCATCTTTTTTTGCGTAAACAGTTTGGTATTGATCTTTGATCTTTGCCCCTTGCCCTTTGATCTTCCGAATGTAATGAGGTAATGGCACTTGCCCGATTTTGGCTAAAATGGCTCTAAATTTAGGACCTGCAAAATTGAATTTTAAGAGCCAGGTTTTTTCACTAATCTTCTTAATCACCCCTGCTTGTAGACCATGTTCAAATCGCAGTTTTAAGCCGATTTTAGGCTTTCTGGTGCCCAACATTGCTTGCCAAATGTCGGTATCTTCTTGTTTTAATAATAATGCTTCAGCTTTTCCCCCAGTAGATTTATTGCCAAGTAAACGAGCTGGAATTACTTTAGAATTATTAAATACCAAAACATCACCAGTTTGAAGGTATTTGTCTAAATTAAAAAACTTGTCATGAATGATTTTATCTTGATCTTTGTTATAAACCAAAAGTCGTGAACTGTCTCGCGGTGAGGCTGGTTCATTGGCTATCAGTTTTGGTGGAAGATTGTAATTGAATAAAGATGTTTTCATGGTTTTAGTATAAAGGACAAACTAAAAAGTTTCAACAGTGTTTGTTCGGTGCAAAGATGTCTCGCTTCCCGATTCACTTTGTGAAAATAAAAAAAAGGACAACCTTGTGTTACAAGATTGTCCTTGGTTTGTTTAAGCTTCGAGTTCCTCCATGATCTCGAGAGCTTCGTTTTCAAATTTGTCAATTTTTTCAGATAGCTGAGTAATTTTCTTTTCAGCGTTTGTCCAGGCTCGTTGATGTTCGAGTGTTATCCCGTTGCCATCATATGCCTTTTGGTAGTCGACCATAGCTTGATCACGAATTGCAATTTGCGCTGTGATTTTGGCTCTGGTCATTTCCGTTTGTTCAATCAACCAGTCAGCACGAGCTTGCGTTTTTCCAGTGGGAATAACGGGCTCGTTGGTTTCAACCATTGGCTCAGCCATGTCTTTCTTGAATTCTTTCCGTCGCCGAGCATTACCCTTATCAGACTTTTTCCTGGGTGTCGCCGCCGTGTTGCTTTCAAAATCGTTATTGAAACGACTGCCAGAACTTGGCATGTGGCGGATCGGATAAATCGTCGGTAATGGACGAATGGGTCTGGGCATAGGTTGAGTTCGCGTTATAGAACGTCTGAAGATCCCAGATAACGCATTTCGAAATGAGATGTTACCAGGTTCACTAACGCCATTAAAGTTAACATGACCAGTTTCAAAACCATTCGGTTGAACAGGCGCATGCCCTTCTGGAATTCGTGACTTCGGAATTTTCAGGCTGATACCCTTTTCTTTTGCTAACTCAACGGTGTATACACCAGTTCCTAGAATCAGTCGAGAGTATTCATCTCGTGCAGTACTTATGCTGGAGTAGCGTGAAGTACCAACAATTGCTCGGATAACGATTTGATTATGTCTTTCAATATCATCATCCAAGTCTCCCAACTGATTGTACGCCAGTCTGTCGATGAATGAACTTTCAAGGCTGGTCAGTAGTTCAGGTGTAAGATGTTTATCTGGAATTCTGTCGTCATTGTCTTCTACAACGAAAAGATTTTCCATTCCTAAACCTGGATAGTACCAGCTGATATTCACACCGCCGTAGGGACTACAGCTTGCATTGTGAATATATGGTTCACTAAAAACAGTTTCCAGATCCTGCATAGTCAGGAACACACCTTCCATATTGTGGAACGTTCCGTTTCGTTGGGTTCGGATAGTATGAACCGAACCATACATAGGTAGGCGTTGTCCGCTTTTTCTACATACTGAAGTTTTGGACAGTTCCACTGTGTCAATACTCCAGCCGCTTCTTTGCTCACGCAGAATTCCACGTTGATTGGCTAATTCCATTGCATCAACCTTGATCAGAAGCTGTTTAAAGTTAGCTTCTAATTCGGGGGTGATTTCCGGAAGGTCCTCTTGGAATCGGAATAGCGGAATTTTAAGTGCCCGGAGAATGCTGCTGACTGCAATCAGCGTGCTATCCACAGACTTGTAGTAAATCCCATGTTCAATTGCCCAGCTTCGGTATTCGCGCTTCAGTCCAAAGACGGAAGTTCCGTCCTGATGATTCTTGCGAATATAGCCAAAGCTTTCCAGTGCATGAATTACGATGTTGTATTTAGTCAGTAAATCATTGCATGGAACAATGAATTCGTCGATGTCGTACTTACCATCACGGTTTAGCATGGAGTACAAGCTTGAGGTGGCGGCGCAAACCATAACTAGCGGTAACAATTCATTACTCGACTGAGCAAGATGTTCACCCCAGATTCTGGCCACCGGGAACTTTTCAACTTTCTGACCGTAGTCAGTCAGTTTATTGTCCCTGGAAATTAGACCTCGCTTGACTAGCATAAGCCAAACCTGGCGATATCGATCATGATCAATTCCACCAATAGGATCCAACTCATCCAAGTCAATTTCCATTCTTGCACAAGTCAGAGCAACCTGTTCGAGGTCACCAGCCAGTACAAATTCCGGAACCACAGGCTTTAACGTGTGGTAGTCAACCTCATATTCAGTAAGAATGTCGATTTGACCACCAACAACGCGACCGTGCACACGTCCACCCATTTGTAGGATGAAGTTGGAATCAAGCGCTCGCTTTTCCAGCGCTTTAACTCCTGTGTACTTGTCCACCACTTCAGTGAACATTTCATTATGAATCACGACCCAGTCCAGTCCCTGAACATTCAGGGAAGAAGAACCAGCAATGGTCATAAATATAATGAACGGTTTCTTGACTTCACCACGCATGTACTTGTACAGCTTGTCTGCTGACTCGCCACCGTGGTAGAAATCAGTGTGTAGAGTTGAATTCCCATCATATTTTCTGGCCATCTTCTCGCACATGGCGCGGGTTGGTAGAAACACTACCATGCCACGCTGTCCGGAAATGACCTTGTCCAGATTGCCCATGTCATCGAGAAAGTACTCAACCCAGGGTTTTCTGGTGTTAATGCCAAGACCGTACCGTTGATAGGTAAAAAGATGACAGTTAACAGTTGCTTCTTTACCAGGTTCTACATGTTCACATTCAATTATCTGGCGGGTGCCAAAGTAATCAAGGTAAACAGTTGAATCGATGGTCGCACTCATCCAGCTTACTTGAATTTTCTTGTACTTGGCTAGAGCCATAACAAGTTCCAGATGTTCACTGGTTTGATGCACTTCATCGATGATCACTACATCACCGCCGTCATTCTTGATGATTCCGGCTTTGAGATAGTTCATGGCTACTCCAGTAGTACAGATGACCACTGGGCACTGCCAAGTGTAGGATGTTGCTTCATCTTCACTGGTGACAATATCGTATTGAAATTTGTCACCAAAATGTTGTTGGCAAATGTCGCGCAGAAAAACAGTTTTTCCTACGCCGGTGCCAGCTACAATTCCAAACGATTCCTCGAGTTTTCCCAACTCGAGGAGCTTTGTGGCAAAGGTTTTTCTGAGATAGGTCTCGATTGGACCGTTCTCAAAGATTGCCTTCACAGTTCTAGTGTGGGCTCTCATCGGAGCTACGATCCAAATTCGATTGACCTTGCTCATCTTTTCCTCCAAAATTAGAATAAATTTTCAAAAAACAATATCATAGAATTATAGCATTAATATTCAGTTTTGTCAATATAAAAAAGAGGCTTTTTTAGAGCCTCTTTTTTTATCTAAATTTACTTTTGAATTTAGGTCATGGCAAGTATAGCAATAAGAATCACAAAAAGGATTGCGCTAATAATAACTATATCTAATAATACTGATACAAAAGCTCTCCATCCACCTTTGCTGGCAAAGATTGCTGGAACTCCAAAAATCAAGAATAAATAAATCAGAAACAAGACAATTACACCAATTAGAATCATTGACTCAAAACCGTCGGGCAAAACTTTATGCCAACGAATATCATCTAGCCAGTTTAATGCATAAGTTAAAGCAAATAAACACAGAGAGGCAACAAAAGCCCAGGTTAAATATTGTCCATTAAAAAGATTTATTTGTGAATCATGATCTTTGGGTTTGTGTGTTGGTTCTACATGTGGCTTATCCATTTTTGGTTTTCTGTCACTGAAGTGTCGGTTCAAGAAATACAGTCCGACAATTAACAATATTAAAATTATAATTGTAGTTAAAATGCGACCAAGGTTCAGTCTTAGCTTAGACGTTGCATATGTACCAGGAACATTAAAAGTTTCGTCTGGTGCTAGATCCGTTCCTTTCTTGTTAATTGTACCAGAGTAACCGATTCTTCTTGAAGCTTCATCAAGACTTTTGTTTGAAAAGCTGGTTGCTCCCAATCCAGCTGATTCGCCAACTGTCATCATATCAGTATCATAATTTACAGTTGTCTTTTGTCCACGCATTTCTAAATCTGCATCAGTGCTAATTGCCACGTTTAATTCCTTGATTCTGACGGGAGCTTTTAGATTATTAAAATTGAACTTAAATAAACCTCCCCACTTCTCTTCAACATAACTCTTGGAATAATATGATAGAACAACAGCTCCTTGTTTGTCTGGTGCAACCGTTTGTTCAAGGTTAATCAAAATGGAATCACCATTAGTTTGTGATTTTAGTTTAAAATATTTGGCACTGCCTTTTGAATTACCGTAATAATAGCGATTGTTTTGGTAATAGTTTGGGTCTGAATATTTTTTACAATCGTTAGCTTTAGTTTCTTTATTGTAAACTGATTCATCGCAAACTTGGGGTAGAACTTGTTGATAAGTCATTAGTTCATATAGCTGATCGTCTGAGGAAAATTTCAACTCTGATAAATCATTGTCAGAAAAGTTTGTAAAAGCAATTCTGGCAGTGATAACTGCTTCACCATTACCACGCATAGTTACAGAATAGTTGTGCTTTTGACCAAAAATGATACCACCAACAGAACTGTCAGGTGATGGTGGAACTGGCATAATTTCAATTTCTTGGGCTAAAGTCAAAGCAGGACACAAAAGTAGGAGCAAAATAAAACTTGAAACAAAAAGTTTTTTCATACATTGGATTTAATGATTTTTTGACAGTTATTTAAAATATTTTTGCCGGACATAGTATCATCATACTCCTTCCCTATTTTTTCAAATATGACTTGATGGTCTGGTGAAATTAAAATCACCGCTGGTTTACTGGTGATATGATCTTTGAATTTGGTTTTTAGTTTAAAATAATCAATCACAGAAAATTCAGTGTCTGATAAAATTGGAAACTTTAATCTGAGAAAAGTTTTAAGTAAACTAGATTTAAACTTAGTGTCCGGTGAAATTGCTAGAGGTTTTATATTCGAGGAAGTAAACTCATTAATTAAGCTGTTAACTTCAACTAATTGCCTTTTGCACAAATTACACCAGGCTCCACGAAAAAAGATTAATAGTAAATAATCTGATCCCTGGTATTGTTCAAAATTTAATATTGAATCGTCGTTGTTTTGTAGTTCTAAGTTTTGCATTATAAAAGGTGTGAGATTATAGTTGTAAGTTAATAGTTTAAGTATAGCAGTAAATTCAGAACTTTTGTAGCCTTGACAATGAGGGATTATTGTGATAAGTTTATTTTACTAGTTTAAGGTAATGAAATTGAATAGTAATTGATTCGCTGAAATTGAATTTTAACAAGATGGAGGGATTACAATGTCAAACTTTACAGTTGTTTTAAAGCAAGACGAACCTGGTTTTTTTGTGGATGTACCTGCTTTGCCAGGATGTAATACTCAAGGCCGAAATGAAGAAGATGCAGTAGTTCAGGCTAAAGATGCAATCGTTGCCTGGTGTGATCATGCAACAGAACTAGGAGTTAAGATCCCAACTAATGTCCAGGTTAACCTTGCCAATTATAACGGCAATGTTTCACTGCATGTTGTGAGTGTGGATGTATGAAATCCAAAAGCCCGAGAACAAAGTTCCGGGCTTTTATATTTGGCAGTTGTTTTTTGGTACTTGTAACTTTTAACAACAATCATCCCAGTCAACCACACCATCAAGTTCTTTAAGTTTTTCTTCGTATTGCTTTAAGCAGTCTTCACAGCAAAAATTAACATCATGTTTAGCGATGATTTTTTCATCTTCAATTTGTTTCTCGCAAGTAATGCATTTCTTCATATTGAATTGCAATAATATTCAATTTAATTATATCCTAGAATAGGTAAGAATGCAATTCATTCTCTCTGTTGACAAAGTTATACTTGTGTGCTATAATATTCTAATGATATTTGAGGTATATTTGAAGCGACATGGAGGTCACTGTGAAAAAGGGAACAAAGTATATGCTGCAGTATGCTATGAATTTGAACATTCCTGCTGGTGGATCAACTGGCAACATGGAGATGAAGTATTTTCGAACTTTTATTGGCCTGTGTTGGTTTGTCATTCGTGACAAAGTTGCCTGCGCGGCGCTTAAGGCTGGTAGAGTCCGAGTCATCACAATCAAAAAAGACAAGTGAAAAACAAAGAGACGCGAGTTATCACACTCGCGTCTCTTTCTATATTAAATCTATTTCTTCTTCTTTGTTACAGTTTTCTTTTTTGGAGCTGTTTTTTTAGTAGCTGCTTTCTTTGCTGCCGGTTTCTTTTTTGGAGCAGCCTTCTTGGTAGCTACTTTCTTTGCAGTAGGTTTCTTTTTTGGAGTAGCCTTCTTTTTTGTTACTGCCTTTTTCTTTACTACAGCTTTCTTTGGAGCTGGTTTTGAAGGTGTTGCCTTTACTTCTGAAGACGGAGGAGAATAAGGTTTTGGTTTTTGTTCTTGGTAAGAAGATCGTCCACCTTGGTCACCACGTGAAGGTCTTGAGTTTTGTCCTTGATAAGAAGATCGTCCGCCTCGTCCACCACGTGAAGAGCTTGAATTTCGCCCTTGATATGAAGATCGGCCACCTTGTCCGTATGCGGGTCTTGAGTTTTGTCCATGATAAGATGATCGTCCGCCGTGACTTTGTGGGCGTGAGTAAGATTGGCTTTTGATCCCAAGTGCCTTTAGAATTTGGTCTAATTTAGCATTCAGAGTTTCAAAATCAGGTCTTGATCCACCTGCTCCACCTGAACCGCCACTTGAGTCGCTTCTTTTTATACCACCAAAACATTTATTACAATAAATTGGCTTATCACCGCTTGGGTTGAAAGGCACTTCACAGCGCTGTCCACAAGCAGCACAAACCGCCTTGAATAAAGGACGGTCAGAGTTTTTTCTATTTTCTTGGAAACATTTATCACAGAAAACCGGTTTGTCTCCAGAGGGTGTAAACGGAAGTTCACAACTATTTCCGCATTTATCACATTTTGCATTAAACATAAAAATAAAATATTCTTATAGTTACTTAATTATTTGTTGTACTCGACCTACTTCACCTGTTGTTAAGCGGACTTTTATACCTCGGTGATGTTCAGCTGAGGAGGTAAGTATATCCTTTATCACCCCAGATGTCAATGGCCCGCCTTTTTGGTCTTGTTTGAGGACAATAGCTACCTCAAGACCTGGGTGAAGATTGCTTCGTAAGGTGCCTGGATTTTCCATATTTAATTGAAAAATTTAAAAACTTGATTAACCTTTTTGTTAATCTTGTTTTTTTGTTTTTGGTTAAATTCAAAACAGTTGTCAATCATATAGCCTTTTGTTTTTAATCCACAAAAACCTAGAGTATTTTTTGTAACGGTTTTTAAGGCTCGATTTTTAGCAATTAGCTTTTCATAAATTGCTGGACCACCAGTGGTTACAATAACGGCCGCTTTTCCTTTTAGTAATCCAACCGGTCTTTTTCCAATATAATGAAAAGCAAAATCCTTAGTTAAAACTTTATCAAAAAAACCTTTCAGGATTGCAGGACTACTATTCCACCAATTGGGAAATATCACAATGATTTTTTTGTTTTCTTTAATTAATTTTTGCCATGATTTCACTTGAGCTGAAATTTTTGATTCGGGTCTGGTATAAAGTTCGTTCGATTGTAAAATAGGATCAAAATCTTCTTCATACAGATCTAGTAGCTTATAGTCGTTTTTTTTATTCTTTAATAGTTGTTCTATTTTTTCTAAAATGAAACCATTATGACCTTTTTTATCTGGATGCGCGTAAATAATTAACATTTGCTCTGTTTGTTATTAAAAAGATGCTAGCTTACACTAACATCTTCTATTTTACCTTAAATTTTGTGTAAAATCAACTAGTTGGTGTCATTAAGTTGTTTTTTTGGTGCAACTTTGACCTTTGGTTTTATTTTAATTAGACCAGGCCCTTGCTGTACGGGTTGAACTTTAATATCAACTTTAGGAAAAACACTACTGCTGCCGTCATTGGTGAACTCTTTGTTTGGTGAATCACTAATTGTGCTACCACCTTGATCATAGGGTTCAGTTTTCGGTGCATTAATTTCTTTGGGATTGAACTTAGCTTCAACAGTAGGCTTTACTTCCTTTTTTTGGGGATCCCACTTAGTTTCGTCATAAGCTGGTAGCATTTGTTTTTCTTTTCTGATTTCGTGAACCTTTCGTTTCTGATTATCTTTCATAAGATCCTTTTTCTCGTTGATTTTTCTCAATAATTCATCTGCAGCAACATCACCGCTTTCAGCCTTGGTAGTTAATTCTAATTTCTTGGCTTTAAGTATTTTAGCTTTTTCGATTCTGCGTCGGGCATCATTTTTTGCTGTGCTTATGGTGGATTTTAGTTTACTGGATAATTCTTTGGCTTTTCCGGCTTGATCAAGAATCTTATGACGTCTTTCTAATAACTTTTCTTTCAACTCATCATTTTTAGCTTGAACATGGGCCATGTAATTCTTTACTTTGGCAGCACGTTCGCGAACATCAATTTTTTCCATTTTTTCTCCAAGTTTTCTGTGTCTTTCGGCAATAGCTATATCAAAAGCCTTTTTGTTATCTCCAAATTTATCTTTTAGTTTATCAATAAATTCTAAATCGTTTAAAGGTTTAAGATTACTACCTTGTTTTGCTTCAAATATTTTGCGTAAACGTTCAGCTACTTTTTCTGGATCGTTATTGTCAACCTTTTCCATAACTTCTTTCATGTTTTCCAAATGTCTTTCGCGGGTGGCTTTAATTTTTTCATAAGCTTTGTTTGTCACTTGGTTTTCCAGTTTTTCAAGAATTTTATGGTGCAAGTACTGTTGGTGGGTAAATTTATCTTGAAGGTTTTTCAATTTTTCCGGATCTATATCGAAACTTGTGATTTTGTTTTTAATGTAAGTTACATATTCTTGAGCTTTCTCAATGTCTTTAACTGCTTTAGCTTTTAATTTTTCATTATCACTATTTTCAATAACGTATTTGGCTCGAGCAACTTTTTGATTAGCGTAGGTAAATCGCTTTTCTGCAGCTTTAGCGGCATCAAAAGTTGTAGCTAAAGAAATAGCTTGTTTGGTATTTTGCCACCAACGACGCCAGCGGGAAGTTGTTTGAACATTTGCGTTAACCTCTAAGTCCTCAACTGTTACTTCATTATCAATTATCGCTTCTTCAGAAACTATTTCTTCTATTACTAAATCATCATATTCTGCTGGTAAAACAATTTCTTCAGTTGGTAAAGCACCGCCTTCAGTTGATCCGCTTATATTTTCAGCCTCCATAACTTCAATTGTTGTGTCATGATTGACATCCTCTGCTTCGCCTTGAATATCGCCGATCTGTATAAATGCGCTTTGTGCTAAAGTTGGAGAAGCTATACAAAGCATTACCAAAATGATTAAAATTCGACTAAGATTAGATAACATAGATTCTTATTGTTATTAATTATCTTCGTAATTCATTATACCATGAATTACGAAAATCAAAAGAGAGCAGTTACTGCTCTCTTTTGTATAGAATTTCTTTAAGTTCTATCTACTTGCTCCGGTATAAGCGATTGCTCTCATAATTGACCAGTGATGTGAAGTGCTTGGTACATAACCATATACACCTTTGAAGCTGCCAATGGCGGCTCTTTCACTATCAAGGTTTCTAACAACATTTCTGATGTTGTAGCCTATATAGTACAAGGCCCATTCATCGTAAATGTTATTAAAGTCTGGCAAACGTTTGTAAACTTTTGTGAAGTCTACAAGAGCAGTTTGTTCAGCGCTGATCTGCCTTTGAGTTGGCTTATGGCTGGTCAATATTAGATCAATATCATACCAGTCTGTTGTTGATGCCGGTACTCGACCATATATGTCGAAGTAGTCACCAACTACACCTTTTCGGTCACGGACAGACATACCAGTAGAGTTTGTTGTACCGTAAGCAATAAAGTTAACACTTTGCCATTCCCCATCAGTTGCTGGCACATCTCCAGTTAATGCAATAAAGTGTTCCAATCCCTCAGCCTCATTATCTGCATTGATAACAGCAGCCTGAGTTGGTACTACCTCTGAAACAGTTTCGGTTGTTAATTCAACTCCAGTATCTGTAGTCACAGTTTCAGTCGTTGTAGTAGTTGTAGTAGTACCTCCATTACCTCCACCATTGCCACCACCACCTGCAGTGATGGTAAATGTGCTGTTTGTTGGAGTTGGGGTGTAACCGTCACCACTATGAGTTCTAACCGCTACCACGCCGGCTGTTGCTGCGCCTGATCCTGTTGTATAGCCAAATGTCCAGGTAGTACCTGATCCACTCATTGCAGTGTAAGCTTGAGTCGCTACTGCATCTTCCGTGATGTAAATGTCAGGTGTTCCTGAAACCGCAGAGCCGAATGTTGCGGTAATTGTAACTGCGGTATTTGGAGTGATTGTACAACTGCTAGAACATGAAGCGTATGTGATTGCCAATGTCGGAGTTTCCTCTGTCCAATAACCATAACCATATCCATATTCAGAAGCTACACCATAACCATAACCATAGCCAGAGTCTTGTGTCGCAAAGGTTGTATAAACTGTACTCAAGTCAAAAACTGTTACTAAAGCTACTATCATAACTAAAGCAACAATTACCTTTGCTATTGTTTTCTCACTACTAAAAAATTTTCCTATTTTTTTTTCCATTTTGGTAAATTTTAAGATTAATCAATTTAAACCATTCGACCTTTAAGCAGTTTGCTTAATGATTATGGTAATATGGATTCATCTATATGCTTAAGGTTGGATCCTAATAGAAGATTATATATTACCAAATGTATTATACCATTTTTCTTATTATTCTAAAAGTTTTAATAGTATGTATGTGGATAAACTATATGTTGTAAATTGAAGTTATTGTTTTCATTTTTCGAAGGATTTTTTTTTAATTAAGGTAATAAATAAAGTTGAAACTCCAATCACAAGAAAATAGTAAGCATAAATAGCCAAAAATTCAGCAAATAGTTTTTTATCAAAAGCAATAGAAATAGGAATTATTATTAGAAGTATGGTGGCTAAAATAAAGCTCCATTTTTCATTTTTCGTTGACAGTATCGTTCTTAAAGCAAAAATTAAAATTAGGAAATCAAAAAAAGTTGCTTGAATATAGAAACATAATGCTAGGATTATACTAATAATAATAATTTTTATATTCGAGGATTGTTTAGTTTTATCAATAGCAAATACTGTTGCAATAAATTTAACAAACATTTTATATGAATTTATGCAAAATCTAGGTAACAACCTCAAGAAAAAAATCTTAATAAAAGTAAGAGAATTCTTTAATATTGTTTTTGTGGTAAAATTTGATGTATTTTTTATTAAATTATCATTAGTTTTATGAAACTTAAATGAAGTAAATGTTTTATGAAAATTATTGATTATGAATAATAAAAACAAACTAAAAACGCATATATGGAATGCTGGCCAATTAAAATAAGCCTTCCATGATGAAAAAAATAATGAACCAAGAAAAGCTGTCAAATAAAACAATAAAATATATGAAAATAGGTTGCCCACATCATTTAGAAAAAACTTGATTACACTTTTTAATTTAAACATAGCCTTATTTAATTTTATAAAGAAGTAAGTTCTTAGTATCTATTATTTTTTCAATATCCTCATCCTTCTCCATCCACAAATAATCTTCCCACTCTAATTCCTTGGCTAATATAATATATTTTATATTTAATTCATCTTTTTTCAATAATTGTACTGGAGCTTTATACTTTATCCAATCTTCAATAAAATTGCTGTCATTAGCTACATTATTACTATAAATATTTCCAATCTCAATATTTGTTCCTATAATCACTGGACATTCAAAATATAAATTTGCTGGATTTGCAACTATCCTACCAATCCAATTGAAACTCATATACATATGCCAGGGCAAAAACAAAGTATTCCCATCACAGTCTTGTTCCAGTAAATATTGATCTACTTCTTGCCAATCTGGAGGATACCTAGCGGGATTAATCTGTCCATAGCCAGCCCCAAACAAAGGTAATGACTGAAAACAGACCAAAAAGATTAAAGTTGTTATAAAGACTGTTTTATAACTTTTAAATACTTTACTTTGAGTTAAACCATATACACCACACGCAAACCAAACTGTGTACACCAAAACAATTAGACTTATCCACTTGGCTGTATCTCTCATCCCTTTATAAAACGGGAAATTATCAAACATGAATTCAGTAATTTGTTTAGTTATTGGGAGACGAATACCAACAGCTAAAGTGATAGCAACTATCCACATGATTATCAGGCCGATAGCTATTTTTTTAGTTTTTGGATCTTTGAATAATCGCCAGACACCATAAATTAGTAATGGCACTAGCATTATAAAGGCTACTCGAAAATTAGTATTAGTAGCAATATCCAAATAACGATGCTGTTCACTACCCCAAAAGCCTGATAATAAAATAACATTAAGCAGTGCATCTTGCCCCGTCTCACCAGCAGTTCTGAAAAAAAATAGATGTTCTTTGGTAATTGTTTGACCAATAAAATCTTGATCCAAGGTTTTGGTTGCAAAAACTCCGATTATCCAGTTCAAGTTAATCACAATGCAAATTAGCAGTGACCATAAAACTATTTTTTTTAATTTTTGTTTGTTCAATATATTTTTCGGAATCCGAAAAAGATATAGCAAGAAAAAGATAATTCCTACTAATCCTATGAAAAATAAAAAATGTGCTGAAAAAACTAAACTAAAGGAGAAATAAATTGCTGCCTTGAATAAATTTTTTATTTGATTCGATTGAACTAACCTGATTAAATGGGAAAAACCAAAACCAAACAAGGCAAAAGCTAACAAGAAATGCAATTGGCCATACATTAGCCGATCATATACAAATGGATTTACTAAAGTCAATAAACTGGCCAACCAAACAACAAACTTATTGTCAAAAAAGTTTCTAGTTATACTTCTACCACTCAAAATAATAGCTGCCAAAACTCCAGTAATAAATAGTTTTTGAATAAAAGCTATTGGTAAAATAAGTGACAATATTTTCACTATTGAATTTAACAGAAAAGACTGCTTAAAAAAATCAACCGTTATTTGCGGACCCCAAGCAAGGTCAGTTAAAAATACAAAACCTGGTTTTAATAATATTGGAATAACAATTACCAAAATAGGAACAGCATACCAAGTCAAATCTGAAATTTGATTTTTTTGTTTATTCATTGTTATATTTTTTTTCTTTTTGTTTCTTTCTAAGCATTGTGACATCAAACCGACCATAATATATTGACCGGAAGACAAGCTTAATAACACTAATAACGATCTTTAAAGTATATAATAAACTGTCTTTTGAATAAACTTTATAAAACACTTCCCAAGGTCTAAAAACATATCGTAAAATCTTGTTTTTCAAAAACTTTTTTGTCGCAAATCCAACTAGGTCGTCAAGTTCTTTATTACTCAAATGTCTAGTTCTAACCTCAGCTGACAAAAAATTTGAAATCAATCTAGCATTTTGACTATTTGGATCAATCATAGCATCAAAGTTTAGTAACTTTTCTTCTCTCATTATTTTATACAATGGAGCATCAGGATATGGTGTCAATTTGTAAAAAGCTGCATAATCAACACCACAGGACAAAGCAAAATTAACTGTATCCATTATTTTTTCCTTAGTTTCATATGGAAAGCCAAAAATTGTAGTGATCACAGTCCACATTCCAATCTTATTAGCATATTGCAAAAGTTCTTTAGCTTGAGCAAGATCAAAAGGTTTGCCAATAAACTTTCTAATCTCATTATTACCTGACTCAATACCAAAAGTAATTCTATAACAACCAGCCCTGCGCATCAATAACAAAATTTCCTTATTCAATGTCCAATGAGCAATCCCATTTGGTGTTGACCAGTAAATTTTCAATCCACGATCAATAATCCCCTGACAAATTGCTTTGAACCTATGTGGATCAACGCTAATACTATCATCAAGAAATGAAATTTCCTTAATACCAAAGTTTTTCTGCAAATATTCAATTTCATCAAGAACTTGATCAGGTGTTTTACCTCGCCACTTGTGTCCCCAAACAGTTTTTACTGAACAATAAATACAGTCCATTGGACAACCACGACTGGTTGATAACTGAAAAGACGGCGTTTTCATTTGATAATCCTCATTAAAGGTAATATATCTTTTCATGTCCAAGGAGGCATAATCCAGAATTGGTAAAGTTTTTATATCCAAAGGTTCACGAACACCTGTTTTGATCGGTTTTCCTTTATTATTCCTATAAGCAATCCCAGGTACATCCTGAATAGATTGATTTTCTGAATATTTATTTAATAAATCCAAAAATGTTAATTCACCCTCACCTATCACAACTAAATCAACATTTTTGTCAGTTAAAGTCTCTTGCCAGAAATTTGTGGCATGAGTACCACCAAAAATAACTTTTACTTCAGGATTTATCTTCTTGGTAATACTAGCTATACTATGTGAATCCATAAAATACCTAGTAAACACACAAGAAACACCAACTATATCTGGCTTACTTTCTCTAATCTTCTTTTCAATCTCTGTATCATCAACACCTATTCTCACACTGTCATTGGCTAATCTTTTTCTAATCTTTTCCTTGGTAAACATGAAATCCTCTATCATTATATTTTCATAACCATGTTTTTTTACATAACTTAAAACAGATAAAAGATTAATTGGAAATGAAACCGCTCCAGCATTAGAATCTTCACCATAATGCGTTAACGGTGGTTGTATTAATAAAATTTTTAAATCTTTTTTCATACTATTCATCTTTTTTACAACACACAACATACACTACCAACATACCCAGTGCAATTATTGATATTAATCCTCCAAAATAAAACACATTTTGTGGCCAAAATTCCAAAACAACTAATCTTGTTGGGCCAAGTACTGAATCATCCAATTGCCAACTATTAGCATAACCATTTGCCAATCTAACCGGCGCTAAATTACCTTCATCACGAGAAAATACTTTTGTGAAAAAGTTTTGTTCTTTATCAGTTTCATATGTTTTTATAGTCCAACCTGAGTTATAACCATTGTTAAAAACTAAACTATAAATACCATCCAACTTAGGAACCTCTACAACATACTTGCCAGGATTTAGTTTAGCAAATTCTAAACCTTGATCATAATCTGGTTGAATATTTTCTTGATTATAAACAAAAAGCAAATTGTTCACAGGTATAGCATATATTGAATGTCCTTCAGCATTCTTAATATCTACAGAATAAATATCTTTTTCAAGATTAAATTTACCAAAGTCAATCCAATCACCAGACATAACAACATCACTTCTAATTACTTTATCGTCAAGACTTAAATATACAGGTGCTTCTAAACCTGCTTCATTCAAATTAAAATATATTTCATACTCACCCGTATGAACAATCTCTAATTTGTAATCATCCAAAACAACATTTTCCGTGTTGTAATTTACTTCTCTTTTTAGTCTAGCTTGTTCCTCTGAATCACTGATTTCTGTAGCCTCTTTTAATTCTTTATTGAACTCTGCTAATTTATCAATATCTGTATTATTAGCAATTACTTCAACTGCATATTCTCCATACTGACCAGCTTCAGAAAAATGAATTACAGGTTTAAAGTTATTATTATATTCAGAAATATCCAAGTAAGAAATCAAAGAACCCATATCACCATCAATAACAATATCTTTATTAGCAATGTACAAAAACGGTGTAAAATCATTATATTCGTATAAATCAATATTCTCACTTAAACTCAGCAAGTTCAAATCCTTATTATTCATTAAATATTCTTTTTGTTGTGAAATATTCCAAATTCTAGCACAACTAAAATGCGGTACTATATCCGTGCGGAAATAAACATACTGAATATTTAAAATCTGTAACATTTTTGAATACAACTCTGAATTTTTTGCTTGACATTGAAAATCTCGAAAACCTTGCAACAACTTCTCACCCATTTTATTACTAAATCCTTGATCAACCACAACATTAAATGGTGCAAATATTTGATTCACATCAACACCCTGGCCATCTAACTGATAATCATTTGGTACAAACGCTGGTGAAAAAGAAATTGGTTGAGCCAGAACCTTGGCACCTTCAAGATTCTCATCTAGATATTCATAAACTTCTTCCAAATCTGGATTTAACTGATAAACATCAATATGATCTTTATTTTTTTTAGTTAAAACCTCTCGTCCTATATCTCCTAAATACCAGTATGGCAAACTCCAGACAAGCAAAATTATAATCAAAACACTTTTAGCAATTTTCTTATTTACCTTTTTTAAATCTTCAAAAATCAAAGTAAATCCGTACGCAAAAATTATTGTTAAACAAAACAACACACCAGGAATATAATGCTGCGCAGATCTGAACATAGCATAAGCAGAAAAATGTTGTACTAACCAAAGCACAAAATCACCAAATGGCGGGTTTCCACTTGTAGCAAAAATCATGAAGATAACAAATGTAAATAACCAAAATAAAATATCCTTATTAAACTTCTTTTTTATCGTGACATAAAGAAAGGTTCCAGCCAAAGACAAATACATTACAGCATACCAAATTGGCAAAATCACATTTGACATCGTAGCTGTAAACATGTGTCTATCAAAAAAACCAGTACCGACTAACATCTGCCAAACCTTTGGAGCAGACTGAATATTTTTCAAAGCAATACCAGCAAAACCTTTCTGAGCTTTCAAGCCTGATAAATAACCAAAATCAGCAATCATTGGCACAATCCAATAAGCGTTTAAAAACAAGGAAAAAACTCCAACAAGTATTAATCGTTTAATAATCTGCCAATCTTTTTTCAGCCAAGCATACCAACTACAGTATAAACAAAACATTACTACCACAAATACAAATTGTTGAATTGAGATCATCAAGGCAGTAATTAGAACTGCTGAAGTTAGCAAATATATCTTGCGAGAACTGTTAATCAAATAATGGAACGACAAAAAACACCATGGCCAAAGAGCATAGGCCAAAAACTGACTCATAGCTCCACCAATAAATTCAGAAAACAGGAATGGTGAAAACCCATACAATAAACCACCAACAAAAGACATTAAACCAAGATTTGCTTCCAATTTATAGTGTTTAAGCAGCCTTCTTAAACACAGATACATACCAAAAGCTGCTAAAGTCATTGTAAAAATCAATAAAAACTTAGAAAAGTAATTACCATCCAAATCAAGCAAAGAAAATGGCCCAACCAAAATAATTCTTAACAATTTCACTGGCAAGGTCAAAGACATAGCAGAAAAACCTAAAACAGAATCTTTCCAAAGATAAAAGGAAGAATAAACTTGATTAGACAGAAACGAAGCCATGTTCGGTACTGACCAATCCCAATTATGTCCAACTGTACCCACAGTGCTAAGTAATTTTCTTATCGAAAAAACAGCCATTAGCACATATAAACAAAAGGCTGACACAATTTGAACTTTATTTTGTAGAAACAATTTTTTCAATTTCATATTTAAAATTGTTGGAAAATTTTTGCCAATCACACTTATCTTTTACGATTTCCGCTGCCCTATCCGCAATTCTGGTTAATTTTTCTGTATTATTATTTTTTATAATTTTTTGAATCTGCTGACTTTGCTTATTTGTATTTTTTGTATCAATAATAAAGCCACTTTCCTGATCAGTGATAAACTCAGAGTTTGCCCCAACATCTGTAGTTATTATCGGCCGCCTCATTGACATGGCTTCTAACAAAACCAATGGTGGCATATAGTTTGTATACAAATAAGGCAATAAAACAAAGTTAACTTTGGCAAACTCGCCTGGAAAATCATCACAATATCCTAACAATTCAACATTCCTTATCTGATAACGTTTAATAATTCGTTTAATTAAATCTTTGGTAGCTGGGAAATATTCCGGCCAAGCTAATATTTTAAACTTTGAACTTTTCAGTTTACGAGCTATATTAATTATCTTTAATGGTCCTCGTCGTAAATCCAAAGCACCAAAATACAAAAATTTCACTTCATCATCCAATTTATTTTCTGGTAAATCTTTTTCAGGTATCTCTTTAATACCAGGATAACAAATTTGCACCTTCTTATTATATACTGGTTTAATATAATTTTTTAAATATTCACATGAAGCAATCACTTTATCAACATAATTTAACTTTTTCAAAAAAAACTTTTTTGTTTTCAAACCATCAAACACTGCGTGAAAAACTTCAAACAAAGTATTATCAATATTACGGAAAAAATTCTTTGATGGATAAATTATATTGAAAAAATTCAACTTTAATACATTATAAAAATTTGATTTTGGATAATTAATATGCGTTAAATAAAAAATGGCAGGAATACCTAACTTTTTTCTAACCAAACCTGTCAGTGCTCCCCAAAATGGTGTACCACTACTTAAAATAACATCTCCAGTATAATCACCTTTTTTATACTTAAATATGCTTTTTATAATATGATAATTTTGCCAAGATGACATTGGACCAACATTTTCAGTAATAATCTCATAACTATGTCCTTGCTTTTCCAAATCTTCTGCAAGCTGAACCAACTTCTTGGCATCGCCACCAAGATTTTCCCCCTTGATTAAAAATGGTTCAAATAAAAGTATTTTCATTCTTATTCTCTTTTTAAGATATTGAATCTTCTAAGTGGTTTAAAAATATATAGCATAATTGCATCCAAACTGTATGAAAATATATCATATCCAACAGTATTTAAACGCAAACTAATCAAATCCAACCACAGTTTATGAATTCTTGCTTTAAATAACTGGTTCAACTTGATATTCACTGGATATATTCCATTTACATACTTTTTCGCTTTCAAAAACTTAAAAAATGTTTTGTACGCAACTTGCCAGTGATAATCCTCTGTTCTTTTTAATAATTTTTTACCATCAACTCTTTCTAAAAGATATATTAAATGCAATAAATCAATCATTCTTAACTTATGCACTTCGAAAATAATATGAGCCACTTGAATCAGTAGTGCATCCTCATCACTTGATGTATCAAATTCAATATCATGAACTAACTGTTTCTTTTTATTAACAAAAACTTTTTCTTTATCAATATAAATCACACCTCGCCAACTGATTTGCTGATGCAAATGAACAGTGACAAATTCCCCCTTACTTTTATATCTCCAAATTTCCTTATACTTTTCATTACAGTTATCCCAAAATTTAATTTTAGAAACTTTTTTCTGTTTCCAACCTAATTGTTTTAATTCTTTTCTAAAGTTGCCAAAATCCTGTTCATTTTTAAACAAAACATCTATATCATGACCAACATAAGCCTGATCTTTGTGCGCTTTGAATAAAACAAATTCAAAATTTTTGTTCAATTTCTGGAGAAGTTTAAGAGTTTCTTTATATGCTCTTTGCGCTTCCTCAATTATAACATGTTTTTGATTTGAATACTTGTGACTAACTCCGTACAATCCACTATCACTTAACTTCTTTTGCTCTAATAAATCATAATCTATTTCATCAATTACTAACTTCTCCACTTCAGCCTTATCCAGCTCTGCATTTATTCTAATAACCGGCACTATTTTTTCTAATAATTTATATAATCTAGCTCTTTTTTCATATTCTTTCAGTGTTAATTCCTTTTTTCGCTTACATATTGTTTCATATGATGCGTCAAGCAGAAAAACCTTATCAAAACCTGGCAAGAAAAAATGCATTAACTTAAATATTATCCTAACAAAAATGTCAGACTTTACTAAAAAATCTGGCATCATCACAATCGCTGAATCATAATATCCCCTATCACATATCAAAACACGATTATTATTCCCCCAAACCTTTAGAGCCAAAACAAAATTATATCTTGCCTGGCCTGGTCGATAATATTCAGCTATTTTTAATTTTTGATTAAATTGGTCAACCAAGTTCTTTGCTAACGTAGTCTTTCCAGTACCATCATAACCAATAATATTTAAATTCATACATTACTAATTACTGATTCTCAGGAGTTACAGCTTTTTTTTGCGAATCTGTAAATCGTTTAATAAAATAAAAAATTGATTTCTTTTTATATAATCCTTGTTCAATAAACAGTTGCTGATCAGATAGTTTACGATTTTTTTGGATCCTTCTTCTTTTTTTGTAATTAGCTGGCAGATGAAGAAAAAACCACATAATTCCTTTCAAAATATTAATACCTGAAGTCCAATTACCCTTAAAAAGTAAATAAAAGGCCAAACCATTCCACAAAAAAATATGTTTAGGCAAAATTCTGACTAAATATTTAAAAGATAAGTTTTTGTACAAAGTTAAAATGTAATTTTTGCAACCATGGAACCGAACCAGTTTGTTATTAAACTTTTTGTCAGTAATATCCTTAGTAGCTGAATAATGATGATACACAACTGACTCTGGACAAAAAACAACCTTATAATTTTTTAACCAACAACGCCAACCAAGGTCAGTTTCTTCCACAAAAATAAAATAGTCTTCATCAAATCCTTCTGCAGCCTCAAATGCCTGGCGAGTAATAAACATTCCAGCTGACTTGGCTGCTAATATTTCTTTGACCTGATCATATTGTCCATTATCCGGTTCACCATACTCAGCAATTGAAATTAAAAAACCTAGCGAACCTAAATACTCTCCAACATAATCAATGCTCTTTTTATCTTTTAAGAATAATAATTTGCACTGCAATGCGCCAACCTTTTCATCTTGTTCAAAAACTTTATCAGCATTGATAAGCCAGTCAGCTGTTACTTCTGTATCATTGTCCAAAAATCCATAAACCTGACCTGTGGCTATTTTCACACCCTCATTTCTAGCCTTAGCAGGACCAAAGTTTTTTTCAAGTTGAACAAATTTAATTTTTGCTAGATTTTTAACAAAAGTCTGCTCAATATGCTGCACGCTACCATCAGTAGAATTATTATCAACAATTATGATTTTAAAATTCTGATAATTACTATTTAAAACAGAACGTACCGTTCTTTCCAAGTACTCTTTTCCATTAAAGTTAACAATTACAATTGAATATTTAATTTCTCTCATAATTTTTATAAAATGACATATTTAGATCCTGATATTTATTTTCTGCAGAAAGTGGAATGCATTTAGCATCAACCTGGTATGAATAATTTGCTTTTTCAAAAATTTGCAGAAATGAACTCAGTTTAGACTTGTCCTCATTAATATTATGATGGTATTCAATACCATATTTTTCAACCATACCAACTTGACCTGCTTGCTCCAAATCCTGCAAAACCTCATTCTCTGCCCCTTCAATATCCATTTTTAAATAATCAATTTTTGATAATTTCTGATTACTGATAAAATTGGCAAATGAAACACAACTCACCTCAATCTTATCACTTGAAAACTGTTGGTGTTCAGTCATTCTCTCCTTTTTTGTACTCATAACTAAAGAACCTGGAGTTTTCTTGTCAACATAAAAATCAATTTTCCCATCATGATCAGATATTGCCCAATTAAATAGATAAACATCTTTTAATTTGTTTTTTTCAACATTATATTTCAACAATTCAAATGTAGCTGGATCAGGCTCAAAACTATAAATACTACTGTTAGGATATAACCACTTGAAAAATAGTGTGGCCATACCAATATTTGCACCGCAATCAAAAATCACTGGCCGATCATTTTTTGTAGAAAAATAGTATTCATTGCGATAAAAAATATCTTCATACAAAAATTTTATATTCTTGTATTCAAAAGCTTTGAAATGCAAGCCAAAAATTTTCTCAGTATTAAACTTAAACCAAGTAGCATAAGTTAAATATTTGAAATTTATCCTTAACCAGGCACACAAGATTCTAAATTTATTCCTACCTGAATGACCTGAACTTGTCAAATAGGCAAAATTTCTAATGGCAATATAAGTTGTAGGAAATAATCTTCTCATAATTATTGATTTAATATTTTTCTGTTTCCTCTATTAACCCAATTAACTTTCATTAACTTTCTTCTTATCCTCTTCAGTCACATTCATAGCAAAATCTTTATTCACAAACTTAGCAATCTTCTTTAAAGGTTTATAAAAATTGTAATGAAAAATTGAATTCAAAGTACTGGCAAAAATACCTCGCATACCAGCTGGAAAACTTAGAATCTGTTTTTCCCAAATACTGTCACACTTTTCACAATTTTTATTGTAACTAAGATAAGTATTATTCAACATTGATTCACGAAAAGCCACCATCTGATCACTGTTCCAAAGTTGCTTTAAGTTATGCTCTGGGAATTTACCAAGTTTATTATCACCAAAAAAATCAGAGGTGCAGGCGATCAAATGACCATCCCATTGAATATGCATTGAACTCCACAGGTATGAACATGGTGAAAACTCTTTACCTAATTCTTTGGCTTCAAATTTATCTGTATCACTGAGAAAATTGCCCCAAGTACTTGGTCTTCGCATTTGAATACAGTCAATTGGCAAATCCTTGAAATTTTGCATAAACTGTTCTCTGTTTTCTTGATAAATCTTGTCCCCTTCATCATCCATAATCATAACTTGCAAATCAGCAACAGTTTTTGCACCAAGTTCTTTTTTTATTTTCAAAAAGTTGATCACATTTTCTAATGATTTTTCAAAATTAGCATTTACCCTAACTTTTTCATAAACTTCCTTGGTTACACCATCAAAAAAAAAATTTATCCAGTCTAAATCTGCTTCTAAAAGTTTGCGAGAAATTTCTGGTGTTAGTAAAGTACAATTTGTAGAAATATAAACTGCAATTTTATTATCCTTGGCATACTTAACCATTTCAGGAAACTTTGGATGCAAAAGTGATTCACCAGAAATACATAAGATTATAAACGAAACAAATGGCTTCGCTTCATCAATAATCTTTTTGTATAAATCAAAATCCATATAGCCAGGATTTGGTTGACCAATAATTGAATTTGGACACATGATACATTTCAGATTACAAACATTAGTTGGCTCAATCCAAAGAGCGGTTGGCAAATATTTCAATCTGGTCTTTTTTCGTTTATAACTCCAATGCGCTCGTGGCATGGCTATTAAATTGTTTATTTTTTTAATCATTGTCTTGATGTATCTCCTCTGGTTAATAATGATAAACCTGTTTTTATAGAATATTTTAGATTTTCCCAAGAAGAAATGTCTTGAAAAAATCTGCGAATCAAATAACTTGGTCGGAAATAAAATTTAAAATATGCTTTTTTACGAAAATCTTCTAATTCTTGCAAGTTAAAACCTTCTGGCACATAAAATGGCCATGAACCATGAAAGCCTTCGCCAAGTTCGCCTCGCGCATATTGATCAATTGTATCGATTGAAATTTTATTTTCAGACTTAGCAGTTTCAAATAATGCAGCACCTGGTAATGGCAAGGAAATATGCACGCCAACAATATTGTATCTAGCAGTTTTATAAAACTGCATTGTTTTTTCAATATCTTCTCTAGTTTCTGTTGGAAAACCAAGCATTAGAAAAGCATTAACATTAACCCTATTTTTGTTACATAACTTTGCAGCTTTGACAATTGCTTCTGTACTTAAATTTTTCTTAATAATTTCATTTCTAATTCGTTCACTACCAGATTCAACTCCAAGCGTTACTTCAAGGCAACCAGCCTTTTTCATTAATTTTACAATATCTTCATCAAGCATATCTGCCCGAGTAATAGCCGTCCAGGTAATTTTCATTCCTCTCTTTAATATTTCCTGACAAATACCAATAATATGATCCTTTTTCAAGGTTAAAGTATCATCAGCAAACATAAAGAAAGTTTCACCTTGTTTATAAATCTCTTCCATTTCATCCAAGATTTTCATAGGATCACGAAAGCGCATTTTGTCACTTAGTGCTGGCCGAGAACAGAAGACACATTTAAACGGACAACCTCGACTAGAAAAAATATGTGCACCTTTTTTGTACTTTACATGTTGAAGTTTTTCTCTTGCTGGAAATGGCAAAGAATCCAAATCCTGCACAGGAACTCCTTGATAAAATTTCTCCACAGGCTGATTAGTTTTCATTTTGTTAATAATTGCTGGCAAAACAGTTTCTGCTTCACCAGCAATACCAACATCAAATAAATGAGCAAAGCGATTGATAAAATCATTATCAGCACTGATATGTGCTCCACCCAATATAAGTTTAATTTCTGGGAAATTTTGCTTTATAAATTCAGCAGCCTGCACAGTGCCGCGAAGATTCGCTGTCATGGTAGTAAATCCAATTACTCGCGGCCGTTTTTCAGTAATTATATTTTTTAATCGGTTTAAATCAATATTTTCCGCTCCAATATCTAAGATCTCTGCTGAAACATGTTCTTTTTCCAAACTACTGGCCAAATACAAAACTCCCAGTGGCGGATGTTCCACATCCATAGTTTCTGGTCCACCCTCTTTATTAAAATAAATCGGCGGGTAAATGAATAGTATATCTAGCATAATTTTTCTTTTCCGTCTATAGAGCCACCCTGGGGGTTTTGGGGTGAAATTGAGCCCATGAAAGAACCCCAAAGCATACTATTTGTTACGGCGAATTTGAAACCCCAACACTTTTTGTTACTTTTTGGTGTCAAAAAGTAACAAAGTTTTATTAAAACTTAAACTTACACATAGCACAACATCTAAAACATGCCGGGGTGATGTGCTTGTTTTTAATTAACTCTCTAAATCGCTTGGCTTTCTTAGACTCCCAAGCTTGTTTAATAGTGCCCTCTTTCACATTACCAATAATTATCCCCTGACAAAGTTCAATATCTCCATTCTGTCGGATAAATATTTGCCAAAATGGTGAATCGCAATATGATTTATCAGATAAGGGTACACCTTCATAATATTTTTGCAAATCACCAGGATCTTGTACATTAACTTGGAACTTGGCCTTCTTCTGCATCTTTTCCAAACCAATAGTTTTGCTTTTTAACTTTTCTATCTGCTCTTTTTCAAAATAATTTTGTTGTTCAATTGGCATGCCCCAAATATCCTTGCCAGATTTGAACTTATCAGCAAAAATATCATTTTTTCTTTTTAATCCTTCTGGATAATAGAAAAATTGACTAACTGACCACTCATCAATCCCCTGCGCTGCTCCAATATTATAAACAGTATCAAAATCATCCAAAGATTCTCGAGAAATTACAGTTCTGAGATGAATATTAGGAAAATTTTTCCAACCTCTTTGCTTTTTGATTTCTTTAATCCCTGAAAGAGCTTGATCAAACACATTATCAGCTCCACGCACTTTATTATGCGTCTTTGGTAGTCCACTATCTAAAGAGACGGCTAAAAACTTAAGCTTTGAATCAATAATCTCCTTAGCTTTAGCTTTTAAAATCGTTCCATTGGTTGTAATTGAAGTTACCAGTCGATTTTTATTAGCATGTTTAATTACTTCAAAAATATTTGGATAAAGTAGTGGTTCGCCACCAACTAATTGAATAGTTGAGCCAAAATCCTTGGCTTCATCCAAAGCTTTCTTCACTAATTCAACATCTAAGTCAATTTGATTGCTTTTTTCCAAAAATTTACGCCGTGATTCACTAACATGACACATTGGACAGTTCAAATTGCATCTTTCAGTGATAAAAAAAGTTATCTGCACCGGAAATTCAAATTTATAGTACTTTTCTTTTTTAAAATAGTCCTTTTTTAAATAATTAAAAAAAGTTTTTGGGTTAAATAGTGATATTAATATCTTTTTCCTTATATTCATAATTATTTTCTTCCAAAAATTAAATTCAACTGCGCTGCAATCTTAGACTTATTAACAAAGTCTTTCTCTTCCATCTTCCACCATTTTTCATTACTTAAATATTTATTTAACAGAATTTGAGAAATTTTTACTAAATGTCCATTATAAATAACCTGTTTCTTATCAAAGTCATGACTTTTAAACTTTTTTTCTAAATCTTCTTCAGCATAATGCCTTAAATGACCAACCTTTTTGTCATTATAATAGTACATTGGCCAAAGAAATAGCCAAACTCTTTTGTATGTATTTGGTACAACAATATAAATAACATCATTACTAACTCGACACAGTTCTGAGATTGCCTTCTGATCATCAAACAGATGTTCCAGAACTGAAATTGAAGCTGTAAAATCAATTGCTTTACTTTTCAAAGGTAACTTCTCTACTGTAGCCACAAAAAAGAAACATTTATCACCAACACCTTGCTGCTCAGCATATTTACTGGCCTTGATCATTCCTTGCAACGAAATATCAGTTCCAAGACAGTGTCCATATTTCTTGGCTTGCTCAATTACTGTATAAGCAGTACCACCAACACCAAAATCACAAAAAACTTTATTCTCTTTTTCAATTTGATTTTCAGAAGCCAAATCCAATCGCTTGATCATGCTTTTGCGCCAATTTTCTAATTTATATTCAGGCAATTCTGTATACTCTTTATCAAAATATTTACTTTGTGCATCTAATTGTGATTTTTGATCATCTTTTACATCTGAAGGCAAAAAAACTGGTACTCCCTCAACTACTTCATATTCCCGCTGACAACTTTTACAAATTAATTTGCTATCAAAAGATAACTGACCACCACAGTCAACGCACTGAAAATAATGAATAAATTTTTCTATATTCTGCATATTTGTTTTTGTATTTTCTAACTAACCTTTATCAACTTTCCTTCTTTTTCATTAGTTTTAATCAACTTTATTAACTTCCCTGCCCTTCTCTACTTACTAACCCACCACGGTGATTTGTAATGAAAATTATACTGACAATTAACACATATTGGAATATGTCCAAACTCTTTTTTAAGATGATTTTGTCTAATCAATTCTAATCTTTGTCCTCCCCAAACTTCCATGATCGTTTGACTGTTAATATCACCTAACTCAACTTTAGCTTCATAATCATTACAACAAAGTGGTACTTTGCCATCCCAATTAATAACCATATCCATCCAAAGCAACCGACAAGGATCTCGTAGCAAACTTTTTTTGTAAATAAATTCTTTACTCTCAATATCACCAGTCCAATTGTGAATCAATGAAACTGAAACACCATCAACCAAACCTTTCCATTCCTGAATATACCTTTTCACTTCATGTTTATTATCATCACTTTCCACAAAACTTAAATATATTTTTGTTGTAGAGTTTTTATCATTACGAAGCCGCACAAAATTCAAAATATTTTTCTTTGTGCTATTAAAATCCAGATTGCATCTTATCTTTTTGTAAGTTTCTTCACTAGCAGCATCAAAGGAGATATAAACTTCATCAATGCCAGATTCAAGCAACTCTCTAGCTTTATCAGAGTTTAATAATGAAGCATTAGTATTGGTTGTTACTCTTTTCAAACCTGCTTGTTTGGCATATTGAATTCTTTCAATAAAATCCTTATCCATTAATGGTTCGCCAAAACCATACACAGTTACATAATCAATACTGTTCCTTGCACATTGATCAATAATCTTTTTATACAAATCCAGAGACATAAAGCCAACCTTTCTTTGCATTTTTCCGTGTGGGCAAAACGAACAGTTAGCATTGCAAGCATTAGTATTTTCAATCATCACTCGATGAGGTTTCTTTGCAAACTTTTCTATTTTCTTTTTTATTTCCTTTTGATACTTAGCCTGATAGATTTTACTATTTACAATAAATTCACGAGACAAAATAAAAGATATAAACCTTTTCAAGGCTCTATTATATATTATTAAATCAAACATTAAATCACGTTTACGCATATTTATTCGTAGTAAGCTTTTTCAATATGAGCGCCATTCTGTTCACTAAACCTTTCTTCAGCATATGGCCTACAATTTGCAGTCAACCGGTCTAATTCTTCTTTATTATTTTTTAAATATAATATTTTTTCTTTAACATTTTCTAATGATGGATCAATCAAAAACCCAACTTCAGGTGTTATCATAAATGGCAAACAACCTCTATTCGATGAAATTAACGGACGACCAGATGAAAATGTTTCTAATACAACTCTTGCAAAACCTTCTTCATACTGTGATGGCAAAGCTACAGCATCGGCAGAGCCATAATATGGTGGTACTTCTTCTGGCGACTTTCTACCAACAGCAAAAATATTTGACTGCTTCTTACCTAATTCTTTGATCTCTTCTTCCATTGGCCCATCACCAACAAATACAAAATTAATATCTATTTCTTCTTTGGCGATATCAAGCAAAACCTTTGCACCTTTCTTTTCAATCAAACGACCAACAAAGGTTATTGTAAATCGATCAGGAATACCAATCTGTTTTCTAGCTTCTTGTTTATTGTAAGGTTTGAAATTATCCTGATCACACCATTGAATATATATATCCAAAATTTCAGCCGGTAATTTGGCTTTTAGTAAATCCTGACGAGATGGTTCTTCCAAACAGAAAACCATAGTAAATCTTTTCAAAATCCAATGACAAACCTTTGTTAACCATCCTTTTCCAAAACCATAAATCGCATGCATACTACCAATCAAGCGAACTTTGAAAAGTCGAGATAATAAATTGGCACAAAACGCTGCTGCAAAACCATGAGCATGGATCACTTGCCATTTGGCTTTTTTACCTGCAAACAATCGATAGAAAAAAGTAAACACAAGCAGTCCTGGTACTAAATAAGCAAATTGTAGCGGGGCAAACTTTTCAAATCGATGAAAAAGAGTTTTGCCAAACCATGGGATACGATAAATCGTTAAATTTTCAGCAGTTTCTTTGAATTTTGCTTTGACTCTGGTTGTCAGAGGTTTATAAGTAATAATTGTCACTTGCCAATTCTGTTTAAGAAGATAACTTTGCAAATCTGCAATATGAGTTTCCACACCACCAGTATTTGGCAATAAAAATGGTGATAAAATTAATACTTTTTTTGGCTCTTTTGATTCCATATTATTTGTTTTTTTATGTCTGAAAATAAATTTAAGTCCAACTAAAAAGCGCAATCCATACATTCCCAAAGTTGAAATCGGCTTAATCAATAACTTTTTCCATTTCCCTTTTTCAATAAAAATCCCCAAGAACCGATAGTACAAACCGAGCTGTTTTTGCAAATCAGGATCAGTCATCCCCCACTTGGCAATATATTTATCAAAACTTTTTGCATAATACCCCTTTTTCTGTAAATAACTTTTTAATTCTATTTCTGACTCATTATGATCAAGTGCTGTTTTAATCAGAGCTGTTTTTCCTTTTTGTCGAAGTTTTTTATCCAAATCCCAATCTTCTGGTCCTGTGAAGTTCAGATCAAAACCACCAACTTCTTGAAAAGTTTGTTTTTTTATAAATCTTGCACAGTCAACAACTGTACCATCATAAAAACTTCTTTCAAATCGCCTGATTTGACTTAGGAACTTATCACCCATAACAACCTCAGGCACATACAAACCAACAATTGCCGTATCTTTTTTTATTAACTCGACACATTCTGTAATTACTTCTGGTCGAAGGATCATATCAGCATCCAAATACATAAAATACTCACCTCTGGACTGATCAACACCAAAATTTCGCTGCGCTGATCGTTCTGGACCTTGATTAAAAACTTTTTCAGTGTACTGTTTCGCAATTGCAGCGGTTTTATCATCAGAATTATTATCAACCACAATAATTTCAATTAAATGCTTGGGATAAGTTTGATCTCTTATTGAACGAAGACAGTTCTCAATATGTTTTTCTTCATTCTTGGTTGTGATTATAGCTGAGACAAACATATATCGTTTATTTGCGATTTTTAAAATCAGCCAAATGACTAAACACCTTTTTTGCTGAAGTTAATAAATATTTAATATCATCCATACTTCTTATTGAAAATAACTTTCGAACAATAAATTGAGGGCTCATCCAAGCTTTATATAGTTGCTGTGTGAAGTTTTTCACATCCTCTGTTGTTAATTCGCTTTTCATGACCTGTTCACGCTGATCAAACCGATCGTAATCTTTGAATCTAAGTAGATCGTTTTCCTTACAGTATTTATAAAGTGGTGTGCCGGGATATGGAATTACAACTGTGGCCTGAAGAGTGTCAACAAGACCGCCCTGAAATAGTTTTTTGGCCAAATCGATAGTACGCTGAGCATCGACCTTGGTTTCCCATGGATATCCAATCATGGCCGTAATATGAGGTTCAAGTCCGGCCTCTTTACAAATTTTTAGGCCGGGTTCAATTTCCTCTATTTTTAAATTTTTATCAATTTTATCTAAAGTTACTTGATTCGCAGATTCTAATCCGAATAAAACAAATCTAAAACCAGCTTTTTTCATTAAGTGCCATATTTTTATATCATCAATTCCATTAATCCGCATATTGCAACTCATGACCACCTTTTTATTTAAGCCACTCTCTATCATACCATTGCAAAAATCAATTAGCCAATCGCCAATTGGTAAACTGCCAGAATCCTCCATGATTTCTTTAACACCCAGAGAAACTAAATGTTCAACTTCATCCAAAGCTTGCTCAGCGGTTCTGGTTCTAAAAGATTTACCAGGGAAAAAAGTAGTCCAAGAACAAAATGTGCATCTTCCCCACCAACAATCTCGACCACTCATCATATAGGAACCTGGTGTATGTTTGAAATTACCATTCTTTTCTGAATAAAGTTTCCATTTGGTTAATTCTCGATCAATCATTGGTAAATTAGTCAATTTATTCTCATGTAAATTGTATTCTCCACTATTTGTGACTTTCCTTTCTTCTTTGAAATAAATACCAGGCGTTAGTGAAGCACCTTTACTTAAATGATTAGCAATGCCAAGAAGCATAAAATCAAAATCACCACCAACGATAACATAATCAACTAAGCATTTTTCAAAAGATTCCAAAGGTCGAGCTGTTGCATGGTCTCCCATTAAAACAATTTTTGAATCTGGTAAGCTTTTTTTTATTTCATCAATTATTTGCCAATGTTTTTTCACAACTGGTGTTTTGGTTTCAATAGCAATCACATCCGGCTTTTCAGCAATCAATCTCATTAGCCAGTCATTATAACTTAACTCTTCAGCAATTCCATCATCCCAAAAAACCTCAAACCCCTTTGACTGTAACAAAGTTCCTGCATACGCAGGAATCATTGGGTAAATATAGGTTGGACTATTGAACCATTGAAATTGCCGATTCTGAGTCAGTAAGGGTACGCCCTTGGGCGATTCTAATGGAGGAAAGGATATTGAAATTTTCATACTTTTTAAAATTATCGTAAACTGATTTTTATTTGTTTTTTAAATAAACCTTTTATAAAATTACTTCCGTAAGCAATATGGGTTCCGAAAATATATGGCAAAGCCACAAATGCTACTGATCTTTTTTCATGCTTTCTAATATCAAAAAAAGCTTTAATTAACGCTAGTACATAAATAAATAAACCTGCAATATATGGCCATAGTAGCCATTCAATTTGCAAACTGACTATCAAACCAACTACAATATAAACTAGAAATAAACTTGGTAAGAAATACTTAAACCTCCTTGAAGTTTTAGGGAATTTTCGAGCAAAATGACCTCTATGCAAACCATAAGCGCCAACCTGTTTCATATGTCGCCAAAAACCTTCGCGACGATGATGATAAACTAAAGCTTCTGGTAAATACAGTATTTTTTTACCAGTTTTTTTGATCAGCTCCAAACAGAACAGAGTATCCTCTCCTGGCCAATAATTACTATCAAAACCACCAACCATTTCAAAGACATTTTTTCTGACTGACAAATTAACACTTGGCCAATCGTCAACAAATCTTTTTTCACCAATTGGCACATATCTTTCCGGACACCCGCCAGACAAAGGACTTAAAAAAACTGCGCCAGAAACTTTTTGTTGAAAACTATTGTGCTTAGGTGTAATCGCTGGACCACCTACGGCAACAATTTCCTGATCAGCAAACTCAGCATCTAACTTTTTAAGGAAATCAATGTTTGGATAAGCATCATCATCAATAAAAATTAAAACTTCTCCCTGAGCTTCTTTAATTGCCAAACTTCGTTTCATTGCTGGACCTCCAGGGCCTGTTGCTACTTGCTTTGTTTTTGTCCAGGTTTCTGAACTGGATTCGTCAGGGAAAATTATAATTTCATAATCATCGCGGTTAATTTTAAGGATCTTTGGAATTGATTCCCTAATATACTCATTGATTTTCTTAACCGGAACTATGAAGCTATATTTTATCATATATTATCTACCTATACCGAAATAATTAAATCCAAGATCTTTCATTTCTTCAGGCTCAAAAATATTTCGACCATCAATTATTACATCGCCCTTCATAATTGAACGCAAAGCTCGAATATCAAGTTGTTTGAATTCATTCCAATCAGTAATAATCAAAAGTGCATCACATTCTTTAGCTGTATCATACGGACAGCTCGAATAATAAATATTAGGAAATATTTTTTTAGCATTAGTTACAGCTACTGGATCATAAGCTCTGATATTAACATTGTGTTCAATTAATTTTTTGATAATACTCACAGCTGGGGCAGATCTAATGTCATCAGTGTTCGGTTTGAAGGCCAATCCCCAAAGTCCAATGGTTTTTTGTGATAAATCGGATATTTGATTTTTTAACTTTCCGTATAAAATTAATTTCATTTCTTCATTTACTTCTTCGACTTGATTTAGAATTGTAAAGTTGTGATTGTTTACTTGCCCTATTTTAATCAAAGCTTGTACATCTTTTGGAAAACAAGATCCACCATAACCACAACCAGCATGCAGAAATGATTGTTTACCAATTCTCTTGTCAAATCGAACACCTTCTGAAACTTTTTTTACATCAGCACCTACTTTTTCACAGATTAACGCAATACTATTTATAAACGAAATACTCGTAGCCAAAAAAGCGTTTGATGCATACTTGATCATTTCTGCACTTTTTAAATCTGTGATAACAATTGGACAATTTAATGGCTCATATATTTTTTTCATTTTTTCAATTGCTTGCTTACCATTATCACTACCCAAAACAATTCTGTCAGGTTGTATGAAGTCTTGAATAGCTGAACCTTCACGCAGAAATTCTGGATTAGAAATTACATCAAATTCTCCAGCATAGTATTTTTTTATAATTTGTGAAATTAGGTTACCTGTTCCTATTGGTACTGTACTTTTATTGATAATGATTTTATAACCATTTATACTTTTACCTATCTCATGAGCAACTGCTTCTACATATTGTAAATCAGCTTCACCATTTTCCTTTGATGGAGTCCCAACAGCAATATATATTATTTCTGTTTGTTCAATGTTTTCCTTTAAATTTGTATGAAACTTTAACCTACCAGACTCAAAATTTCTTTTTACTAAATCTTCTAATCCTGGTTCGTAGATTGGAATAATTCCATTTTTCAAATCTTGAATTTTATTTTCATCAATATCAATACAAGTGACAATATTTCCTAGATCTGCCAAGCATGTACCTGTCACTAAACCAACATAACCTGTCCCTATTACAATAATTTTCATATACCTGTAACTATATTCTTAAAATACTCAATAGTGTTTATTAAACCTTGTTCAAGCTGAATGTTTGGTTCCCAATTTAATTTATCTTTGGCTAAATTTATGTCGGGCTTTCGTTGAAGTGGATCATCCATTGGTAATGCTTTGTAAATAATTTGGCTAGTTGAGCCTGGTAGTAATCTTAAAACATTTTCAGCCAACTGTTTTATAGTAAATTCAACAGGATTACCTAAATTCACAGGCCCAATAAAATTTTGTTCATTGTTCATCATTAAAATCATACCATTAATTAGATCATCAACGTATTGAAAAGATCTTGTTTGAGAACCATCACCGTAAATTGTCATTGGTTGATTTTGTAATGCTTGAACAATAAAATTAGAGACTACTCGCCCATCATTTGGATGCATATTTGGACCATAGGTGTTAAAAATCCTAATTATTCTAATATCTATCTTGTTTTGCCTATGATAGTCCATAAATAAGCATTCTGAAGCTCTCTTGCCCTCATCATAACAAGATCGAATCCCAATTGGATTGACATGTCCCCAATATGACTCTGTTTGAGGATGCACACTTGGATTACCATAAACTTCTGAAGTTGATGCTTGCAAAATTCGAGCATTTACTCGTTTAGCCAGTCCGAGCATGTTAATCGCCCCTGAAACACAAGTTTTTATAGTTTTGATTGGATTGTATTGATAGTGAACCGGTGACGCGGGACAAGCCAAATTGTAAATTTGATCGACCTCCAACCAAATCGGATTGGTAATATCATGACGAATAAATTCAAAATTTTCATGACTCATCAACTTATAAACGTTGTCTTTTCCACCAGTGAATAAATTATCCAAACAAATGACATCATCACCTTGCGATAATAATCTCCTGCAAAGATGTGATCCTACAAAACCAGCCCCCCCTGTTACCAAAATTCTTTTTCTCATAAATCTGTATCAAAATTATTTTTTTTCTTAATTATATATAAAGGTCTGTTGTTAACCTCTTGATGAATATTGCCAATATACAAAGCAATTAGACCGATACTACACAGAAATACACCCATCAAAAATAAAATCAGAATAGATATTTGAGCCATATTAGAGAAGTGCATTTCTAAAGGGTCATGCAAAAAATGCATCTCAACCAACATAAACATTCCAACGAGAGAGGAAAAAATAGTTATAATGACGCCCAAATAACCTGCTAGTTTTAAGGGAAATAAACTATGAGTGATAAAAGAATTAAAAGCTAACTTCATTAACTTACAAAATCCGTAGTTCGCCTTGCCTGCAAATCTTTTGTTAGCCGTAAACTTGACGTACTCTCTCTTGAATCCAAGCCAATCGATCAAAACTCTAGTTATCCTATTTTTTTCATTAAATTTATTAAACTCATCTATTACTTGTCTATCAATCAAACGAAAATCGGTTTCTCTAGGAAGAATTTTCGTTTCACTTATTAAGTTCATGATTTTGTAAAAGAAAAATGATCCTGATTGTTTAATCCACCCTTCTCCCTTGTTTTTTTCTCTAATACCAACCACAATATCATTGTTTTGTTGCCATTTATTTATAAATTCAGGGATTAGTGCAGGTGGATGTTGTAAATCAGCATCGACTATTATAGCGCAATCACCTTTTGACTGTTTTAACCCCGCGGAAGTTGCCAATTCCTTTCCAAAATTTCTAGAAAATTCAATATATTTGATGCGATTATCTGACTTTGATAGCTTTTTCACAATATTAAATGATTGATCTGTACTACCATCATTTATAAAAATAAATTCAAAATTGAAGGGCAATGGTTGGATTACTTTTGTTAATTCAAAATAAAGCTTTTCCAAATTGGCTTCTTCATTATAAAGGGGAATTATTAAGGAAATTAATTTATTGTCTGACATATGATTTTTGGTCTTTCTCTAATTCGTATCTATAATAAATATAAGTAGCAACTAAAATAACAAACATTGAAGCCAACATAGCATAAATAACCTGAGTGATTGTTTGATGAAAGAAAAACAACAAACTAATTTGTAGTAATAAACCTACAACAAATATATATAAAATTTTAAATTTTGAAACTGCCAAAAAATAGCGAGAATAAAGATTGACAATTGAAAACATCATCATGGCGATTCCAAATAAACCGATATATTTAGCGATTCCTAAATATTTTGAACCAACTAATACTTTAATAATCAAGGTTGGCCAGAAAAAATACACTAAAATTATACAAACTGAGGTCAAAACAACCAAGAATAAAGTATTTTTCAGCAAATTCCTCTCACTTCCTTCTTTCTCGGCCCGAGAAATCATTGGAAAGACGACTGTAGCTATTACTCCTGTAATAAAAAATATGACCTTGCCGATAATTGAAATCGCTCCATATTGACCAGCTTCCTCTGGTGATAAAAAATATTTTACTAATAATACGTCTGCATTATAAAATAACCCTAAACACAAAGTAACTACAAACGTCGGCATTAGGTATATTAACATTTCTTTGGAATCTTTCAATTTTCCGGCTCTGGGCCTGATATATTTACGGATCGGAAATAAGCTGATTAAATACCCAAAAACCGCTGCCAGACTAACACCACCAATCACACCGCTTAATCCAAATGACAAACAAACAAAGGAAATCGCAAACAAAATCTTCGTTATTACGTTTACAACGCCAAGCCACGACATTGCAAAAAAATTTTCCGTACCATTCATTATCCCTTGGTTAACCGCCGACGGAAATGAAGCTAAAAATAAAACTCCGAGAATAACCACCGGCCAAAAACTATCCAATTTTAAGAATCCAGCAATTAGCGGACTTGCTGATATAAAAAGGATAAATATGACAAAACTCCAAAATATTAAAACTTTTGTGAATGAATTAAATAACTGAGAAATTTTTTCAGGATGATTCTCAGCTTTGAAGTCAGCTGTATATTTAACGATCATGGTAATCAACGTAGCCGCTGGAACAGAAACAATGTACATTAACGAGATCAATGCTTCAAACTCTCCAAAAGTCTTGACATCCAACATCCGACTCATAATCAAATGAAATAAAAAACCTCCGGCACTGGCTATCATAGTACCAACAAAATATATAAAACTATTGCTAAGCAATTTACTTTTTTTGACTAGCGCAATCGGATTCATTTAACTATTTTTAATAAATTCAATTATTAATTTCTTCACCCTATCAGCATTTTCCCTCATTGTGGCAAAAACCATTTCTAGCGTAACGGGCTCTTCACCCTCTTTCCAGCAATCATAATCTGTTGACATAGCAATTGACTCATATGGAATTCCAAGTTCATTAGCTAAAATTACTTCTGGCACAGTACTCATATTAATTACATCAGCCCCTAAGGCTCTAAACATATGACTTTCAGCTTTTGTTGAAAACCTTGGGCCCTCAATTGTGACCATAGTCCCCTTTTCGTAAAACGAATAACCCAGGTTATGTGCTATTTTAATTAATTTTTGTCTTAATTCTAAATTAAATGGTTCTGCCATTGGCGTATGAACTACTGTGTCTTCATGAAATGTTAAATTGCGATGTTTTGTAAAGTCAATAAATTGATCAACAAAAACAAAATCCCCAGGTTTAATTTGCTCACGAAGTGAACCACATGCTGTTGTTGCTAAAATATGTGTACAACCTTGATCCTTCAAAGCCATAATATTCGCCCTGTATGGAACTTTGGTTGGCATGATCGTATGACCTTTGCCATGTCGAGCAATAATCACAACCTCATGCTGCCCAATTTGACCAGTTGTTAATTTACTTGAAGGTTTACCAAACGATGTTTCAACCTCAAGTTCTTGATAATTTTCTAGCAACTTCGGGTCGTCAAGACCACTTCCCCCAATGATTCCAAATTTATGCATATAGCTCAAAAAAGAGATTAAGTGGATAAGAGACTGAGGACACAAAAATCTAATACCAACTTCTAATTAATACGTTTTTTATAGTTTAATATGAATTCATTGATCCCGATAAGCAAACCTGCATATTCTTTTTCTAATTCTTGATAAACTTCTTCTGAAACATAATTCAACTGAAAAGAAACTAACAAATGACTTCGTGTCTCTTCCAGCTCTCCCCTTGCAATGTATAAAACTCGAATTTTATCTTTAAAATGAAATCTACCATGACATTCTGCAATATTTGCAATAATTGAATTTGCTGCTCTTCTTAATTGTTGCGTCAAAGAAAATTTTTCTTCTTTAGGGAAATCTGCTGTAAGTTCATAAATCTGTAATAAAAGCTTATTACCTTTTTGCCATACACGCAACTCCTTAAATGAAACTCCCATATTTAAAATGTAATTTATCTTATTCCTCTCAATCTCTTTATCTCTGAATCTCTATTCTTATCACTCTGAATCGTACGAAACTAAATGTTTTAAATTATATTTTTCAAACTTTTCTCGTCCACCAAGAAACGGAAGGTCAACAATTAAACTTACACCGATAATATCACCACCTAATTTTTCAACCAATTCAATTGAAGCGCCCAATGTTCCTCCGGTAGCTAATAAATCGTCAACGATTAGAATCTTTTCACCAGGTTTAATTGTGTCTTCATGCATTGTCACTGTATCTGGGCCATATTCTTTCATGTAAGAAGTTTCAACAGTTTTGTATGGCAACTTACCCTTCTTGCGAACTAAACACACGCCAACGCCCAAATTATAAGCCATAGGTGTCCCCAAAAGAAATCCTCGTGCATCAAGAACCACAATTTTATCAATCTTTTCATTTTTAAATGGCTCAATCATTTTATCAATCACATAACGAAAAGTTTCGCCATCTTCAAGCAGAGTGGTTATGTCTTTAAAATTAACACCAGCAATTGGCCAGTCAGGAACTTCGCGGATTTTAGATTTAATGTCCATAAATTTTATTTAGTGATTTATCAATGATATTTTATCACAAATAAACACATCAAGGCAAACATAATTCAATTGACAATTGATTAAATTTGTGCAAAAATACAATATTAATGAATTTTAACAACTGGAGGAATATAATGAAACTGGCGATCATCTCTGATGTCGGTGGAAATCTTGTTGCCTTGCAAGCACTATTTGCAGACCTACACAAACATAAAGTTAATGCGATCTTGTGCCTGGGAAATACTATTGGTTATGGTCCAAACCCACGCGAGTGCTGGGAATTGACCATGGAACGAAGAATGGTTCTCACTCGCGGCGAAATGGAACATTGGCTTGGTCAAGGCATTTATCCACCAAATCAAACACCACAGAAATATCTTTTTCTGGAATTTACTCAAAAGGCCCTAATCCAAAAGCAACTGGATCAAATGTCTCAAATGACAAAAGTGAAAAAGATCCCCTTGGACAACAAAAAGGGTACGACTGGTCAATCGTTGCTAATGGGTCACTCAAGTTTACTTGCGAATGAAGTTGGTCAATCAGTAAATACCACCGGCCGTATCTATACGGAATTTGAAATTCTAGACAAGCACTTTCAAGAAGCTAATATTCTACTTCTTGGCAACAACACTTTTCCGATCTTTATGTCATCACGGGGTCGGTACGTTGAACGTACCTGCGATAAATTCAATCAACGTCACCATTTGCACAGTGATCATAAATATCTGATCAACCCTGGTGCAATTGGCCGTCCCATGGATGGACATGTGCTCAACAGTCGAGAGATGATGCCTTTCACCTACGCAATTCTGACAATTGAAGATAATGACGTCAGTGTTGTTTACTATCGCGTTCACTATGACCCGACTGAACACTTGAAGGCTATGACTGAAAAAGGTTTTCCGCCTGAGTTCATTCGTAAATTCACAGGTTAAAACAACTACAACGGATCTCACAAGGTCAACTTACCTGCCGAAGCTCAACAGAGCAAAGGCAGGTTTTTTATTTTCAGTTTTCGATGAATGTTTGATTATTCAAGGCCTGTGTTTTGTGTTTAATGTTACGTGTTATGTGTTACGTGTCTCGTGATAACGACTTGTCCACATTGCTCAACTAATTTAAAAAGGTTAGAATTAAATAAGAACAGCAATGGAGGAAGTTATGGATGCTGAACTAAAATCCCTTCAAAGTGCGGACTGTCCTTTGCATGGATGTCCAGGACTTCTAATGACCAATGGCAGTAAAAAGACATTACAATGCCATGTCTGCAAAACACCCATCTCTTCGGTTGAGGACTGGAGAGACAAAAGCTCCAATAGTACTCTTCACCAAACGAAAGAGGCTCGACTGAACCGACTAAACTACAAACGCCAACATTGGCTTCCTTAAACAAACACAAAGGCGTGAAACATCACGCCTTTTTTATTTATCAAAAAAACACCACGTTTTGTGATGTTTTCTTGGCAGGGGCGCCAGGACTTGAACCCGGTCTAAAGGTTTTGGAGACCCTTGTGCTACCATTGACACTACGCCCCCATAAGTGTGTAAACAGAATATCAAAAATTATTCATTTTTACAAGACTACATCGATAGAATCTTTTTGATATATTCTTCGAGATTATAATTCTTCACTTTTTCTAAACAACGCTCAGACATTTGTATGTACTCCTCCTCGGAAACTGAATCAACCTTAGCCAAAACCTGACTCAAAGAGCTTTTATCTTTTGCTTGAAAAAGCCAACCTGTCCGCTCAGGTTCAACCAATTCTCCAGCCCCACCAACATCCGCCACAATTACTGGCAAGCCATAGGCATAGGCTATGGAAATAACTGTTGGTGAATTCTCATAACAAAGACTCGGAACAATTAAATATGATGCCTGAGCAAAGACCTTTTCCAACTGCTCCTTTATTAATCGACCATGCAGTTGAACATTGCCTCTTTTTAAATCGGACTTCCCCAAACTTCCATCACCAACAATATGCAATTTACCTTTCTGGGGTTTTTCTTGCCAAAAATTTACCAGCCATTTAATTCCTTTATGTTTTTCCAATTGGCCGACAAATACATATTCTGAGTTTTTTTGACGCTCAAACTTTTTCTTTAAAACGGAATCTACTGGATTTCGAATAACCACTTTATGTGAATTAGCAAAAAACGACTTTTTTTCATAAAAGTGTAGTAACCACTTTGAAGGGCTTATCACAACATCGGGGCTGGCAAATAACCTACGACAAATACTGGTATATATATTAGCAAAGGGTCCTTTTACCATTAAACTATTTTCTTTGCCATGCAAAATCAAACCCGAAGGAACTGACAATTGAACATCATGCAAAACATGAAAATGCTTTATTTCCAACTTTTTGATTAACTTAGGTAGCAGAAAACTAATTCCCATTAAGTTGTGAGTGATAACCAATTCTGGTTTTTCGCGAATCAATATTTCTTTAACAACTTTGGAGGCCTTGAAATTGTAAAGATTAATTACTTGCCAAATTAATCGCAAAACAAAGTTATATTTCGACGCGTCAGTATAATAAAAAAGATTCAGGGGTCTGAATCGATAAATCTTAACTGAGTTTTCCTCACTAAAACTAGCCTCTTTATTAGGGTGAGTTGTAATTACAACAACTGAGTGCCCTGAACGTCGAAGGCCCAGCACTGTTTGCTCAACCACGACCTCTGCTCCACCTCTGGCGTATGGTTTATATAGATTGTTGATTAAGCAGATTTTCATCTTTTTATTTAAGCAACTTATAATAAATTTTTTCCAATTTATCAGTCACAACTGACCAACGATATTTCTTTTCTACTGATTCTAAACCACTTTTTCCAAAGCTTGTAATCTTGTCAGGATTTTGAAATAAGTAATTAATTTTATTTGCAATATCTCTGCTGTTCTTAGGTTCAACCAATATTCCATTGATGCCTACGTCAACTACCGATCGAACTCCTTTTAAATTTGAAGCAATTAAGGGTTTCCCACAAGCCATAGCTTCAATCAATACAATGCCAAAGGCCTCTGAACTGTTAATAGATGGTAAAATAAAAACGTCCCCTAAGTTAAAATACTTAACCATTAAACTAGGTTCAACATAACCTGAAAATTTGACTTGCTTCTCGAGTCCTAACCTTTTAGACAATTTTTCAAAGTCAGCCTTCAAGTTTCCACCACCAACAATTAAACATTTAATTTGTTCGTCTTCAATTTGAGAAAAAGCCTTAATTAGAAAGTTCACTCCCTTAAAATAGTGCGATGCCCCCAGCCCACCAACAAACAATACTATTTTATCATCCGCAGACAGTCCGTGCAATTTTAGTAATTCATGATCTTTTTGCTCTGGTTTAAACAACTTTGGAACCCCAAAAGGTATCTCAGCAAACTTATCTATATTTTTGAAATAAAAATCTTGAATTCTTGAATTTTCAACATAATCTTCCGAAGAAACAATTATTTTGTCAGCTGATGACAATATAAAATCTAGAAAAAAAGTTCGACAGAGAACTTCGTAAACCTTTCGCCAACCAGTAAGATTAACGTCCATGTGGTAAGTCAAAACCAATTTCATTTTTGAACCACGAAGCTTTTTCAGAATAGCTACAAAAACTGAACTACCAAACAATGGATAATGAAAATGAACAATATCAAAACTCCACAACCTCCATAATAGCTGGGGTAGAATTGCCCCAAGTCCAATCTTAATAGGAGTAAATAAGGTTTTTACTTTGTACTTTTTTTCACTGTTCTGTCCTTTGTGTTTAGGCACAAATACGGTGACATCATGCCCTCGTTTAATAAGTTGTTCAGCATAAGAGTGAGCAACCATAGCAATACCGCCAGCTCGAGGAGGCAAAAGACATACCACCTGGGCAATTTTCAATTTTGATTTATTCAATGATTCCATCTATTTGTTGATTATCATTTATTGCATTCTCTATTATAGCGTTTTGTATTACGTTGTCATTAGATTTTCGTTGATCCTTGATGTATAGTGGCTCACAGCTCTCGAAAAAATCATCCGCCAAGACTGTGCAAGTATTAATAAAGTATAGTGGCCGCTCTCCTTCAGTAATTGCAAGCTTCTGTTCATCAAAATAATGTTGAATAATACACTCACTTTGATCATTTTGTCTCAAAATTTTAATATAAGAATAAGTAATACTTGATTCACTTGTTGCTCCTCTATCACTTATTTCAAGTATGCTTTTTTGTTCACACTTTTCAAACGCTTCAGTAAAACATTTTTTAATTTGGTCATTTCCGCTTCCCTTGTATTCGTCCGGACCTAATCTTTCATACCAAATCCCACAACTCTTTTCTGGTGCATTATAAAAATGTTCGACTGGCATTGCTTCAACAAACCGAAAAGATTTCTCTAGTTGTAACTGAGATCCAGGATAAAGAAACTTCATGTATAAACCACCCAATACGATAGCAACAATTATAATTGACCAAACAATCTTACTGAACATAAACTACCAAATAATTATAAATTTCATAAACTTGAAATATAGGTCTGTAATTGGATTTCCAACCCATTTTAGCAAAGGATTATTAATCTCCATAAAATCCAAGCGCCCAACCAGCTTAGCAAACAATTCGCCATCTGACAATGCTCTCTTTTTATGCACTTGTTTTCGACGTTCAAATATATATTTCCAGGTTTTTGGCCTTAAAAAATAAAAATAAATCTTTAATTTACTGTAAAATGTGTTATTTAACACCGAGAAAAACAACAAGCCTAAATCCATAACTAACATTATAGGGAAAAGTAATAACAAGGTCAACCACTTATAATAAATTAACATTATTAAATAACGATTGCGTTCCATAAAGTAGAACATTCGAACACTGCGGGAAAATTCATATTTATGATAAACTATCGACTTGGTCGCTAAAACTATCTTATAACCAGCCAAACGAACTTTTAAACTGACGTCAATGTCATCATGATACATATATAGTTCTTCGTCATAACCAATAATTTTTTCTAGAACTTGTTTTTTTATTAAAAATGAACAACCGCTGGCATAACCAGGAATTTCCTTAACAGTAATTCCTGAATCATTAGGCCTATCAACTTCTCCATAACCATCAGTAAAACCAAATCCAAGATAATGCAATTTATTCCCTACAGAGTTGATCTTTGGCTGCTTCCATTCAGCTTCAGTTTCTGGATACAAAAATATTTTTGACTGTACCACTCCAATTTGACTATCATTCTCAGCAGCTTTGACTAATTCATTTAGCCAATCTTTACCAAACTTAGTATCCATGTTGGCAATGACCACATATTCACAGTCATCAAGTAAAGCTTGCTTTATTCCCACATTATTTGCGGCGGCGTAATTACCATCATAGCGAGGTAAAATTTTTGCCGTAGGATAGGCTTTACTTATAAAGAGCCTAGACTCCTGACTTGTTGCATTATCAACTATATAAACGTTAACAAATTGACTGTCATAGGTTTGACCCTCTATACTGGTCTGACATTCAGCCAAATACCGATTAACATAATCTTTGTAATTTACTAAAACAATACCAACCTTTTTCATATAACAATAAGATAAAGGAGTCGGAAGAAAGCTACAAAAGATAACAATAAAAATTTTATTATCTTTTTATTCTTCATTTTCCTTTGATTCAACTTGTTTAAATGCTTTTTCAATAGCAACTTGCTGAACCACTCGACTTAGTTTTTTTTCGTACCTTTGCAGTCGTAAATTATATTTGAAAACAATATAAAACAACAAAACAATTCCTAAATATATAAGTAAATCTACTCCCCGACCAACACCCAAAACAAAAGCGGCCCACGATAATAATTCCGGAAAGAAATTAATCACTCCTACTGCTCCCCAGAAAAATAGCCAAAGAATAAACAGCCAACTGGACATTTCCTTGTGCAACAATCTAATTACTGCCTTTATAACAACAACAATAATTATTATTAATATTAAAAATTGAAATAAAGTCATAATTTATTAAACAATTTAGCAATTAACAACCTCCACCCCATGCGCATTTGTGGTTTCACTGATTTATTACCAGTTGCCACAGAATATTCAACTTTTATGGGGACTTCTTCGAATCTTAATCTATTCTTTGCAATCAAACTTAAAATTTCACTACAGTGCGCAAAATCATCATGCTGCCAATCAATTTTTGAAATAATACTAGTTCTAAATGCCCTTAAACCACTTTGTGGATCAGTAAATTCTAATTGCAATAACTTTCGACTAAATATCTTGGCTAACCAAAGAATAATTCGTTTTTTTAATGGCAAGTTAGATTTGTGTTGCAAAAACCTAGAACCAATAACAACGTCCACATCTTCGTTCTCTAAAACCTTGAGCATAGTATCAATGTCCTCAATTCGGTGTTGACCATCAGCATCAAAATGAACAACTACATCAAAACCCAGACGCATAGCAATCTGAGTTCCAGTTCTGAGTGCAGCACCTTGCCCTAAATTGATTTGATGTTGTGCTACTATAATCGGTAATTCTTTTACTGTTCCCAATGTTTCATCATCACTACCATCATCAACTAAAATTACATTCTTAAATCCCGATTGTAACAACTTCGTCAGCACAACCTTAATTCTACCTCCTTCATTAAAAGCAGGAATTACGATACAACTTTTCATATATAAAAAATATAAATAGCAAGTGGTGAGTTTAAGCTCACTACTCGTATTTCTGTAAATTTAAGTGGACTTTAATAATGTAACAGTGTAGCAATTTAACAATTTAACTATATATCTGTACTAAATGTTAATAGATCCTTATGCGCACGTGTGTAGTCAACCGTTTTTTGTAAACCATCGCTCAAAGTAACCACTGGAATCCAACCAAGTTCTTCTCTAACCTTGGTGATATCAGGTAATGCTAATTCACGCATAAATTCTTTCTCTTCTTTAAATACAATTTTAGACTTTGAACTGGTAAGCTCAATTATCTTTTTTGCTACATCTACAAGTCTGTAAACGTCAGTACTACCAACATTAACTGGATCAAGCACCGGTGTTTCCATTATTTTTAGACAGCCCTCAACCACATCACTTACAAAACATAAAGATGTTTCAAATTTTTCATCTCCAAAAATAACTAAATCCTTATTTTCAAGTGCATTAGAAATAAAATCTGGTAGCATCTGATCATCATTTAATAACATTTTAGGCCCATAGGTCCTAAAAATTCGCACAATCCGAGCATCAACATTGTGAGCCTCTTGATAGGTTTTAACAATGGTCTCAGCATAACGCTTACCTTCATCGTAACTAGCCAATGGAGACAACATATCAGCTACCCCTCTGTAATCTTCCTTGACAAATTCACCTTTTTTTACATCTCCATAAACAACTGAAGAAGATGCTTGCAAAAACTTTGCTTGATATTTAACTGCCAACTCTAGAGCATTTACCAATCCAGTTGTTTGAGCTAGAACAGTATTGATCTTTAGCTTTTCGAAATTCTTAACAGACATTGGACAAGCAAAATTGTAAACTTCTTTGATTCCAAAAACCTTGATCTCAAACTGATCCAAGTCTTTATTGTTTTCCAAATCAAGGCCCTTTGTAAAATCATGGTTAACAAACTTAAAATTCGGTGAGCGTAAAAGATGATTAATATTACCTTCACCACTTGTGCTAAAATCATCAACACAAATCACATTAGCATCTGATAAAAGTCTTTCGCACAAATGCGAACCAATAAAACCAGCGCCACCTAACACAAGAACATTTTTTCTTTGAGCCATATAAAATCGAGTAATCAGTAATTTGTAACTAGTAATTAGTAATAATTAAAAATCACGCTCACTACTCACTCCGTATTAATTATATCTATATTTTATCGTAATTATCTTAATTTAGCAACTATTTATAAATCATTATAAACTCGCTTTTACTCTAAATTTTGCAATTTATAGAGCTTATACACACTGTCAATTTGACTCGGCTCAACCAACTTTAAGCCTAGTCCTTGAAGCTTTCTATCGTTAATGTAATCAATATCTTCTTCCCCAAGTAAATTTAAATAATAAACCGATTGTGCATTAATAACTTTCTTCAAATCAGTAAAAATCGTATAATCCAAATTAAAATCTATTACTCTATATTTTGGAAACAATAATTTATCTGTCCTATCAGTAATCACAATTGAATCTTCAAAAATCAAACCTTGAACTGTTCTCGCGCGATCATGATAACTTTGCAAAACTATTTTCTGATCAATCAAGCCATCACCTGGCGTTTGATAAACTAAAGCAAATGAATAACCTATCAAACAAAAAACAACTACCCCAACTATCAAATTGCTCCAGATCTTTTTCAAGGGAAGTTTATTAATTTGAACTAGTAAATATGCAATGAACGGAAGAATTATAATGTTCAAAGGCAACCAATAACGCATATATGAACTACCAATTGTATTATTTTCTAAAACCATTTTGTCTACAAACTGCCAGCTACCATAATAAATTATTAAAATGACAAAAACAACTAAACTGCCAATTAAATAAACTAACTGAGCTGTTACTTTTCTGTTTTTCAACCATTGCCTTAACCAAAAAATTAAACCGCAAATGAAAACTCCCACATATGGCCAAAACATCAAAACAAAATAGTTCATAATATTACCCAGAATTCTAGTTTCATAAAAACCAAACGGGATGAATAATAATTTCAAAAAACCAATTACACTGCCGGATTGTCCGATTTCAATTTCTGTTGGTAGCTTCGACAACAAGTCTAAGTTAGAAGTAGTATTAAAATAACCAAAACTGAACATTGAACCATAGGTTTGCCAGTTAAATCCCAGTAAAAGCGCAACTGGAACTATTCCACCAAGAATAAAGTACAACAATCGAGTCCAATTGAATTTGTTTTTATAAGCAATAGTTATAACTAAAAGTAATGCCAACACCCAGACCAATTCAGACAAACGCACAATTAAGGCTAAGCCAACAAGAAGACCACTTAATGCTGAATAATGCCATTTATATTTTTCCTCCCCTTGAAGAACAAAGTAATACAGACCAACAATAAGCAGGCTTGTAAAAAGAACGGTTGGCAACATTACCAAACTGGCATAATACCAAAACGAAGCTAGGCTAAATAACAAAATTGCCGACAAAAAGCCTGTTTGCTCATTAAAAATACGACTAATTAATTTATAAAAATAAAAAACTGCAATCACTGCAGCTAGTGGGGTTATAAATCGCACTAAGGTTAGTCCAATAATTTTACCAATCAATCCCAAGATTATAACAAACCCTAAAAATGAAACTGGTACCACATCACCGGAGTTAGGTAAAACATTGGCACTTCTCGGATGAATTATAGAACTTAACTCCTGATTTAAAGATTCAACTTTTTTAAAATTACCATTATCAACAAAATGCTCAATAAAATAATTATTAGCCATAGCATCTGGCCAACTAAATATTAGCTGTCCAGTTGATTCTTGTCCCGGCAAAGTTGCCGTAACCAAAAACCAGGAATATACAACAAAAAAAACAATTGTTAGAACAATTATAATTGATTTATAACTTATATATTTCCGTATATTCATATATGAATCATCATAGCAAATTTGGCGAAAAAATCAAAAGCGACCATAAGATGATCGCTTGTAATTTCTATGAAAATTCTGGGGGTCCGTGACCAGCTCCACCGAACATGCTTTCTTCAGTTAGTATACTACCCATAGCAGGGCCAATTGGATGACCTTCCTTGTCAAGCATTTGAAAGCAACCCAAGCAAACCTCCTTATCAATTTCAGGTGCACCCACCTCTGCGTAAAATGTTGCTTCAAATCCACAACCTTTACATTTCACATTTTTGCCAGGCCCGAGATTTTCACCAAATAAGCCTTTTTTCATAATTTGCTCCTTGTGATTTACCTGCATTCAAAGCATAGCAAAATCACTTCAATTTGACAATAAAAAAACTCTGCCTTGATATTATCAAGAACAGAGTTGTAAATTCATATCACTAAACGCTAATCACAATTTTTCCAGCTGTGACTTGACCATTTACCCATCGGTTATCACTTTTGTCCCAGCGCAAATTGTGTCTACGGAAAAATCGTTCATTTACAGCCTTTTCAACTCGGCCAACAAGGAATGTTGGGACTCTGTTGATTCGGCCACAGACCACAATCAAGTCAGCATCCTCAGGAACGTCCTCAGCCGAGGAAAATCGTTTGATGATGTCAGGCCTGATTGTTAGTACCTTCTGACTTCGCGGAAAAGCATAAAATTCCAATCGATTCATTTGCGTCAAACCTCCTTTGTTGGTTATTAATAACGCGTTAATAGAGTAACAAACAAGCCTCAATTTGTCAAGAGTAAACAAAAAATACAGCTTAATTTGCCATATTTTTTGCTTACTTTGTTTCTTTGTGCGAAGTATGAATTTTACATTTCTTGCAATATTTCTTCAGTATCAATTTTTCCTTTATCTTTTTCTTATTGCGTCGTGAATGATAATTTATACTTCGACACTCTGAACATTGTAATTTGATCAGATTGTCTTGTGACATAGATTGTTAATTATTTTATTATGCTAAAAGTGTAGCTTAATTCAAAAAGATTGTCAACCTCTTATTAACTGGCTGCGCCATTCGATATGTCCGTTGGAGCTTTACGCGAAAACGGAAGCTCCGACTCATGGAGGAGCGAAGTTACAGTTTCCTATTTTTTAATAAAACGTTTATTTGTAAATGCAATACCCGATGCAGTTTTAAGATATGTTTCGAAGTTCAAAGCCATTATTTTATCATCAAATGCACAATAAAATTTCAATTTCCAAGGTTTGTATTTATTCGTATATTTACTTCTTCCATCATTATGGTGCTTCAGTCTATCAAAAACACTAATTTCTGTAAATCCCTTATATAAATATCCATGATTTATACTTTCAATCAAATAAACAAAATAGGGTTTTTGCATATAGATACGGCCCTTCTTCGCGTTAAGCTACGAAGGACATTCTTCGCTTTTTTTACGGCTGCGCCATTCGAAGCTCCGACTCATGGAGGAGCGAAGAATGGAGCCGACGGAGGGACTCGAACCCACGACCAATAGTTTACAAAACTACTGCTCTACCAACTGAGCTACGTCGGCCTGTTTTTTGTAAATTGCAACAATCTCACGACCAATAGTTTATCTACCTACGTTAAAACTCCGGCAGACAGGCAAAACTACTGCTCTACCAACTGCTGCGTCCTCCGAAGCTTTATGCGAAGGCGGAAACTACGTCGGCGAAACTGTATGACGATAATAACAAATCAACTGTAAATAGTCAAGTGTGAATAAACCCTTTGAGAAAAGAAAAGGCAAGGATCGATTTAATCCTTGCCTTTGGGTTTATTTCCAGAAACGAACAAACAACTGACATTGATCATTTTTCAATTCACATTTATCCCAACAGTCAGTTCGCATTTTCTCAGCCGAACAAATACAGGTAGCCCGGTGAATATTTTCCGGGAGATCCCAGAAGTCTGGATTAGAAATCCCTAATCCTTCGTTCATCTTCATAACAATAGGATTAGTCGTAGTTGATAGAACATTCAAGTGTTCACTCTTTTCTATTAACTTCCTTTTTATCAAGATTCCCACACCGTGTCTTCTGTAATCAGGATGAACCCACATTGAGCCAGATTCATACCAATTCCCTTCAAGTGGCCACAATGTGATATGACCAATTATTTTCCGTCCATCAAAGGCAAGTACGGAAAGTCCCTTTAAATATTGTCTCATCAATGACCAGGGACCGTTCCAGAGCAAATGCTTTTCGTGGTAAAAATAGTGAGACAGAATTATGAAGTTTAACATCAGTTCAACAAAGCCACACTTTTTCTCATGATTCACGTAACTGATTCTCATCTTACACCTCCAAGTAAACGCAAAAGTCGAGCAACGGCTCGACTTTTGCAATAAAAAGCTGAACCGTTATTCACGTCTTTTTACTTTTTAAAGTTGTACTAGTAATACTCATTGATTTTCTTTTATTAGTTTTTCATAACACTCCACCATTTTGTCCAACAAATTGATTTCACAATATTCATCGGCCATATGAGCCTGGCTTAGATTTCCTGGCCCCCAAATTAAACAATCTCCCCATTTCTTAAATAAGCCTGCCTGTGTCCATCCCGGCGTGACCTTCAGGTCATAACCGCCCAAAACTTCTTGTGAAATTTTTTGTGATTGATTAAACAAGGGGCTTTCCTTATTTAATAAATTTGGTTCACCAAAAAAACTTATTTCTACTTGAACTTGAGAATCCACTTTTGTCAAAAGACTTATAATATCTTGCACAACAGACTCAATGTCTTCACTTGGTAAAATACGTCTATTGATAACAAAATTACATTCATCGGGAATAACATTTGAAGCACTGCCACCCTGAATCATACATACTGCTTGAGTAGGAAAGCCAAATAATTCGTCCTCATTTTTTTCCAAATTCATTTCGTATTCTTCAAGCTTTTTAAATGCTTGAAAAGCTTTGTGAATAGCATTACTTTCTAAATTCTTTTTGTAACTTGTTCTACTAGAGTGAGAGGCTTGACCTGTGAATTTAACTTTAACCTCTATTACCCCCTTTTGGCCTATTTCCAAAGCACCACCAGTTGGCTCACAAATTACTATTTTTGCATCAGAAAAACTTAGTCTTTTCATGAACTCCTTTCCTCCTGCACAGCCGGCTTCTTCATCTGCATCAAACAAGAATACAATATCTTGTTTTGGTGTCTCCTTGATTGATTTGGCAGCTTGGATCATACAGGCCAATCCCGCTTTCATATCACTTGAGCCTAAGCCATAAACCTTGCCATCCTTCTCAATTGGATTAAACGGATCCATTGTCCATTTGTTTGAAACTGGCACAGTATCTGTATGTCCACTGAAAATTATTGGTTCGTTCGAACTCTGTCCGGCAATTTTAATTTCTAAATTATACAAATCTAAATCTCCTTTTTTTATCGGCGTTACTGTACACAACTTTTTTGGAAACAAAGATACAATAAAATCTACAATTTGTTTATTGCTTTTTATTCCCTGTGAATCAATACAGATTAATTTTTTCAATAATTGTAATGTTGTCATATTTAATATAATTATTTTTATTAGGGGCGGAGACAATGTTATTGTCTCCGCCTGTTTATTTTTCAAAGAAACTTTAGCCAAGCTACTTCGGCAACACGTAATAGAAGCAATGGCAATCTGGAAAATCACTCTCTTCCAAGCAATTCACACAAGATTCACGTAATTCCATTGGCATTGTCAGCTTGTTCGCACTTACAAAGCCATTCCGCTCGACGATATTCACAGAATACTCGTTGGGCAAAGAAACTACTGACTTGTCTGGAAACGTTTTTAAAGCTGACTGAAGCACAAAGAAACGTAGCTTCGTAGCCAAACCTTTTCCACGGAATTCATGCTTTACTACCAAGCTCATCATTTCAACGCAACTGTTCCACACTTTAAATGAACTATAGGCAACCAGTTCACTGTCAACAAACAATAATCCAGCTTGCGCATTGAGGAATTCTTTTAGTAATTCTTCCATACTTTTGTAAGCAACCAGACTGTTACGGTTCTCCGTGAATAGCAGTTCATAAACAGTTTTCAGGTGACAAAAATCTTCTTCGCCAGACATCTTCATTTTTACATTCATGTGTTCTCCTTTGAAATAATTAGCAATCCGATGGACTGCTTAATATTTTTAAAGAATATTCAAAACACAAAGCAAACCACCGAAATGTAAAGGGTGCGTCTGTATGAATGGAAATTTTTGAATAAATTCAACATATCAACAAAAAAACAGTCCTAATGGACTGTTCTATATTTTAAATTCTATTACTTATTAAAATAAATACAAACAGCCCGTAAGAATAAACTTACGATAATGATTTTTTCTCATTTTTTGGCTGTATGTGTTCATATTTTTACTTTTGCATATATTATGACGTCAATCAAACGACTTTGTTACATCCATTCAACCAAAAAGAAGCATCAATGATGCTTCTTGTGTTATGAACTAAAACTTTTCTTTAAGTAGCTCTATGCTACGCTTCAGTTCCACAACCACGCTACTGTCCGGTCTTTTACGGTAAAAGTATGGAGGTCGTTGCAGGTCCTTGATCCTGACTTGAACTGGCACTTTAGTAATGCGCTGAGTTTCTGCCTCTATAGCTTTGTAAAGAACAATTGTCTGCTCTAAACAAAATAATGAGAAATCTTTTGCTGCCTCTGGTGGAATATTTGCCCATGAAATTGGATCACCCAATGGTAAAACATATGGAGCGCCGTAGTTACCTTGCATCGGAATTGAGTAATAGTATTCCCTCATTACCTCAGAGGAAAATCTATTATCAAGCGACTCACCCACTGTTCTTCCCGAGCAACCAATTCCTGGATAAAAGTCTCTTTCACTGACCCAGTCAATTACATCTTCCTTGACAAATTTCTCTGCCCAGAAATACGGACGGTCCAGTGTAACACACTCAGACTCATCTGCTGGCCGGATCTCAATACCTACAATAAACATTTCAACTTGGATACCGATACTACTTAAGAGTTTTTGTGCGGCTATCAAAGACTGCCGGGTCCATGTACCGTCATCAACAAGAACTACTCTTTTGTTGATCATCCTTTTAATGCGACCCTGATTAGCAATACGATCTAACTGAGAAGCAATTGTCAGGTTGGAATTTCGAGGGCCATGACCTAAATCTGTCCAACCTGCAGTCCAATTATCTTCTGCTTGATGTTTTGACCACTTTACTACACGATTGACATCAAAATGAATATCTGCAATTCCTTGCTCTACATAAACCTGGTCCAACGAAATAACCGGAATATCTTTTGAATTTTCACTAATCAACATCATTATTCCAGTTTTGACATACTCATAGCGAGAAAGATGTACTCTCTGCTCTGGCTCTGGAAAAATCTCTTTCAATTTACTCAACAACCGAGCTTGATGCTTTTGAAAGAACTGTCGCTCTGGCACGTAAAAAGGCCCAGCTTCACCAAGCCATCGACTTACAATTACTCGCAAATCTCCTGAAACAATGTAAGTCCTACCTCCTGGTTGCTTACTGACCGCACCTTGTTTCATGGCACCTCCACCTTGTTTTTGGTTAAAGAACTATTCAACTTCCCTTATTATATAAAAAATATACTTACTGTTTTTATTACTTTACTAATCCATCAATTTTTAATAATATTTCCTCTACACCTTTTGTAATTTCCTCACGAGCAATAAAATCAGCTACTTCTTTGGCTTCTATGCTGGCATTGCCAACCACAAAGAGATAATCGATTTCACTTCTCATTGGATTATCCATCGCATCATCCGTAATTACAACTTTAATGTGCTTTGGATACTGTCTTGCTAGCTCACGAAATGCTGCTACCTTGTTATATTCAGTTGGACAAACAAGCAAATTCGCAAACGGCTTTGTATATTCAGACTTAAATTTTAAATTGTTTTCAAAGATTTCTTTCTTAACATGTTCATGAAATTCTTTAGCCTTATCTAGGTCCGCCACAAACTTATTGTCTTCAATTCTTTTTACATGAATACTGATCGTAAAACGCCTAAACTCATTCATAATAAAGACATACTTTTTATCTTGTGGAATCTCCTGAACGTCAATATGTTTGTTAATATCCGTTGTATCTCCTTCGAAAAATAATGCGTCTGGATAATGTTTTTCAATTATGCAGTGTATCAAGTGTTGGACTTTTTGCAATTGCTCTTTTGTTTCCAAGCTAACCAAATCGTTAACAGCGCCTGTTTCTTGATTATAAATAAAACAACCATTTTCAGCTATCATCGGACCACGCAAACTAAATATTTTTGCAACATGCATTAAATCTTCTTGCGACCGATTTGAATTCAACAAAAAAGTATGACCCTCATCTTCAAGTTGGTCGATTACAGAATTGATAGTTGGGGAAGTTGATCTATACTTTGTATCTAGCAACGTCCCATTTACATCTAAAGTTATTAAATATTTACGCATATGTTTGTATTTTCATTTAATCACATCCATAGAATTTGTCAAGTCATTAAATAAAAAATGGCTCTGTTCTCTATATGTCAAAACCAAATTATATATACCCTTGCTCGCCTACCGAAGATTTATCGAAGGTAAGTAATTTTACTTAAATTTTAGAATTTCCTCTGCTACTTCTTTCACATCAAACAATTTTTGATCACCTGTCTTCATATTACGAAGCATAACCTTTTCGGACTTAATTTCATCTTCTCCTAGAATTATTACCCATGGTATTTTATAAGTATTTGCATATTCCATTCCCTTTTTGAACTTTTTATTTACATAACTGATATCTGTATTTACATCTAACGCTCTTAATGTTTTTGCTATTTTTAGGGCTGGTTTAATAAAATCGTCTTTCATTGGCACAATGTAAACATCAACTACACTTGCTTGCATTTCTTTATTTTCTGACAAACTTAAAGCATCAAATATTGTTTCTAGTCCAAAGCTGATACCTACAGAAGGATAAACTTTTCCATCCTCCAGAAAACCACCAATCATGCTATCATAACGACCACCACCACAAACAGATGAACTGAACTTAGTTTTATCTTCTAAATATACTTCAAAAACATTTCCAGTGTAATAAGCCAACCCTCTAGCTAAACTCGGAACAAAATTAATATTAGAACCATCTAATACATTTTCCAAAACTTGTCTCACTTCAGAAATACCTTCATTATCTCCAATTTTTGTCTCTAATTTTTCAAGTAATTCCTTGTTATTACCTTTTAAAGTGATTAATTCTAAAACTGTAGCAACATTTTCTTTTGCAATACCTTTGTTTTCAAGTTCAACTTGGACTCCCTTTCTTCCCACCTTATCAAGCTTATCAATAGAAATAATTACCGACACTTGATCTGCATCAGCTATGCCAGCGTAATTAAGAATAGCGTTCAATATTTTTCGATTGTTTATCTGAACTTCAACTGCGATTCCAAGTTTAACAAAAGCCTCACTTACGAGCTGTAAAATCTCAGCATCAAGAAACAAATCCGGCTCACCCACTACATCAACATCACATTGCCAAAATTCACGATAACGACCAAGTTTGATTGGACCATCACGATAAACTTGGCCAATTTGATAACGTTTGAATGGCTTTTTAAATTGTGGATTCATGCCTACAAAACGAGCAAAGGGCACAGTAAACTCCGTACGTAAAACTAAATCTCGAAGGCCCTGATCTTTCAACTTAAAAGTTTCTTTCATGGCATCTGACTCTTCGCCAATTCCAAACTTAGACGCAAATAGATCGCTGCGCTCAATGATTGGCGTTTCTATTGGATTAAAACCAAAAGATTCAAATACTTGCTGCAAAGTTTGAACGATTTTATTGCGAGCAATTTTTTCTTTCGGGCCAAAATCTCTAACACCTTTAGCACGTTGTAGAATTTCTGATTTCATATGTGTCTCTAAATTCGATACTCTAATTTAGAGTTTTCATATTATCCTATTTTTTAAGACTCAATGTCATTCTTCGCATAAAGCTTCGAACGACATTCTTCGCTTTTTATAATGGCTGTGCCATTCGTAGCTCCGACTAATCAAGTACGGAGCGAAGAATGGGGTGAGCGACGGGACTTGCCCGGCATTCGCCGGGCAGCCGGCGCATGCCGGCTGAACCCATATCAACTCTCTACGGAATTCAGCTATATACTTTCATTTTATTATTTTATGGGGTGAGCGACGGGACTTGAACCCGCGGCCACTAGCGCCACAAGCTAGTGCTCTACCAACTGAGCTACGCCCACCATAATAAATACAATTAACTAAGTTTAACAAACCGACGACGGGACTACGCCCACCATAAACTTATATAATCAACAAAAGCCAGCTTTTGCTGGCCAATTTTAACTAAATTAAAACTAGAACCAGCTTTACTGACTTAAATGGTGATGATGAATTGTGTTCATTTGTTTCATACATACACATTATACTTGTATCTTTGGATTTTGTCAATACTACATAAAAAGCGAATCATCCAGATAAGGCAAGTCGAATATATGTTTTTTTCGTTCTTCTTTGTACTTACTGTGATCAAGTTTATTTTTCCTGACCAAATCTATCATAAATCGACGACCCAAATATGGAGGCATTATCACGTATGTAGCTCCGGCTTTGTAAAGTTTCTCTGCGTGATTAGGCCTATTGGCAATACATAAAACATTAATTCTTGAATGTGCTCTCTTAACATGCGAAATCAAGGTCATATTCACATCAAGCTCTGGAATTGTAGAAATAACTAGCTTAGTTCCTGTTAAGTTCAAATTATCTATTAAATCAGGATCATCAGCTGAACTATATAAACATGGAATGTTTTTTTCTGTTAAAACCTTAATCACTTCTGGGTCATGATCAACTACTAAATAACTAATTTTCATATTCTTGAGTTGTCGAACCAAGCCACCACCTAAACGATGTGAACCAAATAAAATAACTTGATATTCTTGAGGATTTTCAGATGTAATTTTTTTTCTATCGGTATCAGGAAATATCTTATGTAAAAATTTATAAAACACTTTATATATCTGGTGATTATATGTGATGTAATAAGTAGAAACAGTAATTGTAATGATTCCCACAATGGTTGCAGGCCCAAGTATTTCTTTTGGCAAATGACCAAGTCCGACGCCCATTCCAATTATAATCAATGAAAACTCACTAATCTGTGATACCGTAAGTCCAGCAAAAAAACTGGTTTTCAATGTATACTTCAGCCAACGCATAACTAGAATCATAATAATTGGATTACCAACTAAAACAAATAAAGAAAATATTACAATAAAACCAAGTGAACTTTGAATTTCACCCAGATGAATATTTGCACCTAAAAACACAAAGAAAATTATCAAGAAAAAATCCCTTAAAGATTGAATCCTAAAAGCAATTTCTCGTTGATAAGGCGATACTGAAAGTATTACTCCCGCCACCAGAGCACCCAACTCTAATGAAAAACCTAATTTAAAGAACACTGAAGCAATTGCAAAACAAATTCCTATCGAAAAGATAAAAAGCATTTCCTTGTTTTCAGCAAAGATCCTGTCAACGTGCGGAATTACAAACTTCAGCAAAACATAAATACAAACTGCGACTATGGCCATTTTTCCTAGCAAAGTAAAAATCGTTGTCATCCACCCACCTTCTCCCATTGTACTTGAAGCAGATAAAATAATAAAAAATATCATGGCGACTAAATCTTGAACTAATAAAAATCCAATTGTAATCCTACCATAAAGAGTATCTTGTTCCTGTTTGTTATAAAGTAATCTTAAAATAATAATTGTACTACTTAAGGCAAAAGCTAATGACACATAAAAAGCTACAATAGGCGTTAATCCCAAAAATTTAGCAATAAAAAAACCACCAACAGTGGTAAATAAAATTTGTGCCAAACCTGTAATAACAGCGACTTTACCTACATCCTTAATTACTTTTGGTTTCAACCCTAGACCAACAATAAACAATAGCAATGCTACGCCAATATGTGAAAACGCTTCTAATGCTCCGCCTTCAGGAATAAAACCAGTCACTGACGGACCAACGATTATTCCCGTTATTATATAACCAACAATCAATGGTTGCCGGAGAAGTTTCATTACTAAAGACACTATTAAAGCAATGCCAAGCACTACTCCAAGCTGTATAAAGACATCTGTCATTTGTTTTTGTTTTTTTTATTTGTTTTACAAAATTATTATACCAGATTTTATAGAAATCGGAAAATAAAAAAGCACCTGTTTATTAACAGGCGCTTATATACGCACTACTCTCTTTTATCCTGATCGCAATTCTTGACACTTAGAACATCGTGATTCTCTAGTGCTTTGAACAAACCAGTCTTTACACATGTTACATTGGGCTATATGTTTTTCACATTCAGGACACCGGGAATACCCTCGCCAAATCAATTTATTACAACTAGGACAATGCATTTTTGCCAATAGTTGTTTGCATTTAGTACAGCGGAGAGCTTCTGTATAATTCTGATGCCCGCACCCTGGGCACGCTTTTTTTGCCAGCGAACCACTACAGTTCGGACAATCCTGATTTTTGTCCTCTTTCCTTTTGAAGATTTGTGTTTGACAATACGGACAAATACTTAGGGACTTCTCACAATGCGGACAGTTTTTGATCTTCATTTCACAAATAATACATTGTGAAGAATTTTTATAAATCAAGTTCCGATTACCAGACTTATCGAGACAGTCTTTATTTGGACATTGAATAACCTGCAAAGGTTTACCGCAACGAGTGCATTTCTTCAAATTCGAATACACACTACTCCTGCAAAATGGACAAGTAACCAACTTCAAACTCTTGGCACAAACAGGACATCGTGGATCTTCCTGCTCATAGCAAGAAGCCTCAATCAGATTTTCACAATGATGACAGGTCTTGAGTTTCTTTTCACAGAAAACACATTTTGAACTGCCGGCGTAAATCCGATTGGGTTTACCAAGATGATCCACACACTTGTCGTTTGGGCAACTAATCATCAACAAGTTTTTACCACAACGAACACACGCTTCCATATCCAGATAAGTTTCTGAATTGCACTCTGGACAGATACTTTTGTGCAAACTGCGCCCACATTGTTCATGTGGGCAATATGGATACTCCTGATCAAACAAGCTTTTCAGAATAAAACGATCACAATGAGGACAACGCGCCAGCTTCTCCTGACAATGATTACAAACTTCTGCATCAACTGCAACTTCCTGACTACAATTGGGACACAAGAAAATCAAACCTTGTCGAATTTCCTCCGCCTGTCTGGCAATCGCCTCTTTGCGTCGTTTTCGTGCTTCTTCTTCCTCGCGTTTTCGTCCAGCAATTTCTGCCAATCTTTTTTTCTCAGTAGCTGCTGTTTCTTTTAGCTTTCTTTGCTCAACCTTCCTTGCCTGTTCTACTTTTCTTTCTTGTTCAGCTTCAGATAGCCGTCGTTGATTTTCCTCAGCTTCTACTTTTTCTTCTTCGGTCATTTGTGGTGGCGGGAACTTGACTTTGTCTCTCAAGCTCGAGGGAATCACCGATGAATGTGAAAGTGAAATATCAGAGTCACCCTCTTTCACGGCCTGTTTCCAGACATCAACCGCCGAAGAATCCAGCTTAGCAATCAGAGTAAGCTGGCCTTTATTCAAATAACCTGCACGACATTTAAGAAAAGCATCAGGACCAATACAAAGAAATACTACATCCCGTGTGAAAGATGTTGACACAAATTCCTCAACTGAGATTAATGAAACTGGTTCCGCACTAATAGGTGCAAGGTTCAATCCCAACACCTGCTTCGATACTTGCACAAGTTTCATCAAACTTTGGCTAGTTAACTTAGTCTCCATCAAACGCCTCCTTGCGTAAAAATAGCAAAAACAATTGTAACGAACACACAACAAAGGAGTTTACCATGTATACGGGTTTTGTCAAGCAGTAAATCACGGAAAACACAACTCTGTTATCTGCTTTGTAATTCTGTAGTTTCGTGAATAAAAAAGCAGCCCCTGTATTACAGAAGCTGCTGTGTTTATTATTTATTCAATGCAATCATTGCACTTGATGGTACGCCCATCTGAAACCATCAAGGTTTTGCACTTAATGCAATTACGTAATGACTTATTACACACTGGACAAGTTGTTAGTCCAACGTAGAGTTGAGTTGTATGCTCATAATCATCATCCAAGCAACAATCATCAGCAGGACAGTCAACCAGAGTTAGACTTTCACCACACTTGGGACATTCATCCAATTCTGCACAAATGTCAGCGTGACAATATGGACAAGGCATTTCTATTAAAGCCTTTTCACAGTGCTGACAAGTTTTGCCAGCTGAGGTCATCGCCTGACAGTGAGGGCATTCAACTAGCTTTTCTTTACACCAAGGACACTGTTCCTTCCCTTTATATACTGACAGGGGCTCACTATTATAATCGGCGCAATACTCATTTGGACAATCGAAGCTTTCTAACGCTTTGTCGCAACTAGGACAAAGACTTAACCCCGAAGCAATTTCAACATGACAATGAGGACAGTTCACCTTCATCTGCAAAGTGTCACACTTACTACAATAACAATCTTCATTTTCAATTTCCTGCGAATCAACATGCCCTTTTAGCAACATACTGAAACAATTCGGATTGATACATTCAACAAAGGTCCCTACGCAATATGGACACTGCGTCAATCCAACATACAAAATTTCTTCAGTATTAAGTTCGCAGTCTACATTGGGACAATCAGTCCTGATCAACGCTTTGCTGCATTTTGGACATTCTTGCAAACCAGCAGCGATTTCTTTATTACAATGAGGGCACTCTACTTGCAAGAACGAACCTCCGCACTTATCGCAACTGGAATTGTGAGCTTCATCTTCATCCCAACCTTCTTGAACTGAACCACAATTGGGGCACTCACCCACATTTTCTTCACAAGCAGGGCACTCTTCTAGTCCTTTATAAAACCGCATCTCACAATCTTCATGTGGGCAACTTACCATTTCCAACTTTTCATCACAATTGGAACACTCATCCAAGTCTGATAGAATGCCAAGTTCGCAATGTGGACAAGGTATTTCATTGTAGTTTTTTTCACAATGAACACAAATGGAATCTTCAAAATCACGATCCTCATTCCATACACCACAATGATCACACTTCACAATTGTTTCCGAGCAATATGGGCATTCGTCATCTTCCATATAACTTTCACGAAAATATTTTTTGCACTCTGGACATTTTACTTCCGGGCCATCCTCATGTTCATCTTTTGAATCGAGATGAGTTGATTGACTCGACTCTTCCTCAGATTCAACCTTATCCTCAACAAATTTGTGTTCGCAATGCAAGCATTGCTTATGGCCAGCATAATTGAACTGACCACAATGATCACATTCTTCAACTTCAAACTTGTGATGACACCGACTACAATATTGCTCGCCGACTTCTTCAACCAACAAGCAATGCGGACAAACTGAAACGTCAATTGTATTCTGACGTGTGATGAGAATGAATGGAGTAATTTGAACACATTCGACGACAGCTTCTTCTTCCTTAGATGGATATTCAATCACAGATTGGCTTACTTCAGGCTCAACCTCTTTTGGTGTAACAACATAAGGTTCTTCGTCCACAGATGGATATTCAATCACAGATTGGCCTACTTCAGGCTCAACCTCTTTTGGTGTGATTACATAAGGTTCATCACCCGCATCAGAAGATTCATCTTCTTCTAATTCAGCCTCTTTTACCAAATCATCTAGATCAAGTTCATCCAAATGTGCAGCATCTTTATCCGCCTCTTCAGTCTCACTTACTGAATCAGATTGTTCCACAACCTCAGGCTTTTCGCACAGAAGATCTGTAGGAATAGTTGATGATGCGTCGAAGAACACGTCTCTACAAAGTTGCTTCATCAAGAAAATCCAACGCTGTCGTTCTTCATGACTAAGCTCAGCAATTATCTTGATTTGACCACGACTTGCGTAAGTTGGTTTTACAAGCAAAAAAGCGTTGTAGCCAAGAAAAATATAAAATTCACTTGGCATGGAATCTTCATCTCCAAAATCGGCAGCCTGCTCAAGCACATTCTGCCTGGCTGGCATCACAGCAGCATCAAAGATATACAGCTCTCGTGTTTTCTGAAGAACCACATTTAGCAATTCCAAACTTACATTCCCACTCATTGATGCCTCCTTGTGTTATAACCGAAACAAAATTGTTAAAGGGCCAATTAATGAAATATATTATCACAATTACAAATTTTGTCAATAAAAAAGCCAGGATCTTTCAATCCCGACCTTTTGACTAAAATTAAACAATATTAAGTCTTTTCAACTTGTATAGTCTGAGTAGGATAAGCAAATTCGATTTTTTCTTGTTCGAAAGCTTTGAATATTTGTAAATTAATTTCTTGATTTTTGTCCATGTAATCTGCATATTCAGTAGATTTAACAAAATATACTAATTCAAAATTCAAGCTAAAGTCTCCATAATTAGCAAAATGACAACGATCAAATTCAACTCCTTCAATCTCCTTAACTATTTTTTTAATGATTCGAGGAATGGATTTTAACTTAGTAAATGACAATCCATAAACAACCCCCAAAGAAGTAACCACTCTACGCTGTTCTAATTTTTTAAAATTTTGAACTCTAGCAGTTGTTAATTCTCGATTAGACACAACTAATTCTTCACCTTGCAAAGTTCGTATGCGAGTTGTTTTCATACCGATGCGCTCTACAGTTCCAGAATCTGTTCCAACCGTAATAAAATCACCTGGCTGAAATGGTTTATCAACATACAATGAAAATGAACTAAATATATCTGTCAAAATATTTTGTAAAGCCAAGGCAATAGCAATCCCACCAATCCCCAAACTAGCAATCAAAGATGTAACATTAATCCCTAGATTAGAAAGAATCATAATTAAGGCTATGGCCCACAACACGAACTTTACTATCATGCTGGCAGCTCGGAGCATAGACTGAGAATGCTTTTTTTCGCCTTGTGAATCTTTATTTTTTTCTAAATATTTACTGATAAAATAATCCACAAATCGAGTCACGGCTTGAACAACCTCATAAACAACAGCGATTAAGATAATTACTGTTAAAACCTTACCAACCAATTCAGGGAATGATAAATATTTAATAGCGAAATATAAGGCCACAAAGAAATAAAACGGTGGCTTTATTTTTGAAAAAATAGCAATCATCGCATCATCCAGATCATTCTTGGTTTTGCCGGCAATTTTTTTCAATCGCGATAAAATGATAACTTGGAATAATTTTAACAAAAATATTAAGCCTACGAAAATAATAATTGCAATCAACCAACTGTAAAAAGTATTTTCCAAAAAGCTGAAATTTTTGAGAAATTCTAAACTTGAAAACTCTAACATAAAAATATATATTAATTATAACTGTAGTCAATATAACACATTTGTTGTCGTTTTGAAACCCTTTATCTTTTCTGTGGTTATGCTATGCTTTAAATATAATAATACAAATTTATGTTTGAGAAAAAACAAATCAATGTGTTTAGTTTCGCTCTAGCAATTGGCATGACTTGTGCTATTTGGGCGCTTTTGCTTGGTTTAATAGCCTGGCTCTTTGACTACGGTACACAACTCGTGCAAATATTTTCAACTCTCTACGTAGGCTATGCTCCAACTTTCGTTGGTAGTATTATTGGTGCACTTTGGGCATTTGTTGACTGTTTCATTGGCGGCGCAATAGTTGCCTGGTTGTACAACCTCTTTAGCAAGAGAATAAAAGCTTAAATTATTTGCTTTCTGTTAATAAGCCGCCAATTGTGTGGCTTATTTTACTTATCTTTACAAAGTTAATTATTTACTGTAAATTAGTATATTAAATGATCTTTAACAAGGAGGCTCCAAATGACAGCCAGAAAAAACGACAAAGGTAGCAATACTGGAACAAAAAATTCCAAAACTGCTCCCCCAGTGCCAAACGCTCGTAGCGTTGATGCGATGGGTGAAATTTTACTACGAGAGCAGGTTGTATCGATCGAACAACTTGATCAAGCCAGAGGTGAAATCGCCAAACAAGGTGGAACACTGCAAAGAGCTTTATCAGGGTTAGGACACCTGTCTGAAACTGACTATGTCAAGCAGATTGCCAAAAGATTTGGTGTGGCCTCGGTGGACATTGATCAAATTGCCATCCCAGAAGATGTTCTGAAGGTTTTTTCAAAACGTGATGCAGTCCGCTTTGGTATTGTCCCAATTGAAATACAAAAAGACACTCTCTCCATTGTCACTGCTGACCCAGCTGCATCTCTGTACCTCATGGACGATTTTAAACATATGACTGGCTTCAAAAAAGTTGAAGTTCTGGTTACCACTGAATCACAATTGGAATCTGCTCTTAATGAATTTTACAAAGAAGACACACTGACTGATGTTTTAGAAAACTCCGACCTGTCAACTGAAGACATTCGGATATTAAGAGAAGAAGATACTATTGACATGCAACAACTGGAATCAGAATCTGGTGAGGAAAAAGTTGTCCGCTTTGTAAATTTGATTCTTTACGATGCCATCATGAAAGGCGCTTCAGATATTCACATTGAGAGTTATGAAAAATCTTACCGCGTCCGTTACCGAATCGACGGAGTTCTTTCAGAGGCGGTTGCTCCGGAAAGCAGAATTCGTAATGCCGTTGTCTCTAGAATCAAAATTATGAGCGACCTGGACATTTCCGAACGCCGACTTCCACAAGATGGAAGGATTAAACTAAAAATCGGTGACACCAAGGATGTAGATTTTCGCGTTTCAGTTTTACCAACAACCAATGGTGAACACATTGTCCTTCGAATTCTAGACAAAAGTGCTCTAAAGCTAGACATGACAAAGCTTGGCTTCAACGCTGGGCAATTCGAAGAATTTCAACAAGCTGTTAAGCAACCTTGGGGCATGGTATTGGTAACTGGGCCAACCGGGTCAGGCAAAACCACCACCCTTTACAGTGCTCTGATGGAATTGAACAAATCAACAGACAAAATTCTAACCGCTGAAGACCCAGTTGAAATTACTGTTGAAGGAATTAGTCAGGTTCACATCAATGATGAAATCGGACTAAACTTTGCAGCCGCGCTTAGATCATTTCTACGACAAGATCCGGACATTATCATGGTTGGCGAAATTCGCGATTTTGAAACGGCAGAGATTGCCATTAAAGCAGCCTTGACTGGTCACTTGGTACTGTCAACATTACACACCAATGATGCCCCTTCAACAATCAATCGTCTATTAAACATGGGAGTAGAACCGTTTTTGGTGACTTCTGCCATCAACTTAATCGCAGCACAAAGACTGGTTAGGGTTATTTGCAAGGCATGCAAGGAACCTCTGCCTGTTTCTGCTGACAGGCTACTTGAACTCGGTTTACCGGAAGACAAAATTACTGATGCCTGTCTATATCACGGCGTTGGTTGTAAGCGTTGTAATAACACAGGATACAAAGGCCGGATAGGTTTATATGAACTTATGTCCATGGGAGATAAAATTAGAGAATGCGTTCTCCAAGGCTATTCTGCTATGGAAATCCGACGCGAGGCAACTCGACTCGGTATGCAACCACTTCGAGAATCAGGCATTGATAAAATGCTAGAAGGTGTAACCACACTTGAGGAAATTTTAAGAGTTACTCGTAAGTAAACAAAAACCCGTAAGTTATCGAACTTACGGGTTTATTTTTTAACGCATACGCCTGATTGCTTCTTCCACAAAAGCAGATCTCTCAGGTTTTACAAAACTAATGTGGGCAGCAATTTGCGAATCTTTCCACCTTTCTACAGTAAATGTCAATCCATTTGAAAGGGCAGACAAATACTCGCTGTCAATTTGCCCAATGTCACCTGTCAAAATTATCTTTGAGTCATGTCCCAAACGGGTAACTGCAGTTGTAATTTCGTGCGGTGTCATATTTTGAACTTCATCAAGAATCAGAATGGTATTATTGACAGTTTTTCCACGAACGTGGATCAAAGGTTCTACAGACAAAATATGTTGTGTGATTTGAGCTCTAACGTAGTCAATCACAGCTGAACCATTTTGAATATCTCTGTCTGTAACCAACAAGGAGTAAGCATCAATAATAGGTCTTGCCCAAGGTTCAAACTTTTCTTCTAACGTGCCAGGATAGTAACCCAGCTCTTTCTCGCCAACAACCGTAATTGGACGCCATACTAGAATCTTGTCGAATTCATTATCTGCACTCTCAACAAGTCTCTTGCCAGCCAGCAAGGCCATCAAGGTTTTTCCTGTTCCAGCTGGACCCAGCAAAGTAACCATAGTGGCAGTCGACTCCATCAAGAGAGCGAGAGCTAAGGCTTGTTCATTATTAACTGGTTTAATTCTTCTTTTCCAGTTACCAGTTTTAGCGTGAGGTCCTTTAACAAAATGAACCTTGCCTGTACTGGTCCGATAAATACCTAATGAGGTTTTTGGAGTATCTTTTACTGTCCAATGAAAAACAAATCCAGTGTTTGGATTCACTTCTAACTGACCTAATTCCTCGGACAATTCACTAAGAAGAACTCCGTCATCTCGATGTAGTTTATTATTGACATCGCTAGCCTTTTCCGCTGACAACTCAAGATGAATTATCCCAGAAAAAATCTGATCTACACTAGAAACCAGTTTATCACGTTGCCAGTCTTCAGATTTAATACTAATAGCACTGGCCTTGATGCGCATATTAACATCTTGACTAAGAAGAATAACTTCCTTTCCTGCTTGATCGGGCTTTTTATCTTCCTGGTCCTTCCAATGTTTAGCAGTAAGGATAACTCGATTATCCACTTTTTCCTTTAGTGGATATCCCAGGCCAAGTTTGGAAATATCAGCAGCATTATAATCAACAAAGACTATTCCGCCACCATCAGTTTCTACTCCATTACGTAGGAATCTGCCCTGACTTTCCGCTTTTGCTCTGTATTTTTCAATATTCCTGGTTGCTTCTCTAACAGTAAAAGCCAATTGAGGTTTCAACCGTTTGATATCATCCAATTCTTCAACAACCCACAAAGGGACAACAATGACATTATCTCCTAAGTCATCAATAACAGTGGGGTTGTAAATAAGGATATTTGTGTCAAGTATGTAAACTTTCTTTTCCGACTCCGGCATGTTTCCTCCACAAAATTAAAGCATCTTGTGATTCGGGGTTGAGTTGATAGGATAACCCGCCTCCCAACGCACTAGGGGTCATGTTTATTTGGTTAAAGAACAGAAATCAATAGTTAAACTTATCAATAATATTAGGCATTGTCAAACCCTGACCAAATTAATTATAAACTATTATCTTTTTTATAACAAATATAAAAGCTCCACCGTTGATGAACGGTAGAGCTTTTTTCTCTTACTTTCTCCTCAGTCTAGCCAAGTCAGCTTCAGCTTTTTTCTCTTTGACCGACTTTCGCCTGGTAGTGTGAAACTTCCACACATAAGCTTTTGAGTTATCAGAAGCTCGTTGCCAGACCTTGAACTTTACAGGAAAAGACTTTCGACTTGCATGTAATCTGGTAATAAACGAATATGGCACACGAAATACTCGATGTTTTTCATCATCAGCGTCAAATATGTCCACCATATCTGTCGACTCACTCAACTCTTGCAAGCCACCAACGACGGTTTCATTCGTAAAAGCATCTGCACATTCCACAAACCATTGCTTTTTACTCATTTCACGTACCTCACATCAAAGATTTCACGAAGATCGGCAATTCGACTTTGATGTACTACGATAATTTCATGATCTGTTTGAAACTTCCTTGAGCTGATTTGCAACTGATCTTCCAGTGCAATTGCTATTCCTCTCACAGGGACTACATCAAAAAACTTGAAACCAAGCTTTCTGGAAATCCCAAAGATAGGAGTTAAGTCCCATGGAGTTTGCCAACCGGCACGCAAAATTGCTGCACCAACTTCACCTTTCCACAACCTAGCAAACATTGTCCCAATACTGCCACCATCTATTTCATGACCACCAGTGATTCCACCCTTTTTCATAGCGACATCAATCGGCTGTGAATATGTGTATGACGGATCTCGCAGAACCCAACGTTGTTCCATCAATGTTTTACTTTCATCAACCAGAAGTCTCTCAGCTATATCCATATCAAAGATACGATAGACTCGACTTGAACCAGGCCGGAAGTAAAAAATCTCTTTGGTGTTTACATCACCAATTGCGGCGGCAACAACTTCCCCACCTTGGACCAGTGCCAACATCGTACCAACACCATGCGACTGACGTCGCACGAAGGCCTTCGTGCCATCCAAGGGATCAACGGTGAAATATATGTCACAGTCCGAATGAGTACACTCAATGCGTAACTCATCTTCCTCTGCCACAATTCCAAAGCTAGGAAAACATTCTTGCAAAGACTTGATATAAATTCGCTGAGCTGCTGCATCAGCTGAGGTCATGACATCATTCATCTGACCGTCATAACCCTGCTTAACCTGGGCTGAAAAACTCAACCTCTCTAGGCGAATCGCCTCAATGGCTCGACGCACCAATTCCTTCATAATAATACCAACAGCATGCCCATTCAACTCTCCAAAATCACTCATTTTACGCCTCCCACGTTAAAGATCAATACACCACAATATACATTATTTGTATGATTTTGTCAATATTAAAAAAAATGCGCTCGAATTTGAACGCATTTGTAAACATTACTTCTCCTCCCATTCTTGAGCATCGATAACTTCCAGAATTCGTTTAGAAAGATTAAAACCTTTTGAGCTCGGATAACCAGGAAAAGCATTCAATTCCACCACGTAGATTTTTTTCCAATCAGCACTAAACATTATGTCTACACCAGCAAGATCCAAAGCCAAAGCTTTAGTTGAACGGACAGCAATCTTTCTGGCTCGCTGAAGAACTTTTGGTGGTATGTACTGCAAAAATCGAGCATCTTTCCCCGTCCCGCCCTGAGAAATGTTGGTAGTCACACTTTCTGGTTCATTTACACGGCAGTAAATATAGTTAATATTCCCTCTGAACACGTAAAATCGCAGATCAAACCTCAAACCATTTATTAGGCCCGCAGGAACAGCTTTTTCAATAATTATGTCTTTTCTTAAAAGCTGTTGAACAAACTCTTCATTTCCCGCGACATCCTGAAATCGCCAATTGAATTCAGATTCAGAATTGACAATCTTTCCATCAACAAAGCCAAAATTGGTTTTCCAGTAATCCTTGTCCATGTAGGTAATGCCCTTCCCCATGGAGCCGTAACGAACCTTTAAATACAACTGCTCGCCATCATCGACCATCTGCAAAATCTGTTCAAGCTCACGTGTATAAACTGATTCAGGCACATTAATCCCAGCGCCTTGCAACATCAACTTAGTTAATTCCTTGTCTCGGTCAGTAAAAATGTATAAAGGATGATTCAAGTAATACACAGTTTTATCATGGTAATGACTGAGCAAAACCAGATTGATTTTTGACCAAAAGCGTCGAAACTTTTCATAAAACTGAGCATTACCATAGAGACCATCATATCCCTTACACTCAATGTATTTATTCCAATGAGTATGTGGGAAAAACAAGAAGATTATTACAATCTCACTGTCAATCTGAGGTAGTTTGCCAGCTTCAAGGCACTCATAAGTTTCAATCACATAGTTGGTTCTTTTCATCCTACCGGATCGTAAATTCCGGCATAGTTTAAGGTACGCGTCCCAGTCTTTTTGCTCTCCGATAACGAGCAACGTTGCGTTGGAATCAACATGACCCACCTCCATTTTGCCACCCTCCTTGCCTTGCCAATAATTAAAATTATAAAAAGAACCACAGTTCCGCGCACCAAGCTTAACACATGGACAATTTATTTCAATTCATTTGTAAAAAGATATCCACAACAAAAAACAGGAGACTATTTAGTCTCCTGTGTGTTTATATAATCACGAACGTCTTGTTCCATCAGAATACTGTACCAACAAACCTAATGCCGTCCAACCGCCGGAAGATGGCACCGCCATAGATGCAATTCGCATGTCTACAAAATGCACATCTCTTCGTGGATTATCATCAATGAAAACATTAACCCGTTCGGACATCTCATCTGCCAACTTCTGATGTTCCATATTGGTTTCATCCAGGAAAATTTTTACACGTACGCCTTTCAATTGTGCACCTCCTCCTTTCTGCTTCTTGGCTTTGATTCTACTTTTCGAATAATCAACTTTAACGCTGATGATTGAATACCATTTTCCATTGTCTTCGGTGTTGCCTGCCAATCTAAAATCCACAAAATTCACAAAAATGTTCGAATGATCGCTCAGCCAGGCATTAATTTCATCACTTAGGTTGTCAGCAAATTCCTGATGATTGGTACATTCTTCACGAATAAACATTTTAATTGCCATGATGCCTCCTTAGTTTGAGCTAATTTTGTAATATTTAATCACAATCGTCAAGACCGCATAATTACCAGCTGCAGTTGTATTAACTTCCACAGAGTCAAGATCAATATTCTCCAAATGTGCCTCGATCCAGTCATTAGCTTTACTAGCCAAATTGTCAGCTAATTTCTGATGACGCACATTATCTTCATTTAAGAAAATCTTTAGCTTTAAAGGTCGTTTTTCTTGTGCCATTTGCAGCCTCCTTTATAAAGAACACTCAGTAAATGAATTTAACATATTACTTTTTCATTGTCAAGTGAAACAAAAACACCCACCTTTACAACAAAGATGAGTGATTCATGGCTTATATCAAAGGCAAGCCGAAGATAAAAATTCATATACTAACATTATAACATATCTGCAGTGAACTATTCGTTCCTCAAGTTCACTGCATGAACCATCCACTCATAAAACATGGTTTACCATGAAGTCATGCCAAACTTATGATCCCAAACTAGCTTGGTTTCGCATGTACTTCATGGCTCCGGGACCAGGATTCGAACCTGGAACTTCGCGTTAACAGCGCGGTGTGTTACCAATTATACCATCCCGAAATAATTATCAATTCATTAATTTAACAAATACTAAATAAATTAAAAAAACAAAATCCAAATATTCATAATCAAAAAAACCAGCTTCTCGCTGGTTGAATATGTACTATTTTACACAAAATAAACTCAACCAACGTTTTGCAGGTTATTATTATTATTGGTTGTGGTTGCTGTGTATTTCATACATTTGTAATATAGCAAATTATCTAACTTCTGTCAAGCCCCTACTCGTCCATCACTTCATCTTTCTTCTCTCGGAAAAACCCAAACAACCCTTCAAAGACCTCCATTAACAATTTAAATGGTGCATCAATTATAACATCTAGAAACATTGCTAAAACATTTATCTTGGAAAATTTTCCTGACATCCAGCGGCCCATACTCACAAACGGCAAGGCAAAAAAGTCTATCAAGGCAGTAAGTAAATTGTCACGCCGATCAACAACCAAAAGCTCCTTGACCGGTCGACGGATTCTAATTCCAAAGAAACTAACTAAAGTTAAAAACAGAACAAATATTAAACTGCTAAAAAAGTTGAACTCCAATTTATTCAATCCCCAGAAAATTACCATCAATGAAAAAACAAAGCTCAAGGAGTAAATAAAGTGGAACATAAAATTCGTAACTTTGCCTCTGCGTCTCGGATGTTTAAGCTCATAAGTTTTTCCCTTGCCCTCATCAAATACAATCTGGTCGATTTCGGTTATAATCTTTTTGGTGTTTTCTTTTTTCGGCATGCGGATCATAATAGCCACAAAAAACATCAGAACTGGTGGGAAGAAAACATTAATTGCGCCTGCAGTATAATCAATTGCCCCCGCTAAATAAAAATCCATTGGTAATTCCAGCGATAAGGCTAAAATCATTTTTGTAAAAAAAACATAAATAATACTTCGAACTACACCACGACGAAGTTTAACATTCACTCCTTTGTAACGCTTGTTGATAGCTTTCTTTACCTCTGCCTCCAATGTTTCGCGGTCAGCCATAAGCTGATCGGTTTTGCCATGATTTGATTCAATAACATCTCGAATAATCCAAAATATTATAGCTTTCTTTTGTAAAATCTTATTAAATGGTTTAACCCAAGGGTGATGCAGCTGTTTCTCCAATTCCATTTTTACCTTGTCAATATTATTAGCAATTGTTTGAATCACTTTCTCGTCTGCATTTTTCCAATTTGGATAATATAAATTCAACAACATGGTCCGCATCATAGCCGCGTCCCATTTGAATAAAGCTCGGTAACAAGCAATATAGACTTGTAATTCCTTTTCTTTCTCATCTACGCCATTGTCCTTCAATTGAATTCTGGGATTATAAACTGAGAACATTGCTGTAACTAAAGCCTTTTCTTTACTTGGAGGAATTAGGGCTGCTTCAATCTCAACAGCTGCCATCTCCAAAAAGTATCGGTAAGTTTTTTTATCCACTCGTCCGTCTATCTCTTTTATTCTGGTTAGCAATGAATTATATTTCTGAATTATTTCATCTACTTCATCTACCATTTCAAGTGGTACTTGGCTTTTTATGTAACCACCACGAATAATTTCCTTTAATAAATGCTTAGCTAGATTTTCTTGGTGATAATTATCTAACAAGTAGTTCTCCATGATCACCTTTTCATATAATAACTTTCTTTTTAAAATTCTAAAAATCCCATTCTTGCGGACAAGATGTTCTTCCTGATAATCAACGGCATTGCGGACCTTCTCGTAAACTAACGAAGCTTTACCAATGACTGCGCTGACCTTGAGCATTTCCCCAGACCCAAGCTTAGCTTTTTTATTTTGCAAGTTTTTAATCAACTTACTTAAGACTTTTGACATAAAATATAAGTAATAAAGGAAACTTTAACTTAAATCATTAATCAGTTAACTGGCTACACTATAGCAAAATTAAACTAAAAAAACAACAGCCTTGGCTAAATTTGCCAATTAATTTTACACTTTGTACACTCGGTAACCTGACCGTACTTTTTCACTTACTTTGAGGCCTACATCATCACCCTTTTTAGCCTTTTTAATTGACTCTCGTTCAATTTGCATTGAGTCAACAACTTGTTCAAATTCCACTTCTCCACCCTGAATTTTGATCGTTTCACCAACCTTCAAAGGCTTATCCAATTTCAATACGGCAACACCAATGTTCTCAAAGTAGTTTGCCACTTTACCGATTAATTTTTCGGCCATATATATTAGCAATTAGTAATCAGTAATTTGTAATTGGTAATTGGTAATTACGCGTTGATCATTATTAAATAATTAACATTATAATCCCCAACGCAATCAGCATTAACCCGATTGCTAAACGCATCCATCTTTTATTTTCTTTGCGCCATTTATCTATTTTTTCAGGCGGTAAGCCATAATATACAGAAAATAAAATCACTAACAAAGGAAGAACAAAAATCAAATTATAAAGTAATAAATAAGCAAATGCTTGCCACCAGGTATTCTTAGCAGCTAAAAGTGATAAAATCGCCAAATAAACTCCACCAGTACAAGGTAGTTCAAACAGAGCAACTAATAAGCCGAGAACAATCGCAGCTGGCAAAGTTGCTTTTTTAATGTACTTTTGTAATAACGGTTTTTTAGAATCTGGAATTGCCAAGGTGAATCCTTTACCTGACCAGAAAACTTCTTTTAGATTAATTAAACCAAGAATTATAGCCAAAGCAGCCGTGAAATAATAAAACCACTTTGTAACGTGAATACTTTGAACAAAACTTAACAAACCTAGACCTGAAATGAAATAAACAAGAAAAACTACAGAAATGTAAACCAATCCGATTGTCAACATTCGTTTCTTGTTTTTCACGGCCATTAAATACAAAATAAGAAATACTAAAACTGCAAATGCACAAGGATTAATCGAATCGATTACAGCTGAGCCGATGATTAAGGGGATTGTTATACCATTCATAAGTGACAAATTAATAAAGTTTATAAAGTTACTGCTGAAGTTCATCAGGAGAACTTTCATCAAAGCATGGTGTTCCTCCGGCAAATAATAGATCTTCACAAAGGCCCGTTTCTTCATTATATTGTTGGCCAGCAAACTCGACACCATTTTCACAAATAATAATTTTAGGACAAATAGGACAGCCAACTAATTTAGAATAAGAACGTATCACTTTTTTGTTCCCAATAGATATTGGACATTTGATTAATTCATTGAGATTTTCAACTGGTTCTTGTACCAAGGGAGTCTCGTCATCCTTCCAAAGATCAGACAACTTTCTTCCGACTTCTAAGGTTGGCACCACTGTCACATTTAGAATTACCGTTTCTTTCAATCTTTTGGTTAAAATATTCTCCATTGCCTCGACCTCATCCTCAGTAATCCCTTCTTTTGCCTGTACTGTTAAATTAGCAACTAAAATATCATTTTTTTGATCAATCTTCAAGCTGGATACTGCTACATTTTGCAAACTAGAAACTACAACATCTTTTACTGCCTTTGATTGTTTCACTGTCAGTGCGGTTTGTTTCGTAATTAATACAAGTGGCACAATAATAACAATTAACAAAAGTAAGCTCCACCGAAAGCCAGATTTTCTTTTTTCTTCAGCTTGAGCTGAACTAGTAGAAAAGTTGGAAATTAAAAACAAAATTGTAGCCGCAAAAGTAATTGCTATCAGATTGGATAAATACAATAAGAATGCTCCAGCAGCTGCATCAAATTCACCTCTAGCTAATGACAATCCAACCGTAGCAACTGGCGGCACAATCGCAGCCGCAACAACAACACCGGAAATTGCGCTCCCCATTTTCGGATAAGCAATGATAAAGGCGCCCACGAAACCGGCAGCTAAAGCAATTAAAAGCTCTAATAATGTTGGTTGCGTTCTGGATAAGAATTCCTTGCTTTCAATAACAACTTCCGGGGCAATCAGGCCAACCAATATTGAGAAAATAACAATTACCAAAGTCGATTTAAGAATTGTCATTAACGAAGTTCTCAATATATGTGAACGTCCCATTGTAACCCCCAAGGCCATTCCTAAAATCGGCCAAACCAAAGGAGCCAACAACATTCCACCGATTACAACAGCAGCCGAATCAATAACGATTCCCAATGCAATAATTATCCCGGCGAAAAGTGTCATTACATAGAAATCAAAATCACCTTTTGCATTTTCATTGATTTGCTCGAAAACTTTTATTTGTCGCTTGCCAGCAATGAAAAAACTTTTAAAAAATCTACGCTTTAAAACCTGCGCTTCCTGTTTTTTTACTTTTTGCATAAATTGATCCTATTTTAATATTTATAGTATAGCAAATTATGACAATTAAAGAAAATAATAAATAACAACTCACCGAATTAAAGTCAATAGCTTGGCAACACCTACAGTGGTGTTAAATGTAATTAATTCTAGGATGTAAATGTTCATAATTATTGTATTTAGCCACCTGGCCCTGAAAGGGCCAGGCTAGGTTTTGTAAAGGCTACTAAAGTAGCCTGAAGAGACTTAGCCCCATTTATGGGGGTTTAGAATATAATAGCCTGGGGTTTTCAACCCCAGGTGGCTAAGTAAGTAAAATTTAACTCATTAATATTGCCAAGGTATTGAACCATTACAACTCACTTGACATTTCCACTAATATGTTTTAATATGTATTGTTAATCAAAATTGCTCATTATAAATATTCAATCGGAGGCTTAAATGGAGAAAACAGCAATAGTCACAAAGATTCGCTCACGCATCAGTTATAATGCACCTGTAATTTACACTTATGCAATAATTTGCATGCTAATCCTGGCGCTAACCTCGATCTTTTCTGGACTACATGTCTTTGTTGAATCACCAGCTGAATTTGCCACGGACAAAGTATTATTTTGGCTTGGCTTGTTCACTCACATTTTTGGTCATTCTGGCTGGGAGCATTACGCTGCTAACTTTATGTTAATTGTGCTGATTGGTCCTTTGCTTGAAGAAAAGTATGGTTCTTGGTGGTTAATTCTAATGATTATCACTACCAGTATAATCACTGCGCTTTTCAACACCCTGTTATTTGATCATACGGTTCGGGGGGCAAGTGGAATAACCTTCATGTTTATCATCTTGGCATCTTATGCTGGAGCAAAAGTCAATAAAATTCCATTTGGTTTTCTATTAGCAATTCTAATCTTTCTCAGTGTGGAAGTTGTGGGTATGTTCAATGATGATAACATTGCTCACTTTAGTCACTTAGTGGGCGGTGGTTGTGGGGCCTTTATGGCAAGTTTGTATATCAAACTACAACACAAAATACAAGCTAGACGTTTAGCTAAACAACCCAGTGATGAATTTGCAACTGAACCTTCACCCGCCCCAATTAACCCGGCAACTGGTGAAATTGATTTAGAAAAACTATTAAGCGATTAAATATAAAAGGTGTAGTTAACATTGTAACTACACCTTTTTTGTTTACTTGATAAAAATCACTACTTGTTCTTTCACCTGATCATCTTCAACTGGTGAAATTACGACGTCAAACTGTCCAAGAAAACCTTTGGTCAGTTTATTCTTGCGGAAACTGCCAGTTTGCAATTCCCCGAACTTATCACTGTCCAGCTTAGCCCAAGTTTTCAGAGCTGAACACATCAACGGCAAAAGACTCAGTGGCGGTGATTTGGGTCGACAGAGCTCCTTCTTGTCATCATGAACAGAAATATTCAGCGCACGATAATTCTGCCCCTTTACCTTATTGCCTGGTTCAAGGTGAACCTTCTTGGCTCCACTTTCTTTGGCTCGCTCAAGGATTGCCAATAACATCCAACCTGCTGTACTTTCCTCAACCTTCAAAGAATGGCTAACCTCAGCCTCTGGCTCCGAAGTCTTGTCATCTTTTTTGACTTCTTCAGCAACCGTCTCCTCGACCCCAGGTTGCTCTTGCACCTTAAGATACTTCTCAATAGCCGCCCGAATCTCCTTGCTTGTTGCTCTATAATACTTGAACGTCACGTTCAACTTGACCGCTCTAGCAACAGCGAACAACATCCCGGAATCTTCGGTCACAGCCACATGAACTTCGTCGCCCTTTCGATCAAAAGCAAAAACCAAACTACGAAATGCTTCATCTTTGGTGAAAACTTCCAAAGCCTCAGCTGACGGAACAACCTTCTTAAGTTTCATCTCAGGAAAACTACGGACCATCAAGCTTCGTGAATTGGTCAGAAAGTATCGAGTGAGAGCAAAAGCACCTTTGGCCGCTTGCTTGGCTTCATCTCCAGTTTCTAGTAATTCTTTAGCATCTTCCGGATCTACTAAACCATTTGCAACCGCTTTGTCCATCAGCTCCTTTAAACTAAACTTACTCATTGAATCCTCCTTGCCCCGAAGTCTTTCGACCATCGGAAGAATGTACTTCAGGGCTGATTTTAGATTAATCGTGACAACTGAAGTTCGAACCCTTCTTGACCTGCCTGTTCACTTAAAACTATTACCTGAACTAGTATTTTAACTCCTCCGATAAGTTTAATTTCAAATTCTCTTTTGTCACCTGGCCTACCCTTCTCTACTTGGAATCCTGACCTTTTACGGATCTCAGCAAACAAGTACTGTTTATTATCTCCCGAAGTTGTAATAGACTGTCGGACGTGACCGTGCAGGCAATGATAGACTTCCAACTCACCAGCCTTTGCCATCAAAGTAACTGAATTCAAACCTAAATCCACAACGTGAGCAATTAACAGTTTTAAAAAAAGGGCACTACTTCTTTTCATCCCCTCTTCTGATACAAGAATACTACTACTAAGCTCATCAAGATTAATTGTATTCCCCATTGTGATCTCCTATGAGATTTTTAATGATCTTAACATCAATTAAGCTTAGATTACTTTCTTTACTGTGTCAACACTGAAACATTATTTAAACAAAAAAGGCCTGTCTCATAAGACAAGCCTCTTTTTAATATTTACATTACTTGTATTAATAAATATATCCCCAAAATCAACGCAATAACAATATCAAGTGCCCAAAGCCAATTATTTTTCATGAAGTACTTAGCTAAATGCATTGTTTCTTTGGGAAAAAATAACATGAACAGTCCCTTAATTAAAGTAAGCCAACCAATAACTGTGATTACAATTCGCCAAGCATCAACCCAGACATTGTGTCCGAAAATCATTAAAAGACCAATAACCAAAGTGAATGTTCCAAATAAAAAAACCCAACCTTCATCATGTTTAATTTCTTTTAAAACTTCATTGAAAAACTTTTTACGTAGGGCCATAAACAGAGCCATGACCACAAAGAATAAGCCAAATACTTTGGCTAATAAAATTGAAGTGAACATAAGGATTTACTTATGAATTATTAATTATATTATAACACAAAAATATTATTATTTGTAAAAAAATAAAAATCGCCCAGTATGGGCGATTATAGCTTACTTAAAGGTTCGCATGAAACTAACTATTTCCGAACCTGACTTATCACGAAGTGATTCAACCAATCTTGGCTGAGCTTGAAGACAATCACGTGAATGCCTAGCACGATTATACCAGAACTCTGCTCCTACCCTATCCTTCAACACGCTACAAGCAATACTTTCAGCCAACCAATCCTGATCATCAATCGACAAAATCTCGCGTTGCCAAAAAAGCTCAATTAACCAGGCGTGAAACATTTCATGTGCAAGGACACCCAGAAACATGGAGTGTGGGAGCCCATACAAAATTTCAATGCTGTGATGTTTCAGAATTTTTATTTTTCCAATTTCAGCATAATGAAAAACGCAATGCCCTAAACACGTTGAATCTGGTTTAACAAAAGTTTTTTGTAGTTTAGAATAATCAACAACAGCAAAACTTGTTGGTCTTTGGATTTTACAACCAAGGTTCTTGAAAATTATTTCCATTTGAGTGATATCATTTTTTCCGATACTGTGTACTGCCGTTGTCGCGCAACCAGAACATAACTTCCGATGGTCTGGTAAACGCAGAAGAGTTTTGTCACTCAATTGTTTAGCACAAGCAAAACACTGTTTACTAGGATTGAAACAGGACTCACAAATTAATCCATGGTCACCGACCCAATGTCCGCCATCAATAACCTGCCGACAAATTGAACACTGACTTGTGTTTTGTTTATAGCAATCAACATGATAGGCGTTATCACCATCAACAATAACAAAATATCTATCCAATATTGACCTGGCGCAAAGTGGACAGACAGGTCGACGATCATGTTTGCAATAATCACAAAACAATACTCCATTATAGCGGTCGCACTTAGCAACCTGCTTTCCACAGTCACATTTCATGCTCAACCTCTTGTTTTAATGAACAATAAATAACAATTAAGCTTATTACATAAAATTAGTTTTGTCAATATTCAAAAGACCTGTCACATCTGACAGGTCTTATTTTTTGAACTACTTTCTAACAAAAACATTCTGATAGATTATTTTATTCCCATAAATGACATAATCTATTTTTAAAATTAACTTACCAAAAGAATTAAATCTATATAATTTAAATATTTTATAACCAACCTCATCACTATTCATATTTTATTTTTGATTTAATGCGTAAAAATGAGGACAAACGTTTTCTAACATCTGCCCTCAGTAACTTGAGTGCTAATTTTACAACCCACAACTTAAATTACAAGTCCATTGGTTTCCACTTGAATGGATTTTCACGAAGATCAATAGGCCTAACCTCTTTTGTACTTTCAAGCAAATCAAGAGGCAATTTTGCAGCCGGTGGAACATACGTTCTCATTTCTTCTTGAAGCCTTTGAGCACGCTGAAGAGCGTAATCTGGTCCGCTTCGAGCATTCCACTGATCAATAATTCTTGATGTCGGACTATGCTGCATACGATGAATAACTGCATCCCGAAACCTGTGTTGATCAATATCCATAACACTCCTCCATGAGAACATTGCAGTTAAAAAGAGTGGGAACAAACAAACATTGTTGTTTGTTCCCACTTTGGCTTATACGAAACTAGTCGTTGCCATACGTCCGCCGAGGCGGCAAGTTGTCAGGGTTGATTTCATTACCGAAACCGGTATTGAAAGCGTCCTGGCGGATACCCAAGTCTCCCAAGGCCTCCCGTTCACCCTCATGAACTGCCTGGTGGGTGTCCCAATCCATCACGTCGCCTGGTACGTTCGTCATCCTGTCGGGGTGGTGTCCTTGACTCATAACCTTCTCCATTCTAGAGTTAAACCTCTAGCCAAACCCAAACACCATTGTTTAGATTCGCCATAAAGGTGAGGACAAACAGACATGGCTGTTTGTCCTCAATCCTGTGTTTACAATAAAGCTAATTAACCACGGGTATCAACCGGATCATCTGCATATTCTTCCTTGTAATGACCACCCCGGCCCTTACAACTTCCGCATTTTTTCCATTCGCCCGTAAGCCAGCTCTTCTTTTTTCCGCCAGAACAACCACAACTCACCCAGACCTTTATCTTTCTTCGTGAGCAATCATAACGTGATATCCCCATAAAGCACCCCCCTTTGTCATTTAAGCCTTGTCCTTGTTTTCTGAACAGTACCAACAACCACCATAATTTTCATCACCGGCTTCGCCAGTTCCGTTACATCGGCCACAATTACCTGTTCCATTGCAGGATGAGCAATCTTCATAGCGACCACCACTGGGATGACGAAGATGAATTGCCCAATCCTTACCAGAACCACCACAACTTCTACAATTTCCACTTGACATTTTTACCTCCTGTTTATTAACTATCTCCAATTCCACTAATTACTGTATAAATAATTAACAAAATTAGAGAGGACAAACAGACTTTACTGTCTGTCCTCAATTCTGTTTTCAAACTTACCAGGAGGACTTATTCTCAGCACAGCGCCAACAGCCACCAGAATTTTTGTCCCCGGCTTCACCAGTTCCATTACAACGACCACAGTTGCCAGTGCCGTTGCAAGCCGAACAATCTCCGTAATCGCCACCACCAGGAAGACGCACATTCATTTGCCACTCTTTTCCAGAACCACTACAGTGTGGACAGTTTCCACTTGACATTTTGACCTCCTTTGAGTTGAACGTTGTTAAATAACTATGTTCGCTTGTATTATATCTGCTAAAATTTATGAAGAATACTGAAATTTTTGAGAAAACAAAAAAGCTCTAAAATTAGTGCCTTTTTGAAATGTATTTTCAATAGCTTATTAAATTTTATCAATAATTCCTATCTTTAAGTTCTTTGGATTAAATTCTATAAAGAAATTCATAAGTTTACCCGTAACTTTTAATCCTAAATCTTTACCTGTTTTCTCCTTCAAAAGCTTTGATAATGGGGTAACGATCTTACCTTGAAGTTCATTACGATATTTTGAATAACCAGATTCAGACAACTGCTTATTAGTTACTGGTTGACCGACATTCTGCAGTAAAAACTCAACTAACTCAATTGTTGCTTTTTGTGAAGGTAATTCTTTTGAAGAATAATTTTTTCCCTTGATGTATAATTTACCATCAATTTTATCAAGCAATAAATCAAAATCTGCTTTATCAAGTTCGTTCATACTGACAATACTATTTACTTCGTCTTTATTGTCCCAAACCTCCAGCTTTAAAGAATTCTTATCTAAAAATTCTGAATATATATCTTTCTTAATATATTGCTCAAGTCTCACACCATCACTCCCCCAGCCATCTCGCCATGAACAAAAATCAATTTGAACATTTTCATTATGATCTCGTCTTATTTCCTCGACAAGTTTGAAGCTTTGCTCTCTAAATCTATGAAGTGGACTGAACGCAAAAATATTTCCATCCATTTTTCCCCAATACAATGGTCTTAACCCAACTTTTTCATCGACTTCAGACGCCCTTCTTTTAATTTTATCTAAAATTGTTTGTAAATTTTTTGACGGAAAATCTTCAAAAACACCGTTAATATTTCGTAAAATACTTTGATGTTCCAAAAATTTCGTTACTACAGAGCCAGATAGTTTATTTTGATACAATTCAATCAATTCAAAAACATAATTTACTAACTGATAGCTTTGTCCTACAGCATAATCATGCCAATACTTACCATCAACATCCAATTCTTTCAAAAATGGTGGCAACCTATCAGAGTCAAGGTCTATAGCTTTTGAAAACAATTTTTTTGTTTTATCTCTAATTATATCAAAACTTGGCATCAAACTTTTATGCACGTACTCTGCGGCAAGGCCAGGCTCTTTTGAGGCCCCTGGATAAATACCAACAACGTCCAAAGGAAAATATCCTGTAACATCTGCTAATTCATCTAAACGAAACCCCCAAACCTCAAGCTTCTCAGCTTTTTCCATATCATCTAATATGAATGGTCTCTTGTCTTTGTATGGTTTTTTCTCACTACCCGCTCTTTCCTCAGTAAAATAAACCATTGGCAACTTGGAGTCCAAGAGACTGGAGTAAGAACTGTTACCAGCGGCTCCACCATTCATTCCCTTGGATATCATTTTCAAGGTTTGGCGATGAATATCTCTGAAATCTTTAGCAAGCTTAGTTTCACCTTTGAGAATTTCAGCCGAACTTGTTGACGGAAATTGCTTGAACTCCTCAATAGAAATCCGGTTTAAATACAAATATATTGCTGACATTGCAACCGTTTCAAAGCTCGAATCAATGCCTCTTGAGTCACTAGATTCGAAAAGATAATTTAAAGTGATACCATTAAAATCATTTGACCATTTCTTCCTTACTAACTCCTGCAAATAATCAATATGTTCGCACCAACCATCCAAACTACAATCATTAGTATTAAATTTGTCTTTACTCGTATTATAAACTAGATATGACCCATTACTTACTGTTGATTTACCATTATTTACTTTGATTCCAACATAGCATTTTAAAGGTAACTTCAAACGAACAAGCGGCGCACCGGCGCGCCAGATTATACCAGGAGACAAAGAAAAATTAAAAGCGCCAGAAACAACAATATCATTTTCCGCGTAGAATTTTTTATAGACTTCGGGAAAACGTTCTTTTAGAGTCTTTGAATTAAATGGTCTGTCTTGCGACATAGTTTAATGTTATTTAATAATACTTTAATTTTAGCACAAATACTACATTTTGTCAATATAGTTACCTGTTTTGGCCAAAAATAAACCAAATGTAATCAATAAGATCCAATTCAGATTAAAATAGTAAATCACAAACCCAGGCATCGCAAGCTCACAAACTGCTAAAATTACAGAAAATATAAAGAAATTCAAAAATAGAAAATTTATTAACTTATGAAAAAATTCAATTAAAGATAGATTCATATTATTTTTCTAAAGTAATTTTTATGCTATCAACCAGCACTTTCTCGTTGGTGATACCGAGTTCTTGAAAGGCTAAAATAAATTTGTATTTGTTTTTAATCCTTTCAGCGTTGGTTAAATCGAATTCCATTTCATAATCAATATAACCATCAGGAGTTTCCGGTAATTCTTCAAAATAAAATGCCCAATCATTCTGCACAAGTTTAAGTCCAAACTTTGCTTGAACATCATATGGTCTGTAATAACGTAATATGACTTTGGCTTTTTTAAACGTTCGAGGTGAATAAACATCTAGATAAACTGGCTCAAAAATAATTCTTTGTAAATCATCATATTGAGCCACTCGGCCTTCTGGATAAAATCCTTGGATAAACCGCTCTTGACCTGAAAAGTTATAATTGTAAGTCAAACTATTATTCGGCACAAGCTTCTGATAAATCAAAAACAAAAACAAAATCAACAGACCGGCTGTGACGACTATTTTTGTGATTTGCAACAACTTGTTCAGATTGATTTTCATGCGAAAAAATGTTAAACTTAAACTATGAAGCTCAAACTCAGATTAATTTATTTTTTCAGACCCTTCTCTTTCATTGCTCTCATCTTAGCAAATATTTTTGTAATTAAAAACCCTTACTTGGGAGTGGTTGTGGCCGGAATATTAATTTTCTTTTATGGACAGCGTCTCGGCCACAAAATATTTGCGACATCTGATAGATTTTTCCAAACTCTTTATGGAAGCTTAGCCTTCGTCGGGATTAATTCCATTATACTATGGATCAGCTTTTATTTATACAACCTGGAACCATTGACTGTTATTCGAGCCCTAATCATTACCACCATTCCACTTGAATACTTCACACCGAAATTTATTAGACCGAAATTTAACTTAAAACAATTTTTCAGTGATTATATAGTTAAACTAAAGCCAAAATTTTTAATTTTCGGTTTTTTAATTTTCGTTCTGGTGAATTTTATGTTGCTATTCAAATTTCGAACTGACCAAGCCATAACTTCACCATGGAACATCGTAAGCAAAGATTTCTTTGTGTTTTTTATTGTGCTAACAATTCTACTGGTTATTATTTTGATCAAAAATCAAAATATTTTAGTTTCAAAAATTTTGTTAATAATTTACACAGCGCTTTTTTCCAGTGTAGCTCTGATTATTTATAAAATCGGTTACGGTTATGACCCATTCTTACACTTGGCCGCCATGAAACAAATAATGGCCACCAGCACCCTAATCCCAAAAACGTTTTATTACATTGGAGAATACTCAGTTGTTATATTTTTACACAATATCACTCAGCTTCCATTGGAATTCATCAACAAACTATTTCTACCGCTTAGCATGGCGATTCTTTTGCCGACCTCCATTTATTATGGCCTAACAACTGGACTAAAGTTAAACAAAAACTATTCTCTAACTGCCTGCTTGGGGAGTTTAATTTTACCAATCACCTACTTTATCCACACAACACCTCAAGGTTTAACAAATTTATTGTGTTTAATCATTATCTTTTTAAGCTTTATTAAACATAAATCAATGCTTAAGTTTTTATTATTTCTAAGCATTATCACTCTAACTATTCATCCGCTTTTTGGCGCTCCGATTTTGGTCTTTGTAATTTATTTATTCAGCCAAAACATTATAAACGCAAAAGTTAAAAAAGCCACACAAACAGTTTTAATTTTAGGTAGTTTATTCGTATTTCCAATTCTTTTCATTCTTAACTCTTGGTTAAACAATTTAAAAGTCAGTTTACTTAAATTTAATCTTTCTCAATTGTTCGACTTTACTTTATTTCACAGTGAACACAAGTTCAGATTCATTTACGATCTAATTTATGTTTATGGATTCAACATTAAGATCATATTTCTAATCCTTGCTGGCTGTGGATTACTTTTAATGTTATTCAAAAAAGAATTTGCAAAATACAAAGTTCATTTTGGAGCAGGCATAGTAATTTTTGTTAATTTTTTACTGACCAAAGTCTTTCTGAATTTTGAATTCGCTACGAATCAAAACCAAGCTCAATTTATGAGCAGAATCTCTGAATTAAGTTTATATTTCTTACTACCAATTGTAATTTATTTATTCTATAATTTAATTCAATTTAATTTTGACAAACAGGGCAACTTCGCAGGAAAGCTTTTCGTACTCCTTTTGCTCACCTTAATAACGAGCACTTCACTATATTTTTCTTATCCGGTTAAAGATGATTACAAAGACTCACAAGAATATAATGTTACCAAGGGCGACGTTGAGGCTGTGCAATTAATTGACCAAAAAACTGAGGGTGATTATATTGTTCTTGGCAACCAAATGCTAGCGGCAGCGGCAATTAGAGAATTTGGTTTTACACATTATTATAACCAAGATTTTTACTACTCAATTCCTAATGGCAATGATAACAATCTTTATCAATATTATAAAAAATTAGTTTTCGAAAAAGTTGATCGTGATTTTATTGACCAAGCCATGAGCCAAGCAAACGTCGATCAAGCGTATTTTGTTTTGAACGACTACTGGTCTAACTCTGAAAAACTCATTCCTCAATCTAAATTCATGTCCGATAATTATTATACTACAGACAAGGGGTCAAACCATATATTTTATTTTCAAAAAAAATAGGGTAAATCATTGTTGATTTTCCCTATTGTCTTTTGGATTCTACTCACCACGTTTTTTCTGCACGTACTTTTTAATCTGTTCGTTTGTACATTCTTTTGCCTGCTGACCCAATTCATCATAAAAGGGTCTTTCAAAAACATGTACTGACCCATCCAATGAATCCGTTGTACAATACTTTCTCTGACCGGTCCAGCGGTCAACAAGTTGATCACCACTGATAAAAAACATGGCCAAGGAATGCAAGGCAAACATTCCCAACAAAAGAGCAAAACCTAGGTTTCTCTTTTTTTTATTCCAACGAAGGAATAACCTAAAAATTGCAAACCACAGTACAAAGCCAACAACAACTGCGATGACGTTGGCTAAATAAACATTCAGACCTAACCCTAAAACCTGGCTTAGGGCGTATGGATATATCATCAGGAAGCCGAGAAAACTGGCATATCGGAACATCCCAACTAACAGCAAAATTCCCATCACTAGAAGGGAAATGCCCAACAGTAGCCTTTTGTTATTATTCATCTTAAACCTCCCTTATTCAAGATCATCTTTAAACACCCAGACAAAAAATGAATGTACAATAAGACTAATTATTACAGTCATATACCCTAGAATTGCCAATCTAGTAGCATACACCAAGCAATACCCAACTCCCCCCATAAGTCCACCTACCGTCAAAGTCACAATCAAGACCTTCAGAGTGAGCTCATTTCTTTCTTTACTGTCATATTCAGAATGATCTAAATACATAAATATAAAGCCAGATATTACTAATGTGAAAAGAAGTGTTATTATTATAGTAAAAGTTACAATTGAGTCCATTGGATTTGATATTTCTTTTTTTAGCGAACTGGAATGTGTTTCTGTAGGTTGATGAAATTGCGTACTTGTTTTTTTCTTGGGCCCCTCATTTCGCCAACGTGCTTGATTTTGTTCAGCTTTGGCAAATGACTGTTCTCTGATCTTTTCCATTCCAGTGTCAGTTTTTATTCCACGCTTTTTTTGCACAAATTCCAAGGCCTGACTCTTATTACACTTTCTAGCCTTTTGGCCAAATTCATCATAGATTGGTTGATCAAACACCTGTAGTTCATTTGTGATTTTGTCATAAGTACAATATTTAATCACTTGGCCTGTTTGGGGGTCATAAATTCTTGAGCTGGTAATAAAATACATTGCCAGAGAGTGGGCAACAAAGATAAAAGCCAGCAAAATAAAACCTCGTTCCATTTTCTTTCTATTTAAACTGAAAAACAGTTTAAATATTGCGTACCACAGAATTGCTCCAACACCGACTGCAATTGCCTTGGCTAAATATTGATTCAACCCAAGCCCGAGGAGTTGCTCCAGGGCGTAAGGATAAACCATTAAAAAACCAAAAACTGATGCATAGCGCCAGGTGCCAATCAGAAGCAAAATTGCCACGACTAGTAAAAATATTCCTAGTTGCAATTTCTTTTTTCTAATTTTTTCTCTTTCTAACAATTCATGAATAGAAGTAATTGAAATACCAGGACTCGTGTCTGGCCCTTTTGCAAAATGATTCTTTTTCTTCTGACTCATTTTATCCTCCATTCTTAAAGAACAACAACTGTTTTATTTTTCAATAAAACAGTTGTCAGCCTTTAAAAAATTAGGGCGAAGCAAAGTGCTTGACTTCGCCCATGTTAGACTTTCAAAACAAACACCGTTATGGGTGAAGTAAGTTATGGAATGATCTACGAATCATTGAAAAATCTATATCTAATGAACTATCTTCAACAATAAAATACAATAACACACAATACCCAAAAATCAATAACGCGCCAACCGGAATTCCAAAAATGAAAACAAGTACTGCTGGAGCATTATAATATACAATAATAGTTGCCAAATCAGCAACCAAAATTATAATAATAGAAATTGGCAACGCTGAAAACACTACCAACACAGAAAACTGCCAATAACCACTATCCGCTCCAGCCAACATAAACAAAACACCACCAACAAGACAAAAAATGAACAAAAGAAATGCCAAGCCACCAGTAGTTTGATAATCCATAAAAGCAAATAAGTTGAAATTAAAATCTGACTCGTCGGATTCAATCTCTTCAACGTCTTCATTACTATTTTCCCATTCGAGATAATTACCTTTCGTTGACGTCCGTTTGACTATAGCTGGTGTTACTTGCCTTACATTGCCACCCCAAGGACAATGGCCAACCATATTAAAGAAGCGAACAATTCCGTCTATGTCATAGCAGTAATAAAATATTGACTTGCCAGTTGTTGGACTAATAAAGCCCTTTTTTATCTGAACAAAATCAATTTCCTGATTTTCATCAGGCTCATATTTTTTTTCAATTTCAAATCTTTCAACTTGATCATCTTCACAACGATAAGCAAGATCACCAAACTCATCGTAAAGCTGAGCCTCATAAACCTTAACCCGACCGGTCAAACGATCATCAATACAAAATTTTCGCTCTCCAGTAATCGGATGTACAATCGTATTGTAATTAACTGCGTACATCACCAGGGAATGACTAATGAAGATTAATCCAATTATTGCAAATCCAATGTAGCGTCGCTTTTTATTCCAACTAAGAAAAAACTTAAAGATAACTACCCATAAACCGACACCGGCTATTAGGGCAATCACTTGAGCCAGATAAATATTAAGGCCGTAGCCAGAAATCTGTGCTACCACATACGGATAAAACATTAAAAAACCAAAAAACTCAGCGTACATTGCTATTCCAACCAGCAAAAATACTGCCAAACCAATAAAAAACACACCAATAGACAACTTTGTCCACTTTGACATGACAAACCTCCGTAATTTTAAAGATCAATCTTTATTCTAAATTATTTAGAACAAGGATTAAGCTTGAAAAAATTAGGGCGAAGCAAAGTGCTTGACTTCGCCCAGGTTTTGTAGTTTACATCTTGAATCTATTTATCTTTGAACATGTTTTTGATAACGTATCTTGCGTCACAAAAATCTCGTTCCAAAGAAGTATTTTTAGAAATCCAAATAACTATCAGGTAATATCCAAGTGTCACTAAAACGAATATTGGTATACCAAAAATAGCCATAAAAAAATTGGGAACCTTCAGATGAGACATCCAAACTGCCAAATCCGCTATTAATATCCCTATAAAGGTCATTGGGAATATTGAGAACACACACAAAGAACAAAATTTCAACGAACGAATACCTATCCCAGCAAGAAAAAAAATCATCAATACAATCAAAATAACAAGAAAGCAAAATGCAAACAATAGAGTCGCTTCCTTATTTTTTTCAAAGGCAAAGAAATTAATTTTTGAAGCAGGCTTAACCTGCGGCTCACTTATTTCACGTGCTATTGGTCGGTAATTGTTGTTTTCCTTCGTTTGTTTAATAATATCTGCAGTTACATCTGAAAGTTCACCGCCCCAAGGACAATGACCACGCATATTAAAAAAATGAACTCTGGCTTCAGTGTCATTGCAATAGAAAAATATTGCTTTTCCCGTTTTCTGACTTATAAAACCATTTGCAACCTGATAAAAATCAATTTCTTGATTATTGTCCATTGCATATCTTTTATTAATTTCAAAGCGTCTGAGTTGGCTATCATTACATCTAATAGACTGGTCACCAAATTCGTCATAACTGTGCCCTTCATAGACCTTTACGCGCCCACTCAATTTATCGTCAATGCAAAACTTTCGATCTCCAGTAATTGGATGAACAATCGTGTTGTAATTAACTGCGTACATTACTAGTGAATGACTGACAAAAATTAAAACGATCAACCCAAAACCGATGTAGCGTCTTTTTTTATTCCAGCTCAAAAAGAACTTAAAAATAGTTACCCATAGCCCGATGCCGATAATTAAACCGATCACTTGAGCCAAATAAATATTAAGGCCGTAACCAGAAACTTTCACCACGATATATGGGTAAACCATTAAAAAACCAATGAAATCCGCGTACATCACAAGACCAAGGAAAAGAAATACTGCCAAACCAACAAAAAAAATACCCAAAGTTCGCTTTGTCCACTTTAACATGACAAACCTCCGAAATTTTAAAGATCAATCTTTATTCTAAATATTTTAGAACAAGGATTAAACTTGAAAATAAATAAGGGCAAGGCGCAAGCACCTTGCCCTTTGGACTACTTCTTTTTACGTTTTTCCTTCAACTTCTTAACCCACGGATGCCCAGAACTCAAGAAAATGCTGAACAATCCGATGGCGATACTCAGGAGAATTCCCGTAACAAACCAAGCCTCCTTTTTGTTAACTTCACGACCTTCGGGGTTTTCCTCAGCATCTTCTCCCATGATCCAGCCTTTAATAAAGGCAATTCCAAGAAGGAAGAAAAAGATGATAAGCACAACAATCGCAATCAAGATAATTTTTAACCACATGGCATCCCTCCTGTTTAGTGGTCCTCTTTACTGAAAAGTGTATTCCATATAATGATCATTAGCATCCTTGCCACTGATTGTCACTTCAATCCAACGAAGGTTAGAATTACCTCCCTTCAATCCCTTGTAATATGATGTCAAATCGATCATAAATCGTGCATTTTGAGTATGATGCTTCAAATTTGCTTCAAGGTACACTTCTGGTGCCAATTTCCAAGAGAAAACAATAGGAGTCCTTTGCTTATATTGAGCTGGGGACTCTCCTTTGCTTTTCAACACCCAGGCATTCATTGTTGCATCAGTGTATGTAACTGAGACACCGTGCTTTTCCTCACCTCTGAAATAAAGCCGGCAATTTGAAGACAGAAAACCGGGCCAATTCCACTCAATATTTCGAAAAACAGGGTATGCCACAACATTTCTAGTTTTACTGGCAGCTGGATTATTTTTATTCCAGCCAGCTGTAACAATTTCGTAATGCTTTCTATCTTTTTCTAGTTGGGCTGCTTTTTTAGCCTTCTCTTTGGCTTTTTTTTCTGCTCTTTTTTTAGCAACCCTTTCTTTTCGTAATTCAGCCTTAGCATCTTCAGCTTTTCTGTTTTCTAGATGTACCCTTCGTTTTTCCTGTCGGGCAAATTTATTTCTTTCGGCCTCTAGACTTTTTTCTGCTGAAACCCTTTTTCGTGCTTCTTCTTTTGCTTTTTTCTCTGCAACCAATCTTTCACGTCGCTCTTTTTCAATCTTTAATTTCAGGTTTTGCTTTTTTTCTTTCTCTAACCTGATTTGTTCATTTTTTTTTTGCAACTTCTCTCTTTCTTTCCTTACAATTTCACCAGTAATGACCTGAAGCTCGCCTCCCCAGGGACAATACCCAGAGGATGCGTAAAAATGAACCGTTCCTTCAGGATCAGTACAGTAGAAAAAAAGTGCCTTTCCCGTGGCTGGACTAACAAATCCAGACTCTACTCTCTCAAGTGTGACTTCGTAATTCTTGGTAGTAGCAAACTGCTTACCCTTCTCATATTTTTCAATGAGCTCGGGGGAACAACGCTGTGCCTGCTGACCAAACTTATCATAAAGAGCCTGTTCAAAAACCTGAATTTCACCAGTCAAAGGATTGACTGTGCAAAACTTAGCCATAGCCGGTCCATCAATAGGATGAACCAAGGAGTCCCCTTGAATCAGGAACATTGCCAAGGAATGCAATGCAAAAAATGCTGCAATGGTGATCATCCCCGCAAGCCGTCGATCTTTCTTCCAGCTAAAGAAAAGCCGGAAAATTGCGTACCACAGAGGTACCGCAACAACTATTCCAATTGCCTGGGCCAGATAAGGATTCATTCCGAATCCGGAAATCTTGCTGACCACGTACGGATAAACCATCAAAAAACCAAAAATCGAAGCATATTTAACAAGACTGATCAAAATCAGAATTGCCAATGCCACAAAAAACAACCCGAGAAACAGTTTAGCTGTCCTCTTCATAACACACCTCCAATGGTTATTTTCAACGAACAATATTTAATCTTAAATCATTAAAATCAAATATCGTTTTTTGAAAAAAATTAGGGGCGAAAGCAAAGTTGTTCACTTCGCCCCTAGCATTATTTTAGTTTCAAAGATCCCTCAAATAAATGATAACTTCTCGGGGAGAAATATTAGCGCATTTTTTTCTAAGCCACCTACTTGACTGATATCTATCTCTTGAATATTTTGTTTGTTCAATCCATTTTGGATTTGCTTTTATCTGAATCAGATAATGCAAGGCCATATTATCACATAACCACTCTGCATCGTCACCTGATACTTCGTCCTGGCTAACAAACTCATGTAACCAAGCGTGAAAAAGTTCATGCACCAAGATGGCTCTGTGCACATCAAGTGGTAACCCAAAAAGAATGCTAATCAAGTGATTCGTAACTTCTGTTTTTCCCAGAAAAGGTTGGATATATTTAGTTAAACAATTCCCCAAGGTTGTACTACCTCGATTCCTATTTCTTTTAGTTATAATCCCAAGGGTATTCAGATCGACGACTCTATATTCAATGGGTTTCCTTGGAAACCATGAATGCAGGTGCAATATCCGACTAACACCATTTATTATACTTTGATCAATTTGAAAAACGGCATCAATTGAACAAGTCGGGCAAATTACCCGGTAATCGGCTAAGTGCATTACATCATTAGGAGCCATTTGAGAGTGACAAGTAAAACACTGAAAACGTGGATCATGGCACCCTTTGCAAACAGCACCCTGGTCAGTGTTGAAATATCGTCCGTTTATTTTATTCCTACAAAGGCAACATTTCAAAGCAATTGAGTCATAACATTGTGAATGGTATAAAGAACCATCACATTCAACAGTATTATTCCCAATTAATGGCTGACTACAGACCGAACACTTTGGCGCACGTGAATTCACGCAAAAATCACAATACGTTACATTATTCAATGTAAAAATTTGTCTCGCGGATCTACCGCAATCGCACCTCATTTTAATCCTTGGTGATAAAAAAGATGATAGCGATAATGATGATAATCAGCAGAATTCCTCCACCACCCGAATCACCACCAGCAACAACGCCAAGACTAATAAGTGAATTTAGCATTTTCGTCTCCTCTAAATTTTAGTCAATGAACAATATTTATTTTCAAATTATTAAAAACAAATATTATTGATTGAAAAAAGTTGGGGCAGGCAAGCTAAGCCTACCCCGTTGGTTATTAAAATTCATCAAAAATCTTTATACCTAAATGAAAAACGCCAATAGTCAATAGTACGTAAATTGGGATCGAAAGAACAACCATGACAACTATATGCAATTGTGCCCAAATGAGCAGGGACAATATATCAGCAGTCAATACACTTATTACTGCTAAAAAAGGAAGCACAATAAACGCACCAACCATAGTTGGCCCATTCCCGTCTGACAGTCCAACACATAACGTAATAATAGAAATAATTACTGACAGAACGAAGAAAATCCCCGCAATAATATTTGTTTTTTTGTGATTTCTAAATTCCCAAAACCACGCAGTATAACTTATTTGCATTTCAGATTCAGCAGGGACAACTTCAACTTCCTGTGTTGTTCCCTCGAACGTTGGAAACTCCAGTTCAAATGGGACATAAACTGACTCTTGATGCACCAAAATTTCTTTATTGGCTATTTTTGCCACAAGAACAGAACTGACAGGCAAAAGTTGACCTCCCCAAGGACAATATCCTTCAGAAGAAAAAAAGTGTGCTTTTTTCTCAGAGTCAAAACAATAGAAGAACAATGGTTTTCCAGTTGCCGGACTTATGAAACCATCCTGCACCCTAGAAAAAGAAACTTCCTTGCTTGTTCCATCAGTAAAAGTTTTTTCTCTCTCGTACTTTTCAATCAATTCCGGTGAGCACCTTTCCGCTTTATTACCAAACTGATCATAGATAGACTGTTCAAATGTTTGAATTTCACCTGTCAAAGGATTCACAGTACAAAATTTCGCCATTGCGGGACCATCAAATGGATGAACCAAGGAATCACCTTGCAATAAAAACATAGAGAATGAATGCAAAGCGAAAAAAGCTACAATTGTAATCATGCCAGCCATTCTGCGATCCTTTTTCCAACTAAACAAAAGTCGGAAAACTGCATACCAAATTGGAATGGCTACAACAATACCGATTCCTTGCGCCAAATATGAATTCATCCCAAAACCTGTAATCTTTGTAACTACGTAGGGATAAATAAGCAAAAAACCAAAAATAGTTGCGTATTTCAGTAAACTGACAATCATTAGGATTGCCAAGCTGATAAAAATGACTCCAAAAATTATTCCTGCTTTTCTCTTCATGTCATCCTCCACAGCGTTGGTTTCAATGAACAATATTTACTTTTAAATTTTTTAAAAATAAGTATTGTTATTGAAAATTGAGGGCAAGGTGCAAGCACCTTGCCCTGTGATTTATACTCTTCGCCCCTTCATTTTCTTTACCCACGGATGATCCGTGGCCAGGAAAAGGGTACAGACACCAATGACCGCAGCGGCCACAAAGGCACCAACGCTCCACTTTTCCTTTTCAGTGAAGGGAATGGGGTTTCCCTCCTCATCCTTGAAAGGCTGCCATGATCCCTTGATCAACAGCACCCCGCCAACAAGCAATGCAACGATCACTAAAACAAACAAAATACCAACAAAGTTCAACATCACACCACCTCCATTTGTTATGTGTGACTTACTAGTTGACCATCAATCATCATCCTTTCCGAAAATCGCATCTCGACATCTTTTGTAAAGCGAATCAACGCCTCGCCTGGTAAGTTTACGCATTTCCTTGGCCGCAGTCTCCGCTTTTTGTTTTTTTATTTCTGCCTTTCTATCTGAAAAAGCAAAAAAGCTTCCCAGACCATTCATAAGCATTTCTTTGCCTAGATCAAAGGCAACTTCCACAGCCTCTTCTACAACTTCTTCCTGCTCACCGGACAACTTAATTTTGGCATCTTTTTCTTCTGTTTTATTTTTTTTCACCACCGCCTCCTAAAAGTAAAAGCTTACTTTCCGCGGAAGCCGATAACAGATTTCGTTTTTTCTGTGTTTTTACGTATTCTTCCAAGTCGCCAGTCTTGTGAGCGCAAACTCCGATCAAAATCTGAACCAAATCATCAAGATCAGAATCACACATTTCAAGGTATTGTCCCTTCGTCTCTTTTGCAATTTCCTTGTAAAAGCCTTGCGTTTTGTAGAGTTTCTTGTACGCTAAGGCCCCTTCTTCAAAACAGAACATGGAATAAACCGTTACTCCAAGCTCAACAAGCTTATCGATCTCGTCCTTGTAATTGAATTCATTCCGACAGTTAGAAACTGGGTCAACAACGCCATGCGGAGGCATATCTCCAATCAACACTACCATCCTGATTGAACCAGGGGTCCACTCAACATCATGTGCTAAATGATGAAGAACACATTCCAGGGCAGAAAGACCATCACCACCGCCACCAGGCCGAACTTTTTCTATTTCAGTCTGAATATCTTGCGGATCGCTCAAAAAATCGGTAGCCGAGAAAGCACGAACTCCATCAAAATGCCTTTCTTCATCGCCATGATTCTTGTAAGCAATGTAGCAGAAACGAGCCTTAGGATTTGTTTCACTCACTTCTTTCACGATCCGAGCAATTGCCTTTTTTCCTCGGTCAAAGTAACCCCACATACTAGCAGTAGTATCAAAGGCAAAAGCAACCTCCAAAATTCCCTTTCCAGGCGTTTTACCAGTAGAACCAAATCGCTTTGATTCTCTGGTTTTGGCCAAGCCTCGTCTTTCGCCAAGTTTGGTTAAACCACCAGCTCCTGAAGTTGGACGTTTAATAATATTTGCCATTGTCTCCTCCTTTATAATGTTTTGTCGTAATCAGCACGTTGTTGAGCATCTTTCAATATTTGATAAGCTTCATTAACATTTTGAAATTTTTCATCGAAAGCTTTCTCGATCTGAGCTCTAACATCAGGATCACTGACTTTATTCATCTCTGCAGTCTTCACGTCGGGATGATATTTTTTTGCCATTTTCCGATATGCTGATTTGATTTCATTGGAGGTCGCAGATGGCTGAATTCCCAAAATATCGTAATAATTCTTTCTTGGGCCTTTGGATGAAGTCCCACTGTTTGAACTACCACCAGAAGAACTCCCCGCCAAATAATCTCGCAAAGTAACTTCTTCTTCCAACAACTTATCATAAAGCTCAAGCAAAGAAGTCATATCACCAAAATCAAAGCGTGATGCTTTGTAATCATTAAAGTCGGCTTCAATCTCAGACAAGGTCACCAAATCATCGTCAGTTTCTGCTCTTTCTCCTGCCTGAATAAGTAACTCGAAGCAAGTTGCCAACAAATCATCGGTCTTTTTGTAAAGCTCAGCAAATTCAGGGAACTTTTTTCTCGTTTTCTGAATTTTGAGTCGTAAAGGAATAAAGTCAAAACCTTGCTCCCTTACCTGATCCAAGAAATCTTCAGCCGTTTCATCAATAACAGCTTCCAACGGCAGAAGATGCTTGAAGGGTTCTTTGATTCTTTTTTTTCTTGCTCGAAATTGACCAAGCTCTTTCTTTAAAATTTTTGATTGCTCCTTCTTTGCAATTGCCGGGATAAGTTGTGGTAACAAAGAGAAAATGCCAAACAATATCGCTGACTGCCAGCCATCTCGACCATGTATAATTGGTCTCGCACCACTTCCATTCTTCATCGCCCGAATGCCACTCTTGTCAAAAACAGTAGGATGGCTACGAACAATAATTCTGATCCCTATCCAAACTAGTAAAATAACGCCTAAAAATAGCAAAATTTTATATAACATTTAGGCCTCCACGAGCATATATTTTAAATGAACAATTGACAGTATATTCAATTTAACCATACTACTTCTGACTAATTTGTCAACCCTCAAAACAAACCAAATTTTTTGATTCGTTAGAAAAGGGAGGACAGCATTTGAAACTGTCCTCGTAGTTTCTTACCGAAATCCCATAAAGAAACCATCATCAATACTGTTGCAATGCTTGCATTCACCGTTTCTACCTTCAGGATAGAGGAACGGGGTCATTTCACGCTTACACCGGTGACAAAACCTCTTTGAACTCTCTTTTTTCTCCTTAACACCCAAACACGTGCAAAGAGTTTTCAGATAGTGACAATTCTTACACAATAGTAAATATCCCATGTTTTCTCCTTTGTTAAAATTATCAATTATCTCCATCTATTCAAATTATACGTCTAAATAACTATGAAATATACTGAAAAACTTACGAAAGAGAACAATGCGTAAATTTAGCAAAATCATCCAAACATATAATCAATAATACTCATTTCTATTGACATTAAATTAAATTTATGTTAAGGTTGTTGGTCTAATCAGCAATGATTAATTGAATTTTGAAAACTATAACCCAAGGAGGAAACATGTTTTTTCAGGCTGAATTTTCTCAGTTGATCCCCTGGCCCAAGAAAACTGCCGGACAATGGTTCAGAAATCTTTCTGGAAATAGTAAGCTGGGTTATCAGCTCTATTCCGCAATGCGTCACGTACTAGGAATCTTTCCTCTTTTGAGCGTGAACAAGGTTATTCTGTTTAGGGTTAATGGTGCAGATATACCATTTCCAAAAAACAGCGAAGGTGTTCAGTTGTCACAATTGTTCAACCTGATTGGCCAGGCAGAAGATCAAAATGATAACCCTCTACAACTTCGAGTCATCCTCACGCAGTTCAATGCGCCTCTGAGCATCACATACAATGTGCATATTTGCATTGATGACGGTGCTTGCCGAATCAGTATTCATACGCACGGTCAGATGCAATTGCCAACGCTTGACGGCCATGAACAGTTTGTACAGAAAATCAAACTGTGCCTACCCGAATACGCGCACGCTGGGCTTCTCAGGTTTGGCGACTGCCAAGTCGCTCTGGTTTCCAACTTCAATCAGCTCTACGGAACAAGAATTGAGGCTGGATATCAGACCGTTGGGATTGTTCCCAATCTAAAGGTCAAGGCAAAGTCTTTTTACGAAAGGGACTTTTCCAATCAAGCGAACTTCGAGTGTTACGCACCACCGGTTTACCAAACACTTGGGACATCACCACCATATATTCTGGACGGCATTGACCCGTTCGAGTATTTGTTCTGGTTCCTATCGCTTGATCATCTAATTCTAGGAATTGATCCAAACGATCTACTGTACCACGACCCAGCTGGTAATGCTGTTACTATGGAAGATGCACAAACAGCGTTGGATGAATTCAACCAGCAGTCCCCTACGGAATTCATGCGCACACGTATCGAAGCTGGTGAACACGCCAGACTGAATCCAGTCGTTGGCAAGCCACCACATCTCAAGCTGGTGTCTAGCAACGGCGAAGAGACGTAGACAAACACAAATCCCACTATTCACGAATAGTGGGATTTTTTATTACACAGAAAACTTCTTGCGAAAAGATTTTTCCAAAGCGGATTCATCATCCCGTTCCATTAACGCTGTAAAAATATGAATGGCAGCTTTATCGCTTGGATCCACAATATTTGGATAAAATGAAAAAACGTTCTCACAAGTTATCGCATTTGCTTCAATTATGCCTAGAATCACTTCTTTTCCAAATTCCCGTACCTCAGAAGGTCCCATCCTAATTAATGATGCAGCCTGATCAATATCAAGCATACTTGAGTATACACTTCTTAAAATCTGCAGAGCCCAACCTATATTATCAGATGTTTTGAACGCATCTAAATAACTAATAAGAACTTCTGCTGATAGTTCAACACCAAACTTATCTGCAAGAATTTCTCTTATAATTGCTCTGTCTTCAAGCCCTTCAGATTCATCCTTTTCATAGGCTGGTTCAAAAGATAATAGCAATTCCATTAAATGCTTAAAATTGTACTTTCTTTTATCAATTGACAAAGCCAACTCGGTGGCTCGATCAGAATCTGCTCGGTTCATCTGAACAAGAACTCCAACAAAATCGTTTCCCATGACATCCTCCTCGTTTGGATTCGCGATTTTCACGAATATTTAAACTTAACAAAAGAAAACCCCAGTGTCAATAGGAGTTTTCTTTAATCTTAAAACTTTACTCTTCTAACTACTTATCCCAACAAAAATTATTCCCGAAATGGCCAAACTCAGCAGTTTGTTCAAATTGAGGCTTTTTCAACTCTAATAAAGTAATAATCCCTTTAGGAGTTAAATCATAACCTTGTACATTCTCTTTGCGACCATCAATTTCCACAGTCGCCATTACCGGTTCAGCTACTCCAATTGAATAAGCTAAATGGCAAATAACTTCTTTGGCATTATTTTTTTGTAAATAATCAACAGCAATTTTTCTGGCCATGTAAGCAGCGGAACGATCGACTTTGGACGGATCCTTGCCTGAAAATGCACCACCTCCGATAGGAATTCGTGGACCATAGTTATCCACAATCAATTTCCGACCAGTTACACCAGCATCTGCCTCAAATCCTCCTTGTGACCAATCACCAGCTGGATTAACATAAATTTTAAGGTTTTCACTTACATTTTTGTCTTTTAACCATTCTTCAACCAGCCCCTTCATTTCTTCTGCTCGAGCATGCTGAAAGCTGGCCACGACAGTTGAAATTAAATTGTTTTCTAATGTAATTTGAGTTTTGCCATCAGTTTTGTATTTAGAAAATAATACTCGACACAAATCACGTGAAAGCTTTACCTCCAAAGGAATTAATTCCGGAGTTTCACTGCAAGCATATCCAACCATGATTCCCTGGTCACCAGCACCACCCGGATCAACTCCTCGGGCAATATCTGGAGATTGCTGAACTAAATTGACACTAACTTGATATTGATCTCCAGCAATTCGTTTAGCAATTTTTTCCGCATCAAAAACCGCACCGGAAGTAATCTCTCCGGTAATTGTAATAACTCCATGCCCCCCCATTGTCTCTACTGCAACCCGTGAATGTGGGTCTTGCGATAAACAAATATCTAAAATAGCATCGGAAACACGATCACAAATTTTGTCTGGGTGCATTGGTGAAACTGACTCTGCTGTACGTAACATAAATTCTTTGGCCGCGATGTAACCAGAAATAGTTTTTGGTTTTGTTGCAGCTTAATACTTAAATAAAAAATACTCTTTCATCACGAAAAAGTATAATAATTGAATAATTATTTATCTTTCCCGTGCTGGGCTAGAATTGACACCTTCTTGAATTACCTTCAAGGGTTGTCGACAGGTCATCGGGCTATATCCCTCACTGTACTCTTGATAAATGGTTAAATTGTATATATATAATATTACACTAAAATTAATTTTATTACAAATTTTTTAAATGATGCATAATAATCGCTGCGGCACTGGCAACATTAAGCGATTCCATATTTGAGCTGATTTTTATTTTAATAAATTCGTCTGTGCGACTCTTTATTTCATCATCAATGCCACGTGATTCATTTCCCAAGACTAAGCAGTAATTATTTTTCACCTTTATTTCTTCAAGATTATGAGCTTTTTGATTCAATAAAGACGCTAATACTTTGAGCTTTTTCATTTTGAGTAAATCAAGGAGTTTTGATCCTTCATCTTGCTCGATATTTAATTTAAATATAGCACCTTTGCTAGCCTGAATGGTTTTACTATTGTAAATATCAGCGCAAAGTTCATCCACAATAATATTCTTGTAACCAAAGGCAACAGCACTACGAAGGATTGCTCCCAGGTTACCAGGATCATTAATTGCATTTAAATAAATCACCGGGTCTTTAAGATTAGTTTTAGTTTCAACTTTAGCAAAAACTGCGCAAATGCCCTGTGGGGTTTCAAGTTCTGAAAAACTTTTGTAAACCTTTTTGTCAACTAAATAATAGTCCAACTTGAGCTCAGTAAATTCTTTATTGTATTTATCTAAAAAGTCTTGGGTGACTATAACTTGCTCCGGTTTTATTTTTCCTGCAATAGCTTCACTAATTATTTTTAAGTTTTCTACCTTGAACAACGCCAACTGTTCTCTATATTTCTTGAGCTTAAGTTTACGTAATAGTTTAATTTTTTCATTGTCCTTGCTGGTAATAGCCATATAAATAGTGTTATAATATAATAAATATAAACATTATGAAAAGTAAAAAATTAATTCCAGTATTATTAATAATTCTAGCAATTCCCTTTGTCACTTTTGCTTTTTCCTGGAAAAGCATGCTTTTCTGGCAAAAGCCAGTTATCGTCGAACCAATTGCAGAATTAAATCCAGTAGAAATATTAAATGCCAATGAAAAATATTCAAACTGGGAAAAAGCGTTCAATAAAACCAATCTTAATCTAGTTACCACTAATCCACAAAACCTAACTCTCTCCGAGTCTGAACTAAATTACATGGTCAAGAAAAGTTTAGCTACTTTAAAAAATCCACCGATTCAGGATCTAAAAATAGACTTATTGGAGGGTGAAGTAGAAATATCTGGATATTTACTGTCTCCATTTAGAGGGAGCATAAGTGCTATTGTTAAGCCCGTCTATAGCTTGGGTAAATTATCACCAGAAGTCACTAAAGTTCGTTTCAAAAAATTGTACTTTCCAAAAAGATTGGCCAACCGTTTATTATCAAAACAGCTCGAACCTTCATTAAACTTGCTGTACTCAGATTCTAGTTTGAAGGATTTACAGATTATTATTAGAAATGATCGAATACAAATAAAATTATAAGCAATATATTTCAAAAAGGCTTTAGGGCCTTTTTTTATTTAAGCTTTTCATTCAAAGTTTCAACATCGCCAACCACCCAACGGTTTATTTCATTTTGATCTTTGTCTATTTGAATAAATGTTGAAGTATGTTCAACTGAGTATTTTTGTTTTAGATTTTCTTCCTTTGCATAATCCACTTTTAAGACCACAGCCTTGTCTGGGATGTCTGATTGTTGTAAATCAAACTTGGTATCAGCAGTCACTGAATACGGATCCCAAGGAGCATAAAAAAACAAAACTACTTTTTTGCCTAAACCTACCTCTCTCCCTAAAACTGTTGGAGAATAATCCAGATACTTAACTGTTTTATCTGTAATAACTAATTCTTTGGTTTCACCAGAGTTAGTTTTGAGTTTAACGGTTTTTTGACCACAACCTGTCACAGAAAACAACATAATTAAAATTAATATTGTATATAAAAAAAAACGCTTCATAGATTAAGCCAAATTTCTTAACTTTTTTATTCTTTCTTCAATTGGTGGATGGGTTGAAAATAGATTTTTAACTTTTGTTCCAGAAAAAGGATTTGCAATATAAAGATGTGCAGTTGCTTTCGAAGCTCGAGCTAAAGGCTTATTTTCATAAGCAATCTTTTCTAACGCGCTAGCTAACCCTTCTGGATACCTAGTCAAAAGTGAGGCTGAAGCGTCAGCTAAATATTCTCTTTTCCGAGAAATAGCAAACTTTATAAGCTGGGCAATTATTGGAGAAAGGACTATAAAAACTAAGCCAATGATTATTAAAGCCGGATGACCACCCTTATTGCTACGTGAACGACCACGACCACCCCAAATACTTATCCGCATAAACCAATCTGCCAAGATTGCGATTGCACCAACCAAAACCGTTACTAACATCATAAAACGAATATCATAATTACCAACGTGAGATAACTCATGAGCAATTACTCCTTCTAACTCTTCATTTTCCAACTTTTCAATTGCTCCCTTGGTAACTGCGATTGAAGCTAATTCTGGTTTTCGTCCCGTAGCAAAAGCATTAATTGACGGATCATCGATCAAATAAACTTTTGGTGCTGGCAGGCCAGCTGTAATACAAAGATTTTCTACCATTCGATAAACATATGGATTGTCCGTTTTTTGAATTTCTTTTGCGCCAGAAGCTGACAAGGCTATCTTGTCTCCTTTGAAATATGAAACACTGGTCATTAATAATGAAAACCCAACAGCTATAATCATTCCAA